>Ga0316204_10000559_pt1 | contig 133239 bp, 105 predicted proteins | sample 6monrhotite_MG_2_FD_205661 | JGI IMG/M metagenome (GOLD analysis project Ga0316204, IMG submission 205661) | Microbial mat bacterial communities from mineral coupon in-situ incubated in ocean water Damariscotta River, Maine, United States -... | ecosystem: Environmental > Aquatic > Marine >...
AAAAGCAAATTGATATAGCACGTATGAGGACACGGGAAGAGTTGAAACGCCATAATCAGGGTCGCAGTGAATTAAGCTTTGTGATCCAAAGCCGTGATAACGAGCAAAATGCTCAACTGGCTTATGCTACCAATGCAGCAAATTATCAAAAACTCTGGTTGCACTACGAAGCACTCATCGACGCTTTGTTGCCTGACTCAGACAAGATTTAACGGGAGTTTCCATAATGAGTTTTTTCAAATTTTTTGCTGAACGTCACTTGTTAGCCTACGTCATTACCTTTCTTATTATCCTGCTCGGCATTGGCAGCATGTTAAATATCAAAAGAGATGCTTTTCCCAGTGTGGAATTTGGTGAATTGCTGATAACTGCCACCTATCCAGGTGCTTCACCAGAAGACGTAGAGCTGATGGTGACCAATGAAATTGAAAAAGAAATAAAAAAAGTGACCGGCATTAAGCGTTATATGTCCTGGTCCATGGAAAATATCTCCAGTATTCACATTGTTATTGATCCCGATGTGGACGATGAAGAAAAAGTGATTCGTGAAATCCGTGAAGCTGTATCTCGGGTTACCGATTTACCCGCAGAAATAACAGAGTCCCCTCTGGTTACGGAGCTGAGCACATCCAGTTTTCCTATGATTGAGGTTGGCCTGGCAGGTGATTTACCCTATTCAGAGCTACGGGAAATTGCCAAACGATTCCAGAAAAAATTAGAAAATGTAGATGGTGTGTCAAGTGTCGACCGGTATGGATACCGAACACGGGAAATCCAGGTCGAAATTAATCCCAGTAAATTGGATGAAATGGATGTTTCGCTGGCTGAAGTGGTGAGGGCGATTAGAGAACGTAATATTCGTGCGACGGGGGGATCATTTGAGTCTTATACCAGCGAAAAAAATATCGTCACCCTGTCACAATTCCGCAACCCGAGTGAAGTAGGGGACGTCATTGTACGCACCACCTTTGACGGTCCCTCGATAAAAATGCGGGATTTGGCCGTGGTAGTGGACGGCTATGAAGAGGAAAAGGTGCTATCGCGTGTGAATGGCAGAAAGGCAATATCGTTTGTTGCCTTTAAGACCGACAATGCGGATATCGTACGTACGGTAGATGCCATAAAAGAACTGGTTGAAAATGAGCAAAAATTCATGCCATCAACAGTCGAAATCATGCTCTCCAATGATGAGTCAAAATATGTAAAAGATCGACTTTCCATTGTCGCAATAAATGGCATTATCGGCCTGACTTTTGTCATCATTGTATTGACCATTTTTTTGAGCTTTCGCGTAGCCTTCTGGGTAGCATTGGGAATTCCTGTCGCATTACTGGGTACCATTTTCATGTTGCCTATTTTCGGTGGGTTTCTTGACAGTATTACCATGACAGCGATGGTGCTTGTATTAGGTATTATTGTTGATGACGCCATTATTATCGCAGAGAGCATCTATCAGCGATATGAGCGAGGTATGTCTGCAATGTCGGCGGCTGTTGCCGGGGTGCGAGATGTTATTAAACCTGTAATAACCACAATTCTTACGACTTTCGTCGTATTTCTACCCATGTTTTTTATGCCAGGCATGTTGGGTAAGTTTGTCATTGTCATTCCTCTGGTGATTACGCTTGCGTTGGCAATATCTCTAATTGAGTCTACCCTGGCCTTGCCAGCACATATTGCTGCAGGTATGAAACCGCAGAGTGGAGAGCCGACGCGGCGTCAGATTTATTTCGACAAATTACGTCAATTTTATACCGTACTGCTTTCACGATTACTACCTGTACGCTATCTACTGGTTATTATATTTATTGCGGTCTTGGGAGGCTCTTTAACTTACGCTGTTAAGTATATGGATTTTGTCTTGTTTCCATCATCGACTGCCGAGCGTTTTATGGTGTTGATTGAAACACCTGTTGGTACCTCGTTACAAGCAACGGCAGATCAGGCTCGGAAGGTTGAGTCTCTGGTTTCTGAATTAGGAGCGTCAGAACTTGATTCATTTGTGACTCGCATTGGTACTTTTGGTGATATCGGCTCCAGTGAGCGTGAAAACAATGCCGCTATATTTGTCAGTTTAACCCCGTTTGCTGATCGTAAACGTACCGCTGATGAAATTGTTGAGAGCCTGCGTGAAAAAACTGATAAATTAAAAGGTGTAGAACGTATTTTTTATACGATTGATAGTGGCGGCCCTCCGGTTGGTCGGCCTATTACTTTGCGAGTAGTAGGGGAGGATGATGTTGAACGTACGAGATTGGCGAATGATATCGTTACCTATATCAACACACTGGAAGGAACCAAGGATATCAACCGGGATGACAAAGAAGGAAAATCACAAGTTGAAATAAAGTTTAACTATGAAAAGTTGGCACGTGTTGGTATTTCGGTAGCAGATGTAGCCCGTAATGTGAGGATTGCCTACGACGGCGAAGTGGTAACGAGTGTCCGCTACGGTGCTGAAGATGTCGATTTTCGAGTCATCTTCACCAAAGACGTACGTAAAAATCCAGAATCTCTTGCAGAGATGACTTTACCCAATCGCAATGGTTATCTTACGCCATTAAATGAAGTCGCTCATTTTATTGTTTCGCCAGGTCCCGCAAACTTTACGCATTACAAAGGAGATCGTGCGATTACAATAACAGGGGATATTGATAAAAATCTCACCACACCATTAAAAGTGTCTCAAGCAGTATTGGCACACTTTGATATCCAGCGTGATTATCCAAGTATCGCATTGTATGTTGGTGGTGAGGCTGAAGAAAGCGAGAAATCAGTAAATGAATTAATTATTATTATGGGTATTGCCTGTATTGGTATTTATTTACTGTTAACGCTTTTATTCAATTCGATATGGCAGCCATTGATGGTAATGACGGCCATACCATTTGCCTTGGTTGGCGTAATTGTTGGGTTTTCTATTCACAATGAAGCTCTGGGGTTCCTTGGCATGATTGGTGTAATTGGTCTTGCCGGAGTCGTTGTGAATGACTCCCTTGTACTGGTCGCCCATATCAACGAGCTTAAGCAAAGAGACCCAACGCGACCGCTAAAAGAGATTATTTCGGAAGGCACATCTGACAGGCTGAGAGCGGTGTTATTAACAACGGTATCAACGGTCGCAGGGTTATTGCCGCTTGCTTATGGTATTGGCGGAGCTGACCCTTACATGGGACCCATGGCTTTAGCTTTAGGTTGGGGATTACTGTTTGCTACACCATTAACATTGTTATTGCTCCCTTGTTTGTACATGATCGGTGAAGACATCAATCGTTTATTAAAATTCAAGCCTGAAGCAAGTCTAAAATAGGATGCTAGACTGTCGCTCAGCAACGATCAGGAAACGCGCCGTAACAAAGCATGGGGATTTTTTGAGGATAAAAAATAGCAAGGTAAATAACCTATTAGGTGATACAGTAGCTGAGATATGGTTAAAATGAATTGACACAAAAATACAATCATGCCGACATGAACATAACATCAAATCGCATAACATAAAATATTTTATGAATTTTGCACACCAGCCTGAGACAGATCGACTCTGCAAGAGCCATCAACAATCTAGAGAAGCAGTGTTGGTTCATCCTTAAATATATTTGTCGTGGAATATCCTTACTTTAAATAGAGTAGAAATACGCATTGAATGTTTACTAAATATTGGTCTATTACTTACAGTAAGTTCAACAATACGAGATCTTTGTGTGCTACATGCGCGTTGACTCATAGAAAAAAGTAACCGTAGGGAGTCGAGGGTCAGATATGATCAGCTAGTAGCAGTACTGTGTGGACGCAATAAGAATATTTATATCTCTTTTTTCACAAAATATCTGCTTTGCTGACATTGGTCCCGGCGATCTGGCATACCTTGCCACAACCATATACGGGTAAAGTGGGTGATGTGATGTTCATATTGATTTTTATATAAGTGGCTTGCTGATGTCTCTTAGCCTTGGAGCGTGCTTTCGTACGAGGAAGTTCATATTCCGCCTGGGGTTTGAAAGGCTGGACCCAGGCTTAAGTAATGCAGAGGAGGCGTTCATGAGATCTGTTGCGAGTTTATTAGGTTATCTGTTGCTGTCTGCGGTAACTACCCTTGTTGCGGTGTCACCGGCGGCTGCGCAATTTCCTGAATCGGAGTGCGACCCTTCTGCGTCACCAGCCAATGCACCTATCCCTCCAGCTCTGTTCAATTACTGCGCAACCAATACGGCGGCCGACTGCGACCTGGAGATCAGCAATTGGGACAGCATAACCCACCGCTCCCCGGATATCCGCATTGGTGATCCCTTTACGATAACGCCCGAACAGCCCAGATTCTTCTTAGATATAGGGACCCCCGCGGATCCGAGCGATGATCGTTTCTACACCAAGCTCTACGTGAAGTTTAGAAACGCGGGTGGGGGGCTCGGTGGTGGCGGACCCGCACCGGCCACCGAGGTTACAGTCGACTTCTCGTACAAGGAGGCGAACAGTCCAGCGGATATTAGTAGCTCTGTGCCTTGGACCCCGGCAGGCACCATGGTTGCAACCGTAATGGAGAACACTTACCACATGAACATCCCCGCACCGGCGACTGACGGCATCCTGGTTCCGGGCGATTGGCATTTGCAGCAACGTGGTGTCTGTTGGAGTCTCTCCGCTGGGGCTAAAACTCTGCCCAAGAAGTTTATACTCAGGGCAGAATTGCACTGGGGGCAGGACAACGATACCACCACTAATACCGCTTACAGCTTCTACGATTTAATGGCCACTGGGCGTAAGGCGCAGATCGGCTTTGCCCTCGACCTGTCCGGCAGTATGAATGCCGCCTTCGAAGGGAGCACCCGCCTTACGATCGCCAAACAAAAGGCGGCTATGTTCGCCACGCTGGTGGAAGACGACAACCAGCTCGGTGTTTTCAGTTTCAATACGGGCAATCCGGCCAACAGCCCCTTCACCGCCAGCTACAACACACCGCCAACTGCCCCAGTGAGCCTGGGGGATACTTCGGTGATTTCGGCGATGCAGACGGTCAGCGGTGATATTCAACGGGGATTTATTGCTGGCCAGATTGACAACCCTGCCGTAACTGCCAGCGGCTGCACGCCGGTGGGGCAAGGGCTGCTGCGGGCCAGGCAGGCGATCAACACCACGTCGCCACCTGCCGGACCTCCGACACCTGGAAAGGCCGTAGTATTGTTCAGTGATGGTATGCAGAATATACCTCCTTTCGTTAACTCGACTCCACCTTGGACATGTGGGAGTTCACCGGTAGCACCGATCATCAACGCCGTGCAGACCTTCGCTGACGAAGATATTAATATCTATTCAATCTTCTTCGGGCCAGAGGTGGGTTGGGCTTTCAGTCTGATGAATGAAATCAAAACCCAGACCGCCGGTGATTACGTCTATGGCGCTTCGAGTGATGTTGAGTTGGCATCAGCCTACTACGCAATTCGCGGCCTGGTGGACGATATGATCTACTTTGAAAAAGAAGGCACTGCACCTGTTAATGCGCCATGGCCGACATTTGAAGTCGAGTTTGACGCCGCAGCAAGTGTCGCTACCGCAGCGGTGGCTTGGCCGTATGGCACCGGGAATACTCGCCTAGCGCTGGATCGTCGGCTGAAAGGAATCAGCGACTGGCAAAGTTGCGAGCAGTCCCAAGACGCCACCGCAGCGGCCTACCAGCCCGCCTCGTTCCTAGTTTGCCGTTTCACACCAGGCGCTAACTCCACGTGGGAATTCCAGGTGCGACAAAGCCAATCCAGAAGTCGCAGTCCTATAAGCTACACAGCTGCGGTCTTCTCGGAGGTACAGGAGGTACAGATCTTCCCATCTCTGGATGACGCAACCTTCACAGCGGGCGATGCTCTGACTATTCACGCCGAGTTACGCAGTGCTGGTCAGCCCGTGTTTGGGGCAACGGTTACGGCCAATGTTCGAGTGCCATCCCGGTCCTTTAGTACTACGCTCCATAAGTACGCCGGCCGGTTTACCAATGTTCCCACCGACCCTGATGCCAACCGTGTATCGGCGATGGCCTCGCAGTTAAGCCAATTCCTTGCGAAAGACACTGGTTCGGATGACATCTATGTTTACCGCACCGTCTCGGTCTCACTGCGTGACGACGGTCAGGGTGCCGACACCATGGCTAATGACGGCATCTATTCCGGTGAACTGCCGAGTAGTGAGACCCGTATCGCGGGTGACTATGAAGTCACGATCACTGCACAAGCAATATTAGCCGGTGGACGTACTGTCGAGCGCATTGCCAAGCTCGCGACCATCTGCAACGTCGGTCCCGCTGATAAAAACAGGAGTCTGGTGACAGTCGACGTCTCACCTGATCCAATCGGCGATGTGCGCATTGCCACCGTTACGGTTGTTCCATTCGATAAATTTGGTAATGCAGCCTTCCCCGGCAGTGGTAGCAGGATCGATATTTCCGCAGTGGGTGCCACGCAGCGAGGGGATTTGTTCGACAATCTGGATGCGAGCTTTAGTCAGCGTTTTGCGCTCGCTCAGGATGACGCCAAGGTCACTGTGTCGGTGGGTGAGGTATCGCTCGGTACTCGTCCCTTTGTCAAAGGGCGGGCAGCGGGCCGTGAGCTAAGTTTCCATCTTGGCGCTGCAATACCACATGGGGCTTTCAGTAACACGCATTCGAGTGGGCCGAGTATCGCCTTGGACTATGCATGGCGGCTTGATCCCAACCTAGCGCTAAGAGCAGAACTCGCCCTTGATCGCTTCGATGAAAAGGCCGGAGGGAGCGCTAACCTCACCAGCTTTACCACGCACTTGCAGTATCGATACCCAGTAGGTCAGTGGGAACCGTATTTTGAAAGTGGAGTGGGTGTCTATGATCTTGAAAATGCCAGCACTGCATTTGGCTTCTCAGTTGGCTTAGGCGTCAGGCGCCAGCTATCACCGAACTGGCTTCTCGATCTTAGTCTGCAAGGCCATCATGTAAGTGGAAACCTTGACCTGGGCTTCAGCCGGATACGTGCCGGTGGGATTTATGAAATACAACCTTAGGGCTAAATAGCAGAGGAGAAGTCCCATGAAATTGAATGAGTCGCGAATCACAAAGCGGTCGGCTTTCGCTGCACTACTGTGGCTTCCGGTCTTCTGCGTCCTGCTGCTGGGTAATGCCTCGCAGGCGTGGGCGGTCTCGTATTACGTGTTTGGGCAGGTATTTCAGGTCACAGGGGAGGATGCAAGCGACGAATCGATCCTAGGCCCTGACCTGATTGGTGATGTCCGTCCCTTTGCCACCATCAAGTTGTACGATAACGACACCGGTGTGTTTCTTGGCAAGGCTACCGCCGACCAGGATGGGATCTTCACCGTTCAATATGATAAACCCTCGGGTTCAACGCCAAATATCCGTTTTCGTGTCTATCAGGAAGTCGCGGATCCTGAGACCGATGAGGAGCTGCTCCCGGCGCGCGAAGGGATGAACACCTTCACGGGTGTCGACCGCTTCTTCGGCACCGGTCTGCGAGTGGTGACTGACGAATTTGTGGCATATGGTGCCGATGGGCTCACCACCTATCCGGGCGTTGGGATTGTCTTCACCCGGGTTGGCAAGGTTGAGATTCCCTTCATTTCGCAGAACCTGAGCGATCCGCTGGTTGGACTCGCGGACTTCACCAGTGATACGCCAGATTCGGTTACCGGTGAGTACCGATATCAAGAACTTCATGTGAGGCCGTTCAAGGATGCCCCCTTCGCCTCGGGTCTTCTTATCTTCGGTGAGTTCGGATTGCCCGGCGGTGCCTGTACCGGGGATGAGATCGGCTACTATCGCGTCAATATCAGAAAATACAACGAATCGACAAGCAGCTGGGAGACGCCGGAGCGCTGGATGGAGTCGATGACGAAGATGCAAACCCTAGTGACCACCGTCCCGACGGTCAGTGTTGTGCACACAAGGGTTCCGGTCGGACCCTTTACAGGCACTGAGTCTGGAGCCAACGTTGAGGGGCTCTACTGGGTCAACAGAAATGTGCTAGGCGGCGCAGTAAATACATTTTATAGCTTTCCAGACCTGCGGGTGAACTGGAGAAGCCAGAATTGGGACGATGGCCTCTACGAGATTACCATGGAGTACTATAGATACGTTTCGGGGTCGGCCGATGCACCGGTTGTCGCAAGGCTCGACGATAGTCCGGGTGGCTGTTTCACCGGGGTTCCGCCGACGGGTGCCGAAGGACTTCACAAACTGCTAGTAAAGGTCAACAATCAACCTATGACGGTTAAGTTCGACCACATCTATTTGAAGGACAATTCCCCTGGTGGCGGATACCTTCCGAAGACCGGGTCGTCGGATGTGAGTAATCAAAGTGACGCCCTGGACTTCAATGTCGAGGGGCTCTGTAACATCATGGAGCTGAAGAATAAGTATGACGTGGAAGTGCATTTCACCGCGCACCATCCAAGCAGCTTTATGCGCTACTATAAGTTAACCGCGAAACCGAACGCGTGCGCGACGGTGAACTTTGTCAATGAAATCTACCCCGACGCGAGTGTGCCTTCGCCTGTTACTTTCCCACCGGGGACCACTCAACCGTTCTGGCAAGGTACGCCTGCAGTAGGCACATCGGCTACGGCGATAAAGGACCAATTCGCAAAATGCGGTTATATTTTTACCTTGAGTGCCAGTAGCCGGCGGCAGAACGGGTATCAATATGTGGAGTGGCGGCATCCTCAGAGAGCTTATTACGTAGCTCGTGAACAGGGTGTTGCTCCGCCAGCTTGTCCATGAGCGACAGCGTGTGAAACGAACAGTACAGTATATTTTTCCATGTATAGTAGACGCCTTTGCTTGCCAACCACTGCTGCTCCTTTGGTGGGCAAAGGCACAGAGATAAGGAATAAGGAGATTACACCATGGTAAAATATTACCAGCACACCTTCATTGGACTATCGGAAACGAGAGCTAGCCGCACCATTAAGTCTGCCGAACAAGCTATTAAGAAGTGACAGCATGTAACAGAAAAGATGTAAATTTAGCGTGCCACTATTGACATGAACATCACATAAAATATTTTATGAATTTTGCACACCAGCCTGAGACAGATCGACTCCGCAAGAGCCATCAACAATTGATGTCACGCATACAAATGCTCGCCACGCATCAGCAAAAATTTGTACTGGATCAACTTCAGCAGCCATCCAGGAAAAATCGTTTCCGTGCACGGTCTGATAACCTGTCTGCCTATTTCGAAGAGGTACGGGATGATATCGACAGGCTTGATGACGAACGATACATCGATGCCTATGAAACGATTACTGAAAACTTATACAAAAAATTCCAATATGTGCTTACCGCCATCAAAAATGCCACAACCCCCAAACAGGTCAAAAATAAAGATCATGAGCGAGCGCGGCGGGTCTATGCTTCAAAGCAACGACAATACCCGGAAAAAGCTGAGTGATATATACCCGTAGCGATTGAGATTTAGGTCTAATTGCACGCCCTATTGACTCCATGACTGCGTTGAAATGCCTTGCAATAGAGCGACTATTACGCGTCATTTCGCCTTGCCATGAAGCAAATATGACGCACACTTAAACCTAAATCCCAAACGCCACGGGTATATGAGGAGTTGGTGGTTCCGGACGGAGGAGATAGCGGAGCAGGGTGGGTTCTGAGCCACCCTCACTTCTTTACTTAGCAATCGTCAGAGAAGGCACCAGGTCGTAAACGCCATATTTAGTATGCATAGGTTATTTTTCTGCACGAGCATGTTCACGTAATAGGTACTCTGTGGTCACGCTTTGTGTTGCGCATTCAGTTCGGCAAGAAAGCCCTTGGGGTTAAAATCATCGACCAGCGGATTGTCCTCGCCAGTCTGAAGCCGGGCTCGCAACCCCTCAAGCTTCAGTTCATCTGCGTCGAGACGACGCAGTCCAGCACGAACCGCTTCACTGACCGAATACTGGTGGGCAGCCCACTTTTTTGTAATACTACTTCAGTGTACGCTTATGGTGGCGAGTTCAATCATTGGAATAAATACAGAGTACTCCAATTAATTTTTGTTTAAATAATTTCGATTATGAGGCGGTGAATTGACAGTGACGGACTTCTTTTTTAGCTACGGGCTATTTTTGGCAAAGATAGCAACGATTGTGGCATCAATAGTAGCGGTTGTGCTGTTCTTTGTGTTTCTGGCTAGCAGAAAACAGTCAGTTAATAAAGATAGTATTAAAGTTAAGAAATTAAATGATAAGTATAGCGAACTTGCGATGATAATGAACGCCAACATGTTGCATAAAGACGCTTTAAAAAAATATCTAAAACAAGAAAAGGATAAACTTAAAGGAATTGTTAAAGAAATTAAGAGTGGTACACAGAAAAAGCGTATCTATGTATTGAATTTTCACGGCGATATTCGTGCTTCAGCAGTATCTTCACTACGAGAGGAAATCACTGCTATTTTGACTGTGGCCACTGAAAATGATGAGGTGTTTATACGTTTAGAGAGCGGTGGTGGTGTGGTTCATGGATATGGCCTTGGGGCATCTCAACTGATGCGTGTCCGTGAAAAAAATATTCCGCTTACAGTTTCGGTAGACAAAGTGGCTGCCAGCGGTGGTTATATGATGGCCTGTGTGGCTAATCGTATTATTGCAGCGCCGTTTTCTATCATCGGTTCTATTGGTGTGATTGCACAGGTACCCAATTTTAATAGGGTGCTAAAAAAGCATGATATTGAATATGATCAATTTACGGCAGGGGAATTTAAAAGGACTGTGACCATGTTCGGAGAAAATACCGATGAGGCTAAGGCTAAATTTCGAGAAGAGATAGAAGACATTCATGTGTTGTTTAAAGATTTTATTGTTCAAAACAGACCTGATGTCGACATAGTTAAGGTATCTACCGGTGAAAGCTGGCCCGGTATACGCGCCTTGGAAAAGAATCTGGTCGATGAGTTAAAAACCAGTGATGACTACTTGCTGGAAAATAGTGAATACGCCGATATTTATGAAATTAAGTATGTGAGTAAGAAATCATTAAGCGAAAAAATAGGGTTTCAAGTACAGCGGATGGTCGATAAATTGCAATATGGCTGAGCTTTCTAAGTAGCTGCCTAGTTCATATCAACGGGTATAATGCAATCTGGCGCATCCGACGGCATCAGGGTTCTCGCTGGCGCCAAACACGGCGATTGCCTGTGGCGCGAAAAGGCGGTCTAAAAAATGCGTTCCCATATCTGATTCCTTGTCAGCCTATTGCTATGATTAGTTGTAAGTCCTGCTTTTGACAAGGCCAATGGAAGACTTTATGACAATTGCCTTCATTTCACATCCAGATTGTGCATTACACGAAATGGGACCTGGACATCCCGAGAGCCCAGCCCGGTTGAGTTCAATTCAAGATCATTTATTGTCCAGTGGCCTAGACTTTATTTTGCAACACCATGACGCACCGTTGGCAAGTCGTGAGCAACTATCTCGGGTGCACGATCCTGAGTATGTTGAGCATATCTTTCTCACTGCACCTGAGGAAGGTCAGGTTTGGCTAGACCCAGATACGTGTATGAATCCGCATTCTTTATCCGCAGCCTTGCGGGCGGCCGGTGCAGTGGTGCTTGGCGTCGACTTAGTAATGTCAGAACAAGCCAATGCCGCCTTTTGTAATGTGCGCCCTCCCGGCCATCATGCCGAACACAACAAGGCAATGGGCTTTTGTATCTTCAACAATATTGCAGTAGGTGCGGCTCATGCGTTGCAGGCACATCAATTGGAAAGAGTGGTCATTGTTGACTTCGATGTTCACCATGGTAACGGAACAGAAGATATCTTCCGTGACGTGCCGGAGATTCTGCTTTGCTCAACCTTCCAGCATCCGTTTTATCCTCATACCGGTAGCCATGTTGAATCAGAACATATTATCAATGTGCCGCTACCCGCGGGGACCGATGGTCAGGCATTTCGTGCTGCGGTGGAGTCACACTGGTTGCCAAGATTGGAGGCATTCCAGCCAGAGCTGATTCTAATCTCTGCCGGTTTCGATGCGCATGTAGAAGATGATATGGCCAACTTAAATCTGCTGGAACAGGACTTTGCCTGGGTGACCCGTGAAATCAAAACGATCGCGGATAAATATGCGCAGGGGCGAATTGTCTCGGCATTAGAAGGTGGCTACGCCCTCTCTGCACTAGGGCGAAGTGTTGCAGCACATCTTGATGGCCTGTTGGGATAGTCGTTTATAATTTGAATATTTTTTTCTTGCTACCATTTCGATTGCCCTCAGTTAAGTTAATTATCCTTAACTGGGTTGTATCAATCAATTAGACCACGTCAGATTCCTCCATTCATTTGTGTTGTGTGGTTGAAAATCTTATGTTGTTCAATCTTTGAGTGCAGCTTCTGCGGCTAACACAAAACGCGTTGTTGCTAACACCGTATCCGGATTAAGACTCATGGACTCAATGCCAATCTCCACTAAGAATTCCGCCATCTCCGGATAATCTGATGGGGCCTGACCACATAGGCCAGAATGACGATGATTACGATGGGCACCTTCCACGGCAAGTTTTATCATCTGTTTTACACCGGGGTCACGCTCGTCAAAATCAAACGAAACGATCTCCGAATCACGATCCACTCCCAGTGTTAGTTGAGTCAAATCGTTGGAGCCGATGGAAAAACCATCGAACAGTTTGGCGAATTCGTCGATAAGAATCACGTTATTGGGAATCTCGCACATGACATAGATTTCCAACCCATTCTCACCACGCTTTAGCCCATGCTCGGCCATCGCCTGCAGTACGCGTTCACCTTCTTCAACGCGGCGACAAAAGGGAATCATCAATTTCACGTTAGTCAGCCCCATCTCTTCACGCACTCGCTTCATGGCTGCGCATTCCAGTGCAAAGCCTTCGGCATAAGCGGGATGGGTGTAACGGGCTGCACCCCGAAAACCGATCATAGGATTGTCTTCGTGGGGCTCAAAGTCCGCACCACCGAGCAGAGTGGCGTATTCGTTCGTCTTGAAATCTGACAGACGCACTACCACTGGCTTGGGCCAGAAGGCCGCGGCGATAGTACCGACGCCTTCAGAGAGTCGGCGCACAAAATAATCAGCACCGTCGGCATAACCATGAACAAGCGTTTCCAAAGCATCACGGGTGTTGCGCTCGGTGACACGTTCGGGATGCAACAGGGCCATGGGGTGGGCCTTGATGTATTCGTTGATGATAAATTCCAGTCGCGCCAGACCCACGCCATCGTTGGGTAAAAAGGAAGTGGAAAACGCCAGATCCGGATTACCCAGGTTGATCATGATTTTGGTTTTGGGACGTGCCAGGTTGGAGAGATCAGTCTCGATGACCTCGTAGTCGAGCTTGCCGCGGAACACGCGACCTTCATCGCCACCGGCACAAGAGATGGTCACCATCTCATCATCCGCAATGCTTTGCGTTGCATTGTCGCAACCGACCAACGCGGGAATGCCCAACTCGCGGGCAATGATAGCGGCATGACAAGTGCGCCCGCCACGATTGGTGACGATGGCCGCAGCGGTTTTCATCACGGGCTCCCAATCGGGTGTCGTCGTTTCGGCCACTAATACTTCGCCGGCTTGAAATTCGTCAAGGTGGGCGACGTCTGCAATGTAACGTGCACGGCCTGCGCCGATCTTGGTACCCACGGCGTAACCACGGGCAAGGATTTCACCCTGCTGCTTGAGATGGTACTGACGTAAGGTGTTACCTTGCTTTTGTGACTCCACGGTCTCGGGCCGCGCCTGGACCATGTACAGTTCACCATCGACACCGTCTTTGGCCCATTCCATATCCATGGGACGAGTCTCACCGGCCTTTTCACTGTAGTGTCTTTCGACCTTAATGGCGTAGTCGGCCAGGGTCAGCACATCCTCGTCACTTAGGCAGTAACGCTGACGATCAATCTCCGACACCGGCACGTTACGGGTCATCGCCCGTGAATCACCCGTGGCATAAATCATCTTGATTTGCTTGCTGCCACGGTGACGGCGCAGCACGGCGCGATGACCTGCCTCGAAGGTGGGCTTGTGTACATAGAATTCATCCGGCTCCAGTGCACCTTGCACCACGTTTTCACCGAGACCATAGGCGCCAGTGATAAACACCACATCGCGAAAGCCGGTTTCGGTGTCCAGGGAAAACATCACGCCGCTGGCGTTGAGATCCGATCGCACCATCTTCATGATGCCGATGGACAGCGCCACCTTGAAATGGTCGAAGTTATTATCGATGCGATAATGAATGGCGCGGTCGGTAAACAACGAAGCGAAACAACGGCGGCAGGCATCAAATAGATGTTCATCGCCACGAATATTGAGATAGGTTTCCTGCTGACCGGCAAAGCTGGCGGTGGGCAAGTCCTCGGCAGTGGCAGAGGAGCGCACCGCCAGACTCAGCTCTCCTCCGTATTCCTGTTGCAGTTGAGCGTACGCATCGCGAATTTGTTGCTGCAAACCCTCCGCCAGTGGCGCACCGTAAATAATCGCTCGGGCCTTGGCGCCACGGCGGGCGAGGTCACCCATGTCTGCGGGGTTGAGGCCGTCCAATGTCGCCTTTAATGCATCCCACACACCGGCCTGGGCAAGGCCGTCGCGATAGGCTTCTGCGGTAATGGCAAAACCATTGGGCACCTTGATGCCCTGTGGTGTCAGTTCCCGATACATCTCACCTAGGGAGGCGTTTTTGCCACCCACGGTGGGCACATCCTCGATACCAATTTCCTTGAACCAACGGATGTAGTTAGACATGCATCTTTCCTCCTGTGGAAGCTTTAACGTTTTTGCATCATGGCTTGTGCCAGGGCAGCTGCTGAATGGTCGACCAGTCGACAGGCACATCCTGGGTGGGCAGACACAGGTCAAAATCGGCGGCTTCACGTAATTCAGACAAACGGCGTATTGATGAGTTGGTTCCTCGCATCATAAAAACTTGACACATTGGGTGCGGTGAATCTTACAAACTACCTACTGCAGTACAGCATAGATGAGATATGCATATCTTTGTTTACCCGCCCATGTTTTTTTACTGTTTGGCACAAAAAACTCTGGATTATGGTGATGTGGGTTTATGTACTGAGCTAGTATGTATTGAACAACGCCATAAAATGCTGATTTAACGTGTATTGAAGCGGGGAAGGGTGTTTATGTGGTCCGTTGGTTGTGGCAAATCAAACGGGGATGCCTGGCCCACTGTGGTAAAACATCCAATGTACTTCACCGATCATCAACCAGCTGAAGAGGATAAAACCCAGCAAACCCAATACGGCCATGACCAATGCCCCAAGGAAGGCGCTGCCAAAGTTATCGATCTCAAAGTCTTTCACCATAGCTGCGGTCAACCATAAGGTAAAAGCATTGACCACCAAAGCAAACAAACCGAAAGTAAAAACAGTGAGAGGCAAGGTCAGCACCCACAGCAGGGGGCGAATAAAGGCATTGACCAGACCCAGCACAAAGGCCGCCCACAGCAGCCCACTGCTGGAACGCGTGCGTACACCGGGCACCATTTTTGTGACCACCCAGAGGCCGAAAGCCGTGACCAGCCAGATGAAAATGATACCCATAAACATGGCGCTACTCCTTTCTGAATCAATGAAACTATTTTCTGTTATGCACCATTCGGCCATTAACCTCGCGTACGATATTTTACACCAAGTGAATCCTGAGGTGCTGAATTAAACATGGAGCTGCTCAATGGACAATCCCTACCCATCGCCGTGCTGTCGCCCAATCCCGCGGTGGATATGACCTATGAGCTACCCCGGCTCATTGCCAATCAAAAGGCCCACGCCATTGCCACGCGTTTTGATCCTGGGGGCAATGGCATCAACGTGGGGCGTGCATTGAGGCGATTGAATATACCGGCACAAAATTACTGTGTGGTCGCTGGTGAAATCGGCCAATTATTACAACGTCTGTTGGCCGATCAACTGGACCATGTGGATTGTGAAGAGGTCGAGGGTGAGACGCGCATCAATGGTACCTTTATTGAACGCGAGCCACCGGAGCAGTACGAAGTTAGCGGCATCGGCCCGGATATTCCTCCCTCGCAGCTTAATGCGCTACTAAACCGATTTGTGGAACACAGCGCCGGCGGTTTCGGGGTGCTCACCGGCACGCTGCAAAAGGATCTACCCATGGATCTTTACGCCAGTCTGGTACAGCGCATTCGCGAGCAGGGCGGCCGGGCCGTGGTGGATTCCCACGATGAGGCCCTGCGCGAGGCCATCGATGCACAGCCCTTTCTGATCAAACCCAATCGCTACGAACTGGAAACGCTGCTCGGCCAAAACTTCGACACGCTTGAGGCCATTGCGCAGGCGGCCCGGAAGATACAACAACAGGGCGTGGACTATGTCTGTGTTTCCCTGGACGGCGAGGGCGCGTTGCTGGTGGGGCCGGACAACAGCCATCACGCCACGGCCCCGGCCGTAGTGGTGCGCTCCAGTGTGGGTGCGGGGGATTCCATGGTGGCGGCGCTAGTGGCGGCCTTCGCCCACGGTCATTCAGCCGCACAGGCGCTGCAACTGGGCATTGCCTGCGCCGCGGGCACGGTGAGCCAGCCAGGCACCGAACTCTTTTCCAGCGCCGATGTGGAGAATTATTTCGACGGGGTCAGCGTTAATACGCTGGATATTTAATGAGGCAGCCAATGCAAGTCATTAATGATGACAACGGAACTAAAAGATGAGAATGCCGCCCATGGTACAAGCCCTGTTGATCATCAACGTGGGCATGTTTTTATTAGAGCTCTCCTATGCCGGGCAATTGATTGGCGCCCTGGCGCTCTGGCCTTTGGATACCGGGGCGTATTCCTTGTCCGCTGCGGTGCAACCACACTTTGGCATTTGGCAACTGATAACCTATTCATTCCTGCATGGCGGTGTCATGCACCTGTTATTGAATATGTACGCCCTATGGTTGTTCGGCGCACGTATGGAGCTGTATTGGGGCAGCAGGGCTTTTTTGCTGTATTACTTTATCTGCGTCATTGGCGCTGGCCTAGTGCAGTTAGTGGTAGTGAGCCTGACGGCAAAACAGGGAATGATTTATCCCACCATCGGTGCCTCGGGTGGGGTGTTCGGTCTGTTGCTCGCCTTTGGCATGAGTTTTCCCAACGAGCGCTTGTTGCTGATCTTTCCACCCATCGCACTAAAGGCGAAATGGTTTGTACTGATCTTCGGTGGTATTGAACTTTGGGCAGGTGTCACCAGCACCGAGGCGGGAGTTGCCCATTTTGCCCACCTGGGCGGGATGTTGTTTGGTTTTGTGCTGCTACGTTATTGGCAGCGTTATCCGCCAGGCTACACTTGAGCCCTTGCTTGCGTACTAATTTCGGCTACATGAAATAGTTGTTTTTAGCAGGAGGGATTATCACGTGTCACATGAGACGATTTATAAAACACTGTTTATTCAGTCTCGTGGCGCACTGAAGAAAGAATTGCTCAAACACCTTGTGCTATTATCGATAATTTAGGGAAGAACTCATTGTTTTTCTGATTTTCTAACTATGAGTCACGAATAGAATGTAGGAGAAACGCCATGCCGTTGAATAATATCGAAAGCTCCAAGCTCACGCAGGCCTATGACCGGATGCTGGAGCGGGTAAAAAAGTCACTGAGACAGACTGAACCAAAACTTCATGAGGCCATTGACCTTGCTCGGGAAAAGGCCGTTGAGCTGGAAGAACTGACAATTGAAGAGGCGAAAGACGTCGGAAATTATCTTCGGCGAGACGTAATGGATGTTGCCAACTACCTGGCCAGTGATGAGGCCGAGGATCTTAAAAGCTGGTTCCGGTTTGATGTGAGCCTTATTGAAACACAGTTGTTGGATTTGTTGTTTAGTGTTGCGGATAAAACACGCCTGGACAGACTACACTTCGAGGAAGAGGTACAAAAAGGCAACGAGTATCACACGGGTGAAATCACGGGGCCCGGAAGTTTGGTTTGTGCGGCCTGTGGCGAGCAGATCCATTTCAACAAAACCGGTCACATTCCGCCGTGCCCCAAATGTCATGAGACGATCTACTCCCGCCAGTCTCCTGATTAAATGGATGCTCGCCACCTACTGACTGTTATGAATTACCGCAAGGTAGATACGTGAACAGCAGCGACAGCAGAGAACAATTGTTTATTGAAGGTTATCAGCGGGCGCTGGCGCTACTGCACGAATGCAGTAATGCCAGTGGTTTTTTGGCCAGCACCACTGATCGTGACAATTATCATCGTATCTGGGCACGAGACGGCATCATCCTGGGTTTGGCCGCGTTGATGGCGGATGACCACGAACTCGTCACTACCTTTCGTCGAACTTTGTTAACCCTGGCGCAACACCAGGGCCCTCATGGTGAAATTCCCAGCAATGTAGACATCTCCGCGGGGCGTGTCAGCTATGGCGGCACCACAGGACGAGTGGATGCAGGCTTATGGTTTGTCATCGGCTGTGCGCAATATTGGCGTGCTACGGGCGATGATGATTTCCTACATGACATGTTGCCAGTGCTTGAACGCGTGCGCGCGTTATTGGGTGCGTGGGAGTTTAATAATCGGGGCCTGTTGTACGTGCCACAGGCGGGGGATTGGGCTGATGAATACATCCATAGTGGCTATGTGCTCTACGATCAGTTGCTTTATCTTCGAGCCCAACAAGAACTGTGTGATATTCATTGTCATGTGCACGGGACGACAGATCATATTTTGGAAGAAAAGACTACGCGGCTTAAACATATGATCTGCGACAATTACTGGTTCGACGTGCAGGGCGAGGAGGGAGGCATCCCCGACGATGTTTACCATGAAGCGCTTTACCTTAAAGGACGCGTTGCAGCGAGCCCTCATTCCTCTCAGCGTCACTGGCACTGGATGCCCTTCTTTTCTCCACAGGGTTACGGTTATCGATTCGATTCCCTGGCCAATATTCTGGTCTCCCTGTTGGGTGTGGCCGATGCAAAACGGCAGGAGGATGTTGATGCCTATATTCAGGAGGAGGGTATCGTGCCCGACGATATGGCCCTCTTACCGGCTTTTTATCCAGTGATACAGCCGCTGGATAGAGACTGGGAAGAGTTACAAATGAATTTTTCTTACACCTTTAAAAATCAACCCTACGAATATCACAATGCCGGACTATGGCCCATGGTGACGGGTTTTTATGTCGCCGATCTGGCAGCACGAAACAAACTGGAATTAGCGAGACATTATTTATTGGGGATACATAGTGCCAATGCCTTAACCATGGCAGGAGAAGCTTGGGGCTTCCCGGAATATGTGCACGGTCAGAAATTTACTCCCGGCGGCACTCGACATCAGGGCTGGAGTGCCGCCGCTGCGATTATTGGTCACCATGCCATACAAGGTAAACCGTTGTTAAGCCAAGGCGCTAATCTTCGTAGTACTTCTGTGGACAGTTCAAATGTGAATGCTTCTAATGTGGATGCGACAAGTGTGAATAGCAGCAGTGCCTGAAGGACCGCATATTTTATTGTGCTGTGATCTTGATAGGACGCTGTTACCCAACGGGACACAACCTGAATCACCATTAGCGCGCCCGTTATTGCGAAGGGTGGCTCAATGTTCCAACGTGACACTGGTTTATGTCAGTGGACGACACAAGGCGTTGCAACAAGACGCGATTCAGGAGTACCAAATTCCTATTCCTGATTATGTGATCGGTGATGTAGGCACAAGCCTCTATTCTATTTCCAATAACGAATGGCAGCTTTTCGAAGCCTGGCAACAAGAGATTGCCCCGGATTGGCGTGGTAAGACACAGACAGAGCTTGCTACATTGTTTGAAGATCTGCCGGAACTGTCTTTGCAGGAGCCTGAAAAACAGAATCTTTTCAAACTCAGTTACTACACGCCGATGGACATTGATCAACAGCGGCTATTAGAAACCATGCAAACCCGGCTGCGCGCGCAGGATGTGAATGCCAGTTTGATTTGGAGCATTGATGAAGCCAAGCACTGTGGCCTGCTCGATGTTCTGCCCAAGGATGCCACTAAATCGCACGCCATATATTTTTTGATGAAGCAACTAGGGATGACAGAAACAAATACCATTTTTGCCGGTGATAGTGGTAATGATCTGACTGCGCTGACATCGGGCCTGAAAGCGATATTGGTTCGCAATGCCACCGATGCTGTAAGGGCAGAGGCTCAGCAACGTGTTGTCGAGGCGGGCTACCCGGATCGCCTTTATCAGGCCAAGGGTAGATTTATGGGAATGAATGGTAATTATGCAGCGGGTGTGTTGGAGGGGCTGGTTCATTTTTTTCCTGAAAGCGCCGCATGGCTTGAAGATAATCCATTAAGCACCCATGCTTAGCGAATGAATGTTTAATAAATGAAAGTTTAATCCGTGGATTATTTTTCATGAATAGTGATGTGTTTTTATAACATCTTCGGGCGAAACAGTATTGTCATTACGCGCCAGACAGTGAGGCAGCATGGAATATAAAGATTACTACGAGGTGATGGGTGTCAAACGTGATGCGACTCAGGATGAAATCAAACGAACCTATCGAAAATTGGCGCGTAAGTTTCATCCGGATGTCAGCAAAGAGACTGATGCTGAAGTGCGTTTCAAAGAACTTGGCGAGGCCTACGAGGTGCTCAAGGACCCGGAAAAGCGGGCAGCCTATGATCAGCTTGGTGCCAATTGGCAAGGCGGGGAGAATTTCCGGCCGCCACCCGACTGGGATGCCGGTTTTGAATTTAGTGGTGGCGGTTACACCGGCGGTGATTCCGCGAGCTTCAGTGATTTTTTTGAATCACTGTTTGGGCAACAGGGCGGCCCGTCTGCATACCAGGCTGGCAGACATACCCGTGGAACGGGTTTCAATGCACGTGGCGAAGACCACCATGCGAAGGTGTTGATCGATATCGATGATGCCTTCACCGGCGCGACCCGCACCTTTACCTTACGAGTACCAAAGGTCACGCCGGAGGGCCATGTGCGCAGTGGCGAGCATTCCCTTAAAGTGAAGATTCCCAAGGGCATCAAACCAGGGCAACGCATTCGCTTGGCAGGACAGGGCGCACCGGGAATGGGACAAGGGCCAGCGGGTGATCTCTATCTTGAAGTAGAGTTCAAACCTCATGCTTTGTATCGAGTCGATGGCGCCGATATCTATCTGAATTTGCCGGTGACGCCCTGGGAAGCGGCATTGGGTGCGAAGCTTAAGGTGCCTACGCCAAGTGGTATGGTTGATCTCAAAATCCCCGCCAATTCATCACAAGGTAATAAATTGCGGCTTAAAGGACGTGGCTTGCCAGCGAAACAACCGGGCGACCTTTTTGTGGTGATCACCATTGCACTGCCGCCGGCTGACAGCAAAGAAGAAAAGGCCTTATACGAAACCATGGCAAAGCAAATGGCCTTCAATCCTCGTGAACAATGGGAGGCTGCGCATGCCACACAAAAATAATATCGCGACCATTCTAAGCGGTGAAATCATCGAGCACCGAGCGCCATTGTCGCTCGGTGAGTTATGCCAACAATATGCAGTACATGCGGAATGGATAGTGGATTTGGTCGATGAAGGAATATTGGAACCACGGGGTAACCAACAAATGCACTGGCGCTTTTCCGGCGAGAGTTGTCGCCGCATTAGTATCGTACTGCGTCTGCAACGTGACCTGGGAATTAATCTGGCCGGTACTGCATTAGCGTTGGATTTGCTGGATGAGTTGCAGGAATTGCGCAGAATCCAAGAGAATGGATAGTAGGTTTCACGTCTGTTTTTAAAAGGGTAGTCGTTTAAGGCATTTTCTTATGGACACACGATCCGATATGGAGACAACCGGGCAGTGGACATGAATGTCTCCTTCAGCTGAAAGCAGTCAATGAAGTTATGGTTAAATTAGTATATAGGTACAACAGAAGAACATTGGAATAAATGTCAGCTTTCACCCATTGCGGTCATTTGACGAAAACCGGCGAAAGACCCCAGAATACTGAAAGCCGTCTTTCGCAAGAATCTTTCGCGCGGCAGGAATCTACCCAACGCAGACGCTCACAATTTTATTATTCCAATTGAGTCATGTCCAAAACACGAAATAACCACTATGTTCCACAATGGTATCAGAGAGGTTTTCTTTCTTCTCGGCTAGGCAGGCTTCATTATTTAGATCTCACGCCAGACACAAAACAATTGCAAAATGGTCGAGTAGTTTCTATGAACAGTAGAAGCACAAGGCCAACATCTCAATGTTTTTATCAATCAGATTTGTATACAACATTATTTGGGAACTATATTAATGATGAGATGGAAAGAATTCTATTTGGGGAAATTGATGACATTGGAGCAAAAGCAGTTCGGGCGTATATAGATTCTGATGCAAGAGGTTGGCATGAGCATTTTTCTGACTTTTTTTCCTATATAGATTCCCAAAAAATACGAACAGAACGTTGTACCCCTACTTGAAGTCAGTAAGAGTATGATAACTTAATCAGCCCCCTTTTTTGGAGCACGATCATGGCGCAACAGGAAAGTGTGTCTCCATCATCTCAGTCCGTGGTGTTTCACGCCGAGGGAGTGACCAAGATCTATCAGATGGGCGAGGTACAGGTGCGCGCCTTGCGCGGGATCGACCTGGAGCTTTACGCAGGTGAATTCGTCGTTTTGCTTGGCCCCTCGGGCAGTGGCAAATCCACGTTGTTGAATATTCTGGGTGGGCTGGACACCCCGACTGACGGGCATGTGTTTTATGGTGATCGCGATCTGACCCGCGCCAGCGAAAGTGAGCTGACTGAGTACCGGCGTTACCATGTCGGTTTTGTCTTCCAGTTTTATAACCTGATCCCCAGCCTCACCGCACGAGAAAATGTCGCGGTCGTCACCGAGATAGCACGTGCCCCTATGTTGCCGGAAGAGGCCCTGCAACTGGTTGACCTGGGCGACCGCGTGGATCATTTCCCGGCCCAGCTTTCCGGTGGTGAACAACAGCGAGTGGCCATCGCCCGTGCCATCGCCAAGCGACCGGATGTGTTGTTATGCGATGAACCGACCGGCGCACTCGATTCCAAAACCGGTATCGTCGTCCTGGATGCGCTGCAACGGGTCAATCAGGAACTGGGTACCACCACTGCAGTGATCACCCATAACGCGGATATTGCCCAAATGGCGGATCGGGTGATACATCTGGCCGACGGTCGTATCAGCCAGATGTATGTCAACGAAACCAAACTTGCTCCTTGCGAACTGAGTTGGTGAAGCGATGAAAGCCATCGACAAAAAACTCTGGCGTGACCTTTGGCAACTGCGGGGCCAGGCGCTCGCCATCACGCTGGTGCTTGCCTGTGGTGTCGCGACATATGTCATGTTTTTAAGCACTCTTGATTCGTTGAACCTGACAAGGTCAACATTTTATCGTGATTACCGCTTTGCCGATGTGTATGCTTCCCTGAAGCGTGCACCGGAGATGCTGCGACAGCGGATTGCCACCATCCCCGGCGTTGCGGAAGTGGATACCCGGGTCAGAGCAGCCATTACGATTGATATCCCCAACTTCCCCGAACCCATTACTGGTCTTATCACCTCGATACCGGATCATGGCGAACCACCGTTGAATAACATCTATTTGCGTGCAGGCCGCTTGGTCACTAGTGGCCGTAACGATGAAATCATTATCGGAGAGGCGTTTGCCCAAGCGCACGACCTGCGCCCAGGTGATCGTTTAAGTGTCACTATTAAAGGTATACGTAAAGCACTGCGTATTGTGGGTACCGGTGTGACACCTGAATATCAATCCCAGGTGCGTCCCGGCAGCCCCTTCCCCGACCATAAACGTCATGGTTACATCTGGATGGCACGCACACCGCTGGGCCATGCCTATGATATGCATGGTGCCTTCAACAGTGTCGTATTACGGCTCGATGCCTCAGCGAAAGCCGGGGATGTAATAGAACGGCTCGATAATCTGCTTAAACCGTATGGTGGTGGTGGCGCGATTGACCGCGAGGATCATCCCTCCTACTATTTTTTATCGCAAGAATTCAAACAGTTGGATAACCTGTCCAACATCTTTCCAGTAATGTTCCTCGCGGTAGCGGCGTTTTTGTTAAATGTGGTTGTGACCCGTCTTGTCGGATCGCAACGAGAACAGATCGCAGCACTCAAGGCCTTTGGATACAGCAATATTATCGTCGCTCTTCACTATGTGCAGATGGTAATGGTCATCGTGATTATCGGCACCACAATCGGTATTATCGCCGGTACGTGGCTTGGCAACTACTTGGCAGAAATCTTTGTCAATAATTTTCGCTTTCCCTATCTGGAGTTTGTGCTGCAACCAGCCGTGATCATCAAGGCGATCACAGCGAGTGTTGCCGCCGCACTGTTCGGCACTCTGTTTGCTGTACGGGTAGTGGCACGGCTACGACCAGCGGAGGCCATGCGGCCCGAAGCACCTGCAATGTATCGACAAACCCTGCTGGAGCGCGCCGGTTTGCAGCGTTGGCTCTCCCCGCCAAGCCGCATGATATTACGTCACCTGGAGCGGCAACCAATAAAGTCGGGTCTGTCGATTATCGGTATATCACTGGCCTGTGCGATTATCATGGCTGGTCGTTTCACGGAGGACACCGTGGGCTTCATGATGGATGTACTCTACAAATTTTCCCAACGTCAGGATTTAATGGTGACCTTTGTTGAGCCGACGTCACGCCGTGCGCTGTATGAATTGTTGAGTATACCCGGCGTGGAGCACGCTGAGGTTGGGCGGAGTGTACCGGCGCGTTTTAGTTTTGAACACCGCAGTTATCTTTCTTCAATCGCAGGGACAGAGCGAGATAGTGAGATCGTACAAATCCTGGATGTCGATCTTAAACCGCTTACCTTACCACCCGCGGGAATGGTGCTGGGGGATTACTTCAGGACAAAACTGGGGGTAAAGCCTGGCGACTGGATCACCGTAGAGGTATTGGAAGGCAAACGTCCAGTGCGCCAGGTCCAGGTGGTGGGATTGGTCAACCAGTATCTCGGTGTCACCGGATACATGAATCTGCAGGCCCTCAACCGCCTGATGGGTGAAGGCGACGTAATTGGTGGCGCATTCCTTAGCGTTGATGAGCGCAAGATGCATGAAATATTCAAGCGGCTTAAGGAAATGCCGTGGGTGGCAAGTGTTGTGGTGCGGGAGCAGGAGGTCAACAACTTCTACAAGACCATGCAGGAAACCATGCTCTTTTACACCAGCGTAGCGACCCTTTTTGCAGTCATCATTGCAGTTGGTGTCATCTATAGCAGTGCGCGCATTATCCTCACCGAGCGCAGTAGAGAACTGGCCAGTTTGCGCGTGCTCGGCTTTAATCGCGCTGAAATATCATACATCTTGTTGGGTGAGTTGGCCGTTCTGACTTTATTGGCTGTTCCCCTCGGTCTATTGTTTGGTTATGGGGTGTGTAATCAAATTACCGGCATGATGGGAACCGATCTATACCGCATCCCTCTGGTTCTGGAGCCGGACACCTATGCCTTTGCTGCACTGGTCGTGTTAATCGCCACCGTAGTGTCCGCCTTGATGGTTCGACACAGGCTGGACCAATTGGATTTGATCGCCGTTTTAAAGACAAAGGAATGAACTTAGATGAAATTATCTCGGCAGCTTGGATTGATCGGTTTGGCGGTGATTGTCATTGCCACCATTGTATACGGTTTTTTGCCGCAGGCACGGCTAGTGGATGTGGCCAGCGTCTCAATGGGGCCAATGCAGGTTGAGGTGGTAGAAGAAGGCAAGACTCGCGTGATAGACCGCTTTGTTATTTCGGCGCCGGTTGCCGGTTATATCCGACGATTTGAATTTGAAGTTGGTGATGCTATTGAACAGGGAAAAACATTAGTCGACCTTGATCCCTTGCGACCCCAGGTACTGGATGCCCGTAGTCGCGCCGAAGCCAAAGCCCGGGCGGCGGCCGCACAGGCGGCGCTAATGGCGGCAAAGCAGAATGCCAGTATGACCAAGGCCACCAAGGAACTTGCACAGGAGGAATACAAACGCATTATAAATCTTCGTAAGAATCAACTGGTGTCACAGGATGAAGAAGACAAAGCTGCCGCGAGTGCTCATGTTACCAAAGCCGCACAACGTTCTGCGGAGTTTGCCGTGGAAGTGGCGCGTCACAAGCTGGAGGCAGCGCGTACCGTATTGGCGTATTCAGCGGCCAAAGATACTGGCGAACCCGACGAACACGTCGACATTACTTCACCCATCAATGGCAGTATTTTAAAGGTTTATCGTGAAAGCGAAGGGGTAGTGGGAGCCGGCCAGCCACTAATAGAAGTAGGCAATGCAAAGGCACTAGAAGTCGAAGTTGATGTGTTATCGGAAGATGCTGTGCAGATCAAAACAGGAACGCGAGTGTTGTTTGAACGTTGGGGCGACGCTAAGCCATTAGAAGGACGCGTGCGAAAGGTGGAGCCAGTCGGTTTTACCAAGATATCGGCGCTGGGCGTTGAAGAACAACGGGTACTGATAATCGCTGACATCATCTCCGGTCCCAAACTGTGGGAACGCCTGGGTGATGGTTATCGCGTCGAAGCCCATTTCATTCTCTGGGAAGAAGAAGATGTCCTACAGGTCCCTTCTAGTGCCTTGTTTCCCTTCAAGGATGCCTGGGCCGTATTCGTAATGGAAAATGGTCGCGTCTATCGAAGAACTATTAAAATCGGTCAACAGAACGGGTTGGCGGCCCAAGTGCTCGATGGATTGACCGCCGAAGAAAAAGTAATTAAGTATCCCGATGATACGATCAATGACGGTATACGTGTAAAGGTGCGTGCGTATGACTAGCAACATCTGCACTCGATATTAGGCATTGCGAACGTCCGGATATCTTCAAATACTTGCCATTTATTACAATGCGGTTAGACGTCCGCTATCGACCGCTATCGACCGCTATCGACCGCTATTGGGCACTTTTGCGACATTGGAATAAATGGGCGAAAGGCTCCAGAATACTGATAACTGTCATTGAGGGATATAAAACAATAGGCTTCTAGAACCCTATCCGGCCATTCGAAGGATGTGATTATATGTGGTTCGGTATCATTCAATAGACACATGTGCTTCACGTGATCGGACTGTGTTAATCGAGCCTTTTGAAAAGACAAATTATTGAAATAACACCCTAACGCTTTTATCTGAATTTGTCTCAATATGGTTGAACCACGAAAACTTGTGGGACGTATCAACGCTGTATCTTCAACATATAGAGCTACACTTAACGTAGGTTGCGACATTGCCTTCGATGTCGGATTTAAAGGAGGTTTACCATGGAAAATGACAATCAAGACAAGAACAGGCTGGCAGAGCAGTACGATAAGCTCGCCAGTAAATTTAATGAACTCTACTTGGCAGGAAAGGAACGTGGGCATGAATCAATGTCAGTGGCGTTGGATAAAGCCCACGAGCAATTGACTTCACTTGGGGAATTCAGCGCGGAACATGGGGAGGAGTTAAAAAAATACCTTGCCCGTGACCTAGAGCAGACCATATCTTATGCTCAACATCTGGGCGAAGAAGCCAAAGAGCGGCTTCACCCGTCACGATTGGGCGCAGGCGCGCTTTCCTCACTCGTAACTGCTCTGGAGTTGACCAGCAATGCGCTGCATTCCCTGAGTAATAAAACCAAAAAAACGCTTACCTACAAAACCGGGGAGATGACATCCGCCGGCACTTTGACCTGCCAGGCGTGCGGACAGAAAGTACACCTTAAGGAAACAGGGCATGTCCCGCCATGCCCCAAATGCAACGGCACTCTGTTTAACAAGGGCTATTGATTTCTCGGACATCGGTTGTTCGAAAAGCACGGGGCAAGCCTTGAAATCACGCATCCAGTCGAATTCTGCATTCGAGTGGGACGCGCCGAATACGTCGTACCCATCAATTTTAGCGATCTTGAATGTCAGATTTTCATTTGTAACCGTGTCTCTCTTTGGTTTGTCCGATATCACACAGGAAGCATTCTTGTCTGCTACAATGTTCAGCCTTTTTTTGGATGCTGTAATCAGTTACACCTATCCGGGAATAGCAACACAAATGCAAAGATGCTATAAGACAATACTACTCATTGAGGATAATTTAGATGACGACAAAACTAGAGCAGGAAGAATACTTGTACCGGCGTGCGATCGATATTATTGAGTCTACTGACACAGATTCTGATAAAGAGAATTTACTGTTCCAGGAAGTATGGCTTCCCTTGGCGGAGTTATATAAAGATAAAATTATTTCTCCTAAGAACGAGGGCTAGGAAAAGCTGGAAAATCTAATAAGGAAACCCTGCTCGGTGCCTTTAAAATGTTTTCACTTCAGATGTTCTAGAATGTCTGCTTTTCGCTAGAATGACAATCTACAGAAACATGCATCCAAGGTCCGTAAAACGCTGCATTGCTGAAGTTAATGGATTATTTGTAAATGACCGCTATTGGGAATTATTTCAACATTGGAATATGTGATGATTCTCATCAAGGAACCGATTTTGAGCCTGTTGCATTTACTGCAGAAAAAACTGAAACGGTGTATTTATGCGGATGTAAAAAAACCGGTAATCAACCCTTTTGTGATGGTAGCCATAATAAATAAACTGATATATAGGAACAGATTGATTCAATCTGTTCCTATTAGGACTAAAGGAACTAAAAATGAAAATCTTAATAGCAATGGCAATGTTGCTGCCGACAATCGCATTTGCGGATATTAATATCCCCGACACAGCTCCTCCATTACCAACAAAGGCGGATTTCCCACCGGGCGTCGCTGAGGATATCGGATCCAAGGGTTACCACATATCTGAAATTAGAGACGATATCTTCTGGATTACCAGCGGCGAATATCATGTAATGGCAGTAAAAACACATAAGGGCGTTATGATTGTCGACGCGCCGGAGTCATTACCTTTCTTCCCGCCAATGGACGTGTTAGGCGCGGTAGCTGAGGTTGCACCCGGTTACCCTATTACCCATATGATATACAGTCACGGGCATACAGATCATATTGGTGGTGCAGGGGTAATTAAACAAGCGTTTCCCGATGTGCAAATCATCGCACACAAAGAAACGAAAAAACTCCTTAAAAAGATGAAGGATCCAAAACGCCCGGTACCGACAAGAACATTTGAAAAATCCATGACGGTTAGCAGTGGCGGGAAACATCTTAAACTTAAATATAGTGGCAATACGCATATGCCAGGTAATATTTTTGTGCATGTGCCTAAGGAAAAAATACTGATGGTGGTAGACGTAATATTTCCTGGATGGGTACCGTTCAGGCGATTGGCGCTATCGGATAATATTAACGGATGGATTAAAGGTAATAAGGCGGTTCTAGATTTCGATTTCGATACCTGATTGCCGGACACGTGACGAAGTTAGGGACGCGAGCAGATGTGGAGCTGCAAATAGAGTATGTGCAGGATATTATTACTTCCTTCGACAACACAATGGGTGATCCCAGCACGTTATATAATGCTGTCGGCGCATACGATTCAGTACATGGACCTGGTGCAGCTTTCGCCACGAGCGCCAAATGGGCACTGTTTAGTGCGTTCTTCGATGCGGCTACCATGACTTGTTCAGATTTGCTGGACGCCAAATATACCGAAGGCGCGAGTGCGGGTGATAACGCCAAGGCGTTGGCAGGTGCAGAAGCATTCAACTTCTCCAACTGTGAAGCCTACTTCGTTGCCCGAAGACTCGGCGTTGTGAAAGTAGATTAAGCGTTTACCAGATATAGCGGGTACAAATAGTTGTACCCGCTACAGTGATAAAAATTATGTAGTGGTTCAAACTTGATCTGACAGTTACCGGTTTTTTAGAGGCCTGTATTGTCAGGTTAAGTTTGAACCACTACAGCTAATTCATACTTGTGTGTGTTTGGTTCTTCTGATCAGGTTGATAACGTAAAGTTAGTTCTGTTCGAGTGTTTTAGCCCTTATTGTCGAAAATTACTGAAACACAATTCCTCCCTCAATAGCGCTACACTTAATCCAATACTCCCCAGCAAATGCAAAGGCCGCTCCAATGACTGAGAACAAACGCCGCCTGTTGATCATTCCCGCCATCGCTCTTGGTATTGTCATCTTCATGCTTATGTCTGGAGGAAAACAGGGGGCGCCGCGTGAAGAGCTGGGCGAATACGCGACCCCGGTGCGTTTTATTACGACTCAAACCCAAGATGTTGTGCCGGTGGCGGTAGGTAACGGCAGTGTGTCGCCTACGCGGGTGTGGTCGGCCATTAGTCAGGTACAGGGGCGTGTGGTGGAGCTACCGAGTCAGTTTCGTGCCGGTATGGTGGTTCAAAAAAATCAGATGCTACTGCGTATCGACGATGCTGATTATCAATTGGCGTTGGCCCAAGCCAAGGCAACAATTCAAGCCACTGAGGCGCAATTAAGGCAGTTACAGTCGCAAGGGAATAATTTAGATAACTCGCTGAAGATTGAGCGGGAGGTGTTCGACTCGGCCGAGAAGGAGTGGCAGCGGCTGAAGAAATTGGCCAAGCAGGGCACGGTTTCTAAGAGTCAGTTGGACGCGCAGGAGCGTGCTTATCTAACACAAAAACAGCAACTGCAAAGTATCAAAAACAGCCTGGAGCTTTTACCCGCTGATCGTTCGGTGCTGCAGGCGCAATTGGCGCAACAGCAGGCCCAGTTAAAGCAGGCCGAGTTAAATCTGCAGCGAACCACCTTCCAGGCACCTTTTAATGCCCGTCTGGCTGAGGTGAATGTGGAGCTGGATCAATTCATCCGTGTCGGTGAGGTATTGGCGGTGTTGGATGACATGGATCAGGCTGAGGTGGAGGCGCAGTTTCCGCTGGAGCATTTTTCCCAATTGGTTCAGCCTATCGACATTAAGGCAATGATCGCCAAGGGTGAGATACCGGGGCCGCAGATGCTGCAGCTGAAGTCGCGCGTGCAGTTGGATCGTAATGGTGATGCAATCAGTTGGGATGCTATCTTCGTGCGTACCGATGCGGCCATTGATCCGCAAACCCGCACCGTGGGTGCGGTAGTGACAGTGGATGCCCCGTACGCCAATGCCATGCCGCCTTTGCGCCCGCCGCTAGTGAAGGGCATGTATGTGAGTGTGTTGTTGGCAGGTCCGGCCCATGCCAATCAAATTGCCATTCCGCGTCAGGCACTGCATGGCGATGAAGTGTATGTGATCAATAGCGATAATCGCCTGGAACGGCGCAAGGTGGAATTGTTTTTACGTCAGCCTGGTTTTGTCACCATAGCGGCGGGCATTGCAGCCGGTGAGCAGGTGGTGATTTCGGATCTGATCCCGGCGGTAGACGGCATGTTGTTAAAGCCGCTTGAGGATGAAAAAGCGGCCGCGGCTTTGAACGCTGGTTTGGCGACAGGTCTGGGGGAGTAGGCCATGATCCGTTTCTTCGCTGGTCACCCCACGGCGGCCAATCTGCTGATGCTTATTCTAATCATGATGGGCTTAATGTCGCTGCCAGATATGAAGCGCGAGACCTTTCCCGAGTTTACAATCGGAACGGTGCAGATAACGGTGCCGTATCCCGGTGCCGCGGCGGAAGAGGTGGAAGATGCTATCTGCCGCATCATCGAGGATGCGCTGGATACTGTGAGCAATCTCGATGAGCTACGTTGCGAGGCGCGAGAGAGTGTCGCGATTGCCAAGGCTGATATCCAGGAAGGCGCAGACATGCAGATCTTTCTGGATGACATCAACGCCGCCATCGATGCGGTGACCACCTTTCCCGAACTGGCCGAGAAGGTGGTGATACAGGAGCTGAACCGCACCGATCAGGTGGTTTCTATTGCCGTGACTGGCCCCATGACCCCGGCCCATCTCAAACAATATTGCGAAGATTTGAAAGGGCGTTTATTGGCACGCGGTGATATTCCACAAATTGCCATCAGTGGTTTTTCTGATCATCAGATACGCATTGAGATGAAGGCCGATACGTTGCGCCAGTATGGTCTTTCTGCTGCCGCGATTGCCGATACCATTCGTCGCCAAAGTTTGGACCAACCCCTGGGCGAGATCAGCGGTAGCGAGCAAAATCTGTTGCTACGCTTTGCCGAGCAGCGCCGTTCACCGCAGGAGTTTGAAGATTTGATGGTGGTGGCTGGGCAGAGCGGTGCGGTGTTGCGTCTGGGTGATATCGCAACCATTAGCGACACCTTTGCTGATGAAGAGACGCAAGTGATCTTTAACGGCGAACGCGCCTGCCTGCTCAATGTGACCAAGAATCGAAGCGAGGATACGCTGGATGTATTTAAGGCGGTAGAGACCGCATTAGAGAAAGAGCAAGCTATCACGCCGCCGACGGTGTCGCTTTATCTTACCCAGGACATGGCTTCGTTGGTGGAAGATCGTTTGAGCATGATCATTAAAAATGGCTGGCAGGGTTTGATTCTAGTTGGCCTGACACTGTGGTTGTTCTTCGGCACACGCTTTGCCTTTTGGGTGGCCGTGGGCCTGCCCATCTCATTTCTGGGCGGATTCTTTTTCATGGGCCTGATGGGCCAGTCCATCAACATGATTTCGTTAGTGGCGTTGTTAGTCGCCTTAGGCCTGTTGATGGATGATGCCATCGTGTTGGCGGAGAACATCGCCAGTCATCGCGCCAAGGGAAAATCCAGTTTGCAGGCGGCTGTGGATGGCGCCTCGCAGGTGGCACCGGGAGTATTGTCATCGTTCTTAACCACGTTAACCATCTTTGTGCCGCTGGCCTTTTTGAGTGGTGAGATTGGTTCGGTGCTAAAGGTGATACCGATTGTGTTGATCTCGGTATTGTTTGTCTCTTTGATTGAAGCGTTTTTGATATTGCCCGCGCATCTGCATCATTCATTGGCGCATCACAATATTCAAACCAGCGGCTTTCGTGCACGTTTTGAATCGGGCCTGGAACACTTCCGCGAAAACTGGGTAGGGCGCGCGGTAGATAAGGCAATTGAGTGGCGCTATTTGACTTTTGGTTTGGTGATTGCGCTGTTTCTGATCAGCCTGGGTTTGGCCACCAGTGGTGCGCTTAAGTTTCAGGGTTTCCCAGACGTGGATGGCGATCAAATCGATGCCCGTGTGTTATTGCCGCAAGGGACGCCATTTCATAAAACACAGGTGGTAGTGGCAGAACTGCAGCGCAGTATTGAAGCGCTGAATCAAGAGTTCAAACCGCGCCAGCCGGATCAACAGGACCTGGTGAAAAATGTGATTGTGAAGTTCGGCGAGAACATGGATGCCCACGAAAGTGGCCCGCACATCGCCACCGTGAGTATCGACCTGCTCAGTGCCGAGATTCGTGATGCGCGCCTCAGTGAGGTGTTGAACCGTTGGCGTGAGTTGAGTGAACTGCCGCCAGATGTGATCAACGCCAGCTTTAAAGAACCGGGGTTCGGCCCGGGTGGTGCGCCAATTAATATTCGCCTGCAAGGCGGTGATCTGGATGAGATGAAGGCAGCTTCAATTGCACTGCAGGAATGGTTGAGTGCTTATACCGGAGTGAGTGATTTGTTTGATGACCTGCGTCCAGGCAAGCCAGAGTTGACCTTAAAACTCAAAGACGGTGCATTGAACCTGGGTCTGGATGCAGCCGCTATCGCTGCCCAATTACGCGGTGCCTATTTTGGCACCACTGCGGCCGAGATTCAGGTGGGGGTTGAGTCTTACGAGATTGATGTACGTTTGGTGGAAGAAGACCGTGACCAGGTTATTGATCTGGAACGTTTTACTATCCATGCGCCTAACGGCGCGGATGTGCCGCTGAGTAGTGTGGCGACGATTGAACAAGTGCGCGGTTATTCGCGTATTCAGCATGTAGAAGGGCAAAGGACGATTACTGTGCAGGGTAATCTGGATACAGCAGTAGGTAACGCCGGTGAAATCCTGGCAGATACCCGGGAAAATTTTCTGCCACAGCTTAAAGAACAGTTTCCGAATGTGAATGTGGTGTTTGAAGGGGCTACTCAAGAAGATGCCAAAACCGCTGCCTCCATGCTGCGTGCCGTGGCGATTGGTTTGATTGGTATCTTTGTAGTGTTGAGTTTTCAGTTCCGCAGTTATCGCGAACCTCTGTTGGTAATGGCGATTATTCCCATGGCCTTAATTGGTGTCTTTTGGGGTCATTTTGTGATGGGCTTAACGCTCTCCATGCCTAGCATTCTTGGCATGATTTCACTGGCCGGTATTGCGGTGAATGATTCGATTTTGCTGGTGACGTTTATTAAGGAACATCGTAAAGAAGGTATGAGTCCGTTTGATGCTGCACGCCAGGCAGCACGGGCGCGTTTTAGGGCTGTGTTGCTGACCTCTGCGACAACTGTGGCGGGATTGATTCCTATTTTGATGGAAACCAGCTTACAGGCGCAGGTGTTGATTCCACTTGTTGCCAGTATTGCCTTTGGTTTGGTGGCAACCACGGTGATGGTGCTGTTTCTGATTCCGGTACTTTATATGATTTTTGAAGATTGGGGATGGGCAAGGCGGCATGAGGAGGATGAGCTTGCTGTGGATGCACACTAAAAGATGATAAAAAAGAGAATTAAATGTGGACAGGCTGAGTATCTTGGAGAAAGTTAAGTACTTTAGTTGGGCGTCCAGTTGTTGACTCATTGTCAGGTCTGCAAAAATAATTCTTCTCTGAAAGCCCGTTTGCTTGCTACACTCTTAATATAAGCATTCGCTAATGTTCTGGAGGGGTAATGGATCAGTCTAACGAGAATAGCTCAGTCTCGGGTTCGGAATTGTTTCCGTCGTCAGATGTTTTAAGCCGCTTGGCGGTGAGTGAGAGTGGCTTTGTCTTTGACCCCGCTAGCGGTCACAACTTCACAGTGAATGAAACCGGTTTAGTGCTGCTACGTCTTCTGCTGAAAGAACCGCGACTTGATCAAATCCTCGAAACGCTTCGGGACGAATTTGATGCCGATCCACGGGACATTGAGCGTGACGTGATCGAGTTTGTCAGTGCGCTACGAGAGAACGTGGGAGCCTGATGTCTATCATCGATGCGACTGTAGCTATCACCGGCATGAATGCTAAGCCTGACAACCCAGGGCCAGGTCTGGCTGTGGCTAGATGTCTGCGTGAGGCACCTGATTTCAAGGGGCGCATCATTGGTCTCGGTTACGACGCCCTGGATCCAGGCCTGTATCTGGATGACTACTGCGATGCCTCCTATCTATTGCCTTATCCGTCTGCGGGTGACGACGCCTTGCTGGATCAATTACAGATGATTCAGCAACACGAACAGATTGATATTTTGTTGCCCTGTCTGGATGCCGAGCTGCCCGGCATGGTGCGTTTGTTGCCGGCACTAAAAGAAATGGGATTCAAAACCTTTTTACCGACCTCTGAGCAATTACGCCTGCGAAACAAAGATCGTTTACCGGAGCTGGCGGAGATGGCTGGCATTAATTGCCCGGAGATCAAAGCTATTACCCAGGCTGGATTTTTTTATAAATGCCAGGAGGAGGGCTGGTCGTATCCTTTGGTGGTGAAGGGCCTGTTTTATGGTGCCTATATTGTTCACAGTGCCGATGAGGCCGCCGATGCCTTTCGCAAGATTGCCGCCGAGTGGGGGTTTCCCGTGCTAGTGCAAACGATGGTCAAGGGCGAGGAATACAATCTCACTGCCGTGGGTGACGGTGAAGGGAATTTGCTGGGTCCGGTGATGATGAAAAAGATGGCGGTCACCGACAAAGGCAAGGCCTGGTCCGGTATCAGTATCGACGACCAACCACTATTGGACGCCAGTGCTGCCCTTGCTAAGGCCATCAAATGGCGTGGCCCGTTGGAAGTGGAAGTCATGCGTGACCAGCAAGGTCATTATCAATTGATTGAAATCAATCCACGCTTTCCTGCGTGGATTTATCTTTCAGTGGGTGTCGGGCGCAACCTACCGCTTACCTTGTTGCAGTTAGCGACGGGCCGAAAGCCAACTGCCTTTTCTAAAACGAAAGCAGGCGTGTTGTTCATTCGTTATGCGGTGGAGAACATTGTCCCCATCGCTGAGTTTGAATCGGTTGTTATGCAGGGTGGTCGGAATATGTCGACTGTCAGTGGAACTGATAACAAAGAATAACGGTAGGATGTCAATCTTAAGAAAAAAATAATAGTGAAAAGGAAGAAGTCATGACAGAAGAAAGCTTCCAAAACGAAAATCAAGAACAGGCCCAATATGAGTTAACTAAAAAGATTTGGGTAAAGCCGACGGTTACTGCGCTGCATACCGGCACCATCAATAAATTTGGTGCCATGCGACATGAGCAATGGCGTGACAACATCGATGGTGTGCTGATCAAGGATCTTTTGGAAAAATTTTCTTCACCACTGTTTGTATTATCGGAAAAACGTCTGCGTGCGAATGCGCGTCGCCTGCAGCGTGCCTTTAAGGCGCGTTACCCGCAAGTGTTGTTTGGTTGGTCGTATAAAACCAATTATCTGGGGGCGGTGTGCAATGTGTTCCATCAAGAAGGTGCCTGTGCTGAAGTGGTTTCTGCTTTTGAATATCAGCGTGCACGCAGCCTCGGTGTTCCTGGTCATTGCATTCTTTTTAACGGGCCACATAAATCACGTGAAATATTGGAGCAGGCGGTAAAGGAAGGAGCCCATATTCACATCGATCATCTCGATGAATTATATTTATTGGAAGATGTAGTTCACGAAGCAGGTAAAGAAGTACCTGTAACTATTCGCCTGAATTTTGATACCGGTTACACCGAACCCTGGAGCCGTTTTGGTTTTAATGTGGAATCCGGTCAGGCAATGGATGTGGCATGGCGTATTTGTTCCAGCCGCTCTTTGAAACTCACCGGTCTGCATAGTCACATCGGCACCTTTATTACCGAACCGGAAGCCTATCGCGCTCAGGTTCGCATCATGTGTGACTTCATGCAGGCAGTGGAGGCCAAAACGCAATGTGAAATTGAGTACCTAGATATCGGCGGCGGCTTCGCGTCACTTAATTCATTACAAGGAACCTACTTGCCGCCTGAGCAAGTCGTGCCAAGCATTGAACAGTATGCCGAAGCGATATGTGACACTTTGCTGGAGTTGACGCATGAACGTGTTTCTCAGGGACGTAACCGGCCAACACTGGTGTTAGAAACCGGTCGTGCCATGGTGGATGATGCCGAGACCCTGGTGAGTTCTGTTGTGGCCAATAAGCACCTACCCGATGGGCGTCGTGGTGTGGTGATGGATGCTGGTGTAAATTTGTTGTTTACCGCCTTTTGGTACAACCACGAAGTGACACCCACACGTCAGCTTAGCGGTAAACCGGAAGAGTCCGTGTTGTACGGACCGCTATGCATGAATATCGATGTGCTGCGCAGCAACATTATGATTCCACCCCTTAATGTTGGGGACTCGCTGATGTTTGCTCCAGTGGGTGCCTACAATAATACGCAGTGGATGCAGTTTATCGAATACCGACCCAACGTGGTGATGATTGGTACGGACGGTAAAGTTTCGCTAGTAAGGGCTGAAGAAAATTTGGACGTGGTTATCGCCCAGGAGCAACTGCCAGAGCATTTACAAAGTGCTTATCCAGAAGGTGCGCCCAGTAATTTATTTACAAAAGATATGCTTTCAACAAAGAGCGAATAGGTTCGCGTGAGACTGAACCGGTTAACAGAACTGCCCCGTGCATATGCAAACATTCTGTTTGTAGATCACCTGTGGGTGGGCTTGCTGATTATTGCCGCTACGATGTGGTATCCCAACATTGGCATTGCAGGTTTGCTGGCGGCAATGACTGCACTATTCACTACTCAAGTGTTTAAGTTCCCGGATTCCAATGGCGGTTTGCAAATTTATAACAGCTTGTTGGTGGGATTGTCGCTGGGTGCGTTTTATGAACTGAATACTTATGTAGTGATGCTGATTATTTTGGGCGCCATACTGGCGGTGCTTATTACTGTGGCGGTAGCCGATGGATTGTGGCGCCTTGATCGTCTGCCGACATTGAGCATCCCTTTTATCACTGTTGTGTTATTCACTACGCCGGTGGCCCGACGATATTCATCCCTGAGTGATTTCTTGGGTATGGCTGAACCGCAGCACAGGTTATCGATACCCTGGCTCGATGGTTTTTTTAGTAGTCTGGGATCTATCTTCTTTTCACCTCAGCCCATTGTTGGTCTGTTGTTGTTTGCAGGAATCTTTTGGCGGTCACGTTATCTTGCGTTGTTGGCGCTCGCTGGTTATGGCATTGGGTATATTGTATTTAACCTATTAACCGAAAATCCGCATCCCAGTTTGGTGGTGTGGACAGGATTTAATTACTCACTCACCGCGATGGCTATTGCCGGGTTTTATACTGTGCCAAGTAAAGCGGGTGCGGCACTCGCATTTTTGGCCGTAGCAATTTGCGCCATGTTGGTGGTGGCGACTCAAGATTTTTTGATGGTTTATGGGTTACCTGTCATGGCCATTCCTTTTGTTGTTACCACGCTTATTATTCTTAGTGCACTGGGGAAACGTTACGGCCTGACTCAACCCTGGGTCGCGCCAAAACCAGGTCTTCCCGAAGTTAATTATGATCGCGCACGATTGGCCCAGGTACGCAATGGTGAATTTAACAGTGTGCCCTTACTGCCGCCTTTTTTTGGTGCCTGGGAGATTTATCAAGGCTTTGATGGTCCCCATACGCACAAAGGGCAATGGCGGCATGCGCTGGATTTTTATATGACTGAAGAGGGTCAAAGCTTTAGTGGCCACGGCGCAAATTTGGATGATTATTTTTGTTTTGGTCTTCCGGTGATTTCTCCTGCGCATGGAGAGGTGGTGCGTGCCTTCGACAAATTACCCGACAACACACCGGGTGAGGTGGATGTTAAAAACAATTGGGGCAATTTTATTCTCATTCGGTTGGAGAATGGCTTGCATGTGTTGCTGGCCCACCTTCGACAACACAGCATTAAGGTGAAAGAGGGGGATCACATTACACCGGGTGATCAACTGGCGGCCTGTGGGAATTCAGGTCGTTCACCTCAGCCGCATGTACACTTGCAGGTGCAACGAGAAGCGATGTTAGGCAGTCCAACCCAGCCATTTCATCTCACCAGTGTTTTGGTTCGTGATGAAAAAGAGCAGATGGAGTATCAGTTGGTGGCACGTCCGCAGGAAGGCCACAGTGTGCAAGCGGCGGAGCAAGATGAAAAACTTTCTGCAAAATTACACCTGCCCGTGGGACGAACATTGCGTTACAAATTTGTTGCTCCCGGAGAAGAGCTGGAGAAGGAAATAGAGTTACGTGTTGAACTAAGTCTGCTTGGCCAGTTTCGACTGATCAGTGATAGCGGTGCCAGTGCTGCATTTGAAGAAACCAACGGCGTGCTTGCCTTCTACGATCGTCAGGGTCCAAAAGACATGTTGCTGGATAGCTGGATGTTGGCCAACGGATTAACGCCATTGACTGACCGTGCTCACCGTTGGCACGACGCGCCATCTGCCAATTTATTGCCGCTATCGATTTTTCAACAGGCCTGGCTCTGGTTATGGCGGCCGCTGGGTTGCGGGCTAAAAACACTTTATCAGCGTGTGTTGGATCACGAGACGGGTCAGTGGCTGCAAAGCGGGGAGCACAAACTACAGTTAGGAACACAGGAGTTAAAAGCCAAAACGGAATCCGTTTTGGATTCAGTGTACGGATGTGTGCGAATCACGTTAGAGGTGGAATCGAACCGATGGTTGGCCACGCTAGTAAAGACGGGTCAAGTTGAGGATCGAGGTGTACCGGGTTGGCACCAAGAAACGCCACAAGATGAGAGTGACCAACATGTGACAGATCTTACCGGCGAGAATGCAATACACGTTAAAATCGTGAATGGATAAATAGTATGAAACGATTATCTACTATTATATTTATTTGTTTCTGGTTTGTGGTGAATCAGGCTTGGTCTGCGGAAGACTGGTACATGAAAAGCAGTGGCCAGTTATTGGTAAAAAACTACAGTAGTAATTCACAGCTCGAAAATTTGTTTGGCTTCGGTGTGTTTTTAAACGGCGATTATTTGGAGCGGGGTGGTTTCAGTATTGGTTATAACTTCAATCAAACTAACTACAAATCAGGTTTGATTAGTGGGTTGAAGGAAAATAATGAAAATATCCTATTCCTGAGTGGTCGCGCCAATTTTAATCCCGACCAAATACCCGGCAGGTTAACACTACGTTTAGACGGTTATGTCGGTGATGATGCCACGTCATTTCGGGTTACCGTACCTACACCAGGCCCCATGGGCGGTGGGTCATCACAGAAGACCATTACCGTGGACAATGAGTTTTCGGTTGTGAGTCCGATGGTCTCGTTTCTTAATTATGCCAAAACATTTTATGCCGATTTAGGTTATGCCTATTCAAGCTATCGCTCTGATGATAGTGGAACCGACGACATCAATGTTACGCAATGGACACCAACGCTTGGTTTTGGTTTTAATCAAGCTTATGACTGGTTACAACTCCGTGGCTATTTTATTGACCTATCTACGAGTAACCGTGTGGGCACCAAAGAAACAACCTCTGCGTTGGAAGTCAAATGGACACATTGGTTTTCAGCAGATGCTCCACTGATGAATTTGCATAATATTCGTTTAACCGTGATTACGGGCGAGCGACTCTACGCTGTTGATAGTGATGCTTGCTCTTTATGTAACGTTCCTGACTTGCAAACGGGTTTGGTTTCTATTGGCGCCGAGTGGAAACTCAATGAGCAGACTAATGTGTTGCTACAGGGTGGTTACGAGTCTTACGAAGATATGTTGCTGGATGAGCAATACAGTAGCACTTATTTGTATGGTTATCTGTCACGGAATTGGTAAGGAGATTATTTGATGTTGATAAAGATTCTAGTGTTTATTACTGGTTTTTTGATTTCCGTGGTTGCCTGGTCTGCAGCCGATCCGTGGACGGAAAGTTATCGACTGGAGGCGCTTACCCAGTACGACAGTGCTGCCAAATCGATAGCGACAGTCATCAAAGATAACCCAAAGAATGAATTTGCTATCCTGCGTCACGGTTGGTTGAACTATCTGCGTGGAGCACATAATGAATCTATTCGTGATTACCAAAAGGCACTTGACCTCAATTCAAATTCTTTAGATGCACGGCTTGGTTTGATGTTGCCACTGATTGCGCAACAGCGATGGCGAGAGGTTGCCTCTCATGCAAACAAAGTATTGAAAGTGGCGCCGTGGAATTATTATGCTCACGTGCGCCTGATGATTAGTGAAGAAGGCGAAAAAAAATGGGATACGTTAGCGAATCATGCCAAGAAGGTGAGTCAACGTTATCCCAGTGATGCCACCGTGTTGGTTTATCTTGCGCGCGCCAATGATTGGTTGAAAAATGATAAATCGGCTCGCGGTGCTTATGAGAAAGTACTGGAGCGTATTCCCGGCCATATTGAGGCCACGCAATATTTGAGTAGATAATCAACAATGAACGTAAAAATATATGGTAAAAAACACACATGCTTGGGACAAATTTGGGACACACCGAGCGTTACTTCGTATGATTCAATATGATCCTGAATGATGGGTCGCGAACGCCGGATTTGGAGTTGGTGGATCGCAAAACCAATACGGGCGAACCGTTCTTTTTGAAAGGTACCAGTGGGATAACGTCCAATATGATTTACAGAATCGTCAAGGATGTCGTGTCAAAAGCAGCGGATGTGCTGGAGCATGCTGAGCCACACAAGGCCACAAAACTACGAAAAGCCTCGACACACTGGTATGGCACGATGCGATGCAGATTCACCGCCTAAACGATGATAAAACCGCAAGCTGAGTATCAATGGATGTCTATTAAGTACTTTAATTGGAAATTAAGCAATTTAATTGGAGAAAGTTAAGTACTTTAGTTGGGCGTCCAAAAGGCGGTTAATCGCACTTCCTATAGTGCGCATAATGTATATTATGTTAAATATGGAGGAGATCGAATTAGTCGGTGTTTTTCAAGTGGTCGACCACAGACGTGAGGCCAACCAAAGTTAGCTAAAAAAAAGTGTGTATAGACATTGCGGTCATTGCCTAGTTCTTAATTTCCTATTCCTGAACAAAAAAAGCAGAAATTTACCGCGCTTGTATGCCCTAGTTTTCTGATACCTAACCCTTTGGTTTTGGAGTACTGTGTCGGCCGGAGTTTCGATCTACAATAAATATTTTATCTGATCGCCCGATCTGGATATAGAACAAGCTGTGCTTAAACCGAACATTCCGAATAAAGAAATCTTTTGCATCTTCAATCGTCCTACCTGAAGCGTCGGATAGGCGGTCAAACAAAACATAATGCCAATTCAGATTGCCAATGTTAATCTCCATATTCGTATATTGATGAATGCTTGTGTATTGCTCTTTGGATATCCACTGTGGCTTAGCTTCTCGATATGAACGGAGAATGTCCGTTGAATACGACATTCGCAGCATTTTCGTAACGAATTCCCTCCAACAAACCTTTCGGGTAAACATTTTCAACTGAAGAGGAAGGTATGTATCAATCCTATAAATAAGTCGCGCTACAAATGAGGCAGAATCTACAGCGGGTATCGGTACCGAAGTTGCGATAACTCCAGTTACTCCGGACGCTAGAAGGCCATTTGCCACACTCGCATGAGAGCCTGCCACTGGATGCGTACTACACGCACTTAGTGCTGCAATAACCGGAACATGGCATCGTCCTCTCAGCTTCCACACATCCACCTTATCATCGCCAATTTGCAGCCATGCATGCTCATTTCTTCCTCCATGATTTCCGTGGCAATCAAAGACTGCAAAAAATGGTCGATAGGCGTTTAGCGCTTGATAGAGTCCTTCTTCACTATCCACATCGACGAATAAAACTTCTGTGCCATTGATAAAGTTTTCAGAGAAATGATTTACCGCCACCTCTAGATAGTTTCGAATAGGATCGTCATCTTTAAAGGATCTAATAACTAAAACTTTATTTACATACGAAATATCAAATTCAACTCGCTCAGTATTACAGATTATCTCAGAAAGAATATTTCCTGGAGTAGATCCTATGCGGCACAACTCCCGTGTAAAGAGCAATGGAACATCATTATCTAAACACATCCACTCAATTGGGTAATCAGATACAATTACTCCTTTCTCGCCACAATCATCGATTACCCCTCGTACATCCTGTGGAATTGCGCTCAATATGAAATCACTCACTTTAGAAAACTCTCTATTGAGCTTTTCATCTCGCCTCTTCGCCGATCCACACACTAGTGATTCAATATTATCTAACATTCCGTGCATCAAGTTTAGGTCATTGGGAAGACGAATAAATGGAGAAAAATCTTCTGACGATAAAATTGACATTAAGTTCGTAAATGCAAATAATTCCTGTTGGCGAACCTGAGTAACAGCTGCAATATAAGGATTTTCAACTATCTCTGATATATTCTTCACTTTCACATTGGTTGGAACATATCCGCGATATCTGAGAATGTATTTTTCAAAAAAACTCTTGGTAAATTTGCCTCCAAATTTATCTAGCACATCCCTAATATTCTTATCTTTGTACAAATATGCGTAAAATGATGGCAAGCCAAGAACAAAGTCATTCTTGACATTGCTATATCTGTTCGGAATCAAGCCTCTTATACGCAGTATCTCTTTCGAAATATCAACAATTCCTTCTACATATGAATTTTTTCCACCATGTCTCAAGTGCAAGGATTTACTAAATTTGTATCTATGAGAGGCAAGTGCACATTCGGAAGGCTTTACAATATTGTGAATCCTATATTTCAATCTAAATTTTGAAGGTCGATAGGTTTTTGGCCGTCCCGACATTAAGTTCTTTAAAATTTTTCGATCTTCTTCATCAAGATGCTGGGCATATATTTTTGAGATTGAGGAAAATTCTTTCCTCATTCTTTTTCTTGTTAGCTCATGGGGAAGAATAGCGCCATCTTTGTTAAACTCTGATACGTGAATAGCCCTATTCGTAAACAAATCAAGAAGTCTTACGCATTGGCTGTGTGTCGATCGAGAACTAAATACGCAGATGAAAGGGGTGAACACATGATACGGAAGTTGAGAAAGCGCATCAAAATTTAGGACAAATATTTTGTAGTCCCCAATTTCTTTCCTAGCCGCAATATTTAAGTATGAGGGCAAGCTTAGCTCACATATATCCTGCGGAAGCTGGGATATTATTGAAAGAAAGTATGATTTATCTATAAACTCCTGTGAAAATCCGGAGAATGGAGAAAAGCTTCTCTCATTCATGCCAACTTCCATCGGGATAATGTACGTTATTTGTGTTGAAGGACCACTTAACATTAGCGGAAATACTCAGTTAAATCCTTTATTACTTGGAAACTGGGTTTCGAATACCATCGATAACTTTCTTAACCTAGTTCTACCTGCTTGAAAAATAATTATTTAGCTAAATATAAACCATTTCTAAAACTGCTCCTTATTCCGTTTTCGCGACTTAGAAGACGTTGAATCAGGTGCTTGCTCCCATATCTCCCAAACAAATAGCCTGTCTGGCTAGTTAGATATCACCGAAAACCCCCATTTATGCAATTTTGCCTCGTGTGAGTCCCCATTTAGCTATTTTTGGTTGTAAACGTTTCCACCCAAATTTGACTAATTCATTCAAAACAGAGGAAGATCGACAGCGCTGGCAACGATACCAGGACACCGGTGAGCATCTGGACCATGACGAAGTCAAAACACGCCTCATGCGCCTCGCGGACCAAGCGTGCACAAAGGCCGCTGGATGAAGGTACGCTGGCTGCCAGAGGCATTGTTGGTTTGTATTTGCATCGCTCCCGCCGCGAGCATTGCTAGCGAGCCAAACACATCATTCACCAAGATAATTAACACATCACTTAGCCAAGAGAATCTTGAACATCACAAAATGGCTCGCTACCTGGCACAGACCGAGCGAAAAGCCGAGCAAGCCAACCTGATGCCCTATGAAACCAGCATTGATACGAGAAAGGAAAACGCATTAGTTAATTTCGTAACGAAACACACATGAAATGTATTAACTCCCCTGCTCTATCTTGATGGGCGCGTCAGGTGTGTAAACACCGATCCCAATACGGGACGCCGTCAAAACGTTTTACCAGAAAGTCGACAAATGCTCTGACTCTGTGGGAGAGGTGGCGAGTTTGTGGATAAATAGCATAGGCATTGAGGCCTGAACGTGTATGCTCGTTGAGCAGCGGAACCAATGTTCCCCGCTCAATTTCCTCGAAGACGACAAATGAGGGGAGATACACAAGCCCCGATCCATCCACCGCGGCGCTACGCAGAAACTCGCCGCTGCTTGTTTTTAGATAAGGGTGGATTTTGATCTTCTCCGGCTCACCTTGTGGACTATTAAACAGCCAATGTTCGCTATCGCGTATCAAGCTGTATACCAAGCATTGATGATTAGCCAAGTCATCCAAGGTTTGCGGCACACCGTGTTTCTCAAGATAGGCTGGGCTGGCACATAGCACGTGTTTTATTGGCGCCAGGCGACGTGCAATTAAACTGGAATCCGGTAACTTGGCAATGCGAATCGCTAGATCAAAGCCTTCTTGCATTAAATCTACAGAGCGGTCATTGAAATCCAGTTCAAATTCAATCTGCGGATTTTCTATTAGGAATTCATTGATGGCGGGGCCCACGTGCATGAGGCCAAAGGTTTGGGGGAGTGCCACTTTAAGGCGGCCTTTTAAGGTGCCGTGGGCCTGGGATGTTGCCAGTTCCGCTTCCAATACATCCTCTAAAATACGCACACATTGGTGATAGTAAGCACGCCCGGAGTCGGTTAGGTTCATCCGCCGGGTGGTGCGATGAAAAAGCTGAACCCCTAAGTGTTCCTCCAACTCTTTCAAGCGTCGGCTTACCGCTGATTTGGCAACCCCCGCCCGGTCTGCCGCAGCGCTGATACTGCCTGTTTCCACCACCCGGATGAAGGTGTCCATATTTTCAAAGCGATTCATCATCAATCCTTTTGATTGTTCTTGTAACGAGAACAGTTAGTTCAAATTATCTATGTTTATTCTTTTTATCGCAACATCAATACTATATCCAACAGCAACGCAAATAGCGCGTTGAATGTGAAAAGAAGCAAACGAATTTATTTGAAACCTAAATAGAGGAGATTTGAAAAATGGAAAAAGTAAGCCACATCGTCGCACGCGTATTTCTTGGCCACATCTTCTTGCTCGCCGGTATCAGCAAGATCGGCGCATATGAAGGTACTCAGGGTTATATGGATGCCATGGGCGTACCCGGGGCGCTATTACCACTCGTTATTTTTCTCGAAGTGGCTGGTGGATTGGCAATTATTGCCGGATGGAAAACAAAGTGGGCATCAATCGCACTGGCAGCGTTCTCAGTCGTGGCCGCTGCAACCTTCCATAACAATTTTGCTGACCAAACTCAGATGATTCTGTTCATGAAGAATATCGCCATCGCAGGTGGCTTTGTACTGTTGGCTATTCATGGGGCCGGAGCTTACAGCCTCGACAATCGCCGCAGTACCGCTCAGTTGGCGGTAAGTCATTAATAAACACAAGCGCGGGGGCAATCGGCCCTGCGGTTTTTCGAAAACGCATACGTAAACATTTATAGGAGATAAGGATATGAATATTAAAAAGCCAGTGACGGCCCTTTTGGCCACAGCATCACTCTTTTTTTTGGGTGCAGCCTATGCCAATGAACCGGTCTGGGACGGTAACAAGGTCGAGTTGGTAGCTGAAAAATTGGGTGACGGCGTGTTTGCTTACTACCCCAGTGATGCCAAGGAACTAGAAAAGCATGGCAAGCCGGTTGCTACCAGCGGTGGTTTTATTGCAGGTGAAAAAGGGGTACTGGTTATCGACACGATGCTAAATGAACGATTGAACAAGCAAGTTCAGAAGATCGTGAAACAAAAAGCCGGTAAACCGATTGTTTATGCGGTGAATACCAGCTCTCACGGTGACCACTCCTATGGAAATATGTACCTGCCGGAAGAGGCCGACATCATTCAGCATAGCAATACAAAAGCGTATATTGATGGGCACTTCAAAGCCGATACGGAGTTTATGATTCAAAACTTCGGTCAAGGCCGGGGTATTGAGGAAATTAAACCTGTCAGCGCTGACATTTTGGTCGCCAAGGGTGGAAAAATCACCGTGGATTTAGGTAGTAAGTCGGTAGACATTATCGACTTTGGTTTTGCACAAACCGGTGGTGATCTGTTCGTATGGGAACCTAAGTCAAAAGTAATGTGGACAGGAAACGCAGTTGTCGCAGTTAAACCTTCTCTGCCTTGGCTCTTGGATGGTCATTTAGTCGAAACCTTAGAGACACTGAAAAAAGTGTATGCCTTTTTGCCTGCCGATGCGCGTGTAGTACCGGGGCATGGTTCCGTCATGGGGCGTGAAGATATCAAATGGCATATCGACTACCTGGATACAGTAAAAAGCCAAGTTCAGGCCGCTATTGATGACGGGCTAACGCTGGAACAAACCGTTGAGCGAGTGAAAATGCCGGAATTTGGTGGCTACGCACTGTTTGGTTGGGTACACCCAGGTTTGAATGTGCCCGCAGCTTATAAATATTTAAATAATTAATCGGTGTAATTCCCCGTGGCTTACCACGGGGTAGTTTGTTGCCGGCTCCTTCTAAGAGCGGCGCAACATAATCCTAAAAAATTATGAGGGGTGTGTGACATGAAATATAACAGCCACATTCAACGGTTACTTATTCTGTCTTTTCTAAGTGTTACACACTTGAGACTACCAGCAGACAATTAAATTTTACGGTAGTTATTACCAGGAAAATTAAACTTGGAAAAATCACTACATATATTTTTATCGATGAATTCGATGTTAAACCAAAAGCAATACATAATTTTCTAGAAAATGTTTAAGAGGAGGACGCCATGAATACATCCATTCAAGCCACACGCTTTGTACCCGCCTTGGCTATGTCCGAAGGGGCGGGGGTCACGGTACACCGCACCATCGGCACACCATCGTTACGCAATTATGATCCGTTTATGATGCTGGATCATTTTAGTAGTGATAACCCGGACGACTACATCGCAGGTTTTCCTTCCCACCCGCATCGTGGCTTCAACACCTTTACCTACATGATTGATGGCTACATGGAGCACGAAGATAGCATGGGCAACACCGGCAATTTGGGGCCGGGATCGGCCCAGTGGATGAAAGCGGCCAGCGGCATTATTCATTCGGAGATGCCTAAACAGGAGGCCGGTTTAATGCGCGGCTTTCAGTTGTGGATCAATCTGCCTGCGGCCAACAAGATGGATGACCCAGAGTATCAGGAGTACCCAGCGGATGCATTTCCTCAAGTGGAGACTGAGGCTTACCGTGTCAAAGTGGTGATCGGTGAGTACGCCAATACCGCTTCGCCAATTGTCGATGAGATTACCAAGGTCTCTTACTTTGATGTTGAGGTGAAAGGCGGTCAGCATTTTCAATATCAGTCGTTGTCTACTCACAACAGCTTTGTTTATGTCTTCGAAGGCAGTGGTCAACTCAACGGAAAAAGCGCGCCTGAGTATACTTTGATCGCATTGGGCGATGCCGACAAGACGATAGATTTTGTTGCCGATGACAGCGGTGTGCGCTTTGTCTTCATCAGTGGACAACCGATCAACGAGTCGATTGTGCAATATGGACCGTTTGTGATGAATTCGCGTGACGAGATCGACCGGGCGATGAGTGATTATCAGTCGAATAACTTTGTACGAAAACGTGCCTGGGTAAAAGGCCGGTAAAGAATCAGGAGTTAAGTCATGAATGAAATATAGCGTATCAGAAACGGCGAATTTGTAAGGTCTGTTGCCGGTTTTAGGAACTGGGTGACCAAGGACGGCTCACTCGGCCCGACACATCATCTATCTGTTTGGGGATGGGTTCACCCAGACCAATATATTTTTTTTCATAGCAAATCCCCCTTTTCTCCAGATATTCGCAGAGGTAACCCGGGTGTTCGATAGTGGCATGACTAAAAACCCTGACCGGTTTCAATGACCCTGCTCCATAAGGTCGCCCTAATGATCTTATCGCCTCACACCAGATCCTGGGCTGTAATTATCGAGCACCCACAGGTAGTTGGCCCGCTCGAAAGCCGCTGGGTCGGCGGCATGCTGTTGACTGACCCTACCCTTAAATTCTGTGACAGAGTCGAAGCCATGCTCCTCCATCCATGCCTCCATCTCAGCTTTGATTTGCGAAAGCCGTTGAGGCCCATGAGTAATAAGCGTACTACATAGGTGGGTGACATCCGCACCCGCTAGCAGCATCTTGAGGGCGTCCCTGGCAGTGTGGATACCACCGGTTGCAGCCAGGGAAAGCCCCACGCGCCCGTAGAGGATGACAATCCAACGCATGGCAAGCAAGGCGTCGGCGGATGACGAGCGGGACAATTGTGACGTGACCTGCAAGGTTTCCAAATCGATATCAGGTTGGTAAAAGCGATTGAACAACGCGACGCCCTCAGCGCCAGCCGATTCAAGCTGTTTGACGAAATGCGGAATTGTCGTGAACTGGGATGACAATTTGACCGTGATGGGAATGGTCACTTGGCTGCGAAGCTCACGTACTAATTCCAGATAACGTGCTTCCAACTCGGCGCTGGATCGTTTGGTATCGGCCGCCACGTAGTAGGCGTTGAGTTCCAGGGCATCGGCACCAGCCTGCTGGAGTTCACGGCCGTGCTTCACCCAGCCGTCCAATGACACACCGTTGAGGCTGGCAATGACGGGAATGTCCAGACTGCGCTTCAGTGCAGCAAGATGTTCCTGGTACTGGTCCAGACCGTGCCTGTGTTGTTCATGAAAGGGCAAGAAACTACTCGCTTCGGCATGCCCAATCTCCTGGTGGATGAGAAAACGGTTGGTTATCTCCTCTTCGTGATGCAGCTCTTCTTCGAACAGGGAATACATCACAATCGCCGCCGCTCCGGCATCCTCCAGCTGCCGGGCCGTATCCAGGCTGCGTGAAAGCGGCGAGGCTGACGGCACCAGAGGGTTGGCCAGTTTCAAGCCCATATAATCTGTGCTCAGGTCGACTGTGCTCATGATTCTTTGTCCTCCCTCTCGGCTTTTCTTGTGTCGGGCGGCTGCATGGCAAGTTCCTGGTAATGTCGGTAGCGGGCGTCGACGTCGGCTTGTGCTTCGCGCATGAGTTGCTCGGCTGCTTCCGGATGCGTCCGCCACAGTACGCTGAAGCGTGTTTCCGTAGCGGCGTAATCATGGAAGGGAATCGACGGCTCGGCGGAATCCAGGTGCAATGGATTTTGTCCCTGTTCGGCACGCCGTGGGTCATAACGAAGTAGCGGCCAGTGTCCGCTGCGCATGGCGAGGCTTTGCTGACGCAGGTTGTTGGACAGGTCAACACCGTGGGCGATGCACGGGCTGTAGGCAATGATGAGGGACGGACCCTCGTATGACTCGGCCTCCAGGAACGCCCGTAGGGTCTGGGTATCCTTGGCCCCAAAGGCGACCTGGGCGACGTAGACCTGCTCGTAGTCCATGGCCATACGCGCCAGGTCCTTCTTGCGTGTCGGTTTGCCGCCCGCTGAAAACTTGGCTACTGCGCCTCGGGGCGTCGCCTTTGACGTCTGGCCGCCAGTGTTGGAGTACACCTCCGTGTCCAATACCAGAATGTTGACGTTGCGTCCCGAGGCAAGCACATGGTCGAGCCCGCCGTAACCGATGTCATAGGCCCAGCCATCGCCACCGACGATCCATACGCTGCGTTTGATAAGGTATTCCGCCACCGCCTCCAGGGCACTGGAGGTGGGATCGGCTATGCCGTTCAGACGCGTCCGCAACTCGGCAATGCGGCGGCGCTGCTCCTCGATTCCGGCTGCATCGGTCTGATCGGCACCCAGAATCGCACTGACGAGCTCCTCACCCACTGCAGACTTCAGCCCTTGCAGCAGTTCGCGCGCATACTGCGCCAACTTGTCTACGGCGATGCGCATACCAAAGCCGAATTCAGCGTTGTCCTCGAATAGCGAATTGGACCACGCAGGTCCCCTGCCATCACGATTTTTAGTCCAGGGTGTGGTAGGCAGGTTGCCCCCGTAAATGGAGGAACATCCGGTCGCGTTGGCGACCATCATGTGATCGCCGAACAGCTGACTCGCAAGCCGGAGATAAGGGGTTTCGCCGCAGCCTTCGCAGGCTCCCGAGAACTCGAACAGGGGTTGCAGCAGCATCGCACTGGGCAAGGCGGTCTCCCGCACCTTGCTGCGATCGTAGTCGGGAAGCTCCAGAAAGAATGCCCAGTTTTTACGTTCCTGTTCCCGTAGCGGGGCTTGGCTTGCCATGTTTAGCGCCTTGCGCTCGGGCTTGTTCCGATCCCGGATGGGACAGACCTCCACGCAAAGACCGCAGCCTGTGCAATCCTCGGGCGCCACTTGGTAGCTGAAGTGCAGTTCCTCTTCGAATGCCTTGCTTCTGGCGGACGCATGCTTGAAGGTTTCAGGCGCATCATCAAGCTGTGCGGCTGGAAATACCTTACTGCGGATAACGCTATGGGGGCAGACAAATACACATTTGCCGCATTGTGTGCACAGATCGGGCTCCCATACGGGGATCTTCAGCGCCAGATTGCGTTTTTCCCAGGCGGCCGTTCCCAGGGGAAAAGTACCGTCGGCTGGAAACAGGCTCACCGGAATGCTATCTCCGCGTCCGGCGATGATTTCACCGGTGACACGCCGAACAAAATCCGGGGCAGCAGGTGGAACAGACGGGGGTTTGTCGAATCCACTGGTGACCTGCCCGGGAATCTTGACAGCCTTCAGGCCCGCCAGCGCTGCGTCGATTGCCTTGATGTTCGCTTCGGCAATGCGCTGCCCCGCACGAGCGTAGGTTTCCCGTGCCGCATCCTTGATGGCTGCAATGGCCTCGTCCTGCGGCAGTATTCCGGAGATGGCGAAGAAGCATGCCTGCATAATGGTATTGATACGGCTACCGAGGCCCAACTGCTCAGCAATACTATAGGCGTCGATAACGTGGAAAGTCAGGCCTTTCTCAATGATCTGCCGCTGCGCGTTGCGCGGCAATGTATCCCATACCTCGCTGGACCCCGCCTGTGAATTGAGCAGAAACACCCCACCCGGTTTTGCCTTTTCCAACATCTCATAACGGTCCAGGAATATCGACTGGTGGCAAGCGACGAAATTGGCCTCACCGTCGCCGATCAGGTAGCTGGAGCGGATAGGACGCGGCCCGAAACGCAGATGGGAGACAGTAACCGCCCCAGCTTTCCTAGAGTCATAGACGAAATAGCCTTGCACGTACCGATCGGTCTTCTCGCCGATGATCTTTATGCTGTTTTTGTTGGCACTCACGGTGCCATCGCTACCAAGGCCGTAAAAGACTGCGCCTATGTTCGCCTTGGCCTCGTCGGTGCGGAACGCAGGGTCCCAGGTCAGGCTGGTGTGGCTTACGTCGTCGATAATACCTATGGTGAAGTGGTTTTTTGGCCGCTCCTTGCTAAGCTCATCGAATACGCCCTTGACCATCCCAGGCGTGAATTCCTTGGAAGAAAGCCCGAAACGGCCACCCGTGACATGCGGCATCTCTGTAAATCGACGCGAGCCAGCGATATAGTCCTGTGCCAGTGCGGCCAGCACATCCTTATATAAAGGCTCGCCGTCGGCGCCAGGCTCTTTGGTTCGGTCGAGCACCGCTACGCGGCGTACCGTTACTGGTAGGGCCTCAATCAGTGCCTCGGGCGAGAAAGGACGAAACAAACGCACCTTAACCACGCCGACTTTTTCACCGTGTGCCTGTAGGTGTTCCACGGTCTCTTCGGCGGTCTCTGCCCCGGAACCCATTAACACGATGACCCGCTCCGCATCATCGGCCCCAACGTAGTCAAACAGGTGGTAGTGGCGCCCGGTGAGTTCTGCGAACCGATCCATGACGTCTTGCACGATACCTGGCATGGCGGAGTAATAGGAATTCACCGTCTCGCGGGCCTGGAAATAAACATCTGGATTCTGCGAACTGCCACGTAGCACCGGGTGTTCCGGCGATAGCGCCCGGCTCCGGTGGGCCTGAACCAGTTCATCACGAATGAGGGCGCGGATCGTATCCCGCGCTATGGGTTCGATCTTGGCGATCTCGTGCGAGGTGCGAAAGCCATCAAAAAAGTGCACGATGGGCACCCGTGCCTCCAGTGTCACCGCTTGGGCGATCAAGGCAAAGTCCATGACCTCCTGAACCGAATTAGCGGCCAGGAAGGCGAATCCTGTGGTCCGGGCCGCCATAACATCGCTATGATCACCGAAGATAGACAGCGCCTGCGCCGCCAGTGAACGCGAGGCAACGTGAAACACCGCCGGAGTCAGTTCGCCGGCTATCTTGTACATATTGGGAATCATCAGGAGCAGACCCTGGGAGGCGGTGAAGGTGGTGGTCAGTGCGCCACTTTGCAATGCACCGTGAATAGTGCCCGCCGCCCCTCCTTCACTCTGCATTTCAACGATTTGGGGAACAGTTCCCCACAGGTTCTTGCGGTCCTCGGAGGCCCATTGGTCCGCCCATTCCCCCATGGGGGAGGCAGGCGTGATGGGGTAGATCGCAATGACCTCGTTGGTCATATAAGCAACGTGAGCAGCTGCCTCAATGCCGTCGATCGTGACTGGGAGTTGCTTCGCCATGGTCACCCTCTTTATTTTGTCCAGCCTCTACGATATGCCTCAGAGTATCAATAACTATAGCGCCTTGCATCTACCCTTCAAGATGCGTGATTGAGGTCGCGCAATGCTCAATCTTTAGATCCACTTCTTGCACTACCGCCTTCAGGTTTCCCACGCTTCAATGCGATAAAAAGTGTGTGGATGGACATTTCCCGGGGCTACAAATTTTATGATGAAACTATTTGCTCCAGTCGATCCATAATAGCTTCAACCTCTTCCAGGGCCTTGCATTGACCAATGGCATTACCCGACAGGCCTGCCATTATCAGTTCCTGATCGTAAGGTATCGAACCAATCACCTTGTCCTGCAGGTCTGCCAACTTATCCATGAGCATGGATTCCACCACTTCAGATTTTTACTTTGTCCATCAACATAACTTAAACCTTCCTTCTTTTTGAAAATCGGCCATAACTTTTATTCGGCATTCCTCGCTTTATGCATATAATTATAGAGGTATGCAGTGTCTTTAATACTTATTTTTCCAGGTGTTAGGTGGTTATGGCAGGATCGCCCTTAAAGAGGTGAAGGGATTAACAACCAATGAGCACTTTAGCGTGGATTGTCGGCAGTAGTCTTCTGATGAGCGCGATCGCGCTGGTCGGTAACGTTACGCTCCTACTAAAAAAATCGACACTCGACCGGCTGATCTTGCCCCTGGTCTCCTTTGCTGCAGGCTCATTAATCGGTGGCGCCTTCTTTCACATGATCCCCGCAGGCATTGCCCAAATGGGCAATACAACCGTTTTCTATTGTTGGATACTGGCGGGATTCATTGTATTCATGGCGCTCGAACAATTGCTGCATTGGCACCACTGCCATCGAGCCAATGCCGACTGCAAAAAGCCGTTGACCTATTTGATTCTCATTGGGGATGGCCTGCACAACTTCATCGGCGGTCTGGCGATTGCGGGAACATTCCTGATCGATATCCGGCTGGGCATCATGGCCTGGCTCGCAGCGGCCGCACACGAAATTCCACAAGAGCTAGGGGATTTTGGCGTCTTGATTCACGGCGGTTGGAGCAAGCGCAAAGCGCTGCTCTTTAACGTTCTATCGGCGCTGACATTCCTATTGGGCGGGCTGGTGGCTTATATGGTCTCATTTAACATTAGTATCGCATTTCTGATTCCTTTCGCCGCCGGCAATTTCCTCTATATCGGTGCGTCGGATCTTGTCCCGGAGGTCAGCAAACACGGAGACCTGAAAACCAATGCCGTTAACTTGATAGCGTTTGTCCTCGGAGTCGGACTCATGTTGAGCATCAAAGTCGTGTTTGATTAACAATAATGCAGCACAATAAGCTAGTGCCTCTATCAAGGTGATTATGACGAGTGCAGAGCCCGTTTGGAGTACAAAGCGACTATTCGGCTCGAACGTCAGGTTGGGGCATGAAAGCAGATTACAATTTGATTCAGAATGACTGCTATCAGTATGAATTTACCTTTGGGCTGAAATAGGAAAATGGCCGCAAAAGGTCATAAGAGAGATTGATTCCAAAACCATATAGGTCCGCTCATGGCTAGGCTGAGGTGGACGTTGCAAGGCAATCATGCAGATTTTTAGCAATACCGTTTCCGGAGCATGCAAAAATAACCTTTTCTATCGACGTGCCCTTTGCTAATTTTATAACTTCACTCATAGCAATTTCACAGGCCCTTTCAATGGGGAACCTATAGGCTCCGCAGCTGATTGCAGGAAATGCGAGAGTCTTTACATTATGTTCGTTGGCTATTTTTATACTCTCGCGATAACATGATGCCAGCAAAGCTTCTTCATTTTTATGTCCGCCATACCAAACGGGACCAACGGTATGAATCACATAGGTTGCGGGCAAATTGTATCCTCTTGTTAATTTGGCATGACCCGTTTCACACCCTTTTAAGGTGCGGCACTCTGACAAGAGCTCTCCTCCGGCTGCCCGATGAATCGCGCCATCTACACCACCACCCCCACACAATGCATTGTTCGCTGCATTGACGATGGCATCGACTTTTAACGTCGTTATGTCTGTTTCCAAGACTTCAATTTTCATTGTGTTTTTTCCAGGGTACTTAAGAAACCTTGAGCTAATTATTTGTGCCAAATAATTTTGGCAATATGTCTTCCGCCTTACCTATACACACATCTTTAAACTTTGGATTGTGGGGTTCCATTGGTTCGAGATTAATATAAATTGTTCGTGCACCTTCGAATTCTGCCGAACGTACAAAGTTAGACGCAGGCGAAACCAGCCCCGATGTACCGATGGATAAATAAAGGTCACATCCCCGCAAAGCTCTTTTCGATTGAAAGCCCTCTTCAGTTGGAATCACTTCGCCAAAAAGGACGATATCAGGACGCAGCGGTGACTCACACTTGGGACAAAGAGGTACCTTCTCCAAATGAGCATCAGTATCGACATAAGGTTCGAGTTCACATGCCTCATTTGAACACCGTGTCCGATCTATTCGTCCATGAAGCTCTATCACTTTTTCAGAACCCGCTTTCCGATGCAACCCATCTACATTCTGAGTTATAAGAAATAACTCCTGATCAGGGAGTAGACTTTTCTCAAGCTCCGCAAGGGCAAAGTGTGCTGGGTTCGGTTCGGCATCCCTCACCTCTTCGCGTAGAGCTCCAAACAACTGCCATACCTTGAGAGAATCTGAATGTAGCCGATCAATATGTCCGTATTCTTCAACATTATACTCATCCCAAACACCGCCCTTGCCACGATAGGTCTGTAAACCTGAGGCAGCTGAAACACCTGCACCCGTAAGGATTACAATTTTTTATAATCAGAAATGTCTATTAACATGATTTATTAATCTCAAATTAATTATCTTGAACGGCCCGCACTCGCTTACCCAATTCTCGTATGGCATCAACCATCGGCAATCCTTGCCGCAGTAAACCTGATACAAAAAAGGCACAGCGGTTCTATTCCAATGCTCTTTTACGGCATCAATATCTTAAACTCTATTGATTGCTATCTTCTTCATAATCAATTGTCAGCGTAATAGGGTCTGGTGCATCAGATGGCAACCCACTTCGCTTAATGTAAATTGAGGATATTGGAGAGTCTGGTTCGTTATTTGCGTAAACGTGAGTACCCTTCGTTGATTTGGTCCAATCCATTTTTATTATTTTTTTCATTATTTGTTATCCTTTCCGGCCATTCTAGTCGACATTATTCAAATGTTATTCTACTGCATCTATATTCTTCGCAACCACAAATTACTTTGACTGCTTTCATCTGAAGGAGTCATTTATTTCCCCTGCCCGGTTGAAGTCACAGTTGTGTGCGGACATTCTGAACAGCCTCTTGCCAATCCATCAATCAGGGTCAGTCTCTGTACGATTGCTGTCTCACAGTACTGCAACAGCAGCGCCTCTAGCTAATCAGAAAGAGCTGAGCGACGACTGACGATCCCGATCCTCGACAGCTGCGGCATCATTGGTGGAACTTCAGTTCTGCCGCTGCCAATGTGTAAAGGTTACTTCTGATTTTGGTACCGCTGGTACCGCCTCTAGATGTGATGGACATCAATAATTTCGATATTTATTGGCACTTAGGCAAGGAAATTGTTTTGCTGAAAGGGTATGACTATGCCGTACTGGAAGGCGTGAAGAGCATGATGCGCGTGCTCTATTTAAGCATTTGTTCAACAACTTTAGGACTTTTCGTGAACGATTATTATCCATGTCATCACACGCATTATTTTCAAACAAAGTTTAGTGCTTTCTGTTGAAGTTGTGAGGTATATGCTTGAAACAATTAGTGTTTTAAATTTTTGGTGTTTAGTACTTTCTGTGGTTGACCAATTTTGTGGTCGACGAGTACCAGCCTTTAGAAACTGGCAGCGAACAAGATCTGATTTACGAACCATTATTTCTGACCCAGATCCATTATCAAGAAATCCATACTCTTTTCCTTGCCGTAAGCATCATAACCTGCGAGCCCACCGCCGACCGAGGCCCGCCACACCAAGCCGTGTAGGGTACCTGGGGACATCCCCGCCAGAATTAGGTAAACCCCCAGCTATGCTGGGAAGACTCGCAATTAACGGAAACACCAGGATTGTAGTAGAAACTGTATGCGTGGCCGATCACCCTGCCGAGGTAAAGATATGACAGGCGATGCAGTCGATACCCTCCTGCTTTACGTGCTTCTTGTGTACGGAGCGAAACCGACCTCCCTTAGACCATTCAGATTCAGATTCATGGCAGCTCGTGCACAACGGCACGCCGTTGCGTTGGCTGACAGGGGTATAACCTAGCGCGCTGAAATCAATTCGACCGCTGTCAGCATGGCAATCGTTACATTCTAAAGCATCATCCGCTGGTGCAACTTCATGAAAGATGCCCATGTAACGTTCAGTGGGAACAAAGTCATACCCACTGGCCAATGGCCACCCCACTTCGCTGGCGCCTTGCCTGGTCGCCGCGTCGACATCGCCGGTCTGGAACAAGACGCCCATCTTCAGTGGGATTAGATACTGCGTATCACGGTCACGCGCCTGCAGCGCTAGATGGTGTTTGAAGGCGAATAATTTGGCATCACTGTCAGTAACGTCACCTATAGGTTCGGACATAACTACGCGACCACTTTCACCTGGAATTGCAGGGGTCGAGAACTTATAGAAGCGCGAGAAACCGTTAAAGAAACGGTACTTCGGCGTAACATTGGCGGCGCGATCAATATGCGGCTCATAGAGCTGAGCACTTTCGTGAACTTCTGCTGGTTGGCTGAAATCACGAAACATGTCCGTCGAGGTAATCCGCGCAAAAGCGGGAATATGACAAACAGTGCAGTCGACGCGGGCTGTATGTCTGTTGAGATCACTACTGTCGTGGGGTTTGTCGTCATGGCAATTGGTGCATCGCACCGGTACATCCAAATCAGTAGCTTGCATATCTGTGCCACGACCAGCAATGCGATGATTTTCCGTGACATGACAATTAATGCAATGCAAGCCAGCACCACCATTTTGGCGTGACGCCAGATGCACATCAAACCAGCGTGGTGCATTGCGGTGAGCTTCTTCGAGATCACCCCGCTTATTATTACAACCACCACCAGCGTATGCGTGACAGTTAATGCAGGTGTCCTTGTCAGGTGTGCGTTGGATTGTGGTAATCGCATCGAGCATACTTACCTGCATTTTCTCAGGTGCTGGCACGAAACGAAATTCGCCATCCACTTGGGCAACTTTACGTTTATAGGTATTGGAATGACAGACCAAGCAATCGATGTTCTCCAATTGGGCGGCTGTCTGCTCCGGTGCTGGCTTCATACCACGCCCAACATGACATACAGCGCAACCGCCATCGACAGTCTCGCCTTCCAGGTTGGTCTGCTGGCCGATAAAATTAATATCCGGATAACCGCAAAAATCATTGATAGAGCCAAGCTTGCCTCCCCGTTCTAAATTTACGGCATAGGGTGCCGGACCGTTCCACTGATAGTGTAAGGAGTCGTGCACATGCCGGGCCGTCTCCAGATGACATTGATTACAGGTCTTACTGCCCTCATAGGCATCGAAAAAACCCGCATGAGAGACCAGGTTAGGATCATCAACGACGGGTGGTGATTCATCACAATTAGCTGGCGCGCCTTCTACCTCTTTTTGTTGTATCTCGTCACCGGCCTGCGCCTCAATTCGACATGGCACGGTATCGACAATCAGCGCTTTGAGCTTCCACTTGCGACTTTTTCGAACAGTGGCAGTACCCAGCAAAACGTTTGTTTTGGCGTTACGGATAATGATATCAGCGCCGGGCCTATTGTAGCGGCCCTTAATTTTAAGCTGGCCATCATCATTTTCCCACAGCGCCTTTTTGATTTCGAAAACGCTATTTTTTTTCTTACTGAAGTTCTCACGTTCACTTTTTTCATCGTCGTCGGCAGCAGAGCCGCTTAACGGAAAGCAAAGAGCCATAACTGACAAGAGCAGTAATAACGACAAACGGCCTCGGGTGCGAATATTTAATGTATAAGGTGTCATGACATACCCCCGTCAGATTGATGGCGGGAGAGTGGTGTCCGCCTCTCTCCGGTTTACAGATCTGCAACTCACTAATTGTTGAACGATTAAAATACATTAAATCTTTTGCATGCCTATCTTCTCAAAATGTAACTACTAAGCCCGAAACTTCCACAATATATTGAATAACGGATAGATTTTGATATAACCGCAATAGCCATGCAATCTCTGCCCGATCTAAAGACCCTCAGCAACACCGAAAAAGATAAGTTGATTATAAAAAAAATCGTAGCCCCCACTAACGTAGAGACTACTTATTATAAATTAGCTTTTCTTCTCACCTTTGCTCAGTGTTATTTTAAATTCTTCTGTGCGACCTGCTTCGCTGCGCACTGATTTTTTAGAGTTATAGAGTACATTCCCTTCTCTATTCAGAACCTTTAGATACAGATCTGGTTTTCTTTCGATTAAATCACGGAAGTCCTTGGTTTGATATACTAATTCAAAACGACCATCATCGTTTGTTTGGGTTGTACCAAGTTTGTCATCGAATAGTAGATCCTTGTCATAAACGCTCACTATCAGCCCTGCCCCCGGCGATTTATCATCATAGTGTACTGTGCCTCTAACAATCCAGGCATCGCCAGGAATTACAGTACCATTTGAATCATCATTAGCTTGTTCTGGTGGCTCGCAAACCGATAAGTTATCAATCATAATAATCCGCAAATCTATTTGCCCTATTTCTACGTTTACTGGTTCGGTTTCTCGGTGTAATAAATTCAATTCATTATCTGTAACGGTTAAGAATAAATCTTTGTCCGCAGGTATTTTACTCTCTTCGCCCTCTTCCACCTGATAGCGTATGGCGTAATAACCTTTTTCATTGGTGCAAGCATGCCCAAGTGGTTCAAACCACTTATTGTCTGCGTCACTGAGCGAGACGGTTAATCCGCTTAATGGCGTTTTATCTTGATCTAATACACGTCCGTGTACCATCCAGGTATTCACATTAAAGTCTGGCACTTCAATGCTGGATCGCTCAACTTCTATTGTTAGCTCTGTTTGCGAACCTGTTAGGTCGCTAATACGCTTGCTGATTTTTTCCACTTTAGGATGATCAGCACCATACTTTTCTCCTAGTCGAGTCTTTTCTTTTTCTAAGGAAGCTTGTTTGATAGCCTGTAACTGCTGCATCTTTTCCAAGCCTTTGCGCCTTTCTGCATCTAAGGTTGAAAGGGCATTATCCAGCGATTGGATGATTTCTTCGTCTCCGGGTTCATTCCTAAGCATTATCTACTCCTTCCTGCAAATCACTAACGGCTATCTTCTCACCTTGAATCGATGTGATTTCGCGTACGCCCATGTATTTCGCTATTCTTATATGAGATTTAGGGCAACCAACATCTATGAGTATGCTATTACCCACATTAAGGGTAAATGCAGGTGCTCCTACGGGGAAGATACAATGAGTTGCCTGATTGGTAGCCGCTGTATTCATAAAACCCAGGGATAATAATGAAGCAACGTTTGTTGAATAGCCTTCTTGAAAACGATTATCATTGGCACGAACACTTGCGCCTATGATTCCTGCATTTGTCAGTAAGCGATAATTAACTTGTGAGTAACATTCAGATTGATTGCTGTTATAGGCTACATCATCCAATGAGACTATGAGCTGTGCACTAAAAACAAAGATGGAATCTAAGTCTCGAAGATCTAAGGTAGTTTGATTATTGCTAAACAGCACATCGCCACTTGGCAAATAAGAATAGTCCATGTCGACGAATCCGTAATCAACCTCAGTAAATCTGTCAGTTCGTCTCGCCATGGTCAATTTATTGATATTGCCCGTAGCAATTAATTTATAAGCAACTAACGCCAGAAAAGGTAGTAAGTCTTGCGATACTCCCAGGTCTATAATCAATACTGCACCCGCGATTACTGACAATGGATTAACACGCAAATCCGCACCTTGGGAGGTTAGATGATTTCCTATCACGGAAATCGGTCCATAAGCCATCAAGAATAAAGCCTGCCCCAAAGGTTGGGTGATTATATTATTGTGTATCTTTATGGCGGGTATGCCATCGGGCACATACTTATTCTTACCCTGAAACAATTGCATGATGAATTGACGAAATCCCATGGCAACCACTACGCCGCCTCGTAGACCACGATCAAGGTCATTGGTCGCCTGTGCCACTAGTGGCCCATTATTCAATATGCGATTATTGGAAACATCTATCTTTTCACCATAGAGTATCAACACCCCGCAAACCGGTTCTTTTTGGCTGGGACCATTATTCTCTATTCTGTTCTCCTGGATCATTACGTTTTCACAAGAGGCCAGTACCACACCACCAAAGCCAAACTCATCTAGCATATCCTCTGGTTTTTCGGTCGGTATTTGCATGGCGCACTGGGTGATGGAATTGCGATAGATAGTAACATCCTCTATGCCCACCATTAGGCCGATTTTACGGGTATTAAAAAATCCGGTGACGCCTATGCCAGAGCGACCCATGGACGTGATGGTATTGTTCTCGATCGCTAGCTCATAGAGATGACTCACATAATTTGTTTCCATATGACCCATTTCATTATTACTTAGATGATCATAGAGTACTTTTTTATGGAACCAGTCATCGCCTTGTATGCGGGGCACATGACCCAGGGTGATACCATTACCGTAACCGCCGATGATCTTGTTGTTATCTATCTTAACACCTTCAGAACCACCACCAATTTGTATACCACCATGGGCCTTATATTCAATAAGAAAGAATTCCCAAGCCACTTGAAGGTAACTTATGGCAGACCAGGTCATTTGCAGCATCCATACTGGATTTTGATAATAGAACAAAAGGTCTTCGCATAACTCAAAGATAGTACCGGTATGATCGTCTGGGTCACGGGGATCTGATGGGTCACCTTGAGCAGGTGCAGGTATCACCTTGATCAGATTATCCTTAATAAGCACACCATCTGCATCTGAAAAAATGGCTGGTTCACCCTCTTCTCTATCCCACATACCGATCTCGTTGCCAACAATGCGAATGTCATTTTTACCGGCAATTTTGTTGGAAACCTCAACATTAATGGCGTGAACTAAGGCCAAAATATGGTTGTTTTTGATGTGGATGGAACTGGATTGTTTTTGATGAGCGATATCATCCTTTATTTCAATGGCAGTACCCGTCATGGTATTGAAGGTAATATCATCGATAACAATGTTGTGGCAAGCATCCATAGCAATGATCGGTGCTTTGTCTGCATCCATATTCGGATGCACTATGGTTTGTCGCCCACAACCGGTAATGCGAATATTTTTCAGTCCTTGCATTTGCAGGTTGGCATGATGTACCCCTGCCAACAAACAGATACGCCCGCCATCATCAGGCAAGTGCACAATGGCCTGTTCCAAGGAGTTGAAATCACCCTCACTATTGACGCCATCACCCACGGTATAAGAACAACAACCATCTTGATCGATGAGTGGACGGAAGCGTTTGCGACAATCATAGATAAAAGGAAATTGATTTGGTCGCCAGTGAATGATGGCCAAGGGCGCATAGAAACGCTGATAACCATCGGCTTCACGGGTTACTTCCAATTCCCAAGGCACCACTTGGTCGGGCGTATGGGGTCGTACGGCAATCACCCAGTGATCACCGGGCAAAGGATAGTCACCCTCAAGGCTAATCTTTAATCCGGTTTTTAATAACTCAACTTCACCACTGGCGGGTATTGGTATATTAACATCCGAGTCATGGTCCGCACCCCGATCCCAGGCACGCATAAAGAAGTAACCATGTTCTGAATCAAGTTCTTCTGTGCCAAATCGAGTGGTACGTAAATCATCCGCATCATCACGTGATTCCCATTGTTCACCAAAACCATCGGGCACCGAAGTACTTAAGGTAATCTCGCCGGTATCAGGATTATAGCTTGCACTTAGCCGGGAAAAATGACCAGGATTGGTTTCTTCTGCCAGCTTTTCACCATTCTCCAACACCGCTGACCAGGGTAGAATTTCTACGATTTGACCAGATTGCGGCCAATGGGCCTCGTCCTTAGGGTCGGTGAGTAGCTTGATGGTTTGACGATCTGATGCGGCGTCTTCTAAGCTTACACGATAAAGTGGCGCACCATTATCAAACCCCCAGGTAAGATGGTTTTCATCCACCAACTGAATACGAATGGCCTGATTATCCGCGCCTAAATAACCTGCTAATACCGACGGTGTACATAGATTTTCGGATTCACCATTGGTGACATATCCCACCTGTAAATCCGCATCGGATTTTAGATGATAGTTATCGACAAACTCACCACCCAAGGAAGATTCAATGCCTGCCTTCACTAGTTGCCAGGCTTCACCACAATTATTGGTATCCACATCTGCCAACATTTTCACACGGAACATAGTGCGCCGGCGTGTGGTGGTATCTGGTCCGCCCAGTGCTTTCTCATACAACTCGCTATCTTCCACAGCGGATACACTTTGTTGCCAGACTTCCACGTACACCATATCATAGCGTTCACCATCCGGTGCGGGGTTAACGGCCTTTTGTAACCAATCATCTTGTAACTGAAAGTATTGATCATCAGTCACTGCGATTCTTAAACCGCCAGCATAAAAGGTGCCTTCATTGATGGTGAAGTTGATACCATTTTCATTGACACCTGCATCACTAATAAACAAACCATTATCTGGACTGCCCGCCTTACCCACAATGTCTAAAGTCGATAGGCGTTTATCCTCATGATTGATTTGCTCTTGCTCGTTAAAGTCATCATCGGTAAGTACACGTCCTTGCTGCATGCGTACACCGGCAAATCGTTTACCAGGATAAAAGGCCGAACGTGAGAGATCATCTGTTGCCATTTTTTTCTCTCCTAAGTTTCAAATACATAAACTGGTAACAGGCCAAAGGGCATATACTCTTCCACTTTAGCGTGCAAACTCTTTAATTTAATTTCATTGAGCAGACCGTTGTAGGCACCCATTTCTGCTTTATTCTCAGCACCGGTCTTGATCTCCTCTGGCGCATTCTCACTCAGTTGCACAAAGGCAGGATTGCCAAAGCGAGTGGAAACAAACAAAGTATGTGTTTGCTCAATCCAATAAGGGTGATATGGGCGAGGTAAACGGCTGTCTTTATTTGCCGCACTAAAACGGAAACAACCGCATTGGGTGTTAACAATGTCACCATCACCGACGATGAGACTATCGCTGGCCCAAAGGCATTGAGTATGTACATCGCCTATTACCGTCACCCGCTCCATTTGAATCTCGCTTTCGGGCAAATTGATAGCATCAACCGATTCGTCTCGGCTTTGAACAATGCTGTCCTTAATGATTAGCTTTTCCACATAGCCATCATCTTGTACAAAGATAGGCCCAGTGATGCTGGCATCGATAATTAAGGTTTCGATTGTGGCCGTGATCACTAAGGGAATGGCGGGTAGGCTGCTTGCCCCTTCTTCTTCAGTGAGGGGGCCGCCGGGATCTAAGCTCATATGGCGCAGCACAACAGTTTCATAGTCACCCTGGAGAATAAGCGATGCGGGTTGTTGGGCACCTAACCAAATGCCATCGAGTTCCAAAACGGCATCTTCATGTTCGCCACTACCCAAGGTCCAATGATCATCCAGGCTGATATATGGCCGTTCTTGATTGGCAGCATAAAAATGCATATTCCTGACACTGAGTTTGTTACTTATGGGACTATAGGTGGCACTATCATCAATTTGTGTATAGCCATCATTCAACAGATTAGCTGCGGCGATTTCGCCACCTTCGCTGTGATGTTTACCCGCTTGATATTGCTCGATGGAACGGCGATTGTAAGTACCCGCGCCTATCTCTGCTGGAAAACCATAATGGTAGGTCACCTTACGATTATCTGAAGGTGCATCACCGACAAATAATAAACGTCCTTTTTCGGGATCAATCACCATGCGACTATCGGTGACTGGGGTAGAAAACCCAGTTAAATCCCCTGCCTTGGTATCTTCTCTAGCGACAGTTTGATCATCTTCTTCTACCTGTACCGCATCGGGATAGAGGGCATATTGGCCACAGACTTCCACCAAGAGATTAGCCTTTAGTGGCAAATAGAGACTGGGATCAACAAAGGTAGTGCCACTTGGTAATTCACTCAGCGCATGCTTTAAGCGTGGCTCTCGTCGATATTCCCTGCCCCTTAAGCTGCGCAGTTCATCAGCAAGGGTTTCTGATAAGGTGCCATCACTCAACAACTGAAGTATGTTCTTCTCTTTAATGGCATAGTGTTCATGAGCCAATAATCGGCAACGCATGGGCGCGGGTAATTCCCACTCATAGGATGTACGCCATTTTCCCCAATCACCGCTATCATTTGCGGAAGCATTTGGATCTTGAGGCCGGTTTGCTGGCATATAAAGGGGAATGTCTCTACCTGATGGGTCAAACCAGAACCCCATGCCACTACTGCCACTATCTTCAAAGGGTGTAACCCCAATCACTTGAAATGAATTTAAGCGATAGAGATAAAACAATAAACGTTGAATACCATAGAGCCCATCCTTGCCCTGAGGCTTACGCAAATCAGGGGTATGATGAAACTCGTCAAAGGGTGTATTGGTGAGTTCGGCCGCACCCGCATTGCGTAGATCTGCCAAACCACCGGGTGGTGTATCAGTGAAGCGACCTCTATAGTTATACGGAGGTGGATCAAGTAAATGCTGTGCCCGAGCAAGTCGTCGAAAGCTTTCCCTTACCGTCCCTTCCCAACCCGTGATATCACTGACTAATTCCTCCAATACAGCTAAGGTACCTTTGCGCCGACGATAGTAGATAGTTTTAGCCACGTCTACACGTCGTGCCCGTTTATTAAGGGCAGACACCAAGCGTGTCGCGACTAACTCACCAATGTAGGGTACGGCCCAATCATTACAGAGCTCGATAAACTGATCTTCCCATAAACGGTCTTGACTGCGACGTAGGGTAGCCGCTTGCTTCGCCATAGCTTCTACCAGGGCGCGTAACACATCAGGGTTCTCGGCCAAACCATCTTCATGACGATAGATGGCTGGGACCATCTCCCAGATCTTTTCCTTAAAATAGGCCTCAAAGCGATCTTCAGTCATCAAAACTCTCCTTGCCATTGATGATCAATGCGCCACTTTCGATATCGTAGTAATACCCTGGATCAGGCTTAATGCCTATGGCTTCAAACGCCTGTTCATTTTGCGTGATATCTTTCACCGCTATGGTTCCTGGTATGGCCAGAATAAACTCAAACAATTGACTGCGGTACAATACTTTGCCAATACCGATGCGTTCTGCACTGAGTATGCCGGTATCACTATCCAATAAGGCACTACGCACTTGCTTAAGAACATCCTTTTCTACATAACTATCATCTACCTCCACATCAAAAGACAGTGTTAGAGGATCGGGGTTTGCTTCTTCAACAGACAAGGCGATACTGGGATCAGCGAGGTTACGCAGGCTGGAATTAATACTGGAAACCTCGGCCGTGCCGATAAACCATATTTGCACCACGGGACGTTGCTTATTGTTATTCCAGCGCCATTCGCCTTGTGCGGAAATCACGCCAGGTAAACCTGCAGTGATAGCGATAAAATCTTGTAGGGAAATAGCCCGCCCCAATACCAAGGCTGATGCAGGTGCATAATCTCTGATGCCTTCCGCATCTTCGGCATCATCACCACCGGTAGCAGCGAAAGGATTGTTAACCGCCGTCAGGCCTTTTACGGGTTTGGCTAACTGGGTGATATTGTTGGCAGGTGGTACGGCTGCCCCGGCACCGAAACGATAACTGGCGACGATATTTTTTACCCCCGAAGGTGGTCGACTACCTCTGATACCATCGCCAAAGATTACCTGGGTTTCATAAGCATCGTTTTGTCTCAGGATATAAACTTCATCTTCTGGCTCTATACCATAAAAGGTACTCACCTCTGTCCACTCTATGCCTCCCACCCAAACCGTTAGTGTAGATACCACACCACGTTCATCGTCACTGGTAGGTGCTGATATATAAGTCAGTGGATTTTTTTTCAGGGTGAAGGTTTGATGGCTTTGGCTGGCATTACCACTGCCAAGAACTTCATTTTCTACAGATTCACCGCGACTGGCTTGCAATACATTACCAAACGCTTTTATGGGAGGGACTAAGGATTGATCCCATAACTCCGCTTGAAAATCCAATGCCTTACTGCTGTAATCTATACTGCCATTCCCCATCACACTGGTTTCATTCACGTCCTGTAAAACGAAAGAACTAGGCTCGTGTTTCTCATCTAAAGGCGTTTCAAGCTTGGTCCCTTTCAACGGCGACACGACTAAACTACTGCTGGGACTTACTTCAGTTTCTTTTTGTCGAGTGATTTGCCCCACTTCAACCATGGCATAATGGACGATTAAAGTCCCTAAATCATCATTATCCCAATCATCTGCACTGACTGCTTTGCGACTGGAGCTATTTAAACTCACATCAAGGTAGAGTTTGGTGGCCGGGGCTTTAAAGGTGGGTATAGTCAGGGTTTGTTCATCACCATCCTCATCTTCAGCGCTATATTCACCACCCGTGGTGGCATCCATCATAGTTTCTTTCACTTGGTCTAACTTGTACCAACGATATTCAGTGCCTTTGGACACTACAATGGTTTGACCCGCCTTGAACTGGCGATAGATACCATCCAATACCAATGCACTACTGGAAACAGCCACAGGGCTGGAACCCATACTCCAAAGCCCGGCACTGTGTGTGGGTGTGTGAAGTTCTATATCTTCTAACTGGGTTGTTGATGTGATACTAAGTGCTGGATCAAGGTCGACTTGAATATATTTTTCTTCGTCGTCCCCGGTAATCTCAGCACGCTTACTAACGGCACTGACCTTTTTAGAACTGCCAGTAGACACAACCACCAAGTCTTGTTTCTTTAGTTTGACATTTTCTTCTTGTAGCAGGATAAAATCATGGGCACTACCGCTGGCTTCGCCTAAGCCAATAGTGATGGGTCTTTGAGGCGGCATATTCCATTTATTATTAAGCGGATGGATAATGGTCTCATCATCCAACTCGAATACTTGAGGTGCTTCAGTATCGAAGGCTTGGGAACGAAATGCCGTGCCTTCCTTCAGGGTTAATGCTTGTCTACCTTCTGCCAATGCGGTGAGATAAACGGATGAAGCAACAGCCGGTCTTGGAATATAACCTAATAGATCCACCAACTTCCGTACCGAAGGGCGTAACTGGGCAGTGCGTAAATAGTTTTCATTGGCGATGACTTCATCATAAAAGCTGAGCACATCACATACATAGGCCCACATCTCTAACAACATGACACCGAGGTCATCTTCTTCCCGCGCGCGCCAATCCCTTAAAGCGTGATAGCCCCGCACATCGGCCAATAACGCACGACGAAACTCTGGGAAGCCAGCAATTTGTCGAGGCAAACTTTCAAGCCCTGCAATAATTGTGGCTTGCTTGATGATAGGTCTTTGATCACAAGGACAGTTCATGCGCCACCTTCCATAACCAAATCTAATGAGCCTCTATCGGGATAGTCAGGATCATTTTCTAATCGAATGACTTCGTGAGCACCTACCGGTAAATACGGCCCTGTGAGTAATTGCCAATCAAAGTAACCACGACGTCGTATATAGGTACTATCCACGGCACGTACTCCAGGTACTGATTGTATAGTTGCCTCTAATTGAGATCGCCTTAAGAAAGTACCAAAGGTAAAATTATCTGCGGAAAAGAAGCCATTGTTGGTTTTATGATTGACCAGTGCGAGTAAAACCTTTTCTTTGACTTCGCCAGTATAAGCATAGGGTTGAACACAAATATGAATCTCTAGATCAATATCTGCATACACAGGATCTGGCACATAGACTTCACGGGCGGCTTGGCGGAAGCGATCCATTTGTGTTGCCATTTCTTCTCGCTGGTCTTCGGTGATGCTAACTGCGCCGTAAGGGTCAGGGGTGGTAAAGGCAGACACCCAACTTCCAGTCCAACGCATGCGCGTACCCGCTCGTTGCACCCAATCTAAACGTTCTGCTGCTTCACTATAGTCTTCTGCCCTAACGGCCCGATAGGTCACTGCACGAAAGGCTTCGGGCGCTAACTGTTTAACTTCTTCGGGTGTTTCCGGGTCTAAACCATTTTCCACGGCAAAGGGATTGGTGATAGATTCAACGATAGACATGGCAGTGCTATCGAAATTAGTAATACTATCTTCAGCTACGTTAGAAACTCGACCATTACCTAAACGATAAACGACTTTAAAAATCGTATTCTTATCAGGCACCAGGCCAAACTCATCATCACCAAAGCGAATGGTTTTTCCATCACTACTCGCATAATCTTGATGAATAATTTCTTTGCCTATGCGACGGTAACCCACTAGGCGTCGCCACAGTCCGTCTTCAATGGTGTAATGGCGTTCGTAATCTTTGGAAGCAAACACACCCATGAGTGAACGTCGCCATTCCCAACCCACGCCAGTCTTTTCTTGCCAATCTGTGCCATTCCATTCCACTTCAAACACCTTAAGCTCAGGTTTGGCATTATTGGCTTTTTCACCTAACCAGCATAACGGTGTTTCATCAGAATCAGCCAGAGACAATAAATGCATGGTTGAACCATTGACACCGATCCTTTCCAATCCTCTTGTTAATTGCTCTCGTGCCTGGGAAGGTAAGCTAAGCAGCGCCGATACTTCTGCCCCAATAAGAAAATACTCGCTGTATTGCCTGCCCGCAGTAGCCGGTACCAGGTTGCCTCTGACTTCTAAAGTGGCTAAATCCATTTCAAAGGGTAAGGCTTGATCAGAGTGCCATCGTAAGCAGGTAAGCTGATTCTCGCATAAGGGATCAGTCACTAAGGTGTCTTCGATCTCTTCTTTGTGGATGAGCTGTACCATCCAACGTCGTTCACGCACCGATGGATCAGTGGGGTTGGTTTTTAATAGTATCCAACGAAAAGGTAAATCATCTGCAGTGGTGTCATTGAATGCTAACTCATCGGCAAACTGTCCTTCGATACAAACCTCAGTAGCGCCAACAGGTAGACATTGATGGTCTTCATCCCAAATATGCGGTGTGAGACTATTGATCGCGGCATCCACATCATATTTTTTCTCGGCCAAGATATCTTCCAGACCTGAACCAACTTCATAATAAATCTCATCACCTTTATCAGATTGTGCCCACACATCTGAACCAGCGATTAGGTCGTCAGAAAAACCTGCATTAACAGTGATATCCAGCCAGGTGGTCGCTGTTAGGCCATCATGAATTTCATAATCCACCAATCGTGCATGATGACGTAAGGATCGCTGCTGAGTCGCCGTTTCTAGATAGGCCTCTCTTGCCACCCGATCCTGGTAATAACTCATCTCATCGCCCAGGGCACTCATGACTTCCGCCAACATTATGCCGGCATCGGCTTCTAATCGATCTTGCCAATCGGGATAACGCAATGAAGCGAAGTCTAATAAAGCTTGTCGTATACTCCAAAAGTCTCGAGCTTGATAATCAATGGGAAAATCCACTGATTCCTCATCGGGACACTCATGGGCTTTACTCTTGCAATCCAGATCACTGTCACAATTCACTTTAAAACTAAACACCACATCGTTATAGAGAGGATCAATTCGATTATCTTCAATATGAAAGGTGTAATTGGCAAATCCGCCGGGTTCGGTGGTTATCACTTTTAATACGGTGTCCGAAGCTATCCACTGTATTTCATCAATGCCGACAGTGCCCTGACCTTCACCTTGTTTCGTTTGATAGATTTCAATATCGTCTTTACTGAGTCCAGACAAGGTTGTTGCAGGTAAAGCTGGAGGAGCGACTCGTTTCAGATGAAAGTGAACCTTCAAGGTGGTTTGATCTTCATCCACATGGATAAAGTCAATGCCTGCCACATCGCCCTGCTCTAACAGGTTTTCAATTCTATCAAATACGCAATCGGCCATTAGATGCTCACCTCCATATTGAGGTAACGTCTTTCATTGCGAGCTTTAAGCCAATAACTGATGTTAATGGTTAGTATTTCCTCTTGAGCCTTAACATCCACTTGGTCCACCTTTATTACGTTAGCTAACCAGCTTTCCAGAGCTTGATAAATTGTAACTTGGGCCAAACTGGCAGACTCAGTACTATTAGGCGCAAAGATCATGCGTCGAATACCACAACCAAAATCGGGACGATTAATACGCTCACCAGGGTTTGTGAATAAGACTTGTTTGATCAAATGTTCTACATGAACATCGTAGTTAGTCTCGACGGCCAATTGACCCAAACCACCATCGATAGCGAAAGGATAATCAATGGCATGTATATTTTTTTCCATAAGCTACATGCTCCTCACCTTGGCTTGAGTATTCACCACAACCACCGGACCTTGAGGTAAACCTGTGGCTGCCATACAAATGCCAGTGCTGCCTTGACTCAAGGTAAAATTACCATTGGCTCTAACGCGGGTGTCGGGAACAATCCATTGCACAGTGACACAAGGGCTGGGGATTGGCACAACGGCTGGTATTTGAAACGGGCAACCGCTAATGATGAAGGTATCCGTCGCCATGGCGGCAAAGGCACCATCGGCCTTAACACGCGTATTCGTGCTAATAATTTGCACCGTACCACCGTGTGGACATTGCAATGTAGAATTAATATTGAGTGTATTACCTGGCATGGTACTAATCCCATTACTGACAATCCGTTAGCCACTAATCATCATAATGACTTTCATATCACTTCTAGTGCACCGTTATTTACATTCACTGAAGTTGTGGAAACCTCCACCTTTGATCCAGAATCACTAACGATACTACTATTAGCCACAGTATGAGTAGAACTTCCCGCTTCACTTTTTACATCACCACTAATGGTTACTTTTGAACCACTGGAAGCTTCGGCTTTTAGTTCGTCATTACTGTCATCAATACGAAGTGTTAGTGAATCGGTCTTCCATATCTTAATATTAGCATCTGATTGATCGGGCAATTCATTATCTGCCCAAAAACAACCCGTCCAAATTGGATAAGAAGGATCACCACCTTCAAATTCAACCCATACACCTGTATCTGGATTGGGCAGGCTGTAAAAACCTACTTCTGTTCCAGCGTATGGAACACATGGCATGGCCCAAACTTCTAGATCACCTAGTACAGCGGGAACACGAACTTTAATACGCCCACGTGATGTGGCGTCACTGTTATCTGTTACCGTTCCTCGGTATTTACCGAAGTATCGGTTACGTATGTAGGCCAGTACTTGTTGTAGTAGTTCGTTGTCCATGACTGCTATTCCATTTACTCTGCTCGACTGTACCAATATTTTACGTTGATAGTTCAACATAATAAGTACTGCTTATCTAATCTCCTGGATTCCCGCTTTTGCGGGAATGACAGAAGAAGATTTAATAGTGCTATGTACTAACTTTGAATATATTTGAAATAAAATATCCCCGTCATTCCTGCGAAGGCAGGACTACACATTCCTATCCGACTTCATAATCAAACGTATTCATCAAAAACAACCCATATTATTCCCATGCATTCCTCAACAATTCGATCTGCATCCGATGCGAAACATTATCAATCTCATGCCGCACGGCAGAAACAAAATAACGACCACTATGTCGAGTACCCGCACCTCTAACAGTAACCACGCTATGTGCTCTCACCAACGAACCCAGCACACCCAAACTAGCGCTACAGCTAGCACTAATAAACCAATCCGCATCAATAACAGCGCCTTCACTACGTGACTGAAGATCACCGGCATCATCTGAAGGGGCTGTAAGATACTGTGACCGTGTATCCCCAGTGATATCTGCTAAACCACTGCTGCCCAATAAGGTCTGCGGTGTGCTACTCACTGTGCCATCTATATCGGATTTCGTATTCAAATCCAATTGCAATGCCGCAACACTCGTGGGTCTTTCTACATCCCATTGAATATCCAGCTGTTCAATATTAGGTGATTCCAAGTTAATGATCAGTTCGATATCACTGGTATCATCCAAAGGTGGTCTTTTAAAATGAGCGGTTTGAATACCTATCTCGTCACAGCTTAACCAAAACAAACAACCATTACGTTTAGCTAACTGTTGTACAAAAAACAGATCTGACCCTCTTTGTATCAGGGTATGTTTATCTTCAGAGTGACTCGCTGAAGTGGACTCTACGTCTGGTGTAAAACCATATTGACTCAAAATTGAAGTCACTGCATCACTATCCGTTAATCCATCCCAAATAGCTGATTTAGCCTCTCTATCCATCGTAATACTGGCATCACCACCATGTATCTCTAATGTTGAACCTGGTCCGCCATGTTGCATATGAATACGTTGACCGGTCACCGGCCCTTTCACCAAACACTCTGTACCATTATCGGTTGATACCAACACAGAAATCTCAGAACCCGCATCAACACGACCATCTACCAAAAAAGGCAAATCTCCCTCTGCAATATCAAATGCATAGTGCAGTTTGAACGTGGTGGCTTGCCCCATCCGTTCTTCTACCTCCACCATACTGGCTTGTGCCAGCTCTTCATCTGGTGAATCATCGATCGCAATGGCAATATCTAGTCCCATGCTATTTACTTAATCCTAACTCTTAAAACCTACTTTTTAGGAATAGCGATATCCGATGCCTCACTCAAGGCCTCAGGCAACATCACATCATTCAATTCACAAATACGCCAAAACCCGGAACCGTTGCTAAGGTACTTATAAGCCATATGATCTATTCGTTGACCTTGAATTCTGAGGTGATAGCCTTGAAACACTTCGTTTGGCGCTTCAGGCACATTCACCACATCCACAGTACGACCTCTACGATCTTGGCGTTGATAGGTTTCAGATTTTTGATAACGACTTTTAGAATCGAACATTCTTTCTCTCCATCATCATTTAAAACGACAACATGCCCAATATAGATTCCACACTATTCGCCATATTGGCGGCTGCCAATACTTGTTTTTGGGTTCGTGTAAACTTAAAGGTACTGATAGCAATATCTTTGGCCATGCCATCTGGGTGACCACTCAAATCATCTGGCGTCATTATCTTCAAACCAATTGATGCCTTAGCGCGAATCGGATAAAGCAAGGTGTTAAAAGCTTGTTCTTCCACACTAAAACTTGTAACACGCACAGGCACAATTCGGCCTGGACCCCAAGCAAATAGCAAAATCGGTACCGAACCACGGGGCACAGTATCAACAGAGCCTCCCCCTGATCCACCTATACTAGCGCCGCCAGCACTTAATGAACCTGAAATAGAGCCCATTAAATCACCCAATAAGCTACCTTCTTGGGGATACAAAAGCATTTCCATGGCTGCAATTCGGTCAGCCACGCCTGTAACTATCGCTACAGGGTCACCCGTTTCCATTTCATCGGTGGCATCTAATACTAAATTTAAGGAAAATGTCTCAGGTGGGTCTGAAGGCTGAGCAGTAGACGCAGTTTGGGTTGTACTCTCTGCTGCGCTTTCACCCTCTTCTTCTTCCTCTGCTGCTGGCTGCCAAACTTGTAAAGAGCGACTAAGAGTCTCTGGGTTGTATTGGAAAATAATAATGTTAGGAATCGGTCCAATAAATCGCTCAGAGAACTCAACCAGTGCTCCCTTTAACAATTTTGGACTGCGTGAATAGCCGCTTGCCATAATCATTCCCTTTTTACTAAGTAAAATGACAAATATTGTGATTCATTACCATTTATCTAAATCTTCCAATAACAATATAAATTATAGATTAAAGCCAAATGATTTTTATTCCCAGCCTTTTTCCCTAAACAATTCATTACTTTCATCACGAGCATCATTATAAACATCACGTAATCGTCTGTTCGGTGACCGAAGTTGATCTGGGTTATATTCTGGTTTTAGCGAACCGTTGCGTTTAAACGCGTCATTATTAGTTACAAATCCAGTGTAATAGTCTTTTTCTTCACCATCTAGTGTTTGTTGTAAACCGCGCAGCATATGACGCCGAATATCACTATAGGTTTGTTTCATTGCTGTGGGTGCTGCTGTTCCGATATCATTTTGATGGGTTGTGTTCCGCATTAACGTATTAAAGGTCGTACTATTATCACTTTCATTAGGGCTCTCAATTAAATCAACCAATTGCTCATTCTGAATTTCATCTCGTAAATGACCTCGATAAATTTGATCAACTGCATAGGCTTGGCGCCTATTCGAACTCACTGTGCCATCAGGTCGTTCTTCGTGTTCTGCAGTTATATGCAGGTTACTTCGACGATGGGCACGTGCCGACAATAAAATGGCTGGCATAGGGCCACCCCGTTCACCTTCATTAAAATAGGTAACATTAACATCACCCACCGACTGAATAACATTTCTTCGATTACCACCTGTTGAAGAAACATACCGAACAGGAAAGTTAAATGAATCTGGAAATGGTTGTGGCATTAATGATCGAGGAGTATAAGACTGACCAAAATACTGGATCATCAAGTATTGAATAATGTGATGCGACTGTCGATTAGGTCCATTCTGCAGGCCGCCCGTTCCTGCCTCATTATAGGTACCTATGCGTAAACCAATTTGCCGACCTGTACTTTGCCGATCTTTATCCAAATAGGTCTGCCAGTCCGGCCATTCAGAAGGTTCAATGTTTTCGCTACCTTGCATAGAACGCTCTACAGTGTCGATAAAGTCATTCTTGAACTTATAGTTACGTGTACGCACAAATGGATTGAGGAAAGGTTGACCATGCAGTATACCGCGTGCCCTACGTTGCCAACGTGCTAACTCTGTGTCACGGGCTGCGCCCACGGTAGTTACAGGTATACGGGGACCAAAACTATTTTGACTTACCACACTCCAAAACCCTAATTGACTAGATCCCAGTTTTGGCAAGTACAAGTGATACATTCGCACTCGATTAACGGTTGCGCTGACAACCCCAGCCGTTTCTGCCACATCGGAGGAAATATTAACTCCAACACCCGTCTCCAATAATAGATAACCCTCTAACAGTCTGAAGAATGCTGTAGCATCAATGTCTGTTCTTGTATCCGGTCTACCATTTCGACGTTGTCCTGTGCGATATTCTTTTTGAGTTTCGTAGGCAATAAGACGGGCTGCTAGCATTATATTAGCTCGGTTATTTGCTATATGGTGTTTGACGGCATTGAATACGTTTCTATTACCTACAAATTGGGTGCTAGTATCATGTAAAAATGCGGCTTTTCTTAGTGTGGCCTGATCGTTGTTGATAATGGTTAACACCGCACTACACCATGTGTTTGCCTTTCCTCGTAATGCTTGTGTCGGTAATTTCCCCCTGCGTCGACCTCGGTGTGCTACCCGTTCTTGAATGGTGGCAACGTCAGTACGAAGATCCGTATCAGAAGTAAGCCTATTCATCAGAGTGACTACGATTGAATCATGCACTGCAGGCATTGCATAATCTTCTCCTCTACTCAACGGTAGTTTATCCTGGTTTGAATGATGTAGTTTTTCTGAACGACGTGCTTCTTGCTCATGCCGCGGGCTGTAATAAAGCCCTTTACCCATTGTTCCACTTTGGACTCTATTATCATAATGATGGCCTAATGGGCGAGACCCCGCTTGTTGTATAACATGAGTCAATTCATGATTGAGCGTACTTTGGGAATCATCGTCTCTTCCTAAACCGCGGGAAAGATGTATTTGGCTGCCGGTAGTCAGCGCTTTAACGCCTAGCTGCCGAGTAACTGGTGAATATTGATTTACCCTGACGTGAGAGAAATCTTGGCCGAAACGATTTGCCACTTGTTGATGAATTAATGTTGGTAGAGGCTTGCCTGGAAAACTAGCAGGCACTGGCATTCCCAACTTGGGTAGCGTTCCAGGCAAGATCGCTGGTTGACCGCCACCACCCCCTGTAGACTCTACCTCTCCTTCTGCCCCTTGTTCTTCCGCTGCTTGAGATTCAAGCTCTGCTAAAAAGTCTGATGCTTCGGGTACATTTTCTGCTCGCTCAGCTTCACCACTCGCAGTCACTTCAATAGCGGGCCTAATAAGCCCACCACTAAACACATCTTTGATGATCGGTGTATTGGTAAGTAGATGTTGAAGACTTTCTGCTAAATCATGTGCCGCTAGTTCTACATGGTCACCAATTCGGGGAATGATTGACCCACGCCAATATACATTTGGGTCAATACTACGTTCACGAACCAGCAAATCACTCATTTCTCGAAACAAAATTTGATTTGCACCAGTTGCCCGACCGCCTTCATTTAACGCCCTGAGTAAAAGTCCTACGCGTCCTCTTGGTCGACGGGTAAGAAAATCCAAAAAAGCTTGTCCAAGAATAACCGCGGCCTCTTCTGTAGGGAAAACTTCTTCAGGTAATTCGAATCCTTCGATCGAGTTAATGATCCCATTGACTTGTGTACGTAAAGCCCCAATTCGTTCATCAAAATTACCCCAAAGAAATTCAATGCGTGACCGCTCTTCTCCGTCAGTAATAGCTGATGGATTTTCGGACGCGGTAAAACCTTCGAATAAAGTGCCTAATATGTCATCATTACGTAAGGCGGTATCCGCCATACCAATCATTTCGTAGTAGTGAGCGCCAACCCAACTAAATATAGTCCTTAATATAGAGCGACTAAGAACAAATGCCTGTAATGAACCGACAGGCTGCTGCACATTTTGTTCTACTCTGCGCAATTGATAGGCTAATGTCCGCCCTAAATTACGCATACTTTCCATTATGTGAGCCCCTCGAATTCCGCGGCGCCCAGGTCGACGCACTCTAGGGCGACGAGTACGACGACGTTCACCACTGCCCGCTATCAGGTTGTAATGGGCAAAGCCAAATAACAGCAACTCCAATAAACGATCTACAGTGAGCGCTTCGGTAAAACGTTCTTCTAACTCATCAAGGATAGATAGTGGATCTTCTGCAAAAGCCCTCACTTCAGCTAAAAATCCCTCATCATCCATAGCCTCAGAAATCATTTGAATAAGCATCACCACATCCACTACCCAGCCAAGTGGAGTCAATGAAGCCACGAACATGAGGCCCTCACCAAAATACTGAATTGCTGTGGCCAAATTACGAAGACCAATCAGATTACTTTTCTGATGAACTAAAAAGGCAAAGTCTTTTACCCGCTCCGTATCACCGGCATGAATAACGATGGTTTGACTTTGTGGGGCTTCCCCTTCTTCCTCAGTGAGTAAGGTAATACGATAAGTAACTAGCGGGGTTGTAGCCGCTAAGGGTATGCCATCGCGCGCGTGTGCCACTTCTGAGCCAGCGGCCACCATACCGGGCGCATGAAGCAAATGACGTTGTATATCGGGATTATCAGAACGCTGACCTGTATGAACAAAGATGGTGAAGTCAGTGTGTACTTGCAATATTTCATATTGTAATCCATGTAAGATAAATGGACCGGTTAAGTCAGTCTCTGGTTCTTCTTCCCCAGGGACCACTTCGGGTAGTGCACCTGCTAATATGGGGCTACCATGTAATTCGCTTTCCATTCTGCCCGAGTCTGGAGATTGAAAGCCGTATACTCGCAGTTCTTCTTGCAATGCTATTAAACGACTTGTTTGAGCTTCCATAATTTCGCGCAGCAAGGCCACTTGCGCATTAATCCAAGTCTGATTCCTTTCGGATGATAGCAATATACCCTGGTTGGGTTCTTGTAGCAGTGGTGCTTGACCTGTTTCACCTTGGGCTACAGTGGCATAATCCAACGCTTCGACAAACCACCGATAAGTTCGCCGGTTTATGCTTGGTAGACTTTCACTACGGATTGCTCCATGAAAATCCGATGCTAATTCAAGCATAAGAGCAGCCATTTGTAAGGGCTCTTCCCTTCCCGGCCGAATGTTCCTCTGAAATGCCTCGACCATATCAAAGGCACGTCGAATCAAGTTATAGGTATTACCCCTGCCATTATAACGTTGCAACAATCCAGATATGCTCGTTGTACTATCACTACGAGTGAGAACTTGACGATCCATGGTAGTCGCGTATCGCATTTCATACGGCATTTCTCGCCGAACAATACGCAAATCTTCAAACATCTCACGACGGGCTTGAGTACCATAGCTGCGTAGAATATCGTTGCCATCTCCCAATGAAGATAAGGTTTGGTACCATTGCCACTCATCAAGCCTTTGCATCTCGATGATTTGAGCATCAGTCACCTGTGCGGCCCGGGCTATAACTGCTGGATTAGTTTCTCGCGTTATACTACTTGCTTCACTGGGCTGAGCTGGTCTAGCTTCTCGAGTTGTACTACCTTCTTCAGTGGGCAGGCCCTGTGCAGTAAAAAGTTGAGGTTGATTACGATGGAGGTAAACCAAGGCATTTAAAATGCGTATCCCTTTTAAGAGCCGAATAAGGTACTCCAAACGAGGGATACTCCAGATTATTAATGTGTTTTCATTTTCACCTGAAAACTGAAATCTGACGTTAGGTCTAATAAGTTCCGCAGGAGACTGTTCAAAACCAGGCACTGAAACGGCTTCTGCTTGCTCAAGTAATTGACTGGCCAATGCTTGATATCGATGATGTTGTTCGATTAGGCGACTGTAAATATTTGGGTCATCACCTGGATAGTAAATAAATGCAGTGTCCGTAAACTGATATCTTGTTGGTCGCAATGATTCTTGTTCCTCAGTCATACGTTCTGCATGAGCGATTAAAAATAGATCATCAACACCAGTATTACCCTGAACCACTGGATCTTCACGCGCCGTAATGCGACTTTGGATATTACCTAATAACCGATTCTCATGATCCCAATGCATAAACCTAACAATGTCAGCGGCAGTATAGGGTTGAAACCCTGTGACACGACCGCCAAAATCTGTTTCAAATTGTGTAAACTCGACTGATGCATTTACCTCAGGATCATTGGGTATGGCCAGTTGACTTTGTTGTATATCACGGCCTGTGAGTAAGCGATCAAAAACCTCGACTTGGCTTTGCAACTCCCACAGTAACCCCAATTGTTTCTGGTAAATCATGGCCAAATAGCGATTGTTAATAGCAGTATCAAGAAAGTTATGGATGTCTGTAGGGTTTGCTAACACTATTCGTAGTAGAAAACGATACAGTATGTTACCTACCATCGAAAACCAATAAAGACCATTAACTAAGTTTGAGTCGGGTTCTGCTTGTTCTGCTTCACTTAGTGCGCGGGATAATGTCGGACCAATAATAGTACGATCGATATAGGTAGCCAACTCTTGTGCTTGAGTTTGCAATGGACGATAAGTATTTATAAGTTCATGACTAGTGTGCGGTGTTAAACTTAGCAGTCTCGCTGACTCAGTGACCATACCAAGAAACAGTGGTCGAACATATGCTTGAAAAGCACTGTGTTGCCAGTATTGACGCGCCTCATCCTGTTGATTTGCAAGATCCTCACCCAGCTCTTGATATCTTTCTAGGCGAATGTCCTCCCTTGAAACTAGGTTGAGATAAAACTCCACATTTTGCTGCCCCACTTCGCGCATCACTGTTTGAACCCTACTGGAAGTCGGGTGTATTGAAGTGCTACCTTCTGGCGTTCGTAATTCCAAGTTAGCCATTTGATATGATGCTTCTAAACGTTTTTCGAGTTGGCTGTATTGCTCTCTATTTATATCAACACCTTGTTCAATATCTCCTATCAGTCGACGGATCAGGGTATCTGCTTGAACAACTAATCTCGCCCCTTCAGTCGCCCATTCATTAAGCTCCAAACGACTACGTGTATTTTTTCGGGTCTCTATTGTGCGTGGTAAGTTTTCAGAGGTATGGCCACCAAGACCTTCCACAATGCCAAACCGATTTTCAATTGCCACATCTTCAGTGGGCGTTCGAAGATAACGAGTTAATGCTTGCCGATAGGCATCATCCCACAATCTATTTGCCAGCCAAGTGTCTTCCATGGCACTAGCCATCCATTCATTGCCTTTATCTTGATAGAGCAGGTTAACGATATCCTGGGTGTAAAAAGCAGTGGCTAAAAAGCGATGCCTGCCTAAAAAGTCTGCCGCTAATTCGTTGTAAGGCATGATCTTTAAGAAATCGTAAAGGATTTCGTTTTCGTAATCTTCGCGACCAGTCACAGTGGTCTCTGATGCCGCATCCTCTAATAATCCCAAAGTTCTTGCTACATTCTCTGGGGTGGGTGATATTGCTCTCATCTGCTCTATCAGTGGATCTAACCATGCGTTTACTCTACGAAGTTTTGCAACATCACTACCTACCCGCAAGTAAACAATGTAGGCAATTTTTTGAATTTGATCTGTACCATCTAAGTCAGTTTCTACAGGTGGGTTGTCTGGATCAATATCTATACGCTGAATAGGGCCTTGACCTAGTACATCCGTTACTCGCATTCTGCCGTCACTGGAAGGACGTCCAGTTTGTTGTAACGTGTGAGCCATCTCATGAAAAAGTATGGCCCTACCCTGCTCACTATCTGGATTAAAACTTCCCCTAGAAAAATAGATATCTCTACCTGAGGTAAACGCCTTTGCCCCCACTTTATTTGTAACAGCATGTGCAGCACTATCACGATGAATACGAACCCCCGATAAATCCGCACCAAAGCTCACCTCCAAATCTTCGCGTAACGTTTGTGCTAGGGTTTCACTCTGACTTGTTAATACCTTCTTTCCTGCTGTAGGAGCTGGCGTTAAAAATCGCACCACATTGTTTTCACCACGCGATATACGCCCTGCAACATTATTTGCCTGCTGCTCCCATTTTTCGTTTGCTAAGCCGAGATGGTTACTCCGTGTGCCATTTTGGGGACAAAAAGACTTGATAGGCGCTTTTTGACTTTTAGCCGCCGGTTTTATACGTCCCTTTTTCTGTTGCACAGTTTGTTTCATTGCAAACTCTTGGCCATTTGTCTTGCGATTACATCAGCAAGGCGTTCTTTTGCAGTGTCTTGTGGTATATGTATTTGTATATTTAAGTCAGAAAGAGAACGTTGTGGTAAATTATCAGGTAAGTAATTTTCTAAACGCTCCATCACATCTCTACCAAGACCATTAGCTTCTTCTTGCGTCAGCCCCGGTATATTCATATGTAAGTGATCGATTTGAATTCTATCCATGACTTTATAGTTCCAAACGCGCTCTATCCCGCTCGGTTAACACTCTGCCTAGTTTCATCAATTCACGATCCACTCCTCGGAGCAGATGTTTTATATTTAACGACTCACCTTCTCGCCGGGCAGTAAACATGGCGGCTAAAATAGCATATTTGATTTGTGCGCCAGTTAATTCAACACCTGTAGCGATTTGATTTAGGTTAGTAATAAGCGATTTATCTGATTTCTTGTTTGTTAACGCACCCGCTCCGACCAGTTCACTGATTAAACGCTGCCACAATTCCAGTCGTTGGTTAGCGTCAGGACAAGGGTATTCCACCACATAACGAATCCGCCGTAGAAAGGCATCATCTATATTCTCTTTACGATTGGTGGATAAAATAGCAATGCCTTGGTAATCCTCCAATGCTTGCAGCAAATAGTTAGTGTCGGTATTTGCGAAACGGTCGTGTGCATCTTTAATCTCTGTGCGTTTACCCAATAAAGCGTCTGCTTCATCAAACAAAAGCACGATATCCATGTGTTGAGCTTTGGATAAAATCTTTTCAAGATTGTGTGAGGTCTCACCCACATATTTACTCACTACAGACGACAGATCGATACGAAACAGATCTAACCCTAACTCCGCAGCTATCACTTGAGCGGACATGGTTTTACCTGTGCCAGACGGACCGCTGAATAGTGCCATCAGGCTGCGACCTTGTGGGAAAAGGCGACGGGCTTTTTCATTTTCCCAGAATGCATTACGGTCTTGCGCTTCGAATAAAAAATCCTGCAATACATCGCTGACTTGTTGTGGCAATACCATATCTTCAAGAGTAAATGGGCACTCCAGCCTTTGCGCAAGATCGCCTAACTTAAAGCGTGTTTGATCTTGAACACAACGCTGTGCCTGCACCGCACTATTTATCTGCTTGTCTGCAGCCAAAACAATATCACCTACATTCACTTGGTGCTGTTGCACTAAACGTTGAAAGTCTGGTTCAGACCAGGTATGTGCTTCAGGAATATATTGTTGCCATAGCGAGCGTCGCTCATCTACTGTGAGATTAGGCATTTCCACATAATGATCAATAAATTCTGCGTGGCTGACGGGCGATTGGCCCGGCTCTACAATTAGGAACTGTAAAGGAAATACAGACAGCTGCCTTGGCCATTCATACTGCATTGCTGAATAGCCAGTCCAGCATAGGGTGCCACTGTCTAAAAAGGCTTGCCGCTGAGCATGTAAATACAGATTCTGCCATGACTCATTATCTAGATGGTCGCTATCAATAGTTAACACTGGCATCCGTAGTTCAGCACTAATCACAGCAGCAAATGTACGGCGACCACTACCCGTAGGCCCTGATATTACCAGGCGTACTTGCTTGGGTGGATCTTGGTGAAGAAAGCCTTCCAACTTTATTTTGGTTTGTTTGACTGGCCAATTTGATAATGGATTTTGCGGTATGGAAATAGTAGCTCTTGCCACCAATGGCTCATCTAATGGCCTTTGCCCCAGTAACCAATCGGCAATCATAGAATCAATAACAAACGCGCCGGGTTCCACCGAGGTAACTTCTTTTGCTATCACCAGATGCCATAACTTCAGCGGCGATTCACTGTGGTTGATTGTTTCTGGACCATGTTGAAACAGCCGTTTCACTAAATCTTCCGTGACATAGGCACGAGCTGGATGATCCTGTAAATAGGCATAAACACGCGCTAAGCTACTATCCATATTTAGTGCTAGGCAGGACTGTAAAAGATCTGCTTCAGATTCACTCAATCCAAAAACACTGAGTAAGCGGTACCACCGAGAATCTGTATCACTTGCGATTAATTGGTCAATTTGGGTGATACTATCAAGTAATACTGCTAAATCATGATTCTCTTCTATCCATGCCTGTTGCGCGCCTATCGTGTCTTTTTCTGCTAAAATCGTGGCCACTTCTGCTTGGGTAATGTAGCTCTTACTCGTTTCGGCTTCTTCCGACCACAATTTGTTTAACCATGCCATGCGTACGCGGGCCTTCAACCGCACACGATCTACTAACTGAGTGATTGCTGGATCAACATAGTATTTTGCTGCATTTTGTGTAGCCGTTATACCACGCTCAAATAGTTCGGAAGCTTGGGTGTTCATGTGATATTCACCCATGTAGGTGGCGACTCCGCACCATGAACAATTAAACGAAATGGGATATACCCTAAAGCAACATCGGTGGGTAGTTGTAATTCAATGTGAGTGGCATCGATTACTGCATATTCACCAGGGTTGAGTGAGCCAGCTGTACCATCGGGTATCTGCGCTGTTCCCAGAAATACCTGTATATCCTCTTCTTCTATTTCGGTATGTTCGAAAATATAGCCTTGGACAGTCACCAGGCCACTAGGGTTAGGAATAACCACTTCATCATTCATACGTGGTGTGATGGTAAAAGGCGTTTCATTGGATGATTGGCTAAACCAACGTGTGCTATCATCTGTCATGACCCGGCTTTCCCTGGTTTGTATTTTTGCTGTGTAGATACCAGGAATAATATCCACACCATTGATCTGTTCTTGTACAGTGGCTAGCGCCCGATCATCAGTAGCGATTACACCCCAGCCCATGTCTGCTGTCATGGGCTCAGACCAACGACTGTTGTTAATAATTAGTCGCGTATCATCACTACTCAAATTAACACCCAGAAATTCAAGGCCACTACCGATGGGTATCTCTGCCGGCCTAAGTTCTATATCTTGTGTGACGCCAGAATCAGGGATGGTGACACTGAGAATGTTCTTGCTGGTATTTAAACGCGGCGCACCAGTAACAAAACTATATACGCCATAATCTAATACCCTACCTGAACGGCTAGGCGGTTCTACAGGCTCCAGTAATACCACTTGCACTTCATAATAAGCAGAGAGTCTCAAAGGGGATTGGCCTGCAGTCCAATAACTCACTGCTTCATTATGAGGCGTTGGCTGCATGTGCAGGCGTAAGCGAGTATCGGTTTTATCGATACCGATTGCTTCAAATATATTAATACCATTGATTTCTGTTTCATCATTAATCAGTGGATAGTCATGTAAGGTTTTTATAGTAAGGCCCAGTAATAATTGAGCGTCGTACATTTTATCATCATCATCCACCACACCATCTGTAGTAACCAGATAGTGGAGGTTTAATGCCATAGGGGTGTAACTCACTGGCACAGGGTCTGTACTACTACTCACCGGTGGTTGATTTTTAAATTGAGCATCCTCTACCGCATGGTAAAGATAGATACCCAAAGACTCGGCCTTTAGTTTATCTGGCGGTAGCGGTGAAATAGTTGGATCAGGCCGGGGTTTCCAGGCAGGCGATTCTTTAACGGTTTCTAAAACCACCCGCCGCAATACTTTTGTGATCAAGGAAACATCGAGAATCGCCATGTTACATTTGTCCGATGCCAAATCTACTTTTTATAGTTTGTCCACTATTGGTTTGTGAAGCTTTTTTTCTAATTCTTTTGTGGATACTTTTTGTAGCCATTCTCTGTTTTTGTTTTGCTACTGGTACTATATCAACGCTTAAATGGCCTATCACCAATCGGGGCTTTTGTTGTGAACTATTTTGTTTCTTTCTTGTTCTTTGTATTTCTGGAACTACCTTGTTTTTCTCCCGAACTGGAAGTAATGGCGTAGAGCTTATGGTCTGTTGATTGGCTCTTCCCTTCTCGTAGGTAATCGGTCCCGCATTTGGCTTTCCATTTTCGGTAATTATTTGTTGAATACGTTCCTGATAAGTGCTTAATCGTCGCACGATGGGTAATCTAGGTTCAATTTTTTGCCGCTGAGATCTGATCACTGCTTGCTTGTATTCAACACTCTTTTCATGCACTTCTCTGGTCTCTATAACTTTTTCTAATAGCTGATTTCCTCTAGCTTTAGAGATGTGTAAGTTAGGTGAATGTTGCCTTACGGATTCATTGATGAAGTATTGATGAGAAACCTCTTTAGCGAGTATTTGTCTCAACTTGGTAGCCTTAGGTAACCCTATCCTTCTCGTTGGCTTAGTTGATTTTTCTGATTGGCTAGCCGGAGATTTATTATTCTCAAACAGCAACGTTTGCTGCTTGTCATCATGAATGAATTTTTCTTTTACCAGCGGCATGGCCAATGGAACAATCATGCTATTTTCAAAGGGATCGATTAATTCACTCCATTGCCGACTATTGGGCAATAATGTGTTTTTCGCTACATCAGGTAACGACCTTGCGACTAATCGTTGCAAATAGGTTTTCATAAGCTTCTCACTGTTTGCAAGGAATCTTCTGCCTCTACCATTGCAACAAGTGACCTGCGCTGACTGCGGGCCAAATTCAAGATTTCAGTCAAGCTCCAGCCATAGGTACTAGCGAGTGTATGGATATCACGCATTAACTGCTGGCGATCATTTCTTAAGGCAGTCAACAGATAGCGTTGGAGATCAAAATGCACGAATTGCTCATGGCTACATTCAGGACAGCTTGAAGACATATCCATTTCCACAATGGGAGATAACTTCTCCATCACCATCTGAATATGTTGGATGGCATCATCGTTGAGTTCTTCGAAGTTATCTGCACACCGTTGTAACAAGATTATTTCTGCCTGATCAGTTGGCAAACCTAAAACCTGACATTCATCATGACCCGTTGGCAATCGAAATTTCACACCACTCGGAAAGGTAAAAAATCCATCATCAAGCGGCTCTACCTCCAACGTTTCATAGTTCGGCGTTAAGCTCTCTAACAAATCAGTAATGGAGAAATCCAAATCATAGGCTTCGTTACATTGATCACAGGTAATAGTAGCGTCTATCTTTGAGCCATAGATTTGGGTATAGAGATTTGCTAACAAGCTATCGCGTTGCCAGGCTGTTAGATCGGACACTTCCGTTGCTTGTAATGCACCATGATGGCCATCATCCAACAACTGCTCTAATAAATTAATGGCATCTGCTGTTGAAGTACTGGCTACAGCTTGTTCTTCATGACCATTTATCTCGCGTAGATGCGCCCATCGCTGCTGGTCTACGCGGTATACATTTCTCTGCGCCACAAAATACTCCCCATACCATCATGATTCGGTGGGTTCTGTTACTGCTTCATCCCGTTCCCATCCTTCGTTTTGCAGGGTCATGCTCTCTATGGCAACGGCGTTAGCATTGGCATCCAGTTCTGGTATCGCTTGATACTCCGATACCCAGCAACGGTATATTTTATAAGACTTTGCTACCACACCTTGCTCGTTGAGTAATTCGATGATGATGTCTTTGCGAAAGTTCTTGAGTGAAATGGCTGCATCACCTTCGATGTTGTATACCAACTTAGCCCATGCCTCAAACTCTGGATCATGAGTAATACCCCGCTCTATAGCGATAGGCTCAAACTTCCACGTACTTGGTGAAACCCGTGAGGTGCTAGGATCACCGCCTTCCCGATGAGTAACAGGCTCAGTGGATTGCTTTAAGGCGCCAACCTTGCTGACGCCGGCTACATACTTGCCATCCCACTTAATTCGGAATTTAAAATTTTTGTATGGATCAAAACGATGTGTATTAACTGCGAACTGTGCCATTTCTAATCTCCTTATACTTCAACCTGTCCGGCAATTTGTTGTAGATAAAGCACAACAAACTCAGCTGGTTTGAGCGGTGCAAATCCTACCCAGATATTTACTATGCCCAAATTGATGTCGTTTTGCGTTGTGGTTTCCCTATCGCATTTCACAAAATAGGCATCACTTGGCTTTTGCCCTTGAAAGGCACCTTGTCTAAACAAATTGTGCATAAAGGCACCGACATTAAGCCGGACTTGAGCCCACAATGGTTCATCATTAGGCTCAAACACCACCCATTTCAATCCACGGTATAGACTCTCTTCCATCATCAAGGCCAATCGGCGCACGGGGATGTATTTCCACTCGCTAGCAAAATCATCATCGCCATCCATGGTTCTCGCCCCCCAACTGACGATGCCATTTGGAAAGATTCTATTGGTATTGATACCTCGAGGATTGAGAATACCATTTTCGGTATCGGAGAAGGTTTGATCTAAACCCACTACGCCACGAATATCCGCTTCAGTTCCGGCAGGCGCTTTCCAAACACCTCGATTGGAATCAATACGCGCCATCAATCCAGCCATGGCACCTGAGGCACCTACTTTGACTTCACGACCATTTTCGTTCATCACTAAGCGAGGGAAGTAAATGGCGCTATAGTCTTTGACTAAGCCCATACGCATACTGGCAATGTTATCTGTTGCGGTTTGCGCACTAGACCATGAAGAAGGTGCATCCATGATTAAGAAGGCACGCCGTTTTTGACAAAAGACACTAGCATTACCCCATAGGTCATGCACAAGCTCGGGATTATCACGATCAGGCGGCAATACCATCAGATTAAATAAATCCACCTCCTTATCTACAATCGCATAAGCATCATCGTAATCAGATGCAACAGGGCCTGATCCATCGTTGCCTGCGTCTCCTGTTGTTTGAAAACCAGAAGTACCACCTGTACCTACGCTGTAGTAGCGCACGTTCTCTGTTACACCTGCGGTGAGAGAAGAAATATCCAGTGTGGTACCACTGGCAAAAGAACCGATGTAATTATCGTCACGGGACAAGGCGATTATGGCTAGACGATTTCCCCATAGTTCTGCTTGCCAAAAAAATCGTGTGGAATTAGCCACACGATGGTCATTAATAGCATCTCTAATGAGCCCCAATTTTTCAATCAAGCCATTTGATCCACCATCTTCATCTACATACCATGGATCACCTGCAGCAGATGTTTCTAAATCTACTGTTATGGTTTGGTCTGCTAAGGTGCCGTCTGATTGTAGTTGAGGTAATGTGACTTGAACAACATCATCTTGCTCGGTGCCCATTAGTGTTGTAAATACATTGCCGCTGTTACCTGACATATTCAAACTAATGCCGGTAGGCACTGGGCGAAGACTGGCAAATGCACCAACCTCTAGACCACCTTGTTCCGCACCTAACATCAACGCAACCGCCATATCGTTACTTGCAGCAGGCCGGATGAAGGTGTTTCGAGTTTGCAATGTTATCTTTAATAAATCAGTGGCATTGGCAGGTGCTGCCGAAGTGGGTGGTGTTGGACCATCCAAGACTTCTACCGTAATCTCCCCTGTGGGAATTGAAGTGGCTTCATTAATCTTCCCAGCAATGCGTGTTTCCAGATCATCTCGAACAGAATTCAAATCCGTGGTATCGATGGTGGTAAAATCAATGTCATCCACATTAACTGTAAAGTAGGCGATACCATTAGCACTGATATCGAACTTTCCTGCCAGTGCTTGCCAGGCATCCCTTCGATTACTTGCCGTTGTATTATCATAGACTACTGGCCGACCTGCCAATGAATAACCATCACTGGCAGTATGACTTCCCACTGCCTCGGCAGTAACCAGGTTTGATTCTTGGGTGATAAAGTCCACAGCATACAACGGCGAGTTCGGGTCCATGGAAAGACCTTTCCACTCTTCAAAGTCTTTTTGCACATTATTACCGAAGGAATTTTTTTCCCAACGGAATATCTGCATATTAAAAGTGACTTCAGGTTGCCGCCCGGCATAGCTCACTGCGGTACGAATGGTTTCACCCGTTGCGCCTGCTTGCTTTGCAGTTAGTTTGATACGTGCTGTGGTGTCTTGTGATTGGAGTTGAACCGAGGCGTTAGTGGCGCCATTAGCCAAGCGCATTACATAACAATCGGAACCACCATTAAGAAAGAACAACTTAACATATCGAGGAACGTCACCTACGGAAATATCACCGGAAAAATTGTTGACGAAATCGGTATAACTAAAACAACGAATGGGTTTATTTAGAATACCCTCTTTTGTACGCCCCATGAACAAAGCTGTTGATGTTCCTACAGCCGTAATAGTTCGTACTCCGCTGGGCACCTCTTGAACATAGACACCTGGATAGCTCACCTGCACCATTTGTTCTCTCCTTGTAAACTGTCATAAGGAACCTCTGATCTAATGATGCTTTATAAATTGATCAGCTTTTCCTAGCTTTCGACCATAAACCTTTAATAAACAAACAATAAATTGAATAGGATTTCAAAAACTTAAGTAAGCTCTGAATTATTCGCTATTTCAAGTGCGCATGCAGAGCAATTGTAAAATGTAGGCATTGAGGTTTAGTCACATTGGATTTTGAATGATTAGTCTCTTTTCCTTACCCACCACTTAAAGTGATGAATTCATTATTACAATACACCGCCACATCAAGAAGTGGCACTTTCGTGAGTATAGTCCTGGTTCCTCAAAGGTGCCAGTGGATAATTCAATTGCGATTGGCCCATGCGACAGGAGGTTGGCTTGCTCGACATCGGGTAATTCATCTGTGTAACTGCCCGCTTCAAATATGAGGGGCTAACTGCTCCTCAAACACAATCATAAAATGATTCATAGCTTCTTTCCAGTTTCTAACTGGAATGGTCCACTTTTTCGATGCGGCCTGTATGGCCAGGTAGACGACTTTTGTCGCGGAGTCATCGCACTGATAGATGCGCTTCAAATCTGCTGTAACAGCCTTATAATCTTTCCAGGGAACATATTTCAACGCGTTGCGCACCCTATGAATAATGCAGAGCTGAAGCCGGGCGTCTGGGAAAGCGGCATTAACCGTATCAGGAAAACTACTGAGGCCGTCAACACAAACAATCAAAAATTGTTCGACACCTCACCGCTCGTGCTGAATTCATATATGGCCGACCATGGGATCATATTCAGCGATGGCAGAGAAACCGATTATGCCAAATTTAATGCGGGTCATACGGCCACGATTAACATCGCCGACCATAAAGCACGGTTGGTTGTATAAAGGCACAGCGGTTCTATTCCAATGCTCTTTTACGGCATGAATATCTTAAACTCTTCAGTATTGATTGCTATCTTCTTCATAATCAATTGTCAGCGTAATAGAGTCTGGTACTTCAGATGGCAACCCACTTCGCTTAATGTAAATTGAGGATATTGGAGAGTCTGGTTCGTTATTTGCGTAAACGTGAGTACCCTTCGTTGATTTAGTCCAATCCATTTTTATTATTTTTTTCATTATTTGTTATCCTTTCCGACCATTCTAGTCGACATTATTCAAATGTTATTCTGCTGCATCTATATTCTTCGCAACCACAAATTACTTTGACTGCTTTCAGCTGAAGGAATCATTTATTTCCCCTGCCCGGTTGAAGTCACAGCTGTGTGCGGACATTCTGAATAAGGATGCCCAATGTCAGCTATCGCTGCGATGCAGCCTCTTGCCAATCCATCAATCAGGGTCCGTTTCTGTACGATTGCTGTCTCACAGTACTGCAACAGCAGCGTCTCTAGCTAATCAGAGAGAGTCGAGCGACACTTAATGCTTTAGTTGTGATTTCTATTGCAACACACTGATGCTCAACGAAAAACAATTTTAAAATGTATTGCAGACGTCAGTTCATAGTTCTTTTTGACCATTTCTATTCACAGGTAAATCACTGCTACTGTTAAATCATAAGTACAATCGCTGTTTTCCACATGAGCACTTTTTGAAATGACAATATGGGGTATGGCTGTAAGGCGTTTGCGGAGTCCGTTTTATCTGTTGGTTTGTATTTGCATCGGTCCCGCCGCGAGCATTGCTAGCGAGCCAAACACATCATTCACCAAGATAAAGCTTTATGCTGAATTGGCCAATGCGGCTTATCTAACGCAACCTGCACCATCTAATTTCTACTTTTTAACCTGTTGATTCAAAACCAGCGAACGATCCCTAAACTAATACCTTCGTCAGGACTGCCATCACTAAGCCCCAGAAAAATGTCAGCGGTTAGCGTGTGCTCTATATCCAGAAGATGAAACGCACCTAAATGCACTTCCAGCGGATCATCCGATTGGTCCGTGGCCGCCGTTCTCCCTTCCAATGAAACATAAGCTCCCGTCCAACCGAAATTCCTGGAAGCACTGACGCCGTATGTGACGATGTCGTCGTAATTTATCTCATCGGAATCACCGATGGCAATGTACCCAGCGAAGATACTGGCTTTAAAAAACGATGTGCGTTGACTTAACGTTAGGTATGCCCCAATGTCTGTTTCGCCGCTCCCGACTCCTTTTTTTTCGCTCGCCGTGGGCAGTTTGATTGCTAGACTGCCGTCCAGTGAAATACCCTTCTGATTTTCAGCAACCAAAACGTGTCTACCACGAACAACAACATCTCCTAATCCGCTCTCGCTTTCCACCACATCGTTATCAGAAATAAGAAACGGTAGTGATTAAGTTTATCACTCATTAACTTGTACAGTTTTGTGGATGTCGATATTAATGCGCTGATTAGCGCGGTGGTTGACTTCACTCAGTTCGAGATGCGCAAACATGAAATTCAATTCACGCTGCAATTAGACAAAGACTTGCCTAAAGTCTATGTTGATAGTATCCAGTTCGAGCAGGTGGCGTTCAATCTGGTCCGCAATAGCATTGAGGCCTTGCAATTGGTCGCTGATAAAAAAACAAAATGACCTTGACGGTGTACTAGCCAAAGGGCAAGACTTTATTATCACCTTGCCGCTAAAAACTCAATCGACACAGGAGTGAGTAAAGTGCTTACAGTCTTTGTGGTGGACGATGATCAGGCGGTTCGTGCCTCCATCGTTTTATTGTTTAAATCACAACAAATTGAGGTGGAGGCCTACGCCACAGCCGAGCAGTTTCTTGAGGTCTATCAGGGCGATCGTCCGGGCTGTCTGCTGCTTGATCTCAGAATGCCCGGCATGAACGGGCTGGAGTTACAACAAACGCTTACTGAAAAGCAGATTCGAATCCCGATCATCTTTATCACCGGTTATGGTGATGTGCCTCTCTCGGTGCAGGCAATCAAGGCCGGCGCCTTCGACTTTATTGAAAAGCCTTTTGACAATGAACAGTTGTTGGGTCGTGTGCATCAAGCTATTGCCTGGGATTTGCGCTACCGTCAGGAAATGACCAGGGGTATTGTCGATGCCACCCGAACCTACGCCGAAAGCATCGTCGACACAGTACGAGAGCCGTTGCTGGTGCTGGATGAGCAACTCAATATTATTTCGGCCAATCGATCATTTTATGATGTCTTTTTGGTCTCAGTAGAGACTGATAAGGAACAACAGTTGGCTGGATTTGCCAAACTGTTATGGCGTGTCCCGATGCTAAAAGAGCGCATCAAGGCGGTCATTCCCAGTAACAGTGAACTGCGCGATTTTGAGATTGAATGTGATTGTCCTAAGGTTGGCAGAAAGTCCCTCCTGCTCAATGTGCGTCGCTTGCAACAACGAGCTGACCAATCTCAATGCGTTCTGCTAGCAATGGAAGATATTACTGAACGTAAACAAGCACAAGATTCTCTGTTTGAGGAAAAAGAACGGGTCCAGGTAACTCTGCGCTGCATCGGTGAGGGGGTGATTACTACTGATGCCAATGGCATTGTCGAATACCTTAACCCAACCGCCGAGCACCTGACCGGTTGGAGCGAAGCCGAGGCGTGTGGTCAGCCGATAGACAACGTTTTCAATATTATTGATGAGGGCAGTCATGAACCTAGCGATAATCTGGTTGCCCGTTGTCTGCAACAGGGGCAAATCTTAAGCCTGGAACAAGACATCGCCATCATCAGCCGCAATGGCCCGGAGTATGCCATTGAAGATACCGTGGCCCCTATTCGCGGTAGTCATGGGCGGTTGTTGGGAGCTGTGATTGTTTTCAGAGATGTGACCAAACAACGTCGCATGACCAAGGAGTTAGTCCATCATGCTGATCACGATGCCCTGACTGGCTTGGTGAATCGGCGTGAGTTTGTGAAACGTTTGGAGCGTGCCGTGGCGACCAGCAAGTCACCTGCGACACAACATGTCTTGTGTTTTATTGATCTGGATCAATTCAAGATCGTTAACGACAGTGTCGGTCATGCCGCTGGGGATGAGCTGTTGCGGCAAGTTGCCGGTCTATTTCTGGAGAAAGTTCGTGACCGGGACACGCTGGCACGGCTTGGTGGTGACGAGTTTGCTTTGTTGCTGGACAACTGTCCGCTGGAAAAAGGCTTGGTGATCGCCGAAGCCATCGTCGCCGAACTGCGTGATTACCGTTTTGTCTGGAAAGGGCGTCTTTTTCAGATTGGCGTTAGTCTTGGCCTGGTACCGATTGCCGGTAAAATTGACAGCGCGGCTGCCATTTTGAGCCAGGCTGATCAAGCCTGTTATTCAGCCAAGGCGCAGGGACGCAACCGGGTGCATGTCTACCAGCTAGAGAACGGAGAATCGGCCCGTCAGCATGGCGAAATCATGCACGCCTCGAGTTTATCCAGAGCCATGAATCAGCAGCGACTGTTGCTCTACGATCAACCCATGCTCCCACTCGTGGCCGGTCGCAGGGATGTGCCGCATCACGAACTGCTGGTGAGGCTGCTGGATGTCAAAGGTGCAATTGTCTTGCCGGGGGCATTTATTCCTGCGGCCGAACGCTTTGGCTTGATGGTGGCTATCGATCGCTGGGTAATACACACCGCCTTTAGGCGCTATAGTGAGCTATTCGCTGCAACCCCTGATACCGAGATAACCATTAACCTGTCGGCAAACTCACTTAACAATGAGTCATTGTTGGAGTTTGTGCATCTACAATTTGTTGAGTCGAGCATGCCACCACAACAAGTCTGTTTTGAACTCACAGAGACAGCAATAATGCAGAATCTCAAACAGGCCAACCGGTTTATTGCGGAGCTAAAGAAAGAGAGCTGCCGCTTTTCGTTGGACGATTTTGGTAGCGGTCTATCATCCTTCAGTCAGCTCAAGAAACTACCGGTAGACTATGTAAAGATCAATGGCAGCTTTGTTCGCGGTATGCTAGATAATCCAGTTGATCATAGCGTGGTCGAAGCCATCAACAACATTGCTCACAGCATGGGGGTTCGTACCGTTGCAAAGTGGGTTGAAAATAATGCCACTACCGAACGTCTGGTAGATATTGGCGTAGACTACGCTCAGGGTTATGCGATACGACCACCGGGGTTGCTTGAGACGGCCAGCGCTTGATGGTCATCCTCTTTTGTCGTCGAACCTTTATTAACATGCTGTTTTTTTTGTAACAATATTGCCATGAATAAAATGAACTCAGATGTGATGGTATACATTGTCGATGATGATGCAGCTGTTCGACACTCGTTGGAGATGTTGTTGCAATCAGTGGGCCACAAGGTCAATTCATGCGCCTCTGCCAGGGCATTTCTCAATTCATTTGATCCATCCCAGGGTGTGTAATACTTGATGTGCGTATGCCTGAAACGAGTGGCCTGGATCTGCAACAGATGCTCAACCAAGATGAAATTAAAATCCCGATGATTATCATTACCGGTCATGGAGATGTGCCCATGGCTGTGCGCGCTATGAAGGAAGGGGCGGTGGACTTTATTGAGAAACCCTTTCATTACCAGTACCTGCTCGATAGTATTGCCAGGGCACTTGCTAAATCTTCACGTCACACTGGCGCAGGCCAGTGTTCAGGGGATTCAACCTCTGAATTCCGACCTACGCCGGAATGACGATATTCGCAGCAAGCTGCGGGGAATCACACCCACAGAGATTGAAATCCAACAACAACAAAACGGCCGAGCCAAATTTATTGAGCGAGTCAGCAGCCTTTCACCCAGAGAGAGGCAAGTGATGAAAATACTTGTTGCCGGTAAGCACAGCCAGGCGATGCGTGCCAGTGATATTATCCGTCAATTGCGGAAACACGTGCAAAAAGAGAGTCTGCAAATGATGGAGGCCAACCTGAATACTTTGGTCAAAGAAGTTATTACACTCATAGAACCTGAGCTGAGAAAACAGAATATAGAACTGCACCTTGAGCTGGCTGAACAGTTGCCACAAGTCACTGTTAGTGGCATTGAGATCCAGCAAGTATTGGTCAATCTGATACGCAATGCTGCTGATGCCATGCAAGCCAGCACTCCCAGTTTACGTGAACTGGTGATCTCAACATGTCTAACTGACCAAACAAAAATATATGAGCGCGGACAGGAAATGACATGACGCATTGGTTCAAAGCAGTACTGCTTTATCTGCTCTCACATCATACACTCTCGCGCTTAGTGCAGTGGAGTACGCGTTGTCGGCATTTCCCGTTTCGTAAATTTATTACTCGCTGGTTTATCCGTCACTACAATGTGAATATGTCCGAAGCCCTGCAACCGGACCTTAACGCGTATCCGGATTTCAATAGCTTTTTTACTCGGGCATTGCGTCCCGCAGCGCGTCCTGTTGTCCAGGAGAAAGGACAAATTTACTGCCCGGCCGATAGCACCATCAGTCAACTAGGGGATATCCAGGGAGCGCAGATCTTTCAAGCCAAGGAACACACGATGTTACTGGTGATAATATTATCCAGTTGGAACGAGGTGAATTGGTGGAACTTCAGTTCTGCCGCTGCCAATGTGTAAAGGTTACTTCTGATTTTGAGAAGAAAACATGGAACATTACTTAATGTTTTAGTTGTGATTACTGTTGCAAAATACTGATATTCAACGAAAAATAGTTTTAGAATGTATTGCGGACGTCAGTTCAGAGTTCTTTTTGACCACTTCTATTCACAGGTAAATCACTACTACTGTGAAATTATAAGTACAATCGCTGTTTTCCACATGAGCACTTTTTGAAATGACAATATGGGGTATGGCTGTAAGGCGTTTGCGGAGTCCGTTTTATCTGTTGGTTTGTATTTGCATCGCTCCCGCCGCGAGCATTGCTAGCGAGCCAAACACATCATTCACCAAGATAAAGCTTTATGCTGAATTGGCCAATGCGGCTTATCTAACGCAAAAGGAGGCTCAAAAGATAATCGTTGCACAAGGTTATCGTCTTACCCAATACAGCAGTGTGGCGGGTGTGGAAGTAAACTATTTGGTTGCCACCAATGACGCGCTTAAACACCAAATTATCGCCGTGCGCGGCACGGCCAATGTCGATAATGCTATCGTCGATGTATCACTGAAACTTTTACCCGACAAACATGCCAAGATCGCTTTGCACCAAGGTTTTGCGCAAGCCGCAGAAGGCGTCTACACGTCAGTGCTTCCAGTGCTCAACAAGGACTACAAAACCAGTACCACCGGGCATAGTCTGGGCGGCGCAATTGCAGTGATTCTGGCCATGTATCTCAATATCGACCAGTACGAACTAGGCCCCATCACTACCTTTGGCCAACCCAAAGTCACTAATGTTAGCGGGGCATTGGCATTCCGCCATTTGGAGATTACGCGCGTTGTCACCTCGCAGGACTTGGTACCGCTGGTACCGCCTCTAGATGTGATGGACATCAATAATCTCGATATTTATTGGCACTTAGGCAAGGAAATTGTTTTGCTGAAAGGGTATGACTATGCCGTACTGGAAGGCGTGAAGAGTATGATGCGCGCCACCAAGATAATTAACACATCACTTAGCCAAGAGAATCTTGAACATCACAAAATGGCTCGCTACCTGGCACAGACCGAGCGAAAAGCCGAGCAAGCCAATCTGGCGCCCTATGAAACCAGCATTGATTTATTTAAATTGTTCGGCCAATAAGATTTATATTTTTGTGACACCAACTCCAGAGCACTAGCCGTTATTAGGGGAAAGGAAAACGCATTAGTTAATTTCGCAACGAAACACACATGAAATGTATTAACTCCCCTGCTCTATTTAAGCATTTGTTCAACAACTTTAGTACTTTTTGCGGTTGACCAATGACTATGTTTTATTCCTTTTTGTTTATGATAAAGACTATCTAGCCGCCCGTGCTCGCCATAAAACGAACTACCTGTTGGGGTGACTCATTAAAATCATGCTTAAGCGGTTTACGTTGAATGGCATTATAAATTTGCTGTGTTAATTCATGGTCGGATATGCCAGAGCGCAACAAATGCCGCAATGGTACAACATCATTTTGACCGAGACATAGATATATAAAGCCTTCTGCAGATAAACGTACTCGATTACAGGTGTCACAAAAATGCTGTGATATCGGTGTTATAAAACCGATCATCGTATCGGTTCCCGAAATACGCGCATATCGAGCGGGTCCACCGCCGGGCATGACGCTTGGTAATAAGGAATAATGTCTGTCGAGTTTTTCTCGTATTGTTTGCAGACTGATGTAGTGATGACTTGCTATTTGTCCGGTCGTACCCATAGGCATAGTTTCGATAAAACGCAGGGTAAAGCCTTGCTTTATACAATATTCCACCATGTCGAAGACTTCATCATCATTTATGCCTTTCATGACCAGCATATTGATTTTAACTGGTTGAATACCGGCGGCCTTTGCTGCTTGTAAACTGTTTAGTATTTTTTCTAACTTACCACCGGTAATCCGTTTAAATCGATCCGGCTGTAAGCTATCCAGGCTGACATTGATGCGTGACACGCCTGCCTGTTTGAGTTGCGTGGCCAATTTACCCAAACGAACCGCATTGGTACTGAGCGAAAGATCTTCTATTCCCGATATATCATGTAGTCGCCGCAATAAATCAGGCAAATTTTTACGTAACAAGGGTTCGCCCCCCGTTATACGCACACGTTTTACACCTAATTGGGAAAAACTTGCAATGACACGTTCTATTTCTTCAAAGCTTAGCCATTGCTCTGGCTCACTGGCCGCTTTATATCCCTTAGGCAAACAATAGAAACAACGTAGATCACATTGGTCTGTAACTGACAGGCGCACATAATCAATATGGCGCCCATATGAATCCGTTAAACCATTTTTGTTGGTAGTATTTTGTGTACCCATATCAAAGCTCAATGCGTGGTCAACTCTGTATTTACAAAAACCTATATAAACATTGGGATCACTTGGCGTTTTTGACAGGTAGTGCAGACTTCTCCCTCTGAAATAGGAATGGTCTCACCACATATGTAACAGGAATTTAATGGTACTACGGCCACCACCTCATCTCTTTCACTAACAATGTCAGTTAAGCTGTATGTTTGCTCAAAGCGAATGACATCTTGCGGGCAGGCTTCGGCACAAACATTACAATTGGTACATAAACTATGATTGATGGTTCGCGTCAACTCATGATCGTCAACTTTCTTAAGCAATGCTCCCGTCGGACAAACATTGACACATACACCACAGCCAATACAATTTGGTACATCAACAAGCATCTTCTTCCAGGGAATGTTGGCGTTGCTAGACTCACCATAACTGTCATTCTCAACATCTGTTGATAGGGGTACTTCCAACAATCCTTTTAATATTTCCCTGCGTGGTGATGGCCGTTTTTGAATGGTTATATCATCATCAGTTTTTAACAGGGCCCTGATTTGTTGTTCTTTATTGACAACCACTTTTGCCGCCTGCTTGGCGACACTTTTCCCAAACGAACGAAATAGATCTCTACGACTCATAGTGGAAGAAGGTTGTGATGTTTTTTGTTCCTCGCGTAAAGTTATTATCATTTTAGACATTGAAAACATTTTGGATAATTTCGTATAAGTAGCAGCGGCCTGATTGAATAGCCCCATACCTTGACTCATTTGACAGTCACTACATTTACCAGTGCTCGCTTTGAGTATATTTACACCAGCACCTGCCATGGCGATTAATGCATTCTCTGTCATGTTACCAAGGCAGTTTACAGAGATGGAATGGGAATGGTCTGCTTCAGCCTGGTGACAATGAACAAATAGTTCATGATCATTAGTGACCGTGTCAGCCTTATCTTGCAGAAACTCCAATATCATTAGATCGGTATTATGCAATCCTTCAAAAGCTTCAGTAGGACAGGCAATTTGGCACAAGCCACAATTGATACAGGAACCGCTAACCTCCGGGCCAAATGGTAATGAAATGGCATTCGTTGGACATAAATCTGCACAAACTTGGCACTCACTCTGCCGGAAAATAACACGCTTGCACAAATCCGTTATCGGGACCGGTGCAAGGTTATTTTCAGTATTTACGTCTGCCAAAGAGTTTAATTGCATCATTGTCGCCTTATATTCTAATTTTTCTCGACAGGTATTATTACTGGATTGTGTTAAGAAGTTGCTCTCTTAACATATCCAGGTCTTGCTGCAAGAATACCTGCGTCATATTGGATATAGACCGATAAAACACATGGGGTGATTTGTTTTGTATTTCTTCGTTAAGTTCGGGAAACCAGCGTGTTAAATGTTCGCTAAGAAATCGAATTTGATAAGCGCGATAAATCTCTGATTGTGAAAATTCGTTAGTATCAATAGTCTCTTGATCAACATCATTGTTATCAGCTACCGAAGCCGCTTCCCGTTCGCATAAAAAACGCATAAACGATAACTCAACACCAATGTGATTAGGCAGCTCTTTTATGGTGTTGTCTATTTCTGCTCCTGCTTCGCGATACATTTGTTTTGCAGCAATAGCGCGCACACCGAGTAAAGGGCCTCTATGAGGCTGACCATCTGTAGTCTTGCCACGATAGATATCTTCAAAAGGTGTTACATAACGCCCTGTGGGTACGGAAAAAAGGCTCATATACTCCTGTTTAAGTACGGCCAATTCATCAGCAAGTGAATTTGAATCCAATTTAGATAAATACTGCTGTAACTCAACAGTTGCATCACCGCGCAACACTTCAGTCAGATCGTTTAGGAAAAACCCATCGCAAATTTTACGTAGTGATTCTTCAGTGATGGGTTGCAAAAAAATAAAGCTAAAAAATGAGTAAATCGCTTCCCGAATTTGTACATTCTGGTGTTCTATTTCCTGCTCACCTTTAGATAATCCTTTCGATGACGTTGGATTTAAACGTTCCTGGTGGGTGTTTTCATGTATGCCGGTTGTCATATATTTTCTACCTTTTTAATTTTGTATACATTATTGCTCGCTTATCAATACTCAGCTAGTTGAAAACTTCACTGATGGTATGGTCAAAGAAGGGTCAGCAAATCCTTCTGGAGCATTCATGCCAGATTCACTGGCATTAAAGTTTTCAACCACATGTAAGGCATTACCTACGCAGGCAGTAACACAGGCTGGTTGCAATCCGGCTTCAAGTCGGTGCATGCAAAAAGTGCATTTTTCAACTTTTTCAGTAATTGAATTAAATTGCGGTGCACCGTACGGACACGCCTGAATACAATTCTTACAACCGATGCAAACATCCTGATTGATCAGCACCACACCATCTTCCTCGCGCTTGAATATGGCGTTGGCAGGATTCGATGGATCGTTCACGTTAGATACAGGACAAGAAGCCAGGCAAGCTGGACTCTCACAATGATTACAAGAACTGGTAACAAAAGTCACGGAGGGATTGGGATACACCCCTGCTTCTCGTTTAACTACCCAGCGGTAACTGACATGATCAGGTATTACACCCATGCCATTTTTAAATGGCATGGGTGAACCCAATGGCCGAGTGTTGTTTTCCGACTTACAGGACACCATGCAGGTATCGCACCCGGTGCATTTATCCAAATCGATTAACCAACCTAGCTGTGCCATTGTCATTTACTCCTATTATACTTTCTCGACCTTGATCCAGGTATCGAAAAAAGAACAGCTCCCGCCGATGGGTTCCTGGAGACTTACATTGGGATTCAATTTATCCGTGCGCATAATTTGCGTAGGTTGTAGTCCCTCACCTCGGCTGGGGTCGTGACCAGCAGGTTGGCCGTTAACTACATGGGCACGAGCATGTTGTTCCCAATGACCATAATGATGAGAGATAGCAATCACGCCAGGTTTAAGTCGTTGGGTCACCAGCGCCTTACCGGTAATCCCCGTAGTATTGGATGCAGAACTGACGCGCACCTCATCGCCGGTTTCAATATTCATGTTATCCGCATCTATCGCACTGATCTCTATTGGGTTTTCCGGTATGGACAACATCAACCAAGGATTAACCGTGGTACGTGCCTGTCCATGATGCACCGTTTTATAAGTGATCATTTTTATCGGAAATCCAGAATCATTAATCGGGCTGCCATCCGAATGGCTTACCGGTGCATAATGTGGCGTGCCGTTATAATACTCACCTGTTATTGAGTCCCTGGTTTTTGCGATAGGGTCAATAAAGGTGCGAATGATATTTGCATATTGATAACTCAAATACGGACCTGTGTACTCTTCTGTAGGATTGTCAAACACCCCACCCTTCGACAAAATCTCTTCAGCCGTGAGACCTGGGTATTTGCTTTGAGCACTGCTGGCGAGATTTTGTAACATGGACTTTGCCCAGTCCCAACCGTTGTGCAAATTACCCACCGGACTGCCGGCATCATCTAACAAAGCATTATCTCCCACACCGGGTAACCCCAAAGCCTTTGCCAAACCGATGTGAATATCTAACACTGCCTTGGTATCAGGCAATGCAGGTGTGTAGTTATTAGTGGCATTAACCGGGATACTATTTCCAACCCCGCCGTTTATAGGACTAACACCAATTGGCTTTCCATCAAAAGAACCAACGACAGGCCGTTGAAATGAGGAACCTTTATTTACCCGCCAAGGGACACCCGGTACCGAGAATTTTTCTAGGTATACGGAATCGGGTAGAACGTAATCGGCCCAGGCCGCCACTTCGCCAATCACCGGACTGATGGTCACCAATAATGGTAATTTGTTTTCATCAGCTACGGTGTCTTCCCACACCTTCCTAAGTGATGGTGTCGAATAGGGCCAGGCATTCCAAAAGGTAATCAATGCCTTCATGCCGTAGGGATAGCCATCCTGCATACTGGGTATGACTTCCTGATAATTGCCATGAGTGCCGAAGGGAAACCAGGGGCGTTTGGCCGGGTAACCCGTAAACAAACTACCCGCCTCTGCTGCGTTATAAAAAGTTTTGGCTCGGTCGATTCGAATACCTTCATGACCCGGGTCACCAGCAACCTTACCTAAATTAACCACCCCGGATTTATGATTCCAGCCACCGCCACCTGCAGTACAGCCACCCTTCCAATCATAATTACCGACTAGTGTATTTAAATGCTGAATTGCTAACTGGGCATGTAAACCGTTGGTATGTTTAATAGGACCTCGGTAAGTCATCGCTACCGCTTTTTTGCCATGACTGACAAACTCACTAGCCAATCCTTCCAATGTCGTTAATGGTACTTCGCTAATGTTGGCATAATCGTTCCGCGTCATAGACAGTGCCGATTCTTTTAACAATAAAAATGAAGATTTCACATCCACCATGGTTGCGGTGCCATCAACATCCAACTCTACTGTTTGCATCACTTCCAAGTTGCCATGAGGCACCGCGTTATACCCTGCTAACGTACCGCCTGCGTTCACCACATAATCGTCATCCAGAACCGTAGTACCATCTGCAATGCCGGCTTCCTTGGCCGTGATATAACGCTGGAAGGTTTTGCCTTCACTATCGGTGAATGTGCCGACCAGATAGGTTGAGTCCGTCCATGTCGGTTCGCCATCGGCATCAGCTGCAGCTTTGTTGGCGTTTACAAGATATGTCATATCGTAGGCGCCATGTTCAATAATCCAATTCATTATGCCCATGGCCAAGGCTGCATCGGTACCGGGGCTGATTGGCACCCATTGATGCGCTTGTGCTGCGGTATTGTTAAAACGTGGATCAACACTGACGTACTTTCCACCATTGCGCTTGAACTGCATTAAATTACGCGCCAAACCCACCATGGGGAAATCCGCTTCCAGCGGATTCGCACCGAAGAAAATAATATACTCGCTGCCTAGAATATCCGTTTGCCAGCCTTCAGTACGGCCAGCTCCAAGGCTGTTTTTACTACCATTGGGATTCCAGGTAATGAGTTCGTTACCGACATGTCGTGATACTTCACAGATTGAGGTATGACTTAAACCGTAGTTAGCCGTGCCCCAAGCATGCTTCCAAATGCGTTCACTCATTTCTTTTTCGACACTTCGACCCGGGGCGAAACCTAGTTGGTTTTTCTTTTTTCCAAGCTCGGGTCTAGTCGGATCGATCAACTGATCTCTTTCCGCTGGTGGAATAAGTTGGTTGATTTTGGCAGCGATTTCACTAAAGGCCTGATCCCAACTAATGGTCTTCCACTGGCCTGAGTTGCGCGGACCCATTCTTTTCAGTGGATGTTGTACTCGATAGGGATCATAGACGGTTTGAATACCCGACTGTCCCTTCAAACACATGCGACCTATTTCGGTATAGGCCCCGGTGGGATCCATACTATATGGCAATCGGTCTGGGTCATTGTTTTCATCCACATCACGATTATTGGGGTGATAAGGGTTACCATCGATTTTTACCAACACACCATCGATCACCTTGGCTCGCACACCACAACGTGAGTGACACATTTGGCAAACGCTGTAGATGATATCTTCTGCAGATTCCACCGGATCTGGTTGATTCTCACCAGTATTGAGCATTGCCGTTACCGGTGCAGCGTTGGCAGGTCTGGTTTTGGTGAATACCGGAATAATCGCGGCCGCTGATGCCAAAGCTCCGCTAACCTTCAGAAACGTACGCCGATTCATAGAAGGATTCAGCCAGCCTAATTTTTTCTCGTTAGCCATTTTAATTGACCTCCGTTGATATCGTCATCTGCTTCATCTTGGCCATTTTAAGAATCTCCATCTAATGCATCAGCGATGGCTTCAATCTGATCCTCACTCAAAAATCCCAGCGAACCCATGTCACCCTCGTTATCATCAATTGCGTCTTCGATGTCACCTTCATCCTTTCCACGCACCTCGGATCTACTGAGACTACGGTGACAACTGGAGCAATATTGGTTATACAAGCTCTCGCCATCCGTACCGCCTCCACCTCCACCACCCGGAGGATTTTCATTCCACTTTTGATCGTGGCAACTAAAGCAGGATGGACCTATATCACCTTGTAAAGTGGTTCCATGACAGGCTGTACAGCTGCTGCTATAGGGAGTGTCTTTGCCTGGCGCATGTAACGCACCCTCTTGACTATCGGTGTGGCTAGCGGGTGGTCCACTGCTGCCACCTCCACCCCCAGTACCACCACTCAACGCGCCGGAGATAGCCTGGATCTGAGTCAGTGTCAGCGAACTCAATACACCCATGCCACCGGTATCATTGTTAATGGCATTTTGGGTTTGGCTGGCCGAAGCGCCCGCCTTGTCTGAACTCGCCAGGGCACCGTGGCAACTGGAGCAGTTAGTTTGGTAAAGACTAGCGCCATCCGTACCACCGGTGCCACCTCCGCCGGTAACACCACCCAGGGCATCAGCAATGGCCTGCACTTGTGTTGACGTCAAGAAACTTAACGAGGTCATCTGAGTAATAGTGTTGATGCCGTTTTGGATGAGTGCTGCCGAGGTATCCGCCTTAGTTGAGCTTGCCAAAGCCCCGTGACAACTGGAACAGTACTGTTGATAAAGTGATGAGCCTGTTCCTGGAGCAGGTATGCTCGGCGGTAATGTGGGATCGCCACCGAGGGCTACGGTAATCGCCTGCACCCATTGTGGGCTCAATACATTGAGTGGCGCCATACCACCTTCATTATCGCCAATAGCTTTGTATATTTCCTGAGTCGACTCCCCCTTCACTTCTGAATTAGACAATTCTTTATGGCACGATGAGCAAAGGTAGGAATAAAGTTGCGAACCATCGGGATCAGCACTGGTGGTTAAACCTGATTGATAAAATGGTTTGCCAGGCCCCACAGGGCCATGGCAAATTCCGCACAATTGGCTATCGACTGTTTTTCTGATATTCGTTTGAAAAGCGCCAACTTGTGCTGTGGTATGAATTAATGTGTTGCTAACGTCGCGGTGACACCAAACACATTGATCACTGTTTTCGCCTGGAGTAAAAGCTAGCATGGCCACATGAGCATTTGGTATTGCTGGGCTCAAACTCTGTGCAGTGGGAATATCGCTATGGCAGTTGAGACAATTGTCATTATATTGCGGCGAATTAGGATTGTGGACGGCGATTATGTTCAAAGCGGCTGATCCACCGCCTCCACCGCCAGTACTACCACTCAAGGCATCGGCAATAGCCTGGACTTGAGTCGGTGTCAGTGAACTTAATACACCCATGCCACCGGCGTCGTTGTTAATGGCATTTTGGATTTGGTTGGCCGAAGCACCCGCCTTGGTAGAACTCGCGAAAGCATCGTGACAACTGGAACAGTTGGCTTGATAAAGCGTCGCGCCAACCGTACCATCGGTGCCGCCTCCATCCGTGCCGCCTCCATCGGTGTCGCCTCCACCTGTATCATCGCAGGCAACCAAAGCAAATAGAGCTATGAATATCAAACTCAGCCTACAACAAATGTTAGTCATGTCTCGTAAATTCATTGTTGCCACCTGTGCTGTGCTCAAATCAAAGATTCATAAATGACGATTGCTAATCGTTTTAGCAAACTACTGTGCTTTTATATTCTTCAAGCCATCAGTTTTGATACTTTCCTGCCCTGTATTATTTTTCTTTTTGTCCAAATCTAAGTTGCGTATAATGACAGCTCTATTTTCATGCTGAAACAAATCTTGTATGTTTCTAAAGCCATGCTTCGTTGAATTTGCAATCAGCTATTTTCCCAATCTGCGATTCAACTCACTACCCGTTCTGTTCAAATAATCCCTCTATATATATTTTCTGTTTAAAATATCCGACTAAAACAGAAAATCTATTCTTTGAAGATATACGTGCAACGAATCATCCGTTGTTATAATTTTTATTCTGCTTATAAATAAATCGTCACTTTTACTTTTCTCTTTTACTTTGAAAAAGCACCATTTATGCCAAGATTATTTATTGTTTAGTTTCAAGTGATTAACTGAATTCCGTACGAATGAAAGTTACTTACTAGAAACAAACCACAAGTTAGGCGTTACCAAATAGTAATCACCAAATATTTCTTAAGCGTCCCTTAAGAAAACTGCATTGACATGCGATGAGGTTACGCTTAGAGTTTATTTATACTCATCTATTACAACGTTTAGGTAAGCAAAGACTGAATTAATAATATCTTTTTCTATTTTGTGAGGCGACACAGGATGTTTAAGTACCTATGGGGTGAAGTTCTAAAGGGGGTGCTACGCAATAAGTGCGCAAATACACTTCTATTGTTTATTTGTTTATTTAGCATCACACCACTATTCGCTTCCGATCCCACTCTCACACAAAAAAAGCCAATTCGCATTGGTATTACATCAGTTATTCTAGACCAGAAACAGCAGTTCTTAGAAACCTGGAAAGCATATTTTGAAGCACGTCTAAATCAACCTGTTGAATTTGTGCAGCGCGATAGTTACGGGAAAATAACAAGCCACTTACTAAAAGGAGAGTTGGATTTTGGTTGGATTTGTGGCTACCCTTACGTACAGCATCAATCCTTATTGAACCTCGTTGCCACTCCTTTGTTCAAAGGAAAACCCCTTTATCAATCCTATTTGATCGTTGCGAAAACGGATACTGAAACGCATTCGATCAATGATTTAAAAAACACAGTATTTGCTTACTCTGACCCTGACTCTAACTCGGGTTATTTGTATGCGCAGTACAGCTTGCGTAAAAACGATATAAATCCCGAATCATTTTTCAGCCAAACTTTTTTTACATGGCAGCACGAGAATACCGTAGAAGCTGTGGCTGTTGGCCTTGCGAAGGCAGGCCAGATTGATAGTTATATATGGGAAAGTATGAAACAACAAAACAACCCATTTATCAAAAAAACGCGAATTGCACACAAATCAGAACCATTTGGCTTTCCCCCATTGGTTGCAACAAAAACCATTTCCCCCCAATTACAAAAAAGCATTCAGCATATTTTGTTAAGTATGAGAAATAATGCGCAAGGTCGTCGCTTGCTTGAACAACTGAATATAGACGGATTTAAAATAACCAACAAAGAACTATATGACGATATCTTAAAAATGCATTTGTTTATAGAGAAACAGAAACATGCTGCTTCGTAATTTAAGCTTCCGCTACAAACTGCCTTTTTGCATAATACTTGCCTCTACATTGACGGCGAGCGTCGCAATCATGGTTGTTAGCTGGCAGTATTATCAGGATAACAAACAAGCTCTTATTCAACACAGTCACGAGCTAGGCGGGTCCATGGTTGATATGCTGTCTTGGTCAGTAAAGAATAATGACATTTGGCATGCCTACACTTTACTTCGAGGTGATAAAAAAAACGCGCTTTCGACTCCAATACGTGCTCTAATTTTATTAGATAATCAAAAAACAGTATTCGCATCCAATCATCCCAATGAATTTCCCGTTGGTGCAACTTTGTCGGATATTGCGACAGGACCTAACCAATACCTGAACAATGCACTAAAAATATTCGATACTCATAAAGAGACAACACTCTCCACTGATAAACATCTCATATCAGCATTGCCGGTTACCTCAAGTGGCATCTCATACGGTAGTTTGTTAATTATAGATTCCTACGACTCAATCGTTGCGCTCTTTAAAAAAACATCGCTATTAGCCCTCTTTGTGGTTCTTCTAACCATTTGTGCACTCATTCCCGTCGCATGGCTTTGGGGGAAACATATTACAAACCCATTATTAAGCTTAGAATCCTGCATCTCCAAAGTTGGAAAAGTTCCGTTTGATGAAATTCAATGCGCAACAACCTATGACAACGATGAAATCGGTCAACTTGGCCGACAATTCGAAAGCATGGTGAGCGAACTGAAGAAGAAATCTGAGTTAGAAAACCAGATAATAAGAGCAGACCGTTTGGCCACTGCAGGGACCCTGGCAGCAGGGGTTGCCCATGAAATTAATAATCCTCTGGCAGGTATGCTGATGGCGGTAGACACCTATAAGCAATATTGCCGCTCAGAGGATTGCCATCACCGCGACCAGGCAAGAGCATCAATCGACCTGGTTGAGCGAGGGTTGGCACAGATCAAAGAAACAGTGTCCGCTTTGCTAGTGAATGTAAACGCCAAAGACAAACCGTTAACACCCATTGAGATTGAAGATGTCTTCACGCTTGTTATGCCCAAAACCCACAATAAATCGATAACCTTTGAGTGGAACAATGGCATTCATAATACTATCAACATTTCGGCATCGCCCGTTCGGCAAGTGCTGATAAACCTGTTATTAAATGCTATCGAGGCAACCGCTCCTAACGGAAGTATCTCCAGTCATATTCATACTGAAAAGAATACCCTGATAATTACTATTAAAAATGATGGAGATGAGATGACCGCCGAGCAACTGGAACATTTATTTGAACCATTTTACACCACCAAACAGAGTGGTAATGGTCTAGGCCTCTGGGTCACTTATCAAATCGTGCGGAACTTAGGCGGTAGCATTTCCGTTGGCCGTATAGGTACATGGACTATTTTTGACATCATACTACCTATTACAAGTAAGGATATTACGGAATGAACCTAGAAACATCGGAATTCATCCCGACAGTTTGCGTGATTGAAGATGACCCCATCATGGGCGAGTCACTTCGTCAGCGTTTAAGCATGGAAGGCTTTGATGTGGATATCTATGACCGAGCCGATGCCGCTTATCAAGGTCTGCAACACCAGGATTGCGATATCATATTGTGTGATATTCGCCTTCCAGATATGAATGGCATTGAATTTTATCAAAAGCTCATTGACGATGATCTCCAGGTCCCTCCTATCGTCTTCATGACGGCTCATGGCAGTGTGGAACATGCGGTGGATGTCATGAAACTAGGGGCAACAGATTACATCACTAAACCTTTCCGTCCTGATGAACTCATTGATCGCCTAAAGGCGATCACTATCATTCCGCAGACAAATGAGAATGATTGTGAATGCGAATTGGGTGTCTCATCTAGCATGTTGTCAATTCAGAAGCATGTTAAAAATCTCGCTCGATATCGCGAAACTCCCTTGCTGATAACAGGTGAATCGGGAGTCGGCAAAGAAGTTGTTGCTTGCTATTTACACCGTCAGCAAGCTAATTCTGGTCCATATGTGGCTGTCAACTGTTCTGCAATTCCAGAAAGTCTTATCGAGGCAGAACTATTTGGCCATGAAAAAGGCGCCTTTACTGGAGCGAGCAAAACCCATAAAGGTGTGTTTGAACAAGCCCATGGCGGCACCTTATTACTGGATGAAATCGGCGACATGCCTTTATTCATGCAGGCCAAATTATTACGCGTTTTGCAGGAACGTAGCATTAAACGCGTTGGCGGTGAGCAGGACATACCTATTTCATCGCGCCTGATTTTTGCCACTAACAAAAACCTTGAAGAATTAGTTAAAAAGGGGTTATTTCGGGAGGATTTGTATTATCGAATTAACATCATCCACACTTCCGTTCCTGCTTTACGCAAACGCAAGGAAGATATTATCTGGTTAGCCGAACGATTTATAAAAGAACATCAAGAAAATTACCCCGAGATGCCTGTCACCTTGCATGAATCTGCCAAACGAGCACTAGTACAATACAGTTGGCCGGGCAATATCCGTGAACTCAAACATAACATCGAACGTGCCTGCATCATGTCCAACAACGGGATAATTAGAGAACAGGACATCACGCCCAATGAAAGTCAGCCTAACAGGGTATTTGGCACAAATAGCTCTTCATTAAAAAGTTATCTAGAAATTCTGGAAAAAGAAAAAATTGAAGCTGTTCTTCTTCAAAATGATGGCTGCATCAGAAAAACGGCTGAAGATTTGAACATCTGCCGTAAATCCTTGTGGGAAAAAATGAAAAAATATGGGATAAAAAAATGATACACACCCTATTCTTTTGGAGACTGTAATCTTTTCTATGTGCCAATAATTGCATCCAATGTTGTGTGGTGTCTCGGTCATTGCCCACCATGGCGCGCAAGGCTAACGGCGATAAACACGCATCCTCCAAGAAATGAGCCTTAATTGGCTCGTTTCTTGGAATCACGTTTGTATCAATCATCCCACCGACCATACCCGGGAATGTCAATGTCACGTTCTCGATATGAGCCATCATCAGCGCGACGATGGCATGCTTCACACTTGCTCAAACTGCCAACCTGCTCACTTTGTATAATACGGCTTGGAATATCTCGATGCTCTTTTACGAAGTACGGAAGCTCTGAAATTCGCAGTGGGGTGTCACCGCTACGGATGGAGCGTATAAATTTAGCGATATCTCCACGCCCTTGGCCGGTCCCCGCATGTTGAACAAGATAATCGGTCAATGCTTGGCGGTCTTCGTCCGGCAATTCGGCATTTTCACCAAAGTGATCATCCAGACCATCCATTAATTTCCGCCATGACCTTTCCGGCAGGAATGCGGGTTGATAAACAAAGTGACACGAGCCACACTCATCTACATAAAGTTTATTGCGAACCGGCGGAACACTGTCACCATTAGCCAAGCTGTATTGGCTTGTAGTTACTAATAATGCCGTGGCCATAAAAGATAAAATTGTTTTTGCGTTCATAGGTCACCCCCATTGATTTGTAGATAGCAGGAATTGATCGCTGTTATTGGGTACGCAAGTATTCGAGAAAATCACCTTTCTCTTGCACAGTACAGGTACGTCCTAATGTCCATTTGCAATTACGCTTGAACCACTTGTTGATAAATTTAATGTCTGTGAGACGTTCTTTGTTGACCGATGGCGCAAGAGGGTCGATTACCTTGCCCGTTTTTGCATGTTTTCCCTTTGCCTTTAGGTCGCTACCGTGACAGGTTTGACAGCTTCGGTCCTTACCGTCTTTTGCGCTCTTGTGTTTTATTTTCCATTGTCGCTCACCTTCGGCAGCACTGAATGGCCCTGCACCTGCAGTGCGATATTCGTCTTGCAGAGTATCTACTGCCCCTGCATATACGGGTGATACAGATAGAGTGCACAATGCGACAATAATAGCTCCCATTATATTCAGAAAACGCATATATCCTCCTAAATGTAAATTCCCATGTCTCATGATAGATGAGCTTGCTTAATTTATGCTTAAAAACAGTTAGAGTTATTCATAAATTTTCGGCAAATTCATATTTGAATCCTCAAACCAGCCTTGTTCGGCATCGCGATGACAGGCGCCACAATTTGCCTCGCTTCCCACAACATCACTTTCCCAATAGCGCTCATCAATCTTGCGATGTTGGTTTTTCCAAAACGAAGTTTCGGTAATGCGTAAGGGCGTTTCATTGGCGGAAACATCACGGGTAATCTCATGAGCGACTTCATTAAGTCCACTTTCACTGGCATTACCCATTAAAAAACGTGTTATTTCATCCGCCGTTTCTTCATCCAAACCCAAGTCTTCGTCGAAATGTTCTTCTTGCTCATTCATTATGCGTTGCCAGGAACGGGCTGGCAGCAATACGGGATGGAAGGCTAGATGACAATCACCGCACTCGGTCCGCCATGTCTCATTATCTGGTAGAGGCTCGCTTTTAAAGGCAAGAAATGGCTGTTCTTCAGTCTGGGTAAAATATCCATAAAAATAGTATATTGCTGAACCAAATATCGCACCCAACATCAACACAGCAACTAAACTATGGAGGGAGACCTGCTCAGCATCAGCATGGAGTGGTTTGTGGCCAGTAATCATGGCCCAGATTAGATTCTCTTTGTGGTAGAGACTTTCAACAATCACCCCGGCAAGATGAGCTATGACCAATAGCAGCATAAGGGAGGCTGTTGGTTCGTGTATCTCTTTACTTGCAGCGCCAAGGTCATAGCTGATTAAATTCTTGAGTGGGCCATGCCCCTCTTCGCCTCCCAGCACTAACAGCCCAGAGATTGTAACCACCACGCCCAACAGAAGTATGGCAAAAATAGCATAGCCACCCGCAGGGTTATGGCCGATGTAGCGTTGCGCCTGCCCTGTCATTAAGCCCTTGAGATAATCTGTTACGGACGACCAGTCATGAGCAAAGCTGCGAAAGCGGGCATAGTGACTACCCACCATGCCCCAAATCAGACGAAAAATAAGCAAACCGATAAACAGATATCCGGCGTATACATGGTGATATAAAAACCGATCATCTTCGGATGTCAGCCAAGCGGCAGCAAAGCCTATAACCAGGGACCAGTGAAATATCCTGGTAGGCACATCCCACACTAGAATTGTTTGGTCAGATTTTTCTGTTGTACTCACTGTTTCCCCCGATAGCACAATAAAATTATGCCCTACCCCAGCAATACTCAGACTCCGCTTTTAAACTATAGATGATCTTTACTAGGGGATGTGAACACTCATTCTACGACGTAGAATGTCATTGTCTTGTTTCTTTCGTATTTTGGCTGGGCTCACGTTATTCAAACTTTTGATCTCAATGTTTTGTTCCCCATGCGTCGAGAAATAAAGATGATTCTATATGGCCGCTTTGTTCTATTGCTTCTGCAATAGTTTCTTCATTGATTAAAGGGTATTTCTCAACAAAACTCATTTTTACGAATAGCAAATGATAATCGTTCACATTTGAGTAGTCGCATGAAAGCACAGTTAGTCTGTGATGCACTAAGCAAGAACGAGTGCACTGGCGGAATGACCAGACGCGTTACGAGGCACGGCGAGATATATTGAATTACCTGGCTGTCTTTTATAACAACGACCGCCTGCACTCAACACTGGGTTATATGAGTCCAGCTGATTATGAAAAGCAATTAACTGAGATGAAAGAAGCCGCTTAACTGGGTTGTATTAAAAAGGTTGACCAGGTCACTTACGTTTACACGTATCGGTGAGATATTAGATTTTTTGTCGTATGCAGCTCAAGCTGGAATCATTTTGCCGGCAACTGTAAAATCACAGGTAAAAGTTGAGTAACAAATAGCGTGATCAAGACCGTGCCAACAAGGTTCAACCAGATGCCCGCTCTGGCCATTTGTGGAATCGTCACCTGACGACTGGAAAATACGATGGCATTCGGCGGTGTTGCCACTGGCAGCATAAAGGCAAACGATGCCGCTAATGCGACCGCAGCCATCAAAGACAAAGCCGGCACATTAGCCGCCATGGCAAAGCCCGCCATCACCGGCAACAATATAGAGGCTGTCGCAGTATTGGATGTCACCTCAGTCAAAAAGACCACCATCACGACAACCACCGCAATCAGCACAAACAGGTTAGCCCCTTCCAGCAAGGATAATTGAGAACCAATCCATTCAGTTAAGCCGCTAGCAGAAAAACCCGCCGCCAGGGCAAAGCCACCTCCGAATAAAATAATGATGTCCCAGGGAATATTGGCTGCAGTCTTCCAATCGAGCAGAAATTCCCCCTTTTTCAGATCAGCAGGAATAACGAACAATAATAATGCACCCAGTATCGCCACCGCAGAATCCGTAACATCCCTCAAAGCTTCAAAAGGCAGTAGTCCCCGAAACAGCCATGCCGCCACAACAAACAGGAACACAGCCAGAACACGCCGTTCTTGCTTGCTCATCACTCCCAGAGCTGCCAGCTGTTCACGAATCACCACCTTGCCACCGGGCAGCTCGGCCACATCATTACGAAAAGCGATGCGGGTAAGATAAAACCAGGTCAGGGTCAGCATCACGATTGATAAAGGCATGGCAAACAGCATCCACTCGGCAAAGCCAATGGTATAGCCATATTGCTTCTCCACCACACCGGCGAGGATGGCGTTGGGTGGCGTACCGATCAACGTCGCTACACCGCCAATTGAGGCTGCATAGGCAATCCCCAGCATCAGGGCAATACCGAAATTGGTCTGCGTCAACTCGTGTCCATCTTCACTGCCCGCTAATTGATTCAGCACCGCCATACCAATGGTCACCATCAGCATCGCCGTAGCGGTATTGCTAATCCAACACGAAAGTAATGCGGTTGCGATCATAAAACCGAGAATGACACGATTGGGCGTTACACCAACCAGATTCACTGTATGCAAAGCAATACGCTTGTGCAGTTGCCAGCGCTCGATAGCCATGGCAATCAAAAAGCCACCCATAAAGAGAAAGATTAAATGGTTGCCGTATGACACCGTCACCTTGGCAGTGGGCATTACCTCCAGCAGCGGAAACAGGGCGATAGGAAACAGCGCGGTAGCAGGAATGGGGATGGCTTCACTGATCCAGAAGACCGCCATCAGCAGTGTCACCGCTATCACTGCCATAGCCTGCGCTGAAAGGCCTTCAGGTAAGGGCAACAACAGTAGTAACACGAACAGGCTGGGACCCAATAACAAACCGACCTGCTGCCGCCGGCTTAGTCCTATTTTCCCTGCAGCCATTCAAAACACCTTGTGGTAAAAACGAAGCTAATGGATCCAATTTCGGGCGATTTAAATCTACACTATACTGATGAGTTTTTTATTCCAATCATTTCTATACTAAAGACGTGTCCTATTCAATCTCTTCAATATAACTACGGTTAATCGGTGTCTGAACATACATCGATTTGCCATTCACAACTGCCCAGAAGTAGTAATAGCCCTTATCCGGTTCTGTAGTTACTTTCCCTTCCCGCACTATCCATGATTTTACGTGCGACCCGTCGGCATAGGTCACCTTATAATTGCCTTCCAACCATGTGACTCCAAGCCGCGATATTTTATTTTGCTGTTCTTCGGTACACCCAATCAGTACTGTTACGAAGACAACCAGTAAAAAGAAAATATTCAAGGGTGTTTTCATTGTTCTTACCATTTTCAACCTACCTAGCTTGTGCGTTATGAGTTTGTGTATTGATCGCAGCGATTTACTATTTCGGTCATCCCTGCTTACCTTTGATAAAAAGACAAAAAGGAATAGCTAAGGGGCCAAAAATGGCTCCCATAATGCCCCAAAATACAGCGTTAGCACCCTTATTCTTCGCTAGGAAATGGCATAAAATTGCGCTAACAATAAATGTACCGACAAGTATTGCAATGTACATACGCGGCTACCTTGAATCTGATGTATTTCGACGACCGCCGCAGGCTGTTAAAGATCTATCGATTTCAACCTCGGATTCCAACCAGTCCTGCTCCGAATTTCCGCCTTGAAAACCCCGCTGTTCTGCCCGGTAGTACGCCGCTTCAGTAATCATGTGCTGCCGTTCTTCGGGCGGGACTGTGCCTTTTTTGGCACCAGTTGAAGTGGTTTTGGTCTCTTTTTTATGCTGTTTCACAATGTGTACTCCTGTGTTGATGGTAAGAATAAAAGCCCGGCGCCGCTTACCACATCAGCCTTTATCGCTGCCATAGAATTAATGCCGCCTCGCTTGGTACACGTGCTTCCGAATGATAGGGAACAACACGTGGTGTAAAGTCTCCCATCGAACGTGACGTTGTGACTGTGACTCGATAACAGTAGACATTGACTGCACCCGGCATTGGCTCTCCTCGCTGCATGGTCACGGAAAACGTCTCGTCCGCTTCCAGCGGTTCCACATACAGTTGAACCTGGATAAATTCAGGAGGGATATCTCCCAGATAGACCTATACCTCGAAAGAGCAGCCGTTGCTTTCCTCTCGTCGAATGTCCAGGTTGCCCCAATGGATTTCATGCCAGTGATGGTTCAACACCTGTTCCCAATTCCGCAGCACCTTACCAAGTTTCCCACCTTGTGCGGTACGGTGGTTAACAGCCGTCGCGGATGCTAGGTAGAGCCGTTCCACGTATTCGCGCATCATGCGGTTGATGCTGAACTGCGGGGTCAGTCGGGCCATGCTGGTGCGCATGCGCGCCACCCAGGCGGGAGGAATGCTGCTCGCATCCCTGTCATAAAACAGCGGGGTGATCTCTTCTTTCAACAGCCGATAAAGCTGTTCCGCCTCCCTGCCTCTAACATATCCTTGTCTTCTGGTAATTCCATTCTAACCATCATCTTTTATTCCAATTAAGACATAACCCCAATAAATTTAGATCCATCACTTTTATTGCGCCTTCCATTAGACCCTTGCCCCTCTGACTTTTGTCGTATGAGCCTAACCTTCTTAGCTATTAAGCCTTCTTTAACAGAATGGCACTCAAACTCAACAGTTGTTCCAGCCTTTAAATACTGGTAACGAACAAGGTCTGATTTACGAATCATTATGTCTGGGCCAGATCCATTATCGAGAAATCCACACTCTTTATCTTTAAGCCATTTTTTAACTACTGCTTGCAATTTTCACCACCTATTTTCTCATTACAGCCAATCAAATTAAATCATTTAAGTCTGAACTCTAGTACTCTTCTCTGATTTTACTCTTATTGGTAAGAATATCTCTAGTTTCTTGTTGAAAACGGGCTATTCTTTTTGCCTACCTGGATTGTGCCTTAGTCAGGTACTGCTGCTATTTTCTTCATAATCAATTGTTAGTGTAATAGAGCCTGGTGCATCAGATGGCAATCCACTTCGCTTAATGTAAATCGAGGATATTGGAGAGTCAGGTTCGTTATTTGCGTAAACGTGGGTACCCTTCGTTGATTTAGCCCAATCCATTTTTATTATTTTTTTCATTATTTGTTATCCATTACGACCTTTCCAGTCGACATTATTCCAACTGAGTTTCAAAGTGCTCGCTCCAGAATGAAAACACTTTCTCTGTTAACTCTTGCACGGATATTTCACTAGCCCCGAGAATTTTTGCCTCTTCTTCTTGACGTCGAATATTCTGAATTACCTCAATATATCCATTTTCCATATAGCCATCTTCCACATACACATCAATAGTCGATACCGTCGACAGATTTCTTCTTTGTCTTTGTCACAATAAAATGCTTTGCCCCTGTTGCTAAGTGCGAGGAAATTCGCAGATTAAGAATCCTTCCATTGTGTTTATTCCAATATTAACGATAGGTCAAGCTGGGAAAGAACCGCATGAGCACCGAGTCGATGTTTATGGCCATGTTATAGGCTACCATATGTTGTCTTTAGTAAGTTTAGATGGGAAGCCAGTGATGGATGAACGGGCCATTAATTAGACGAGACGAAAATGACCATAAAAGCCCTGTTCTTTCTAGTTCCGTTAGGCTTCGCCGTGGCCATGCCACTGTGGATTGTCTGCTGTCGTCAACGCGTCACCCACCGCTGGGTGACCTAGCTGGAACCTTGCTGCCATTCACCAGCGTGGCAGCACTAAAATACCAGGACTGACACAATGCCTTACTGTGCGGCCAGTTCAGGCAGTGGCGTGCCATCATCTACAAGGAGAACATCAACGTTCGGCTCTGCTATTACCGAACGCCTTAATCTATTTAGCCTGCGTTTCTCCTCTCAGCACTTGCTTTACGCTGTCAAACGCCTATTGATCTCGGCCTCGGATTCCAACCAGTCCCGCTCCGGATTTCCGTCTTGAAAACCGCGCTGTTCCGCCCGGTAGTACGCCGCCTCAGCAATCATGTGTTGCCGTTCTTCCGAAGAGAGCGTGCTTTTTTGGGTACGGGTCGAGGCCACCTTGCCGGTAGCTGGCTGGCGGGTAGTTTTGGTTTCTTTTTTACTCTGTTTCATAATATGCACTCCTGTGTTGATGGTAAAAATAGACGCCCGGTGGCACTTGCCATGTCGGTCTTTAGCGTTGCCATTGGATTAACGCCAACTCATTCGGTACACGTGCTTGCGGATGATAAGGAACGACACGCGGTGTGAACTCCCCTGCTGGACGCACCGTCGTGAGAGTTGTTCGATAACAGTAGCCATTGACTGCACCGGGTATTGGTTCTCCTTGCTGCATGGTCACGGAAAACGCCTCGTCCGTTTCCAGCGGTTCCGCATACAGTTGAACCTGGATAAATTCAGGGGGGATATCTCCCAGATAGACCTGTACCTCGAAAGAGCAGCCGTCGCTTTCCTCGCGTCGAATGTCCAGGTTGCCCCAATGGATTTCATGCCAGTGATGGTTCAACACCTGTTCCCAATTCCGCAGCGCCTTACCAAGTTCTCCACCTTGTGCGGTACGGTGGTTAACAGCCGTCGCGGACGGTAGGTAGAGCCGTTCCACGTATTCGCGCATCATGCGGTTGGTGCTGAACTGCGGGGTTAGTTGGGCCATGCTGGTGCGCATGCGTGCCACCCAGGCGCGAGGAATGCCACTCGCATCCCTGTCATAAAACAGCGGGGTGATCTCTTCTTCTAGCAGCCGATAAAGCTGTTCTGCCTCGACAACATCCCACTCCGGTTCGGTATGTTCCTCGCCGTTGCCCAACGCCCAACCGACTTCTTCGGAGTATGCCTCTGCCCACCAGCCATCCAGCTCGGACAGATTCAATCCGCCATTGACCAGTACTTTCATGCCGCTAGTGCCACAGGCTTCCCAGGGCCGGCGCGGGGTGTTGATCCAGACATCGACGCCCTGCACCATCTCCTGGGCCAGACTGATGTCATAGTCTTCCAGAAACACAACACGGGCACGGACTTCAGGTCGTCGCGCAAACCGCACCCATTCCTGAATAAAACCCTTGCCCGCATCATTATGCGGATGAGCCTTACCGGCAACGATGATCTGTACCGGCCGCTCCAGGTTGATCAACAGGCGAATGAGACGCTCGGGATCATGCAGTAACAGGTTGGGACGCTTGTAGCTGGCAAAGCGTCGTGCAAATCCCAGCGTCAGCACATTCGGGTCAAGGACATTCTGCGCCTCGGCAACGACTTTCGGCCCCTCTCCCCGTTGACCCAGATGAAGGGCAAGCCGCTTGCGCGCATAATTGACCAAGTCCGCCCGCTCCTGACCACAAAAGATCCACAGCGCCTCGTCGCTCAGGCTTTCAATGGCGTTGGACAGGGGTTCCAACGTCCCAAGCCATCGCCCCTTGCTTGCGGCCTGGGTCCAGAGTTCGTCGGCCCAGGGCGAATCCCAGGTAGGCACATGCACACCGTTGGTCACGTGGGTCACCGGCACTTCGTGTTGCGGCCAACGGGGATAAAGGTCATGAAAAATGCGTTGACTCACCTCGCCATGGAGCCGGCTGACACCATTGGTCATGCCGCAGGTGCGCATCGCCAGATAGGCCATATTGAACGGCTCATTTGAGTCGTCGGCATGCTTGCGTCCCAGGGCGCCAATCTCTTCAATGGTAAGGCCAAGCCGACTGGTATAATCCCGGCCGTACTTCAAGATCAGTTCCGTAGGGAAGGTGTCGAATCCGGCAGCCACCGGCGTGTGGGTGGTGAAGACGTTTCCCGGCCGCGTCGCCCATAAGGCTTCCTGGAAATCGACGTTGTTGCGATCCATAAAGCAACGAGCCCGTTCCAGGGTCACAAACGCCGCATGGCCTTCGTTGAGATGACAGATGTCGATCTCCAGACCCAGGGCCTCTATCAGCCGCCAGCCGCAAATGCCCAGGACGATCTCCTGCACCATACGCATTTCCTCGCCGCCGCCGTAGAGCTTGCTGGTGATACCTCGGTCGCTGGGGCTGTTGATCAGGTCGTTGCTGTCCAGCAGGTATAAGGTGACCCGCCCGACCTGGGCCAGCCACACCCGGAAGCTCACCCGTCTGCCGGGAAAGTCGCTATAGACACGCAGCCATGCGCCGGAGCGGGAGCGCACCGGCCTCACCGGCATGCTGCTCGGCTCGTTGTAAGGGTAGATATCCTGCTGCCAGCCATTGGCATCAAGGGTCTGACGAAAATAGCCCTCCTGATACAGCAAACCGACACCGATCACCGGTACCCCGAGGTCGCTGGCTGCCTTGAGATAATCACCCGCCAGTATGCCAAGGCCACCAGCATACAGCGGCAACGCCTCCCCGAGGCCAAACTCCATGCTGAAATAAGCGATCCCTTTTAAACCGGCATCGGCATGGGTCTCACCGTACCAGCCCGGCTGCTCAAGATACTCTTCGCGCTCTGCTGCCAGTCGTTGCAGTCGTTCCTTGAACTGAGGATTTTCGTTCAACTCCTGCAGGCGTTGTGGATCAAGATTCTGCATTACTGCAAAAGGATTTTCCGTCTGTTCCCAAACCTCTGGATCCATTGCCTTCCACAACGCATCGCCGGCGTGGCTCCAGGTCCAACGCAGATCCATGGCCAGATCCATCACCGTGTCGACCAAGGGGAGCAGCTCTGCGGGCAACTCACCGACATCGCGTATCATAAAGCGAGGAAAAGTCATTCAGCCCCCCACTTCCAATCGCGAATCTCAGGCATGTCCTCACCGTAGGTCGTGATGTATTGCCTGTGTTCGATCAATTTGTCGCGCACAAATTGTTTTGTGTAAGCCCCTACCCGGCTGAGCTTTGGCACCCGATCGATCACATCTGCCACCAGATGAAAACGATCCAGATCGTTGCGCACTACCATGTCGAACGGCGTGGAGGTCGTGCCTTCTTCTTTATAGCCACGCACATGAAGATTTTTGTGGTTAGTACGGCGGTAAGTCAGACGATGGATCAACCAGGGATAGCCATGATAGGCGAAGATGATCGGCTTGTCGGTGGTGAATAAGGTATCGAAGTCCTTGTCCGAGAGGCCATGCGGATGTTCTTCCTGCGGTTGCAGTGTCATCAAATTCACCACGTTGATCAGCCGTACTTTGAGATCCGGGATGTGCTGGCGCAACAGCTCTACTGCGGCAAGCGTCTCTATCGTCGGCACATCGCCGGCACAGGCCATCACTACGTCGGGTTCGGCATCTTGGTCATTGCTCGCCCACGCCCAGATGCCGATGCCTGCCGTGCAGTGTTTGATCGCTGCGTCCATGTTGAGCCACTGTGGTTGAGGCTGTTTGCCCGCCACGATGACGTTGACGAAATCGCGGCTGCGCAGGCATTTGTCCGTGATATAGAGCAGCGTATTGGCGTCGGGTGGCAGGTAGACGCGGATGATGTCGGCCTTTTTGTTCACGACGTGATCGATGAAGCCCGGATCCTGGTGGGAAAAACCGTTGTGATCCTGGCGCCAGACATGAGAGGTCAACAGGTAATTGAGTGAGGCAATGGGCCGCCGCCAGGGGATCTCCTTACTCACCTTTATCCATTTCGCATGCTGATTGAACATGGAGTCAATAATGTGGATGAAGGCCTCGTAACAGGAAAACAGCCCATGACGCCCGGTGAGCAGATAGCCTTCCAGCCAACCCTGGCAGGTATGCTCGCTGAGGATTTCCATCACCCGGCCGTCCGGCGCGAGGTGATCGTCTTCGTCCAGGGTCTGCGCCATCCAAGCGCGGTTGGTCACCTCGAACAAAGCACCGAGACGGTTGGAGGCAGTCTCGTCCGGGCCAAAGATACGGAAGTTGCGGTGGTCTGTATTGAGCTGCATGACATCGCGCAACAGGAAACCCATCACGCGGGTCGCCTCGCCCAATACTTGACCGGGGCCGGGCACCTCGACGGCATAGTCGCGGAAGTCAGGCATTTTCAGGTTCTTGAGCAGGATGCCGCCATTGGCATGAGGGTTGGCGCCCATACGCTGTACGCCTTTCGGTGCTAACTCTGCCAGTTCCGAAATCAATGTACCGTTATCATCGAAAAGTTCTTCCGGCTTATAACCCTTCATCCATTGCTCAAGCAGCTTCACATGCGCTGGCTTGGTGGACATCTCGGCGAACGGCACCTGATGTGAACGCCAGGAGCCTTCGGTTTTCAGGCCATCGACCTCTTTCGGCCCCGTCCAGCCCTTGGGTGTGCGCAGGATGATCATCGGCCATTTCGGGCGCTGGCTGATGCCATTGTTGCGGGCATCATGCTGGATGGCTTTGATCTCGGCAATTATCGCATCCAGCGTTGCGGCCATCTGCTGATGCATGACTTCGGGTTCAGAACCTTCGACAAAATAGGGCTTGTAACCGTAACCGATGAATAAGCTCTCTAACTCCTCATGACTCAGCCTAGCCAGCACGGTCGGATTCGCAATCTTGTAGCCGTTGAGGTGCAGGATGGGAAGCACCGCGCCGTCGTTAACGGGATTAAGGAACTTGTTGGAATGCCAGGCCGTGGCCAACGGTCCGGTTTCCACCTCGCCATCGCCGACGACGCAACAGGCAATGAGGTCAGGATTATCGAACACGGCACCAAAGGCATGGGCGACTGAATAACCCAGTTCGCCTCCTTCGTGAATAGAGCCGGGCGTCTCAGGTGCCACATGGCTGGGGATACCACCGGGAAACGAAAACTGCCTGAACAGTCTCTTCATGCCCTCGCTATCCTGGCCAATGTTGGGATAGACCTCACTATAGGTCCCCTCCAGGTAGGTGTTGGCCACCAGCCCTGGACCACCGTGACCTGGACCGGCAATATAAATGACATTCAGATCATGGGCCTTGATGAGGCGGTTGAAATGTACGTAAATAAAGTTGAGCCCCGGTGTCGTCCCCCAATGGCCTAGCAACCTGGGTTTGATATGTTCAAGCTTGAGAGGCTCTCTGAGCATGGGGTTATCCAGCAAATAGATTTGCCCAACGGAGAGGTAGTTCGCCGCCCGCCAATAGGCGTTCATCTTGCGCAGCTCTTCGGTGGAGAGCGGCTGTTCCTGGAACATCGCGTTGATTGTCGGTTTTTCCATTCTCTTTTCCCCCCCTCTTTGTTGTCTACTAACGGTCGTCCACCAACGCCAGCGTGTGGCGGGCGATAATTAATTCCTCATCCGTTGGAATCACCCACGCCGAAACGGCGCTCTCCAAACGGCTAATTCTCGGCCCGCCTGTGGTGTTCGCGGCTTCATCCAGACGCACCCCCAGCCAGGTCGCCTCCCGGCAGATGCGCTCTCGGATCTCAGGCGCGTGTTCGCCAATGCCGGCGGTAAACACCAAAGTATCCAAACCACCCAGCGCTGCGGTGAGTGAACCCAGCTCACGTCCGGCTCGGTAAACAAACATCTCAATCGCCCGCTCGGCTTGAGAAGCCTCGCTTGCCAGCAGCTCCCGCATATCGCCGCTGATGCCGGACAAGCCAAGTAACCCTGACTGATGGTGCAACAAGTCGGAGACGGCATCGAGATCCATCCCTTTCTCCCGTATCAGATAGAGAATCACGCCAGGGTCAATGGCGCCGCAGCGCGTACCCATCGGCAGGCCGTCCAGCGGTGTGAAGGTCATGGTGGTCGCGACACTTTTGCGGCCTTTCATGGCGCACATACTGGCACCGTGGCCAAGATGGGCAACAATCACGCGGCCTTCCGCGCCAGCATCGAGATAGTCCGGTAGTACGCCAGCAATATATTCATAAGATAGACCGTGGAAACCGTAACAACGCACACCCTCCTCGGTCAGGGCAAGAGGAAGCGCAAAGCCTTGTGCGACAGACGGCATGGTGTGGTGAAAAGCGGTATCGAAACAGGCCACTTGCACCCATTCTGGCTGCAACTGTTTGAGCGCCCGAATGGCGGCAAGGTTGTGAGGTTGATGTAACGGGGCCAGCGGTACCAGTTGCTTCAACCTGGTATCCACCTCGGCATCAACGATCACGGGCTTGGAAAAAAATGTCCCACCATGAACGACCCGGTGATCTGCCGCGACGAAATAGAGATCAGCTGCGTAACGCTCAAGCCACCCCAACAAAATTTGCAGGGCGTCGTCATGGGTTTGCGCCGCGACACTTTCGTCTATTAACGATCCATTGTCTCGCACACAGCGAACCGTCAAATGAGCTTGGTGGCCGATGCCGTCGATCTCTCCACGATACCAGGCATCCGGCGATTCTTTTTTCTCGCCGAAAACAAAAACGGCGAATTTGATACTGGACGAACCGGCGTTGATTATAAGAATCGCTTCATTCAACACGCTATCCTCCATTCTCAGGAACACTTAACATATCTTTTGTAAGCGTCTCTATGCGAATTTTTAATTTCTACTTTTTAACCTGTTGATTCAAAACCAGCGAACGATTCCTAAACTAATACCTTCGTCAGGACTGCCATCACTAAGCCCCAGAAAAATGTCAGCGGTTAGCGTGTGCTCTATATCCAGAAGATGAAACGCACCTAAATGCACTTCCAGCGGATCATCCGATTGGTCCGTGGCCGCCGTTCTCCCTTCCAATGAAACATAAGCCCCCGTCCAACCGAAATTCCTGGAAGCACCGACGCCGTATGTGACGATGTCATCGTAATTTATCTCATCGGAATCACCGATGGCGATGTACCCAGCGAATTTGTTTTTTCATGGGAGTGAACTCCTTTGTTTTCCGATTACTGTGACTAGTCGGTAGCGACAAAAATAATTTCGCTAATTCCCTCGCTCACCGCCAGAACCCATTCCACTGCGAGGTCCCATGCCGTCTCCCCTAGGCCCCATTCCCTTACCGCGAGACATCGGCATATCCTGCAAGTTAACCCCTCTCTCCATGGCGCGTTTTTGCATCCGCTTATGATGCTCCACTCGATAAGCTTCCCGTTCCTCGCGGGTTTTCAGACTACGCATCATGGCACGGTGCTCGGCGCGTTCTTCCTGCGTCATCAGTTGCCAGCCGTAGACCTTTTGATCACGCAATCGATCTTGATCCTTGTCACGCGTTTGGAGTTGATCTTGATCTTGAGTCTGTTCCTGATCATCCGCCAAGGCGATATTCGTCGAAAGCGAAATCACCATTGCGAGCGTTGAAAAGAATAACGTTAGCTTAAACATCTCTGTCTCCTTCTTCGTGTTAGTTACTTCAGAAGTGACTGCATCCGAATCGAGTATAGACCCAAAAATGGTCCCGACTATAGGAATAATTTCGCCATTAAAATTAAGCCACACGAATATTGCCAAATGGCTACCCAAGCGGTCGGGGTCTGGCGGCAGGAAGGCTAATGATGTCAGCCTCTGACATAAAAACGCGCGCCGGAAAACTCCACTGTTGCTCACATCTTTAGCTATTGCGAGCCCATCGGTTCCTCACTTTTACCATGTGAAGGTACACCTCACCGATGGAAAGGTTTTGACTGGCAATACTTGGGGAGTTAGCTGGATGAGAGGTGGCCTGTTCCAGGAACTGAAAATCAAGAAGGTTGATTTAAAGTTAACAGAAAAGACCATTGCCGCAACATTTCATCTTCTCGATAAAGGTGCCACGAAGACATTTGGTATTGATAAGAGATCCACTTTGTACGGACTAATAAACGTACATCAAACTACCAAAGCTGAATTTGCGACGTTTAATGAACCATTTGACATTGTCGGTTAGGAATCACAGATAATAATCAACGAGTTACCCTTGTGCACTTTTAACCTGGTTTTGGCTGGGCTCACGAAATTTTTCGGACAATATCGCCTCGATAGCGCCAGTAATCTCTTCGCATTTTTGTAGGTTTAATGCATCGGAATGAGGTGAGGAAAACTGGCCTGAATCATTATCGAAATATTGACCAGAAGCTTTTTCAAATTCCTCTGACAGTGCTGCGCGGGTAAGTATACCTACCCCGATGGCGATGTCTTTACCGGGCATACCAAAACCCTCTTTCACCATCTTGGTAGCGAGCAGTGACCCGGGATTAATAGCAACAATCATTGGGCCATCACCTCGAAACGAATGCGCCATAGTCCGGGACCACATTATTAGTGCGAGTTTGCTTTGAGCATAAGCGTCAAAGTCGTCGGATAATCTGATACGTCCAAGCAATGCATCAGGATTGACCGGCGCCTGCGCAGCTGAGGAGAGATTAACTACGCGTGCAGACGCATCAAGCAGCGGCATAAGCTTTTGCGTTAGTAAATAAGGTGCAACGGTGTTCACCACAAAGCGCGCATCCAATCCATCTGCTGTGATGGGGTTAGGTGTTTTAAAAATGCCAGCGTTGTTAATCAACACATCAAGTTTTGTGTGCCGTTCGGCCACAGCCTTTGCAAGTGCTTCCACGTCGGCTATGCAAGATAGGTCTGCTAAGTAGCTTTCAACGCGTCCTTCCTCCGCTAATCCAGAGATAATTTTCTCCGCTTTCTCAAGCTTTACAGGGTTGCGTCCATGCAGCAGAATATGATGGTCTTGCGATGCCAATATCTTGGCTGTTTCCAAGCCGATGCCATCGGTTGATCCCGTGATTAAAATTGTTTTTTGCATAATTTTGTCTCTCAGTCAGCGAAATCTGGCAGTACTTCATTCGCCAAGCGCTCTCGATTGCTCAGTCTCGTAATGCCACTTCCGCGCAATCCATTCGGAGGATTGCTGGCTGCCTCCCGTAATAAGCAACGGCAGTTGTCCTGATACTGGTTTGGGCAGCATATTTAGTCATTCGTTTAAAACCCTTCCAATACAATCTTGCCAATTGATTGACGAGACTCTAACTGCTCGTGCGCTGCTTTCAGGTTGTCAGCATTGATAGTACCGAGGTTTTTGCCCACAGTGGTTTGGACATACCCTTGATCAACCAAATCCGATACGCGATTCAGCAAACGACTCTGTTCTTTCATATCCGCCGCCTTGAACATGGAACGTGCAAACATAAACTCCCAGTGTAGCGACAGGCTCTTCATCTTCAGCTTGGTGATATCCACCGCGCCAGGATCATCAATCATGGCGATCTTACCAAAAGGTGTCAGCAGTTCCGTATAGCTATCGAAGTAAGCATTCGTACCGTTCAGGCTAGCAACATGGGTCACCGGGGCAATACCCAGGGCCTCAATCTGTAATTGCAGTGGTTGGGTATGATCCACAATATGATCAGCCCCTAACTTCTTTACCCAGGCTTGCGAGCTTTTACGCGATGCGGTGGCGATAATCGTTGCACCTGTGATGGCCTTGGCCAATTGAATCAAGATAGAGCCAACCCCACCGGCAGCTCCCGCGACCAAGATCACTTCATCTGATTTTTCTGTTGAATCCGGGGATTGCTGTTTTATAGCCAGGTGCTCAAACAGTATCTCCCAGGCAGTAATTGACGTAAGTGGAAGTGCGGCGGTTTCAGCCTCAGACAGGCTTTTGGGTTTGCTGCCGACAAGACGTTCATCAACCAGTTGATATTCCGCATTGCTACCCTGACGAGTGAGATCACCGGCATAAAAGACCGCATCCCCTGGCTTGAACTGCGATACCTCCTCACCTGTTGCGACCACCTCACCCACAGCATCCCAGCCAAGCACTTTGTAATTGCCATCTTCAGAAGCGAAGAGCTGGCGAATTTTGTAATCCACCGGATTCACTGCAATCGCCTTTATCTTCACCAACAGGTCGTACCCAGTCGCAACGGGTTGAGGTAACTCGATATCTATTAAAGATTCAGCATGATTGATAGGTAGGGATTCGATATAACCAATTGCTTTCATGTTTTTCTCCAGTTGAGTTGGGTTATTCAGTGGAGCAATAGTAGTCATTGATTAATACAATAAAAACAGCATAATAAAAGAAACATTAGAAAATGGGTATTTCTCAACAAAACTTCATTTTACGAATAGCAAATGATAATCGTTCACACGCCAGTTGATCTGCCGGAGGCTTTGGTTTTTTTCCCGGTACAAAAATAATAATACGCCGTTGGTTCATTTGTATTATCTATCGCCCATGTCAGCCTCTGAATTGATATATGCTACTACTGATAGTCAACTATTACATGGCCTACAGGAAAAAAAGGTATATCGTATGACAGAACGATTCAGGGTGTTAATTCTGGGGTATGGTGAAATGGGTCATGCCATGGAATACCTTCTCAAAGAACGACAGCAACTGGATATCTGGGAGAAATATCCACAGAACAACTTCCGCTCAGTGGTACTTGAGGATGCCGCACCCTTGGCGGATATAGTGTTATTTTGTCTTCCAGTCAATCCGCACCGGGAAATCGTTAAACAAATCGCACCCCTTCTCAAGAACACCTGCTTCTGTTTGAGTATTGCCAAGGGCCTGGACGAAACAGGTCAAACCGCTGCGCAAATCTTTGCCGAGGTACTTGAATCTCATCAGGCTTATGGCTTGTTGTATGGCCCAATGATCTCCGAGGAGATCCGTGCCGGCCGTTACGCCTTCGGACAACTGGGTTGTAGTAATACCGATTCATATCACAAGGTACACGAGCTGTATCATGGTACGCGTCTTTTTATTGAGCATACTTTAGACATCACAGGAATTAGTTGGTCGGTAATCCTGAAAAATGTCTATGCTATGGTGTTTGGAATGGCGGATGAATTACAGCTGGGTGATAACTTGCGCGGTTATCTCTCCGTTGCCGCCCTGCGGGAGCTGGACCAGATTGTTTGTAAAATGGGTGGGCAAGCGGGCAGCCCATATCATCTGGCAGGATTAGGGGACTTGATCACTACCGCCACCAGTGAGGATTCACATCATCATGAATTGGGACGTATGTTGGCGCGAGAGGAAACCCGAAGTATCGAAGGTGAAGGCATTCATACGCTCGAGATGATCAATCAGCATCGGTTATTTAAAACGGAAGACTATCCACTCTTTCAGCTGATACACGATATCGTCAGAAACTCGCGTGATGCAAATAAAAGGATCGATGGATATTTGCAAAAGGTTTATGCCTAAATGTGTTACCCGGTGAGAATTATTTGTATTCGTGCCTCCAATTAGAAACATCTCATTTTGAACTAGGGTAAATTCTGGATCATGCTGGTAAAAACTTTATCATCAAAGATGTATTGCTTCCCGTGCGTACCAAAGATAGGAAATACTAAACATGCCACGCTGCAGAACACCGTACACTTCCTGCCAAACAAGCATACTGAGAGGGAGAAAGGTCGCTGCCAGGATAGCCACCACATCAATCGTTTTAGCCTCCGATTCACCGCTTTGACGCTGGAAAAACAGCACCAGAACGCCAAAAGCAAATGCAAAACCTATAGCCGTAGCTATAAAGGAATGCAGGAAATCCTCAAAAATTTAACCCCTCATGAATTTTGGCAGTAAACGCCCTGTTTTTTTCTGATATTGCTCGTATTCAGAACCAAACTGATCTAGTAACTGCTGCTCTTCATATTTCACTCGAAACAGGTAAATCAATATGAACGCAAGTAATCCCAATGGACCCGCCAACCAGTTCTCGATAAGTAATGCCTGGCCGATTGCCCACATGAAAAATGATAAATACATGGGGTGCCTGATCTTTCGGTAAATGCCTGCGGTAACAAGCGTATGGTTCTCTCGTATGAATAAAGAAGGTGAGAAATTAGTTGCCAAATCGACATGTGCCCGCCAAAGTACCCATAGACCACCGAAAAAAACAAATGCACCGAGTACTCTCAACGAGGTAATAATCGTATAGTCCGCAACTGCCAACCCAGTTGAGAATATCGCAATGAACGGTAATATCAGAGCTATAGCCCATAGGGCCATGCCAATAAATACAATTGGGTTTTCTTTTCGGGAATCTACAATCCATTTACGCTTGAATTGCATCCCGTAATAACTTCGAATCACGGTTGCGGCGGAAAAACCAATCAAATAAAATGTTTCAAATATTTCCATTAATGTCTTCTATCGATTTAGATATTAGCGCCAAGTTTTTATTCAAGCTTGATAGTATCACTTTTTTGTAAAAGGAATTTTAAAAACGTCTGTTTTTCATATCATGCCTTCTGTTTCCATATAAATCTCAATTTTCGGGTTGCACACATCTTCAATGCCAGGAAAAATTCCCATCCCGTAACTTCATAATTAAAACAACAGGTATGCAGATAGCCCATAACTCGTTATACCCACATTAAAAAATTGTCCAAAGGGTGCCTTGCCATTATATCGCTCCAGCATCACTCGTATTCGCCGGTTTCCTGATCCAGATTTGCCGAATTCAAGTCCAAATTTTACAGTGGTATTGATATTCCAGTTATCTCCTTCGAACGCTGTAATGTCCATGCCACTGGTCCAGCGACCACCTAACAAGCTATGTTTGTCGCCATGAGACTCTCCACCAAATTGCAACGCCGTTCTGTGTAGATCACTGGGTTCAACATTCAACAGATAACCCACACCCCCATAAAGCCGAAATTCGTCCCATTTATAAGAGCCTAAAAAGTCCACGGCCTCAAGACTGAAATTGATCCGCTCAGGTGCTGATTCACCAAGTAAAAGTTCATCGCCCAGATGAGTGCTTTGGTGGACCACGCGCAAACGATAAGAAATCGGACCGCGGCGGTGAGTACCCGATAAACCAATCGTATAATCTGCATTAATCAGATCTTTGGAGTCAGCATCCATATTAAACTGGGCAAATAGAGCACCAACGATACTTACCTGCCATTGCTGCGTATTCGTTGTCTGCCAGCGCATTAAACCAAAATGCTCACCATAACTCACTACACTTGCAGTAAATTCACCCAGTTGGCCGCTACTATTGACGCGGTGCACACCAGCGGAAAATTGTGGTTCTTTAGGATCTGCCACTAAAGGCTCAAATAATTCTCCGATGGGGAATACTGTCTCCGTGACTTCTTCATCAGCCAACACTTCAGCCGATTTCGAAAATAAGACAAGCACAAAAACCCACAATATCAGTCGTATTTTCAATTTTTTCTCCACTAATTATTACTCAGAGAATATCTCCCAAGCATTACCTATTTGAACGATAGCGCAGCTGGAATATGCGAGCTTTCGACCTAAGGAAAAGTTTTTCATTATTCTCTTTCTATGATTAAGGTTGCAAATAACAGGCGCTTTTATGTGTAGCGTAACTTCAGACAGATTCAATGGCACGTTTTTCCCACTGTTCAACGTTTACACCTTTAAATAAAAGCCATAAGGGAAGTAACAATTCCCCCCAAAACGTATATTTGATAATTGGTTCGATGCCTTGAAAGAAAAAGAATGTTACAGAATCTATCAGATAGCCAAAACATCCAACCATCAACAAGACCCCCAGAATTCGGGGAAGGAACCCCGATTTGAAAACTAAATAACCCATGGGGTATAGCCATAGCCCCCAAAATATAAAGGCGATTTTAATTCCATGTTCATGCATGCCAAGGAATAACATCACCTGAGCTTGCAACTGATCTGGCGTGAATACTGTCAAGTAGTCAGCATCGTTTAATAGTAGCAGGGCAGAAAATTGATTGAGCTCATTGAGCATCGCGATAGGGATTGCAACCAATATGAATATCACCATGAGGACAGCATAGTTTCTGTTTACAGGTTTAAGTAACTTGTATAAAACCAGAACCAGCAATATATTGACTACCTGGACAATTAGAGCGCTCATAATGCTAAGGCGGAATAGAGATGCCGAAGCCATGATATTATTAACGGTTGTTGCGGCATCTCCGGACACAATAAGATTGGAGTGACTATAATTTCCGAAGAAACCGAGTGGGACCATAGTTAGGTACAGGATACCTGCAACTCTTGCATAAATAAGCGGCGATGTTTCGGCGGTGCGGGTTGTCATTTCAATTTCTCCTAATTTACTTTAATCAGGTGAATTTAAGTGTGGATAACCACTATCTATCCGATAAGTTTGTAAAACCTAACAGTGATCTAGACTACTGTGGTTAATGAATTCAAGAGTTCCCCTTAAAGTCTGAAATAGACATGTTCCACTGCTCCCGCTTGCACTTATGAACATTAAGACATTGGTTTACGCCACCATTTTTTTAACTCGAAGGGTTTATCCACAGAGATGGGTTGGCCGGGCATTGGCGCGACGAAATTGACTGACTTATTTGTTGCGGTCTTTATCATTTTTTCGATGGGGTCAGTCCACGCATGTATGCCTAAATTAAATGTCCCCCAGTGAATAGGTAATAGC
>Ga0316204_10000560_pt1 | contig 132883 bp, 122 predicted proteins | sample 6monrhotite_MG_2_FD_205661 | JGI IMG/M metagenome (GOLD analysis project Ga0316204, IMG submission 205661) | Microbial mat bacterial communities from mineral coupon in-situ incubated in ocean water Damariscotta River, Maine, United States -... | ecosystem: Environmental > Aquatic > Marine >...
GTTTCCACAGTTTAGCCAATTCGCCCATTGCGTGGCGGTCGGCGGTATAAAACGCAACTTCGTGTGCATGGGATTCGTATTCGGTAAGGCCAATGTTCTCCAAAACATAGCGGCCCGCGCGCAACGAGCTGTCAAACATTTCACGCACGATGTCATTGGCCCCGGCATTATACAGGCGATACACGTGCTGGCGATCAAAGGCGCGGGCAACAATGTGCAAATCAGGTCGCGCCCGGCGGGCCATTTCCACCAGCCGGATCGCGGCGGTTTTGTCGTCCAGCGCCACAACCAGCGACGCCGCGTCAGCCAGCCCCGCCGCATGCAACAACTCGGGTCGCGTCGGGTCCCCAAAAAACGCCTTAACCCCGAAACGTCGCATCAATTTAATGGTTTCAATATCATTGTCCAAGACCGTTGTATTGTGCCCCGCCGTGCGCACCATTGAATTTACCACCTGACCAAACCGGCCAACACCGGCAATGATTACCGGGCCTTGGGCGCTGATGTCATCCATTTCAAGGGGGACAAACCGGTCGCCAAACCGCTTGGCCAGATATTCATACAGGATGAAAAACAGCGGGGTCAGCAACATCGACAGCGCGATTACAATCAACAGGATTGGCAGAAACGCATTCGGCACGATGCTTTGCTGGACAACAAAACCGACCAGCACCAGCCCAAATTCACCGGCCTGCGCCAACCCAAGCGTGAACAGCCATTTATCACGGCCTTTCATGCGAAACAGCATGGCCAGAATGTACAAAACCGCCCCCTTGGACAGCATGATCAACAGCGTCAGCCCGACAATGGTAACCGGCGCGCTCCAGATCACCGCAAAATCGATGCCGGATCCGACGGTGATGAAAAACAGGCCCAATAACAAACCTTTAAAGGGTTGCAGGCTGGCCTCGAGTTCATGTTTAAATTCCGAGTTGGCCAGCACCACACCGGCCAGAAAAGTGCCCAACGCGGGCGAAAGGCCCACCAAGTTCATCAGACTGGCAATACCGACGACAATCATCAGGGCCACCGCGGTATACATTTCCCGCAGTTTTGCCCCGTGAATGAAATTGAACAAAGGTCGCGTTGCATAGACCCCAAATAAAACCACCAACCCGATGGCCCCGACTGTGACCAAAGTTACGCCCCACCCGGGCAATCCCTGTACCAGCGAAAGCGCCACTTCGCCGTGGGCACCGGTTGCTTCGGTCGGGGTGTTCAGCCCTTGAATTGCCAAAAGCGGCAACAGGGCCAGCAATGGAATAACCGCGATATCCTGTGCCAATAGTACCGAAAACACCGACCGCCCCCCGGGTGTCTGTGTCAGGTTCTTTTCGCTTAGCGTTTGCATGACAATCGCGGTGGAAGATAAAGAAAACGTAAACCCAATCGCAATGGCAGTGGGCCAGGCAAGCCCCAATCCCACAGCACCCGAGGCAATGACGCCGGCGGTCAGGCCAATTTGCAAAACGCCCAACCCCACCAGTTTATGGCGCATTTCCCACAAGGTACGGGGTTCAAGTTCCAATCCGATGATGAACAACATCATCACCACGCCAAATTCGGCAATGCTCTGAAGGCTTTCGGTTTCGCTGCCGACCAGCCCAAAAATCGGGCCGATGACGATGCCCGCCAACAGATAACCCAACACCGATCCCAGGCCCAGTCGCGTGGCGATGGGCACCGCAAAGACTGCGGCCAGCAGGTAAATTGACGCCTGTATTAAAAATGTTTCCATCGGCTTCCTTCGGGGTTCAAAGTGGCAGCGGTGCGTCGATTTTCAGTTGATCCATAACGATCTGGCTTTGCACACGGGCAATCGCGGGGTGCGGCAGCAGGACGCCTTGGATCAGGTCATTCAACGCCGATAAATCGGCGCAATAGACACGCAAAAGATAATCTGCTTCGCCTGTTAAGGTCCATGCGTGAATAATTTCGGGTTGCATCGTAACCATGTTTTTAAAACGGCGCGCGGCTTCGGCCCCGTGACCCGCCATTTGCACTTGAACAAAGGCCTGAACCGTCAGCCCCACCCGCCGTGCATCCAGCCGCGCCACGGTGGCCTGGACAAAACCCTCGGCCTCCAGCCGCAACCGCCGCCGTCCGGCTTGACTGGGGGACAAATTCAATGCCTCGCCCAGTTCTTGCGCGGTGGCTTGGGCATTGTGTTGCAGCAAAGCCAACAAGCGTTTGTCGATGATGTCGAGCAGCATGCGAATTATTTACCAAAATTCATAATATTATGCGGTATTTTAGCGAGATATACGAGGTAGGGCAAGTATTATGCGCAAATTATCCACGGCATAGTCTTTAAACTGCGCATAATATTTACAATCACCGGAGAAACCGATGGGCCCCTTCCCACATGACGCACCACAAGCAGAAATCACCAGGCAAAACCCGGCGGGTACCGATGGGTTTGAATTTGTGGAATTTGCCCATGAAAACCCGCAAGAGCTTAGGGATTTGTTTAACAAAATGGGTTATGCCCACACGGCGACCCATAAAACCAAACACATCGAACTGTGGCAGCAGGGTGATATAACCTATGTTCTGAACGCCGAGCCGGGCTCTATGGGAATGCGGTTTGTGATGGAACACGGCCCTTGTGCGCCGTCGATGGCGTGGCGCGTTGTGGACGCACAACAGGCGTTTGACCATGCGGTTGCCAAGGGTGCGGAACCTTATCTGGGCCGTGACAAGGTTTTGGATGTGCCTGCGATTGTCGGCATTGGCGGCAGTTTGTTGTATTTTGTGGAAACCTATGGCGACAAGGGTGACGCCTATGCCGCCGAATACGACCAGGTCGCCGACAAGTCGCAACCGGGCGTTGGTTTTTTCTATCTGGATCACCTGACCCACAACGTCAAACGCGGCAATATGGATAAATGGTTCCGCTTTTACGCCGATATTTTCAATTTCAAACAGATCCGCTTTTTCGACATCGCCGGCAAGCAAACCGGGCTTTTTTCGCGCGCGCTTACCTCGCCCTGTGGCCGCATTCGCATTCCGATCAACGAAAGCGCCGATGCCAACAGCCAGATCGAGGAATATTTGCGGGCCTATAAAGGCGAAGGTATTCAACATATTGCCGTGGCCACCAACGATATTTACGCAGCGACGGATCAAATACATGCCAACGGATTGCAGTTCATGCCCCCCCCGCCTGTGGCCTATTATAAGATGAGCCGCGCGCGGGTTCATGACCATCAGGAACCCCTTGAAAAACTGGCCAAACATGGCATTTTGATCGATGGCGAAGGGGTGGTTGACGGCGGCGTTACGCGGGTTTTGTTGCAGATTTTTTCAAAAACCGTGATCGGCCCGATCTTTTTCGAGTTCATCCAGCGAAAAGGCGATGATGGATTTGGCGAAGGAAATTTTCGCGCTTTGTTTGAATCCATTGAACAGGATCAGATTGACCGTGGTGTGTTAAAGGCCGGTTAATTCAAGATGAAATGGCATGAGTTTCCTGACGCCCCCGCGCGTGGTTCTGTGGTTTGTGGCTTGCTTGAAGTGGCGAATAACACGACATCGGCATATCTGATGGGCGATTTTGGTCTGTTGATTGTGCGGTGCGACGACGCGGTGCATGGGTTTGTCAACCTTTGCCCGCACCAATTTCTGCCGCTTACCCATCGCAAATCAGAGATTACCAGCGCCGATGGCACGGCGCTTTTGTGTTCCAACCACGGGATGAAGTTTGATTTACAAACCGGGCAGGGCGACGGTTGCGCCCTGGCGGCCTTGCCGTTGATCGTGGAAAGTGGTCTTGTCAAAATTGCGAAAACCTAGCCCAGATCATCCCTCGTCGGGCATCTTTAAAACGACGTTTCGCCCCTTTTTGACATAGCTTAACGTGGCTTTGCCAATGCTGCCAACCCTGCCGCCATCCAGCCGATCACCAACCTCGACGGTTTTGATCCGACCGTTGGAAAGCCGCACAAGCGCCCGGTACGAATTTGTTTTTCCGGTCACACCCAGCAATGAAACCGCGTTCAGTCTCAAGGCGTTACGCTGGGTGGCGCTGCGCGCAACCGAGGCGCGTGTGGGAATTGCAGGGGCCTTGCTGGCCGCGCGCGGCACCACCGTTGCCTTGGCGGCGGCAGGCACCGGTTTTGATATCACTGCGGCGACGATGGCTTTTATATTCTTGGGGCGAGCGTTGGGTTTGACCGAGGCCAGAACCGCCAGTTTCGTGGCATCGCCAAGGCCCGGCGATGCCTGACCGTTTTCGGCTTGATCACGCGCGGCTTCTTGAATGGATTGCGGCCGGGGTTTTGGTTTCAGCTTGCCCAATTCCGCCAGTGTGCGCCCGGCAAGCGTGCTGCGCTCGATACGGTCCGACAGATCCGCGGGCCGCGATTTTGGCCGTGTATTTGATACAGTCGCACTCGCGGCGGCGTCATCGCGCCGGGTTTCCGCCGGCCTTTCGGGGGGGCGCAAACCTGGCCGGCCCGCGACAACCCGAACACCCTCGGGCGTTACCGCACCGTCGGGTGTTGCGCGAACAAAACCGCGGTCGTCAAAATCAAATTTCTGGCCAGGAACCAGCGGTAAATTGGATATATTCGGCGCATCATCATGCTGGTTGACCGTGACACTGGGCAAGGCCAGCGCGTCAAAGGAATTGACCGCCGGATCGACCGAGGCCACATAAATATCATCCGATGTTTCAATGCCCGGTGTCGGGGACTGATCCGGCGCCAATTGCCAAATACCGGATGCCACATAAGCGACCTCTGCGTCCTGAACGGTTTGTGGTCCGGCGTCGGTGCCAGACAGCGGTCCAACAGGCAAGAAACTGTCGCCATCCTGACCGATTTCCGCGCTGTTTGTCGCGGTTTCGGGCGACAAGGCGGCCACTTGTGTGCCGTCATCGGTTCCAGAATCGCCCAACCCAAAACCCTGAATTGCGGCGGCATCTGCAGCGGCTTCAATCTCGGCGCTGTCCGATCCCTGATCCGACGCAACATCTTGAACAAAAGGGTCATTGCGCCACAGGCGGGCGATTGTATCGGACAAAAAATAGGACGACCCGAATGCAATCAACAGCAGGATCAAAAGCAAAACCACAGTCAGAATAAAACCGAGTTTAGAATTGTCGCCGCGTTGCCCCTTGCGGGCCCCAAAAACAGTCAGCGCCTCGGCCTCGTTATTCTTGGGGGCTGCGTTCATAGGGGGGGCCGCGGGTGGCATGGTGGCAGGTGGCGCATCTTTTGCGGTGGCCCGGCGGATAATATTTGGCCGCTGGGCCGGGATCATACCGCCCAAAAGCGCGGCAGTTTTTGCCGCCAGATTGCCAAACAGCCCCGTCCCGCCACCTTTTTTGGCCGCAACCGGGGCAAAATTTGTGTCCCGCTCAGGCAGACTGGGGGCGGGCAGACTGGGGGCGGGCAGACTGGGGGCGGGCATCGCAACGGCGGATTGTTCAACAGCTTTTGCAGCCAGAAGGGCTTGCGTTGGCAAGCCAGGATCGCTGGTCGTTGCGCGCAGCGTCAGTCGCGGCTCTGCTCCCTCGGTATCGGGCGTTTTGGCAGGCGGCTGACTGGGCAGCGCCTCGATCTTGGGGGCGTTGCCAGCAGGCGAGGCGGTTGTCGCCAACCCAAACCGTGGGCTGATTTGATCCAGTGTTTTGGCCGGTTCATCCGTTGGGGGCGTGGCACGATTGCTGACAAATGGTGTAAGTTCGGGCTTGGCGGCGGCATCAGGGGCTTTCGCACCATCCGCAACCGGCTGTTTTGTATTCTTTTTTTCGGGGTTGGCGGCGGTGTCTGGTGTTTCAGGTGCGCCAGAATTTGTGGTTTCCGATCCCTCGTTTGCAATGCGCGGGGCTTCTGCCATCGCGAGTTTGTCTTTGCGAAACGGCAAAATAGTTTGATCAGGCTCGATTGCGTTGCCCTGTAAAAAAGTCGCCGCAAATCGTGTTTCCCCAAAATAGGGTTCGCGGCTGAACACCGTATCGGCGGCGTTGGCAACAAAACAGACCGGATTAAAGCCGTGCTCTGTTGCGAAAGCCTCGGCTTCGTCCAGGGTTTCGCGGGCAACAATCACCGCATCGACGTGATCCGAGCTACCCGTATAATCATACACCAAATCAGCAACATCATAGGGGGTTTCCCCCTCGAGGGCCGCCTGAATATAGCCGTCGCGATCGGGTTCCGGGGCATAGATTTCGCGGGCCAACAGTTGCGACGCGGGGATGATCAATTGTGTCGTAAGGCCCGCTTGATCCAAACCGGTTGCCGTACGTCGCAGTACCGCAAGGGCCGAGTCCATTTCGGGATCATCCAGCGTGACAAGGCCGACCAACAGCCACTCTTTGCGGCCACGCCGATAAAGGGCGATGCCGTCATGCGACAGATCCAATGCGAAATTCGGTTTCATGAGGCCTTGCCTATCTTAAGTCACGGGCCGAAAAAATCACTTTTCGGTCGCCTTATAAACTATAGCATGAAACCGCTTATGGGAAGGCTCGTTAAAACTTCACCTTGTATCTAAGCTTTATTAGGTAAACCCTTGTTAAAGATGGAGGTTCAAATGCGAAATATTTGGTTGTTTTTGATTATTATTCTGGGTTTTAGCACGGTGCAGCCGGTATTGGCGGATCAATCTGCGGGGCAAATAACGGTGTCGGGGCAAGGCGAAATTTCGGCCGTGCCGGACCTTGCAACCATTTCGCTTGGGGTAAATTCCGAGGCGGCGACTGCGGCCAAGGCCTTGGCCGCCAATAATCGCGCGACGGCTGCGGTTCTTGATCTGTTGGCGCGCGCGGGGTTGGCGGGCAAGGATATGCAAACCTCGAACCTGTCGCTCAATCCGGTTTGGGATCGGGGGACAAATAACGGAAAACGCCCGAAGATCACCGGCTATCAGGTGAATAATACCGTCAGCATTCGGCTGCGTGATTTGGCGAAATTGGGCGCAATACTAGATCAGGTTGTCAGTGTCGGCGCCAATGTGTTTCACGGGTTGCAATTTGGTTTGGCGGAAACCGCGGATTTGCGCAATCAGGCGCGCCGCGCGGCGGTGGCCGATGCCCGTGCCAAGGCGGAACTTTATGCCGATGCCGCCGGGGTCAAGCTGGGGCGGTTGATTTCATTGTCGGAATCCGGCGGCCAATCGCCTCGGCCCGTGATGCGACTGGAGGCTATGGCGATGGATTCCGTGCCAATTGCTGCGGGCGAAGTGGGCCTGAGTGTGACCGTGAATTTGGTCTATGAAATTGCGAATTAACGCCGCCGTTTGACGATCTTTGTTGATTTTTGCGCGGCTTTTTCGGGGGTTAGTCCCAGTTGATCGCGCAATACCCGACCCTTGATTTCCTCGACCTCACCGGCAGGCAACTCGCCCAATTGAAACGGGCCGTAACTGACGCGGATCAGCCGGTTGACCGGCAGGTGGATCGTATCAAAGGCGCGGCGAATTTCGCGGTTTTTGCCCTCGCGAATGCCGACGGTCAACCAGGCGTTTGATCCTTGTTGGCGGTCAACCGAGATGTTCATCGGCTGAAAACGTTCGCCATCAATGGTCAGGCCCCGGCGCAGGGGGGCCAGATGATCCTCGATCACGATGCCATTGACGCGCACCCGGTATTTTCGCAACCAACCGGTCGAGGGCAGTTCAAGTTTGCGCTTGATGCCGCCATCATTGGTCAGCAACAACAAGCCTTCGGAATTGATGTCCAGCCGCCCGACAGACATCACGCGTGGCAGGTCCCCGGGCAGGTTGGCAAAAACCGTATCACGGCCTTTTTCGTCCCGCTCTGAGGTCACCAAACCGATGGGTTTATGATAGAGCCACAGCCGCGCAGGTTCGGCATCGCCCACATCTTTGCCGTCAACCCTGATCTTGTCGGCGGGCGTGACGTTCAGGGCGGGGCTGGGAATGGTTTTGCCATTCACCGCCACACGGCCCGCCTCGATCATGCGTTCTGCTTCGCGCCGCGAGGCAATGCCCGCGCGGCTTAAAACTTTGGCGATACGCTCGCCTTTTTCTGGGGTCTCTGTCATGCGCCTGCCATAACGCCAAAGTGCTGCTTTGGAAAGCGGCTTGCGTTGGGGGGGCTGTGAGGGGCAGAAGAAACCATGAACGATTTTAAAAATCACATGGGTCTGGCGCTGGCGCAAGCCCGCGCGGCGGGCGCAGGCGGTGAGGTGCCGGTGGGGGCGGTGATCCTGTCCCGCGATGGCCAGATGATTGCGGCGGCGGGCAATGAAACCCGCGCGCTGAATGATCCCACCGCGCATGCCGAAATGTTGGCGATCCGCGCCGCCTGTGCCGCTTTGGGTCAAGAACGTTTGGTCGGGCTTGATCTTTATGTTACGCTGGAACCTTGCGCGATGTGTGCCGCCGCAATTGCCGCGGCGCGCATTGGGCGGCTTTATTATGGCGCGTCAGATCCGAAATCGGGTGGCATTGCCCAAGGGGCGCGGGTGTTTGACCACGCCCAAAGCCACCACCGGCCCGAGGTTTACGAGGGCATTTCGGCGCGCGAATGCGAGGCGTTGCTGAAGGACTTTTTCGCCGCCAAACGCTAGATTCCGATGGTTTTCATCGCCTCTGGTTCGATCACATCCACCTTCGGCGGCATAGTCGGCCTTTCCCATGTTCATGGTGAAAGGCCCGCCTGCCGATAATATACCGATATCGGGTTTGTAATAATCACCAAACCATTCCATATCCGCCATCACATCGGTGTCGCCGGAAAAATAGATCATGTGGCCGCCCGGTTTTCGCGCCGTGTTGGCAAGCCAGCCGTCGCACCGTGGAATTGCCCAAAGGCGTGGCCAATACTTGGGGTGCGGATTTCTTTTGGCACGTCCAAAATGCCGTCATATTGAGGCGGATGTTCAAGGTTAATCGCCGACATATGGTTGCAGCGGCACATCAGGGGCGCTAAACGGTTTCAGACCCTGACCTAAGCCATTTTGGATTGATCAAAACATGAGCATCGACATTGATACCGCGCGGCGTGTGGCGAAATTGGCCCGCATCGCTGTTCCCGAAGAAAACCTGCCGGCGCTGGCGGGCGAGCTGTCCAATATTATCGGATTTATGGAACAGTTGAATGAGGTCGATGTTGAGGGTGTGGAGCCGATGACCTCGGTCACGCCGCAGATGCTGAAACGTCGTGATGATGTGGTGACAGATGGCGATCAACAGGCCGCGATTTTGGCCAATGCACCGGATGCCCGCGAGGGTTTCTTTGCCGTGCCCAAAGTGGTGGAGTGAGCGGTATGACCAGTTTGAACAGCCTGACAATTTCCGCCGCCCGTGACGCTTTGCGCGCGCGCGATATTACCGCCGCCGACCTGACCAATGCGTGCCTTGCGGCCATCGAGGATGCGGGCGTTCTGAACGCTTTTGTCCATAAAACGCCGGAACTGGCGATGGATCAGGCGAAATCGGCGGATGCCCGCTTGGCCAAGGGCGACGCACCCGACATGTGCGGTATTCCCTTGGGGATCAAAGATTTGTTCTGCACCAAAGGCGTGCCCAGTCAGGCCGCCAGCCGGATTTTGACCGGCTTTAGGCCGGAATATGAATCCACGGTTTCGCAAAACCTGTTGGATCAGGGCACCATCATGCTGGGCAAGCTGAACATGGATGAATTCGCCATGGGGTCCAGCAATGAAACCTCGATCTATGGCGATGTGGTCAATCCATGGCGGCGCGCTGGTTCTGATGCCGCGCTGACGCCCGGTGGCTCGTCGGGTGGCTCGGCCAGTGCTGTGGCGGCGGATTTGTGTTTGGCGGCCACTGGCACCGATACTGGCGGCTCGATCCGCCAGCCTGCGGCATTCACGGGCATTGTTGGCCTGAAACCCACCTATGGCCGGTGTTCGCGCTGGGGGGTGGTGGCGTTTGCCTCGTCTTTGGATCAGGCAGGTCCGATGACCAAATCTGTGCGCGACGCGGCGATCATGATGCGCGCCATGGCCAGCCATGACCCCAAAGACAGCACCTCGTCCGAATTGCCGGTGCCGGATTTCGAAGCCGCTTTAACGGGCGACATTCGCGGCAAAAAGATAGGTATTCCAAAGGAATACCGGATGGATGGCATGGCGGACGGGATCGAAAAACTATGGTCTGAGGGCACCGATATGCTGCGTGATGCAGGGGCCGAGATTGTCGATATTTCGCTGCCCTATACCAAATACGCGCTGCCCGCTTATTACGTGATTGCGCCTGCCGAGGCCTCGTCGAATCTGGCGCGTTATGACGGTGTGCGTTTTGGCCACCGGGCAAAATTGGCCGCAGGCGACGGCATCACCGAGATGTACGAAAAAACCCGCGCCGAAGGGTTCGGCCCCGAGGTTCAGCGCCGTATCATGATCGGCACTTACGTGCTGTCGGCGGGGTTTTACGACGCCTATTACAATCGCGCCCGCCGCGTGCGCGCGTTGATCAAGAAAGATTTTGACGACGTGTTTGCAACTGGTATCGACGCGATCCTGACACCGGCGACGCCGTCTTCGGCCTTTGGTCTGGGGGAAATGAAGGACGCCGATCCGGTGCAAATGTTTCTGAACGACGTCTTTACCGTCACGGTGAACCTTGCCGGTTTGCCGGGTATTTCGGTGCCGGCGGGGCTGGATCATCAGGGCTTGCCCATGGGGCTGCAACTGATCGGACGGCCATGGGAAGAGGGGGCGTTGCTCAATCACGCCTATGCGCTTGAAAAATCCATCGGTTTTGTTTCCAAACCGGCGAAATGGTGGTAAAAGCTGCTCAAACAACAAAAATGAGCAGTAGGTCAAATGAAGTTTATCATCCCGTTATTGGGCGTTCTGGTGCTTGCCGCCTGTTCGCCCCCCGTGCCTGACAGCGCCACGGGCGTTGGTTTTGACGACTATGGCAGCTATCAAAGCCGACAGGCGACGATTGCCAGAATTGAGGCCGAGCAGACCGCCAATGCCCGTATTGAAGCGACGGTAAATGCGTCGCTGGCCAAGGCCGAGGTGGTACCTGCGGCGCAACCAGCTGTGCCGCCAGCCGCCAAGCCCGAGGTTGTGGACGCGCCTGAGCCCGTTGCCGTGGTTGTTGCTGCGCCTGCGCCCGCTGCCAGCCCGCTGGTGCCCAACAATCCGGGCATTTCGGATGAACAGGATTTTGATGCCGTTGCGGCGCGTGAATCCATTCAATCCGATGCCGAGCGGCGTATAAAACAGGCGGAACAATATCAGGTGGCCACGGTGAAGGCCGTGCCCGACCGCAATAATACGCTGGGCCCGAATATCGTCGAATACGCCTTGGCCACGTCAAACCCTGTGGGCAATAATCTTTATGATCGCACCCGGTTGTTCGCGATCAACAACAACGCCCGGAATTGCGCCGCTTATGGATCGCCCGATATCGCGCAAGAGGCATTTTTGGCGGCCGGCGGGCCGCGCAAGGATCGCCAGAATCTGGACCCTGACGGCGACGGTTACGCCTGTGGCTGGGATCCCGAACCGTTTCGCGCCGCGGTGCGCCAATAACCCCGACCATGCGAGCAAGCCCGAATTTCGGGCCACGGCGCGGCGGGCTGCGGCCTGATTTGATCGTGCTGCATTATACGGCGATGACATCAGCCACCGCAGCCTGTGATTGGCTGTGCAATGCAAAGGCCGAGGTGTCGGCGCATTATTTGATCGACGAACAAGGCGGCGTGATCCAGATGGTGGACGAAGCCGCGCGCGCCTGGCATGCGGGTGCGGGTTCATGGGGGGCGGTTGACGATGTCAACAGCCGCTCGATCGGGGTTGAGTTGGCAAATCCGGCGCGCGTGCCATTTTCCGAGCCGCAGATGCACAGCCTTGAGGCATTGCTTGGCGGCATCATGCGCCGTTGGTCAATTCCCGCACACCGCGTGATTGGCCATTCAGATATGGCGCCGGGGCGTAAAATCGATCCGGGGCCAAAATTTGACTGGCGACGGCTGGCGCTGCAAGGGTTGTCGATCTGGCCCGGCAGAACCGGCGCACCAGAAAAAGATTTCAAAACCGCCGCCTGTCAGTTTGGCTATCCCGCCGTGGATGACGCGGTTTTGCTTGATACCTTTCGGCAAAGATTTCGCCCTTGGGCAAAGGGTGCGCTTGACCCCATCGATCTGGCGCTGATCAATGATCTGGCGCAACGCTTCCCCGTTGACGGGCGCGCACCAAAGGCCTAAGCGTGCAGCGCGCGGAGGATCGGATGGCCGCGGGGCGTACAGCCTCGAGGAAAGTCCGGACTCCTTGAAACAACGGTGCCGGGTAACGCCCGGCTGGGGTAACCCAAGGGACAGCGCCACAGAGAAGAGACAGCGTCGCATTCGTGCGGCGTAATGGTGAAACGGTGGGGTAAAGCCCACCGCGGGGCTGGTAACAGCCCCGGCACGGCAAGCCCCACCGGGAGCAACGCCAAATAGGGGTTTCGTGTGGCGCAAGCCATAGGGACGTTTCAGCCCAAGAAGCCCGGGTTGGCAGCTAGAGGGCGCGGGGTAATCCGCGCTTTAGATGAATGGTCATCGCGGACAGGGCAACCTGTGCGTACAGAATCCGGCTTATAGATCCTCCGCGCGTTTTCACTGTTATTAAATTGAGTGGCTTCGCCACACCGGTTTCCCTCGCTCCAGTGAGCGAGGTGTTGGCGCAAGGGGGTGGGTCGGCGCCAATCCGAGGAGTCCCACCAAAGGTGGGCGACGAGATAACGAGTGTGGCGCAGCCACTCCTTTGTTTCACTCATCGGTTCGAAGCGACGCTTTGCTGATCTTTCCGGTTGACACTTCGCTGCCAATCCCTAAAAAGCGGGTTTCAAGGATTCCCGCGGGTCACCGCACCCGCCTCGCTGAACTGGAGCACTAAAATGGCAAAACCAACCACGATCAAGATCCGCTTGAATTCGACAGCGGACACGGGCCATTTCTATGTAACCAAAAAGAATGCCCGCACCATGACGGAAAAAATGGTTGTCAAAAAATATGACCCCGTTGTGCGCAAGCATGTTGATTACAAAGAAGGTAAAATCAAATAAGGGCACGCCCTTCGTTGATGTTTGAAAGCCGCGTGTTTACGCGGCTTTTTTATTGCGCCACTTCTGGTGTTGCACACAAAAAAGGCCGGTCACTGTGACCGGCCTTTTGATGGTGTAATATCGTCGGCTGTTTATTCGCGGTTGCCCATGAATTGCAGCAGGAACATGAACAGGTTCACAAAATCCAGATACAGGTTCAACGCGCCCATGATGGCCGATTTCGCCAGCCATTCCTGATCGCCAGAATGGGCCATTTGCAGGTAGGTGTTTTTGATTTTTTGCGTGTCATAGGCGGTTAGCCCTGCGAAAATCAGCACGCCGATGATGGAAATCGCAAACATGATCGCCGGTGATTGCAGGAAGATATTCACCACCATCGCCACGACCAGACCAATCACGCCCATAATCAGGAACGATCCCCAACCGGAAATATCGCGTTTGGTTGTATAGCCATAAAGCGACAGGCCCGCAAAGGAAATCGCGGTGACCAGAAATGTCTGCACGATTGAGAAATCGGTGAACACAACAAAGATGTAGCTGATGGAAACACCCATCATGGCGGCGAATGTATAAAAGAACAACTGTGCGCCGGCGGCCGACAGTTTATTGATCATCGCCCCAAAGGCAAACACCATCAACAGCGGGGCAAACATCACGATATACCGCGTAAAGCCGGTGAACAGCGTTTGCATCAAGATCGCATTGTTACCAACGGCCCAAGCGGCGGCGGCCGTCAGCAACAGCCCGACCGACATGGTGCTGTAAACTTTGTTCATATGGGTCCGAAGACCTTCGTCAATCGCCGCAGAGCGGGTTTGCGCCGCACTGTGGGTGGTTTCGTAATCAGCCATCAAAGCCTCCTAAAACTGCATTTTTCTGTGCGGCAAAAGAAAACCGCTCTCACAGATGAATATCGGTGAGAACGGTCTGTTTTTCAAGCAAAAGGCACAAATAAATTTATCAATTTGGCCTTATCGGGTGGTGCGCCTTAGTGAATGTCCCAAAATGGGCGTTTTACTTCGGTTCGCGCCTGTTTTGCGGTCAGGCCAATGTCGTTCAATTGTGCGTGATCCAATTTTGCCAAGGCGCGGCGTTGCTGATGTACTGCCACTGCATAGAGGGCCAGTGCGGGAAGTGAGGCCAGAATGCCGTTGAAGCCGGTTTGGGTCGCGGTGTTTGTGAAATATGCCATTGGATCGTCCTTTCATTTTCGGTGATGAAAATTGTGTGTTTCATCAAATTACTTGATGCTTATCCGGCATTGTGCCACATTAGTAAAATGAATATTTATGAATTATAACATCAAGGATCGTGATGGATGCGAAATATCGATATGACGGCCCTACGCTCGTTTGCCATGGTGGCTGAAGCTGGCGGAGTGACCAAAGCCGCCGGGTTTTTGAATCTGACACAATCCGCGGTTTCCATGCAGCTTAAACGGCTGGAGGAAAGCCTTGATCTGGTGCTGCTTGATCGCAGTTCGCGCAGCATTTCCCTGACAGGGGCGGGCGAACAATTACTGGGCTACGCCCGTAAAATACTGGCCCTGAACGACGAGGTTTACAGCCGCCTGACGGCGCAGGAATTTGTTGGTGAAATCGTGCTTGGCGTGCCGCACGACATCGTTTATCCGGCCATCCCAACGGTTTTGCGGCGTTTCAATGCCGAATTTCCGCGCATGCGTGTGCAACTGATTTCCGGCTTTACCACACGGTTGCGGGATCAGTTTGCGCGCGGTGAATGCGATTTTATCATCACCACAGAAGAGGTTTGCGGCGCAGAAGGGCGCACCTTGGCCGAGGTATCACTTGGCTGGGTCGGTGCGCCGGGCGGTATGGCGTGGAAAGCAAGGCCATTGCCGCTGGCCTATGAACGCAACTGCATTTTTCGTGGCCCCGTGCAGCAACGTCTGACGGACGCGGGGATAAATTGGCAAATGGCGGTGGAATCCAATTCCTCGCGCACGGTAGAGGCCACGGTTTCCGCTGATCTGGCGGTGCATACGCTTATTCAGGGCATGGCACCGCCGCATTTGGAAGAAATTAACCATGGCGGTGCTTTGCCCAGGCTGCAATCGGTTAAAATCAATTTGTATCAATCGGATGCGGCAAAAGGGCAGGCCGCCCAAACCATGGCGGACCTACTGTGTCAGGCATTTGGCAAGTTCTAGCTGACCGGTTCAGTAGCCTATTCCATTGTCACCACGACTTTGCCGGTGGATTTGCGGGCATGCAAAAATGCCAGCGCTTCGGCCGCTTGCGCCACGGGGAAACGCGCGCTGATATGGGGCGCGATGTGACCTTTACCGTGCCATTCAAACAGTTGCTTCAAGCTGTCGGTGACGACATTTGGCCTAAAACCCAGATAGCCGCCCCAATAAAACCCGATCACCGTGATGTTCTTGACCATCAGAATATTGGCGGCGGGTTTTGGTATCTCGCCGCTGGCAAAACCAATCACCAGTACGCGCCCATCGGGGTTACAGGCGCGAAGGGCGGCCTCAAATTGCCCACCGCCCACCGGATCATAGATCACATCCGCGCCGCCCAAGGCCCGAATTTCCGCCTTTATATCGGCGGTTTCGCTGTCAATAAGGTGATCGGCACCTTTTGATGCCGCGACCGCCAGCTTGTCCGCCCCTCGCGCCACGGCAATCACCTTGGCGCCCATCAGCTTGCCGATTTCCACCGCCGTCAACCCGACCCCACCCGAGGCGCCAAGCACAACAAGGGTTTCCCCGGGCATAAGTTTTGCCTTGTAGGTCAGCGCCACATGCGACGTGCCAAAAGCCACCTGAAACGCCGCCGCCGTATCCATGTGCATATTATCAGGCAACGGTGTGCAGGTGTTTGCGGGAAAGCAACCGTATTCTGCCAACCCGCCTTGGCCGGCAAAAATGGCCACGCGCGTGCCAATTGGCAAACGGTTCTGGTCGGTGTCAGCGCCATGCGCCACAATCGTTCCCGCCAGTTCCAGGCCTGGGGAAAACGGCAATGGCGGCGTGGCTTGATAGGTGCCGTTCAGCATCAAAAGATCGGCAAAATTCAACGCGCAAGCCCCGATTTTGACCAAAACCTCGCCCGCAGATGGCGCGGGCGTCGGCACGTCCTGCAACGCCGGTGGTTCAGTAAAATCCGTAACGCGAAGGGCAAGCATGGCATTTTCCTGCAATCAAGGGGATTCGTGTCCCTTCATAGCCGCGCTGACAAAGCGGTGCCAGTCAATCCAATTAGCGGCATTCTGGCCTCCGAATCCTGAAGTTGATATTTGCATTATGCAAAGTTTGGTGGGGTTTAATCGCATTTTACAAAGAAAAGTAACTTTTTTCTGCAAAAATTGACCAAATGGTCAGGCGAAAGAAATTTTTCCATTCAATTATAGGGACAACTGAGTAGAACAAAATCACAATAACCTGCGCGATTTGGGGAAGTGGTGCGGCAAAATACAGTAGGAGTATCATATGAAACATCCAGTGGATGTGCACGTCGGGAAACGTGTGCGCCATCGTCGTTGGATGGTTGGGATGACCCAACAGCAACTGGCTGAAAAAGTAGGGATAAAATTTCAGCAAATCCAAAAATACGAAACCGGCATGAACCGCGTCAGCGCCTCTCGGCTTTGGGCGATTTCAGAAAATCTGGATGTGCCGATCAGCTTTTTCTTTGAAGGTCTGGAACGCACCGCAAAACCAGCCGACCAAAAATTCGCCGATTTGCCCGAAGACGTATTTTCGGACAAAGAAGCCTTGGAACTGGTTCGCTCATATTATGCCATTCCAGAAAACCAGCGCAAAAGACTTTTTGAATTGGCGCGTGTTCTAAGCGCTTGATTAGCGAATTCTAAAATGAACGCTTGGCGAAAGCACCTGAGACTGTCAAAAACGGTGTCAGGTGTTTTTTTGGGTGGTGAAAGATGGAAATTCAGGGTGTCGAGGCAAAACAAATTGCCTTTGAATTGGCGGATGCTGCGGGTGCGGCGATTTTACCGCATTTTCGCCAAGCCCGTTTGGAAATTGAGAACAAAGAAGCCACAGGTTTTGATCCCGTCACCGTTGCTGATCGTGCGGGCGAGGCTGCGATGCGCCGTGTTTTGGCCGAACTGCGCCCCGAAGATGGTATTTTGGGCGAGGAACAAGGTACTACAATGGGCAGTTCCGGCCTGACGTGGGTGCTTGATCCGATCGATGGCACGCGCGGATTTATGTCAGGTACGCCCACATGGGGCGTGCTGATTTCGGTTTCTGACCAAAACGGCCCCCTGTTCGGGGTGATCGATCAGCCGTTTATTGGCGAAAGGTTTTGGGGCGGTTTGGGTCTAAATGGCCACTCCGGCCCCATGGGCACAGGGCCGCTGGGCGCGCGGTCATCGACGCTGAAAGAGGCGGTTATTTTCACCACTTTCCCCGAGGTCGGCAGCGAAAACGAGCGGCTGGGATTTCAACAGGTCGCGGAAAAATGCAGGCTTACCCGCTATGGCATGGATTGTTATGCCTACGCGCTTTTGGCGGCGGGTCAAATCGATTTGGTGGTCGAGGCGGCGTTGCAACCTTATGATATTCACGCGCCGATTGCCGTGGTTCAAGCCGCTGGTGGCATCGTCACCGACTGGCAGGGCGGGCCTGCCCATCAGGGTGGGCGCGTCATCGCTGCGGGCTGCAAAGAGGTTCACGATACCGCCTTGGAAATTTTGAGAAAAATACCAAATGACTGATTTTGTGATGAAAAATGCCAGTTCGGTGGCAACCATGGATGATGATCGTCGCGAATTGACCGGGGCGGATATCAGAATTTCCGATGGTGTGATTACTGAGATCGGTCATGGGTTGACGGGGGGCGAGGTGATAGATGCGGCGGGCTGTTTGATCACGCCGGGATTGGTCAATACGCACCACCATTTGTTTCAAACCCTGACCCGTGCAGTGCCCGGCGGGCAAAACGCCTTGTTATTTGGCTGGCTGCAAACACTTTATCCGATTTGGGCCAGGTTCGGCCCCGAAGAAATGCGTATTTCCGCACAGGTCGGCATGGCGGAATTGATGTTGTCCGGCTGTACGATGACCTCGGACCATTTGTATCTTCACCCCAATGGATCGCGGCTGGACGATACGATCGAGGCAGCCCAAGAAATCGGTATGCGGTTTCATCCCACGCGCGGTGCGATGTCGATCGGGCAAAGCGACGGTGGCCTGCCGCCTGACGCCTTGGTGGAACGCGAGGCGGATATTTTAAACGACAGCATTCGTCTGGTGGATCGCTTTCATGATCCGCGCGACGGTGCGATGATCCGTGTCGGTCTTGCCCCCTGTTCGCCGTTTTCCGTGAGCCGTGAATTGATGCGCGATGCCGCCCTGTTGGCCCGTGACAAGGGCGTGATGTTGCACACACATCTGGCGGAAAATGATGAAGATATCGCTTACAGTCTGGAAAAATTTGGCTGTCGCCCCGGGCAGTATGCCGAGGATCTGGGCTGGGTTGGCAAGGACGTTTGGCACGCCCATTGCGTGAAACTGGACAGCGCTGAAATCGATTTGTTCGCCCGCACCCGTACCGGCGTGGCGCATTGCCCCTGTTCAAATTGCCGTCTTGGATCGGGTATTGCGCCAGTGCGCGCCATGCGCGATGCGGGCGTTAAGGTCGGCCTTGGGGTTGATGGATCGGCCAGCAATGACGCCAGCAATCTGGTGCTTGAGGCGCGGCAATCGATGCTGTTGCAGCGGGTGCAAAACGGGGCCGACGCGATGAGCGGGCGCGAGGCGCTGGAAATCGCCACCCGTGGTGGGGCGTCGGTTTTGGGCCGCAAGGACGTGGGGCAAATTGCCACCGGCAAACGCGCCGATATTGCGATCTGGGATATGAGCGGCGTTCAATCGGCAGGCAGTTGGGATCCCGTCGCCCTGTTGCTGGCAGGCCCCACCCAAGTGCGCGATCTGTTCATCGAGGGGCGCCAAGTGGTGCGAGACGGCCATGTCACAACCGTTGATTTGCCGCGCGTAGTTGAGCGCCAAAACCAGCTGGCGACGCGGTTGATGGGCTAGGCGACGGGTTTTCCGTTCACCCAAGTGGCCGCTATCGCGCGATCATCACCCATCATGATGGTGGGGAAAAGCGCTTGCCAGATGTCCTCGGCGCGGGCCGATCGTTGGGCAATGGCGGGGGTGGAAGACAGGTCAAGCACCACCAAATCCGCCTCGTTGCCCACCGCCAGATTGCCGATTTTATCGCCCAGATGCAATGACTTGGCGGAACCTGCCGTGGCCAGCCAATAAAGCTGTGCGGGGTGCAAGGGTGTGCCTGATAATTGACCAATTTCATAAGCCGCCGCCATGGTGCGCAGCATGGAAAACGACGACCCGCCGCCGGTATCCGTGGCCAGACCCACGGTCAGCTTTGCCGCCTTTAGCGCCGCCATTTGAAACAGGCCCGAGCCGATGAACGTATTGGATGTCGGGCAATGCACCACCGCCGCGCCGACGTCGCGCAAGCGGTCAATCTCGCGGGGTTCCAGATGGATCGCATGGCCATAAAGCCCGCGCGCGCCCAGCAATCCATGCGCTTCATAGGTGTCCAGATAATCGCGGGCCTGCGGATACAGCGATTTCACCCAGTTGATTTCCTCGACCTGTTCGGACAGGTGCGTTTGCATCAGACAGGTGGGGTTTTCCGCCCACAAGCCCCCCAAAACGGCCAGTTGTTCGGGCGTTGACGTTGGCGAAAAGCGCGGCGTGATCGCATATTGCAAACGATCGACCCCATGCCAACGATCAATCAGGGCGCGGCTGTCGTCATAGGCGGTTTGCACGGTGTCGCGCAGCCCGTCTGGCGCGTTCCTGTCCATACAGGTTTTACCAGCGATCACCCGCATGGCGCGGCTTTGGGCAGCGCTAAAAAACGCGTCCACGCTTTGCGGGTGAATGGTCGCAAAGCTGCACATTGTCGTGGTGCCGTGGGCCAGGGCCAGATCCAGATACCGGTTGGCAATTTCATCGGCATATGCGGCATCGCCAAACTGCATTTCCTCGGGAAAAGTATAAGTGTTCAGCCAGTCAATCAGCCGCTTGCCCCAGGATGCAATCATCGCGGTTTGCGGGTAATGCAGATGGGCGTCGACAAATCCGGCGGTGATCAATCCTTGCCCGTAATCGGTGACGGCGGCCTGCGGATATTTCGCCCGCATATCATCCGCACCGCCCAAATCGGTGATTTTCCCGTCGGCCAGAACAACCGCGCCACGGGGCTGATACCGCGCCGCATTTGACGGTGGTGACTGGAAAGGATCGGCATCAAAACCCAGGGTTTGGCCAAGCAGAATGTGGTGGGTCACGCGGGTTTCTCCGAGTTTTGTATCAGTTTTCCTGTCTATGCCAGCGCGGGCCGACAGAAAAGGCCTATTCGGTGCAACAGCGCCTGCAACACTGAAATTAGGGTCGTTAGTGGCTTGTTGCGTCTTGCGCAAATTCGCGCGGGATTGAAAAAAATCCCCCGTAAGAATCCTGTCGTTTTAAATCGATGTCGGTTATAGATCGCGAAAATCACCGATCGCAGGGGGCGGAAACCATGACCGAACCGACCAGACAAATCGACGCGAATACCGAAGGTGATTACGCGTTGGACATTGATGATGTGAACGCAATTCTGGAGGCGGTTCAGGCGGGCGCGGCAGGGCAGTTGGCCGCGCTGCTGGATCAATTGCACGCCGCCGACATCGCCGACCTTTTGGAACAGATTTCCGGTGCCGAGCGTATCGAACTGTTGCACCTTTGGGCCGGCCAGATGGATGGCGAGGTTCTGTCGGAACTGGATGAGGGCCTGCGCGAAGAAGTATTGGAACATCTGGATTCCAAGATCGTGGCCGAAGCGGTGCGTGATCTTGAAACCGACGATGTGGTCGATTTGCTTGAAGATATGGACAGCGACCAGTCAGCGGCGGTTTTGGCCGCTTTAGATGACGGTGATCGTGCGGCTGTTGAACAGTCGATGTCCTATCCCGAAGATTCCGCAGGCCGCCTGATGCAGCGCAAGGTCGTGGTGGCACCAGAACATTGGAAAGTCGGCGAGGCGATTGATTTTCTGCGCAACCGCGATGATTTGCCGGAACAGTTTTACCACATGATTTTGGTCGATCCGCGCTATCACCCGGTTGGATATGTCACCTTGGGCAAGCTGATGTCATCGCGCCGTTCGGTATTGATGACCGACATTGTTGAGGACAGCTTTCGGGTGATCCCTGCGGATCAGGATGAAGCGGATGTCGCCTATGCGTTCAACCAGTATCACCTGATTTCGGCACCGGTAATTGACGAAAATGACCGGCTGGTCGGGGTCATCACCATTGATGACGCGATGTCGGTTCTGGAAGACGAAGCCGAAGAAGATATTTTGCGCCTTGCGGGTGTCGGTGCCGAAAGTCTTTCGGACAGCCCGTTGAATATTGCCTGGGCGCGGTTTCCTTGGCTTTTTGTCAACTTGATTACTGCGATTTTGGCCAGCTTGGTGATTTCGATGTTTGAAGGGTCGATCTCGCAATTGGTGGCTTTGGCGGTTTTGATGCCGATCGTTGCTTCGATGGGCGGAAACGCGGGCACACAGTCGCTGACCGTGGCGGTGCGCGCGCTGGCGACACGCGATTTAACCTCATCCAACGCCAGCCGTGTCGTGATGCGCGAAATACTGGCGGGGCTGATGAATGGCGGCGTTTTCGCCGTGGTGATGGGCATTATCGGGGTGCTCTGGTTCGGTACGCCGCTGTTGGGGGTGGTCATCGGGGTGGCGATGATCGTGAACCTTGGTGTGGCGGCGCTGGCGGGAGTTCTGGTGCCCTTGGGGCTGGAAAAAGCCGGCATTGATCCGGCCTTGGCTTCGGGGGCTTTTGTGACAACGGTCACCGATATTGTTGGATTTTTGGTTTTTCTGGGGCTGGCGACAGCGATTTTGTTATGAGCGATTTGAGCGAACGTAAAACCCTGATGCGCAAGGCGGCGTTTGAGCGGCGCAAGCTGGCGCATAAACAGGGGATGGACGCACAGGCGCAGGCGCATTTGGCACGGGCTTTAACGCCGTATCAAGGCCAAGCCATCACCGGATATATGCCGATCCGCACCGAAATTTCGCCCCTGCCGATCATGGCGGCATGGCAAGGGCCTGTCGGCGTGCCGGTTATTCTGGGCGCGGGAAAGCCTTTGGCATTTCATCGCTGGACCGATGGTTGTGCTATGGTTGAAGGCGCGTTTGGTGCCCATATTCCAGCCAACGCGGTAGTGATACAGCCGGATGTGGTGATCCTGCCGCTTGTGGCCTTTGATTTAAATGGGGGGCGGTTGGGCTATGGCGGCGGATTTTATGACCGCACGTTGGAATTGCTGCGCGCCGCGCGGCCAACTGTGGCCATCGGGTTTGCCTATGCGGCCCAACAGGCCGAGGATTTGCCGCTGGAAACCACCGACCAGCCGCTGGATATGATCGTTACCGAAAACGGGATCACCCGGTTTTAGGCGCGAATCCAAGCGCCCGGTTCAATGCCGTCCAATGTCCAGGATCCAACGCGCGCGCGGATCAAACGCAGGGTGGGCAGGCCAACATGGGCTGTCATCCGCCGCACTTGCCGGTTGCGCCCTTCGGATATGGTGATTTCCAACCAGCAATCGGGCACGGATTTGCGAAACCGCACCGGCGGGTCACGCCGCCATAGCTGGGGCGGGGCGTCGATTTGGGTAATTTTTGCCGGCGCTGTCATGCCGTCCTTTAGCGCAAGACCCGACCGCAAAGCCGCCAGCGCCGCATCATCCGCCGTGCCCTCGACCTGCACCCAATAGGTTTTGGACATTTTGTTTTTGGGGTGGGCGATTTTGGCCTGCAACGCCCCATCGTCGGTCAGCACCAGCAAGCCTTCGCTGTCGCGATCCAACCGCCCCGCGGCGTAAACCTGCGGCACGTCGATGTACATCGACAGGGTGGGGCGGGGGCTGCTTTGTGTGCCCTTGTCGGTGAATTGTGACAAGACGCCAAATGGTTTGTTAAACAGGATAACTTGCGACATGCCCCAGCCCTAGGGCGAAACGCGCATCAGTGCAACGGGCAGCGGGCAACGGGCACGGCTGGCTTGACCTTGCGGAATTTTGTCCGATTCAGTATGGCCGGATAAAATTTTCTCTAAAAGGCGTAAAAACATGCTGGGCAACGACGAAAACCTGATCACCGAAGCGCGGGCAAAATTTGCCCATGTGGATGAATGCCCTATGGCGGGACCACGGGTGTTTTTTGAAAACGCTGGCGGGGCATTGACGTTGAAATCCGCCGTTGTCACCTCGATGAAAATGGCGGCAATTCCGGATAATCAGGGCCGCGACAATCCCGCCAGCCATGACTTGGTGCGGGTCATCGATCAGGCCAAAGCCGATGCAAAACTGTTCTTTAACGTCCATGAGGGGCAGGTTTTTGTCGGCGAAAGCGGCACGGAATTGCTGTTTCGGCTGATTAGCGCGGCGATTCTGGGCGCCGCCAAAGGCGGACAGGTTTTGGGCAGCACGCTGGAACATCCCGCGACATCCAGCGCCTGTATCCGCTGGTCGGAAATTGCGAACAAAAAATATGTGGCGGTGGTGCATAACAATGAAACCCTGTCGGTGGGGGCCGAAGATTACATGCCGCAAATCACCGCCGATACCCGCGTGGCGACGATTTTGCACACCTCGCCCGTGTCAGGCATGGGCGTGGATGTGGCGGCGATTTCCCGCGCGATCCGCGCCAAATCACCGGATTGTTTCATCATCGTTGACGGTATTCAGCACGCGGCCCACGGTGGGCTTGATCTGGACAGCTATGACATCGATGGCTATGTGATTTCGCCCTATAAGGTGTTTTCCCGCCATGGATACGGCATGGCGTGGATATCGGATCGCCTGTCCAAACTGCCGCATAACGCGCTGATTGGCGGCCCTGCGGAAAACTGGGAAATGGGCACGCGGGACACCGGTGCCTATGCGACTTTCACCGATGTTGTGGATTATTTTGAGTGGCTTGGTTCCAAGGTCAGCACCAGCAAGGATAAACGCGCCCGGATCGAGGCCGCCGGGGCCGCGATCAAAAAACACGAGCGTGATCTTTGCCACGCCATGTTGCACGGCACGGGCAACCTGAAAGGGTTGCTTGAAATGCCGGGCGTCAGCATTTTGGGTGGTGCCGACAATCCGCTGCGCGAGGGGCTGGTTTCCCTGACCTATGACGGGCTGGGCTCGGCTGATTTGGTGGCTGCATTGCGGGATCGCGGCATTCGTACCCATGTGCGCAAAGCGGATCATTTTTCAGCCAATATCCTGCGCCCTTTGGGGCTGGAAACCTGTGTGCGCGTTTCCATGTGCCATTATAATACCGAGGCCGAAGTGGCGCAGTTTCTGGCCGCGATGCAGGAAATCAGCGGCGCACAATAAGGCCGCGGCCAAAGGCGGCGACCTCGGCAATTGCCTGGTCGGCCTCTGGCACCCATCCGGCCAACAAATGCCAGACGTGCGGTGCGTTTTCATATTGTTTTTCCGTCACTGCCGCGCCTTGTCGGCGTAAATGTTCGGCCATGCGCATGCCGTCATCGCGCAGAATTTCGCTGCTGGAATAATGGATAAGAACCGGCGGGCACTTTGGGTATTCGGCAAAAACTGGTGAAACTCGCGGATCATTTGCATGCTGGCTACCCAGATAAAAATCGCTCATCTGGCCCATTTTTTCGATCGGCAGAAACGCCTCGGATCGGGCATTCTGTGTCATTGAGTGCGAGGCGGCGGTTAGGTCGGTCACCGGACAAAGGGCAATTGCCCCTGCCGGTTTGGGCAGACCATTGTTCAGGATATGCGCCAGCAAAACCAAGGTGATATTTCCCCCTGCTGAATCCCCCGCCAGAATGATTTGTTCGGGGGGAATGCCTTGGTCAAGCAGGGATAAATAGGCGTGCAGCGCATCCTCGTGACAGGCCGGAAACGGGTTTTCAGGGGCCAAGCCATAGCGCGGCATATAGGCGGTTGCCCCGATCCCCCGCGCCAGTCGTGCCGCCAGTTTGGCGTATGATTTTGGGGATCCGAAAATGAACCCGCCGCCGTGGAAATACAACAGGACTGGCGTTGTGGCGCGGTGTTCTGACGTCCCAGTGATTAACCCCGCCAGTTTGCGCCCGCCATGGTCAAAGATCCAAGGTTTTTGCCATCTGCCCCGCACCGGCAGCAAGGGCAGTACGACAAAAATATCAAACCAGCGCCGCATGACCACCGGATTGCGCAGGCGTTTCAACACCGGCTTTAACGTGGTGCGGATCATAATATCGGCGATTTTCAGGCGGATCGACATGGCATTCCTTTGTCCCCGGTTTGTACCCCAATTCGTACCCCCAGTGTTGCGGGTGTTTTCACGCTTGCGCAAGGGGGGCGGGCGACCTAGGACTAAGTCCCATGAAAATACTTTATCTAGGTGATGTCGTGGGCCGTGCCGGGCGTTCGGCGGTAACAGAATGGCTACCCAAATTGCGCGATGCCTGGGGGCTGGATTTTGTCGTGGTCAACGGCGAAAACGCCACCAATGGCGCAGGGCTCAGCGCGGATCACGCACAGGGCATATTGGCGGCGGGGGCGGATTGCATCACGCTGGGGGATCATGCTTTTGATCAGCGCGATATGCTGTCGTTTATCGACAAGGAACCCCGGATCATCCGACCGATCAATTTCGCCAAATCCGCACCGGGTGCCGGTGCGCGGGTGTTTGAAGCCACGCGCGGGCGCAAGGTTCTGGTGGCGCAGGTGTTGGGGCAGGTGTTCATGAAACGCGCCTTTGACGATCCGTTTTCCGCCATCGATACGGTGTTGCGCAAACATCCGCGTGGCGGTTTGGTGCAGGCGTCGATTGTGGATATCCACTGCGAGGCGACTTCGGAAAAAATGGGCATGGGTCATTTTTGCGATGGCCGCGCCAGTGTGGTTGTCGGCAGCCATACCCATGTACCCACGGGGGATGCGCAAATCATGCCGCGCGGCACCGCGTTTCAGGCCGATGCGGGCATGTGCGGCAATTATGACAGCGTGATCGGCATGGACAAAGAAGAACCCCTCCGCCGGTTTGTGACGGGCATGGGCAAGGGGCGGTTTCAGCCTTGCACAGATAATGGCACGGTGTCGGGCCTGTATGTGGAAACCGACGATAAAACCGGTGCCGCCACAAAGGTTGCGCATGTGCGCCAAGGTGGCCGGTTGATCGCGGCGGGTCCAAGCCCTGTGGACACAGCGTGACACAACGGCGCCTGTTTCCGCTGATGGTGCTGTTGATGGCTGGCATGGCTTGGGGGGCGACGCTGCCGCTGGCCAAAATCGCCATCAACGCGGGATATCGCAATTTTGGCGTGATATTCTGGCAATTGGTGATCGGCGCGGTTTTGCTGGGGGCAATTCAGCTGATCCGCCGCCGCCCTCTGTCGCTGCATCCCAAGGCGTTGTTGTTTTATCTGCTGATCGCGCTGGTCGGTACGATTTTCCCCAATTACGCCAGCTTTCAGGCGGCGATAGTTTTGCCTGCGGGCATCCTTGCCATCGGGATTTCGGCGGTGCCGATGGTGACCTATCCCTTGGCCTTGGCCATGGGGCTGGAACGGTTTCAGGCGCTGCGCCTGATGGGTTTGGGGGCCGGGATGGTCGGGGTCTTGCTGCTGATCCTTCCCGACGCCAGTCTGCCCAGCCCGGCCATGGCCCTGTTTGTGCCTTTGGCCTTTGTCGCCCCGATATTTTATGCCTTTGAGGGCAATTTTGTCGCCAAATATGGCACTGCGGGCACCGGTCCGATCGAATTATTGCTGGGGGCATCGATTGTGGGGGCGGTGATTTGCCTGCCAATTGCCCTGGTTATGGGGGTGTGGATATCGCCGTTGCCGCCTTATACAATCGCCGATGGTGCCGTGGTCTTGTCGTCGATGTTGCACGCGTTAACCTATGCCACTTATGTCTGGCTGATCGGGCGCGCCGGCAGCGTTTTTGCCGCTCAGGTTGCCTATGTTGTTACCGGTTCGGGCGTGATCTGGTCGATGATATTGCTGGGCGAAAGCTATTCGGGTTTTGTTTGGGCGGCCTTGGGGGCGATGTTTATCGGGTTGTTTTTGGTCACGCCGCGGGCCAAAGTGGCGCAGCAATAAGCCGACGCACCTTGTATCGGGCCAAGCCCATCGGATACGCTGACCGTATGATTGATTTGTCCCTGTCCCCCACCACCGAGGCAATCGCAGCGCTGGTGATTGTCGGCATCATGTTTGTGCTGTTTCTGCGCGAGGAATACCCCGCCGAAGTGGTGGCGATTGCCGGGGCAGTTTTCATGCTGGTTTTCGGGTTTTTACCTTATGAAACCGCCCTGAGCGTGCTGTCGAACCCCGCACCCTGGACCATCGGCGCGATGTTCATCGTGATGGGGGCTTTGGTGCGCACCGGCGCACTGGAACTGTTTACAAAATTTGCCGAAAAGCGCGCGGCGACCCAGCCGAAACTGGCGATTGCGGCCCTGATGGGCTTTGTCGTGCTGTCTTCGGCGATTGTATCAAACACGCCCGTTGTGGTGGTGATGATCCCGGTTTTTGTGCAATTGGCACGGGTTTTGGGCACCAAAGCCAGCAAAATGCTGATCCCGTTGTCTTATGCGGCAATTCTGGGTGGCACGCTGACCCTGATCGGCACTTCGACCAATTTGTTGGTGGATGGTGTTGCCCAAGCGCAGGGGATGAAGGGGTTTTCGATATTTGAGGTCACGCCGCTGGCGATCATTCTGGTGGCTTACGGCATGGCGTATCTATATTTTATGGCGGGACCTTTGTTGCCGGATCGTGACAGCATGGCCGATTTGCTGGGTGGCGGGCAGAAAAAGAAGTTTTTCACCGAAATGGCGGTGCCTGAACACAGCGGGCTGATCGGGCAACTTGCCAGCCAAGTCGGACAGTTCAAGCGCGAAGGCGTGCGGTTGGTTGACGTGCTGCGCGGTGACAAATCGCTGCGTCGCCAACTGGCATCGGTTGAATTGATGGCCGGTGATCGCGTGGTGTTGAAAACCGAAATGGCCGAATTGATGGGGCTGAAAGAAGACAAAGAGGTGTACGCCGTCGACAAGCTCCATTCTGTGGAAACCGCTGTCGTCGAGGCGCTGATTTCGCCGGGGTGCCGAATGATCGGGCGCACGCTGGGGTCGATGCGTCTGCGGCGTCGTTTCGGGGTGTATCCGCTGGCGGTGCATCGCCGAAACCAGAATATCGGGCGACAATTGGACGAGGTCGAGGTAAAGGTCGGCGACACCATTTTGATGGAGGGCGCGCCTGCGGACCTTCAGCGTATGGCCACCGATATGCGGCTGGTGGATCTGACATTGCCCACAGAACAGGCGTTTCGGCGCAGCAAAGCCCCGATTGCGGTACTTGCGCTGTTTGGCATGGTGGCGATTGCCGCCTTGAACATTGCACCGATTTTCATGGCCGCTGTCGGCGCGGTGGCGGTGGTGTTGATCACCCGCTGTATCGATGCCGAAGAGGCGTTTGGCTTTATTGATGGCCGCTTGCTGGCGTTGATTTTTTCGATGCTAACTATTGGTGCGACGCTGGAACACACCGGGGCGGTGGAATTGCTGGTGGGCAAACTCGCGCCCGGTCTGGCGATGTTGCCGCCGTTTCTGATCGTCTGGGCGATTTATCTGCTGACGTCGGTTTTGACCGAAATGGTGTCAAATAATGCGGTGGCCGTTGTGATCACCCCGATTGCGATTTCACTGGGGGTGGCGCTGGGCCTTGATCCACGCCCGCTGGTGATCGCGGTCATGGTTGCCGCCAGCGCCAGTTTTGCAACCCCCATCGGCTATCAGACCAACATGCTGGTTTATGGGCCGGGGGGGTATAAATTTTCCGATTTCATGAAAATTGGCATTCCGTTAAATTTATCGCTGGGCATGCTGGCCTCGGCGCTTATTCCCTATTTTTGGCCATTGTAAAGGAAATCCCCATGCGCAAGTTTTTGATAATCGGTGTGTTCGCTGTTGCGGGCTGCGCCGCGGCTGTGGCGGCGCAACCCAAATCCGTGGCACTGTCCAACAGCAAGCTGGCGGTATCCATGAGCGATGGTACAAATTGCACCGCGGATTGGCTGGCCAGTGATGGCCCGGCCAGCGGCGTTTTGGCGGGCTGCCCCTATTCATTGAGCTATTCAATACAGCCATCGGAAAACCCGAATATTGTGCGCCGTGGCTTTGAACAGTTTTATCAGCTTGTCGGTATCTATGATCAGGCGGTTGGCTTTGGCACCGTGGAAATCACCGATGCGTCAGGTGCGGTTTACCGGTTCGTCTCGCCCTGATCAGGCAGGTTTTACAGGGGCCAGAACACCAGAATTGCCGGAATGGATACCGCCACAATGATGATTTCCAGCGGCAAGCCCATGCGCCAGTAATCGCCAAAGGCATAACCACCGGGGCCAAGGATCAGCGTGTTGTTTTTGTGGCCAATCGGCGTCAGGAACGCCGCCGAGGCCGCGATCGCCACCGCCATCAAAAATGGATCGGGATCGACACCCAGCGTTTGCGCCATTTGAATACCGATCGGGGCGGCGACAATCGTGGTCGCGGTATTGTTCAAAATATCCGACAAGGTCATCGTGACCACCATTAAGATGGTCAAGATCGCCCAAGCGGGCATGCCCGCCGTCAGATCGATCAAGGCCGCCGCAATCAGTTCCGTGCCCCCCGATGTTTCAAGTGCTGATCCCAGCGGGATCATCGAGCCAAGCAAAACAACCACCGGCCAGTTGATGTGGGAATAGATGTCTTGGACCGGCAATATTTTCAGCAGGATATAGGCCACAACCACCAACCCAAGGGCAATCGGCAGGTAAATCAAACCAACACTTGCGGCAAAGACCGCCGCCGCAAACAGGCCGATGGCCAGCCAAGTTTTGCCGCCCTGTGTCACCGCCAACCCACGGGTGGCCAAGGGCAAACAACCGGTCCATTCGATCACATCGGCCTGTGATTTTTGCGGCGTTAACAGCAGCAAAATATCGCCTTCTTGCAACTGGGTTTTGCGCAATTGCTGGGTGATTTTTTTGCCACCGCGCGACAGCCCCATCAAAATACTGCGCTGTCGCCACGCCAACCCGACACTGGCGGCGGTCTTGCCGCGCAGGCGGGAATTTTCGGTGACCACCAGTTCAATCAAACTCATGCCCGCGCCCTCGGCATCCAAATGCGCTTGGCGGTTGGGATCGGCAAAATCAAGCTTTAGGGCCGTGCGAAATTCATCCAATGCCTCGGGGGATGCCTCAAGCACCAAAATGTCACTGGCGGCCAAAATCTGGCCCCTTGCCGTGCCATAAAGCCGCTTGCCGTCGCGGATTATTCCCAACAGCGCCACATCGGTACTGTCGGCTTCGGGCTGTAAATCCCCCAGCCGCGTGCCGATCAGTTTGGATTTTTCAGGCACCGTTAATTCGGCGATATAACCGGCAATATCATCCATCGGCCCGCCAGATTGTGCGCCCTCGGTGCGTGCGGGGATCAACCGCCAGCCGACCAGGGCCACAAAGGCCAAACCGGCAAGCGCGGCCACCCCGCCAACCGGGGCAAAATCGAACATTTTGAACGGCTCGCCCAGTGATTTTTCGCGGATCGACGCAATAATAATGTTCGGCGGTGTGCCGATCAGCGTGACCATGCCGCCCAGAATTGTTGCAAATGACAAGGGCATCAGCGACAGGCCAACCGCCCGTTTTGCCTTGCGCGCCGTTTGAATATCCACCGGCATCAACAGGGCAAGTGCGGCCACATTGTTCATAAATGCCGACAAAATACCACCAACCGCCCCCATCAAGGCGATATGCGCCCCAAGGCTGCGGCTGGCATCAACCAGCGTGCGGGTTATCAGAAATACCGCACCAGATCGCACCAGTCCCGCCGAAACCACCAAGACCAAAGCCACGACCAAGGTCGCCGGATGGCCAAAACCGCTGAAGGCGTCTTTGGTGGGCACAACGCCCAAAACGACACCCACCATCAGGGCGGCAAAGGCGATCAGGTCATAGCGAAACCGGCCCCACAGCAATAGGGCAAAAACGGCGGCGAAAAGGGCAAAAAGGATGATTTGTTCTTGGGTCATGCCGCTTTGTAGACTGCGCAGGAACCAAGGTCACGGGGAGGATCAGGAAAATATTCCCGGCAATACCGAAATGATCAAAAGGCTGGCCATGGAATAGTTGAATATCCGCAACTGAAGCGGCTTTTTTAGCAGCCGCCTGATGTGCGTGCCGGCCATGGCCCAGGCAAAAATCGAGGGCAGGTTGATCACCCCGAAAATGCCGGTAACCACAAAAACCGCCCAAACAGATTGATCCGGCGCATAGGCGGTGATGGCGGTTAATCCCATCGCCCACGCCTTGGGGTTTACCCATTGAAACAGGCAGGCCTGAAGAAACGTGATCGGCGTTCCTGTGCCACTTGCCGCTTTGGGCGCGGCGGCGTTGGCAATTTTGTATGCAAGATAGGCCAAATAAATCAAACTGACGATTTTCAGCACCTTCAGGCTGGTTGGATAAGCCTCAAACACCTGCATCAACACCACGCCAATCAGAAAAATCATCAACAAAAAACCAAAGCCGACGCCGATCATATGTGGCATGGTGCGGCGCAGGCCGAAATTTGTTCCCGAGGCCATCAGCATCAAATTATTTGGTCCCGGCGTGATCGAGGACACAAAAGCAAAGGTGGCAAGGGCAGGCAAAAGATCAAGGTTCATGGGCGCGATTTATGGCGGCAAATTCAGGGAATGAAAAGCCGACAATTGTGTCTGGGATTGCCCCTTTGCGCGGGGCCACGTATAGGGGCATTAACGTAATTCAATAAACCGGAGGTGCGCCATGGCAGGCCACTCGAAATGGGCAAATATCCAGCACCGTAAAGGGCGTCAGGATAAACTGCGCAGCAAACTGTTTTCAAAGCTGGCCAAGGAAATCACCGTGGCCGCCAAAATGGGCGATCCCGATCCCGATAAAAACCCGCGCCTGCGGCTGGCGGTGAAAGAAGCCAAATCAAGTTCGGTGCCCAAAGACGTGATTGATCGCGCGATCAAGAAATCCGTCGGCGGTGATGCGGAAACCTATGATGAAATCCGCTATGAAGGTTACGGCCCCGGTGGCGTTGCGGTTATTGTCGAGGCGATGACCGACAATCGCAATCGCACCGCCTCGACGGTGCGCTCGACCTTCACCAAAAACGGCGGCAATCTGGGCGAAACCGGATCGGTCGGGTTCATGTTTGATCGGGTCGGGCAGGTGATCTATGGCGCCGATATTGGCGATGATGACACCGTTATGATGGCCGCGATCGAGGCTGGCGCGATGGATTGCGAAAGCTCGCCCGAGGGCCACATCATCACCTGTGCGGACACCGATCTGAACGAGGTTTCCACCGCGCTCGAGGCGACGCTGGGCGAAAGCGACAGCACCAAACTGATCTGGCAGCCGAACATTTCAACCGAGCTTGATCTTGAAGGCATGCAAAAACTGATGAAGCTGATCGACGCGTTGGAAGACGACGACGATATCCAACGTATCACCGCCAACTTTGAGGTCAGCGACGAAGTTATGGCGCAGTTGGAATAAACGGCTGGCCGCATCGAAAACCGACCTGAAAACGGCCGCCGAAAGGGGGCCGTTTTTTCTTGTCCTTGGCGATGTTGTCTGGCTTCACCCCTTGCTCTCACCCGCAATATCATATCATCTGGGCTGATGACCACCGATCACCGCATGGCCCCAAACCCCAACACCCAAGGCATTTTGTGGATGCTGGCCACCGGCATTGCCTTTGTCGCGGTGGCGGGTTTGGTGCGGTGGATTGGCACCGATATGCCGCCCGCCGAGGCGGGTTTTTTGCGATATGTTTTGGGGTTGATATTTATCATTCCGGCGCTGGGCCAATTGCGCGGCGCACAGATTAGGCGCACCGATTGGGGGCTGTTTGCCCTGCGTGGATTTGCCCAAACAATGGGAGTGATCCTGTGGTTTTACGCCATGGCGCGGCTGCCGGTCGCGGATGTGGTGGCCATGGGATACCTGACGCCGGTCTGGGTGACACTGGGCGCGGCACTGGTTCTGGGCGAGCGGTTCAAAACGGCACGACTGGCGGCGATTGGCGTGGCTTTTGTCGGGGTTTTGATCATCCTGCGACCGGGGCTGCGCGCCTTGTCTGACGGCTATATCGCGATGCTGTTTGTCGCGCCGATTTTTGCGATCAGTTACCTCTCTGCCAAAAGCCTGACGGCGCGACACGGGGCCGGGTTGATCGTGGTGATGCTGTCACTGGCGGTGCCCGTTGTGATGGCGCCTTTTGCCTTAGCGGTTTGGGTTGCGCCGACATGGCCACAGCTTTTGGGCCTGTTCGCGGTTGCCGGTTTTGCCACGCTGGGCCATTACACCATGACCCGCGCCTTCCGCGCCGCGCCGATGGCTGTCACCCAGCCGATCGTGTTTTTCCAACTGGTTTGGGCGACGCTGGTCGGCGTGCTGATTTTTAGCGATCCCTTTGATGTCTGGGTCATCGTCGGGGGCGTGGTCATTGTCGTGGCGATCAGCGTGATCGCCATGCGCGAGGCGCGGCAAACTGAGGCCCGCAAGCAGGCAGCGATCGCGCCAAAGGCCGGGTTTCAGCCGTAGCTAGCCCCAAAAATGCGGCAGGCCAAAACTGGCGTATTCGCGTTGAATGGCCGCCCAATCAATAAAGGTTTGCTCGTCTTGATTGGCTGAAACTGGGTCATCAGAATTCATTTGGGTGGCGATTTCACCGGCAAAGAGCCATTTCCAAAGTGTTGTGAACAACATCGCTCATTCCTCCAAAAAATAGGACAGTTGTTCCAGAAACCCAAAGCTGCGCGTCATCGCGTCGCCCTCGGGTGTGCGGCTGATGCGGCGCAATTCTTCAAGGTCATGAACATTCATCACCACCGCGACCTGGCTGGCGTCGTTCGGGTCGCGCAGGATTTTCGGTACATCACAGATGCCAGCGAAAAACTTCTTATGGGCGACCTGAAATTCCGGCATTTTTTCGGGGGTGGGCACGTCGGCCACGCGGGCAATTGAAACCATCAGGGTCATTTTAGGCACTTTCTGTGTTAAATGATGCCGCCATATCGCGGCCATGCCTGATCATTGCGCAAATATTATTCCTTGATAATATGGTGATTATCGGAATAATAATTCCATGAGGTCGAACAATGATTGATCAGTTGCGGGTGATGGCGATTTTCCAGACCGTGGCGGAGCTGGGCTCGTTCCGGGCGGCGGCGCGGGTGCTGAAACTGTCGCCCTCGGTGATCAGTCACCATGTTTCCCAGCTTGAGGCACATCTTGGATTGCCGCTTTTGTATCGTTCGACCCGGCGGATGTCGCTGACCGATGCAGGGGCGGATTTGCTGGCGGCCAGTCAGAAAATGACCACCGCCGCCCAAGAAGGGCTGGCGGCGATGAACCGGCGGGTCCATCAACCGATCGGCAAGCTGTCGATTACGCTGAATACCGCTTCGGCCTGTTATCCCTATGGCAAATTATATTCGGGTTTTGCCCGGGCCTATCCCAAGATTCAACTGGCGTTGAATTTTACCGATCGGGCGATCCCGCTGGAGGGATCGGAATTTGACGTGGCCATTCGGGGGCGCGCCAAGGCATTGGATGACAGCAGTTACAAGTCCCGTCGGTTGGGCCGTTTGGATTTTTGCTTTTTTGCCGCGCCGCAATATGTGCAAGGGCGGCCAACGCTGAGCTGTATCGATGATCTGGCGGATTGGGATCGCATTCAAAACCCAATGGTGCCTTGGCGCGCGGTGGCGACAACCGCTGATGGCGTCGTGCCTGAACGGGAACCCAAAATCGCCATGTCTTGTGACAACTATACCATGGCGCGCAGCTTTGTTGACGCAGGTCTTGGGTTTATGGTCGAAACCTATCCCTTGGTTGCCGAAGATATTCGCGCCGGTCGTTTGGTGCAATTGTTGCCCAATATGAAACTGCGCCCCATCGACATCTATGCGGTCTATCCTGCCAACAGCCCGCACGATAGTTTGGCGCGTTTATTTGTGGATTATATGCTGATGCAAACTTGGATGATTGACCTTGGTTTTTTGCGGGCCTAACCTTGGCGCAGGGACCGCCCGCTGCGGATAAAAGGAAATTCAGTGCCCAAAGTTGGAATGGAACCCTTGCGTCGTCAGGCGCTGATCGAGGCCACGATTGCCGAGGTGGGGGCGGCGGGCTCGCTTGATGTGACGGTCGGGCAAATTGCGCGACGGGCGGGCATGTCCAGCGGGTTGGCACATCATTATTTTGGCGGCAAAGACCAGATTTTTCTGGCCGCCATGCGGGAAATTCTGACCCGCCTTAGGGATCGTGTGGTGTTGGGTGTTGGGGCGGCAAACGGCCCACGGGCACGCCTGCAGGCGATTGTGGCGGCAAATCTGGAAACCGAAAATCTGGCCAAGGATGTGGTGGCCGCATGGCTGACGTTTTATCTGGCGGCCCTGAGCAGCGATCAGGCGCACAGGCTCATTCAGGTGTATCGCCGCCGGTTGCATTCTAACCTGATGCACGAATTGCGGCCATTGACCGATGCGGCGACCGCGCAGAACATTGCCCGATCCGTGGCGGCGATGATCGACGGGGTTTATATTCAAATCGCCATGGACAAGGGGCGTTTCGGGGCGACTGATGCCATCCAGATGATCCATATTTATCTGGACAGCCAATTGTGCCCAAGATCGGAGAGCGCCCGATGATCGAGGTATATGGCCGCGCCACAAGTTCCAATGTGCAACTGGTGATGTGGGCAATTGCAGAGCTGGATTTGCAATTTTTGCGCCATGATATTGGCCACAGTTTTGGCGGCAATCAAACCGAAGAATTTCGCGCGATGAACCCCAATGGTCTGGTGCCGGTGATCCGCGATGATAAACGTACGATCTTTGAAAGTGCGGCGATTTTGCGCTATCTGGCCGCCGCCTATGGCAGTGACAAGTTTTACCCACGCCATGCCGGGCAACGCGCCGAGCTGGATATGTGGGCGGAATGGATCAAAACCACCTTTGGCCCACTGGTTTTGGGGCGGTTGTTTTACCCTTTGGTGCGGCGCAATCCGGCGTTGCTGGATCAACAGGCGGTGTCGGCGGCGGCAAATGACCTGAAGGAATTGATCATGATGATGGAGCGGCGCATCGGCGATGGGCCATTTTTGAATGGCGATGACATTTCATTTGCCGACATCATGATCGGGCATCTGCTTTTTCGGTATTACACGTTGGATTTTGAAAAAATCGAGGCCCCCGCCCTGTGGGATTATTATCAACGGCTGCGCGCGCGCGAGGGCTATAAAAAACATGTTATGGTTGATTATGGGCCGCTGCGGTGGCGTGCTGAATAAGGGATGAAAAAAACGGCCTGATTTAACAGGCCGGAGTTTTCAGGAAGAGGCGGGCTTTGCGCCCGCTCGTAAATTTCAAACAGCGAAGTGATGAAGTTCACTGTAAGCATTCCAAACCCAAATCTTGCTTTTGCAAATATGCCCGTAAAAATTTGATTATCGCCAAGACGGCTAGGATCAATGCATTCTTACAGCGATTTACTGGGGGCACTCAGGTTCGTATTTCAGATCCTTTCCTTGGGAGGAGATAGTGTAGGGTAATGGTGTCAGAGTTTCATTCCCGGTCAAGAAGTTGTTTCCGATTTGTAAACAATTTGTGACATTACACTGGATTTAGGGGGTAAATGTTGTAAAAACACTACATTTACGCGCAAAATAACGCCGCACCATTGGATTGTTTCCAAAATTAAAACAATCCAACGATCCCCCAAACGCTATTCATTCAAGACCATATGCACCTGGATTTGCGGGTCGCCCGCGGTTTTGGCCGAAAAAACCTCGCGCGCGCCACTGGGACCATTGGCCATGATTTCAACGCCCACACGACCCGACGCAATTTGCGCCATGTCCACATCAAACACCAGATTGGCAAAGGCGTTTTTCACGCAGGTTGGGCATTCTTCCGGCATTTGCGGCTGAAACACTGCTTGTTTGGCGATGGTTTTACCGTCAACCTGAAGGGCCACACTGAAGGTGCCGGGAATTTTCAACCGGTTGATACCTTTCACATGCACCGCCGCCATCTGGGTGGATTTCAGCCGGAATGATGCCGCCGCCGATACGTTTGCCAGCATTTGCAATTTACCTGCCGGTACAATTTCCCCTTCGGGGTGTTCATAGTCGGCCCCCAGATCGGTCAGGGAAATCATTTCGGGGATACTGGTTTCAAAGGGCAGCAATTTGTTGATCACGTCATCTGTGAACCAAAACGGGTCCTCGTGGATCAGTTTTTTAAAGCTGGGCACAGTGGTGGCCTGAACCTCTTGCTGCCAGCGCCACCAAAGCCGATCCCAGTTGCTGTGAAAAAACCAAAAGATCGGGTCAAATGCCGCCACGTCCTGTTCGGCCATGGTCGGGCCGATGGAATCATGCCCACCATCATGGGCGCGGATAATGCCGGTATGAGTGCTTTGCCCGTTTGACCAGCCGTTGAAATCCTCCCACCAGTGGGCCTCCAGCGCCTGATCGATGTGGGTGTTTACGCCATAATCCAACAGCTCTTGCTTGATCTTGGCATGATCAAACCGGCTGGTGGCATACCCCTTTTTGTATTTCACCTTGTCGTCCAATTGTTTCAGATCGCGCGGCAGCGTGTAGCTGGCAAAAGGCGGTTGATCGAATATGTCCGGCAGTTCGCCCGCATAAATGTTCCAATAAGGCATCGTGATATCCTGACAGCCCTTTATGGTGCGCAGCGCATTTTCAAAGTGGAAAATATAGGCGCGATGCCACGGGTTATAGGCGTTTTCGTGGTGCCGACAGTATACATCCGGCGCGGGCAGCCAATGCATGCCCGCAAGTTGGAAATAGCTGTTGGGATCATCGGGCGGCAAATCCATGATGCCCTGAAACGCGGTTTTCAGCAGGTCAATCTCCGGCTGGCTATAGGTGGCAATGTCGCGCCGTATACGCTGGCTTTTTGCAGCCTTGGCCATCAGTTGCACCTGCCCGCGCACCGTCTGGCCGTGCGGGTAATTCTGGGCAATCCAATTGTGAAAGGTTTGCAATTTGGCGTCACTCCACCGACCGGCGGCATCCGGAGGCATCACCCCCTCGCGGGTTTTCGTATAGATGCGATCGGCGTTCAGCTTGACCCCATAATAGCTGTCCAGATCGATACCCTGACCGGCCATGCAGCCGATATCCATGGGGCGAAACATGTCGGCGATATCGTCGATATAGGTGGGGTTTGCCACCGGATGTTCTGAGATTGTCATAATTGCTCCTTTGAAAAATGCCCTTTCGGCGGGGATGCTGCCGAAAAGGAGGCCCTAGTTTTTGGCGGATCTTATTTGTCCGCCCATGCCATCGGGCAAGGTGATGCGAACGTTTTGCATCATGCCCTGATCCTCGTGATCCAAAATGTGGCAATGCAAGACAAAATCGCCGATAAACCGCTGATAGCGGGTGCGCGTGATGATGCGATAAGGTCGGTTTTCGCTGTCGGTGGTCACAAATATCGTGTCTTTCCACGCGCCCTTCAGGCGGGCATAGGGCGAGGTATTGCCCGGTTCATAGCCGCTGACATCATTGCCGTCGGGATCATAAATCGCGATGATTTGAAACGGATTGACGTGGATGTGGAACGGGTGGCCGCCGGAAAATGATTTCAGTTCCCATTCATCCGTCGTGCCCAAGGTCAGATAGCGGTTGATAAATCCGGCCTTGTAGGGCGCTGGTTTTACAAGGTCACCGGCCGCGTCCAGATCGCCGATCATGAAATCGGTAATGTCCGGGTTTTCCTCATTTGCCGCGATCTTGAAACCCAGCGTTTGACGACCATCGGGCACCGCATTCATCAGGGACTTGTGGGGCTCAAACGATGCCAGACCCAAATTGGTGCGTAAATCGGCGACAACTTTGGTGCGGGTTGCGGCATCAAGGTTCAGTTGCGCGGCATGATCCAACAAGATCGAGCGCGCGCGATCCTCAACGCTATCAGACCCCATCGGATCGCCTTCGCCGACAACCACAAAGCCCAATAAATTCACGCTTTTCTTGATTTCAGATGCTGTATCGGTTGCCTCGATCGCGCCGTCCATCATGCAATAAACGCCGCTTTGCGGAAAAACCATCACCAGATCTTCGCGGTATCCGGGATGCAACAGGGCCTCATTTTGCGTCACCAGACGATCGCGGGTGATGCCATCGGTGGCCATGGATAATTGCGTGGCTTTGGCACCGGAACAATTGATCGCCATAAAGGCGGCCTGTTCTTTAGGCGTGCGATTGGCAAAATCAGCCGAGGAAACCTCGGCCTCGACCGAGGCGGGCATTTTGACAAAGCTTGGCTTGATGGAATCACGCACACCGGCATGGATCATTCGCCAGCGGCTGAGCGTGCCTGCCTGAAAACCGGATAAAATTGGCAGAACCTCGCCGTTGATCGAGGTATACCGACCCGAGGCGCGCCATTTGCCCGGGCCAAATACCTCGTCATATGTTTCGATCACCCCGACATCGCCCGGATCGCACCGCCATGTGCCATCGGCGTTCTTTTTGATGGCCGATGTATAGTCGCCCGGCGTCTCATAACAAGCATAGGGGATTTGTTGAAACAGCACGATTTGTTCGGGCATTTTCGGCCCCGTAGGATTGGCCAGTAAAACATCAACATCACCCGGCGCATTGGGGCCGGGCAGGCGATCACCTTCGACGATCATCGCGCCCGCCATGCCGCTGGAAACCTGCAACGCTGTCGAGCCATGCAAATGCGGGTGGTACCAAAACGTGCCTGCGGGGTGGGTATCTGGCAAATTGTATTCGTAAGTGAATTCGACGTTCGGGCGGATGGTGATCAGCACATTGTCGGAATTGCCCGTGGGGCTGACCCAAAAACCGTGGCTGTGCAAATTGGTGGAATTGAAACAATGAGGCTTGTTGGGGGTGGTGCTTGCCAGACAATCCGGCCCTTCGGCAGGCAGATTGTTTTTCAGCGTGATCCGAAATGTATCGCCCGGGCGCATTGTCACCGTCGGGGCGACAAATGGAATTTCAGGATTGGTATCGGTGCCTTGATAGCTGCGCAATCGCACCCTGTCATATTTCTGACCCACCGGGTTTCTTGGGTTGTAAATTTTGCCGCCGCTGGAATAATCAATCTCGCTGTTCCACGAAATTATACGGGGCGGGCGCGGGGCACCGGGGGGCAGGCCACCTTTGATGGCACGCAAGGCGCCTTCCTGATTGGCGACATTATTGCCAAATATATCCTGGGCAAAAATTGCCGCTGCGGGTGGATTTGACACCCCGTTACTGGATTGTGCCAAGACGCCGGTGGTTAAAAAGCTGGCGCTAATGATGCTGGCAAGCAAACAGATGCTGCGCAGATAAATAGATTGCATGAGGTTCCCCCAAATGAAATTTGTTTTCTCCGCTGGCTGAATAAAAACTGAAATATACTTTAAAAAATGCCTTCGGCCCGATCAGCTTATCAGAAAAAGCGCTTTTGTCATCTTTTCATTTTTGACGACTTGCCGCAAATTGCGGGCATGGACAGGCTTGATATTCTGCACCGGCTGATCGCCTTTGAAACCGTGAGCGCGGACAGCAATCTGGAAATGATTGAGTTTGTGGCGAAAATTTTGCGCGGCGCAGGTGTTGCGGTTGAAATAATTCCCGATGCAAGCGGCAGCAAGGCCAACCTTTATGCCACCATTGGCCCCGCTGATATTGGCGGTGTGATGCTCTCTGGTCATGCCGATGTTGTACCGGTGACGGGGCAAGTCTGGAGCAAACCGCCATTTCAATTGACCCACGAAAATGGCCGCCATTACGGGCGCGGCACGACCGATATGAAAGGCTTTCTTGCTTGTGCGCTTGCGATGGCCCTGAGGGCGGCCAAAGCCGAGTTGAAAACCCCACTGCATCTGGCGATTTCCTATGACGAGGAAATCGGCTGCATCGGTGTGCGCAGCCTGATTGATATGCTGGCGGTCGCACCGGTGCGGCCCCGGTTTTGCATCGTCGGCGAGCCGACCGGCATGGCGGTTGCGACCGGTCACAAGGGCAAACTGGCGGCGCGGGCCACCTGTCGCGGGCTTGAGGCGCATTCCGCCCTTGCCCCGACGGGGTTGAACGCGATCCATCTGGCGGCGGAATTTGTCACCGCCTTGCGGGGGCTGCAAAATGAGCTGGCGCAAAACGGCGCGAAAGACGGCGATTATGATGTGCCCTATACGACCATCCACACCGGCATCATTCGCGGCGGTGTGGCGCTGAATATCGTGCCAAATCACTGTGAAGTGGATTTTGAAATTCGCAATTTGGCGGGCGATGATGCCGCGAATATCCTGACCCGTATTCGCGCGGCAGCGGCGGCCATCGTGGCGGGTTTTGATCACCCCAAAGCCCTGATCGAAATTGACGTCGTGAACACATATCCCGGCCTTGACACCCCCCAAGGCGCGGCGGTTGTGGATTTTGTGAAATCCCTGACCGGGGCGAATGGCACGATGAAAGTGGCCTTTGGTACCGAGGCGGGGCTGTTTGACCAGCGACTTGGTGTGCCTTGCGTGGTTTGCGGCCCCGGATCAATGGCGCAGGGGCACAAGCCGGATGAATATATTTCGCACGATCAATTGGCCGCCTGTGATGCGGCCTTGACGGTGCTGCTGGATCGCCTGATCGCCGGTATTTAGGGTCAGGATCCTAGGTCAAATCAATAAGGCGCGGCACCTCTTGGCTGGCATGATCCAGAAAGGCTTGTAAAACCCGCGCTTTGTTGACGCTTTTCATCGTCGCCAACCCGACCTGAATGGGGTGACGAATGCCCGCCAGCGGCACAAAGGCCAGCGGGCGACCGTCGGGGGCAAAATCGCCCTTGCCGCGCGCATTCACCAAACTGAACCCGGCACCATTGGCCACCAATGCGCGCACAACAGCCGGCAGGCTGCTGCGATCCCCGACGCTGGGCCGCAGGTTTTCAGCATAAAACAGCGAATGAAAATAATCGCGGCTCATCGGCAGGTCAAGCAATACAAAGGGATCGTGGTGCAGTTCTTGCATGGTCACAGAAGAAGCCGTGGCCTTAGCGTGGCTTGGATGCAGCATTGCAAAAGTGGGCAGGGCGGCAAGCGGCATAAAATCGATGTCCTTGGGGATTTCCAAGTCATAGGTGATAGCGATTTCAATTTCGGCACGGCGCAGCATGTTCAACAAGTTGCTTTGATGGCCCTCGCGCAGGGTCACGTTGGCGTCTGGGTAAATCGCCTGAAAAGACGCCCGCAAATTGGCGCTGATCAGCGGGGCAAGCGTCAGAAAACACCCCACCGCCAACGGGCCACTGGCACGATGGGCGATTTCACCGGCCAGATCATGCAGGTTGGCGGCACTGCCCAAAATTTCTTTGGCGCGGTTGAAAATCCGCTGCCCGCCGGGCGTCAGCGACAGCCCGTGGGCGTGTTTGCGCACAAATAATTGCACGCCAAATTCGCCTTCCAGTTGGGTGATCGCGGTGCTGATCGAAGGGGAGGATACATTGATCCGCGCCGCCGCCCCGGCGATTGATCCGGCGTCCCCCACCGCGACCAGATATTCCAGTTGGCGAAGGGTAAAGCGCAGCGCCATCAGATCGCCGCCGCCTGCGTCGCCATCCAGGTTTGGAAATCCCGCACTGTGCCCTCGTAGTCGGCGGCGGCCAGCGGGCCGGAAGTGGCATATCGCGACGACAGCGCGACCTGCATCGCTTCCAGTTTTTCGCGATCCTCGCGGTTCACCTCTTGCCAGAGCGCGATGCGCGAGGCCAAAGTATCATCGTCCAGATCATTGCCAAAAGTCGACATTGTCCAGCTGACCTCGACTTGGTTCACCGCAATCGGCATTAGGCTGAGGGACACCAGCAAGGTCGCCGCTTGGCTGGCGACCTGACAGGGAAAAATCGAAAACAACGACGATCGCTGGCGTTGTTCCTTGCCCAGACCGGCCCCACCCATGCCGCGCGGGGTGGCGGAATCCGGATAATTGGCAAAATAACTGGTGAAAGCCGCCGCCGAGGGCCCTTTGCGCGACAGGCCCGTGGGGGTGTATTCGTGCAGGGTTTTTGGATGCACTACCGACAAGTGATAACCTTCCATGAAATTTTCAACGAGGCATTTCCAGTTCACCTGCCAAACCTCGGATTCGCGGTGAATGATGCGAAAGTTTTCGGGTTCATAGGGGGCAAGCATATCCGCCAGATCGCCCAATTGACTGGCCAATGAGGGCGGGTTTTCAGACAGGTTTGCATAAATGAACCCGTTCCAGATTTCGCTGGTGATACGGGGCAGGGCACAGTTTTTGGGGTCAAACCCGGCGTTTTCCATCCGCGCGGCGCGCAACAGCACCCCGTCATGATCATAGGTCCAGGCGTGATAGCTGCAAATCAGCCGTTTTGCGTTGCCCATACCCTGCGCGACGGGCATGCCGCGATGCCGGCAAACGTTGGACAGCACGTTGATTTCGCCGGCTTTGTTGCGGATCACCACCAAGGGTTCGCCCAAAACTGTCGTGGTGAAATAATCGCCCGATCTGGTAATTTCATCCTCGCGACCAAGGCAATACCAGCCCTTTGCAAGGATGTTGGCGCATTCCCATTCAAAGAAGGCCTGGCTGGTGTAAAATTCACCAGTTAACCCCATCGGGGCATCCTCGGGCAGGGCCGCAAGATTTTTTAATTCGGCCAGCATGTTTTTGATCATCATTCCCCGCCTTTTTCTAGGTGTCATCCCCCGGCACGCCATAAGAAGGTGCGGCGCGTGGATCCAGCGCGCGCTGCACATAGGCCGCCATTTGTGGTTTGTATATTTGCCACGCCGTGGTCAGTTCGGCGATGGGGCAATTTTCAGTCCAGTCAACGCGCAAATCGACCAGCGGCCAGTTTTTCTTGTCGGCGATTTGCAGGCCCGCGGAATGTACCGGCCCCGCCTCGCCGCCCGCCGCAAGACCCGCTTGCAGAGCGGCGATCAGACGATCCCCCAGATGGCCCTTGGCGATCTCGAACGCCGCCACGATGGCGGCGGGCACGGTATCATTGGCCAGCATGTTGCCACCCGACGCCACATCCGTACCCTGTGCCTGCGTCCAGATGCCCAGCGAATTGGGGCCGGAATGAATGGCTGTATTGCCGTGGCGATCCACGGCTAAAACCTGGCGGTATTCAATGAACCGGCCTTGGTCACGGATGCCCGCAATTGCCTCGCCCGCTGTCATACCGCCGCCCATCAAATCCAGCGCAAAGGGACCAAGGCTGGGATCGGTCACATTCTGGCTGGCAACCGCCCCTGCGCCAGCGCGGGTATAGGAACAACGCGCGGCCACCGCAGGGGATGACGATGAAATTGCCACCCCGAACATGCCGGTATCGGCGCAACGGGCAACCAGTGAAAAGGTCATGGTGTATGCCCCTGTGTATATTCGTCGGGGATCACCGCGGTGCCGTCGATTTCCACCAGCCAGTCAGGCCGCGCCAGCGCTTGCACCACCAGCCCGGTTGAAACCGGAAACACCCCCTCGATATAGCCGCCCATGGTGCGGTACACATCTTCGCGGTGGCGCACGTCGGTGATGTAAACCACGACTTTTACCAGATGTTCCATGCTGCCGCCGCATTCCTCGATCAACTGGCGGATATTCTGCATCACCTTATGGGTCTGCGCGACGGGATCATTGCTGGAAATATTTACGAAATCATCAAGGTTTTGCGGGCACTGACCGCGCAGATAGACGGTTTTGCCGCCTTGGGTGACCACCGCCTGACACAGATCGTTATTCAGGTTTTGCTCGGGATAGGTGTCGCGGGTATTGAATTTACGATGGCGGGTATGGGCCATTTGGCGCTCCGTAGGGTTGTTCCTGCTGTTGTCGTTATATTTATGCGCCCTTGCTTTGGTGTTGTCGGGACGCATGATAGGTCTGATATATTTGTTGGGTGGCGATGTGGTCGGCGACATGTTTGGCGTCGTGCCAGACCCCCCAGATGAACGAGGATCCGCGCCGCGATTGCCAAGGCAGGCCAAGGAAAAACACGCCCGGTTCCGCCGATACGCCGCGTTGATGTTTTGGCGCACCTTGCGCGTCAAAGGCATCAACCTTGAGCCAGCTATAATCGCGTGCAAATCCGGTGGCCCACAGGATCGTGGTGATGCCCGCAGCCGCCAAATCCAGTTCAGACAGCGGATCGGTCATGCAATCCGGATCAGGCGGGATAACATGCGCCGCCGGTTCAAGCGGCAAATCCAGCCCGTTGCGTTGAACATAGGCGTCAGCGGCCCTGAGCATGCCCAGATAATTGGCATCGCCACCTGCAATATTTTTCGACAGGTCCGGCGCAAAGCGCAGCACGCCACCGGCATAGGTTTCAGTGCGACCAACCAGCGTCATGCCCCGCGCCGCCAGACGCCGGAAATCCACGGTTTTGCCGCCGTTTGCGCCACTAACCGCGATGGTGACATGTTCGGTGCCCGGGGCAGGCGCCGGAATATCCCACAGGCCCAGCACCCCCAGCCACCAGCAAAAATCACGGTCGCGATAGCTGCGCGGCGGGCGATCATGCGGGCCGACCGACAGGTAAACCTTGCGCCCCGCCTGCATCAGTTCTTCGGCGATTTGCGCGCCCGAGGATCCGGCACCAACCACCATCACCGCACCATCAGGCAGTTGATCGGGGTTGCGGTAGTCATAGGAATGCATCTGGGTAAACGGGGCATCCTTTGGCACAACCGGCGGGATCACCGGCGTTTGAAAAGCGCCCGTCGCGCAGACGACATTATCCGCCTCGATCACCCCGTCCGAGGTTTCCACCCGAAAACCCGCACGCCCTTCAAGCGGCGTCGCACTTGTGACCTCGACACCGGTGCGAATGGGGGCGTTGATTTTTTCCGCATAGGCCACCATGTAATCGGCGACCTCTTCTTTGGCAGCAAATCCCTCGGGGTCGGTTTTGCTGAATTTCAGGCCGGGAAACCGGTCATGCCAAGCCGGGCCGTTGGCCTTCAGCCCATCCCACCGCCCGCTGCGCCAGCGTTCGGCAATCCGGTCGCGTTCCAGCACCAAATGCGGAATGCCTGCATTGCCCAGATGTTCGCTGATCGCAACACCGGCCTGACCACCGCCCACGACAAGGGTGTGAATTTTCTCAATTGTCATGGGTGATCGCCAGAAATTTTGGCGTTCAGATATTGCGCAAAATCGTAATTTGGCCGTTCCAGATGTGACAGGTGGCCGGGTTTGGCGCGCGCGGAACTTAGCCCGTTAAAAACCTTTTCGGTACAACCGCGATCCTCGACATTGACTTCGTCCAGCAGGGTTTTCAGGGCTACAAAGTTTTCCTGCGCGTCGGGGTCGTTTTTGTAATCGTCCGACATGCCGCCGCCAAAGCGGATATGCACCTTGCCGGGCTCAATCGGATGCAGGCTGAGATACCAGAAATATCCGGGTGTGAGCGTGATCAGCAGCGAGGGATAAATCGCCAACAAAAACGTCGTGCGACGTTCATCACCTTTCAGGCGATCATTGCTGGGGTGCGCCATGGCAATGCGCAGCGTCTCATCCTTCAGGATAGTGTGATAATTGAAGGCAGGCAAACCGGGCGGGCAAACCATTTCCTCGAGCTTGGACAGCCCGCCAATGGTGCCCGCGTGGCATACCGGCAGGTGATAGCTTTCCATGAAATTCTCGGCCAGTACTTTCCAATTGGTGTCCCAGACGTGTTCCTCATAAAACGTCTCGGCATAGTTGGTCATGTCATAGCCCGCGACCATATGCTCGACCTCGCGCAATTGATCGGCCACGTGCGGTGCATCGGCGTTGAGCGTGACAAAGACCCAGCCCAGCCATTCCTCGCAACGCACCTTGGGCAGTTTGTAGTCGCTTTTACAGAAACCCTCGTTCAGTGTCATCGCAGGCGCACCCCTGAGCGAGCCGTCCAGATTATAGGTCCAGGCGTGATAGGGGCACACAATGGATCGGGCATTGCCGCGACCATGCAGCAAGGTGGACATCCGGTGCAGGCAAACATTGCTGAGCGCAGAAAGCTGTCCGTCGCGGTCGCGGATTACCGCAATCGGCTGTCCGGCCAAATCGCACGTGGTATAGTCGCCCGCGTTGGGCATGGCATCGGCGCGCCCGACACAGAACCAATCCTTGGCAAAGATATGCTCCAGCTCGTGTTGCATGAACTCCTCGGAGGTATAGACCGACGGCGGCATGGCCTCTGCGCGCTCAAAGGGCAGGGCGGTGTTTTTGCGCAGGGCTTCTACCGGATTAATATGATCTTTGGGCATCGTATTTTTTCCTATGTGCGGCGCGGGAGTCGGGGGCAATTTCGGGGGAAACCAACTGGAAGTAGTGAAGCCATCAACAACAGTCGGCTTGCCAGCCAGCGACTCGGTTTCGCCGGAATTTGTGCATGCCGCCGGTATTGATCATCGTTGATCATCGCGGGACTCCCTTGAAATTGAATTCGCGCCAGTCTGACGGCAGAACGAGCGGCGATAAAGCACAAGATTCCACAGCCCTGATTAGCCTAGGACTAATTAGAGTTCTGTGTCAAAGGAATGTGTAAAGGAAAGGGTGTTACCCGATCACCGAAAAGCTGGAATTTTGGTTGATCTCGCGATTGCGCGAAAACGCCCCCAGATTGATCGTATGGCCGATGTTTTCCAGCGTGAACTGCACCGGTTCAACGTCGTGATCCACGCCACCTTCGCAAGCGGCTACAATTGCGGCCATGATTTTTCCGGCCACCGGCGCGTTCTTGAATTGATTGCCGCTGGTGCCAACCGCCATATAAAAACCGGGCAGATCGGATTTGTCGTAAATCGGCATCCAGTCGTCGGACACATCATACAGCGCAACCACGCCTTTGGCCTGTTCTGGTATGCCCAATTCCGGCAGGCGCTGGGCCAGACGCATCACCATTATTTTCCACTGATCGGAAAAATCGGCGTTGAAAACATCGGGATCTTCGATCCATTCACGCGTGTCACATGCTGGATCCTCGGACCCGATCAGGATGTTGTTGCCGATTTCGGGCCGCGCATAGGTGTGAATGTCACTGTCGGAATAAACCATGCCGTCGCGTTCAAAATTCATGCCCGCTGGGGCGGGTACATGGGCGACTTCGTGGCGCAAGGCGCGGGTTTTGATTTTCATGGCATTTTCAACACCGGCCATTTTGTTGATCACAAAACTATGGGGGCCGGCCACGTTTACCACGACGGGCGCGTCAATTTCGGTGCCATCCTTTAACGTCACGCCAATCACACGGCCACCGGCCTGACGAATGGCGGCAACTTCGGTGTTGAACATGAATTCACCGCCAGCCGCCATCGCCGCCTGCTGGGCGTTACGCGCCGACAATTTCGGATCCGACACATAGCCGCCACGCGGGAAAAACACCGCACCACTGACAGCGTCCCCGGTGGGTTCGCCAAAGCCGGGGTCCTCGGGACGTTTGGCGGGTTCAAACGTGTGGGTATCGGCACCTTGCAACCGGTTTGGAATGTCCGCCACAGGCACATCTTCCCAAGGACAGTCGATTTGATCCATGGTATCGCAGACGATTTTCAAATCGTGATTATGCGGGGTTTTGATCACCAAACAGCCCGTATCATGGTATTTGATCAAATCATCCGCCACGCCGCGGCCGATGTAATCTTCCCAGTTTTTCCAGTAATGCCAGCCCTCATAGGCCAAAGCACAGGTTTCAAAGGCGGAATAATAGGTGCGGATGATGGCGCAGGAACCGGATGTCGAGCCATAGCCCGCCTCGGGCAATTTATCGATCGACAGGGTTTTCAACCCCTGTTTGGCCATTTCATAAGCCGTACAAGCGCCAATAACGCCCGCGCCGATGATGATTGCGTCATAAGAATTGGCCATCAGAGTGTCTTTCCAAAAAGGGGCTGGCACGCGCCGTGGCGCACCGCCGAACAGGTTTTCCGCACCTGACCACAGGCGGTTCCGGGCTGCAAGAAACAACTGCACGGTGGATTTGAAGATCTGACAGTAACGGGGGAAATTGACGGATGATTGGGGCAAACCCAGCGGTAAAACCGGAAACAATGCCACATTGTTGACCCAAAATGACCTCTGGTTGAGAACAATTTTTCCGCGAACCGACCACGATGCACCTGTAGACATGTCTTGGGTTGAACCAGAATTTTGGCATTTTGGCCGAGGTTTTATTCACAAATACGACAATACACCGGCCCAGAGTAACAAGTAACGCCGACAGTCGGCACAGATAAGTTTGAGGTGAACAATGGCTTCACAACCACAAATGCGTTGGACAAAACAACCTTTGCCGCAAGGTGCAGGGGGGGGGCGCCAATCGATCCACCAAAATTTTTCTGATCAATCGAGTTTTTATGCCGGGCGACAGCCCTGGGTGATCGCAGGGATGGAGAAGTAACATGCCAACAACATTTGACGTATTTTATTTGGGCACAAGCGGCACTTTTATTGACCCCACCGAAGGCAATTCAAACGCGGAAAATGCCGCGTTGTTGAACGGTCAGACTTTTGGCACTTCGGGCACGCCCTTGTCAGGGCAGGTGCAAGAATTTTCCCCCGGCACCACGGGGTTCGGGGGCGGAACGACGACCGCCTATGATATGGACAACAACAATGCCAATGATACGTTTTCGCTTGATGGCGGGGCGGACCAAACTTTTGACGGCTTGTCGGTTTATAACGCGACCATAACCTATCTTGATGGCACGACGGCGTCGATCACAGCGGTGGTTTTCCAGGATACCGCGGGCAATCTGTATCTGGCACCGGAGATGTCGGCCAATGCGGACCAGGCGGCGCTGGAGGCGATGCCGATACAGTCGCTGACCCTGAATTCGGTTTCTATTTCCGAGAATGTAAACTTTGCCTCTGACCGCGAAGTAATTGATTTTGTCGAAACCGACGGCACGGTTGAGGGAACCGGTGGCGATGACGTAATCGATGCCGGTTATATGGGCGATCCACAGGGCGATCGGGTGGACAACAATGATGCGGTCATTGGCGTTGGCGATGAGGATATTATCGTGGCGGGTGCTGGCAATGATCAGGTTTTTGCCGGTGCTGCTGACGACACGGCTTATGGCGGCGAGGGCGACGACACGCTGTATGGCGGTGCGGGCAATGATACGCTATCGGGTGATGCGGGCAATGACACGCTGTTTGGGGACGCGGGTGCTGACCGGTTGTTTGGCGGCACCGGCGCGGATTCCATATCCGGTGGTGCCGATGCCGATGTTATCAATCTTGAGGAAAATTTTGGTAACGACGTGATTGTTGGTGGCGAAGGCGGCAATGATTCAGACATTATTTCCGCAGATACGATCAGCGCCGATCTTGACATTACCTTTACCGGTGACGAGGCGGGCACCGTTTCGGATGGCACCAGCACCGCCACGTTTAGCGAAATCGAGGCGATCGAGGCAGGATCAGGCAACGACACCATCGATGCCTCGGCGGCAAGCACAGGCAAGGCGATTGCCGCGGGTGCGGGCGATGACACCATCACCGGCAGTTCCGGCAATGACGAGATTAAACTGGGCGATGGCACGGGTACCGACAATGATGTCGTTATTCTGAACAACGGATTTGGCGACGACGTCATTGGGTATTTTGATGCACCGATTGATAATGGCGACGGCACCTTCACGGGCGTAGATACTTTTGATGTCTCGGGTCTGGTGAATGCTGGCGCGACCCCGGTTACCACCGATGATGTGGTCGTCACCGACACCATTGGCGACGGCACCGGCGCACCGGTCCTGACATTCCCCAATGGCGAAAGTGTGCAACTGGATACCAGCATGTCCGCCGCTGATTTTAGTAATCCCGCGGTTCTGAACGCCATTGGCATCCCGTCACCAAGCAGCGTGCCCGCCGATGGCACGGTGAGCGGCACCTTGGGTGATGATTTGATCGACACCGCCTATACCGGTGACCCCGAAGGCGACATGGTCGATAATAACGACAATATCGTGGACGGCAGCAACGATGATTACATCTTTGCCGATAACGGCGACGACAGTGTCAATGCCGGTTTGGGTGACGACACGGTTTATGGTTGGTGGGGCGATGATACCATCGATGGCGGCACCGGCAACGACGCTCTGTTTGGCGGCAGCGATAGCGATACCTTTGTGATCAACGAAGATTTCGGCACTGATCTGATTGACGGGGCAAATGACGCCAACGGCTTGGATATCGATGTTGTCGATGCCTCGGCCATGACTTCCGATTTGACGCTGAATTTGGATCAGCCCAGCGGCGGCACCCTGTCGGAGGGCGCAAATTCTGCATCTGCTGAATATATTGAACAATTTATTCTGGGTTCGGGCGATGACAGCGTAACCGCGCTGTATTCCGTTGACTCGATTGATCTTGGCGAAGGTGCCGATACGATCAATGCCGGCTCGGGCGATGATACCATCGACCTTGGCAGCGATGGCGGTGCGCAGGGCGACGGTGATGCCGATGTCATGGTCTTTTCCGATGGCGATGGCAACGACAGCATCGCAAATTTTGAGGCCCCCTATCAGGATATCAACGGCGACTGGATCGGCGTCGACACTCTTGACGTATCCAACCTGCATGATGTGGCCGACAACGAGGTAAACACCCTTGATGTCGTCGTCACCGAGGTCAGCGGCAACGCGGTTTTGACATTTCCCAACGGCGAAAGCCTGACCTTGAAAGGCGTGAGCGCGTCCGAGGTCAGCAGCACCGAGCAATTGATCGCCATCGGCATTCCCGCCCCGCCCGATGGCACGGTCGAGGGCACGTCGGGCGACGACACCATTGACATGTTTTACACCGGTGACCCCCAAGGTGATATGGTTGATAACAACGACAATATCGTCGACGGCAGCAACGATGATTTGATCGTCGCGGGTGCAGGTGACGACAGCATCTTTGGCGGTGCCGGGGACGATGTGATTTATGGCGGTGCTGACGATGATACGATCAGCGGATCCACCGGATCGAATCTGCTGTTTGGTGACGAGGGCAATGATACATTTATTGTCGAAGGGCCATTTTCCGGCAACACCATTACCGGTGGTGAAGATGCAGGTGGCGGTGACGTCGATGTCCTTAGCATGGTGGATATTACCGATGCAGTGACGCTGGATTTGACACAAAATGGCGGGGCCGATCCCGAAAGCGGGACAGTAATCGGTGCCGCAGGCCCGATCAGTTTCGAAGAGATCGAGGTGGTGAACCTTGGGTCTGGCAATGACACTGTCATCGGCTCGTCGGGCAATGATTCCGTGCACGCGGGTCTTGGCGATGACCAGATTGATGGTGGTGACGGGGCCGATACATTGGATGCCGGTGGCGGTAATGACACCATGGACGGTGGCGCGGGCGACGATAATTTGATCCAAAGCGGCGGTGACGACAGCGTGTCGGGCGGCGCGGGGTCAGACACGCTGAATGTGGCCGACAGCGAGGTCGCCGATCAATCCATTTTAGTGAATGTCGACGACACCGGTGCCGGTTCATCGCTGCTTAATACATTTGGTGATACCACCACCTTTGAAAGCATTGAGAATTTTACCGCCAGCGAAACCAATGGCGGCACAGATACGATCAATCTGACCAGCACCGCCGGCCTGGGCGATGTGTCAGGTATTTCCGACGCTGCGGTGGGTGTTTTCACCCCCAATGTGGGCACGCCGATCAATTTCGGTGGCCCTGGCGAGCCGACGTTCAGCGAGATCATCAGCGGGGCGGCATCGGTTGGCCCGGGTGGCAACTTTACCATCACCAGCGGCGACGAAAGCGGCACGGTTGGCAACATCAGCTTTGAAAATTTTGAAACCATTTCCATCGATGTGGTGTGTTTTGCCAAAGGGACGTTGATCACCACCGAGCGTGGCGAGGTGGCGATCGAGGATCTGTTCCAAGGCGACAAGGTGATGACCCGTGACCATGGATTGCAGGCGATCAAATGGATCGGCCACAGCCGTGCCCGTGCCACGGGGCATCTGGCGCCGATCATGATCAAAAAGGGCGCCATGGGGAACCTGCGCGATTTGCGGGTATCCCCCCAGCACCGCATGGTTGTTCAGGGCTGGAAGGCGGAAATGCTGTTTGGCGAGGAAGAGGTTTTGGTCGCGGCCAAACATCTGGTCAATGGCGATACCATTTTTGCCCAAGAGGGCGGCGAGGTCAGCTATTACCACATGCTGTTTGAAACCCACGAGATTGTCTTTGCCGAAGGTATCCCCTCGGAAAGTTTCCATCCCGGTGAATGCGGGATGTCGGCACTGGATGAAAATGCCCGCGAGGAAATTTTCGAGCTGTTCCCGGAATTGCGCGACGACATAACCGCTTTTGGCCCTGCGGCACGACTGTCGGTGAAGGGAAGCGAAGGCGTGGTGTTGTCAACATTGATCTAAGGCGCGCGCACAAAGCCGCGAAAATTGCCAAAGCCCGACCACCTGAGTGTGTGTCGGGCTTTTGCATACTCCAGAGCCGGGTGGAATTGCGCCGCCAAACGCTTGTCTATCGGCGTGGTTCGTGCATTCTGGACCGGTGGCCAATGCCACAAAACCACAAAGCTCCCCACGCAAGGCACGCAATGACCCAGTTTACCTTTGATACCACCGCACGCATCGAATTTGGCGCGGGCCGCCTGAATAATCTTGGCGAGCTGGCGGCGGCGATGTTGGGTGGGCGGGTGTTGCTGGTCACCGATCCGGGCATTGTGGCGCTGGGCTTGGCGGGGCGGGTGATGTCGATATTGACGGGCGCGGGGCTGGATGTGCAGATTTTCGATCAGGTGCAGGCCGACCCGCCCGAAGCGGTAATTTTGGCGGCAACAGCGATGGCAACCGACCACAATTCCACAGGCATCATTGGCTTGGGTGGCGGATCCTCGCTGGATGTGGCCAAACTCGTGGCGATTTTAGCAAAACAAAAACAAAACCTTGCGGCGATTTATGGCGTGGGAAATGTATCCTCGGATCGCTTGCCTCTGATCCTTGTGCCGACAACGGCGGGCACCGGATCAGAGGTGACCAAAGTGTCGATTGTAACCACGGGGGCGCGCGAAAAAATGGGTGTGGTATCGCCGGTTTTGCTGCCCGATGTGGCGCTGCTTGATCCGGAACTGACCTATGGGCTGCCGGCGCATATCACCGCCGCCACCGGCATTGACGCAATGGTGCATGCGATCGAGGCCTATGCATCGGTCAGCCCGAACAACAACCCGATTTCCCGAAATCTGGCGGTAAATGCGTTGCGCCTGATGTTGCCACAGGTTTTGAACGCGGTGAAAAACCCCACAGATCAGGCCGCACGCGCCGATATGTTGCTGGGCAGCATGCTGGCCGGGCAGGCATTTGCCAATTCTCCCGTCGCCGCGGTGCATGCCTTGGCTTATCCGATCGGTGGGCATTTCAAAGTGCCGCACGGGTTATCAAACGCGTTGGTTTTGCCACATGTGTTGCGGTTTAATTGTGAAACTGCGCCGGACGTCTATGCCGAATTGGCCGCGCAGGTATTGCCGGAAATTTTGGGTGATGCGGCCACGCGCGCGGCGAAATTTGTCGATCATCTGGCGGTACTTTCGCGCGATTGCGGGCTGGAACAGGGGTTGAACGAGGTTGGTATTGGCAAAAAGGATCTGCCGATGATGGCCCGTGATGCGATGAAACAAACCCGCCTTTTGGTGAACAACCCGCGCCCCCTGACCGAGGCCGACGCCTTGGCGATTTACACGGCGGCGTTGTAAAATGGGGGCGCGGCGTATCAGGGCCGACTATGTCATTTTCCGCCCCCTGCAAACCCGCTGGGCGGATAACGATATCTATGGGCACATGAATAATGTTGTGCATTACCAATTGTTTGACACGGCGATCAACGGCTGGCTGCTTGATGCTGGTCTGCTTGATTTGCGGCAAAGTGAAACCGTGTTTTTTGTCGGGGAAACCACCTGCCGGTATTTTGCGCAGATGAAATTTCCGCAAACCATCGATGCGGGTTTTCGCCTGTCGCGCCTTGGCAATGCCGCATTAACCTATGAAATCGGGCTGTTTGTGGCGGGGCAGGATCAGCCCGCCGCCGAGGGCGAGTTTGTGCATATTCAGGTTGACCGGCAAAGCCATAAATCGGCGGCGCTGTCGGATGTGCAACGGAAAATTTTGCAGCCGCTGTTGAAACTCTAAATTTCAGCACGCGCCAGATAAAGCCGCACGGCTTCTTGGATGTGCCGAAAACGATCCCCGCCCAGATGCTTGCCACCGTACCACCGCGTCACCACGATGATGTGGTCGGCGATGGCGGCACGTTCCAGCATGCGCAGGATCACCGCACCGGCACCGGTTTCGCCATCGTCGTTTTTGCTGGGGCCAGTCGCGCCGATATAGCCCCACGAATGATGGGTGGCCTTGGCAAATTTTTTACGCCGCTTCAGGTCTTTGATGAATTGCTTGGCCGCATCATCATTGGCGCATTTCCCGCCGGACACCGCATATTTTGAGCCACGGTCGTGGATGATCTTTTCAAGAACAAGCATGGACCGAGCCCATATCGGGGCGGACTGCATGGATCAAGCTTAATCCCCAAAACGACGAAGGGCCGCCCGAAGGCGACCCAGTCGTGTGCCACTTGGGTGAGTGACTAATTGGAGCGGGCGAGGCGATTCGAACGCCCGACCCTAACCTTGGCAAGGTTATGCTCTACCCCTGAGCTACGCCCGCATCCGTTAGTGTGGCGACGTTTAGTAAACCCCGCCGTCCCCCGCAAGAGGAAAAACACCGCCGTGGCAAAAATAATCCAAGTTTATGCCGACGGAAATTCTGTGCTGTCCCGTAATACCCTTTGAAGCCGCACATCGTAAGGGGATCCTGAGGTTTTACGCACCCCGTTCGCAAGTGACGCTATTTAAGGGTCAAACTCTCCCCAGTGATGACCCTTAATGCGAGGGCCGCCAGACAGGTTTTGGCAGGTCTTCTTTGGCGCCCTTTTCAACCCGAAAAGGGCGCCAAATCATTCTGGCAGCGCGTCAAGGCGCGGCTCGATCTTATGGGTGGCCATTTCAAAATCCTCGGTATGGACAATAACGCCGTCCTCTGTCAGCAGGATCAACCCATAAGCGCCCGGTTCGGGCACCGAATAGCTGCTGTCGGCACCAGATAATTCCATCGGCATTTGGTGGCAGGGGCTTTTGAACACGGTAAAACCAAGGCCTTTGGCGCTGCCGGATATGGTACGATGGATATGGCCACAAAACAAATGCGTGGCAACCGGCGCGACACGGTCCAGAAAGGCATCGCCCCCGGCCAGTTTGATCGCGTCCATGCCGCAAAATCCCACATCCATCGGCGGGTGATGCATGAAAATCAGAATTTTGCGGCCCGCCGCCGTGGCGATTTGCCGGTCCAGCCAGCCAAGACGATCCGCGCAGAGCCGGCCTGCGTGGTGATCATTGCGAAACGGCGGCCCATCCAGTGTATCAAGTACGATCAGGCGATGCTGCGGCAAATCAATCACCGATTGATAATGGCCGCTTGGATCGGGGCGAACGTGCGAAAACACCTTGGAAAAATTGTCGCGATTGTCGTGATTACCAAGGGTGAATGTCACCGGTATCGGCAAGTGATCGGTGATCGCCTTTAGTCGTTCAAATTCCAATTCCCGCCCTGAATGGGTCAGATCGCCCAGCAAAATCAGGTGTGCGGCATCGCCGTGGCGGGCCAGTGCGTGATCGAGTGCGGCGCGAAACTGCGCCACCGGATCAAGCCCGATGATGGTTTGATCAGGGCCGCGCAGATGAATATCACTAAGCAGGAGGATTTTTTGCATGAGATTATTTTTCGCTATTAAATAAACGGTTAACGGCATCACCGGGCGTAGAGATGCCCATTTGCGCCATGGTGGATTTCATGTCTTCGGCCAGAATGTGGCTGACGTGGGCGGCACCTTTTTCGCCAAATGCCGCCAGACCATAGTGATACGCACGCCCCAGCATACAAAAGTCCGCCCCCATGGCAAAGCCGCGCAGAATGTCCAGCCCCCCGCGGATGCCACCATCAAAAATGATCGGAAAATCCGGCCCTACGGCGGCGCGAATGGCGGGCAGAACCGTGATGCTTGCAGGGGCGGCATCAAACTGTCGGCCCCCGTGGTTGGACACCCAAATCGCGTCAACACCGGCGTTTAACAGCGCGACCGCAGGCTGTGGATGCATCACGCCTTTGGCAATAATTGGCCCGTCCCATTCGGTTTTCAGCCGCGCAAGATAGGCCATGTCCGGATTGCAGCGCAGCCGATAACCGATGTGATTGTTTGACGGCAGCTTTTTTCCGGCAATCTGTTCAGCAACCCGGTCCTCGTATTGCTGCATCAATTTCAGACGGGGAATGCCTTTTTGCAGCACCCGCAATGCCCATGCCGGTCGGATCAGGCTTTGCCAGATAAGGCGCGGTGTGAATTTTATCGGCTGCGTCAGATCGGCCCGCAATTGCCGTTCGCGCCGCGACGGGGCGGGGATATCAAGGGTCAAAACCAGCGTGTGAAACCCAGATGCTTTTGCCCGCGCCAGAATTTCGCGGCGCATATCGCCATCCCTTGGCGGGTAAAGTTGAAACCAGCCGTTTTGCCCGGCGTGTGGCCCGACATCTTCGGGCAATTGGCTGGAAACGGTGGACAGGCAATACGGAATGTTTGCGTGCGCCCCGTGGCGGGCCAGAATTTGTTCCGCGCCGGGCCAGATCAAACCAGACATGCCCACAGGCGCGATGCCAAATGGCTGATCGTAAGTATGCCCCAAAAACCGTGTGGTTAATTTTGGATGAAGATCACCTTTCAGAACCGCCGGTGAAAACAGAATCGCGTCAAGCGCGGTTTGATTGCGCATTTTGGTGGTTTCCGCCCCGGTGCCGCTGTCCAGAAATTCCCACGCAAAATGCGGCACGCGGCGTTGGGCGCGTTTCATCACATCGCTCAGGGCAGGGAAGCGGTCTTGCACATTCATATCGCCAGCTAAGCCAAGAAACACGACAAAAGCAATGGGGGAAAAACGAAGAAAAAGTTGCAATAAACCGTCATTTGTCTCAGGCTGGCGGGATATTGTCGAAGTTTATTTCAAAAGGGGTTTTATCATGGGTATTAGTGCCGCAATTCATGCTGTTGCATCGTCTGCAATCGTCGGTGACGTTGCCACGGCGGCTTGGGAAGATAACGCCGAAGAGATCAGGCAAATCGGTGTCGATAACGACCGTCGCTGCGCGATGTTGATCGGGCAATGCGCCCATGAAAGCGCCAAGTTTTTGGCCCGCAGCGAAAACCTGAATTATTCCGCCGATGCCCTTTGGCGGGTATTTCGCAAATATTTTGCCAGTCGCGCAGAGTGTGATGCTTTTGCGCGACAGCCCGAAAAAATAGCCAATCGCGTTTATGCCAGCCGGATGGGCAACGGAAATTCGGCCAGTGGTGACGGCTGGAACTATCGCGGGCGAGGGTATTTGCAACTGACTGGGCGGTCAAATTATCGGATTTTTGGCCAGGCACTGGCGCTGGATCTTGAGGCACAGCCGGAAATGGCCAGCGAGCCGGGCATTTCATGGTTGATTGCGGCGCGGTATTGCGCCTCGCGCAAAAGGGGCGGTAAATCGTTGCTGGCCTGGGCCGATGTGCCGGATGTTGTCATGGTCACAAAGGGCATCAATGGCGGCACCAACGGATTGGATGATCGCACAACATTGACGGCGCGGGCCTATGAAGATCTGAGCGAAACCAGCGAGACATCGGTTGAAACTTGGCAACGTGCGCTAACGCGGGCCGGATTTGACACCAAGGGTATTGATGGTTTGCGCGGGCCAAATACCAACAAAGCACAGGCAGCGGCCGAGGCAAGGTTTAATCTGAAAGGTGACGCCTTATTGCAAAAGCTGAACGATATCGCCCGAAAATAGCGCGTTTGGCGTTAAAAAATCGTTGCGAAAATCGTTGAGAACATTAAAAGAACAAACTTTTCATTTCCGCGCGGCGCGACTATGCTGGCGCAGATGAATGATTTTGATGAAATGGATGCTTTTGATCGCGCGCCTGCGCCAGCCCCCGGCGGCGGCTTGGCGGCGCGTGCCATGGCGGCGCGCGGTGCGGCGTATTTGGAAGGGCTAAACCCTGCCCAACGCGAAGCGGTCGAAAAATTGCAGGGGCCGGTTTTGATGCTGGCGGGTGCTGGCACGGGTAAAACCAAGGCGCTGACCACGCGGATTGCGCATTTGTTGGCCACGGGTGCGGCGCGGCCCAACGAAATATTGGCGGTGACATTCACCAACAAGGCCGCGCGGGAAATGAAAAGCCGTGTCGGTGCCCTGATGGGCGAGGCGGTCGAGGGCATGCCTTGGCTGGGCACTTTTCATGCGATTTGCGTGAAACTTTTGCGCCGCCATGCCGAATTGGTCGGGTTGAAAAGCAATTTCACCATTCTGGACACGGACGATCAAATCCGCCTGTTAAAACAGTTGATCCGCGCGGAAAACATCGATGAAAAACGCTGGCCTGCACGGGGTTTGGCACATTTGATCGACAGTTGGAAAAACCGCGCATGGACGCCGGACAAGGTGCCCGGCGCACAAAACGCGGCGTTCAATGATCGCGGCGTTGCGCTTTATGCCGCTTATCAGGCACGCCTAAAAACCCTGAATGCCTGTGATTTTGGCGATCTATTGTTGCATGTGGTGGTGATTTTTCAGCGCCATCAGGATGTGCTGGAACAATATCAACGCTGGTTCAAATATATTCTGGTGGACGAATATCAAGATACAAATGTGGCGCAATATATGTGGCTGCGCCTGTTGGCGGCGGCGCATAAAAATGTCTGCTGTGTCGGGGATGACGACCAATCGATCTATGGCTGGCGCGGGGCCGAGGTGGGCAATATCCTGCGGTTTGAACGCGATTTTCCCGGTGCCCATGTGGTGAAACTGGAACAAAACTATCGCAGTACACCGCATATTCTGGCCGCCGCCTCGGCCGTGATTGCCGGAAATGCCGGGCGTTTGGGCAAAACCCTGTGGACGGCGGAAACCGAAGGCGAAAAGCTTCGCCTGATCGGCCATTGGGATGGCGAGGAAGAAGCGCGCTGGATCGGCGACGAGGTCGAGGCGATGCAGCGCGGCACGCGCGGTTTGCGCAAGGTTGGTTTGGAAGAAATGGCCATTCTTGTCCGCGCCAGCCACCAAATGCGCGCCTTTGAGGACCGGTTTTTGACCATTGGTCTGCCGTACCGGGTGATTGGCGGGCCGCGCTTTTATGAACGGCTCGAAATTCGTGATGCCATGGGTTATTTCCGGCTGTGCGTTTCAGCCGAGGATGATCTGGCGTTTGAACGCATTGTAAACACGCCCAAACGCGGCTTGGGTGACAAGGCGCAACAGAAAATTCAGGCGGCTGCGCGGGAAAATGGCGTGTCCCTGTTGGAAGGCGCGCGAATTTTGCTGGCGGCCAAGGGGCTGGGCGGCAAGGGCGGTATTGAGCTGGCAAAACTGGTGGATGGCCTGGACCGTTGGTCGCGTTTGGTGCGGGCAGGCAGCCAAAGTCATATCGAGATTGCCGAAATGGTGCTGGAGGAATCCGGTTATACCGATATGTGGCAAAACGACAAAACCCCCGAGGCACCGGGGCGGCTTGAGAACCTGAAAGAACTGGTGAAAGCCCTGGAAAATTTTGAAAACCTGCAAGGATTTTTGGAACATGTGTCGCTGGTGATGGACAATGCCAGCGGGGATGACGGTGAAAAAATATCGATCATGACGTTGCACGGCGCCAAAGGGCTGGAATTTCCGGCGGTATTTTTACCGGGCTGGGAAGATGGCTTGTTTCCCTCGCAACGCAGCATGGATGAAAGCGGCCTTAAAGGACTGGAAGAAGAGCGTCGGCTTGCCTATGTGGGCATCACCCGGGCCGAAGAAATTTGTACGGTTTCATTTGCCGCAAACCGGCGGGTTTTCGGACAGTGGCAATCGGCTTTGCCGTCGCGGTTTATCGACGAATTGCCCGAGGATAACGTTGATGTGTTGACCCCGCCGGGGCTTTATGGTGGCGGCTATGGCGCCGCGGTACCGTCTTCGGGACCCTCTGCGATGGAAGAGCGGGTGAAATCGGCGAATGTGTATAACTCGCCCGGATGGAAGCGCATGCAAAGCCAAAGCATTGAGCGTACGATGAGCCAGCCGCGCGAGGCCAAGGGTATCGTCATTGACGCTGCTGCGGTGTCGTCATTTACGCAGGGTGATCGAATTTTTCATCAAAAATTCGGCTATGGCGAGGTGGTCGGCATTGAAGGTGACAAGCTGGACATCGAATTTGACAAAGCCGGCGGCAAAAAGGTGATCGCGAAATTTGTGGTGGCGGCGGATCGCGCCACTGACGTGCCGTTTTAAGACGCAGATCAAGCAAAAGGAATGCGCGTTGCGCATGCTGGTTTCCACGCCCCCCTGTCGGGGTTGCGCGTGCGGGTGGGTGTTTTCAGGGTATTGGTCACAAAGCAGCGGTGCCGTGGGAGGACGACACCGCTGTTTGTAAGCGCACACCAATTGGGAGGAATTGGCGGCCTATTTGGGCGTTGCAATCTGGGAGGAGAGTTGCAATCGCCGATTTCAGCACCGCCCAGGGAGGAGGGGTAGGTGCCGAAAATTCTTATCTGGTGCCATAAGCACCTTCACGGGCAATTGTGGTGATTTGGCTGCGGTGAATGCCCAGATCAGCCAATTCGCGACTGGACAGTGCCGACAGTTCCTGAACGGTAATGCGGTACAACCGTCGTTTTACCATTTCCTGACCTTGTTTTGCCATTGCGGCACGCAGGGCGCCGAGCAGGTTTGCAAAAACGCCATTGCCAGTATGTGTTGTGTTTACGTATGCCATCGTCTTAATCCTTCGGTTCCTTTGACGCTGGTCGGGTTACCAGTGCGTCAACAAGAATCAATATAGACGAATGCTGCGCTGCAACAATTGACAAGATCGAATTTCTGCTATGCAGCAAATGCATAACGCATGCTGACCTAGTTTTGAGTCCAATCGCATAAATCTTGGGCGATCGGCAAATCGTCTTGAATATCCTGACTGGAAAGCACAAATAGGTCGGCAGCAAAACAAAGGTACATCGCATGGCATTGAGCAAAGACAGTATTCTGGCCGCATTGGCGACACTCCCGACCCCCTCGGGCGGCGATCTGGCCGGCTCAGACCGCGTGCGCGCGGTTTCAATTACCAATGGTGCGGTAAGCTTCGTGATCGAGGTTGCCGATGCCAATGAGGCGCGGCTTTATGAAAATGTGCTTGCCCAAGCGGAAAAAACCGTAAAGGCGCTGGACGGCGTGACGTCGGTAAGTGCCGTGCTGACGGCGCATTCAGGTAAACCTGCGGCACCAAAACCCGCCAGCCCGCCGCCAAATTTGAAAATTGGTCGTCACCCTGAACCACAGGCAGGCCCGGCACAGATTTCGGGCGTTGATCGCATTCTGGCCGTGGCCTCGGGCAAGGGCGGCGTTGGCAAATCAACGGTGTCGTCCAATTTGGCGGTGGCTTTGGCCAAGCAGGGGCGGCGCGTGGGCTTGCTGGATGCCGATATATACGGCCCCAGCCAGCCGCGCATGATGGGGATCAACAAGCGCCCCGGATCACCGGATGGCAAAAAGATCATTCCCTTGCACGCCCACGGCGTGACCCTGATGTCGATCGGTTTTATGGTTGATCCTGACAAGGCGGTTGTATGGCGCGGCCCGATGTTGATGGGCGCCTTGCAACAGATGTTGGGACAGGTCGAATGGGGTGAACTGGACGTTTTGATCGTTGATTTGCCGCCGGGCACGGGGGATGTGCAGTTGACGTTGTGTCAGAAAACCCAATTGACCGGTGCCTTGGTGGTATCAACGCCGCAGGATGTGGCCCTGTTGGACGCGCGCAAGGCGCTGGATATGTTCCGTACCCTGAAAACACCCGTATTGGGCATGATTGAAAACATGTCTTCTTATATATGCCCTGAATGCGGCCATGAGGCGCATATTTTTGGCCATGGTGGTGTGGCGGCGGAGGCGGAAAAACTTGGCCTGCCGTTTTTGGGGTCTTTGCCCTTGCATCTGGATGTGCGCCTGGCGGGCGACGCTGGCACCCCTGTTGCGGCGGGCGAGGGGCCTTTGGCGGATGCCTATGGTGATCTGGCCGGGCGGTTGATCGCTGGCGGCATGGCTTAGGCCGGTAAATTACATTTGGTAAATTAGGCTGCGCCCATGGGAAACTATGGGCGCTTTTGTATTTGGCGCGCATTCAGGGCCGAATCTTAATCGAATCACTTCGGCTTTTAGGGCGACATTGGTTTTTTCTTATCGGGAAAATTCCAGTTTTGTCGTAAATTTCAAAAAAATTCTAAAAATATGGGAATTTGTGGGAGAAATTTTTCCGTCTAGGATGTTGCTATATATTGTGGGTGTTGCGCTAAATTACCCAAGGTGAGGTATTCGTTGGGTGGATTTTCAACCTATATGTAGTTTTGCGCACCTCGTTTGAACAAGTTATTGTGGTCATTTCCCATATTTTTATGTTGATTTCCACAAATTCCCATGGCATCCCTTAATGACAGATTGAAGACGGGCTAAAAAATTGGGGCAGACTTAAAGAACCCCGAACAAGGCGAAACAAGGTTTCATACAGGCTTCCGCTTTCAACTGACCAAGAGATCCGACGCGCTTGCGAGCAGACATCCCCCCAGGTGGCAGGCGCAGTTGGACACCCTGAATACAGGGGCAGTTCGGCGGATCGTGCAGTGGCAGCAGCACGATCCGCCGTTTTCAATTCAAGGCCATAAATCATGGCCAAAATATGCAAGGGGCCGCAATCGTGGCGCAACGGTTCAGAGGCGAAAGCCATCACAAGGTGGATGCGAAGGGCAGGGTATCAATCCCGGCGTCGTTTCGTCGTGTGCTTGAAGCGGGTGACCCAGACTGGACCCAAGGGCTGTTTCCAAATTTGATCATTGTTTATGGCGACATCCGCCGCAAGCAATTGGAATGTTTTACCGTTGACGCGATCACCGATGTTGACGCGCGTATCGATAAATTGCCGCGCGGCTCCAAGCAACGCAAGGCCTTGCAGCGTCTGTATCATGGTCAGGCGATTCCAACGGCGGTGGATGAAACCGGACGGCTGGTTTTATCGGCGAAATTGCGGGAAAAAATCGGTCTGGGTGATCAGGCGTTTTTCATCGGCAACGGCGATACCTTTGAAATTTGGAATCCCGAAACCTACGAGACCGAGCTTTATGTCGACTTGGCGGCGGATGATGATTTTGATCCGGATATTGATCCGTCGATCTATTTGGATGGTGAACAGGGGGGCGCGTGACGTGGTAGAAGCTGCCCCTCGGGGCGATGCCCCGCATGTGCCTGTGTTGCTGCGGCCCATTCTTGCCCAAACATCCCCGATTTCCGGCACATGGCTGGACGGTACTTTTGGCGCTGGCGGCTATACGCGCGCGTTGCTTGACGCAGGTGCCGGCACAGTGATTGCGGTGGATCAGGACCCGGCGGTTTTCCAGATGGCGAAATCCTGGGCCGATGATTATGGCGCGCGACTGGTGACCGTGGCCGCAAATTTTGCCGATCTTGATCAGGCGGGCCAGAATTTGGCCGGTGTGGTTCTGGATCTTGGCGTTTCCTCGATGCAACTGGATCAGGCCGAGCGCGGCTTTTCCTTTATGCACGATGGCCCCCTTGATATGCGCATGAGCCAGTCCGGTGCAACGGCGGCTGATTTGGTGAATGCGGCAAGTGAGGCCGAACTGGCCGACATTTTGTTTCAATATGGTGAAGAACGCGCCAGTCGCCGGATTGCGGCGGCGATCATCAAGGCGCGCCCTTTGAGGACGACAGCGGAACTGGTGGCGGTGATCACCAGCGTCATTCCGGGCAAAAAAGGCCAAAGCCACCCCGCAACCCGCAGCTTTCAGGCGTTGCGTATTGCGGTGAATGATGAACTGGGCGCGTTGATCCGTGGGCTTGAGGCCGCCGAACGCGCCCTTGCACCCGGTGGCTGGCTGGCGGTCGTTACCTTTCACAGCCTTGAGGATCGGGTCGTGAAACGGTTTTTACAGTCGCGCAGTGCCGTCAGCCAAGGCAGCCGCTATGCGCCGGAACAACAATCCGCCGCCCCGACTTTTGAATTGCAGGGCCGCAAGGCGATCAAGGCGGGCGCGGATGAGGTGGCGCAAAATCCACGCGCCCGATCCGCATCCTTGAGATTGGCAAAACGTACATCGGCCGCCGCACGCCCGTCGGATTGGGCGTCGCTGGGGTTGCCGGGTTTGGTTTTCAGGTGAGTGTGACATGCGACTTTTGATCTATTTGAGCCTTGGAATGATGGTCATGTTTCTGGCCTTTTGGGCCTATCGTGAAAACTATCAAACCCAAGAGGCACTGCGCGATGTCGAAAAACTGCAAAGCGAAATTGGGCGTCTCGGGGCTGGCATCCGCGTTCAAGAAGCCGAGTGGGCATATCTTAACCGCCCAAACCGGTTGCGGGAATTGACCGAATTGAATTTTGAACGCCTGCAACTGATGCCACTGGCACCGCAGCATTTTGGCAACCTTGAACAAGTGGCCTATCCGGTTTTGCCGATATTGGGCCAAATCACCGACACGGTGGAATTGCGCGGGCAATTGCCCGATGACGAGGGCGATATTTCCACCACCACAGGGCAACAACCATGAGCCGCGTTCCTTTGCGTCCGCTGGCCCGCATTTTGAGTGCGCGCCAAAAGGGCGAAGACCACAAAGCCATCGAAAATGAAAACAAACATCAACGGATGTTGGCGGCACGCGGCCGCCAACGGCAAATGGCCGAAGGCCGTCTGTTGATTGCAAGCATCTGTTTTGCCGCGGCTTTTATCGCCGTTGGGGCGAAAATGTTTATCCTGTCAACAACCGAAGCCGCCGAGCCGCGCATCGCCAGCACAGATGCTAAAATTTACCCGCAACGCGCCAATATTGTGGATCGCAACGGCCGCATTCTGGCGACAAATTTGTCGACCTATTCGCTGTACGCACAGCCACAAATGATGACGGACCCGGAAACCTCGGCGGTGGAGCTGGCGGAAATATTTCCTGAAATTGACGCCCAGAAATTGTTGGCGGATTTCACCGGCGGGCGGAAATTCCTGTGGATCAAGAAGAAAATCAGCCCGGAACAAAAACAACTTGTCCATGATATTGGCGATCCCGGTTTGTTGTTTGGTCCGCGCGAAATGCGGCTTTATCCCAACGGCAAGCTGGCGGCGCATGTTCTTGGCGGTGCCGGTTTTGGCCGCGAGGACGTTCATTCCGCCGAGGTGATTGGCGTGGCGGGTGTTGAAAAAACCTTTGATGAATTTCTGCGTGATCCGGCGCAGCAGGGCGCGCCGCTGGAACTGTCGATCGATATGACCGTGCAGGATGCCTCGGCGCAGGTATTGCAGGGTGGCATGAAAATCATGAATGCCATCGGCGCGTCGTCGGTTCTGATGAATGTCAAAACCGGTGAAATCGTCTCGATGGTGTCTTTGCCCGACTTTGACCCAAATTTACGGCCACCGCCAACGCCGGCCGCCGACCCGACGCTTAACCCGCTGTTTAACCGCGCCTTGCAGGGGGTTTATGAACTGGGGTCCGTGTTCAAAACTTTCACCATCGCGCAGGCGCTGGATAGTGGTCTGAAAACCAAAGATTCCGTGGTCGACACCCGCAGCCCCTTTGTGATCGGCAAATATAAGATCAAAGATTTCAGGAACTATGGCACAGAATTGTCGGTGGAAAAAATTCTGGTGAAATCGTCCAATATCGGCACCGCACGCATCGCCACCGAGATCGGCGCCGAGCGACAGCGCGAATTTTTCAAATCACTGGGTTTGCTTGACGTCGCCCCCGTTGAAATGGTCGAGGCCCATGGTGGACGCCCGCAGTTCCCCAAGAAATTTTCCGAAATTTCAACAGTAACAATGGCCTATGGGCATGGTATCGCGACCAGTCCGGTTCAGGTGGCTGCGGCCTATTCGTCGATTTTAAACGGCGGCTTGCGGGTGACCCCGACGATTTTGAAAACGCCGTCGGTGCAACCCGGCCCGCGTGTCGTATCAGAGGAAACCGCCCTGACAATGCGCAAGCTGTTGCGCAAAGTGGTGCTTGAGGGCACCGCAAGCTTTGGCGAAGTCGCCGGGTATGATGTGGGCGGAAAAACCGGCACAGCGGACAAACCAGACCCCAAGGGTGGTTATTACGATGACAAGGTGATTGCCACATTTGCCAGCGTTTTTCCGGCGTCAGATCCACAATACGTGCTGATCGTGACCCTGGATGAACCTTCGGAAACCTCATCAGGCGAACCACGTCGCACCGCAGGCTGGACAGCGGTGCCGGTTGCGGCGGAAATGATCCGCCGCATCGCGCCTTTGCTTGGCATCAGACCAGTGATTGAACCCGGCCCCGGATTCGGGATAATACAGGCAAAAAGCAGCAGCCAGTAAAATCAAAAAGGGCAAATCAAGCATGGGCGCAGAGGCAGCAATTGGAACATTGGCCGAACTGGGCCTGACAGCCTTGGGTGGCCAAGAGGCACAGATTACCGGCATTTCGGTTGATAGCCGTTTGGTGAAACCCGGCCATCTGTTTGCCGCGTTGCCGGGCGTTCAGGCCCATGGTGGCAGTTTCATCCAATACGCGCTGCGTCAGGGGGCCGCAGCGATTTTGACCGACCAAAAAGGTGCACAAATTGCCCGATCCGAAATAGCGGCATCCGGCGCGGCTTTGGTTCTGGCGCAGGATCCGCGCCAGGCGTTGGCCTTTGCGGCCGCACTTTGGTTTGGCGCGCAACCCGAAATCGCCATTGCGGTGACCGGCACCAACGGCAAAACCTCGGTTGCGTCCTTTACCCGACAAATTTGGGGGCAATTGGGGTTTGAGGCGGCAAATATCGGCACCACCGGCGTTGAGGGCGCCTATACCGCGCCCACCGGTCACACCACGCCGGAACCGATCACCCTGCACCGGTTGATGGCCGATATGGCACAGCACGGCATCACCCATGTGGCGATGGAAGCGTCCAGTCATGGGCTGGAACAGCGCCGCCTTGACGGTATGCAACTGGCGGCGGCGGGGTTCACCAATTTTTCGCAGGATCATTTGGATTATCACGCTGATTTTGAGGAATATTTTGCCGCCAAAGCCGGGCTTTTCGGGCGTGTACTGTCGGAAGACGGCATTGCGGTGGTCAACAGCAATGATCCGCGTTCGGCGGAAATTTCCCTGTTGGCACAAAATCGCGGCCAAGAGGTTTTGACCGTCGGGCGCAACGAAACGGCAAGCCTGCGCATTGTGGCGCAACGATTTGAGGCGATGGGCCAAACCCTGTTGTTTGATCATAATGACCGCGCTTATGAGGTTTCCCTGAAACTGATCGGCGGATTTCAGGCGGAAAATGTGTTGATGGCCGCGGCCTTGGCGATTGCCGCCGGTGCCGATGCACAAGAGGTTTTTAGCGTTTTGCCGCAATTGCAAACCGTGCGGGGCCGGATGGAATTGGCGGCCACGCGCAAAAACGGTGCCAATGTTTTTGTCGACTACGCCCATACGCCCGACGCACTGGCCACCGCCTGCCGCGCCTTGCGCCCGCATGTTTTGGGCCGTTTGGTTTTGGTGTTTGGGGCTGGTGGTGATCGCGATACCGGCAAGCGCCCGTTGATGGGGCAAGCCGCCGAGGCCCACGCCGACGTGATTTTTGTCACCGATGACAATCCGCGATCCGAGGATCCCGCGCTGATCCGCCGTGCCATATTGGGCGGCTGCCTTGAGGCAATTGAAGTACCGGATCGCGCCGAGGCGATATTGCGCGGTGTTGACGCCTTGGGGCCGGGGGATGTTTTGTTGATCGCCGGTAAAGGCCATGAAACCGGCCAGATTGTTGGCGATGACATCCTGCCCTTTGATGATCTGGAACAGGCCAGTGTTGCCGTGGCCGCGCTGGATGGTATTTTATGACGCCGCTTTGGACCAGTCAGGCGGCGGTTGCCGCGACGGGTGGCCGTTGTGCACAAAAATGGATCGCAAACGGCGTTTCCATTGACACCCGCACCATTGCGCAGGGCGATCTGTTTGTCGCCCTCAAAGATCAACGTGATGGCCATGATTTTGTCGCTCAGGCCTTGGCCAAGGGTGCTGTGGCCGCATTGGTGGATCATCGGCCCGAGGGTGTGGGTGAAAACGCGCCTTTGTTGATTGTGCCCGACGTTCTGGCCGCACTTCAGGCACTGGGCGCGGCGGCGCGGGCGCGCACCTCGGCACGCGTGGTGGCGGTGACCGGATCGGTGGGCAAAACCTCGACCAAAGAAATGCTGCGGGTGATGCTGTCGGCACAAGGGAAATGCCACGCCGCCGAGAAAAGCTATAACAATCATTGGGGTGTGCCGCTGACCTTGGCACGGATGCCAATGGACGCTGATTTTGCGGTGATCGAGGTTGGCATGAACCACCCCGGTGAAATCGCCCCGCTTGCCGCCCTGACAAAACCCGATGTGGCGTTGATCACCACCGTGGCGGCGGTGCATCTGGCGGCTTTTGACGATATTCAGGGCATCGCGGCGGAAAAGGCGGCTTTGTTCGGCGGGCTTGCGGACAATGGGGTGGCGATCGTGAATGGCGATCTTGAAACCAGCGACATATTGCTGGCCGCCGCCAAGGGCAAAACCACGTTGCGTTTCGGCAGCGACGCGGCATTTGAATTTACCTTACAAAACGTCACGGTGACCGAGGATCAAACCCTGTGTCAGGTGAAAACCCGCGACGGGGGTTTCCTGTTCAAAATCGCCTCGCCCGGTCGGCACTTTGCGCTCAACGCACTCGGGGCATTGGCCTCGGTCGCGGCTTTGGGGGCTGACATCGGTTTGGCGGCGGTTGAACTGGCGCATTGGGCGCCCTTCACGGGGCGGGGGCAGAAAAAATCCATCGCCCTTGATCGCGGCAACACCCGTTTGACGCTGACCCTGATCGATGACGCCTATAATGCCAACCCGACCTCGGTTGCCGCCGCGATCGAGGTTTTGTCGGTAACCACCCCGATTGATGACATCGGCCGCATTCGCAAGGGTCGCCGCATTGCCATATTGGGCGATATGCTGGAACTGGGCGGGGCCGAACACCGATTGCACGCGGCGGTGGCCGACTTGGTGCAAATTGCCGAAGTTGACCAGATCCATTGCGTCGGTCCCTTGATGAAATCGCTGTGGCGGGCTTTGCCAAACGACAAACGCGGCCAATGGGTCGAAACCTCGATTGAACTGGCGCCGCAAATGAAAACCTTGCTGGATGCTGGCGATGTTGTGCTGGTCAAAGGGTCCCTGGGGGCAAAAATGGCTGTCATAGTTGACGCCATCCAGAATTTAGGTCACTCGGGCCGCTACAAAAGCGAGGAATAGATTACATGCTGTATTGGTTGACCGCACTTTCCGACGGGGGTGATGCCTATAATCTGTTCCGCTATATCACATTTCGCGCGGGTGGGGCGTTTTTCACCGCGTTGATTTTTGGCTTCATCTTTGGGCAACCTTTGATTAACCTTTTGAAGCGCAAACAGAAAAACGGCCAACCAATCCGTGAAGACGGACCAGAAAGCCATATTTTGGCCAAAGCAGGCACCCCGACGATGGGCGGTGTGCTGATTTTGGGCAGCGTGCTGGTGGGTACGCTTTTGTGGGCGCGCTGGGATGTGGGCTATATCTGGATCACGCTGTTTGTGACATTTTCCTTCGGGGCCATCGGGTTTATTGACGATTATCGCAAGGTGACGCAAAACAATGTGGCCGGCGTGCCCGCGCGGGTGCGTCTGGGGCTTGGGTTTTTGATCGCGGGCATCGCCGCCTATAGCGCGACTTTGGCCCACCCCGAGGCGTTGCAATACCGCGTGGCATTGCCGGTGTTCAAAGACGCACTGATCAATCTGGGCTGGTTTTACCTGCCATTTGCGATGTTCGTCATTGTCGGCGCGGCCAATTCGGTGAACCTGACCGACGGGCTGGATGGTTTGGCGATCATGCCGGTGATGATTGCCGCCGTGGCACTTGGCGTCATCGCCTATGCGGTGGGGCGGGTTGATTTCAGTGAATATCTGGAGCTGCAATACGTGCCCGGCACCGGTGAATTACTGGTGTTTGTCGCAGCACTCGTGGGCGGCGGCCTTGGGTTTTTGTGGTATAACGCGCCCCCGGCGGCGGTGTTCATGGGGGATACCGGATCACTGGCTTTGGGCGGCGCGCTGGGTGCCATGGCCGTGGCCACAAAACACGAGATCGTTCTGGGCATCATTGGCGGGTTGTTCGTGGTCGAGGCCCTGTCGGTAATCATTCAGGTTTTGTACTTTAAATTCACCGGCAAACGCGTGTTCCTGATGGCGCCGATCCATCACCATTTTGAAAAACGCGGCTGGGCCGAAAGCCAGATCGTGATCCGGTTCTGGATCATCGCCTTGATCTTGGCGCTGATTGGTCTGGCGACGCTGAAGGTTCGGTAGCCCGTCCCAACAGTGTTGTGGAACGTCAGATACCTTCGGTTTTCACATCGCAACACTGGCCCTTTGCCGACACAGATTAGGGCTGGCCCGACCCGGTTTTAAGGACGCAATTGACAGCCAGATTAATCTGTGTGTCACTAATATTTGATTGCAGTCAGGAGTTTGTTTTGAAATCAACATCATTGGTCGGAACATGGTCTCTACTTGGTTGGTACAACGAAACTGAAGACGGTCGTCGGTTGTTTCCATTGGGAGAAGACGCAACAGGATACATAAGCTACACGCAAGATGGCTTTGTTTTCGTTCACATGATGTCAAGTAACCGCGCATTTTTCGCAGCCAATGATCCATTTAGCGGCACGGCTCAAGAAGATTCAGACGCTTTTAAATCTCAGATAACCTATGCTGGCCCTTATGAGCATCGCGGCGATCATGTGATTCACCGAGTTACACAGGCATCATGTCCAAATTGGATTGGGACAGAGCAGGTTCGAAAACTGGAATTTATCGATCAAAACTTACGGCTGAGCGCGGCAGGCGCTACGTTTCAGGGACAAAAAGTGACCGCATTCGTTGACTGGCAACGCGCAACCGTTTGAAAGCACAATGTCTGCCACGTCCGCATTGCCGACCTTGAACCTGATCGTGTCCAAGATCTGTATCTGGGTCATTATTGTTTGCCACGATCCGTTGACAGAATTCACGAAAGCCGCCGCGTCGGATTAGGGATGCACGAGGTTCCGCAATTGTGTGAACAGGATTTACCAATTGGCAGGGGTTGTTTGCGGTTTGGGTAGGCCAGCTTCCCCTAGCCAAGCCAGCGCAAATCGGCTAGCACCCAAGGGGGAAAATCAGCGACGAACAAAGGGTAAAACATGATCCCAGTGCAAGGATACAGTGGCCAGCGCTTGGCCGTTCTGGGGCTGGGGCGATCCGGTCTGGCCGCGGCGCGGGCGATTGCGGCTGGTGGGGCGGTACCGATCTGTTGGGATGACAACCAAGCCGCCCGCGCGCAGGCCGAGGCCGAGGGTTTTGAGTGTCGCGATCTGTCGCGCGACAAAGGTTTTGACGATATTGCCCGCCTGATCGTATCCCCCGGCATTCCGCATCTTTACCCCAAACCCAACAAAATCATCACCGCTGCTTGGGCCGCTGGCGTGCCGGTAGACAATGACATCGGGCTGTTTTTCCAAAGCTTTGCCACACAGGAATGGGATAATTTTGATCAAATCCCCAAGGTGATCGCCATCACCGGCTCCAACGGTAAATCGACCACCGCCGCCTTGATGCATCACATCATGACGCGGGTCGGGCGGCCGACGCAACTGGCCGGTAACATTGGCCGTGGCGTGCTGGATATTGACCCTGCCATTGACGGCGAGGTGGTGGTGCTGGAACTGTCGTCTTATCAAACCGATCTGGCCCGCAGCCTGACGCCGGACATTGCCGTTTTCACCAACCTGTCGCCTGATCATCTGGATCGTCACGGCGGCATGGGCGGTTATTTTGCCGCCAAACGCCGCCTGTTTGCCGAGGGTGGACCGGATCGCGCGGTGATTGGCGTGGATGAGAACGAGGGGCGGTATCTGGCCAATCAAATGACCGAAGGCAACGGCGATGATCGGGTGATCCGCGTATCCGTGGCGGGCAAGCTGTCGGGGCCGGGGTGGAATATCGCGGTGAAAAAGGGGTTTTTGGCGGAAACCCGCAAAGGCAAACAGGTGGCGTCAATCGATTTGCGCCAGATCGCCGCGCTGCCCGGCGTTCACAACCATCAAAACGCGGCGATGGTTTATGGGGCTTTGCGCACGCTTGGGCTGGCCCCCAAGGTGATCGAGGCGGGGTTTCACGATTTTGCCGGATTGCCGCATCGCAGCCAGCCGGTCGCCGAAATCGCTGGTGTGCGTTTTGTAAACGACAGCAAGGCCACCAATGTTGACAGCGCGGCCATGGCGTTGCGCGCCTTTAAAAATATTCGCTGGATCGTCGGCGGGCAGGCCAAAGACGGCGGTATTTCAACCTTGGTGCCCCTGATGGGCAGCGTCAGCAAGGCCTATGTGATCGGTCAGGACCCAGCCCCGTTTTTGCCTGATCTAGCAGGTGTCGATCATGTCGTTTGCACCACGATGCAAGCCGCCGTGCAACAGGCCGCCGCCGATGCCCAGCCCGGTGATGTCGTGTTACTGGCACCAGCCGCGGCCAGTTTCGATCAATACCCCGATTTTGAAAAACGTGGCGAGGATTTTATCACCTGCGTGGCCGCGCTGGGGAAAATCCCTGTTTAGGGGCCTGCGCCCAGAGCGCACCGCCTTTGGCTTGTCTCCCTTGGGTGCGGTTTTTCGGCCATGTCTCAAACGCGAAAAGCGTTTCAAGGTTAAGGCGAGGCGCTGTTGCATCCCGCGTTATCCCTCGCGCTCGGGTTCACTCGGGTCGTTGGAGAAAAGCGCGATTTTGTTGCCCTGTGGGTCGCGAAGGTAGCCGACATAAAAATCAGGTCCATACGACGCGCGAAAGCCCGGCTGACCTTCGTCAAAGCCACCTGCGGCAAGGGCCGCGGCGTGAAGGTCACGAACCTGCTTTTGACTGTGCGCCTCAAATGCGATCATCGCACCGTTTCCCGCCGAGGCCGGATGCCCGTCAAAGGTTGGTTTGACGTAAAAATCCGGCAATGCGGCGGACTGTCCCGGCGCGGCGGGCAGCGCATAGCTTAGCCCCTCGGGGCCCTCGTTCAGGCCATATTCGAGCGCAGGCAGGAACGCCGAGTAAAACCGTCTGGCGCGAACCATGTCATCTGCACCGACGGTGACGTAGGCAATCATGCGGCCTGTTCCTTTCCGAAAATCTGGCGGTTATATCGCGTTTACCGCAATAGGGTAGGCCAACACACCATTTGGCTCAATAGCCGCTATATTAGCCGATTGATGATCGACCTATAGCGGGCCTGATACACGCCATATTCCGGCTGGGGACCTGAGGTGGGTATTCGCAGGCGTGCAAAAATCACCCCGAAAACGACCGCTTGTTGAATGCTGGTTTTTTGAACGCTGGCGGCGAAAGCGGGCTTTGGCGAACGCGCCGCGAATGCACAGTTGCCCAGGCTGTTGCACCCCGGTGTGAACTCGGCAATCCCGTTTCAGGTCAAAAACCCGCTTAAGTCGCTTGTCTGGTGGCGATGGCAATCGTCGGTTTTCTGCCGATTGAAAAGGCGTGCATTCCGACACTAGCGCCAAAGATCATTTCAGGGTAAACTTCCCCCAGATCCGAAAAATCGGGCGACGGTCATTTTGCGATGACCGATAAAGAGGCAGCGTTTAGGTAGTAGTTCAATGACAGAGATGGTCTATGGCACAGTGCATGTGCAATCTGGTGATCCCGTGTTGCCGCGGTGGTGGCGTACGGTTGATCGGTGGGTGTTGATATCGGTTCTGGTGCTGTTTGGCATTGGCATTCTGTTGGGCTTGGCCGCATCGCCGCCTTTGGCCGCCAAGAACGGTTTTGAAGATTTCTATTATGTAAAACGACAGGCGATTTTTGGGGTGCTGTCGCTGGCGGCGATCCTGATCTGTTCAATGCTGCCACCCAAGATGATCCGCCGTTTGGGCGTGTTGGGGTTTTTTGTGGCTTTTGCCGCTTTGGCCCTGTTGCCGTTCTTTGGCACCGGTTTTGGCAAAGGCGCGGTGCGCTGGTATTCACTGGGCTTTGCCAGCGTGCAACCCAGCGAATTCTTGAAACCCGTTTTCATCATTCTGACCGCATGGTTAATTTCCGCCAGCCATCAAATCGGTGGCCCGCCCGGTAAACTTATTTCGTTCATCATTGCGGTCGTGGTCAGCGGCATGTTGGTGATGCAGCCCGATTTTGGCCAAGCGCTGCTCTATCTGTTTTCATGGGGGGCAATGTATTTCATTGGTGGGGCGTCGATTATTCTGTTGGTCGGCATGGCCTCGACCGTGGTTTTTGCCGGCACGATTGCCTATCAGAATTCAGACCACTTTGCGCGGCGAATCGATGGGTTTCTGAACCCTGAAATTGATCCGCGAACCCAGTTGGGGTATGCCGCGAATGCCATCCAGGAGGGCGGATTATTCGGTGTGGGCGTGGGTGAGGGATCGGTAAAATGGTCGCTGCCCGATGCACATACAGATTTCATTATTGCGGTGGCAGCCGAAGAGTACGGGCTGGTTTTGGTGTTTTTTATCATCTTTTTGTATATGGCCATCACTGTGCGCAGCCTGCTGCGGCTGATGCGTGAACGCGATATGTTTGCGCGACTTGCGGGCACCGGCATGGTTTGTTTGTTTGGCCTGCAAGCCTTCATCAACATGGGGGTCGCGGTGCGCTTGCTGCCTGCCAAAGGCATGACGCTGCCGTTCGTTTCTTATGGCGGCTCGTCGATGGTGGCCAGCGGCATTCTGGTGGGGTGTTTGCTGGCGCTGACACGCACACGACCACAGGGCGAATACGAAGATATATTGCAGCAAGATGACCGTCGTCATGGCTAATCCCCCGCTATTGATTATCGCGGCTGGTGGCACGGGCGGGCATATGTTTCCGGCACAGGCATTGGCCGAAACCATGGTGCGCAAAGGCTGGCGGGTGAAACTGTCAACCGATGCAAGGGGTGCGCGTTATACAGGCGGCTTTCCCCATAGTGTCGAGGTCGAGGTTTTATCCTCGGCCACATTCGCGCGCGGCGGGGTGATGGCCAAGGCGCTTGTGCCCTTTCGCCTGACGGCGGGTGTATTGGGGGCGATGCGGCGGATGCGGCGGGATCGACCGGCAGTGATTGTCGGTTTTGGCGGCTATCCGGCGTTTCCCGCGATGGCGGCGGCATGGATCCTGCGCCTGCCGCGGATGTTTCACGAACAAAACGGCGTATTGGGACAGGTGAACCGGTTCTTTGCGCGGCGGGTGAATGCGGTGGCTTGTGGCACGTGGCCCACCGATTTACCCGAGGGTGTCGAAGGTTTGCACACCGGCAATCCGGTGCGCGGGGCGGTTCTGGAACGCGCCGGTGCCGGATATATTCCGCCCGGTGATTACCCGATGAACATGGTTGTTATCGGCGGCAGTCAGGGCGCGCGGATACTGTCGGACATTGTGCCCGGTGCGGTGGCTTTGCTGCCTGAAGATTTGCGCCACCGGCTGAGCATCGTGCAACAGGCCCGCGAAGAGGATATCGCGCGGGTGCAAACCGCCTATGGCAATCTTGGGGTTCGCGCCGAGGTACAGCCGTTTTTCCGCGACATCCCCCGCCGCCTGTCCGAGGCACAACTGGTGATTTCGCGCAGCGGGGCCAGTTCGGTTGCGGATATTTCCGTCATCGGTCGCCCGTCAATTCTGGTGCCTTTTGCCGCCGCCGCCAATGATCATCAAACCGCCAATGCGCGCGGCTTGGTTGATGCGGGTGCCGCGATCCTGTTGCCCGAAAGCCAATTCACCGATACGGCGCTGGCCGAGCAAATAACCCTGATCCTTGGCAATCCGGCAGGCGCCAGCAAAATGGCCGCCGCCGCACTTGCGCAGGGCAAACCAGAGGCGACGGGTCATTTGGTTGAAATGGTTCTGGCGCTGGCTGTTCATAATCTGGCGACCCAGAAGGAGGCGACATCATGAATGCGGCAACAAAACTGCCCACGCAACTTGGCCCAATACATTTTGTCGGCATCGGCGGTATCGGTATGTCGGGCATCGCGGAAGTATTGATAAATCACGGCTATACGGTGCAGGGATCGGACCTGAAGGCCAGCAAAATTACCGACCGGCTGGCGGATATGGGCGCGAAAATCTTCGTCGGGCAAAAGGCGGAAAACCTCGACAATGCCGATGTCGTGGTGATTTCATCCGCCATCAAACCGGGCAACCCGGAACTGGATGCCGCCCGCGCCCGCGGTTTGCCCGTGGTGCGCCGCGCGGAAATGCTGGCTGAACTGATGCGCCTGAAATCCAATATTGCCATTGCGGGCACCCACGGCAAAACCACGACCACCACGCTGGTGGCCGAATTGCTGGTGGGCGGCGGCATCGACCCCACCGTGATCAATGGCGGCATCATTCACGCCTATGGATCCAACGCCCGCATGGGGCAGGGCGAATGGATGGTGGTCGAGGCCGATGAAAGCGACGGCACCTTTACCCATTTGCCCGCGACCATCGCGGTCGTGACCAATATCGATCCTGAACATATGGAACATTGGGGCAGCTTTGATGCCCTGCGCCAGGGGTTTGCCGATTTTGTCGGCAATATTCCGTTTTACGGTCTGGCCGTTTGTTGCACCGACCACCCCGAGGTTCAGGCACTGGTGGGCCGTATCCGTGATCGCCGGATCACCACATTTGGGGTGAATGCACAGGCGGATGTGCGCGCGGTGAACCTGCGGTATGAAAGCGGCCGTGCGCTGTTTGATATTCACCTGCAAGCCGAGGATCAGGTGATCGAGGATTGCAGCCTGCCGATGCCCGGTGAACATAATGTGACCAACGCGCTGGCCGCCGTCGCCGTGGCGCGGCATTTGGGGATGAAAAAGACGGAAATTCGCAAGGCGTTGAAAAATTTCGGCGGGGTGAACCGCCGGTTTACCCGTGTGGGCGAGGTTGCTGGCGCGACCATTATTGACGACTATGCGCATCATCCGGTGGAAATTGCCGCCGCCTTGCGAGCCGCGCGCCAAGCCACCACGGGTCGGGTGATTGCGGTGCATCAGCCGCACAGGTACAGCCGCCTGCATGATTTGTTTGATGATTTTTGCGCCTGTTTCAACGATGCCGATGTCGTTGCCATTTCCGAGGTTTACGCGGCGGGCGAGGACCCGATCGAGGGCGCCAGCCGCGATGATCTGGTGGCCGGTCTGGTCGCCCATGGGCACCGTCATGCGCTGGCTTTGCAAAACGAGGGCGATCTGGCCGCGCTGATGTCGGCCGAGGCAAAGCCGGGTGATATCGTGATTTGTCTGGGGGCAGGCACAATCAGCGCTTGGGCCTATGGGCTGGTGGCAACGGCGGGGGGATCGGACGCTGGTTGAAATTGCCGACATAAAGGATAGGAAAAGCCTTCAAGCCTATCTGGAAACCCAATCAAGGGAAACCTCGGTATGGGTTGCGCATCGCGTGGCGACACGTGTTGCGCCGCGATTTTGGCGTTGGCAGGCTGACCCCTCAACCAAAGGTGATTTGACAGAATTTTCAATTTGGCGTTGCCTACTTATATCGGGGGTTGCGGCCACTATGCCAACCCCCGATATAAAGAAAGCCGCCACCGCCGCCGCCACCGCCGCCACCGCCGCCGCCACCGCCACCAACGCCGCCGCCTATGCCGCCGCCGCCACCGCCGCCGACGCCACCGCCGCCGCCACCGCCGCCACCGCCGCCGCCGCCACCGCCACCGCCGCCACCGCCGCCGCCGCCGCCGCCTATGCCGCCACCGCCGCCTATGCCGCCACTGGATTTGATCTATGGCCGCTTATTCGACAGGACTTGGTTGAACAGGATTGGCAAAGCGCGCCACTTTGGCCGGAAACCAATCCCCATGTCGTCGAATGGGCCGACACTATCACAGCGCTGCGCGCGCTGAATGACGGCAAAGACAGCGGCACAGATTACTCGTTCTGGATCGACTGGTATCAGGCCGTTTTGGATGGTCGCCCGCAAAACATGAAAATGTTAGAAGAGATTGCCTTGCTCGACCCCGAAAAATTCTGGGACCTCTTGGACCATGGCACGCTGGTCACCAACCGAGAAATCAACCGCATCGTGGCGCGGTATAAGATGGATGAATTTATCGCTGAAAACCCGCTGGCGGTGCGGATTTCATTCAACAACAAAAAGGCCAAACTAGAAGGGCTGCCCCTTGAAATTCTGGGTATTGAGCAGATTATCAAGTCCATCCGGCTTGAAATTAGCGACTTTAATCGCCGCTGTAAAAAACATGCCTCTGCCAATCTTGGAACGGCGATGACAACCGCGCTTGACGAGCCGTTAAGCGAGTTTCGCCGGAACATCACGCGGTATAAATCGCAGCCGCAAATGTTACATGATGCCCTGATTTTGACCCGCAACGAAATCACCCGCAAAGCACGCGAAGAGGGTTTTCAAAGTGACCATCTGCTAGGTCGTTTGGTTGACGGCTTATCGCGCAGAAGCGAAGATATTTGCATGGCGGTGCCCGAAGTTTTAGCCGCTGAAAAACACCGTGCCTTGGTGCAAATGGAACGGCTGAGCCAAGAGCAACGCGCCAATGCCATCCAAATGGCCGTCGGTATGCAGGGGGATAGTTCAGGTATACTGGAAGTGGCGCTAAGTACGGCTGTGGTGACTGTCAATTCACCGACCAGCAGCGAAGAGGACCGCAAATCCGCGTGGTATTTCCTGAGCGGGTCAATGGTTCGCGGTGCGAGTGAAATGAACCGCGTGACCGAGGAACAAGCCAACGCGGCACCTGCCAAGAAAAAGAAGTTTACCGACAGGGCATCTGCTGCTGCGGACAAATTGATAAAGGCCGATAAAGTGGTTGATGTTGCGCAAGAAGCTGTGGCCGAAGGTGGCAGTTGGGTCGAGCGGGTGACATCAGAAATTTCTTCTGGGAACCTTTTTGGTTTGGGGGGGTGATCGCGATGATGTCTCATAATCCAGCCATGCAAAACCGTGACAGGATGTTGCCGTGCTAATCCCCGCCATCATCCTTTGGGTATTTGCCGCCACCGTGGTTGCGCTGTTGCCGATGCGGTATCAATATGTGCCGGGTTTGGTGTTGCTGGTGGCCGCCCCTATATTGATCGGTGCGATCGGGGTGGGTTATGGCTGGATCGCCGGATTGTTGGCCTTGGCGGGGTTCGTTTCGATGTTTCGCCACCCACTTAAATACTTTTACAAACGCTTTCGCGGTACAGGATCGGAGCGGCAAAAATGAATATTTCCATCGTGCTGGCCGGATTGTGGTTGATCATTGCCAACGTCATCGGCATCTTTCCAAGCCGCGATAAACACTGGCGGGCGGCCTATATCCTGATCGCCGTTGGCATTCCGTTGCTGGGCTATGTTACTTATGAAAACGGCCCGCTTGTGGGGCTTTTGGCGCTGGCGGCGGGGGCATCGATCCTGCGCTGGCCTTTGGTGTATCTGGGGCGCTGGATCAAACGAAAGCTCGGGGTAAAATGACCGATCTGCCCGATGTTCGCGGCGTTTTAACGCCCAATCGCCCGCTGGCCGATTTGACGTGGCTGCGCGTGGGCGGGCCTGCGGATTATTTGTTTCAACCGGCTGATGCGCAGGATCTGGCCGATTTTCTGCGCGATTTGCCGCCGGAAATCGACATCTTTCCCATGGGGGTCGGATCGAACCTGATCGTGCGAAGCGGCGGTATTCGTGCCGTGGTGATCCGTTTGGGGCGCGGATTTAACAGTATTGCCGTGCAAGGTACAGAAGTTGTCGCCGGGGCCGCCGCACTTGACGCCCATGTTGCCCGCCGCGCGGCCGAGGCGGGGGTTGATTTGGCCTTTCTGCGCACCATTCCGGGGGCAATTGGCGGCGCGGTCCGGATGAACGCGGGCTGTTACGGCACCTATGTGGCGAATGTTTTGCAAAGCGTGACAGTAATTACGCGGCAGGGTGAAACGATGGTGATCCGCGCACAAGATCTGGAATTTGGCTATCGGCATTCAACGTTGGCCGATGGATCGGTGATTATTGACGCGACATTCAGTGCCCCCAAGGGCGATCCCGGTGATCTGGCCGCCAAAATGGCCGATCAACTGGCAAAACGCGACGCCACACAGCCCACCAAGGAACGCACCGCGGGATCAACCTTTCGCAATCCTGCCGGATTTTCCAGCACGGGCCGCGATGATGATGTGCATGATTTGAAGGCCTGGAAGGTGATTGACGACGCAAATATGCGCGGCGCGCGCCTTGGCGGCGCGCAAATGTCCCAAAAGCATTCCAACTTTCTGATCAACACAGGCGGTGCCAGTGCCGAAGATTTAGAAGGTTTGGGCGAATTAGTACGAAAAAAGGTTTTCCATCACAGCGGTTTAACGTTAGCATGGGAAGTGTTGAGGGTTGGCGAACCAGCCCCGCATAAAAAAGACCAAGAATAACAAGCGAAGGCCCGAGCAGGCCAAGCATAAAATCCACGACCAAACATAAGGTCGGCTAAATAAAGGGCGGGTTATGTCGAGCAAGGCAAACCCTAAAGTTGTTGTATTGATGGGGGGTCCATCAGCCGAAAGAGAGGTCTCGCTTTCTTCGGGCATAGAATGTGCGGCCGCATTGAAGCGCGCAGGTTTTGAAGTGATCACGCTGGACGCGGGCCCAAATCTGGCGGCCGATCTGCAAAAACTTGCCCCGGATGTCGCCTTTAACGCACTGCATGGCCGGTGGGGCGAAGATGGTTGTGTGCAGGGCATTCTGGAATGGCTGCGCATTCCTTACACCCATTCCGGGGTTCTGGCTTCGGCTTTGGCGATGGACAAAGAAAAAACCAAAGCGGCGTTTCGCGGTGTTGGCTTGCCGGTGGTGGACAGTGTTCTGGCCCGCAAAGACCAAATTCAGGCGGCCCATGTGATGGCCCCGCCCTATGTGGTGAAGCCGGTGAACGAGGGGTCGTCTGTCGGGGTTTATCTGGTACAGGAGGGGGCAAATGCGCCGCCGCGCCTTGCGCCTGAAATGCCCGATGTTTTGATGGTGGAAACCTATGCGCCGGGGCGCGAGTTGACCACCACGGTGGTTGGCGACCGCGCCTTGACCGTCACCGACATTCTGACCGATGGCTGGTATGATTATGACGCCAAATATGTGGCCGGCGGATCGCGCCATGTTTTGCCCGCCGATGTGCCGACCGAGATTTTTGAAGCCTGTCTGGAGTACGCCCTGCGCGCGCATCAGGTTTTGGGGTGCCGGGGGGTCAGCCGCACGGATTTTCGCTGGGATGCTGCACACGGGCTGGGCGGATTGATCCTGTTGGAAACCAATACACAGCCGGGCATGACGCCAACATCACTGACGCCTGAACAGGCCCAACATGCGGGCATCAGTTTTGAAGAACTGGTCACCTGGATGGTAAAGGACGCGACATGCAACCGCTAAAAATGCCCCGCACCGCCAAAAACCGCAGCATTGATCCGGCCCCCAGCCGGATCGCCTATCGCCTGCAACGGCTTTGGCTGACGCCGGTGTTCCGCTCGGTTTTGCGCACCGGCGTACCCGCGTTTTCGCTGGCCTTGCTGATCGGGTGGTATATTTCGGATCAGGACAATGTCGATCGGATATTGCTGAAAGTAGCCGAGGTTCGCGCCTCGATCGAAGAGCGGCCCGAATTTATGGTCAGCATGATGGACCTTTCCGGCGCCAGCGACGAGGTTGCCGAGGATATTCGCGAAATCCTGCCGGTTGATTTCCCCGTCAGTTCGTTTGCCCTGGATATGGCCTTTGTGAAATCCACGGTCGAGGAATTGGACGCGGTGAAATCCGCAACGGTGCGGCTGCGTTCTGGTGGGATTTTTGAAATGATCATCAAAGAACGTATCCCTGCCGCCGTCTGGCAATCGGATCAGGGATTTTTTGCCATCGATGAAACCGGGCGCCGGGTCAGTGATCTGGCGGCGCGCAATGCGCGGATGGACTTGCCGGTTTTTGCCGGTGAAGGCGCTGATAAACTGGTGATGGAGGGGTTGTTGCTGACCGCCATCGCGCAGGAATTGGATAACCGTGTTGTTGGGCTTGTGCGTGTCGGCGCACGGCGATGGGATGTGATTTTGACCAACGGACAACGCATTTTGTTGCCCGAAACCGATGCCGATCAGGCGTTGGAGCGCGTCATCGCGCTGGATCAGGCGCAGGATCTGTTGAACCGCGATATTTCGGTGGTCGACATGCGACAGCGCAATCGACCAACCGTGCGCATGTCAACCAACGCCTTGGAACAATTGCGGCAAGTCCGAACAAGCGAATTTGAAGGAGCTAACCCATGAGGGATCTTTACCACGCCCAACGCACCATGCGGCAAATCAGGCAAGGTGCCATGCAGCGCGGCGTGATCGCGGTTTTGGATGTGGGCACATGGAAAATTGCCGCGCTGATCCTGAAATTTGACGGGCCAGAAGTGTATCGCGAAGACGATGGTGTCAGCTCGATGGCGGGGCAGTCGAATTTTCGCGTTATCGGCGCGGCAACCACACGGTCACGCGGGGTTCGGTTTGGTGAAATTGACGCCATGCAGGAAACCGAACGCGCCATTCGTACGGCGTTGCAGGCGGCGCAAAAAATGGCCGGATTGCGGGTGGATCATGTGATTGCCTGTTTTTCCGGCGGCGCGCCACGTTCCTATGGGCTGGACGGCACCTATGCGTTGGAAAATTCTGCGGTCACCGAGGCCGATGTGGCGCGGGTTTTGGCAAATTGCGACATGCCCGATTTGGGCGAAGGCCGCGAAGTGATGCACGCGCAGCCGGTGAATTTTGCGCTGGATCACCGTGCGGGTCTGTCTGACCCACGCGGCATGATCGGGCGCGAACTGGCGACCGATGTGCATTTGTTAAGCGTTGATCGAACCGTCATTCAAAATCTTTTGCATTGCATCAAGCGATGCGATCTTGAACTGGCCGGCGTTGCCAGCTCGGCCTATGTGTCGGGCGTTTCGGCGCTGGTTGAGGATGAAAAGGAACTGGGCGGTGCCTGTGTGGATTTGGGCGGCGGTACCACCAGCGTGTCGGTATTTCTGAAAAAGCACATGATTTACGGCGACTGCGTGCCGATGGGGGGCGACCATGTGACCTTGGATATTTCCAAGGGGCTTCAGATTTCCTTGTCCAGTGCCGAGCGGATCAAAACCGTACATGGTGGCGTGCATGCTACGGGCATGGACGACCGCGAAATGATTGAAACCGGGGGTGATACCGGCGATTGGGAACATGATCGGCGCAACGTCAGCCGCTCGGAATTGATCGGTATCATGCGGCCACGGATCGAGGAAATTCTTGAAAACGTGCGCGATCGGCTGGATGCAGCAGGGTTTGAACATTTGCCAAGCCAGCAGATCGTTTTGACCGGTGGTGGCAGCCAGGTGCCGGGGCTTGACGGGCTGGCCACGCGCATTTTGGGCAGCCAGGTCCGGCTGGGCCGCCCCTTGCGGGTTCGCGGCTTGCCACAGGCCGCAACCGGCCCGGGATTTGCGTCAACCGTGGGTCTGTGTCTGTTCGCCAGCCATCCTCAGGACGAATGGTGGGATTTTGAAATTCCCGTCGATAATTATCCAGCCCGCAGCGTGAAACGCGCGATGAAATGGTTCAAAGACAACTGGTGACCCCTATATGTGGCGTGTGCAGGCAACATCTTGCCTAAAAAATGCCACATTCAAGCACATTTTGCTGATTTTCATGTGTTTTTTGGGTGACGTTCAGTGATTTGACGGGTAGGATACCAAAAACGAGCACGAATTGCGCCCTCGGCGCACCCCAGCGCCCAACGCGCGGTACAACAAAAACAGGCGGATATTTACCATGACATTGAATCTGATGATGCCACAAGAACAAGATTTGAAACCGCGGATCACCGTTTTTGGTGTGGGTGGTGCGGGCTGTAATGCCGTGAACAACATGATCGAAAAAGCACTGGAAGGCGTCGATTTTGTGGTTGCCAATACCGACGCGCAGGCCTTGCAACATGCCAAGGCCAATCACCGCGTTCAGATGGGCATCAAAGTCACCGAGGGCCTTGGTGCCGGTGCGCGCCCTGCGGTTGGTGCGGCGGCGGCCGAAGAAAGCATCGAGGAAATCGTCGATCATTTGGCGGGTTCGCACATGTGTTTTATCACCGCTGGCATGGGCGGCGGCACCGGTACGGGCGCAGCCCCTATCATTGCCCAGGCGGCGCGTGAGCTGGGTGTTCTGACCGTCGGCGTTGTCACCAAGCCATTTCAGTTTGAGGGCGCAAAACGCATGCGTCAGGCAGAAGATGGCGTTGAGCAACTGCAAAAGGTTGTTGATACGCTGATCATCATTCCAAACCAAAACCTGTTCCGGTTGGCCAATGAAAAAACCACCTTTACCGAAGCTTTCGCCATGGCGGATGACGTTCTGTACCAAGGGGTGAAGGGCGTGACCGATCTGATGGTCAAACCCGGCCTGATCAACCTTGATTTTGCCGATGTCCGATCGGTGATGGACGAAATGGGCAAGGCGATGATGGGCACCGGCGAGGCCACGGGCGAGGATCGCGCGATTCAAGCGGCTGAAAAAGCCATTGCCAATCCGTTGCTGGATGAAATCAGCCTGCGCGGTGCGCGTGGTGTGCTGATTAACATCACCGGCAGCCATGATTTGACCCTGTTTGAATTGGACGAGGCGGCGAACCGAATTCGCGAGGAAGTCGATCCAAACGCCAATATCATCGTCGGCTCGACGCTGGACGATTCCCTTGAGGGTGGCATGCGGGTTTCCGTGGTTGCCACGGGCATCGACGCGGCCGAAGTCGTGCAAGATATTCCAATTCCACGCCGCCGTATCTCTGAACCGCTGTCGGCCGCCGCGCCTGCGATGGAAACCCCACGTCAGGAAGCTGCGCCCGCAGAACACCGTGCAGAACACCGCGCAGAACCGGCTTTTGAGGAACGCGAAGTTGCCGCGCAAAGCCCGCAAGAGAATGCAGGTTTTCAGTCAATGCAAGCCCGTAATCTCGAGCCAGCACCGGTTGCCGAGCCTTCATTGTTTGCCGACATTCCGAAATCTGCTTTTGAACCCGCACCCACACCCGAACCGGTGTCACGTCGGGTTGAAATGCAGGACGATCTGCCGCCGCCGGTTTACGAACCTGCCGCACAGCCACAATTTACCCAGCGCGAAATCGAGGCAGAGGCCGGCGATTTTGTCGCCCCCCGTCGTTCGGCACCAGGCACCCCCTCGCCAGAGGCCATGGAGCGTCTGCGAAATGCTGTGGGTAAAATGCCGGCGCGGGGCGAACGCCCCTCGGCAGATGCCGCCGATACGCGCGAAGAAAAACCGCGCTTTGGCATCAATTCGCTGATCAATCGCATGACCGGCCACAGCGCCGAAACGCCGCGCCCGGAGGCGCGTGTTCAGCCCGGCTTTACCCAACGGCCAAATGCGACACCGGAAACGGCGGTGGATGAAGATCAGGAAAAAATCGAAATTCCAGCGTTTTTGCGACGTCAGGCAAATTGATCCACTAGAATATGTCAGAATTGTGACAAAGCGGCCCTTGATCCGAGGGCCGCTTTTTTTCGTTTGTTTACAGGGGGCTGGATTTTCACCCCCCCCAACCTAGGCAGGTTTCCGCCCATATTTTCCGCCGCATATTTCAAAACGTTGCAAAGATTGAATTGAGTAACCATGCCCGCTTGGATATGCACATCCAAGAATTGCTGCGACTGCACATGGGGCGAAATTGCAAAATACCATAAAATCATCGGTAACCTTCAAGGGGCAGGGGTTACACTCTGGCCAACCGGTTTCGGTGACCTTGCACCCTGCATCTGCCGAATTTGGCATTTGGTTTCGCCGCACTGATGTTGCCGCGGAAGCCGCCTATATCAAGGCGCATTGGGAGGCGGTGAATGCCTCGCAATTATGTACCTTGCTGGTGAATGAACACGGGATCAGCCTGTCCACGGTTGAACATATCATGGCGGCCTTGGCCGGTTGTGGCGTGCATAACGCCCTGATCGAGGTCAACGGCAGCGAATTGCCGATTTTGGATGGCAGTGCCGCGCCTTTTGTTGAAAAATTTCTGGCTGTTGGTTTGGTGGCGCAAAACGCGCCGGTGCGCGCCATTAAGGTTTTACGCAGCGTTTCTGTCGACAATGGCAACGGCAGCGCGCGGCTTGATCCCGATCACGAGATGTCGATTGATTTCACCATTGATTTTGCCGCCGCCGCGATCGGGCGTCAAAACAAAGTGCTAAAAATGGCCAATGGTGCCTTTGTCAAAGAATTATGTGACAGCCGCACGTTTTGTCTGGCCGCCGATGTTGACGCCATGCATGCCGCTGGTCTGGCCAAGGGCGGCACGATGAGCAATGCGGTGGTGGTTGATGGGGCAGACATCCTGTCGCCGGGCGGTTTGCGTCACGCCGACGAAGCCGTGCGTCACAAAATGCTGGATGCCATGGGCGATTTGATGCTGGCGGGCGGGCCTATTCTGGGGCGCTATACTGGAATCAAAGCGGGGCATGCGCTGACCAATCTTTTGCTGCGCAAACTGTTTTCCGATCCAGAAAACTATCGCATGATCACCTGTGATGACGCCGTTTCAGGGAAACTTCCCGGCTCGGGCATTGATTCAACCGATCTTCTGCGCTCATATTCCTAAAATCGACAACTAGACCGTTTTGCATGGGAAATTTCTGTGCTAGAGCAGTGACAAGACAAAGCCGGATTAAAGGCGCTTGATAACAACGGATGGGGTAAGGGGCGCATGCAGCGCAGAAAATCTCTACATGTAGTGGGCGGTATATTGTTGCTGGCAAGCGTTTCGGCTTGTGGGCAGTTTGGCAATCAGGAACCGGTTTACGATAACATGCCCGCCAGTGACATTTTCACTTTGGCGGAACAAAAGCTGGAAGAGCAAGAGCCTGACAAAGCCGCCGAGATTTTTGGCGAAATCGAACGGCTGTATCCCTATTCAGATTTGGCCAAGCGTGCCTTAATCATGCAGGCATTTTCGTATCACAAAGACAAAGATTACGAAAACAGCCGCGCCACCGCGCAACGCTTTATTGATTTTTATCCAGCCGACGAAGACGCCGCCTATGCCCAGTATCTGTTGGCGCTGAGCTATTATGATCAGATTGACGAGGTCGGACGCGATCAGGGGCTTACGTTTCAGGCCTTGCAAGGGCTGCGCACGGTGATCGAACGGTATCCTGACACTGAATATGCAAAATCGTCGATTTTGAAATTCGATCTGGCCTTTGACCATTTGGCGGCCAAGGAAATGGAAATCGGGCGGTACTATCTCAAGCGCGGTCATTTCACGGCGGCGATCAACCGTTTTCGTGTCGTGGTCGAAGACTTCCAAACCACGGCGCACACCGCCGAGGCATTGTATCGTTTGATCGAGGCCTATCTGGCCCTCGGGCTGGTGGACGAGGCACAAACCGCCGGGGCGATTCTGGGTTATAACTTCCAAAGCACCGAATGGTATGACGATGGTTTCAAGCTGTTGACAGGCAAAGGGCTGGAACCAAGGGCACGTGGCACCAGTTGGTTGCGGGGCATTTATCGTCAAATGATCCAAGGCAAATGGCTTTAGGACAAAGGGCGTGTATGCACGCCCTTTTGGGGTAGGCACCAATGCTGCGCGCGCTTGAAATCCGTGACTTGCTGATTATCGAACGGCTGGAATTATCCTTTCAACCGGGGTTGAACGTGTTGACTGGCGAAACCGGCGCCGGCAAGTCGATTTTGTTGGACTCGCTGGGTTTTGTTCTGGGATGGCGCGGGCGGGCTGAATTGGTACGCGCGGGCGCCGATCAGGGCGAAGTCACGGCAGAGTTTGAGTTGGGCGATGATCACCCCGCCCAAGCAATTTTGGCCGAGGCAGGTCTGCCCACCGGCAATACGCTGATTTTGCGCCGCACCAATTCAACCGATGGCCGAAAAACCGCCTATGTAAATGATCGCCGGTGTTCGGGCGAAGTATTGCGGGCGCTGTCGGATGTGTTGGTTGAATTGCACGGTCAGCATGATGATCGCGGTCTGTTAAATCCGCGTGGGCATCGGCAATTGCTGGATCAATTTGCCAATTGTGCGCCACTGATGGATCAGGTGCGCCGCGATTGGCGGGCGGTGGCCGCGGCGAAAAAGGAACTTTTGGCGGCTGAAACGGCACTGGAAACTGTGCGTGAAGAAGAAGAATTCCTGCGCCACGCATTGGGTGAACTGGATCAACTGGACCCGCAGCCGGGCGAGGATCAGATTCTGGATACAAAACGCCGCCTGATGCAATCGGCAGAACGTATTCGCGACGATATTTCAAAGGCTTATGATTCTCTTGGCTCGAATGGTGCCGAGGGTGCGATGGATGATGCCGCGCGTTGGCTGGATGATGTGGCCACCAAGGCCGAGGGGCAACTGGATGCGCCGCTGGCCGCGCTTGGTCGTGCGATGAACGAATTGGCCGAGGCCCAGCAGGGGATCGAGGCGTGTTTGCAAAACCTGTCCTTTGATGCAACCGAGCTGGAGTTCACCGAGGAGCGTTTGTTTGCCATTCGCGCCCTGGCGCGCAAACACGCGGTGTTGCCTGATGACTTGGGGCCGTTTGCCCAAACCGTGCGTGACAAAATTTTGGCGCTGGACAGTGGCAGTAAAAATATCGGCATATTGCACGACCATCTGGCGGCGGCCCAGGCGGCATATGATTTGTCAGCCGATAAACTTTCATCGGTGCGCCACTCAGCGGGTGCAAAACTGGATCGCGCAATGGCGGCGGAACTGGCACCGCTAAAGATGGAACGCGCGGTGTTTGCAACCGGCATTGAACCCGGTGATGCCGGGCCAGAGGGTCGCGATCTGGTGGCCTTTAGTGTTGCGACAAACCCCGGCGCCCCTGCGGGTGCTTTGAACAAAATCGCCTCGGGCGGCGAGCTTTCGCGGTTTTTGCTGGCCCTAAAAGTGTGCTTGACCGCAGGCAATGCCGGGCTGACGCTGATTTTTGATGAAATAGACCGCGGTGTCGGCGGGGCAACGGCCAACGCTGTTGGTCGGCGATTGGCGGAACTGGCGACATCGGCACAGATTTTGGTTGTGACCCATTCCCCGCAGGTTGCCGCGCTTGGTGGGCATCATTGGCGGGTGGAAAAATACGTGGGACACGAGGTCACAACCTCGACCGTGGTGCCGCTGGATCAAGGCCAGAGGGTTGATGAAATCGCCCGAATGCTGGCGGGCGACCGCGTCACAGATGCCGCCCGCGAAGCCGCGCGCGCGTTGCTGGCACCCTAGGGGGAATTTCGCATGGCCATCAATAAACAACGCAGGGTGGCCGCGAATTTATGGCACAATGCACGGGCTGAAATCACTCGTCGCCGCCCAACCCGCCTGTTGTTTTGGGGTATCGCGTTGGTTTTGGGGATCGGCAGCGGGTTGATCGCCGTTGGGTTTCGCCTTGCCATTTCACAATTGCAGCGGCTTTTTTACAGTGCTGACGATGTCATGTTGGCCTCTGCCGCCCAGGCGATGCCGTGGTACACCATTGTTTTTGTGCCGATTTTTGGTGGTTTGACCGTTGGTCTGTTGATGCGGTTTTTCAACAAGGACCGCCCGGCGCAAGGTGTGGCCGAAGTGATCGAGGGGGCCGCGATGAACAATGGGCGGGTGTCGATCCGCGAAGGTCTGGCCTCGGCTGTGGCGGCGGTCATTACCCTGTCAACAGGTGGGTCCAGCGGCCGCGAGGGGCCGATCGTTCACCTTGCGGCGGTGGTTTCATCGTATATTTCGATCCGGTTGAACGCCAATGGCATTACCGCGCGTGATTTGATGGGCTGCGCCGTTGCAGCGGCGGTTTCGGCGATGTTCAACGCGCCGATAGCCGGTGCTGTTTTTGCGATGGAGGTGATATTGCGCCACTTTGCGCTGCATGCTTTTGCGCCGATTGTGATCGCGGCGGTTGCGGGCACTGTGGTTAACCGGTTGGTGTTTGGCGAGGCCACGGAATTTGTGTTGATCGATTCCACGGCGTTGCAATTTTACGCCGAACTGCCAGCGTTTTTTCTGCTGGGATTGTTTTGCGGCCTGCTCGCGGTCGTTCAAATGCGGGCGGTTTTCTGGACCGATGGTTTTGCCAGCCGCATGATGAAACTGGCACGACTGCCCGCGCTTTTTCGCCCGATGATTGCCGGGCTGTTGCTTGGTCTGCTGGCCCTGTCCTTTCCCCATATCATTGGTGTTGGCTATGAAACCACGGCACATGCGCTGACCGGCGATATGCTGCTTTATCAGGCAATTGTTTTCACCGTTTTAAAAGTGATCGCGGTTGCCATTACCCTTGGCGGGCGCATGGGCGGGGGAATATTTACACCGTCGTTAATGATTGGCGCGATGGGTGGTTTGGCGTTTGGCATCGTCGCGACGGGGATTTTTCCGCAAAATTCGGGTTCGCAAACGCTGTATGCCTTGGCGGGCATGGGGGCCGTGGCGGCGGCGGTTCTGGGGGCGCCGCTTTCGACCACGTTGATTGTGTTTGAACTGACGGGCGATTGGCAAACCGGGTTGGCGGTTTTGGTGGCGGTGTCGATGTCCACAGCACTTGCCAGCCGGTTTGTCGATCACTCGTTTTTCCTAACCCAACTTGAACGGCGCAACATTCATTTGGCGGCGGGGCCACAATCATATTTGTTGGCGATGTTTTCGGTGGCTACGATCATGCGCGCGCGCGGCACTGCAAAGGCGGCGGGGGATCAGGCCTGTTGGGATTTGGTTGAACAGGGCATCTATGTCGACGGCAACGCGACGCTCGAGGCGGCGATGCCCTTGTTTGAACAGGGGGATCTGGATTTCATACCCGTGGTCACCTTGGCAGGCGAGGATCAGCCGCCGGAATTATGGGGCGCCTTGTTTCATGTTGATGCCCTGCGCGCCCATAATCAAGCGATGCGCGACACCGCCGCCGAGGAACATTCCTGATCGGTGATTACAGTTGCTCAACCGTGGCGCGATCCGGATGAAACGCCAAATATTCTTTTATTTCAATTATTTCAGTCAGTGGATTCTCATAGGACCAAGCGGCATCCTTGATGGTGCGACTTTTGGTGACGATGGAATAATAATGCGCATCGCCCTTGTGCGGACAATGGGTTTTAGTAGCCGAAAGATCGAAAAACTCCATCGCGATGTCATCCCGATTGAAATAGATAACCGGCTCATAATCGCCTTCTGACAGTTCCAGAACCTCTTCTGCCTCGCCCAAAACGGCCCCGCCTGCACGTAAAACAAAACTGCCTGTGCGTTTCTTAATAGTGATGTGGTCTGCCATGGGTGCCTCCGAGGTGCCTCCGATTTTGGGCAGGCTAGCCGCTATCTGGGCAATGATCAAAGTAATATTAAGGTCGGGTGCCCAGACTGGCAGTCGCGGCCTGTAACCATGTTTTTGCCGGCTCGCTGACCAAGGGCATAAGCGTATTGGCGACCCTCGTGTGGTACCCATCCAGCCAGACCAATTCCTGTTTTGTCAGCAGGTTCATATCGATCAGACGGCGATCGATCGGGGCGAGTGTTATGGTTTGAAAATCCAGCATTGCGCGGTCGTCGCCGCCTGTTACCCGCGGCGCATCCTGAACCACCACAAGGTTTTCGATGCGGATACCAAAACCATCGGCACGGTAATATCCCGGCTCATTTGACAGGATCATACCGGCTTCAAGCGGCACATCAGAGGCCTTTGAAATACGCGCAGGCCCCTCGTGAACGCAGAGATAAACGCCCACGCCGTGCCCCGTACCGTGATCGTAATCCATGCCAGCGGCCCATAATGGCGCACGCGCCAATGCATCCAGATCGCGCCCTGCCAGCCCTTTTGGCCAGCGGGCCAAAGACAGCGCGATCATGCCTTTTAGTACCAGCGTAAAGGCGCGTTTTTCACTCGCGCCGACAGGGCCGGTTGCGATGGTGCGCGTGATGTCCGTGGTGCCGTCCAGATACTGACCACCACTGTCCACCAACAGCAATTCACCGGGTGTAATCACTCGATTTGTCGCGTTTGTTACGCGATAATGCACGATGGCCCCATGGGGGCCGGCGCCGCAAATGGTTTCAAAACTGATGTCGCGCAATTGCCCCGTCGCGGCGCGCAGCCCTTCCAGTTTTGTCACCACATCGATTTCTGTCAATCCGCCCTTTGGCGCGGCTTCATCCAGCCAGCACAGGAATTCCGCCATCACCGCGCCGTCACGGATGTGGGCGGCGATTGTATTCGAAATCTCGGTCGGGTTTTTCCGCGCTTTTGGCAAAATGACCGGATCAACGGCACGGGAAATATCGGTGCCAAGCGCCTCAAAAACCGCCTTGGGGGCGGTGGCCGGATCAACCCGCACTTTGCCGTGCAGGTCTTTCAAATTGTCAGAAAAAGCCGCCATTTCAAGGCAGGTTACATTTGGCCCAAGCTGTTCTTGAATGGCATGCAATTTGTCAGGATCGGCAAAAACTGTGACCTTGGCGGTGGCATCAATAATGGCAAAACCCTGCATCACCGGATTGCGCGCAATGTCGGTGCCGCGAATGTTCAAAAGCCACGACAGGCTGTCAGGCAAGGTGATGACGGCGTGATCCTGATCCGCATTGCGCAGGATTTCGGCAATGCGCTTGCATTTTTTGTCATGGCTTTCCCCTGCCATTTCAAGCGGATAGGCAAAGGCGCGACCCTTGGGCGGGGCGGGGCGGTTGGGCCAAATTTGATCGATCAGGTTTTCAAGTGGCACAAGGCTGATCTGTTTTGCCACCAGCATTTCCGTCAGTTCGGCAATTTCCTTTTCGCTGTGCAGCCATGGGTCATAACCAACACGCCCCCCTTGCGGCAAATTTTCTATCAGCCAGTCAGAAAGTTTGGTTTCAGGCCAGTTTACGGGCGTAAAATCCGGCATCGCCACCTGATCGCGCACCTGTAACCGATAGCGCCCGTCGATGAAAACACCGGCGGCGCGCAAGGTAACTGCGGCAAATCCCGCGCTGCCGGTGAAGCCCGTTAACCACGCCAAACGTTCGTCGCAAGGGGCGACATATTCGCCCTGATGGGCATCGGCGCGGGGCACAAGATAGGCCGACAGGCCGTGGTTTTGCATCGCTGCGCGCAGGGCCGCCAATCTTGCGGGGCCGTTTTTTGGGTCGGTGGTGACGGTGAAATTTTGAAACATCAGCCCACTTTTCGCATGCCCCGAATGCGTTCGGCGGCGCGGGGATCATTGTCAAACAGCGCCGCCAGTTGCTCGGTCATTGCACCGGCCAATTGTTCCACATCTGTGATCGTCACCGCGCGGCTGTAATATCGCGTGACATCATGGCCGATGCCAATGGCCAGCAATTCAACGGCGCGGCGTTTTTCCACCATGGCAATCACATCGCGCAGGTGCTTTTCCAGATAATTGGCAGAATTCACCGACAGGGTTGAATCGTCAACCGGCGCGCCATCGGAAATCACCATCAGGATTTTGCGCGCCTCATGGCGGGCGACAGTACGACGGTGCGCCCATTCCAATGCCTCGCCGTCGATGTTTTCCTTCAGCAAACCCTCTTTCATCATCAGACCCAAATTCGGGCGGGTCCGCCGCCACGGCGCATCCGCACCCTTATAGATGATGTGGCGCAGATCGTTCAGACGCCCGGGTTTTTGTTCGCGGCCGGTGTTCAGCCAGGTTTCGCGGCTTTTGCCACCCTTCCAGGCTTTGGTGGTGAAACCCAGAATTTCTACCTTGACCTGACAGCGTTCCAAAGTGCGGGCCAGAACATCGGCGCAAATCGCCGCGATCGAGATCGGGCGCCCGCGCATCGAGCCGGAATTATCCAACAGGAGCGTCACGACGGTGTCGCGAAATTCGGTGTCTTTTTCGACTTTGAACGACAGGGGCGTTGTGGGGTTTGCCACCACGCGCGCCAGACGGCCCGCATCCAGAATGCCCTCTTCCATGTCAAACAGCCAACTGCGGTTTTGTTGCGCTTGCAGGCGACGTTGCAGCTTGTTTGCCAAGCGGCTGACCGCGCCTTTCAGGGGTTCCAACTGTTGATCCAGATAGTCGCGCAGGCGTTCCAGTTCAGCAGGCTCGGCCAAATCCTCGGCCTTTATTTCTTCGTCAAAATCAGTGGTATAGACGACATAATTTGGATCGGCGTCGGAAATTGGTTGCGGCGCGGGCGGCTCGTTGGGGGCGTCGCCTTCCGGCATTTCGCCCTCTTCGGCCATTTCGTCATCGGCCAGATCATCAAGGGTGACTTGGGCTTGGGTTTCATCCTGCTGGTCGTCTTGGGATTGCTCGGATTCCGCCTCCATTTCTTCGGTATTTTCGTCCTCGCCGGTGCTGTCGGGCTGATCTTCTTCGCCGTCTTCACCCTCGGCGTCGTCGTCTTGATCGTCGTCCATGTCCGGGTCGTTGCCCAACTGGTCGCCATAGCCCAGATCCTGAATGAACTGTCGGGCGAATTTGGCGAATTCTTTCTGATCCGTCAGTTTATCATTCAAATCAGCAAGGGTTTCACCGCCCTGCGTGTCAAAAAAATCGCGCCACAGGTTCATCACATTGGCGGCGGCTTTGGGCAAAGCGCGACCCGTGGCCAGATGGCGGACAAGGTATCCGGCGGCTGTTGCCATCGGCGCATCGGCAGGTTTTGTGATTTCGCCATAACCTTTGCGCGTGGCCTCGGCGCCGATTTTGGCATCGATATTACCCGCCGTGCCGGGCATGGCGCGTGCGCCCACGGCCTCGCAACGCGCGGTTTCCATCGCGTCATAAATATCGCGTGCCATGCCGCCATTTGGCACATACCGATTATAGGTAGCAGCGTCGTGGTATTTGTGACGCAGCGCCAATGCGTCTGCCGTGCCACGGGCCAGCAAAACCTCTTCGCGGGTCATCCGGCGGCTGATTTGCGGCAGGCGAATATTGTCGCCCGACTGGCCAGACGGATCGACCGAATAGCTGATCAACAATTCCGGGTCATCGGCCATGACTTTGGTGGCCTCAGCAAGCGCCTTTTTAAAGGGATCTGCGGGATTGTCGTTGGGCTTTTTCATAAGGCCCATCAATCAACGGAATTGGGTAAAAAGGCAAGGTGGAAAACCCTGCCTTTGGGACAAATCAGTTGTTGTAAATTTGGGTGCGGGGCAAAGAATGATTGCCCGCAGTGGGATCATTGTAGATCGAGGTTGCGGTCGCAGGCGTGAAGCCGCGCCCGCTGCGCGCGCGAATGGTTTTGCGCGAAATCACCACGATGCCCGGATCCTGATAGTGCGGGATATAGATGTGGGCCGCGGGACCCGCGGTATAGGTGTTGGGGGTGATGTATTCCGGCGTTTGCGCCGTATGGGTGACATGCGAGCGCGGGTAAAGGGGCTCGTCATGGGCAAAAGCGGCGCCTGCAAGGGCAGTGAAGGCCACAGAAGCGAAAAGAACACGGATGGTCATGGGCAAAATCCTTAAGACTGGACAGATCGTTAACCATTATCGTGACTTATGTGTAAAACCCTAATGATTCTTCGGAAAAACATTGTTTTCCAATGTGAAACAATGCCCATAAGCCTTTGAATTTAAAAGGTACTATTACATAAGTTCACAGGCCTGTGGATATTTGGGGGATGAAGCAAAGCTCATCCCCAAGTGGTTTTTACCCCAATGACATGCTGACAGCGCTTTCAGGCAGCTCTTCGTCAAAACAACGCTGATAGAATTCCGCCACTGTCTGGCGTTCAAGCTCGTCACACTTATTCAGAAAGGACAAACGGAAGGCATAGCCGACGTCGCGGAAAATTCTGGCATTTTCCGCCCAGTTCAACACGGTACGCGGCGACATCAATGTGGATAAGTCACCATTCATAAAGGCCGTGCGGGTCAGGTCGGCAACGGTGACCATCTGGCTGATGGTTTTGCGGCCATGATCGGTATTATAGGTGGGATTTTTCGCCAGAACGATGGCGGTTTCGGCGTCATGGCTCAGATAATTTAGCGTGGCCACCAACGACCAGCGATCCATCTGGGCCTGATTGATCTGTTGCGTGCCGTGATAAAGCCCGGTCGTATCGCCCAAACCAACAGTATTGGCCGTGGCGAACAGACGAAAAGATTTATGTGGTGTGATGATTTCGTTCTGGTCCATCAAGGTCAGCTTGCCATCATGTTCCAATACACGCTGGATCACAAACATCACATCCGCCCGGCCCGCGTCATATTCATCAAACACGATGGCCACCGGATTGCGCAGCGCCCATGGCAAGATGCCTTCGTGAAACTCTGTCACCTGTTTGCCGTCGCGCAATTTGATCGCGTCTTTGCCGATCAAATCAATACGCGAAATGTGGCTGTCCAAATTCACCCGCACACAAGGCCAATTTAGCCGCGCGGCCACCTGTTCAATGTGGGTCGATTTGCCTGTGCCGTGATACCCTTGGATCATCACGCGGCGGTTATAGGCAAAACCGGCCAAGATCGCCATCGTGGTATCGGGGTCAAATTTATAGGTGCTGTCGATGTCGGGCACCCGACCAGAGCGTTCAGCGAACCCTTTGACAACCATCTGGCTGTCGATTCCGAATACCTCGCTTACCGAGATGTCTTCTGTGGGTTTTTCTAACGGGTCCATGGCGCATTCCAACATTGTAGTCATCAAAAACGAGCCGCTCGGAAAGCGGCCCGCTTGGGATGCAACAAAATGGTCCAAAGGGCAAGAGGGGGCGGCAATTCTAGGTGAAACCGTGGCGACTTTTTCGCCCTTTATGCATAAGCCGTCTTCAGCCCCTCGCCGCGATGCGCCCCAATCGAGAGCGCCCGCGTGCGAACCAAAGTCTTTATCGTATCCGGTAAATAATATGTCGAAGATATTCGCAAGCTGGCACAGGCCAAAGGCCCAGATTCCTGCGTTGTTGCCAATTCATCAATGCTTTTGGGCGGGATATAGCTTTCCGACGGAGTATTTTCCGCCAAAAAAGGCATGTAATCCTCGGTTTCTACGTGGAAATAGTAAAAACCTTCAGGTGGCACTTGCGCGACCTGAAAAATCGAACGGCCATTGGCCAATACGCGGGCGTCAACAAGGTGCCCGTCGACCAAAATGCCGTGATCCGGCGATACAAATAAATCGCGGCTGGGCACATTATTGCCCAATGCGCCGGCGCGAATACATATCGGATTTACCGTTCGCGGTGGCGACAGTCGCGGTGCAATTTTTTTGAAACCGACCCATTCGACGGCTGTCCAATCGCGCTCGGGCGTCTGGACAAAATCCGCAGCATCAAGATGTTCAACGGGGATTTCGCCGCGCAGGGTTGTGACATGTGTATTTTGCAAAAAACACTTCACCCCCGCCGGGATCGAAAAGCTACCGATACTTCTAAGACTGGCAAAACCTTGCATGATGCTTCCAACACTCGTTACGATGTTGGTCTGGGCCGGGGCTGTATTTACGGTTCTGTGACGCCGGAAATTTGCCGCACAGATGCGCAATCAGGTATATCGTCACTACAGCCGTCGTCCGGTTTCCAGAACAACCGCCCCCACGGCAACAAATTGCGCCAAAATTTCATAAAAATCAAGGTTGTTGAACGTTTTGCGCTGGAAACTCATCGTTTCCAAAAACAACGACAAGCTGTAAAGCGGGCATAATTACCCGATTTACAAGCTGTTGTCTGTATCAATCTTTAAAGGATCGACTGTCCTTGATCTGATCCCATGCCCAGACAACTTCTTGCAATTTATCCTCGTCCGAGCGGTCGCCGCCGTTCATATCGGGGTGCAACACCTTGATCAGTTTCTTGTAAGCCTTGCGAATTTCCGACTTTGCCCAATGGTCTTTGGATTCCAGAATGTCCAAGGCGCGGCGCTCCGAGGCGGGCAGGCGACGGGTCGAACCGGTGATCGACTTACCGGGGTTTTGCGTGGCATTGACACCCAAAACCTGATGCGGATCATCGACGCCCAATCGCGCCCAGGCGCGCTGTTCTTCGCTTTGGCGGCCAAATGGTTTGGTCGGGCGTTCCCAAACCCGGTCGCTGTCTTGCTGTGCCATCATTTCGGCCTCGGTAGCGGTGTCAAAAAAGCTCCATTTTTGATTATAGGCGCGTACGTGATCTTTGCAGAACCAAAAAAAATCATCCAATACGTCGGGTGATTTGGGGGCGCGGTATTTGCCAGACTCGGCACAGCCTTCGTGTTCGCAAACACGGGTTGAGGTTTCAAATTCGCCGGACATACCGCGTTTGCCGCGTGTTTTTTTCTTTTTGGCTGAAGAAACCGACATATCAAACCCAAAGGGGTCATTGCTGCTCATAAGAACTACCTTTCCGACTCGGAGAATAGAGTTTAGTGAATTCTGGCCCGAGTTGAAGGGGTAGGAGGATTAAAATTGGCGATTTCTGATGAAATTCACACAAAACTGGCCGCAGCTTTTGCCCCGAGTAAGCTGGAGGTGGTTAATGAGAGCCATCTGCATGCCGGTCATGCGGGCGATGATGGATCGGGGGAAAGCCATTTTCGGGTGGTTATCCATGCCAAGGTTTTTGCTGATATGAACCGGCTGGCACGGCATCGCGCGGTTCACAGTGCGATTGGCGGCGATTTGATCGCAAAAATTCACGCGCTGTCGCTGGACATCGACGCAGGCTAGGGCCTATTCGGCGGCAATGTTCGATGCTTTGTTTTCTGCGGCCAACGCCTTGGCGGCGGCGCGGTCTTTCAGCACGCCGACGATGCCGATTTCGTGGCTGTGATTTTCAATCAGCCGCAGGGGCGCTGATTCCACCTGTTTGGCCGTGTTTTGATGTTCAAAAAATTCAGCATCCTGATCAATTTGACGACGAAAAACCAACATGTTCTGATAGCTGGTTTTATGGCTGGTCAATCCTGTGCGTTCTTCAAACGGCAGGGTATCGGTGCGGACATAATCCCACCCGTCGCTGCCCATTTGGTTCATGGTCACGCTCAGGGCGTTGGCAAATTTCGCTTCTTTTCCACGCACCCCTTTGCCGGAAACGCCGCGCTTGGGGGCAGGAACAACTTTGAACTCGTAACGCGGCATATGCCTATCCTTGATAAATTAAAGATCACTTTTGCGGTGAATACAGCCCATTTTAGGCAAAAAACGCGCAAAAATGCAACTTTATTAAGGATTTGCCACAATGATCGGGCTTGGGAAACAAGCATACTAGGGGTTGTGGTGCCCAGCGCAATTACGCGCAGGTATTGAGTTTATTGTTTCCCAAATGGCAACAATCGAAAAGTGCGCGTTTTGATAAAGACAAGCCCGCCCTGCTGCCAACAGGTCATTTAGTGATTCTTTAAGGTGGTCAGGCCGCCCGGGTCACCCAGCCAGTTTTTTCGCCACCAGTTCATTCACCGCTTTGGGATTGGCCTTGCCGCCCGTGGCCTTCATCACCTGACCGACAAACCAGCCTGCCAATTTCGGGTTCTGGCGGGCCTTTTCGACCTGCGCGGGGTTTTCCGCGATGATTTTGTCAACAGCGGCCTCGATCGCACCGGTGTCTGTCACCTGCTTCATCCCACGCGCCGCGACGATCTCTGTCGGAGAGCCGCCTTCGGTATAGACGATCTCAAAAAGATCCTTGGCGATCTTGCCGGAAATATCGCCTTTGGTGATCAGGGCAATGATATCGCGCAGTTGTGCGGGGCTGACCGGGCTGTCGGTGATGCCTTTGTCGTCGTCTTTTTTCAACCGCCCAAACAGTTCGTTAATCACCCAGTTCGCGGCCAGTTTACCGTCGTTGCCTTGGGCTACTTCTTCAAAATAAGCGGCGTTTTCGGCCTCGACGGTCAGAACCGACGCGTCATAATCAGACAGGCCGTAATCGGCGATAAAACGCGCCTTTTTGGCGTCGGGCAATTCTGGCAAGCCGGCGGCGATACTGTCCACCCAGCCTTGTTCAATTTCCAGCGGCAGCAAATCAGGGCAGGGGAAATACCGGTAATCATGCGCCTCTTCCTTGGAACGCATGGAACGGGTTTCATTTTTGTCGGGGTCATACAGGCGGGTTTCCTGATCGACCTTGCCGCCGTCTTCAACAAGGGCGATTTGGCGGTTTGCCTCGACCATAATCGCCGCCTGAATGAACCGCATCGAGTTCATGTTTTTTATTTCACACCGCGTACCAAGATGGGAAAAATCCTGTGTGGCCTGATATTTCTCATAGTCCCCGGGTTTGCAAATCGACACGTTCACATCGGCCCGCAAATTGCCGTTTTGCATGTTGCCATCGCAAGTGCCCAAATAGCGCAGAATTTGCCGCAGCTTACCGACAAAAGCGGCGGCCTCTTCGGGGCCGCGAATGTCCGGGCGGGACACGATTTCCATCAAGGCCACGCCGGTGCGGTTCAGATCGACAAATGACATATTTGGATCCATGTCGTGGATCGATTTGCCCGCGTCCTGTTCCAGATGGATACGTTCAATGCGCACCAGGCGGGCTTGACCTGCGCCCATTTCTACCAGCACTTCGCCCTCGCCCACAATGGGGTGGTAAAGCTGGGAAATCTGATAGCCCTGCGGCAAATCGGGATAGAAATAGTTTTTGCGGTCAAAGGCGGAAAACAGGTTGATTTCAGCCTTTAACCCCAGCCCCGTGCGCACCGCTTGGGCAACACAGCCCTCGTTGATCACCGGCAACATGCCGGGCATGCCCGCATCCACAAAGGCCACATTTGAATTTGGCTCGGCACCAAATTTTGTCGAGGCACCAGAAAACAGCTTGGCCGCGGTGGCGACCTGCGCATGCACTTCCAAGCCGATGACCAGTTCCCAGTCGCCCTTGGCACCGGCAATCACTTTGGGTTTCGGGTTTTCATAGGACAGATCAAGCATGGGCGTGGTTCCGCGTTACTAAGTTCAACCGCCGTTTTAGGCCAAGCCACAAGGCGGGGCAAGGCGGTTTGAGTGAACATTCTGAGCAATATTTGGCTGTATATATATGCCCGAAATCTCTGGCGCTGCACGCGACTTGCCTTTTGGGCCAAAGCCAACATACTGTCACGGTCCGCTGATACGACGCGGCGGGCAGGGTAAATGAAATAAAAACTTATCTGAAATAAAACGGACAAGCCTGACCATGTTTTTACGTGTAGCGATTTTTGGCGTTTTATGTGCCGTGCCGGTGATGGCCACGGCGCATGTTGTTGACGACAGCGCAGCGCCTGAACCCGTTATAGCGGTGGCGTCGGAATTGCCCAATACCAGATGGGATGAAACCGACGGCGGCCAGAAATGGACACTGGCCGCCATAAATGCGTTGAAAACCCATGGAGCCAGCCTGCCGCAAACCGTTCCTGTCGATATTGACCAGTGGTGCCCGGCTTATGTTGCCGCTGATCCACCCGGGCGTCGTGCGTTTTGGGTGGGGTTTCTGTCTGCACTGGCGTTTCACGAAAGCACGCTTCGCCCCAATGCCGTGGGTGGCGGCGGCAAGTGGTTTGGTCTGGTGCAAATTCTGCCGGCCACGGCGCGGGGCTATGGGTGTCGCGCCAAAACCGGCGAAGCGTTGAAAAATGGCGCTGACAACCTGTCATGTGCGATCCGCATTATGGAGGTTACCGTGCCGCGCGATCAGGCAATCGCCTTTAATAATGGTAAACGCGCCGGTGTTGCGGCGGATTGGGGGCCATTGGTTTCAACGCGCAAACGCACGCAAATGCAGGCATGGACCAACGCGCAAAGCTATTGCCAGCCTGTGGTGGCGAAAAAACCAAAATGGCGGCCGTTCAGCCCCAGAATCACCAATTAGACCACACTAGCCGTTCAGCATACGGCCCAGCATTTCGGATGTGTCGGTGGACAGTGATTTGGTGCCGATAATCCGTTCCATGGCCGCCTTGATCAGGGTCTGACGTTTCGCATCATAGCGCCGCCAAGTTTGAAAGGCGCTGCACATGCGGGCGGTGGTTTGCGGATTTAGCGGGTCAAGTTTTATTAACCACTTGGCCAGCAAGTCATATCCCGCGCCACTTGGGTCATGAAAACCGGCAGGATTTGCGCAAAGCGCGCCCAAAACCGACCGAAACCGGTTTGGGTTGGTCAGGGCGAAATCGGGGTGATCCACCAGCCGTGCTGTGGTTGCGGCGGTGTGATCGGGGGCCGCCTGCGTGATTTGCAGCGCGAACCATTTATTGATCACCAAGCGATCCGATTGCCATTGTTGATAAAAAGCGTCGCAGGCTTCGTCGCCTTTGCCCGCCGAGATCAGGCACGCCAGCGCATCCAGTTGCAGCGTCATGTTATCGGCGGCGGCATATTGCGCCTTTGCTGTTTTGCCACCATCCAGGCGATTGATGAAACTCAAGGCGCGGCCTTGCAGCGCGCGTTTGCCATTGGCCGTTGCATCGGGCGAATAGGCACCGGTGACTGTATTGGCGGCATAAAGCCGTTGAAACGTATCATGGCCCTTTTGCGCGATGCTTTGCTTTAGGGTTTCCAGCGCCTGCCAAATGACGGTTGGGTCGGGCACATGGCCACCACTTGCCAGTGTTTCAGCCAAGTCATCCTGTCCGGGCAGTCCAAGTGTCAAGGCGCGAAATGCCGGATCAAGCCGGTCGTCGCGGGCCACGGCCAGCAAGGCATCCAGATACAAATCATCCGGCGCCGCGCCGGTGCGTATCATTCTGACCAAGACGTCTTTGGCCAAAGCGCGACCGGAGTCCCATTTATTAAAAGGGTCGGTGTCATGGGCCAGCAAAAAAGCACGTTCGGCATTGTCGGTTTTGCGCATTAAAATCACTGGTGCCGAAAAATCCCGCAAAATCGACGGAATTGGCCGCTTTGCCAGCCCCGAAAATTCAAAACTTTGCGTCGCTTCGGTCATTTCCAGCAATGTCGTCGGGACAAGCTCGGCGCCGTTTTGCCCCAACAGGCCCACCGCGATGGGGATGACCCGCGGCGGTTTACTGTCCTGCCCCGGCGTGGCGGGGGTTTCTTGGGCAAAATTCAGGGTGAACTTGCCATCCTGAAAGGTTTCACTGACCGAAAGCCGCGGCGTGCCCGCATCGGTATACCAGTGTTTGAACTGGGCCAGATCACGGCCCGTGGCATCCTCAAACACCTGTAACCAATCCTCAATGGTGCAGGCCTGACCATCGTGGCGATCAAAATACAAATTCAACGCGGTTGCATAGCCGTCATCCCCCACCAATCGTTTCAACACGCCAACGAGCTCGGCGCCTTTTTCATAGACGGTGGACGTATAAAAATTGTTAATTTCGACAAACTGCGCCGGGCGCGGCGGATGTGCCAAGGGGCCGTTGTCTTCGGCAAATTGTCGCCCCCGCAGCGCCAACACATCGTTGATGCGTTGCACCGGTGCGCTGCGTTGATCGCCCGAAAACTGTTGATCGCGAAAAACCGTCAGCCCCTCTTTTAGGCACAATTGAAACCAGTCGCGACAGGTGATGCGATTGCCGGTCCAATTGTGGAAATATTCATGGGCAATGATCGCCTCAATTCTTTCAAAATTGCCGTCGGTCGCGGTTTCAGGGCTGGCCAGAACCGCCGAGGAATTAAAGATGTTCAGGCCCTTGTTTTCCATTGCCCCCATGTTGAAATCGTCCACGGCCACGATATTGAAAAGATCCAGATCATATTCGCGACCGTAAACATCCTCGTCCCATTTCATCGACGATTTCAGCGCCTGCATGCCAAAGGCGCATTTGTCCTGATCGCCACTCCGTACCCAGATGTTCAGGTCGACATGGCGGCCGGACCGCGTGGTGAAACTGTCGCGGTGGGCAATCAAATCGCCGGCCACCAGTGCAAAAAGATAGGCCGGTTTGGGCCAGGGATCGTGCCATTCGGCAAATCCCGTGCCCGCAGCACCCGGATTGCCGTTGGACAATAAAATCGGCGCGCGGCCTTCAATGCGCACATCAAACGGGGCCATCACATCGGGACGGTCAGGGTAAAAAGTGATTTTGCGAAAACCCTCGGCCTCGCATTGCGTGCAATACATGCCGTTTGACATATAAAGCCCCTCAAGGGCGGTGTTTTCGGCGGGGGCGATTTCCACTTCGCATTCCCACAGAAATTCGCCTGCCGGAACCGCGCAGGTCAGCCCCTTGTCACTGATTTCCGGCGACACCGGCAGGCCATCAATTTTTGCGCTGATCAGTTTCAGGTTCTCGCCATGCAGGAAAAACCCGCCTTCAACATCCGGATTTGGTCGAAATTTTATCGCCGATATCACGCGCGTCGCCGTTGGTGCCAACCGAAAGGTCAGGGATACGTGATCCACCCAATAAACCGGCGCGGTATAGTCGGCCAAATAGATGGTTTGGGCTTGGGTTTTGGTCATGATGTGTCCCTTTGCGGATCAATTGGCGGCGCTGTCTAGGATGTATCAAGTGGGCGGGGCACCGCAAGGGCGGATAGGGTATAACCGCTTTTACGGCGCCAAAATGCCCCGATTTGGTAATATTATTTCACCAATTTCCTTGTGCTGATGGGGGCTTGGCAATATAAGCCAAACGCAATCGGCGGCATGCGGCCATTTTGTCAGGCTTGGGAGAGCAACATTGGAAAATTATACGGTGAAAAACGATCTGAAAATTTCGGATCAATTGGTTGATTTTATTGAAAACAATGCCTTGCCGGGTACCGATGTCTCGCCCGATAAATTCTGGTCCGCCTTTGCCAGCATGCTTGGTAAATTTACCGCAAGAAATCGCGCATTGCTGGCCAATCGCGGCGAGTTGCAATCAAAAATCGATGCTTGGCACGTTGAAAATCGCGGTCAGGCTCTGGATGCGGCGGCCTATCAGGCGTTTTTGCGCCAGATCGGCTATTTGGTGCCTGAGGGGCCCGATTTTCAGATCGACACTGAAAATACCGATCCCGAAATCGCCAGCATCGCCGGGCCACAACTGGTGGTGCCGGTGAATAATGCGCGCTATGCAATCAACGCCGCCAATGCCCGCTGGGGCAGCCTTTATGATGCGTTTTACGGCACCGATGCGATACCCGGAAAACCCGAGGGCGCGGGGTTTGATGCGGCGCGTGGTGCCAAGGTTATCGCCAAGGCCCGCGCCCATCTGGATGCGGTTGCGCCGCTTGAAAACTTGTCATGGGCCGACGTTACCGGCCTTGCGGCTGGCGCAGAATTGGTGGTTCGCCATGCAAATGGCATCACGTCGCTGCAAGATGCGACGCAATATGTCGGCTATCAGGGCGAGGCGGCCGACCCAACCGGCGTATTTTTGGCCAAAAACGCCCTGCGCCTGAAAATCGTGATAGATCGCACAACCCCGATCGGGGCGCAGGATGCGGCGGGCATTGCCGATCTGGTGCTGGAAGCCGCGGTGACGGCGATCATGGATTGCGAAGATTCCGTGGCCGCCGTAGACGCCGAGGACAAAGTTTTGGCCTATCGCAATTGGTTGGGCCTGATGCGCGGCGATTTGCGCGAAAGCGTGACAAAGGGCGGCAAAACCTTTGATCGGGTGATGGCTGACGATGTGGCCTATACCACGCCGGACGGCACCGCCGCGACCTTTAAGGGACGCGCCTTGATGTTGGTGCGCAATGTGGGCCATTTGATGCAAAATCCCGCCGTGCTGGACAGCAATGGCGACGAGGTTTTCGAGGGTCTGATGGATGCGCTTTGCACCACGTTGATCGCCATTCACGACCTGAAACGTGACGGCGGCAATTCGGTGCATGGGTCGGTTTATGTGGTGAAACCCAAGCTGCACGGCCCGGAAGAGGTCGCCTTTACGGACGAGGTTTTCAGCTTTGTCGAGGCCGCATTGGGCCTGCCGCAATACACCGTTAAACTGGGGATCATGGACGAAGAGCGCCGCACTTCGGTGAACCTTATGGAATGTATCCGCGCCGCCAAGCACCGCGTCGCCTTTATCAACACAGGTTTCCTTGATCGCACGGGGGATGAAATTTTCACCTCAATGGAAGCAGGGCCATTTGTGCCAAAGGGCGACATGAAAACAATGGCTTGGATCATGTCATACGAGGATCGAAACGTCGATATCGGGCTTGCCTGTGGGTTGCGTGGCCGGGCGCAAATCGGCAAAGGCATGTGGGCAATGCCTGACCTTATGGGCGATATGCTGGAAGCCAAAATTGGCCATCCGATGGCCGGTGCAAACACCGCTTGGGTGCCGTCGCCCACGGCGGCGACGTTGCATGCGTTGCACTATCATCAGGTGAATGTGGCGGATCGTCAGGCAGAAATTGCCGCCCAAGGCGCGCGCGGCACGCTTGAAGATTTGTTGTCTATTCCGCTGGCTGACGGGGTGAACTGGTCGCCTGATGATCTGAGCCGTGAAATCGAAAACAACGCCCAAGGTATTCTGGGTTATGTGGTGCGCTGGGTTGATCAGGGTGTGGGCTGTTCCAAGGTGCCGGACATCAACAATGTCGGCCTGATGGAAGATCGCGCAACCTGTCGAATTTCCAGCCAGGCGCTGGCAAACTGGTTGCACCACGGTGTTGTCAGTCAGGAACAGGTGATGGCGGGCATGCAAAAAATGGCCGCTGTGGTGGATCAGCAAAACGCGGATGATCCGACCTATACGCCGATGGCGCCCGGTTTTGATGGGGTGGCCTTTCAGGCGGCTTGTGATCTGGTGTTCAAAGGACGGATTCAGCCCTCGGGCTATACCGAACCTGTGCTGCACGCACGTCGTTTGGAATTGAAAGCAAAAAACGCCGGTTAAGGCCGGGTTAACAGGAGTTGGATAATGACCGAGATTTCTTTGGGACGTGCCAGAAAAATGATCAAATTTGCCTTTGAAAAGGGCAAGGAACTGGGGCTGAAGCCGCTGTCCGTGGTGGTGCTGGATGCCGGTGGTGCGGTGAAAGCGTTTGAGCGCCAAGATGGTGCCGCGCCGGGCCGGTTTCAAATTGCCCATGGCAAGGCGTATGGTGCGGTAATGCTGGGCATGGCGGGGGCCGCGCAAATGGCGCGTGCCGAACAGCAGGCCTATTTTATGCAAGCGGTTAACGGCCTGTTTGGCGGCCAAGTTGTTCCTGTGCCGGGCGGCATTCTGATCCGCGACAAAAAAGGCGCGATCATTGGCGCGATGGGTGTCACCGGTGATACCTCTGACAACGACGCTATTGCCGGTGTGGCCGGGGTTGAGGCGGCGGCTTTCACCGCCGAGGCCTAATTCGGGTGAGGTGAATGACCGCTTGGCAACAAAAGTAAGGCGGGGTGAACTGTTCGCTTCACCCGCTTTTGTTTCTGCGGTAACATGCGGAAAACCACCAAAGGAAATCCAATGGCGCGCCCCATCATCGGTGTTATCGGCAATCAACATCTGATCAATGACCAATACCCCGTTGTGGCCGCCGGTATGATGAATTTTCACGCAATATCAGCGGTTTCCGACTGTGTCCCCTTGGTTATTCCAGCGGCGTCGGATTATGTTTCTGTCGATGAATTGCTGGAAATTTGCGACGGTTTTTTGCTAACCGGTGGCCGCCCCAATGTTCACCCCGAAGAATACGGCGAACCCGAAACCGAGGCGCACGGCAGCTTTGATCGTCAACGCGACGGGGTGACCTTGCCGTTGATCCGCGCCTGTGTTGACCGTGGCCAGCCGTTTTTTGGCGTTTGCCGTGGTTTTCAGGAAGTTAACGTCGCCATGGGCGGCACGCTTTATCCGGAAATTCGCGACTTGCCCGGGCGGCTGAACCACCGAATGCCACCCGATGGCACGATGGAGGAAAAATTTGCCCTGCGTCATGCGGTCAACTTTACCAACGACGGCCCGTTCGCGGCCTTGTTCGGCGCCGATGAAGTGACGACCAACACCCTGCATGGTCAGGGGATCAAGGTCGCCGGGGAACGTATTGTCGTGGATGGCACCGCACCCGACGGCACGCCCGAGGCGATTTACATCAAGGAAGCACCCGGTTTCACCCTGTCGGTTCAATGGCATCCTGAATGGAATGCCGACATGGATCCCGTGTCCAAAAAGCTGTTCTCGGCCTTTGGGCAGGCGGCGCATAAATGGGCGGGCGGGTCAAAGCAACATCTGCTTAAATCTGCCTGATACGGGCGGTTATGGCCGCAATTTCAGATGCATCCAGAAATTTGTCAGCGTCACACCATAGCGCTCAATCCGGTTTTCCTGTACCTCCAGCCAGCCTTGGCGCAGAAAAAACCGGCGTGCCAGATGGCTGGCTTCGGTATCCAGTTTGTGCATTTCCAGCGTGCGGGCGATATATATAATGCCTTGATGCAATCGATCCGCCACGCCCTTTCCCATCGCTTCGGGCAGTACATAGGCAAAATCCAGATGGCCGTCATAGCCCAAAGTCATGAATCCCTGCTGCTGATCCAGCGCGTCAACGGCCACCAGCGTGATTTGATTTGCCAGACGCGGTTCCCAATCTGGATTCGGGGTATCGCGCGGTGCCCATGCGCGGCGCTCTTCATCGGAATAATGCCCCTTGGCGCCCTCGCGCACCGCGCGGTAATATATGTGGTGCAGGGCAAAATCGTCGCCCTGTTGATAATAACGTAGCTTAGCCAAGGTGCGTCATCCGGATTATCCCCCCGCCATTTCAATGGTTTGGCCGTTGATTGCATCCGATCCGGGCAAACACAGCCACGCCGCCGCCGCGCCAACATCCTCAACCGAAATCAACTTTTTATGGAGGTTTTGCGAGACCATCGCCGCCAATGCGGCATCCGCGCTCAGCCCGGTTCGTTCGGTAATGCTGGTCACGTTGCGACTGATAATTTCGGTATCCACATAGGCCGGGCAAAGCGCGTTAAAGGTCATGGGGCCGCCCAGATATTCGGCACTTAACCCGCGGATCAGCCCCACCAACCCGTGTTTTGAGGCGGTATAGGCGGTCGCACCTTTAAGGCCGCGCACACCGGCGATTGAAGACACCCCAATGACCCGGCCCCAATCGGTGCTGGCCATCGAGTGCATCGCCGCCTGAATGCTGAGAAAGGCGCCGGTCAGATTGGTTTGCATCGTGCGGTTCCAATGATCCAGATCGGTGCGTTTGAAACTTTCGCCCTCGGCGATGCCGGCATTTGCCACCATGATCTGGATCGGGCCATGGGCGGCGACGGCGGCCTTGGTGGCGGTGATCACGCTGGCGGCATCGGTTACATCCATCACCTGCGTCGACATTCTGTCGCCTGCTGCATCATGCAATACAGCCGCCCTGCGTCCGGTGATCGTGACGGTCGCGCCATGGGCCAACAGAGCATTTGCAATGGCCAAGCCAATGCCCGTGCCACCGCCGGTGATCAACGCGTGGCGGTTTTGTAAACTGGTAGAGTGCAACATCGGCGGTGGTCCTTGGTTCGAGATTTGTCACAGTCAACCGAACTGGCTGTCTGTGGGCAAGGGTAAAATTGGACGGCCCGGAATTGCCCTTGCGAGTTTTTGGAAAACTGCGTCAAATTACCTGTTTGCGTACTTTTATTGCGCGTTGTACCAAGGTGCAGCCGTCAACGTTCCGTTATTGGCGATGACCCTTAAAAATCGGAGATACTCTTGAAAATTGGTGTACCTAAAGAAATCTTTCCAGGCGAAGCGCGCGTTGCGATGACCCCCGAAAGCGCGGCCCTTTTGCAAAAGCTGGGCTATGACTGTTTGATCGAAACCGGCGCGGGGCTGGGTGCTGGGTTTTCAGACAAAACCTATAAAGACGCAGGCGTGACGATCAAAAAAACCGCCAATGCGCTTTATAAAGATGCCGATATTGTCGCCAAAGTGCGCCCGCCCGAGGGTGCAGAAGTTGCGCGTTTGAAAAAAGGTCAGGTGTTGATCAGCTTTTTCTATCCGGCGCAAAATGGCGAGTTGCTGGATAGCTGTGCGAAAAAAGGTGCGCATGTGATCGCCATGGATATGGTGCCACGGATCAGCCGCGCCCAGAAAATGGACGCGCTGTCCTCGATGGCAAATATCGCAGGCTATCGCTCGGTGATCGAGGCGGGCAATAATTTTGGCCGCTTTTTCACCGGACAGATTACCGCCGCTGGCAAAGTACCACCCGCCAAGGTTCTGGTGGTCGGGGCCGGTGTTGCCGGTTTGGCCGCCATCGGCACCGCGACCTCGCTTGGGGCGATCACCTATGCGTTTGATGTGCGTCCCGAAGTGGCCGAACAGATCGAATCCATGGGGGCAGAATTTGTCTATCTGGATTTTGAAGAAGCGGCGCAAGATGGCGCGGCGACAGGCGGCTATGCAGCCCCCTCAAGCCCTGAATTTCGCGAAAAGCAACTGGCAAAATTTCGCGAACTGGCGCCAGAGGTTGATATCGTGATCACCACCGCCTTGATCCCGGGGCGTGATGCGCCAAAATTATGGCTGGCCGATATGGTGGCGATGATGAAGCCGGGTTCGGTCGTGGTCGATCTGGCGGCTGAACGCGGTGGCAACTGTGATCTGACCGTGATGGATGAAAAAATCGTCAGCGAAAATGGCGTGACAGTGGTGGGGTATACCGATTTCCCCAGCCGCATGGCGGCGCAATCCAGCACGCTTTATGCCAACAATATCCGTCATATGATGACCGATTTGACCCCTGAAAAAGACGGTCAGGTCCTGCATAATATGGAAGACGACGTGATCCGTGGTGCCACGGCCAGCTTTGAAGGGGAAATAACCTTTCCGCCGCCACCGCCGAAAATCAAGGCGATTGCGGCGCAGCCTAAAAAGGCCGTGGTTGAATTAACGCCTGAGGAAAAACGCGCCGCCGAGGTGGCCGCGTTCAAGGCCGCAACCCGTACCCAAGCCACGGTATTGGGGGCAGGGGCGCTGTTTATGTTGATCGTCGGGGCCTATGCGCCGGCGTCTTTCATGCAGCATTTCATCGTGTTTGTGCTGGCCTGTTTCATCGGTTTTCAGGTTATCTGGAACGTCAGTCATTCGCTGCACACGCCGTTGATGGCGGTGACAAATGCGGTGTCTGGCATCGTTATTCTGGGCGCGCTGTTGCAAATCGGGTCGGGTAACTGGCTGGTTGTCATTCTGGCGGCAATTTCGGTTTTGATCGCGACGATCAATATTGTGGGTGGTTTTCTGGTGACACGCCGGATGCTGGCCATGTTCCAGCGGTCTTAAGGGGAAAAGATTATGAGCATAGGTATCGTTTCTGCCGCCTATATCGCGGCGGCTGTTCTTTTCATTTTGGCACTGGGTGGTTTGTCTGGCCAAGAAAGCGCAAAACGCGCGATCTGGTACGGGATCATCGGCATGGCGGTGGCGGTTGTTGCCACCATCTTTGGGCCGGGCATTTCCAATATGCTGATCATTTTGCTGATGGTGGCAGCAGGGTCCTACATCGGGATGACCGTGGCGGGCCGCGTTCAAATGACCGAAATGCCGCAACTTGTGGCGGCTTTGCACAGCTTTGTCGGCTTGGCGGCGGTGTTTATCGGCATCAACGCCGATCTGGAACTCAGCACGGTGCAAAACCTGCTCGCGGCCGGTGGTGATCGATCAACATTGGCCGGATTTGCCGAAAAACTGGCCAGCAAGGATGCGGTGGAAATCAGCATTCTGCGGGTCGAGGTTTTCTTGGGCGTCTTTATCGGCGCAGTGACCTTCACGGGGTCGATCGTCGCCTTCATGAAACTGGCGGGCAAGGTTGACGGCAAACCCAAAAAACTGCCAGGCGGGCACTTGTTGAATGCCACAGCGCTGGCGGCGTCTGTTGTTCTGCTGGTGGTTTATTTTGGCAACGGCGGCTTACTGCCGCTTTTGGTGATGACCGTGATCGCGGGCTTTATTGGCTGGCATCTGATCATGGGCATTGGCGGGGCGGATATGCCTGTCGTGGTGTCGATGTTGAACAGCTATTCCGGCTGGGCCGCGGCGGCGATCGGGTTCACCCTTGGCAATGATTTGCTGATCGTGACCGGCGCGCTGGTGGGATCATCCGGTGCGATCCTGTCCTATATCATGTGCAAAGCGATGAACCGCTCGTTCATTTCGGTGATCCTTGGCGGCTTTGGCGGCACCACGGGGCCAGCAATGGAGGTTGAGGGCGAACAGGTATCGATCGAGGCCGACGGCGTTGCCGCAGCACTTGAAGATGCCGACAGCATCGTCATTATTCCCGGTTATGGCATGGCCGTGGCGCAGGCTCAGCAATCGGTTTCCGAGCTGACCAAACGCCTGCGCGCCAAGGGCAAAAAAGTGCGTTTTGCGATTCATCCGGTGGCGGGGCGCTTGCCGGGTCATATGAATGTTTTGTTGGCCGAGGCCAAAGTGCCTTATGATATCGTGTTGGAAATGGACGAGATCAACGATGATTTTCCCACAACCGATGTGGCGATTGTCATCGGGTCCAACGACATCGTGAACCCTGCCGCGCAAGATGATCCAAATTCACCTATTGCGGGCATGCCTGTGCTGGAATGCTGGAAAGCCAAGCAAGTATTTGTGTCCAAACGCGGGCAGGGCACCGGGTATTCGGGCATCGAAAACCCGCTGTTTTTCAAGGAAAACACCCGGATGTTTTATGGCGATGCCAAAGCCTCGCTCGACAATTTGCTGAAACTGATTTCCTAGGCGACAAAACACAACAAAAACAACGGCCCTGCGTGAAAATGCGGGGCCGATTTGCGGTTTTGGCTGACTGTCTGCATACTGTTGCATGCCAATTTACGGTTAAATAACATGAACTTATCACTTTACAGATCAAATTTGCGCGCTATTTAGGGTGGGAAATAGATCGTAAACAAAGTGTGAAACACCATGCCTAGCCTAGCTGACCACCCCTTGCGTTATTCCATGGTGAACGAGTTGCACGCGCGGCCGTTTCCGCGCCTTGACGGCCCCGGCGTGGCACAGTTTTTGGCAATCAAGGCCATGGGGGATGCGGCGCGGCGGGATAAATCCCAAGACCGCGCGCATTTGATCGCCCTGTTGGATCGTTTTGGCGTCAGCCACCCGCAGCCGGGTGCCACGCATTATTTTGGATCCCTTGGCAAATACGAACTGAAATGGGAACAACACCGCGAATTTGTGACCTATACGCTGTTTTCCAAAGGTGAATTTCAACCCGCCGAGGAGGTTTTCCCCAAAGACTGGCTGGCGGCGGCACCGGGCAAATGTATGACTTGGGCGGTAATAGAAATCGTTTTGGGGATGGACACCAAACAGATAGAGACGGTTTTTTCAAAGCGTTTTGAAAGCGAAAGTCTGGCGACATCTTATGTGTTGGATAAATCGGCGCTGGTGGCCGGTGATTTTCGCATCAACGCGCAGGGGCACACGCATTTTGCGGTTTTTGCGGATGAAAAGACCGGGTCACAGCGCATCGGGCGTATTGTTCAACGTGTTTGCGAGATCGAGATTTACAAATGCATGGCCATGCTAGGTCTGGCGCGGGCGCATAAACTTAGCGCGGGATTGGGGCAGGTGGATGCCGATCTGTCGCGTGTCGTTGACAATCTGGGCGTGCCGGGCACCGAGGCCGAAGCGACGCTTGTCAAGCTGTTGGATACATCGGCGCAGCTTGAATCCTTGGTGGCCGAGGCCTCGTTTCGATTTGCCGCCACGGCGGCCTATGGCGCGATTGTGAGCCAGCGCATTCAGGTGCTGCGCGAGGAACGCTTTGAGGGGCGTCAAACCATTCACGAATTCATGATGCGGCGTTTTGATCCGGCGATCAGAACGGTCACCGCGACCGAGGCGCAAATGGCGGCACTGTCCAGTCGGGCGATGCGGGCGGCGGATTTGTTGCGCACGCGGGTCGAGGTTGAACGCGCAGCGCAGAACCAGACCCTTTTGGCCAGCATGGACGCGCGGGCGGGTCTGCAACTGCGGCTGCAACAGACAGTCGAGGGCTTGTCGGTGGTGGCGATCAGCTATTATGCGGTGAATTTACTGAGCTATCTGTTGACGCCGATTATGCCCTTTGCGGGCAAGCCATTGGTTCAGGCCGCGCTGGTCATTCCGGTTCTGGCGCTCAGCTTTTTCTTGCTGCAACGCATCAAAAAGAAACACACGTCCTAGGATCCAGCTAGCGGCCGCGAATGCGCGGGTCCAGCGCGTCGCGCAGACCGTCACCCAGATAGTTGATCGACAGCACCGTCAGTGAAATGCCAAGCCCGGGCCAAATCACCCGTTCGGGGTATTGCTGCAAATAGTCCGTGCCATCGTTTAACAAGCGGCCCCAAGTTGGGAAATCCGGTGGAAAGCCCAGCCCAAGAAAGGACAGCGCGCTTTCGGTGATGATCGCGGTGGCGATCCCCAAAGTGGCGGAAACCATGATCGGTGACATCACGTTTGGCAAAATATGGCGGGTGATCATCCGGCGCGGTTTGGTGCCGATGGACCTTGCCGCCAGCACAAATTCGCGCTCTTTCAGGGCCAGAACGTCGCCGCGCACAATCCGCGCGGTGTTCATCCAACTGGTGATGCCAATGGCAAAAACCATCAGGATGAAAATACCGCCTTCCGGGCCGAACATCGCGTTCAGACGTTCACGAAACAACAGGATGATTACCAGCAACAGTGGCAACAACGGCAGCGCCAGAAATAAATCGGTAAAGCGCATCAGCAGCCCGTCAAGCCATTTGAAATACCCCGCCAGCACGCCTATTGCTGTGCCCAAAAACAGCGAAAGCAACATCGCGGTCAGGCCAACGGCCATGGAAATTTGCCCCCCCGCCATCATTCGCGCAAAAATATCGCGGCCCAGTTGATCGGTGCCAAAGGGGTGGCCAAGGCTTGGCCCCTGATTGCGCGCGCGAATGTCGATATAGGTGGCATCAATCGGCCACAACAGCGGGCCGATCGTCACAAACAACAGGATAAAGATGAAAAACCCCGCGCCAAACATCGCCCCCCGGTGATGTTTGAATTGATCCCAAACATCACGCCATTGCGACCGCGCCGGGGTTGTCGGTTCAACCGCGTCCATCGACAGCGGTGTGGCTGTGGCGGCTTCCAATACGGTTTCAGTCTCAGTGTCAGTCATAGCGGATCCTCGGATCAAGCAGGCCATAAAGAATGTCGGCGATCAAATTGAAAAACACGATCAGGATGGCGAAGATAAAAGTAAGCGTCAGCACCATCGGCAAATCATTGGCCTGAATGGCGGTGATCAAAAGCTGGCCGATGCCGTTCACCTTGAACACTTGTTCGGTAATGATCGCCCCGCCAAATACCGCAGGGACCCCCAACGCAATCACCGTCACCACCGGGATCATCGAATTGCGCAGCACATGCACCATGACCACCGTGCTTTCGCGCAGGCCTTTGGCGCGTGCGGTGCGGGTGAAATCCTGCCCCAGATTGTCCAGCATCGAGGCGCGCATATAGCGGCTGACCTGTGCCGTGGTTTGCAGGGCCAGCACCATCACCGGCATCACCATTTGCTTGAGTTGAATGACAAAGCTGGGCCAGTCATTGACCACATGCAGCGTGTTATAGATCGACGGGAACCAGCCAAGGTTCACCGAAAAAATCACAATCACCAACACGCCACTGAAAAACGGCGGCACCGAAAAACCGATCATCGAAATGAATGTGCCGGCCTGATCAAACACCGAATATTGCCGATAGGCGGAAATGATGCCGATCGGCAGGGCGATCAACACGCCGACGATATAGGCCATGCCCACAACCCACAGGGTTTGCGGCATCCGCTGGGCAACAATGTCCATGACAGGCGAGCGGGTTTGCCAGCTGATCACCCGCAATTTGCCCTCGGCAAATCCGGTGCCGGCGATATTATCGATTAAATTCAACGGCTCGATCACAAAAAACTGGTTCAGCCATTTAATGTAGCGAATATGCAAAGGCTGCCCCAGCCCCAGCGCCTCGCGCATTTTTTCTTTGACTTCGGCAGGGACCGTCAAGGGCACTTGCGCCATGGGGTCACCCGGGGCCAATTCCAACAGCAGGAAAATCACCAACGAGATGAACAGCAGCGTTGGCACGGAAATTGCCAAGCGACGGATCGTGAAATTCAGCATTTCGGGGAAACTTTCCTGACCACGCAGATGCCGCCCCCGATGTTGATCAGGGGCGGCACCAGATTTTGGATATTACTTGATGCGGTACCAGTCAGCCGCATTCCACAGCTCGCTGTCCCAAACGTTCAGGATCACACCACCCAACGAATTTGCGTGCGCTGACAAACGACCACGGTGAACCAGCGGGATCATCGCACCACGTTCAACCGCCATATCGTTCAGCGCACGGCCGATTTCGGCACGTTTGCCGATATCCGCCGTTGACGTCAGTGTCGCATAGAGCGCGTCATATTCTGCATCACAGAAACGCGAGATGTTTTCACCTTGCCATTGGCTGGCGGGTGACGGCGCATTGTCGCACAGACCGTTGCCCAGATAGGCTTGGGGATCGGTGCCATTGAACGTATTGGCGTACATTTCCAGATCGGCATAGAATTTCTGGAACGTATCAGGTGACCCTGCATCGCCGCCAAAAAATACCGAAGCGTTCAAGTTGCGCAACTCGGTTTCGATCCCGATTTGCGAGAACCACTGTTTGATCAGCGCCTGGAAATCCTGACGAACGGCGTTGGTGGATGTTTGATACAGATAAGACAGGCGCACGCCGTCTTTGGCGCGCACACCATCGGCGCCCATGGCCCAACCAGCGGCATCCAACATGGCGTTGGCGCCATCGATGTCTTGCTTGTCACAGGACATCGAGGTCGAGTTGAAAGCATCCGGTGCAGGTACCCAGTTACAGGTCACTTTACCGGCGGCACCATAACCGACCTCGACCAGCAACGGACGGTCGATGGCCATCGACATCGCTTTGTAAACTGCGGGATCAGACAGGGATGGGTGCGGGCGAATAACCGACCGCTCGTCTGGCCCAAGGGCCGGATCAGGGTTGGTGTTGTTCAGCATGATGCGTTCCACCAGCGGGCCAAAGCCTGCCACGGTTTTACCTTTGCCGCCTTTTTCCATATTCGCGATCACATCAGGTGCCAGTTGCAGGTTCCAGGCGTAATCGAATTCGCCGGTTTCCATCACCGCACGACCCGCCGCTGTTGCATCACCGCCGCCTTTAAAGGTCAGGGTCGCAAATGCCGGTTTGCTGGCATCGCGATAGTTGTCATTTGCCTTCATTGTAATTACGTCATTCGGGCGAAATTCGGTCACCACATATGGGCCTGTACCGACGGGTCCAAAATTCTCGTCTGTACATTCTGGCGCCTTGGCCCCTGTACAATTGGCAAATTGTGCCGCCTGAATGATCGGGCTTTCGCCGCCTACAAACGGGCCATATGGCACGGGCGTCGGTTTGTCGAAGGTCACTTTGACCGTCAGATCATCGATGGCCTCAACCGCGCTGACCCCGTCAAATTTGGTCAACTGCGCACAGCCGCCTTCTGGATCCATGCAGTATTCGGCGGTGAATTTCACGTCAGCCGAGGTAAAGGCCGTGCCATCAGACCACAAAATTCCCGGTGCGATATTCCAGGTGATCGATGTCAGATCCTCGGACACGCCACCGTTTGCAACAGTCGGGATTTCCGAGACCAACCAAGGTACCAATTCGCCCTTTTCGTTGTAGCGCGCCAAAGGCTCGATGATCAGCGATGCTGCTTCTACGTCCTTGGTGCCACCCGAAAGGAAGGGGTTCAAAATCGAGGGCGCTTGCCAATAAATGATGCTGACGTTGCCGTCTGAGCCACGTTCAGCCATTGCCATTGGGGCCATTGCCGCAAGGGCAATCGCTCCTAGCAGGGTTTTAGTTAGATTCATTCTCGTTCTCCTGTTGTGACGCCCGATAGTTTTTTCTTACCTAAAATCAATGCCTTAGGTCATCGTTACGCATATTTTGCCGGTTTCCTTCGTTGATTTTGGGAAACGCGGAATGAGGGCATCCGATGCCATGCGGCAACAAAAATCAAGGGGATGATCAAAGAATCTGGTCTGGCGACGAAATATTTTTGACCAATTGGTCGAATAACCCCTTACGGTGTTGATGCAAAGCGCTGGCAAATATTTTTACCCGCGAAAGAAGTTGTCGCCTGATTGACAGGTTGTGAAAAATACCGCTAGCCTGTGGCTTGCGAACTAACTCAGGGCTTGCCGAACATGCTTGATAATCCCGTAGCGTCGATCAAAAACCTTCGTGTTGAATTTGCCACGCGGTCGGGCACTGTTGTCGGTGTCGAGGACGTGTCCTTTGATGTAAATCCCGGCGAAACGGTCTGCATTGTTGGCGAAAGCGGCTCGGGCAAATCGGTGTCGGCATTGTCGCTGATGCGGCTGGTGGAATTTGGCGGTGGCAGCATCACCGGCGGCGAACTGTTGTTTGATCGCGGCCAAGATGTGGTTGATGTCGCCAAAACGGGTGCCGATGCCATGCGCCGCATTCGCGGCAACCAGATCGGGATGATTTTTCAGGAACCGATGACCTCGCTCAATCCGGTGTTCACCATCGAGCGGCAATTGGCCGAGGGGCTGCGCCTGCACAAGGGCATGTCGCGCGCCGAGGCCCGTGAGCGGGTTTTGGAATTGTTGCGCGAGGTGCGGATACCGGAACCTGAACGGCGCCTGACGCAATATCCCCACGAATTATCCGGCGGCATGCGCCAGCGGGTGGTGATTGCGATGGCGATGGCCTGCAAGCCGCGCCTGCTGATTTGCGATGAACCGACAACGGCGCTGGATGTGACCATTCAGGCGGAAATTCTGGCGCTGATCGATCGGCTGAAACGCGAAAGCGGCACCGCCGTTCTGTTCATCACCCATGATATGGCGGTGGTGGCGCAAATGGCGGATCGTGTGATTGTCATGTTCCGCGGCAACAAGGTCGAAGAGGGCACGGTTGACCAGATTTTCAACGCGCCACAGCATGATTATACCAAGGCATTGCTGGGTGCTGTGCCCAAGCTGGGCGAAATGGCGGGCAGCGACGTGCCACGACCGATGCGCCTGATGGGTCACCAAAGCAAAGCCCACGAAATCAAAAACAAAGCCAAACCAGAAACCCTGCTGGAGGTTAAAAATCTGACCACACGCTTTGACGTCAAGGGCGGGCTTTTACGACGCAACATAGCGCGGGTTCATGCGGTCGAGGATGTGTCGTTTAAGATCAAACAAGGTCAAACACTGTCGTTGGTGGGCGAAAGCGGCTGTGGCAAATCCAGTTGTGGCCGCTCGATTTTAAAACTCGTAACGCCGACCTCGGGGCAAGTGCTGATCAACGGGCGCGACATGTTGCAATTGACAGGTGATGAATTGCGTATGGCACGACGCGACATGCAGATGGTGTTTCAGGATCCCTTTGCCTCGCTCAATCCGCAGATGAAATTGTTTGATCAGGTGGCCGAGCCGCTGCAAAACTTTGGCATCATGCGCGGTGAAGAATTGCAAAACAAGGTCGCTGATCTGTTTGATCGGGTGGAATTACCGCGATCGTTTTTGCATCGATTTCCCCATGAAATGTCGGGCGGCCAACGTCAAAGGGTGGCGATTGCCCGCGCGCTGGCGCTGAACCCGAAATTGATCATCGCGGATGAGGCGGTGTCGGCGCTGGATGTGTCCGTGCAGGCGCAAGTGCTTAATTTATTTATGGAATTACAGGCCGAGCTGGGCATTTCCATCCTGTTCATCAGCCACGACATGGCGGTGGTCGAGCGGGTTTCGCACCACACGGCGGTGATGTATCTGGGCCGGATCGTCGAAATCGGGCCGCGGGCGCAAATTTTTGAAAACCCGCAACATGACTATACCAAAACCCTGTTGTCGGCGGTGCCAGTGGCCGATCCGGCGCGGCGAAAACTGGAAAAAGATTTGAATTTCAAAGCAATTCCCTCGCCGATCTTCCCAGTGGATTATGACCCCAAACCCTCGATCTATACCGAAGTGTCGCCAGAACATTTTGTCTTGCAGGACGTCTGATGACCCAGCTAACAGCCCGCGAAATCCTTGAAATCCTTGTCGCCTTTCCGACCGTCAGCCGCGACAGCAACCTGCCGCTGATTGATTGGGTTGAGGATTATTTGGCCGACTACGGCGTGACATCCCACCGCGTCTATAATGACGAGGGCACCAAAGCCGCGCTTTTTGCCAATATCGGCCCCGAGGTGGCCGGGGGCACGATTTTTTCAGGCCATACCGACGTGGTGCCAGTGGATGGGCAAAACTGGCACACGGACCCATTTACCGTCACTGAAAAAGACGGGCTGCTTTATGGGCGTGGTACTTGCGACATGAAGGGGTTCATTGCTTGTGCACTGGCGGCGGTGCCCTATGCGCTGGCGGCGGGACTGAAACGACCGATGCAACTGGCGCTGTCTTATGACGAGGAAGTCGGCTGTACCGGTGCCCCCCCGATGATCGACGCCATGGTGACAACCCTGCCGCCTGCGGCGGTGGCCGTCATAGGCGAGCCCTCGATGATGAAAACCGTCACCAGCCACAAGGGGGGCATCGGTTATATGCTGCATGTTCAAGGGTTTGAGGTGCATTCATCGCTGATGGACACAGGCGTGAACGCGATCATGGAAGGCGCGCGAATCATCGATTGGGCCAACCAGAAAAACAGCGAAATTCGCGCCGCAAAACCCACCGCATTGGCGGCGATTTTCAATCCACCATTTACCACGTTGCACACCGGGCAAATTTCTGGCGGCACGGCGCATAACATCACCGCCAGGGATTGCCATTTCGGCGTGGATTTCCGCTTTGTGCCGGATGACGATCAAGATCGGTGGTGTGACCGGCTGGTGGCCAAGGTGGTCGAGGTTGAAAAGGGCATGCAAGCGGTGCGCCCCGAGACAAAAATCACCATGACCCGGCGATTTCATGTGCCCGGCCTGAAACCCGAAAAGGGCGGTGCCGCCGAGGCAATGGTGCGTGGGATGACCGGGGACAATGGCACCCATGTTGTCAGCTATGGCACCGAAGCGGGGCAATTTCAGGAACGCGGATATTCGTCGGTGATTTGCGGGCCGGGCGATATTGCCCAAGCCCATCAGCCCGATGAGTTCCTAAGCCTTGATCAATTGCGGCAGGGCGAAAAATTTGCGCGCCAACTGGTCGATTTGCTGGTCGAATAATTCCGCTGTCAATGCCTTGCCCTTGGCAAATGCTTAGGTCAGACTTGCCGCAATCAACCCCCGATCAGGAGCCGACCCAAATGCCCGTCATCAACCGTTTTGCCGACCTTTTACCAGAAATCACCGAATGGCGACGCGATATTCATCAGCATCCCGAGATTCTGTTTGAAACGCATCGAACGTCCAAAGTGGTGGCGGATAAGCTGACTGGCTTTGGCTGTGACGAGGTTGTCACCGGCATCGGGCGCACCGGCGTCGTGGGGGTGATCAAAGGCAAAACTGATACCAAGGGCCGTGTTGTGGGCTTGCGGGCGGATATGGATGCCTTGCCGATCATTGAGGCAACGGGGCTGGAATATGCTTCAAAAACGCCGGGCGCGATGCACGCTTGCGGCCATGACGGACATACGGCGATGTTGCTGGGGGCGGCGAAATACCTGTCGGAAACCCGCAATTTTGACGGCACGGTCGTGCTGATTTTTCAACCCGCCGAAGAGGGCGGCGGCGGTGGGCGCGAAATGTGCCAGGACGGTCTGATGGATCGCTGGGGCATCGACGAGGTTTACGGCATGCACAACTGGCCCGGCAAACCCACCGGCAGTTTTTCCATTCGCGCCGGTGCATTTTTTGCCGCGACCGATACTTTTGAGGTGACGGTCACGGGCCAGGGCGGCCATGCGGCAAAGCCAAACGAGGCGATTGATACCACGGTAATTGCCAGCCAGATGGTGCTGGCCCTGCAAACAATTGTCAGCCGGAACGCCGATCCGGTGTTGCAAATTGTGGTTTCGGTGACCTCGTTTGAAACCGAAAGCACCGCATTCAACGTGATCCCTGAAACGGTCACTTTGCGCGGTACGGTACGCACGTTGGATGAAGGCACCCGCGACATGGCCGAATTGCGGCTGAAATCGATTTGTGACCACACGGCCAAGGCCTTTGGCGGTGTGGCGGATGTCAATTTTATGCGCGGTTATCCGGTGATGGTGAATGCCGAGGCCGAAACAGAATTTGCGATTGCCGCAGCCCGCAAAATTTCCGGCGATTGCGACGAGGCGCCCTTGGTGATGGGCGGCGAAGATTTCGCCTATCTGCTGGAAGAGCGCCCGGGCGCCTATATTCTGGTGGGAAATGGTGACACGGCGATGGTGCATCACCCCAAATATAATTTCAACGACGAGGCAATTCCGGCCGGTTGCAGCTGGTGGGTCGAAATGGCGGAATCGCGGCTGGCGCTCTAAATAGCAGCAAAACGATCGGGCCTGAAATTGGCCAACATCGGTTCCATATGGCCGTGCAGAATTTCCTGTGCGGCCATTTTTCCCACAAGCGGTGCCAGTGTTATACCGCTGTGCATCGTGGCGACATATAGGCCGCCAATCGCCCCGATCGCGGGCAATCCATCCTGCGGCACCGGGCGTAATCCCTGATGGATATGCGCGATTTCGACATCCTGTGCCGCAGGCAACCTGCGATGCAGTCGCGCCAGCATACGGGTCGCAAAATCATTGGCATTTTTATCAAGCGATGCGTCCATTCCGCCGCCCGAAAAAATCTCGCCCATAATGAAATGCCCGGTCGGGGCCTGTCTGAAATGCACGTCATCTGACATTATAATATGATTTATCAACGGCTTGGTGGGCGTTGTTTGCAAAATTATGCCCGGCTGATTATCCATTGGCAGGCGCATTCCACCACGCAACAGCAATTCTTCTGACCCGGTGCCCGTCGCCACCACAATATGATCGGCAAAGATTTCACCCTGGTTCGTGCCGACGCCAACCATACGGCCCCCGCGCCTCAGAAATCTGTCTACCATATGTCCGGTATCGACCCGGCCACCTTTGGCCATAACATTGGTCAACAAGGCCAGCGTTAGGATTTTTCCGTCCGCGGCACCTTCGTGTTCGGTGAATATGGCATGCGGGGGCGGGTTGACCAAAGCGGGTTCAAGCCGGATGATTTCTGCCGCCTCAATCACGCGGTGCGGATAGGCGCGCGCGGCAAGTTCTTCGGCATGTTGCCAAAATTCACGCCCTTCATCCTCCCACCAGATACAGCCATTCCATTGGGTCGCTTGAAGCAAATCCAGCCGCGCCGTCAAAACACGGTGTTCGGCAATGGCGGCTTGCCGCAAGGCAAAATACGCGTCGGTTTGTGCAAAGCTGGCGTTGATCCAGCCAAAGGATTTTCCGCTTGCACCGCCCCCGATGGCCGCTTTGTCGATGACCCGCACCTTGGCCCCGGCTTGGGCGCAGGTGTCGGCGACTGCGGCACCCACCAACCCGGCGCCGATGATCAAAACATCAGACATGAATTTTTCGCGCCTCTTTGCTGGATTGATAGGCCGCCGCCTCGGCCCGAATAACGGCCATATATTCGGCGGCGGTATTTTCAAAAGCACTGTCACCCTGTAAGGCCGCAACCACATGGGCATTCAGCGCCGCCACGCATCCGCCGCCAAAAGCACCGTCATCAACAGCGTGTTTGACGGGCTGATCCTGCCAGTTTGATTGCCCAAAGCCCCGGAAACTGATTTTGCCATAGCCGTTCAACCGCAGGGTGCCCAGCGTGCCCTCTATTTCCATCTCGCCCATGGTACGGCGCGGATTGTCGGTGGCATGATCCGCCAGTCGGTTGCCGTCAAAGGTGCTTTGAATGCCGCTGGTGTGATCGATGATCAAAACCCCCGCATCCTCGCCTTTGATGATGGGGTTCAGGCGTTTAAGATCGGCATAGATCGCGGTAATGTCGCCAAAAAGCCAGCGGAACAAATCAATGAAATGCACCCCGGTTTCATGGATCAACAACCGGGGCATGGATTGAAAAGCGGGCTGGCGCGCCAGATAGGCGTCGGCCCCGCGGCCATCACCGGGGCGCAGGGTGGAACGTGCGCTGAACACTTGCCCCAACAAACCCTGATCCAGCAAACCCCTGATTGTTCTGTACCATGGTTGAAATCTAAAATTTTCATGTATTAACAATATTGTATCGGAGTTTTTTGCGATTTCAACCAGGGCTTCGGCCTGCGCCAAATCGGTGCAAAACGGTTTTTGACAAATGATCACAGGTACTTTGCCAAGGGCCTGTTCAATCAAAGGCCTGTGGGCAATTGGCGGCGCGACAATATCCAGAATATCCAGATTTTGCGCCAGAATGTCGCTCAGATCAGCGTGGGTCGCCACGCCATATTCCGCCATCGCCCACTGCCGCCGTGCGGCATCGACATCCACCGCCCCCACCAGATCCACATCATGGTGACCCTGCCACGAGGCCAGATGAAACTGGGAAAAATATCCTAAACCTACAAGGCCGACACGACAGGTCATTTATGCCACCTTTGCCAATTGCAGGGTGGCTTGGGCTGTATCGGCATTGGCGCTGTCTTCTATCGTTGCGATATTCGTTTTATCAACCATATTGCCCCCTGAATTTTTCGTCTTGCCCCATTATTAGCTTTCCAGCCGCTAAGTGCTAGCGCTATCATTTGTTCAAAGGAGATTTTTATGAGCGATCTTTGGCAGGTTTACGCGGTGAAATACGCCGAGCGGAATGCGCGAACGCGGGCCGACAGTTTCATCTTTGATGACCATCCAGCCGCCGCGCATGGCATGGATTATTTCGTCTGGGTCTTGCGAAACGGGTCGCGCACCATTGTTGTGGACACAGGGTATGACAGCACCGAGGCGGCGCGGCGGGATCGACCGATTTTGCGCGATCCGGCGCAGGCGGTGGCGGCGTTGGGTGTGGCTGCTGAAACCGTGGATACGGTGATTATCACGCATTTGCATTATGATCATGCGGGCGGGCTTGATCGATTTCCGGCGGCCATTTTTCACATGCAGGCCGCCGAAATGGCCTATGCCACGGGGCCTTGCATGTGCCACGGCGTGTTGCAAATGCCGTTCACCGCGGATCATGTTTGCGACATGGTGCGCCATGTTTATTCCGGGCGCGTGGTGTTTCATGATGGGGCGGGCGAGGTGGCGCCGGGGGTTCGTGTGCATTGTGTCGGAGGCCACAGTCGGGGTTTGCAAGTAGTTGAAGTTGATACAGAAACCGGCCCGATGTGTTTGGCGTCAGACGCCGCGCATTATTACGAAAACTTTCTGTCGAAAAAACCGTTTCCGATCGTGGCGGATGTTCAGGAAATGCTGAAGGGTTTTGGCACATTGCTGCAACTTGGCAAAACACCGGCACGGGTCATTCCGGGTCATGACCCGTTGGTAGGCCGTTATTTCCCCCAAGTGGATCGAGTTGGTTTTGCCTGGCGACTGGATAAAGGCCCAAAATCAGGTGCCGGTATTTTGGAAATTTAGCCGGTTCACCCAAAGCCAAAAACCGAAGCGCCCATCCACCCGTGCACCAAAATGATCGCCGCAAAGACGATGGCGGTGGCGATCAGGGATCGCGCCTCGCCGCGAAACGGCCAGACCTTTGCCGGCTGCCAGGTAGATTCGGATCGATTTATCAGCACCATCTGCCCCCAAGCCCAGATAAATATGCCGCCAAACAGAACAAATCCGGCGGCTGATCCGGCCAGAAACAGATGTGTCGCCGCCCAGATCATCGCCGCGGTCAATTGCGGGTGTTGCATGCCTGATGTGATCCGGGTTTTCGCCCCGCTCGCCACAAACAAGTAGATCGCAAAAAACATGACCGGTATTGCCAGCAAGACCAGCCCCATCGGGGCGATCCAATAAACCGTGCTGTCCCATGCCCCATAGCCACGGGACATCAGAAAAATTGCGATAAAGGCGGAAAGTGCCACCAAAACCTTGGCAGATGGGCCCATTTTTGTATGTATCGCAGGGAACAAACGCTTGAAATAATGCGAAAATACCAACAACGCCAAACCCAATAACAATAGTTTCATGATGTGTCCTGATTGTGTTGACCATTGGCACCGATGTCCTATGCCTGCTGGATAGGAAAAGAGGGTAAATTCATTAAAGATTGTTAAATTGTATCAGTCAATATCGGTATTATTCTGATAGGCGCCAATCAGCCCTGACATTTCGGTGCGCAGCCGATCCAGCAAGGGTTGTTTTTTGCCATCCCGCCGTGCGATCAGCCCCAGAACCCGCGAACCAGACCGTGGCCCCAACGGAAATTTGCGCAAACCGGCATAGATCGGATCAGGCACACATAGATCTGGCACGATCGATACGCCCAACCCATGGGCCACCATGCTGATCACGGTTTCAGAGCTGTCTATTTCCATGAATTCCTGCACAATCAGGCGATTTTGGATCAGGTATTCATCGGCCAACACGCCGACGGTCGAATGGCGTGCGTGGCGGATATAGGGGGTTTTCTGGATGATTTCGGTGGCGTCATTGCCGGTAACACCTTGGGAAGACAGCAAAACCAGCGGCTCGTTTGCAAGCGGGTGAAACTGTACATTCGGGTTCACGGCGGCGGGTTGGCTGATCAATGCTGCATCAAGACCGCCGCGTAGCACCTGTTGCTGCAATTCATCCGACAACCCGGGCACCACGCGAATGTGCAGCCCCGGTTCATCCGCGAACAGCCGTTTTATGGCAAGCGGTACCAAGGCGCGAATGGTCGAAGGCACTGCCCCAAAGGTGATTTCGCCAATGATTTGCGCCGCGCCACGGGTGTCGGTGACCACCGCTTCATAGGCTTGCACCACGGCGCGCGCCTTGGGTACCAGCGAGATGCCAACATGGTTCAGACGCGGCGATTTTCCGCTGCGATCAAACAAGGCAACCTGCAACTGTTCCTCTAGTCGGCGCATTTGCTGGCCGACGGCGGCTTGGGTAACATGCACCCGCGCCGCCGCTGCGATGAAACTGCCGCCATCGGCGATGGCAACCAAGGTTTTGAACAACTGTATCGACATCAAATCACCTTCATTCCTAAAGCAATACTTTATTACAACTTAAATATCTATGGTTTGCGATAATTTGTTTTCCGGTGCAAAAGGGCGCAACCCAAAAGAATGGAGAACCAATGTCTGTGAATGACCGCATCGTGGCGGATTTTGTGAAAAACAAAATCGAGCTGGTAACAACCGTACCTTGCAAACAACTGGCAGGCGTGATCGAAAAGATCGATCAAAGCCCGGATATTTACCATATCCCGTCCAACAAAGAAGACGAGGGCATGGGCATTTGCGCGGGGGCCTTTATGGGTGGCAAACGCAGTGCGATCATCATGCAAAACACCGCCATCGGCGTGACCGTCAATACATTGGTAACACTGACGCAGTATTACCGCATGCCGTTGCCGATGTTGATCTCCTATCGTGGCGAGCTGGGCGAACCTGTGGCCTGTCAGGTGGAAATGGCCGTGCATACCAAGGCGTTGTTGGCGCAATTGCACATCCCGACCTATCACTTTCACAAAGAACAGGATGCCGACGAGTTGGATGCCATTCTGAACCATTGTTTTATGTGCAACAAACCCGTTGCCATTCTGACCGACGCAAGTTTCTGGAAGGGGTACTAATCATGATCCGCAGCGATATTTTGAAAAACCTGATCCCGGTCATTTCCAATGAATTTGTGGTCTGCAACATTGGCTTGCCCAGCCAGGAATTGCACATGCTGGATGACCAGCCGACGAATTTTTACATGCTGGGCACCATGGGCTTGTCCTCGTCCATTGGTCTGGGACTGGCCTTGGTGCAAAAACAAACGGTGATTGCCATTGATGGCGATGGCTCTGTGCTGACCAATTTTGGCACCTTGCCAACGATTGCCAACAATGTGGCCGACAATTTCATTCTGTTTATCGTGGATAATGGTTCCTATGGCTCGACCGGCGATCAACCGACCTATGCGGGCAAGAAAACCTCGCTATCCAAAGTTGCCGAGGCTTGTGGTTGTGAAAACGTGATCGAATGTCAGGCGAGCGAAGCCGCGGACGTGATGAAATCCGCGATTGCCAGCCGCAAGATGACCATCATCGTGTGCAAATGCGAAAGCGGCAACATCAAGGTGCCGGTGATCACCATGGATCCGGTGGTTATTCGCGACCGGTTCATGCGCGAATTATCGGCACGCAGCGCGGGCTGATCCGGTGGCGATCCATTGCTTTGAAGACGCGCGGCGGCTGGCCCGTCGCCGTCTGCCGTGGATGATCTTTGACTATATCGACGGGGCGGCGGATGATGGTTGGGGTGAGGCGGAAAATCGCCGCATCCTGCGCCAGATCCGCCTGATGCCGCGGGTTTTGAACAATGTGCTGAGGCGAAATATCTCAGTGCCGGTGTTCGGGCAAACTTGCGATTTACCTTTCGGTGTTTCGCCCATGGGCATGTGCCGCCTTGCGCACCCCTTGGCAGATCGGGCGCTGGCGGAATTTTCAGCAAAATTCCGAGTACCGCTTGGGGTGTCTACGGTGGCCTCATCTTCGCTCGAGGATATGGCAAAGTGGTCCGAGGGCAACGCATGGTTTCAGCTGTATTGCAGCGGTAATCAGGGCGGGATCGAGCCGTTATTGGCACGATGCCGCACGGCGGGTTATGAAACGCTGGTGGTCACCGTTGACGTGCCAGAAGTGGGCCGCCGCCCCCGTGAATTGCGCCGTGGCTTTACCATGCCGTTCAAAATGGGCGCAGCGCAAGTCTTTGATTTTGCCTGCCATCCACGCTGGTCGCTGGGCACCTTGGCGGCGGGTGCGCCAAAGCTGGCCAATTTTGGCGGTATTCACGGTGATTTTGATCGCACCGCCAGCCGCGCCGGGGCGGATTGGGCCTTGCTGGCACAAATTCGCGACAAATGGCAGGGGCGGTTGGTGGTCAAGGGCGTGCTGAATGTCAAAGACGCCAAGACGCTGGTCACAGCGGGTATCGATGCCATCCAAATTTCCAGCCACGGCGGGCGGCAATTGAACAGCGCACCAGATGCAATAACCGCCTTGCGGGATATTCGCGCCGCCCTTGGCCCCGATTTCCCCCTGTTTTACGACAGCGGTATCCGCTCGGGTGAGGACATCATCAAGGCCTATGCTTTGGGCGCTGATTTTGTCTTTTTGGGGCGCGGTCTGTCTTATGCTTTGGCGGCGGGTGGCCGCGAGGGGCTGGCGGAAATGGTCGGGGTTTTGCAGCGCGAAACCGATATCACATTGGCGCAACTGGGGCTGACTTCGATGGAAAAACTGGGTCGCGATAACCTGGCCTGAAGCCGCCGCCGGCATGCCACCTGAAAACGGGGGCAAAAGTCACAAACGGTTTGACAGGTGCCGCCGCGCTTTGCAGGTTGCTGTTATGGCACTCAAATTACATAATCGGTCTGGACCCAGCGAAGCCGCCATCGCTTTGGCCTCGAAATTGGCCGTCGCACCACAGGTGGCCGCTGATGTGCAAGCCATGCGCGACGCTTATGAAGTTGATTTCACCATCCGGGCCAAACGCGCCTTGGCGTGTCATGCGGTCATCACCAAAAACGAAAGTATCAACGGGCGCGATTGCCTGATTGTTGAACCTGCTGACGGGGAAATTGATCGTACCGGGCTTTATTTGTTTGGCGGTGGTTATGTGGCCGGACAGCCGTTTTTTGAATTGCCGATTCTGGCGCCTTTGGTGGTGCAAACCCGGGCAAGGATTGTTGTACCTGCATACCCGCTGGCACCCGAGGCCCCCTATCCGGCGGCCTTTGAACATGTCTGCGCCGTCTATCAGGCCTGCATCAACCCAACCATGTTTTTGGCGGGGGAAAGCGCGGGCGGCGGTTTGGCCTTGGCCCTTGCCCAACATGCGGTGCGGCAAAAAGGGGCGCTACCTGCCGCGATGGCCTTGTTTTCGCCCTGGGTTGACTTGAGCGCCCCTGCGGCTGCGGTGGAAGATCCGACTTTGAGCGAGGATTTTTTGAATATGGCGGCGCGGGCCTATGCGGGCGGTATCGATCTGTGGGCCGCTGGCCTGTCGCCGCTACAGGGCGTAATGGCCGGTTTGCCGCCAACGATTCTGTCGACAGGTACAAGGGACAAACTACGCAACGGGGTGGTTGCCTTGCATCAAAAATTAAGCGCCGCTGGCGGCGAAGTCGAAATTCATGACTGGCAAGGTTTATGGCATGTATTTGAATTTTATGACGAATTGCCGGAATCAATGCAATCCGTTACAGGGATCGCACGATTTCTTACCCGACATCAGCGCCAAAAATAAACCGCGGCCTTGGCTGCCAGATGAAAATCCGGCAGCCGCCTTTTACGTCATTGAATGGGATCAATACATCCGGTCGCGGAATACATGGGCGACGATTTGATCGCGGGTGATGCCATAGCGTGTGGCCAATTCAACATCCGTCAGATTATGCAGGCGTTCCAGCTCTTCGCTGCGCGACTGGGCAATCATCACCGCCGTAAAAAAATCGGAAATCGCAGTTCCAACGGCCTTTACGGCTTTGAACAAGCTCTCGGCAAAATGTGTCAGGCGAAGATTATTGGATGATTTCAGTGTATGTGCCATTTTTCGGTCCTCGGATAAATTAGCGTGTCTTCGTGGCCTTTATGTAGGCTTGGCAGGGCCGTGGACAAGAAACAGATCGCGATACCCGATATGCATCAAACGCATGGCGAATTGAAAATTCGGCGGCCCCCGATAAACACCTGAAAAATTGGTAAAAAAACACAAATCGATTTTTGGGCGCCATGGCGAGAATTTTTACCTGACAGCAATCGTAACGTGCCCCCTTTAAAGGTAGGCGAATTGCCGCTACCTTAAGCAAATGAAATCATCAACTGCCTCTCCCAAGCGCTGCGAAACCTGCCCGATCCGCCATCGGGCTGTTTGTGCGACCTGTGATCCCGATGAATTGGGCCTGCTTGAGGAAATCAAGTATTACCGCAGTTTTGAGGCGGGGCAATCGATCGTATTCAGCGGCGACAGACTGGAATTTGTCGCCTCGGTGGTCAGTGGTGCCGCGACGGTTGAACGGTTGATGGAAGACGGCCGCAAGCAGATGTTGGGCTTGTTGTTACCCTCAGATTTCATTGGTCGCCCCGGTCGTGAAAACGCCGTTTACGATGTGACGGCGATTACCGATGTGACGCTGTGCTGTTTTCGCCGCAGCAAATTCGAGCAGTTGATTGAAACAACACCGCATATTGCCCAAAGATTGTTGACGATATCACTGGATGAACTGGATGCGGCGCGCGATTGGATGTTGTTGTTGGGTCGCAAAACCGCCCGCGAAAAAGTTGCCACGTTTTTAATGATGATCATACGGCGCACAATCGAGCCAAGCCATGTGCGCCTTGGTCCGGTGACACGGATTGAACTGCCCTTAACACGCGAGGCAATGGCGGATTATTTGGGGCTGACCATCGAAACAGTCAGCCGCCAGTTTTCTGCGTTACGCAAAGAGGGGCTGATTGCGCTGGAAGGTAATCGCTTGGTCGATATTCCCAACATCGGGCGGTTACAAATCGAGGCTGGCAGCCTTTCGGACTAGCTGTGAGTTCTCAGGACGTTGTTCATTCGATCCATCTCTGAGAAGCTGAAGTTTGCAAAAACAGAAGCCATCAGGGAGAACCGAATGAACAGCC
>Ga0316204_10000561_pt1 | contig 132866 bp, 130 predicted proteins | sample 6monrhotite_MG_2_FD_205661 | JGI IMG/M metagenome (GOLD analysis project Ga0316204, IMG submission 205661) | Microbial mat bacterial communities from mineral coupon in-situ incubated in ocean water Damariscotta River, Maine, United States -... | ecosystem: Environmental > Aquatic > Marine >...
TCGATTATATCGAAATGTTCTATAACTCGCGGAGAAAGCATGGTAAGTGCGGGATGTTGTCACCCGCTCAGTTCGAAATGGCAACTAAATGAAGTTACAAGGTGTCTACAAATCTTGGGGCACATCACTCATCGTTTGCGCCAACAGGAGTGCCAGCCTTTGTTTGTAAAATCCAAAGTCCATGTATTGCTACTCTGCCAAGAGCTTCATATAACTTCAAGTTAATGTTAACACTGGATGAAGCTGGAACACTCGCAGCCAAACCATCTTCTATCGTGCTATATGGATCAATGTGCTGCTTGATGTATGTCATTCCAATAATTCTACTAAGGCGAATGCTCTTGTCTATTACTGCTATTAGACCTTTAGCCGCGTTAGACCGTCCGTCTATATGACCATGGCTTAGGTTCCAGATACGCAACGTAGCTATCTGACCACACCTATAAGCGGCTTCAATGTTCTCAACATCACGACACCAAACAAAAATTGTCCAAGTAGCTAGATATATTTGTCGCGCAATACGCAATCGTTCCTTTAGGGTTTTGGGGGAAGTTGCTGTCAGTTTATCTATTAAATTACGAAAATGGCTGACGCATACTTCAGGCTCGTCAACAAATGCCACAGACTTTCGAAAAATACTCTGTAGCTCTTTCGGGAATATATTTTCACGCAACAGACCACTAAAAATTAGATTGGCTATATAATCACCATTCCATTCTACAAATTCAATGGCACCAGCCTCAGTATGTTTATCCGTAAATCCATCTACACTTTCCCTGACATTTTCCCGAATATCTCCCCCAAAGCAAAGCGCGATAATAACGGGCAAATCAGCGTATCTTTTTGGCACATGTTTTGGAATATAAACATCTATGATTTGCACAAGAGAAGGTCGAAGTGCCTGATCACCACTATCCCATTCGCTGCGCGTTAAATCACCAGATTTAATTGAGAGTAGAAAAAGGGTTTTTTGCCCTGTTTCAGGGTGAGGTCCAATCGCAGCAACATCAACACCATACTGAGTAGTGCCGCGTTTAGGGCGAGAAATAACAGTGAAACCTTTTTCGCTCAAAATATCAGGTAATACGATATCAAGTTCGTCACGTTCCTTCAATGAGGACAAATATTGTTTTAATAAAAGTTTCATTTTGGACGCTTTTCCCGTCTAAATTTGTGAAGCATATAGTTCAAACGTGCTGGATATAAAACATCCATACGGGGGATTGCAGTTGATGTCTCAAATGTTTGAAGCTGCATTTCTTGCCTTATAGGGTCTTCGCCTTTTCCTCTATGAACATACACAATGGATGATCGACCATATAGGAGTATGCTTTTATGAAAAATTGAACCGAGTATTGACTTTTTATCCGCATGTTTACTTATTTCTTTTTGCCGTTGATGATCTATTTCTGCCTGTGCTCTACGTTCTAATGCTGATGGCCGCATTGCAGGATTGCGAGGAAGGTTGTGAAGGGGGGCACTATATTCATCAATCATTTTACCCATACGTTTTATAGATGCTTTCATACCTCGTGAGGGATATGTCTTTATATGAGCCTTAAATAACTTAATATCGCCTGGAAAATTACGGAGCCAAAAATTCCCAATTTCAATTTCCAAATCTTTCTTGGCTCTACTAGATATGGCCACTAAGCAAGCGGCCAATAGTGAGACCGCTGGGCCATGGTCAAACATCAAATACACAAATACTTTTCGCGTGAGGTAATATATTTCACTGTCTGATAAATTGAATTCACTTAAATCAAAATTATATATCGATTGGTCAAGCGGCGGAAAAAATGAATTCACTGCATTACAAGTGGAGAATTGACCATCTAGCAACCAGTTAATAACAAACCATCCCAAGACACTGTTGTCACCAGATTGTAATTTGTACGATGTGGAGTCAAATATATCAAGTTTGGGAGCCGCATTTTTTTGATGCGCTATGGCAGACATAATATTAAAAATTCTGTTTCGCTCTTGATCCGTGTCCAACTTGTACAGAATTAAATCAATGTGATCGAGCGTAGCCGGGTACTCAGACGTAACAGTTTCCATCAATACGAAAACAGTATCTCTAAGAGTTTCTGAAAATGCTTTGGGATGGAATAGCAGCCCTGCAATAAGCTGATTGCGAGTTTCTGGTAGTGGGTTTTTCGCAACGCTATCCAGGCAGTCAATTAGCTTTTGTGAAGAATTAGAACCATCATCACAAATACATAGTATAGCATCAATAGCGCTCAAGTGATCTTCAACTATTTCATTTGCTGCTATCTCAACTAGGGTGTTATCTTTATCCGCAATTACATCTTCGCTGCCTCCAATAATAAGGCCCAGTGCACGAATGGACTGACTGCGAATATGGAGCCGCTTATCAGATGAAGCTTTAATTGCAGCACTAATTGCTTTGTCAGCATCTTTCTTGCCCCATGACAGCAAGGCGGTCCAAAGCAATACAGAATCCCTTTTCGAACCTAATATTAGTTCTGTTGTAATTTCTGCATTGGTTTCGGACTGACTAAGCCACCCCTCAAACCCTGAAAATACGTCATGCTGTGTAGCATCGGTTTTGATGTCCAATATTTGATAACATAGCTCTAAAGCAACTTTAGGCTCAATGTGTAAATGAGATAATGCAGCGCTGAAAATTTGTCGCCATCTTCGATCAGCCTGATCATTCAGTTCGTTCCAATTCAAACTGCGAAACAAACCAACTAAATTTATTTGCTTGGCATTGTGCCATTCAGCAAGCGTTATGGCTACAGGTTCCGTTTCTCCATAGGGTAGTTCTACGAGAAAATTGGTGAGGTCAGAATTCTCATATGCTTTTTTTAATGCACCAAGGTCAATTACGTATGCGTTCAATCTAAAAAGACTCCCAGTTAAACATCTAACGTCTGGCGAGGGCCAATGCAACGAAACCAATAACAGCACCTATTGCGGCGCCAACAATCACATTATTTACCTGTTCGCTGTTCCATCCAAACCCTCGCGCCCAATTATCAGTATGCTCACAGTTGGAAAATAAAAGATCATATGGATTGTCAATCATCGCTTCATAACGATTGATAACTTCGCTAACTGGTAAAGGTCCAACATGACCTTCATTAAGAATTTGTTTGCCACCAGAAAATTGCACAAACGTTGCTTTGGTTACTCTGCGAAATTTAAATGATGCAGCATATATTAACCCATCATAACCCAGAGTGCCTACATGGTCATAAAGATCATGTTTCACTCTAAGCTTGTCTCCAGGGCGTGCAGATACTTCGCCCGGTACATAAAGTTGGGGGAATCCCAATAATTGGTAGTTTTCAACATGCATACCGCTACATGTAGTAACTTAATTGGCCCTTTCAAGCCCTTGGCGAGATTTTCACAAGAATATATTATTTGGGGATAATTAGCGAATGGTGCCTGTTTTATAGGATGGAAGAGACGGAAACCTCATGTTGGATATTCTCTATGCTAGCCCGCCCTGAAACCCCTCTGTCTCTGCTTCACTAGAAAGGGCTATACGAATTTTGCCTTTGCAGTTCCATTGGTGGCATTTGAGCCTTGTTTCAAACTCATCGAGGTAAAGTTGGCGTAGATATGGTCTGCCTAGATAGTCAGATGCAAATTCATACCATGTGTAGTCACAGCATTTACAGGTACATTCAATTCGGTCGCCAATGTTGAGGTCGAGAACTTGTATGCGGGATTTCCAACTCACCAAAAATCCTCCGCTCTGGGAATGCGGGTGTAGGATATTTTACCGCCGAGGTTTCCGCCGGGCGGTAGCTTCCATGGTCCCATTGTCACGAGTGATTTTCCGTAGCGGCTGTTCAGGCCATCTATTGCGGTCGTTATAGATTCCCATCTTTGTCTTTCGGGATCATCATTGATAAGCATATCAAGTTGGCGCGTGTCCGAGCGGGTAAGGTCGCCGAGGGTTACGCCGACGCGCACAATTTTGATGCTCTTGGGAAGAAACTTTCGTGCTTGCGCCCACATAACGTCAAGAGCCTTCAGACAAGCTTGGTCATCATTGGCCATGTGCAGTTTGCGCTTTGTTGACCAGCCTTTTTCTTTCAGGGAGCCACGGCGTAGGCTGAGCCACATATAGACAATGCTGGCATAGAAGTTCTCTCTGCGCATACGCCGCGCCGCTTTGACCAGCAACATGCGGGTGCAATCTCTTGCATCTGTGAAGTTGCGCAATTCAGGTGGCAGGACGCGCCCGTGACCAAACATACCGCGTTTGGACTTCTCTGCTTTAACCGCATAGCCATGCAGCGCATACCAAAGCCGCTCGCCCGTCACATTGCCCCACAGTTTACGCATTTGCTTGGGCTGCGTATCCAGCAAAGTCTTCATGTCATAAATACCTGCGCGGTGTAGGCGTTTTTCCATGTTGTGACCGATGCCTGGAATATCATCAAATGGTAGGGGGAGCATGGGCGCGGGCATATCGCGAGGATGCCAAATCGTTACACCGTCTGGCTTATCCATCTTACAGGCGACCTTAGCAAGGTGGCGGTTGGCAGCAAAACCTATAGAGCATGTGATATATGGACCGACATTATCGCGAATACGAGATTTAATCTGCTCCGCTAGATGTTCAGGCTGTGCAATATCGCTTGTTCCCAATTTACAGCATAGCTCGTCTATAGATTTAATGGCTTCAACAGGGATAACACTATTGATCTCAGCCAGTAACGCATTGTGGGCGCGGCGATATAGATCAGGTGTTTGCGGCACGAGAACAAGGCTTGGGCATATCTTCTTAGCATCCCCCAAACGCATGACGTTCTTGACGCCTAGAGCTTTGGCTTCTTTGGAGCAAGCAATAACAACCGTATGTACCGTCCCGTCAAAAGGAACAATCCCAATTGGTTTGCCGCGCAGGCTCGGTCGCGCCTGCTGTTCAACGGACGCAAAAAACCCGTCAAAATCGAGGTATAGCCTTTCAATAGTCTCTGGTTTGCGCATTGATTATTTGCCCTGTAAAGTGGACGAGTGATAAAGAACAAATAAAGAACGATTGTCAATGATGATGTATGGGTTGGCGAAATTAAGTTGTGGGTAATGCGAGGATTTAAAAGATTTAAAGGACTACATTTCAATCTATATTATTCCACAAAATCCGTGTGAGGAGGGTTCTGTTTTGGATAAATAGAGGTTGCGCTCATGTCCTTATGGTTACAAGGTGAGGAATCTGTATTACTTATAATTTAGTAAGTTTGAAAGTTTGTTTGAATGGGTGTTGGGGGAATGAATAAATTTGAAGTCAAGGTCATATATGAACCCGACAACTACCCAGTGGCTGACATAATATTCCTACATGGGCTTGGCGGAAGTGCGATAGATACTTGGACGCACAGCAACGGTGGTTTTTGGCCAAACTGGTTGGCCAAAGAAGCACCAAAATTGAGAATACTAACGGTCAACCACCCATCCGAAAAGTTAGCCAGCCTTTTTAATGGTTCAGGGATGAGCATTGCGGATCGTTCAAAGTCAACTCTTGAATTACTCGATACTTATGATTTGGGGCATAGACCCACTATTTTTGTGACCCATAGTTTAGGTGGACTAATTACTAAGGGTTTGCTCCGTAAGGCTCACAGTGTCGGCGGTGAAAAATATGAAAAGGTACTGGATAATATTGCAGGCGTTATTTTCCTCGCCACTCCTCATAAGGGTTCTGCATTGGCTAACGTTATCTCAAAAATTCCCGCTATACCCTCAAAAATAAGTAAAAATCTCAAAACTGGAACTGACAATTTAAAAGAGTTACAGGATTGGTATGTTCAAAGAGCGAGTGAGAGGAAAATTAAAACTAAGGCATTTTCAGAAGCATATAAAACATCAGGCTTACTCGTCGTTCCCCAAGAATCGGCTCATCCAGGCACTCTTGACGGCGAACCTACTTCAGTGGACTCTAATCACACGGAAATTTGTAAATTTGAAGATGAGAATGACGCTACTTATCGAATGGTCAGGAAGTTCATTTTTGATTGTTTACGCGAGCTTCAATTGGATCCGACGAATACTAGCAACCCAAGCGATTTTGACTACTACACCTCCACTGTGGAAGGTGATCGTAAGACGTTGAAAGAAAAATTGGAAGAAGGGAAGAGATCCGATGAAGTTAAGATGGCTCTACGTGAAAAAGAACGCATTGCTGAGGAACTTTTGCGTAATGCGCTTTCACCTACAGACCAATCTGCGTACAAGAATTTTTTGGGAGATATAGTTTCGCGGTTCAGACTTGCAGTGAGCCCACACATTAATGAAGGCAAAAGTATTGCTGAAGTGAATGATCGTTTGCAAAAGGCAGTAATTGATCAGGTCAAGACAACACAACATAAGTTAGCGACCCAGGAAGATATCCATGCGGCGGTATATTATTTAACTGGTAATTGTCACATCTGGTGGTCAGGTCAATCTAATGATTAGATTGTGGCATCCAATGCGTGACCCGCATCATTGTAGTTATAGACTGCTAACATTATTGATTGTTGCTCCCAAGAATAGGATTCAAATTGCAAAGCTATCATTTTTGGATTTGTTTTTCTTATTTCCCCACTACTTGAGGGATATAAAAGTACCAACTGAAGTGGTTTCGCGGAAGAAAAGTCTACGGCTTCCTCATAAGAAAGATAGTTTTGTCTACTTGCCTGACGTAAGACTAGTTTATCGTGAACTACAGCATTTTCAAAAAGTGGCAATTGATAGGTTAGTTGCTCGAAATATTTTGTCGCGTGATGAATACCAAAACCAAACAGCAAGCCTCAATTTGGATGCCCTTCCAGTTGCTCTCAATACAAAAATAGATGAGAGAATTTCCCTCAATTCTGATTTGCTATCATATATTGTGAACGATATTGGATCTATACCCATCGATGGCACAGGGAGCCTTCTTAGGCAAATGAAACTTGAGTTAGGTGGGCGTTTGAGATGAGTGCGTATATCCAATTGAACCGTTTAGTCGTTTTTAGGCGGGGTAGGCGTGTGTATGATCAGGCATTTCACAAAGGTTTGAATATAATTTACGGCACCAATGGATCAGGTAAATCCACTATTGCTGATCTCATTTTCTATTCACTAGGAGGCAATTTAGAAAAGTGGAAGGAGCATGCCCTTTTATGTGATGAAGTTGTTGCAGAGTATCAACTTTCAGGAATTACTCTAACTCTTAAACGTGAAATTGAAGAAAAATCGCTAAGGCCTATGAGGATATTTTATGGTCCATTTGAAGCGGCCATAGAATCTGCTGCGGACGGTTGGACGCTTGCAAACTTCACGAGAGATACTGGCGATAAAAGAAATAGCTTTAGCCAAATCCTATTCCGTACGCTTGGAATACCTGAAATACGTGGTGATGGGGGGGCAAATATCACAATGCACCAAATACTGAGGTTGATGTATGTGGATCAAACTTCACCTTTCCAAAGGATATTTAGAGCAGAGCGATTTGATGCTAAAGACACAAAAGAGGCCGTTGCTGAATTACTTTGTGGGATTGGGGGTTATGATTTATATTCATTAAGATTAGCACGCAGGCAGAAAAAATCAGAACTTGATGCTGCTGTTGCCAATTTCAGTAACCTTTCTAAGACGACAATTGCATTCGACCAAAATTTTGGATTGAATGCCATCAACTCTGAAAGCGCAGTTTCTAGGCAAAAAATCGAACAACTCCATATGGAGTTAAAAGCACTTGAGACAGTTGCAGTCGACCAAAGCTCAATTGCTCGCGAAGCTGCTGTAAAAAGGCGAGATTTGTTTGCGGAAATGTCCAAAGTAAGAGCCATCATTATACAATCGGAAAGAACTGAAAAATCGGTAGCGTTGGAGATTGAGGATAGCAAAGCATTTATACGCCATTTAGAAATGTTGTTGGAAGAGTTCGAAAATTCAGCAACAGCATTTATGACTTTAGGCGATGTTGCATTTACGCACTGCCCGTCTTGTTTTTCTGTTCTTTCGAAACATCATCTCGATGCTTGTAACCTTTGCGGAAATGAAATCACTGTTGATGAACGTAAAGCCAAAGCGCTCCAAATAAAATTGGACTTACAAGGGCAATTAAAGGAAAGCCAAACTATCCAGTCTGAGCGCATTGCGGAAGTTACCACTTTACAGTCGAGCTTGCGTAAAAACCGCATGGGCTATACGCGACTTAGTAAGCAGATGAATGAATTGTCACAGTTACCTGTCGACGGGCGTACTGCGATGGTATCTCAATTAAGCCGCAAAATAGGAAGCTTAGATGCACGATTGTTGGAGTTAGAAAGATTGCGGCAGATAGCTAATGACCTAGATAAATTGGCGCAGAGAAAAAATACTTTGAACACGGAATTAAACTCTTTGGATGACAAGATTAAGGCTTTGGAATTATCAAAAGACCGCCGGAGAAGAACGGTTCTTACTGCTATAAATGAAAACACTAAATATTTTTTGCGTAAGGATATGCAGGAGCATACAGATTTTGAAAAACTTGAAGATTTCGCATTCAATTTTGAAGATGATTGGTTTGCGGTAAATGGCAACCCAAATATTTCTACTAGTGCTAGTGGTATGGTTATGATCAAAAACTCGTTGATGCTTGGTATTCTGAAGACAGCAATGGAAGACCCGAAGATGATGCACCCAAAATTCCTTATACAGGACAACGGAGAAGATAAAGGTATGGTCGGTGATAGGGTTAGGCATTTTCAGGAGGTGATGGGGGAATGGTCAAAATCCCAAACAGTGGATCACCAAATAATACTAACAACGTCAACTATAAACCCTGATCTTGAGACTGATGAATATATGATTGGCCCTAAATATACTAAACTTAATAGGACACTCAAATTTATTTTACCTGCAAGCCAAGGAATTTAGTAAGGAAGTCACATGGTAAAAAAACCTATCACCCTTGGTCATATAAAATTTGATAAAAAAGGCGATGCTCTTTCCTTATTTAAAAAAATGCTTAACAAGTATTCACCTGGGGATAGCGTATCAGCAGAAGACGCCGAAACTCTATCCTTAGCTCTAGCAAATCATCCAGATGCAACACAAAAAATTGGCAGTGGTATTTCCTCTTTTAGTGTTGGAAAAGCAGACTTCGGAACTCAATGTTTTTGGGTAAACCGAACGGATGGTTCGACTGAACGGTTTTCGTATATAAGTTGTTTGAAATAGATATATTGACCAATAGCTACTTACTGTGATCAGCCTTTTCGAACAAAGCATTGTTACTATTGTCCTTTAATAAGAGCATTGCCCCCGCATGTCCCGCTATGTCCCTGCAGTGCCATATTCCCTCAGATTTACACCCTAGCTTGAACAGCTGATTTTACGGCAGCCTAAGTCCAATTACAAAAAGGACTTAAGGCTATGTCGCCACAATCAATACTTATAGGCCAGATCATTGTCGTATTTACAACGATTATTTTGACTACGTGGTATGCGACCCAGTGGGTGGCTTTGCAGTTTGATTATGACGTTTATTTGGGCACGCCGTGGTTTACTGTTTCGAGCCATAAAATCTATCTGCCGTGGAAATTATTTGAGTGGTGGTATTCATTTGATGCTTATGCGCCGGGTATCTTTTCCAGAGGCGGGCAGATAGCAGCGGGTGGTGGTTTCGTTGGAACCATGTTTGCGGTGATAGGTTCAGTTTGGCGAGGGCGGCAAGCTAAACGTCTGACTACGTTTGGATCATCGCAGTGGGCAAGTCATAAGCAGATTAAAAAAGTTGGCTTACTTAATGATGAAGGTGTTTTCTTGGGGGAACACGAAGGTCAGTATATTCGGCATGATGGCCCAGAGCATGTAATGACGATTGCGCCGACCCGTTCTGGTAAAGGTGTCGGGCTTGTTATACCCACCTTGTTGTCTTGGACAAACAGCACGGTGATTCACGATATTAAGGGCGAAAATTGGGCGCTCACCTCCGGCTGGCGCTCTAAGTTTTCTCATTGCCTACTTTTTGACCCTACTGACAAGGGCAGCGCAAAATACAATCCGTTACTCGAAGTCCGCAAAGGCGAATATGAAGTACGGGATACACAAAACATCGCAGATATTCTTGTTGACCCGGAAGGCATTTTAGAACGCCGTAACCATTGGGAGAAAACCGCTCATTCTCTTCTAGTCGGCGCTATATTGCATGTTCTTTATGCCTGTAAGGATAAAACGCTTTCAGGTGTAGCCACTTTCCTCTCTGACCCAAGCCGTGATTTTGAAGACACGCTTTGGGCCATGATGAGCACTAATCACCTCGGCGATCAAAAGGACGCCAAGGTTCATCCCGTCGCAGCACAAGCAGCGCGTGAACTCCTAAATAAATCTGAAAACGAACGCTCAGGTGTATTGTCAACGGCGATGAGCTTCCTGTCTCTGTACAGGGACCCCACGATTGCCGAGGTGACGTCAAAATGCGAATGGCGGATTGAAGACTTGGTATCAGCGGGCAAACCTGTCTCCTTATACCTTGTTGTGCCGCCGTCTGACATTTCAAGAACCAAGCCGCTTATACGGTTGATATTAAATCAGATAGGACGCCGCCTAACAGAGAGCTTAGAGACCAATAACAACCCAGCACGACGCAAAGTCCTGTTCATGCTTGATGAGTTTCCGGCACTTGGACGGTTAGAGTTTTTTGAAAGCGCCTTAGCGTTTATGGCAGGTTACGGTCTGCGGGCTTTCCTAATTGCGCAATCTCTCAATCAAATCGAGAAGGCATACGGCCCTAACAATTCCATTTTGGATAACTGCCATGTGCGGGTTGCCTTCGCTACTAATGACGAACGTACAGCCAAACGAATATCAGACGCCGTTGGCAGCACAACAGAAATGCGCGCCATGCGGAATTATGCAGGTCATAGACTAGCCCCTTGGCTCTCTCACGTTATGGTATCGCGCCAAGAAACCGCAAGGCAACTTCTCACGCCCGGCGAAGTTATGCAGCTACCAAGCGACGAAGAAATTATCCTGCTCTCAGGATTTGCGCCGATTAAAGCAAACAAACTCCGCTATTATGCGGACAAGAACTTCACGGGCCGTGTTATGTCGCCGCCATCATTATCCCCCGATGGCTCATACCCACATGCTCCCCTCGTGTGCGGATGCGATTGGAGTAACTCCAACGGCGAACCCATGACACGGCCTGTGGATGATCGTTTACTGACGCCCGGTAAAAAACCTCACTCGCACAAGAGCGCTGGTCAAAACGGTAAGGACAGAAAGCCCGAACTCCCGACGCATGATCAGAAATCTAAATCCATCAAAAATGAGGCTGAAAAAGACCGCTCTGATGAAGATGCACCAGAAATCGCTCTTGTTCAAATTGGTCAATTAAAATTGGCGAATACCGCTTTGCAGCAAGCCCGCGGTTTGTCTCAAAGCGTAGAACCAGATTTGGGGATGGGATAATGAGTGATAACCGTCCCCGTATCAGATCGCGTATTTCGCAAGAAAACTATGACCGACTAATGGCTGTATGCCGTAAGCCCAATATGTCGATGCCGATAGTTTTGGATTTATGCCTAAGCGCTTATTTTAGCTTTGAGCTTGATGATAAACGCGATGCCGCCATTTTAAAACGGCTTGATCTCATGACCCGTCATGACAATCGTCATAGCCGCGATATAACATTGGTGTTGGAAATATTTGCGCTGTATCTACAATATTTTTTTACGGTTATGCCAGATGTTAAGCAGGCGGATAAAGACGCAAAGGCGGCAAGCGGCGTTGCGAATTTCAATAATTTTGTCGAACATTTAGGTGGGCGGATAAAAAACAACGGACGTACTTTCAACAAAGCTTTGACCGACACTCTTGTGTCGCAAGATGAGTTTTTCACATTTGATGAGTTGGCACTTCTCAAACAGTTTGACAAAACATCGAATAAGAAAAAAGTAAAAGCTAAAAAGCAGGAGGCCAAGCATGTCTCAGCTTAATCCCGTAACCGCTAGCCGCACTCTAGAAATGCTTCGCTCCGCACTGGGGCCAGTGATTGGCGCGGCACTTGATGATAAATCCGTCATTGAGATTATGGTCAACCCAGATGGTAAATTATGGCTTGACCGTCACGGCGAGGGACGAGTTTGCACAGGCGAGATGATTACCCCGTCAGATGCCGAGCGCATAGTTAGATTAGTCGCTAGCCATATCCGCCAAGAAGTGACGACGGATAGACCAATCATAAGCGCCGAACTCCCTGGAGGCGGCGAGCGGTTTGAAGGCTTGCTCCCGCCCGTAGTGTCCGCGCCATGTTTTTCAATCCGTAAAGGTGCCGTCAAGATTTTTACATTGGGTGATTATGTCACCGCCAAAACCATGACCAAGGCGCAGGCCGATGCTTTGTCTTATGCCGTCAACGCCAAGCTCAATATCTTAATCGTTGGCGGGACAAGTAGCGGCAAGACTACGCTCGCAAATGCACTGCTTGCAGAAATCGCAGACTGCAATGACCGCGTCCTGATTCTGGAAGATACGCGGGAACTACAATGCGGCGCAGAAGATACAGTTGCTCTGCGTACACATGGGCAAGACGTGAAGTTGTCAGATCTAGTTCGCTCCACTTTGCGCCTACGTCCTGACCGCATAGTCGTTGGCGAGGTGCGCGGCCCAGAAGCCCTTGATATGCTCAAGGCTTGGAATACCGGACATCCCGGCGGCATTGCCACCGTACATGCCAATTCTGCCGAAGCAGGACTTTACCGTATCGAGCAACTTATCTTGGAAGGTGCAAGCTCTGTCCCGCGTCAACTGATCGCAGAAGCTATCAATGTCATTGTTTTTATCTCTGGCCGAGGTTCAGTTCGTCGCGTTGAGACAATTGCTCGTGTGCTTGGCGTGCACGGTCATGGCGATTCTGGGGAATATGATCTCGAACCGCTTGCGCCAAATTTCACCCCGCTCAAACTTATCCCCAAAACCAACCCCTAAAAGGAGAAACCCATGTCCACCCGTCAACTCACATATTTCGTATTTATTGCGCTTGTCTTTGTCTTCTTTGCAGAACCCGCATTTGCAGCTGGCTCAAGCATGCCGTGGGAAGCACCGCTCACAAAAATCCTCAGTTCTATTGAAGGCCCGGTTGCCAAAATATTCGGCACCATTGTCATTATCATGACGGGGCTGACATTGGCCTTTGGTGATACAGGCGGCGGTATTCGTAAACTCATTCAAATTGTGTTTGGGCTTTCGATTGCATTTACAGCGACCAGCTTCTTCATGTCCTTCTTCAAGTTTAGCGGTGGGGCATTGATTTAATGATAGATGGTTTCTCCATACCTTTGCACCGTTCTCTCACTGAGCCAATCTTGCTCGGCGGTGCGCCTAGAACGGCGGCCATTCTAAACGGCACTTTGGCAGCAGCTCTCGGGCTTGGTCTCCAGCTTGCCATCGTCGGTATCATCTATTGGGTCATCTCCCATTCTCTGTCGGTCTATTTCGCTAAACGCGATCCTAAATTCATGGACGTGCTGGCGCGCCACATCAAACATAAAGGCTATCTGTCATGCTAAACCTCGCTGAATACCAAAAACAGCCTGCAAGACTTGCTGACTACCTGCCTTGGGCTTGCTTAATTGCGCCGGGAATAGTGCTCAATAAAGATGGTAGTTTTCAGCGCACCGCAAGATTTCGCGGACCAGACTTGGGCAGTGCCACGCAAGAAGAACTGGTCGCAACATGTGCGCGTATCAATAATGCGCTTAGACGCTTTGGTTCGGGATGGGCTTTATATTTTGAAGCCTGCCGCCACGCCGCCCCTGATTATCCGCACAGTGCTTTCAAAGACCCAGCGGCTTGGATTGTTGACCAAGAACGGCGTGGACAGTTCGAAAGTTCCGAGCATCATTTTGAAAGCGCCTATTATCTAACATTCGCATATCTACCACCTGCCGATAGTGCCAAGCGCGCCGAGAACCTGCTTATAGAAAAACCGCAAGACGAGCTAACTGAAACCGCATCCGATCATCTCACCGCATTCATTACCGAAAGCGAACGCTGCCTTGACCTCATGGGGAGTCTATTTCCATTGGCGAAGTTTTTAGACGATGCTGAAACGCTCACATACCTCCATTCGTGCGTGTCGCCAAATAAACACAAAATCACTTGCCCCGATACGCCCGCCTATATTGATGCCCTGATTGGCGGTGCTGACCTTGTTGGCGGGCTAGTCCCAAGACTCGGCGGTGAAAATCTACACATGATTACGGTGCGCGGGTTTCCCGGCGAAACCACGCCGGGGATATTAGACGAGCTGAATAGTCTCGGGTTTGCATACCGCTGGATGACACGGTATTTGCCGATGGATAAATCCCAAGCCACAAAGGTGATTGGTAAATACCGCCGCCAATGGTTTGCTAAACGCAAGTCAGTGATGTCACTGCTGCGTGAAAGCCTGTTTAATGAAACATCCGTACTGGTTGATAGTGATGCAGATAACAAAGCCCTCGATGCTGACGAAGCTCTGCAAGACCTTGGTGCAGATCATGTCAGTTTTGGTAATCTCACCACTTGCATTGTTGTCAGTCATAAAGACGCATTGATTGCCGAGCAGCAAATTCGTGCAATCGAGCGCATTGTCAATGGACGGGGCTTTGTCTCTATCCATGAAAGCGTAAACGCCGTTGATGCATGGCTTGGCAGCTTGCCCGGTAATCCATACGCCAATATTCGAACACCCATCATACATACCCTCAATCTAACCCACCTTATGCCACTATCAGCAATATGGGCAGGGCCAAAACGCAATGAGCATTTGAACGATGTGCCGTTGCTGTATGCAACAACGGCAGGTCATACCCCGTTCCGCCTCGTCACCCATCAAGGTGATGTCGGACATATGTTGGTTGTCGGGCCAACGGGTGCGGGTAAATCAGTTTTGCTGTCATTACTCGCATTGCAGTTTCGCCGTTACAAAGACGCACAGGTTTTTATCTTTGACAAAGGTCGATCTGCCCGTGCTGCTACGCTTGCGTTAAACGGGGATTATTATGACCTCGGCACAGAAAATTCACTCATCTTCCAACCGCTTAAAAATATTGACGATGAAGCCGAAATAGCATGGGCGTTTGATTGGATATTGGGATTACTGCGCAATGAAGGTCTCGATACTGACCCGGATATTAAAGAAGCGGTTTGGACAGCTTTGCAAAGCCTTGCCAGTGCACCCACCGAGCAAAGAACGCTGACAGGATTATCTGCGCTGCTTCAATCCAATAAGTTACGCCAAGCCATGCAGCCCTATACATTGGATGGTGCCTATGGTCATTTACTCGACGGTAATACTGAATCCCTCAAGGCTGGCGATATGCAGTGCTTTGAGATGGAAACGCTCATGCACTCGAAGGCTCTTGTGCTGCCGGTTCTCACATATTTATTTCATAGATTAGAAGCGAGATTTGACGGCAAACCTAGCCTGCTCATACTTGATGAAGCGTGGGTGTTTTTAGACGATCCATATTTTGCGCAAACGATACGCGAATGGCTGAAAGTCCTGCGTAAGAAAAATGTCTCGGTGATCTTCTCTACCCAATCTCTGGCCGATATTGCCAGCAGCGATATTGCACCTGCGCTCATCGAATCCTGTCCGTCGAGAATATTCCTGCCCAATGATAGGGCTATGGAACCGCAGCAAGCAGAAATCTACACCCGCTTTGGTCTGAACAAACGCCAGATAGAAATCATAGCGTCGAGCATCCCAAAGCAGGATTATTACTTTCAATCGCGAGCAGGCAACCGCTTGTTTGACCTTGGTCTTGGCGAAGTAGCTTTGGCATTTTGCGGTGCAGGTTCCGAAAGTGAACACGCTGGTATTGATGCGGTAATTGAAACGCATGGGACAGACCAATTCGCCAGTGAATGGCTCCGCGCCAAGTCCCTTGATTGGGCTGCCGATCTTATGGGCGCAGAATTTAACCTTACCGATGAAACACTACCTTGGAAAAATGAGTTAGTAGAAAGCGAGGCAATATGCGCCGCCGAATAAAATCAACCCTGCTTGTCTTTTTGATGCTGTTGTCATTTGCACAGGCCGCGCAAGCGCAATTTGGCGGTATCGTTTTTGACCCCAAGAACTTTGTGCAAAATCTCTACACGGCATCCCGCTCGCTCATTCAAATACGCCAACAGGTCAGCCAGTTACAAAACGAAGCCCGCATGCTGGTTGGACAGGCGAAAGATTTAGCCAAGTTGGATTTTAACGCGCAAGCGGACTTGCTGCGTATCTTACAAGAGATTGCTACCCTCACAGAACAAGCCGAAAATGTCAGCTACGAAGTTGGCCGTAGCCGCCAGCTCATGAAGGAACATTACCCGCAAGAATACGCAGATATGTCTGACGCGGAAATGTTGGCAAACGCAGAAACCCAATGGGAAAACTCCCGCGTCGCTTTTGAGGAATCTATCGTCATGCAATCCAAGATGATTTCTAGCATCAAGACGGATGCTAGAACGCTCGATAGACTTGTCACGGAAAGCCAAAGCTCCACAGGTAACCTCTCGGTCGCGCAAGCCGGCAATCAACTACTCGCGCTTCTGATAAAACAAATCATGCAGATGCAGCAAATGGACGCCGTGCAATACCGCGCCCAAGCGCTTGAGCATTCACGTCAGCTCGCCATAGAAAAAGAGTCCCGCCAAAAACACAAGCGCTTTGTTGGCAGCAAAAAAGCCTACCGTAAAGGGGGCAAGTAATCATGGATAATCTCTCCGTCATAGACCAATTCCTCAAGACGTTCTCTAACTACATCGACTCGGGTTTTGGCTTACTTGGCCCAGATGTAATGTTCCTGACCGCTTTCCTTATCGGTATCGATATTACGTTGGCTGGCCTGTATTGGGCAATGGGGCCAGATACCAATGTTATTGCCAAATTTCTCAAGAAGGTGATGTATGTTGGCGTCTTCGCGCTAATCCTGAATAACTTCGCGTTCTTGAGCGACATTATCTTTACAAGCTTCGGACAATTGGGATTAACCGCTACAGGCAATACCATAACGGCAAAAGATCTGATACGCCCAGGCTTTGTTGCCAGTATTGGTTTTGAAGCGGCGCATCCCTTGCTGACCGAAGTACAAAACTTAACTGGCCCCGTGAAATTCTTCACCAATCTCGTGACCATCCTGATCTTGATATTGGCTTGGGTTGTTACACTATTCTCATTCTTCTTTCTGTCTATCCAGCTTTTTGTCACCATCATTGAGTTTAAGCTCACCACGCTTGCAGGGTTCGTCCTGATCCCATTTGCCCTTTGGAATAAAACCTCATTCCTCGCAGAAAAAGTGCTCGGCAATATCATAGCCTCTGGCATCAAACTTATGGTGCTGGCAATTATCATTGGCATTGGCTCAACTATATTTGGGCAAGTGACAGCTGCATTCGTGCCCGGGCAAGTCACCCTTGAAGACGCCGCTGCGGTTATCCTCGCTTCGCTGACCATCCTTGCCCTTGGTATTTTTGGCCCTGGCATTGCGACAGGTCTTGTTTCTGGCGCACCGCAATTAGGTGCTGGGGCAGCCGTTGGTACAATGGCCGCAGCTGGTGGTGGCGCAATGGCCGGAGCAGCTGCCGCTGGTGCAGGTGCGGGCATCGCCGCAAAAGGTGTAGGCGGTGCCGTTAAGGCGGGCGCATCACTGGCAGGCGGCACCAAGCTTTCCTACGCACTTGGTAAAGCGGCAACGGGTACGGGCGGCGTCAAAGGCGCACTTGGCGGTGTATCCGGCATGGCACAAGCAGGCATGGGCGCAGTTAAAAATGCAGGCAAGGCGGCGGCATCAAAAGCCACTGGCAGTGTCAGCGGCGCCCATAAAGCCGGCATGCGCGGCGGATTAAACGGCCTCTCACAAAAGGGGCTTAAGCCCGTGAGCGCCAATGATAGTAGCGGCGGTTCAAATCAACCCGATTGGGCCAAGAAGGTCAAACGTCAGCAATCACGACAACACGCAAGTCGCAGAGCCAGTGATGCAATACGCTCCGGCGATACCCACGGCGGCGGCTTTGCACCCAAATTAGAACAAGAGGAATAGGAGGATATTATGTGGAAACGCAATCAATCACGGTACGGCACAACACCAATCCCAGAAACACCATATCAACGCGCAGGCCAAGTTTGGGATGACCGTATCGGCTCCGCTCGTGTGCAGGCAAAAAATTGGCGGCTGGCGACATTACTGTCCATGGGATTATCGACTTTGCTGGCAGGCGCATTTATCTGGCAAAGTTCGCAAAGTATGATCACGCCTTATGTGGTGGAAGTGGATAGCAATGGCTCGGTGCGCGCCATCGGCCCCGCCACGGAAAACTTCATTCCCTCGGACGCACAAATCGCCCATCAACTTGCGGACTTCATTGCCAATGTCCGTTCGGTATCTATTGACCCGGTAGTGCTACGGCAAAATTGGTTAGAGGCGTATAGCTTCGCCACTGACCAAGCCGCTATCACACTGAACGCATATGCCACTGAGCATGACCCGTTCGCTGATATTGGACAGCGGAGCGTTACCGTTGATGTTGCTAGTATTGTACGCTCGTCCAGCGATAGTTTTGAACTCCGTTGGCGCGAGACTAGCTATCGCGGCGGCGCACTTATCGGCACTGAATACTTCACCGCCATGCTCAGCATTATCATCCATCCCCCGACCGATGCGCAGACTCTGCATAGCAATCCCCTTGGCCTTTATGTGCACGGCCTTAACTGGTCAAAAGACCTCAACTCCGGAGAATAAAATGAGACATTCACAACATCTAAGAACCGCAGCCACAGCTTGCCTTTTAGTATCCCTAAGCGGTTGTGCCAGCCTGCAAAAGACATTCGATGATTTTAAACTCGACATGTCGCGTAAAGACAGTGCACCAACGGAAATGAGCGCTGCCATCTTGGATATCCAAGAACACATCATGGAAGAACGGCCAATCGAAATCGAGTTCATCAAGCCTGTCATCATGCCCGGCCAGATGAAATTACGCCCTGCGTCATATGTAACGACCGGCCCAACTCCCAAACCCTTCGAGGCTATAGAGCAGGCGAACGCGCAAGCGTCTATTGAACCCAATAGCGGCAATTATCTCAATGCTATTCAGGTCTACCCGTACACGCCGGGATCACTGTACCAAGTGTATTGTGCGCCAGAACAGGTCACCGATATTGCCTTACAGCCCGGTGAAGAACTAACCTCCGTATCTGCAGGCGACACGGTCCGCTGGATTGTTGGCGACACGGTATCCGGGGCAGTCGGTGGTGAACAAGTTCATATCCTCGTTAAACCTATCAAGCCAAACCTTGCCACCAATCTTGTGATTACCACCAGCAAACGCACATATTATTTAGAGCTACATGCTTATAAAGATACCTATATGGCGGCAGTATCTTGGCGCTATCCAAGGGAGGCTTTGGGATTGCGGAGTGCCAAGAAAATGACGCGCCGTACGAAGACTAAAACGGTAGCGGCCATCAGCAAACCAAGCCTGTCCATTGATAATCTAAATTTCAGGTATGAGATTAAAGGTGACAATCCCCATTGGCGCCCACTGCGTGCCTTTGATGATGGGCAGAAGGTGTTCATTCAATTCCCTGCACGCCTCGATCAAGGTGAAGCCCCGCCATTATTTGTGATGGGGCGCAAGGGTAAGAGTCAATTGGTGAATTACCGTGTCAAAGGCAGTTATTACATTGTTGACCGCTTGTTTAAATCCGCCGAACTACGCCTTGGCGAGAAAGACCAAGATGTTGTTTCTATTGTCCGTGATACAAAATCATGAGCGATACGTCCAACAATCCCGACCTCGCCATCCGTGCGAAGCCAAAATCCGTCAAACGGTTCAGCCGTAAGGCGTTCATCCTTGGGGGAACGGCATTAAGCGCGGCACTGTTTGCGGCCTTGGCCTTTGCCCTACAATCACCGGACTACGGCGATAATGAACAACCAAGCGAGCTTTATAATGTCAGCCATAAACCGATGACAGATGCGCTCGATGCTTTGCCAAAAACATATGCGGACATGCACCCAAAATTAGGCCCGCCATTGCCCGGAGATTTAGGCGCTGCGTTTTTAGAAGCCAAGCAAGGTGGCGCCCCAATAACAGAATTGGATAATCCGTTTCAATATGCGCCAAAGGGAGCGGCGGCGCCGAGACAATATAGGCAATCAGCTAGCAATCAATCAGCACCTACGTCAAGCAAGCGAGATGAAGTGCGGGAATCGGGTTTATTCTTTTCTGTTGGCTCAAATCAAAGCGTAACAAAAGCATCAGACCAATTTGCTGCAATGGATGCCCAGTTAGAGCAAGCATATTCAAATCTTGCCAATGTCAATATGGCGGCTAGTTATGGCACGCCCATCATGGGGAATGCAGAATTTAATGCCGCACCTGCCTACAAAAATAGTAAGTCAGCGTTTCTTGGGCAATCTGCAGGCGAGATATATAATCCGTATGTTCTGCAATCCCCAAAATCACCCTACCAAATCATGGCAGGTACATTGATACCTGCTAGCTTGGTAACGGGGCTAAACTCTGACCTTCCAGGGCAAGTAATCGGGCAGGTAACAGAAAATGTCTATGATACGGTGACGGGTGAGTATTTGCTAATCCCCCAAGGTGCTAGACTACTAGGTCGCTATGACAGCATCATTGCTTACGGACAAAGCCGAGCATTAGTTGCGTGGACACGGATTATCTTTCCCAACGGGAATTCTATTCAACTTGATAATTTGCCTGCCGTTGATGGCCAAGGCTTTGCAGGCCTGAAAGACAAAGTGGACCGTCATACGTGGCAGTTCATGAAAGGTGCGGTGTTATCATCACTCCTAAGTGTTGGTTCTGAACTGTCATCCGATGATGAGGGACGTCTCGCCCGTGCCTTGCAAAATGCAGGACAGGATACGGCTAACATAGCAGGCCAGCGCATTATCGAACGTAGCCTCAATATCCAACCGACACTCAGCGTCCGCCCCGGCTGGCGGTTCTCAATTATCGTGTCCAAAGATCTTATCCTCAAACCTTATGGAGAAAAATAGTGACCAAACCAATTCTCAAACTCGCAAAATTACCAGATATGAAACCTGCAAAAATGACGGTGGCATTGCCGCCTGATCTTATGGGGGATCTGGAAATATATGCAACAATCTATGAGCAAACTTACGGTGAGAAACAGCCCGTAAATGCGCTCGTCCCGTCCATGCTCGCTGGCTTTCTCGCCAGTGATCACGGATTTAAGAAAGCTAAGCGTGAGCTGGCTTGATACTGTTTCAGCAAAGCCAAATCAGGAGATTTTATCATGGCTAATATAGGTACATTTAAACAAACAAAAACAGGCTATGAAGGTACAATCGCCACGCTCAGCCTATCGCACAAAGTAAAATTTGTCGCCAACGACAATAAGAAAAACGAAGACAGCCCCGACTATTTCATAAAGTCAGGCCACAGCGATTTTGGCGTAGCCTGGAAAGAAACCAAAGACGGCGATGAGCCGCTAGATTACGTTAAAGTTCTACTCGACGGGCCAATGCTATTCAAGCCCGTAAACGCAGCACTGTTTAATCATGACAACGGCGCAGATCTCGTATGGTCTCGGCCTAAGTCGCAATAGGCGATTAAGCAACACAGAGCGGTTCAGAGCAACCGCTTTGTTAGCTGGGCTAATAAATGGATTCCCGCATTGAAGAAATAGAAAAATGTCTATCAACCGTGGCTCGCTTGGTTGAATCCTACGGTGATGACTATTGGCCTACCTTTGAACGACTTGAAATGGAATTACAGTCTCGCAAGGATAGATTGGAGCGACTGAAAACATATCGCCGTATGCGAAAATTGAGTAAGCGGTGAATGATTTTAGTATGTGGTCCAAAAAGCGGACATTCATCACTAAATATTTATAGTGATTTGTTTAATTAACTGTGCTATATCAACGTTATGAGTGATAGTAAAGCGGACATAGAAGCGGACATAAGTGCAGACATTGATAGAGGTGAAACGGTTTCCATGATGGAACCAATGCTTATCAGTGGTTCGTCACGTTACCGGGATGCCTTGGCAGACCTAGCGGTAGAGTTAGCAGCAAAATCAACGGGTTTGCGTAAAAGCCTGCCCGAGCCGATTGTAACCGCACTATCTGACCTCGTGCGGTCTATGAATTGTTACTATAGCAATTTAATAGAAGGTCATGACACACATCCAATTGATATTGAAAAAGCTCTCAATGAAGACTACAGCACCGATCCTGAAAAGCGGGATTTGCAGCTAGAGGCTCGCGCCCATATTTCAGTACAAAAATGGATCGATAGCGGGGGACTATATGGGCGTTCTGTATCTGCGAAGAGTATTTTGGAAATACATCACCGTTTCTGCTCTTTGCTCCCCGTTGATTTACTGTGGGTGGAGTATCCGGAAACTGGCGAACGTGTTCGTGTCGTTCCTGGTGAGTTACGACATAGGGATGTAAAGGTTGGGCGCCATATAGCCGTTAGCCCGGCCGTTATTCCTAGTTTTATGAATCGGATTGAAGCTGCCTATAATAAGGTTGGCAAAGTTGACGCCATTTTATCATCGGCAACTGCTCATCATAGATTGCTTTGGGTGCATCCGTTTTTAGATGGCAACGGCCGGGTAGCTCGCCTCATGTCCTATGCTATTCTTTTTGATGCCATTGATACTGGCGGGCTTTGGTCGATTGCTCGCGGGTTGGCACGCAATGAAAAGAAATACAAAGCCCACCTTGCCGCTTGTGATTTGCCGCGCCGCAATGACCTTGATGGCCGCGGGAACCTAAGCGAAGAAGAGCTTGCAAAATTCACTATGTTCTTTCTTAAAACCTGCATCGACCAAGTTGAATTTATGGAAACTCTTGTCCAGCCCAAGCGTCTACGAAGCCGTATTCGCCTATGGGCAGAGGAGGAAATTAGAGTAGGCGAATTACCGCCTAAATCCACACAAGTATTAGACGCCATCCTTTACAAAGGAGAACTAGAGCGAGGAGAGATTGCGGAATTACTTGGCGTCACCCCACGCCACGCAAGACGCATCACATCAGCCTTAATGAGTAGGGATGTTCTGAAATCAACAAGTACGCGCGCGCCGTTACGTCTGGCATTTCCCGCAACGCTTGCAAGCCGATGGACACCAGGATTATTCCCAGACAAAATATAGACAAACACTATATTTAATGTGTCTAGAAAATGGATATTTCTGAGGTTGCCTTGGGGTAAGAGCTGGCAATTTTTCCTTCAATCCCTTTCTAAAAGTCGAATTGCGCTCTGACGACAAAGCCTTGCACTTTTTCTGAGCTTATGTTTGAGGTTTGCAGGGCGATAAATTCAGGGGCTAGCCGTGATGCGCTTGTGCCTAAATCGGCGTCAGAATTGAAATAGTTGACGCCAAGGCGCGTGTTTTTAGTTGGGTACCAATCTGCACCAACAATGATAGTTTTTAGATCACCGCCTATTGTCGGCGCATCTGTTAAATCAAGACCGTCATATCTTGCCACAATTGAGAACGCGCCTTTGCCGCCTTCTGTTACAGGGTTATAAACTCTGGGACGATTGAACTTGCCATTTTTATAGACTTTGCGTCCTCCAAAAAACATACCGGCTTCTGCGTAGTAACCGTTAAAACTAGGATCCGACAGGCAAGTCGAACACTTAACTTTGCTCACTGCATATTCACCCGCGACCCAAGTTTTATCATTTACCCATGCCGCTTCCCCTGCAAAGGTTGTATCGGATTCGGCAATGCGGCCTGTGCTTAGGATCGGATCGATATTGTGCGAATATGGTCTTTGGGTATAGCGGTTAGGGCCTGCGTCTTTATTATCGGTTCGGTAGCGAACTGACGCGCCTAAATGGACAACTTTTTTCTTTTTAAGATACGGCGTATATGTACCACGCAGGGCGGCTTCGTTGCTACTGCCAAAGGGTTGGTGATCAAGAGCGCCGCCAAAAACACCGCCAGACAACGTGTGTTTTTCACCTCGCTGCACGAACCCGATACCGACGTTCCTTTGTATATTAAACGCATCCGTAAAGGCCGACCGCTCTATTGTAGATGTGAACCGAGACGATGTGCTCTCATCCAAGGACATGGGCGTTTTAAACTGACCCGCACGAATACGGAAATCATTGCCTTTTTGTTTGCCAAACGGTTTCCAGTCGATGAAGGCAACAATCGGCGTGACATCGCCCGTCTCGTCAACGCCTACATCAACATTATAGCTAATATTTTTGCCCAATTTTCCGCGTGCGCCTATATAGGCTCTGCGGAGTTCAAACCCGTTAAAATCCGCACCGGAGTTATCACCGCTTGCATTTGTATAGTCCACTTGTAACCGTCCTTGCGGCACAAATGTAAAATTATCTTGCGCGGTTGCGGCGCTGGACAGACTGGTTATTGCCAACCCGTTTATGGCTATAAGGCATTTGGACTTGAAACTTAATTTTGACATTACGTACTCTCTCATTTTGTCGCTCAGAATAGCGTTCGCATTTCTTTGGCGGTTACTAATTAAGAGACGAGCAGGGCGTCCTTTTTATTCCATGTCATTTATTTTTATTTTCACGGGAATAAAAAACGCTCCCCAAACGTCTGATAAGCAGACTTTGATTTTATGAAGGAAAGCCCATGTCAAATATATGTATTCAACCTAAAGAAACTGCTGAAAAACTAAGCACTGGCTCAATTGTACCCTTTAATGGCGTTAACGTGCGCACAAATATTCCGGTTGGATTAATGCCGAGAAACAGGGTGGCAAAACCTAAAAAAGGTGTGAAATATTCGCCGCTGAAAGCTACTCGTGTTCAGGCGGCAAAGCGCGCCTATGTGACGCGCAATATAAATTTGGATGTGGCTAAATATTTAAAGCGTGGGCGTGTTGTGCCCAAAGCTGGCGATTTGGTTTTAGCTAAAATCACACATCTTGGCCAGCATAAGCGTATAGAAAAAGTCGACGGTCGCCGCGCGTTCTTGCATGTGGGCGATGAAATTATCCTAAGTTATGGTGCGCGTTATGCTGCGGATCAATTTGAAGGCTATGTGCCGCAAGATTTATCCGAATGTTATATGGTGGCGGCAGGCGGCATTGCCGCGACCTATGCCTCTAAAAATGCCCGCGTGAAAAATCCGACTCGGATTAAGCCCATTGGTATTATATGTGATAAAAATCGCGACATTATCAATCTGAAAAGATCAGCGGTTTCGGTGCCTCAAGACCTTAATTCAAATATAAACCCACATATTATTGCGGTTGTTGGTTCCGGTATGAATGCCGGCAAGACAACTGTCGCTGCCAATATCATACACAGCCTGGGTCAAGAAAATTTAAAGGTCGCCGCATTAAAAATTACGGGTACGGGTGCAGGCGGTGACATGTGGCAATATCAAGATGCTGGCGCCCAAATTGCTTATGATTTTACTGATGCGGGTTATCCGTCAACATTTAAAACACCGAAAGATGAATTGCGTTGCATCATGGAGCTGTTGGTAAATGCCGCGAAGGTGAAAAAGCCTGATGTAATTGTCGTAGAAATTGCGGACGGACTTTTACAAGAAGAAACTAATTATATCATAAGTTCTGATTGGTTTAAATCACAGATAGATGCTCTCGTGTTTGCAGCGCGAGATGGTCTTTCTGCGAGTGCTGGTGTCAGTCTGCTGCAGGCGCATCAACTGCCCCTGCTTGCGATCGGCGGCATGCTGACATCGGCACCACTTTATGTACGCGAAACAGCACTTGCCACAGACGTGCCTATCTTGGACGCGCTTGCTTACAGCGATACAGCCCAGCTCGCACACGATTTACTGCGTAGTCCATAAAGGTAGGTTTATGCAGCAGGGGTCAAATTTATTTTCTTGGGCACTCCTAAAGTCCCTGAAGAAGCTCGCCTTCATTGCAGTGCTCGAAGCAGGTCTTGCGGTTGCCTTGGCAATGCAGATAAAATCCATTCTTGGCGCGCGCGCTTTGGACGCTGGGATATTGCTTTCTGGTGGCACGCTGCTGTCGATTATTTTGGCCTCCGGGCTGTTAAAATGGCGCGAAAGGGTGGAAGCTGAGCGGCTGGGGCAAGACTATGTGCACAATATTAGGCTCAGTTTATTTGATCATTTAAGCAGGTTGTCGTTTCGGGTCTTGGCGCGCAAACGAAAAGGGCCGCTTCTCTTACGGTTTATGAATGATTTGACGGCACTGCGGCAGTGGGTAACCATTGGTTTGTCCCGTCTTGTGATCTCGTCCATAATATTGACCATTGGCTTAGCGGCTCTATTTTTCATAAATGTGGACATTGCCCTAGCGCTTGTGGTTTTGTTTGTGTTGGGTGTGCTCTGTGCTTTTTTATTGGGTAAATCAGTGAATGCGTCCGTTCGGCAAGCGCGTAAACGCCGCTCAATTTTGGCGTCGGGTATTACAGAAAAAATGCTGACCATGCCGACCATTCAAATCTTGGCGAGGCGCCAAGTTGAGCGTAGGCACTTCCAAAAAGGGTCGCGCAAGCTGACAACAGCCATGCGCCAACGTGCCAGCTTTATCGGGTTGTTACGGGGACTGACCCGGATTGTCAGCAGTCTTGCGCTTGTGGTAACGGCTTTCATTGGCGCCTTAGGTTTGCAGTCAGGTCAGATAAATACAGGGGATTTAATTGCGGCAATCGCTTTGGTGACATTCTTGTCGCCAGCGCTCTATGACTTTGGCCGCGTGTATGAGTATTGGCACGGGGCGCAAATTGCCAGCGAAAAAATTGATGCACTGTTACGTTTAGGCCCACTTATAACGCCGCCCGTAAAAGGACAGAGAGCCCGCATTCGGCGTACAGACTTGGAGCTTAAATCTGTCAAATTTTCACCAGCCCTCAAAGACATTAATATCAAAACAAATCTTGGCGACAAGATTGCCTTATTTGGCGTGAATGGTTCTGGTAAGTCGACACTGCTTCAGCTTATTATGCGGTTGGATGAGCCGGACAGCGGACAAATACTGCTCGGAGGTAAAGCGTTAGACAAATACGGTATCGGAAGTTTACGGCGCACAATCACGCTGGCTCGCTCAAATGATCCTTTATTCAAAGGCACAGTTGAGAGAAATCTGACCTATGCAAATGATCAAATTGATATTGATGCTGACAAGGATTTGTTATTAGCACTCGGCCTGGATGTTGATAATCCAAAATCTGCATTTTGGCGCGGCAGAATTGTGCGTGAGGGCGGCGTTAATTTGTCCAAAGGCGAAATTTCAGCCATCGTGATTGCCCGTGCGTTTCTCATGCGCCCCAAAATATTGCTGCTTGATGAAATAGATGTCCATCTGGATAAAAAAATGAGAGCTGCATTTTACAAGGTCTTAGACAAATTTGAAGGCACAGTGATCGCCGCCAGCCATGACCACGCACTCTTGCCCATTTGTAACAAGGTCTGGCAGATGCAGGACGGGAAAATTATAGACCTTAACCCGTCTCATTACAAATCAGCGTTACATAACTTAAACCCCCGCCCATCGAAAATAGGATAAATTGTGAACCTCCCCCTTAAACAAAATAAAATCATGGCGATGACCACTTCAGGCAATGAGGCGTGTCCATATTATATGTTTGTACCCAAAATCATTTCTGAGAACCCAAAAATATTGGTCAGTGTCCACGGGATTACGCGCAATGCTATCGAGCACTGCACACGTTTTGCCGAAGTTTTTGACCTCAAAAATACTATTCTAATCGTGCCTTTATTTACAAGAAAGCGCTTTAAGCATTATCAAAAATTACGGGCGGATGAATCGGGTCTGCGGCCCAGTGACGCATTAGACCTTATTCTGGGTGATGTTGAAGACAAATTCGGGTATACGTCGGACAAGTTCATATTAAGCGGGTATTCGGGCGGCGGTCAATTTGCCCATCGTTATGCAATGCTGTATCCAGAGCGCATTCAAAAACTTGTGCTTATGGCGCCTGGCTGGTATACATTTCCGGACGCTAGCAAAGATTATCCAGAAGGGACAAAAACAAAAGCTGAGTTTAAGGATTTGCAATTTTATTCAAAAGGATTGCTGTCCTTTCCCATAGAAGTGATTGTCGGTGAGCGTGATGTCCGTCGTGATAAAACCCTGAACCGCACGGGAACCATAGATCAAGTCCAGGGACGCACACGTTTGCAAAGGTCGCAAAGTTGGGTCGAAGCCGTTAGACGTCTTGCTAAGGATAATAATATGATCCCTAACATAAAATTGGCAATTATCTCGGGTGCAGGCCATGATTTTCAGGTTAATTTCAGCAAGCGAGCGTTTACTGACAGAGTCCGAAACGCCGTTTTTGATTTGTAGGCTACGGAAAAGTAAAGACACAGAGTAAACGAATGATGAGAAACCCTATGAATAAGGCTAAGTGTTATAAGGCGGGCTTACCTATCTTGGTAATGGCATTAATGTGCAGCGCACATGTACAGGCCCAAGAAGATGAGCGCGGCGGCGACCAAGAGGAAACTCCAATACAGACATTGGTATCTGGTCTAAGCTTTCACATCACTGCTGGCGCCGAATATAACAGCAATGTTTCGGTTAACGAACTGGACGTAAATGCCGGCAATAGCGATGTTGCAGCCAAGCTTAGCGCGCAGGTAAAATTTGAACAAGAGTTTGGCAAAGGCACGGAATTTGATATTCGCTATAAACTCTCGACAACAACCCATTCAGAGTTTTCCAGATTTGATATTCTGACCCATTTGGTTTCGACGAAAATTGAGCATGACTTTGACGGCTTTAAAGCTGGGGTTTCCTATCAATTTGCCGATAGTCGCTTGAACCAAACTGATTTTCTGACGCTTAATCAAATATCGCCCTATGCCTCAATGTATTTCGGTAAAAAAACGTACATACGCGGGTTTTATGGCTATGCCGATAAAGCTTTTGAGGGTTCCCCTGGCCGTGATTCTCAAGTCAACAAAGGCGGTGCGGATGCGTATTATTTTCTGGATGGCGTTCGTCAATATGTACAAGGCGGTTACAGTTATGAAGATAACGATGCACAAGCAGCCGAATTTGATTACCGTGCCCACAAATTTAAACTGCGTTATGCCAAACGCGTAGATTTCCTGGGACGGCAAGCCAAACTTAAAGCCGGGTGGCGTTATGAAATACGCGATTATGAAAGTGTGACACCGTCTATCGGCGCTATAAGGGATGATGACCGACATAGATTTCAGTTGGAAGCCGAACTGCCAATTACGGATGTTTTTTACGGGCAGATAGAGTTCGAACACGCTATATATTCCTCTAACTTGCCTTCGGCAGATTATAATCGGAGCATTGTAGCGGTCAGTTTGGGAGCAGAATTTTAATTCTGGCATGGTGTAAAGAATAAGGAAAATGAGAGTGCGTAGGCAAAATTTGACATTTTATCTTTTGACAGGGTTTCTTGCGCTCGGCAGCGCAAGTCTCGCTTTGTCAATGCCAAGCTATGCACAACATGGCCCGCGTGATGATGTCGAGGATGACGTTGAAGACGATGTCGAGGATGACGTTGAAGACGATGTCGAGGATGACGTTGAAGACGATGTCGAAGATGACGTTGAAGACGATGTCGAAGATGACGTTGAAGACGATGTCGAAGATGACGTTGAAGACGATGTCGAGGATGACGTTGAAGACGATGTCGAAGATGACGTTGAAGACGATGTCGAAGATGACGTTGAAGACGATGTCGAAGATGACGTTGAAGACGACGTCGAGGATGACGTTGAAGACGACGTCGAGGATGACGTTGAAGACGATGTTGAAGATGATATTGATAATGGTGAACATGCAGGGCATGGCAATAACGATGATGATTTTGAAGATGAAATCGAAAATGGTGAGCAAGGGGAACATGGCATCGACGACGATGATGAGCACGGTAACCATGCGGGTGAAAATGATGATGACGAAGATGATGATGACGAAGATGAAGACGAAGATAATAATGATGATGAAGACGAACGGGGAAATAATGCCGATGATGACGTTGGACGAACATTAAAAACTTTAGAAATCCGAAGCCGCGAAGACTTTATCCTCGAAAATGATGAAGTGGGAAATTTTGCGCTTGCCGGAGAATTCTTGGTACTCATAGACCCTGATAACCTGGATGACTTAACCGGGCGTGGTTACCGCGTTCGCGAAGAACAAGATTTACCAGGGCTGGATAAAACATTGGCACGGCTTGAACCACCTGTAAGTTATGACCTCAAACGTATTCAATCAGATATTGCCACGACGGCACCAAAATCTGTTGTTGATTACAATCATCTCTACACCACGAAAAGTGGCCAGAAAGACAAAAAGTCAATTGGTAAGAAAAACGGTATTTTACCAAGTTCCGTTTTCAATGCTGAAAATATTCAGTGGGGCGTGGGTATAAAAATAGGTATGGTTGATACGGCCATTCGTGCTGAACATAATGTATTCGCCCATGCGCACATTAAGACAAAGGAATTCGTTTCATTCGATTTCAAAAGACCCAAGCACGGAACGTCGGTAGCATCAATACTGGTCGGGAAATCAGAAAACTATAACGGCCTCCTGCCTAATGCGGACCTTTATGCTGCATCCGTATTTTTCAACTCGCCCATGGGCAAGGAAACCACGACCACACAAAACCTGGTACAGGCTATTGATTGGATGGTTGATAATGAAGTTAAAGTTATCAATATGAGCTTGGCCGGCCCGGCGAACGAAATTTTAGAAGCCGCGATCAAACGGGCCGATGATAAAGGGGTTATTATTGTCGCCGCCGTTGGCAATCAAGGCCCTGCGGCTAAACCACTTTATCCCGCCGCTTATCCTTCGGTTATTGCTGTGACAGCCATAAATCAGAACAATGCGGTGTACCGTTATGCCAACCGGGGCGCACACATAGATTTTGCGGCGCCCGGCGTCTCGATTCGCAATGCAGCTGGCACAAAAAAATACCAAACATCCAGCGGCACAAGTTTCGCCTCTCCCTTTGCGGCCGTTATCATTGCAGCTTCGGGCATGAAAAATAAAAATACCAATCCGGTTATGCTGCATAAGCTTAAGCAAAATGCCGAAGACCTAGGCGCTTCCGGTTTTGACCCCATTTACGGGCACGGCCTTATTCGCCCGTTAAGTGTTGCTCCGCCTGCGCAAGCCACGCAACACACTTCCTCGAAGCCGGAAAAATAATGTGTCAGTTCACAAGGTGTTGTCAGTAACAGGGAATAAACATGACATATCAAACGTCATTAAGGTGAAGCAGTATGGAAAGTAATGCAGGGGTCAACCGCCAAGACATGCTTGATGCGTTACCGCATCTACGGCGGTTTGCTATTTCTCTGTCGGGGAACCAAGCCGACGGAGATGATTTACTTCAAACCACTGTGGAGAGGGTGCTCAAGAAGGGCGCCCCAAAAGATGTAGATATAAGGAAGTGGATGTTTCGTATTTGTAAAAATATTTGGATTGATGAAATTCGCTCCCGCCAAGTCCGCACACGCGCAGTGGAGAGCCAAGATATCACCATTCACGATCGGCCTGAAAGTGAGCAAGAAATCATGGATAAACTTAAATTAGCACAGGTAAAAACCGCCATGAAAAAACTACCAGATGAACAGCGTGCCGTATTATCTCTGGTCGCAATCGAAGGCTATTCCTACAAAGACACGGCGGAAATTTTGGATACGCCTATTGGCACAGTTATGAGTAGACTGGCTCGCGCACGCAAAAATTTGGCGGGGCAATTCTCTGAGGGGGCGGGGCCGTTTACGCCCGCGCAAGCGTATAGGGCTTAAGAATATGACATTTACCATCGAACAATTATCAGCATATTTAGACGGCGAGTTACACAGTGATCTTATGTCCAAAATTGAAAGCGCCCTGGCGAGTGATGAAACTCTGGCCGCGCAATTAAAGGCTTTGGATACGGCCAACAAGGCCGTCAAAACTGCCTTCGAAGATATCGCGGATGAACCTGTTCCGGCACATATATTAGCGCTTCTTGTTCAGGAAAGTGTTCCGGAACAAAACGAAGTGGCTAACAATATTATCCCGTTTCGCGCTCGCCTGTCTGCGTTTTCCGTGTCGAAATGGGCTGCTCCCTTAGCCGCATCTCTAGCGATGATGATTGGCGTAACTGTTGGCCGTGGCACCATGCTGGCATCAAGTGCGCATGACGAAACATTGTTCGCTCAATTATCCGGTACTGTCACCACATCCAGCCCGCTATATGAGGTTCTGGAGACAAAACCCAGCGCAACGCAGACGCACTTTGGTAAGGGCACCAATATCAAACCGACCCTGACATTTGAAACGCTAGATGGTAAATATTGCCGCGAATTTCAAGTGCAAAGCCAAATATCTGCCCAGCGCGGCCTAGCTTGCAGAAGCGAAGTTCATTGGCAAATTGTTACGCTAAACCAAACAGAAATATCCGGTAGCGGCGGATACCAAACGGCATCTGGCTCAAAGGATGAAATTGCGGATGAATTTGTTGACCAGTTGATTGATCAAATGATATCCGGTGACCCGCTCGGACTGGAATCTGAAGGCAAACTCCTTAAACAAGGTTGGCAAAATAAGTGATGATAGTGTGGAGTGCTTCTAATAGCCTTGACTCATGCCTCTCCCATTACCACGTCCGCGACCTCTGCCGCCGCCTTGACCCATTACGCCGCCATTGCTGACACAGCGTTGGAAAGCGCGTAGGTGACGTTGCTCGGACGCATCGCGCAAGCGCAACATAACATCTGTTATCTCGGGGTGATTTGTAACGGCTGGCAATAATCGTTTGTTATAAAGATCAATGTTTGCAATCTCGGCTGTGACGCCAGTTTGGCAAGCTTCCAAAAGTGTTGCCGGGGCGACAAACTTCGCTTTCTGACCATTTTCATACGGGTTAGCGGGAACGGGTTGACCATAGATATTGAGCAAACCAATCAGCATATCCGCATGATGTTTTTCCGCATTGATAATGTTTGAAAAAGGCCGCACATCGCCGTGCTTGTCTAGAATAGCCTTATACAGGCTTTGCGCCATATACTCATCATCCAGTGCAACCAAGACGGCATCCACGGCACGGGGATCTATGGAATTTGTCTTTGAATCTGCCTGTGTATTTGAGGCACAGGCGCTTAAACCAACTGCCGCCGCAATACCTAGAGTTTTTATAAATTTTGAATTCGTCATTTTAATCTCCTTGATGGGTGTTGGGAGACTGTAATCGACTGAACTGAAATGAACCTGAATTTAGATATCTACAGACGGGAGGATAACATCAATCCGCAGGCCGTTTTGTGGCGACACATCAAGGCTACAGTGGCCATTATATAATTCTACCAAGTCGCGAACGATCGCCAATCCGAGTCCGCCGCCAGATTGTCTTTCGTCCCAGCGCTCACCTATTTCAAAGACTAGATCGCGCGCCTCTGGCGGTAAACCGGGCCCGTCATCATTCACCCTAATCAGTAACGTGTCCTTATCACTGTCAGTGATTTGGATATCTATCGTACTTCGCGTGAATTTGTAAGCGTTATCCAATATGTTGCCAAATATTTCGCTCAGATCAAGAGGGTCAACGGGTACAGCCTTTTGTGATTGAAAATCCAATTTAACCGTAATGTTTTTTTCAGTATAAAGTCTGGCAAGCGCCTTTAGTATGGGCGTTAGCACCTCACTTACATTTGCGTGCGTGCCAGGTAATTTAGCGGCGGCGCTGGCGCGGGCTCTTGCAATATGATGGTCAATATGTCTTTGCATAATGCCACATTGATCGATGATAGATTTAGAGGATTTGCCGTGACCTTCATCTGCTAATTTAAAGGCTTCGTCGCTTACAATAGCAAGTGAGTTTTTCAACCCGTGTGCTAAATTGCCAGCCTGTGCCCGTGCCCGCGACTGCATCGAGCCGCTAACGTCCATCAGGCCGTTAAGTTCATCAACAAGTGGCTTGACCTCGCTTGGGTAATGGCCTTCCAGGTTTTCAGTTCTGCCAGTACGGACATCTTTGAAGCCACCCGACAGGCGCTTAAACGGACGCAAGGCAAAGCTCGTCAGACCAGCCGCCGCCAACATCATGACAAGGGCAAACCCGAACATCCCCCAGGCTAATATGCCGTTAAAACCCTTTATCAAATTATCCAGATGCCGTTTGTCGGTGCCGACAATATACCGATTGCTGATACCCGTGATAGGGTCCGGGGAAGCGACTTTTTCAACAAGCAAGAGCGTACCGGTTGGCCCTTGTGTTTTGTGTTTGTGAAGGGGTTTGGCCACATCAAATGGGTCTTCGGGTATATTGATGTTTACGCCCTTCAAAGACGGGCTTAAAAACACCGATTGCCCACTCTTGACTTCCCAATAATACCCTGAATTCGGCCAGGCATATTTCGGATATAGGAACGGATTAGATAGACTGACATTGCCGCCCTCATCGATAACAGATAATTTTTCAAGCTCCTCAACATGCTGCATGATTTTATCATAAAATTGTGTCGTTGCGTGTGTACGAAGTGCGCTCGACAAAATCCAATATCCCGCCAAAGACCCAAGAGCGATCCAAATGAGCGAGACGCCAATGAGTCGGGATTTCAAAGAGTGTTCCGCTGAAAACATAATTACCCGAACCTGTAGCCAAGACCGCGAACGGTTTTGATTTTATCGCTACCAATTTTGCGCCTGAGGCGGCCAATATATACTTCAATCGTGTTTGAACCTTTGGTCTCATTGACAGTGTAAAGATGTTCGACAAGATCGCCTTGCGACACAACATGACCAATATGATGCAAAAAGTACTTAAGCATTCGAAACTCAAATGCGGTTAGCTCTAAAACTTCAGAGCCCAAGCGCACTTCGCTGGTCGATGTGTTCAGCGTAACATCACTGTGACTTAGAACGGCTTCGCTAATGCCAGCAGATCTACGGATGAGGGCACGAACCCGCGCAACCAGTTCAGGTGTATGAAACGGCTTTGCCATATAATCATCCGCTCCATTATTCAGGCCGTCAACTTTTTCGGCCCAAGAACTGCGTGCCGTCAAGATAAGCACAGGCATATCAATGCCCGCGCGCCGCCAACCTTGTAATATTTCCATGCCCGGTTTTCCGGGGAGGCCAAGATCGAGGATAGTCGCGTCAAGATTTCCCATAAGCCCAAACTCATAACCGTCTTCACCGTCTGTGGCTATCTCGACGACAAAGCCTGCTTGCTCCAAGCTACGACCGAGCCGTTCCGCCAATTGGGCATCATCTTCTACAACTAATATACGGATAGGTCACCTCTCATGCTCTTATGCACTGAACCTATAGCACATCAATACTGAAACCAAAATGAACTTTGTTTTCAGTTTCGTTTCAGCTTCACTTCAGGGTCGCTTCAGTTTGCCCGCCTAAAGCTTGTGTGAATTTAGGAGAGAAACAATGTTAACTAGACCTCGGAAACAAAATAATGCGGCAAGCTCATTTGGCTTGAAATACCTTACGACTGTCGCGGCTGCCGCATTGCTGATGTCGTGCTCAAGTGGAGGCGGAGATACATCTACGGTTACTGTGGCTCCGACACTTCCGGTCGCAAACACGGCGCCAACAGTTAAGGCGGGGACCGATCAAACAGTCTATGAAACCCGCTCTGTCGTGCTGAACGGTAGCATTACTGACCCTGACAACACGCCGGGCTTTGAGTGGGTGCAAACCGCCGGGCCCAATGTGACGATAGAGGATGGCGATACTTTATCGCCAAGTTTTGAAACGCCTGATATTACCACCGATGCGGCGTTAAGTTTTGAGCTTCGCGCTAACGACGGTGTTAATGCTGTCGTTGTAGATACCGTCATTGTTAATGTTACCAATGTAGATGAGATCGGCATAACTATAGTGCCTGGCATGGACGCGCTTCCGTTCTTGCTTATTTTGGCAGAGGATAGTGACCTGCCTATAGATTTATTTCCGGTAGCCGACGGCACAAGAGTCCAAGCCCTTTTTGATAGCGGCCAAGCGGACGGCGTAATTATAGAAACCTATATCGGCGCAAAACTTCGCGCGCGCAATGCGGTGCCTGATTTGGAGTTGGTCTATCCATTTACTTGGCGTGGTTTCTTTGAGGTCGCAGACCTTGCTTTGGTCAGTACATTTACAGATTTAATTGGCCAATCTGTTGTCATAGCGGGTCCACCGGCTACCAGTGATGCTGGGGCTAGTGACGTAATTTTTAGGGCGGCAGCGCAGCGTCATGGTATAGATCTGGCGACACAGGTGACCGTGGTTTATACTGATACGGTTGAAGCTGGGCGTACATTGGTTGAGAACGGAGCCGCATCGGCAATGAGCGCATCTGCTGTGGATGCGGTGCGCATTGCACGCGATTCCCAGATTGCTGCCGGTAATCTCGGTTCTGTGATTGATTTTCAAAACCTTTTCAATGGCCCAAATTCAGTACCGGACTATAAAAGCATTCCCACAGGGCTAATGCCGCTCGGCGGTTTGCATATGTCAAGACAAGCTCTCGATACGCCCGGCAAACGGGCGGCCGTAGATCTGATCATGGAATATTATGCGGACGCTGCCAATCGTTTAGTCTCAAATCCGGCGACTTATGCAAAAACGGTGGAGGCTCAATATGTTGACGAATTTATAGGGATTGCTGACCCTTTAATAGATGAGGCAAGTTTGGTTGATGCCATACTAAATGGTAATTTGGTTTACCGTACTGACATTGATGTTGCTACTGTTCAATCAGATCTTGGCGTTTGGATAAATGAACTCATTGGCCTTACGCCAGACGCAGGGTTCTTCAATACAGATTTTGGCCCCTACCAAGGTGGAAGCGGCGGAATTTTGCCGGCTGAAATGGTCGAGGTTTTAAAGTTTGCGCTGGCAGATGAACGAAATGCGTGGGCAACTTATGATGCTGTACTCAAACGGTTTGGCGAAGACACAAAGCCATTTGTTAGTATTAAGCGAGCTGAGCAAGCGCATATTGACGCCGTATTAAGACTATATGCGACTTATGAGCAAAGCGTTCCGCCGGATACAACCTCCGTTCCAGATATTGTACAAACAGCTACTCTGGCAGAGTTATGCCAAATTGGTGTTGACGCTGAAATTGAAAACATTCGCCTTTATAATGAAGAGTTAATACCCGCTTCAACAGGCTATGATGACATCACCCAAGTGATGACGAGCATGCGAGATGCCTCTGAAAACAGTCATCTGCCAGCGTTTCGGCGATGTGCTGGATAACCTCCCCCGGTCTCCTGTGGTGCGTCTTAATTGATGTGCCACGGGAGATTTTAAGTAGAAAGACAGCCGCGCACTAGATTGCAGGGCTCGTCATTATAGGCATGCAGTTGCAACCGATTGTTAACAGAAGTTCTCAAGCCTACGCACCTGACGTGCGACTCTATGTAGCAAGCTATGGCCTTTACCTATCATGAGGTGATGCTTACGTTAAGAGTAGAGCGGGGGTCGTTATGATTGGAGACCTACCATGTATAAACTTTCAAATATTACCCTAATTGTCGCCGCTAGTATTGCTGGCGGTGCGATGCTTGCTTTATCGGGATGCGCAAATAATGGGCCGTATCGCCCCGCGCCAGCATATGCGCCGTCCAGCTATGTTTATGTGAAAACCGCACCACCCGCGCCGCGGCGGGTCGTTATGCCACCAAGACCATCAGATTATGCAATTTGGATTGATGGTTATTGGAACTGGAGCGGGTATGATTATGTTTGGATAAGCGGATTTTGGGAAGCAAACCCGCCGCGCAATCAAACATGGGTACGCGATAGGTGGGCTAATTCCAATCAAGGTTGGTACCGCGAGCAAGGGCGCTGGAGTGGACAGAAACAACCCACACATAAACCTAAAAAAAGCCCAGGTTCTCGCAGAAGATAAGAAAACTTGCTATATCGCAAATGTTCTCAGCTAATTGTTCTACAGTTAGCTGCGTTACATCGGGTTGGGAAAATTATTTGGACGTGAGCGTACTGCCCATCGACAGCAAATATAATGGAGACTAAATCATGCTTAAATTTACACTCATCGCCGCGCTTACCGTTCCGCTGCTGATCGGTTGCGCAACGGCTTCATCATCTAATCAAGAACCCAAAGGGGCGGCCGCATTTGTAGACGACCCGCGCCTCGGTGAACAGGTTAATAAAATTTGTTTTACCCAATCCATAAATGGATTTTCAGGTGCAACTAAGGATACCGTCATTTTAAGCAAGTCGGTCAATGACGACTATTTAGTCGAGGTTACCGGTGGGTGCTACAATCTCAGGAGTGCGGGCAGTATTGGTCTCGATACCAATCTCAGTTGCCTGAGTAAGTTTGATAACCTCGTCGTTTCGGAATCAGCGTTTTCGTTGAAAGATAGCACAGGTATCGGGCCGCAGCGGTGTGCTATTAAAGCCATTTATAAATGGAACAAAGACGCCGCTAAGGCAGATGTGGAATGATGTAACGGCGCTTTCAATAAGCGTCTGTATGTCACATGTCGACCTTCTTCATTTACTTTATCACGGTAGCTAAATTTTGGCGTTTCAGGTTCGTTTCAGGTTGGATTTATAAGCGTTAAACACGATGTTAGAACTGACCCGAATTTGAGGATGATATGCGTAAAGAAATACTGGTGCAAAAACTGGCACTAACACTGTGTCTCGCGGCTTTTTCAAGTATCGCCTTTTTAGCGAGCGCCGCCGATCCTATTACCCTAAACGCACAACAAATAAGCAGGCTTGGTATTAAAACCGAGCTGAGCCTGCAAGCCACGGATATCTCTCTCGCAAGTGTCCCGGCAAAGATAATACCCGTGCGTACCAGTATGCAGGCGATCACTGTACCTTTTGATGGGGTTTTGACAAAAATTCACGTCTTGCCAACACAAGCAATCAAGGCGGGGCAAACACTTTTTACTGTGCGTAGCCGTGATTATCTTGAGATGAAGATTGGATTGGACGGGGCCAATAGCGAGCTTGAAACGGCAAATACTGCGCTGACGCAACAAAAAAAACTTGTCGACGAAGGGTTAGCCGCAGGCACGACCTTGCTGCCGCTAACCGCAAATGTTACGCGCGCGCAAATGATGGCCGATGAGCATAAACGCTCTTTACAGAACACCTATGGAGCAGGCGCTGGGCAGTATTATATCAAAGCCTCTGCAGGCGGACGTATCGAAGATTTTAATTTACAAGTTGGACAGAGCGTTAAAGCTATGAGCGCCGTTAGCTCCGTTTTCACGTCAAATGATCTGTGGGTTGAAGTGCAGGTGCCTTCGGATTTGGTTGGGCAAATTGGCGTCGGCGACTTAATCGGATTTGACGACGGCTCTCGCGGTGAAGTCATATCAGCGGCGCGCACTATTGATCCCAAAACCAAATCGGCTGTTCTTGTCGCCAATGTACCTCCCAGTTCTGGGTTTAATCCGGGACAGCTTACCAAAGTCAATATTTCAAAACCAACACAAGAAAATGGGCCAAACAATGGAAAAGCCGGCGGCTTTGTGCGTGTCCCGGTGTTGTCAATCATCCGGCTGGATGGCGTGACAAATGTATTCAGGCAAACTGGAAGTGGGTTTGAGCCAATCGAAGTCACAGTAGAAGGCCGCTCTCACGGCTATGCCACAATCTCTAGCACTTTAGCAGTTGGTGATAAAGTTGCCGTAAGCGGATTAACAGAGCTCAAGGCTATCAGTCTCGAAGGGACGGAATAGTGCTTAAAAAACTTATCGCGTTTTCGCTAACCCAAAGACTATTTATTATTGCGCTGACTTTGGTGATGCTGATTGCTGGAGCTCTCTCTTATTTGCGTATTCCGATCGATGCCTTCCCGGACATCTCTACTACACAGGTTAAAATTATTATGAAAGCCCCCGGCATGACACCTGAAGAGGTAGAGTTGCGGGTGATTGCGCCCCTTGAAATGGAATTGCTGGGCATTCCCAAGCAAAAAGTTTTGCGCTCAATGGCCAAATATGCCATCGCTGATATTACGATTGATTTTGATGATAGCGTTGATATTTATTGGGCGCGTCAACAGGTTGCGGAACGCATTAATAATGCCATGGGCGATATACCAAGCACCGTTGAAGGTGGTCTCGCGCCGATTTCGACCCCGCTTTCGGATGTCTTTATGTTTACAGTCGAGGGCGGCGGTCTCAGTCTAGAGGAACGCCGGACACTACTTGACTGGACCATCCGTCCTTCCTTACGGACTTTGCCCGGTGTTGCGGATGTAAACTCATTAGGCGGACTTGTACGCACATTTGATGTTGTGCCCGATTTAGAAGCGCTTGCTGCCGCAGGGCTTACATTTCGTGATCTTAAAGCCGCAATAGAGATGAACAACCGCAACGGCGGCGCGGGGCGGGTTATAGAAGGTGAAGAGACCATTGCTGTGCGTTCCATTGGCGCAGTGGTCACGCCGGAAGATATTGCGCAGATTGTCGTATCTAGAAAAAATGGTGCCACAATCCGGGTTCGGGACGTAGCTGACGTGGGTATTGGCAGCCTGATGCGGCTCGGCGCGGTCACCAAAGACGGGCAGGCCGAAGCGGTACAAGGGCTCGTGCTCTCATTGCGCGGAACCGATGCCAACGCCATCGTGCAGGACGTAAAAACACGTCTGGATGAACTCTCAACGTCTATGCCTGAAGGTGTTGTCATTAAAACATTTTACGATCGCTCTGCTCTTATCGACAAAGCGATTAGCACCGTGCGCAAAGCCCTCACGGAAGCCATCATTCTTGTGTTGATTTTACTGCTCTTATTCCTAGGCAATATTCGTGCCTCCATTGTTGTGGCGTTGACCCTACCTATGGCGGCGTTGGCTACATTTCTCCTCATGCGCATGACGGGGCTGTCGGCAAATTTAATGAGCCTTGGCGGGCTTGCTATTGCTATTGGTATGATTGTTGATGCGTCGGTTGTTGTGGTCGAAAATGTTGTTGAGCGGATAAACCATCACGGCAAGGCCTCTGCCGCGCCACGCTTGCATCATGTTTATCGGGCGGCTACCGAAGTTGCCGTCCCTGTTGCGGCGGGCGTCATTATTATCTGTCTGGTGTTTTTACCGCTACTTTCTTTACAGGGCCTTGAAGGTAAATTGTTCCGTCCCGTGGCGCTGACCATCGTCTTTGCGCTTGCGTCGTCTTTGGTGTTGTCCTTGACAATCATTCCCGTGCTCGCGTCTTATCTTATCAAGCCGGGGAGCGGTAAAGAACCACTTTTAATGCGGTTGATCATGCCTGGCTATGCACGGGTTTTGGGGTTTGTCGTGCGCTTTCCTGCGGTCATTTACGGAGCCTCTGCCTTGAGTTTATTCGCCGCCGTAATTGCCTATTCTAATGTCGGGAAAACCTTCATGCCGACTATGGATGAAGGGTCTGTTATTATGCAGACAACTAAATTGCCGTCTGTTAATCTTGAGCACAGTGTTGAGGGCGATCTGCTAGTACAAAAAACCCTCATGGCGGATGTGCCGGAAATAGAAAACATAATCGCACGGGTTGGTTCGGATGAACTTGGTCTTGACCCAATGAGTTTGAACGATACCGATGCATTTGTTGTCCTCAAGCCCAAAAGCGAGTGGCGACAACCCGATAAAGAATGGGTGGTTGAACAAATGCGCCAATCCATGCGGTCCATGCCGGGCATTGAAACATCCTTCACACAGCCGATTGAAATGCGCACATCCGAAATGTTGACTGGCGCGCGTGGGGATCTTGCGGTAAAAATATTTGGCCATGATCTGGATACACTTTCCGATTTAGCAGGGCAAATTCAAGACGCAATTAGCGAAGTCGACGGTGCTAGCGAGGTGTTCACGCTCTCCAATGATACGGTGGATTATATGCAGCTGCGTATCGACAGGCTGGCATTGGGGCGTGCGGGCTTGAATATTTCAGATGCCGAGGATGACATGCGCGCTATGCTTGAAGGCGTAAATGCAGGTGTTGTTGTTGAGCCTAAACGCCGCACACAAATTGTACTGCGCGGAGCAGATAGTTTGCGCCGTTCGCCAGACGATTTCGGCCGTGCACAAATCGCAGTGGGTGATGATGAAACAGTTCGCATTGGTGATTTTGCCAGAATCGAAAGAACCCCTAGCGGAGTAAAAATAGATCGTGAAAACGCGTCACGGTTTGCCATTGTCCAGGCCTATGTAACGGGCCGTGACCTTGTTGGTTTTGTGGAAGACGCGCAGGCAAATGTCGCTAGTAAAGTTACCCTGCCTCAAGGGTACCGCATGAGTTGGGGTGGTGAGTTTGAAAACCAACGCCGCGCCACAGCTCGTCTTGCCTTTGTTGTGCCTTTTTCGTTAGGGCTAATATTTTTGGTTCTGTTCGCAACGCTGCGATCATTCCGCCAATCCCTGTTGATTATGGCCAATGTACCCTTTGCTCTTGTCGGCGGTGTTTTGGCGCTGGTCTTGGCAGGGGAGTATTTATCGGTACCGGCCTCCGTTGGCTTTATCGCTTTGCTCGGTATTGCTGTGCTGAATCTTTTAGTTTTGGTGAGTTATTTTAATCAACTTCTTGCGGAGGGCATGCCTTTGGGAGAGGTGGTGGTTACGGGCGCTAAACGGCGGCTGCGGCCCGTTCTTATGACGGCGACAACGGCGGCGTTTGGACTGGTGCCGCTTTTATTCGCCGACGGGCCTGGGTCTGAAATCCAAAGACCTTTGGCCATAGTTGTGATTGGCGGGCTTGTTTCGTCCACCATTTTGACGCTCTTGCTTTTGCCGGTACTGTTTAAAAAATTCGGCATGTCTAAGAAACGCTCTACGCAAAATACAGGAGATCCAGTATGGAACAATCTCTGATCAAATTAACATTGGTTTATCCGCCAGCGGCTGAAAGTTCTCTTGTTGAATTTATGCTGGAGCGTGACCCACCTTTATCGGGTTTCACGACAATGAAAGGTGAAGGACACGGGCTTGGGTTTGAGAGAGCCAGCGCAGGGGAAAGGGTTCGCGGGCGAATCAACCGACGTTTGTTTATTTTAATCCTTGACCAATCAAGACTGGAGTCGCTTCTCCAAGAGTTGAAAGCCGAGCTTCCTATTCAAGGTCTGATGTATTGGACTGAACCTGTCACTTCTGCGGGGCGCTTATTATGAAAATGAAAAATTTCTTAGCTCTATTCGTGTTTACCGTATCGTCATCAGCGCTCTATTCTAGCGCTATGGCTAATGATGAAACTTATCTGCCAGCAGCGGCAATGGTAGATCGTGCCCTCGATAATTACCCGGTTTATCGTCAAGCGACCCAGAATATAGAAACCTCGCGCGCTGAAGCCCAAGGTCTGCGCTACGGCCCGCATGAGCTGACCTTACAAGGCGGCTATACACGCCGTTATGTCGACGGCTTTGGCAGTTTTGGCGAATATGACACCACTCTTTCAAAAGGCGTGCGCATTCGCGGCAAGGCAAAGCTTGATAGTGAAACAGGTGATTTAGGCATTGAGATTTCTGAAAACATCGCAGAGGACGCTCGCCACCAAACGGCGTTGTTGTTGAAGCAAGTGTGGATGGATTGGCTGTTGGCCGCAGAAACGCGTGCACAGCGAGAAGAGAGCACCGCTTTATTTAGAAAAGCTTTGTCGGCTATAGAGCGCCGCCGAGACCTGAGCGATGCATCTGACCTCGATGTTGGCCTAGCGCGTAGCGCAGTCGAAAAGGCGGTGTCCGAACTGAGCGCGGCACAGGGAGAAGAGTTGCTTGCCAAAGAGATGATCACGTCAATGTTCCCGGAAATTATACCTCCGCCGCGCGCGCCCAAACTCCCGGCGCCTGATCGCCCTAGTGATATGCAAAACTGGTCACAGATGGTCGTAAGCCGGAGCCACGAAGTCACCATAGCTGAAAAACAGGCCGAGCAGCTCGGCGTTATTGCCCAGCGTACGAAACTTGATAAATATGCAGACCCCGAAGTTGGCCTGCGCTTGTTTAGTGAACGCGGCGGTGAAGAAACCGGGTTTGGCGTGCAAATATCCATGCCTCTTGGCGTCAAAAAGCGCAAAAGTCTTGCCGCGCGGGACCGCTCGAAAGCAAAGGCGGCTGATTATGCCGCAGCCTTTACCCGCAGAGAAGTCGGTATGGTCGCCATACGCGATGTGAAAAATGTGCAAAGCGCCTACCAAACTTGGCGCGCGGCGCAAACCGCTCTACAAAGCTCTCAATATGTAATTGAGAAAATACGCCGCAGTTATGAATTGGGTGCCCATGATTATGCCCAGCTTTTAGTGGCCGAGCAACAGCATCTCGAAAGCATAGAAGCAGAAACGTTAGCCCGTCACAAAGCTCACAATGCCTGGCTACAACTGCGCATTGATGCTCATGAATTATGGCTGGATAACATACATTAAACGGTAAGATAGCAGCCCTTGCCTGCCTTATGTCTGATGTATTTAGGTCTGCTTAGAGGAAGATGAATGCGTTAATTCATTTTGGTGTATCAAATGGTGTATCATTTGGTGTATCAATTTTCATCCGAAATTCAGTTAAGTTATTGATAATAAACGATATTATGTACAATTTCGAGTCTTCTCGGCCGCACCATTTTTCACCTGATTTTACCATATTTTGAAGCGCAAGAACAGAGACGGGAAACCGTCTCATTTTTACAACGTATTTTTTGCTACTCGGTTGGTGTCCGCTATAGCTGTGAAAGCAGCATTAGGGATTATAGTGGTTTTAACTAACCATCCTTATCAAGGGCGTAGCCCGCACTTCGTATTGTGCGGATTAGGTCCTTTTTATTGCCTTTATTGAGGGCTTTTCTGAGGCGCCCTATGTGTACGTCTACGGTGCGTTCGTCCACATAGATATCTGTGCCCCAAACCTTGTCGAGGAGACTGGTGCGACTCCAGACTTTTTGGGGGCGCTCGAGGAATGTTTTGAGAAGCTGAAATTCTGTGGGGCCTAATTTGATGTTTTCATTGTCCCTACTGACACGGTAGGTCTCCGTATTCATGAGGATGCCTGCATATGAAAGCTCGGTATTGCCAATACCCGCTTTGCGTAGATTGGCCTTGATGCGGGCGACAAGCTCTTTGATAGAATGGGGTTTGACAACGTAATCATCGGCCCCAACGCCGAGCCCACGGACTTTGTCGTCCTCGGTACCGCGCGCGGTCAGCATAATAACGGGGATGGGTTTTGTATCGGGATTGGTTTTAATTTGGCGGCAAACTTCTATGCCCGACATGTCAGGTAGCATCCAATCAAGCAAGATAAGATCGGGGCTGTATTCCTGTATAAGCAGCAAGCCCTCATCGCCCGTCGGGGCATGTTTGACGCGGTAGCCCTCGGCCTCAAGGTTATATTGTAAAATCTGTGCCTGTGCCTGTTCGTCTTCTATGATAAGGATAAGCGGTTTCATAGATGTGCCTTACGCCTGTTCGTTTTTAATGTCATCAGGCTCGATGATAATTTTACTGGTTTCATCTCCCTTGGGTCGTTTACCCTCCGGCCATTCGCCAGTGACAAGAAAAATAATCTCTTGGGCGATATCGGCCACATGATCGCCCATGCGCTCGATGTTTTTAGCAATAAACAGTAAATGCATACAGCCCGAAATATTGCGCACATCTTCCATCATATATGTCAGAAGCTCGCGAAACAAAGTATTGTGCATTTGGTCAACACCTTCATCGGCGCTGCGAATGTCCTGAGCGGCTTCTGTGTCGCGTCTGTTATAAGCATCCAGCGCTGATTTAATCATGCTTTGCACCAATTCACTCATGCGCACCAATGTCCCGATTGAGCCTGTGAAAGCTTCCGCCTTGGTGATGGTGTTTGTACGCCGTGCCATATTTTTGGTGTAATCGCCAATACGTTCGAGATGGCTGGCCATTTTTAAGGTCATCACCACGTTGCGCAAGTCTGCGGCGACAGGTTGACGAAGAGCCAGAATTTTAATGGCCTCTTCGTTAAGCTCAGCCTCCAACTTGTTGATGCGTTTGTCGCCCTTAAGGACTTTCTTAGCTCGTACGCGGTCTTCTTTGCGCAGGGCGTGTGTGGCTTCAAGAAGTTGTTGCTCTACCAGACCGCCCATTTCCAACAGTAAGCTTTCCATACGATTGAGGTCATCATTAAATGAAGATACAATATGTTGCGTATTCATTTGCGGCTCCTAACCAATTTTTCCAGATATATAATTTTGCGTGCGCGGGTCTTCGGGATTGGTGAAGATTTTTTCTGTTGCGCCAAATTCAACCAATTTTCCCAAATGAAAAAAAGCAGTTTTTTGGGAGATACGCGCCGCTTGTGCCATAGAATGAGTAACAATGACGATGGTGTATTTTTCCCGCATCTGCTCCATCAAATTCTCAACCACGGCGGTGGCTATAGGGTCAAGGGCGGAGCACGGCTCGTCCATAAGTATTATCTGCGGATCAACGGCAATGGCACGGGCAATACATAGACGTTGTTGCTGTCCCCCAGATAGTCCGGTTCCAGATTCGTGAAGACGGTCAGATACCTCATCAAATAAACCAGCGCGCTTTAAGGATGTAACAACAATATATTCCAGATGGTCTTTGTTTTCTGCAAGGTCATGAATACGCGGACCGTAGGCTACATTGTCAAAAATAGATTTTGGGAAGGGATTGGCTTTTTGGAAAACCATGCCAATGCGCGCTCGTAAAGCCACAACATCAATTTTAGAGTCATATATATCTTGGCCGGCGAAACTAATTTCACCAGTCACTTTACACACTGAAATCGTATCATTCATACGGTTAAAACAGCGCAAAAATGTTGATTTTCCACAACCGGACGGTCCGATAAAGGCCGTGATCTGGTTTTCCGGAATGTCCAGATTGACACCATCAATAGCTTGTTTGTTGCCATAGAAAACATCAACGTTTTTCGCGCTCATAATTGGCCGCCTTATGGTTGTTGCGGTTTGCGTGTCTATATCCATTATTGTTCCCATCACATTATCTCTCTTATTACATTATCTCTCTTATTGCTTTTCCTCTTATCACCAGCGCCGCTCTAATTTTTTGCGTAAAAACACGGCCAGTAAATTCATCAATATCAAGAAGGCGAGCAATACGATAATTGCCGCAGACGTGCGCTCGACAAAACCTTTTTCAGGACTATCGGCCCATAAGAAAATTTGCACAGGTAACGAAGTCGCCACGTCCGTCACCCCGTGCGGGATGTCGACAATAAAGGCCACCATCCCGATCATTAAAAGTGGCGCCGTTTCGCCTAAAGCTTGTGCCATGCCTAATATCGTTCCCGTTAACATACCGGGCATAGCCAGCGGTACAACATGATGAAATGTCGCTTGTGTTTTACTGGCGCCCAGTCCAAACGCTGCATCGCGAACCGATTGAGGCACTGAACGCAAGCTTGCTCTTGCCGCAATAATAATCGTAGGCAAAGTCATAAGTGCAAGCACCATACCGCCCACGAGCGGTGTAGAGCGCGGGATGTGAAAAACGCCGAGGAAAATAGACAAACCAAGTAGACCAAATACGATGGACGGTACGGCTGCCAAATTGTTTATGTTAATCTCAATCAAATCTGTAATTATTGATTTGCGGGCATATTCTTCCAGATAGACGGCGGTCAATATACCAAGGGGAAAGGCTATGATAAAGCAGACCAAAAGGGAGAAAAAAGAACCGAGTGCCGCGCCCAATATACCGGCCATTTCCGGCTCCCGGCTATCTCCATTCATAAAGAAGGCCGTGTTAAATTTCTTTTTAATTTGGCCATTTTGTATGAGGGTTTCAATATAGTTAATGTCTTTGTCTTTTAGGCGGCGCAAATCTTCAGGCAATCCAGCGTCAATCTTCCCTTTCATGAACAGGTCGACTTCTGATGACGCAGACAGCCAAATAGTTTGGGTGGTCCCGATAATATCGTGGTTGCCGCTGACCAATTCACCTATTTCATAAATCGCACCACTGGATAAGAGCTTATAAAGGTTTCGCTTGTCTCGGCGCTCACTGATGTTCGGAAATGTTTTCGCCAATGCCTGTGTAAGAACAGGTTTGTAATTAACCCGCGTGAGTACTTCCGGGTTTCGCTCACCGCTTGGGTCAATAACCTGTTCTGAGAATGAGACCTCAAGGCTTATTTTTGTTTGCTGAAAAGCGCCTAAACCACGCAGTAAGATAGCGCTGAACATGAACACGAGAAAACTGAGTGCGATAAGTATCGCAATGCGACCATACCATTTAAACCGCGCTTCTTTAGCGTGACGGGCTTTCAGGCTTGATGAAGTATTCAGGGCATATGTCTCTTTAGTAAAATCAGTCATATTGTTTCTTGTATGTATCGACAATTTTAAGTGCGATAACATTGAGGCCTAAGGTCAAAATGAACAAGAAAAGAGCAATAGCAAATGCCGCCAATGTCTTGGCGCTGTCAAATTCTTGGTCGCCTGTCAGCAAGGTAACGATTTGCACGGTCATAGTGGTTACGGCCTCAAGTGGATTGAGGCTTAACTTGGCGGCTAATCCCGCAGCCATCACAACAATCATAGTTTCGCCAATTGCACGCGATATAGCGAGCAAAAGACTGCCCATAATGCCGGGCGTTGCGGCGGGGAGCACGACCTTGGTGATGGTTTCAGATGATGTCGCCCCCATACCGAGAGAGGCATCGCGCAAAGCTTGTGGCACCGCATTGATAACGTCGTCGGACAAGGAAGAAATAAATGGCACAAGCATAATACCCATAACAAGGCCGGCGGCGAGCGCACTTTCGGATGATATTTCAAACCCCATACCAGAACCCGTATTTCTAACAATGGGAGCAATGACAAGAGCCGCAAAAAAACCGTAAACCACGGTGGGTATGCCGGCAAGTAGCTCTAACAATGGCTTAACAATCCCGCGCGTTTTTGGCTTTGCATATTCAGCCAAATAAATAGCAGAAAGCAGGCCGAGCGGCGTGGCTACTAACATGGCGATAAAGCTAATAAGCAATGTGCCCGTTAGCAGGGGGATAACGCCAAATGCACCGCTCGACCCAACCTGGTCTTCGCGAATGGCTGTCTGTGGGGACCATTCAAGACCAAACAAAAAATCTGTCAGAGGGATTTTTTCAAAGAACCGAAAGGCTTCAAAGGCGAGTGAAGCGACAATTCCAATTGTAGTAAGAATAGCCACTAGCGAGCTTGCGATCAGTACAGATTGAATGACAAGATCTTTGATTTGTGTACTGCGGCGTGCACGCCTTAGCTCTAAATCAACTAATGGCCCCCTCGATATCTCCATGGATATATGTCCTAATCCAAGCTTAAGGTTTCAAGAGCAAGTACACTGGTTTTCCATTGTGCGTGCTCAGCATCAGTCATAGGAATGAGACCTTTCTCAGCCAAGTATCCATCTACGCCACTGGCTTTCTCACTCATAAACTCGCCAAGATATTCTTTAATTCCCGGCACTTTGCCAACATTGTCTTTCTTGACATAGAAAAACAAAGACCGTGATACGGGATATGCACCACTGACAATGTTTTCAAATATTGGAGCCTTACCGTCAACAAGACTGCCTTGAACACTGTCCGCATTTTGGTCGAGGAAGCTAAATCCAAAAATACCAAATGCGTTTGGGTTTGCATTTAGTTTTTGAACAATCAAATTGTCATTTTCGCCCGCTTCAACAAATGCGTCATCTTCGCGAATGGTGTGGCAAAGTGATTTATAGGCTGGTTTGTCCGTTTTCTTAAGAGCTTTTATCCAATCAAATGTCTTACACCCGCCTTCCATGGCCAGTTCAACAAATGCGTCGCGTGTGCCGGAAGTTGGCGGTGGGCCCATGACTTCAATATTTACTTTAGGAAGGGCCGAATTGACTTCGTTCCATGTTTTATAAGGGTTGACTTGCAGCCCGCCATTGCCGTCAGGTACATTTTTAGCCAGCGCCAGAAATACGTCTTTTAGGCCAAGTTCCATTTGTCGGGATTTCCGAGAATTGGCCAATACAATGCCGTCATAGCCTACTTTAACTTCGACAATATCGTTAATGCCATTTTCTGTGCAGCGTTTAACTTCGGAGGCTTTGATGCGCCGCGATGCATTGGTTATGTCTGGGTGGTTGGCACCAAGGCCAGAGCAAAACAGCTTAAGGCCACCGCCAGAACCCGTGCTCTCAACGATGGGGGTTTTAAACTTTGTTGTCCGGCCAAAATTCTCAGCAACAGTTGTCGCAAATGGATACACTGTGGAGGACCCGACGATTTTAATCTGGTCACGCATATAGTTAGTTTGTGTTGGCGTGGTTACATTGTCTATTGAGGCAGAAAGGGTATCTTTGCTGCCGCACGCAGCAAGGCTGAGAGCAAGCACACTGGCTGTTATTATTTTGCTTAACATTGTCATCTCTTTCATCATTCTTTTATCGTTCGGCGAAACCATTTCGCCACATTCCTGCGAATAATGAATTTTCATAGCGGTTTTCATACAAGTCCGTGACATATATATGACAGTTGTATGATGGTTTTATGACATGCGGAGAAAGAGGGAGAGATGTGTGTTTAATGAGGTAAGGCAACTCTGACTGAACTCCCGACACCGATTTTGCTTTTGATGGAAAGCCGCGCACGATGACGATTGAGAATGTGTTTGGTAATGGCAAGTCCAAGTCCCGTACCGCCCGCTTCACGGGAGCGGCCTTTGTCGACACGGTAAAACCGTTCCGTCAAGCGCGGGAGGTGTTCAGGTGCAATGCCTTCGCCTTCATCGTTAATGGTGACTGTTATATTGTTTGTGCTTTGAGCAATGCTCACAGCAACAGTTGATCTTGGCTCGCTGTATTTCAATGCATTTTCAATTAAGTTTTGGAACACTTCTGTGAGTTCATCTTCATCACCTACTATGAGGGGCAAGTCTTCAGGAACATCCAAGAAAACGCGGTTTTTGTATGCGGGCTTGCTCTCGGAAAGCACGGTCATAATCCGTCGCAATAATTTCGGAATATCGACCTGTCCGTTTGGCGGCAAATGCTCTTTGGCTTCGAGTTTTGACAAAGATAAAAGGCCGCCAACCAATCTGGACATGCGCTCGGTTTCACCTTGCATAAGGCTCAGGAAATTATCTCGTGCTTTTACGTCATCACGAGCAGGTCCTTGCAGAGTTTCCACAATGCCCATCAGGGATGTCAGAGGCGAGCGCAGTTCATGGCTCACATTAGCCACAAATGTAGAGCGCGATTTTTCTGCATCAATTTCTGCCGATATATCGATAAGGGTAAAGAGAATGCAATCCCCATCCAGTCCCACTAAAGGCGCAGCACTGGCTTTATAGGTGCGTGGCGTTTGTAAATGTAAAACAAGATCGCAGGTTTTAAGCGCCCCCGTTTTAACTGTTTTATTTAAACAATCTATAGCCTCCGGTTGTCGCAGTACGCGAACGAAATCCATTCCTGAAAGTTCAGTATCAAACAAACTCTCCGCAGCACTATTTGCATTTTGAATTTTATAATCAAAATCCAAAATAAGCGCAGGGTGCGGTAAAGCATCAACAATGGTTTGTAACATGTTCAAGCCCGTGTTAGTTTGTTGTATATAAAATCTATACGCCTTTTCTCTATAACTTTATACTAAATCTTTTGGCGCTCGCCTTACAGCACATATCATACACCATCATCCCGCATATTCTATGGAACAGGGGTAAATTCATGGGGCAAAATTTACCTTTGAAAGGGTAACAAATTTGGGCATTCCGTCTAGGATTAAAATCGGCGCATTACAAAAGGGATTTAGCGTTGTTTAATCTTGCACTCGACAGTAACTTAAGAAGTTGTGGTTTGTTGTCCCTAAGTATTTCAGATATATTGACCGGAGATGAGATACTCGTACACGCAAAAGTCATTCAAAGTAAAACAGGTCGTGCAGTATAGTTTGAAATAACGAAACTTACTTGTAAGGCAGTTATGTCTTGGATTGCTAATAAGTCACTACAGCCCCATGAATAGCTCTTCCCAAGCCGTAAAATAGAGAATGGCATTTATCAACACACCAATACGCTCTTGTCGTTGATACATGGGTAACTTCGATGGGTTTGTCAAAATCATCTTATGCGACACATTCATAGCGACGCACAAAAGCCACCCTTATTTACAAAAAACAGGAAACCTACGCGCATGCTCCTTCCAAGTTACCCAAAAATAAATAACACGGTACGCATCTTGGCGTTGAAGTCGAAGATACCTTAAATCTAGCCGAAAGTATAAAATTTTAGAACATTTAGAATTATTTCTGCATTTCTAATCTCCGCTTAAGGGGAGAAGTCGACATTACCAAACAACTGATTTCTCGTTATGATGACGGGCTTCTGTCTCTATAATGTTGTACAAAAATGAGTACAAAATTCTCATGAGTTTAGGCGAGATAAATACCTATAGTGTTGATTTATATAAGCTTTCACTCTATGTGATGAGCAAGAGGAAGCGAACCTGACAACCTCTCGGCCGCACCAAGATTTACGCCCTCTCTCGAATTCTAACCTAATTTACTACCATTGTTGAGAGACGGATATCCGTCCTCCATGATTTGGAGCACTCAAGAATTAAGTGAACACCTGCTCAGTGGTTTACTTTTGGCAATTTTGCGCCGCTCGTAATATTTGCTATATCGCTTAGGTCGTCAAAAGGTCGCGGAAGATAAATAAATGTACCAGATGATGAGCATAATCATGCGGCCTGTTACAGCGCTACGCGTGAAATAGCCTGCCGCAATGATAAGAGCTGGTGCGAGAAAGATCATCGCCCCTATATGCGCTACCCATTGCCACTCACCAGTTATAATCATGCGGAAACAAGCAGGGAGCAAGACAAGCGCCGCAACACTGAGCGAAGCAATAAAGAGGAGCACTGTTCTTTGGATTTTACCTGTCCCGAGCGTGTCGAGAAGGTTACGCGTAGATTTGGCCTGCCAGCGGCTACTGGCCTCTGTTAACGGAAAGATTAGGATAAGCAGTATGGCTGGGCCTGCAATAGTGCGAAACGAAAACAGCGCGCCCATAATGGCGACTACGGCTAAACAGATTAGCCAGGCTTTGCTTTTTAAGATGATCCTTATCTCGCTGATAATCACGGCAAGGTAGTTCGTTGACCCTGCGGCGACGGCGGCGGGAGCCTTGAACGCTATGTCAGAAATAGAGGCCCGTGGAGCGACTGTCACGTCCTGTAAATTGCTCTTCTTGAATTTTGGCTGGCGTGTTTTCATTGGTTCCCAAATAAACCCTGCAAGCATGGCCAAGCCTGCCGAGATCGCAAGCCAAAATAACCGGGCCTGCACATAGGTCGCATCAGTGATACCCTGCCATGCATCCACGCTAATGCTGTTACCCATATTGGTCGCTCCACCTATGGTGATGTTAGTAACGGGATAATTGACGGAACCGATGATTGGTGAGATGAAGCCAAATACATCTGTGAAAGGCCTGCTAACCATGAGTTTCGTTTCGGGATCCTCCGCACTTAGAATACCCATCACCGTCAAAAATATCCACGCAATGAAAAAGGTAAGATCGCCCAGCCATCTGCGCGTGATGTTCCGTGCATCCAAAAATAATCTGATGGCAGCAACAAGGGCTAAGGCCGGGGCTGCGGGTAGCCAAAGCCCAATAATTGTCTGAAAAAAATTGTTCTTACCCTCAATCCTGAATACTCCCAAAACCAGGCCCGCGAGTGTCAGCACCATCAACAACATCCATAGTGCAGCCGTGTCCGCCGCCCACCGTCCGAGTATCGATAAGACGCGGGAATGCGGCGCGACATCGCTGATCTGCCACGGTTGGTGCCGTGTCGGCCCAGCCCGCAAGAAGATATAAGCCAAGGGCGTTAGGAGCGTCGCTGCAAGTACACCGAGTTCCAAGCCGAGCACCGGCGCGGTCAGGACGGGCTTCACCCCATTGACTGTCATCACGGCATATGAGGCATCTTGATCAGGCACCATATAATGCGCTGCAACCGGAACAGCCAAGGCGACAAGCAAAAGCCCGGGGCTGCGTAGGTAGCGCTTGAGGTCAATCCAAAGGCTGGAGTGTAATTGTAATAGAGCGCTCATGACAGGCTTAACGTGCCATCTGCCACGCGCAAAGTGGCCGCGCCTTGCGCTTCAAAATGTTCCGAGAGATGTGTTGTCAGGATTACCGTCGCAGATTTGGCCGCATGGGAGATAAGCTCAGAGACGCGTGCGGCTGTTTCTCGGTCTAACTCTGCTGTCGGTTCGTCGAGAGCAAGAAGCTTTGGCGAGCCGAGTAAGGCCTGCGCCAGAATGAGACGCCGCCGCATACCGCCTGACCAGCCTATGATGCGTTGATTAGCATCAGGTGCGAGACCAAGCTGCCCTAATATTTCTTGCGCTTGGGCTTTGGCACATTCGCCGAGGCCTTTAAGCGCTGCAATATGTGTGAGGAACTCTAAACCGGTTATATCTAGAGGAAAGTCCACGATTTGCGGGGCATATCCCAACTCAAAACGTAATTTCCTTTTAACGCAGGAATAGGGTTTACCGTTCCACAATAGCTTACCCGAGGTTGGCTTTTCGACAGTGGCGCACAGCCTTAGCAAAGTCGATTTACCGGCCCCGCTTGGCCCAACCAGTAAATTGAGGCCTGACTGAAACTCATGGCTGATAGCAATTAAAACATCGCGCTTGCTGTAAGATTTCGAAACTGCATTCAGTGTCAACATGTTTCTGCCCTGTTATATTGTTCTAACCCTTAAGACGTTACAAGACTTTGGTATAGATGTATAATTTTATAGTAACACTATTTTTAACACCAATATCGGTAACCGTATCGCAGTTATTTCAGGCGGCCTTCTTTGGGCCTTTTAAGCCGCCCACCTCGAAGTCTTGAAGCATATCTAAGCTCAAAAAATCCAGACGCCACAAATTAATCGCCGGAGCCTCTATGCTCAATTGAAAGTTTAAAACCCCCCATATGCTATCACATTTTACAAAAGAAATCAAAGCGTCACATCCCCGCGCGGCATCACGCCACATTTAAAAAAACGCTATTTTTCATATATTGACGGTGTTCACATTCGAACATTTAACTCAATAGGAGCCCAATATGTCTGAAGTAGAAAGAAATTTTCGCGAGCCTATCTCTTTTCCTGTCAAGGAGGATATTGAAAATCCTGATGGTGTAATTGACGAAATTATCGAAGCCTACAAAGATGACCCCGAAGCGGCGCAAGAGTTCGCATCTTTGAAAGGCTTGGAGCATGACGAAAAGGTGCAATATTTATTGTCCTTACCAGATGCGGATAGGGAATTAGGTTGTCTTAGCTACGTCTTCATCATTGTAACATATGCATGTGTAATGGTTATTGTCGGAACATGGCCTGACGGCAAACCCAAAAAGAAGAAAAAATGCAAAACAAAAAAAGTCAAAAAATGCGTTAAAAAGAAGTAAGCGTAGCCTTAAGCTATAAGTAATCCCCAGCGGTTTATTGATGAAATTGAGCGTATGTTTAAATGTCGGATGTGGGCCGTTGGGGGTTGTGGTTTTGGCTGAGCAATGATTGCTTCCCACTCTTCCAACACTTCCCAAAAATTGTTCGAATTTTCTCCAAGGCAGTTGCCATAAAATTATGATAGCTTACATGTCATGGGGTGGGCGTAATCGTCCGTTAGAACCGTTGCTATCATTGTTTTCATATTGAGTGTTGCCGAGATGTCTGCTGCTGGCCCGTCAGTGCCCGACCACGGTAGTCCAATAGCTATGACGGAAAAATAATCCCCGGCCGTAGAGATGTTTTCCGCCTTACCGCTCCAGCACCCTGAATAGGCACAAAGAGAAACGCCGCCGTCCTCATCTAATGTCAATTCCATAGGCGTAAATTCGCCGACCAAGGCCACAGAGCAAGTGCCCTCATGGCAAGCAATCTCGGCGTTAGTGTTCCGGCATGACCATTCCATTGGCGGGGCGGGCGGGGATGTGCATCCCGCTGAAATAAGTGAACAACTAAGCGCTACCAGAAAGTATCTTTTCATAGGCCTGCCACATAATTGATATGTGGTTGCAGCACGTTTATTGGCAAAGCGGCCCGCTCTTCATCTCACCATCCCTGGTTTCGGTGCGGCAATAGAGCGGAGTGCCAGTATCAATTGGCTGGATATCTGCACCACCGAATTTTGCATCGGTGAAATTCGCGCCACCAAAGCGAACACCGATCATATTGGCAAGACGGACCATCGCCTTGGTCAAATTGGCTCCCTCCAAATTCACTTGGCTTAAATTGGCTTCTTTTAAATTAGCCCCGGTCAAATTGGCACGCACCAAGATCGCCTTGGTCATATTGACCTCGGCAAGATTGGCGTTCGACATATCCGCTCCAGTAAAATTGGTTCTGGCAAGATCAACTTTGGTAAAATCAGATCCCGCCAATTTGGCTCCCGAGAAATTGGCTAATCCCAGATCGGCCTTGCTCCATTCAATACGTTCAAGGGTCGCATTATCAAAGTTGCTGGCATGCAGATTGGTATTGTCAAAAAATACACTGACCAATTTCGCCCCGGTAAATTGTGCATATTCAAGATCCGCTTCTTCAAAGGACGAATCGGAGATTTCTGCGCCGCTGAAATTGGTCTTTTTGAGCTTGGTATATTTGAAATTAGACCGGATCAACTCAATGCCCGATAAATCCATGCCGGCCAGATTCGCCCCTTCAAAATTGCCATCGAAGAATTGACCGTTTTTTATGTTGGGATGGGCGGTGAGATCGGCGCCTGAAAAATCACATATATTGCACGAGAACGTCCCGCTGGCGGGAATTCTCGCCAAAACATCCGCATCGGCGGCGTTGGCCGTGATGGGTGAAACCAAAGGCAGTATGGCCGCGAATAATGGTAAGATCATACTGCGCCGTAGCATTTTTTGTAAAAACATGATGGGCTTCCTTGTCAATAGGACTTGAGTTCTGCTGGTATCAATCGTCGCAATCTCTGTTCGTGACCCGACCATCGGGAATCGTTGTGCGGCAAACTGTGGCGTAGTCGAAGGAATCTTCGTCTAAAATGGCCTTGGTCAAATTGGCATCGGTGAAATTGGCACGATCCACTTCTGCCCCGGTCAGGTCGGCACCGCCCAATGACGCTCCGGTCAAATCGGCATCGTGAAAATCCGCATTAGTCAGATCGGCTTGGGTTAAAATCGTATTGGTTAAATTTGCTTCGGTAAAATCAGCACCTTTCAAATTAGCCCCCCTCAAGTTCATCCCCGACAGATTGCTGCCGGTGAAATCGACGCCATGTAAATCTGCTTTGAAAAAATTGGTGTTGGAACGCAGGTCTTCTCCTGAGAAATCACAATCGCCGCAAACTAGATTGCCTTCTTTCCCAAGTTTGGCCATGTCGTCAGCGTCGGAAGCAAGAGATGGTGTGGCCAGCATGGCTAAGGCAAAGACGAGAGCAAGGCTGCTGGGTGATTTGATTAAATTTTTCATGGGTTAATTCCTTTATGGTTGAATTGGGTTGGTATCTTCATATGGATTGTCATCAGGACAATCTCTCATGCTTATTTCGTCATCCGGCATTATAGTCCGACAAACAGTCGCAAGTTTCAGGGCGCCCAAGTTAAGTGTGGCACTTCTTAAATCTGCCCCAGTGAGGTTGGCACCTTCCATTTTTGCACCAGTTAGGTCTGCACTTGCTAAGGTCGCATCTGTTAGGTCAGCAAAATAAAAATCAGCATTGGTCAAATTGGCTTTGCTTAAGTTGACACTGTTTAATTTTTCATGTGCGAAACTTGCACCCGATAGATCACACCGAACGCAAGCATTGTTAGCCGCCAACTGGATTAATGCCGCCGGATCAGAAGCAAAGGCAGGCGCAGTGTGTATTGCTATGCTCAATAGGGTGATAAAACCAACGCCCCGTAATAAAGAAGCTTTCATAATATTTCTCCCGTTAGACATATTTTTATATTACTCACGCATTAACCGCCCAGCTAACAATCCCAATTGGCCACAGTGCCATTGGACTGCACCGTATCGCACTCCGTATTGGAATCGTAATTGTAGAAATCCTCAAATTGAACCCCACGGAATTTAGCACCCTTCACATTTGACTTGATCAGGATTGTGCCTACCACTTCGGCAGAAGACAGATCAGCACCCGTCAAATCAACGCCTACCAGTTTTGCATTGGTTAAATTAGCATGGTTCAATTGTGTCCCGACCATTGTGGCACCTTTCAGATACGCCCCTTCCAAATTGGACATGTCGAGATTGGCACCAGTCAAATTGGCATTGGTCAAATCAGCACCGCCGAGGTCTGCGCCCCTTAAGACTTTGTTCGACAAATCAGCACCCGACAGATCACAGTTTTGACAAACATTGGTAGAGGCGAGTTTATCCAGAGCCGCCTGATCGGCAGCAAAAGCAGTTGTTGCTGTCAGTAAAATGGCCAACGTTCCAAGCGGCGCAAGTTTTTTGAAGATTTTCATAAGATTTTCCTATTGTAACGGGGGAATGATAAAGTTTTCGCCTTCATGTTCGACCTGCATTGCGGCCAGACAATTTCCATTGGTATTAGCGGCAGCAAAGACATGGCCGATCTTGGTTCGAAATCCCTGATAGGAATTGGCCGGAATCACCGCCTCTGGGCCTTCGGTTCCTGAATAATTTGTCGGATTGCCCTCACCGTCTATCCAATAAATATGCATTTTTTCGCTCCCTGAATTTGAAAAGGTCACAGTGACCAGTTCGCCGCCGTCTTGTGATGCGACCTGTCCCAGATATTCACAGCCCGGCCCCTCGGCGGCGCTTGCATTGTCCTCAGTGCCGGTGCTGCCATCCACATATCCTGAACCATCATCATAGCCTGATCCATCGTCATATCCACCTTGATCGTCGACATATTGGTTGGGGTCTTCTTGCGGCAGACCACTCTGGTCGTCTGAATATTCATTTTGGTCCACATAACCAGAACCATCGTCATATCCGCCTTGATCTACATAGCCAGTCTCGTCAACATACCCGCCCTGGTCGGTGTTCTGATTTGTGTTTTGGTCTTGCACCTGACCGCGAACGTTCGGGTCCTGGGCCGGAAAGTCTGTCACATAACCACCTACGGTGTTGACCATTTTTATCTGGTATTCTGTGGGCCGGTTCGGCATGGCACCGGGAACGACATTGCCCGCATCGAAATAAAGCGTTTTGTTCACCTCCGCTCCGTTGGCAAAGCCGACACATTCACCAGCTGCATTCACGGCGATATACCAATTGTTGGGTGAGGCATTTTCGATATGAGTTTCATTGCCAGAAACGGTTACAACCGGTTCATCCTGGCCTGTATAATTGCGTTCGCGGCCGTCATTGTTGATCCAAAACAACTGGATTGGTGCCGATCCCATATTGTAAACCGTGAAATTTTCAGGCGGTATTGCATCCGACGCATAGGATTTGTAAGAGCCCCGCTGACTACACCTGCTGTAATTCTCCTTGGCCCGGCCAAGGTCGCGCTCACGGTCTGCTGCCTTGGAAACCGCATATAGCTTGTCCATCTCTTCTTTTTCTTTTTTGGCATCTCGCTCGGCTACCCATGCTAGCCGTCTTTGTTCGGCTTCAAAATTTTGAGCTTCTTGGTATTTCCATATCTTGATCCGCTCGGCCAACCGTTTGGAATGCAGTTTTCCCAAAATCATATGCGCCGGTACAAACGGTTCGACCCGGTAAGTGACCTCATAAAGAGAACCTTCTGAGTTTTTGGAAATCAGCACATTTTCATAGCGCTCAACCCCTTCAACCACGACTTTGTTGGCGGCTTCTATATTGGCTAGAGCCTCAAGTTCTGCGACGTTCAAATACCCTTTGCCGTTGAGCAAGGCCGAAACCTGACCAAACTCCACGTAAACACCTTCCTCGGCGTTTTTATAGGGAAGCCATTGCACTTCGCCCAAGCTGTCATCATTGGAAGCTGAATCGTATTCCATCAATTGAATGGCAGCCCCGTCAAAACGGTCAAAGACAAATGATTTGTTCACGATCAATGTGTCTTGGGAACTAATATCCATGTGCTCGCGCCCGCCGCCCGGGAATATGGACGACCCGTTGACCTTAATATAAAAATCATCCGGGGATTCGCCGTACACCTTGTTGAATATCTCTTGGGACGACATGGCATCTAAAATATCATTGCTCAGCTTGGCAAATTCGAGCGCTGTGCCTTCCTTGATGTCGGTGGCAGCGGCTTTACCATATGACAAGGCGGTTCGTTTTGCAAAACTCTTGGCCAGTTCTTTCTTGGCAGTTTTCTTAATTGCACCTTCTATTCCGGCCTTGGCTGCAGCCTGCAGGGCTTCTTTGGTCAAGGCCCGCGCGCCATATTTCAGCGACGTTTTCGCCGCAGCATATGCACCGCCAGTACCCAAGCCCATGCCGGCATCAATGGCTAGGTCTATTCCGGTAAATAACACCTTGGTCGCATCATCCTGTCCGGTGGAAACCTTAATCGCTTTTACGCTCTCAATCGTCAATCGGCGCACGGAAGCCAGGGAGGTCGAGCGAAATTGCTTGTATTGACCGTTTTTGTAATTGTCTTTTAAAATTTTGCCTTCGGCGGCGGTATCGCGGGCCGGAACCAGCGCCCAGTCAAACCCCTTGGCTTGTGGGCCCGGGTCCGGCCAAACGGTCACGTTTTCTTCGCTGCCGTTCAGTCCGAAGTCATACATGGTCAGTGGCTGGTTGTTCTTTTTGTTGTAAATGCGAAACGAACCATAGGTGCCCGGCTCAAAGATCGTCGGTGCATTAAGGTTTTTTTGAGCGTTGCTGAGAACAAACCGCCATTTTTGATGATCTGTTAAATCAGAATCATGGCCCCAATCGCCAAGGTTCAGTGATTCCACCGAGACCCCTAACAAATCGGCAATTTGCTGGGTCGCGTCTAGATTTTTAGTGCGTCCACTTTTTGGTTTCTGGCCCCAATTGGAAACATTGCGCTCATCATCACTATCAAGGGTCAAATACAGGCCGGTAGTCAGATTAATAATATTGTAATAGCCGTCGCCCGTACTTTGCAGCACCCAGTCAAAACCTTTGGTCCGGCTTGGCAAGCTTGCCATATCCGACGGGCTGGCTTCGACATTGCGTTTGTCATCGCGGGCTGCATCATAACCTTGGCGTAAATAGCGGTTGCCTTGCTCGTGCAAGATATTTATTACCCGGCCATCAAGCCTAAGTGCGACAATGCCGTCTTGTCCGGAAGCCTGCCAGTCTTCTGCACTGACGCTCGGCGGTTTGATGTTGCTTTGCGCGCTGGCAAAGTTGGATGTGCCCAAAAGCAACCAAGCCGCGATAGCAATTTTGATTGCGGCATTGGTAATTTGTTTATTAAATAAATGAGATTTTATCATTATTTGTTCCCTATGATCTTAATATGCCCGTAATCACTAATGTAGACTTAGTCATATTTCGGTTCTTTTGTCCATTCTTGTGCTCACATCAAAACCAAGTCCTGATGTTTTTCTGATGTTTTTCTGATGGATGCAGTTCGGGGTTTACCTGCTAGGTGCAGGTGAATTGACCATCTGAGCCATCTGTGCCGGCAACGGGCTGAACCGTTTTTGGCCAGCCATAAGCTTGCCAAGCGCGGACAAGGCCTATGTCATCGGCAAATTTTGGGAAATCTTTGTGGGTGCGGATACGCCGCGCATCTTCAGTCGGTGTCCATAATTGTGCCAATACCGCACCCATATAGGGATGTGGATGATTGCGCACGGCCTTCATAAACAATTGTGGATAACCAAGTGTATAGCACCTGAAAGTCAGGCCTGCTGCAGGTTGGCTTTTATTATTCCTAACGATATTGTGTAAAGCAAGGTATGTGAGCCAACGGGCCGATTTGTTTTTACCATAACTTGCATGAATAAATAAATTCAACAGCCACATATTTGGTGCCATTGATAGTGATAAAGACCCCATGCGTTTGAAATTTGCTTGTAAAAAATCAATAGCAGTTTTTGGATTTTTGGTATGGCCCAATAAAATAGCCTTCATGAACATGGCGCTATCATAACCCATATCGAGACTGTGTTGATAAGCTGCGTCAGCGCCATCAAAATCACCAAGTGCAAATTTTGGATGACCAATACCGTTGATCCAGCTTGCGGAAAACGGTTCTTGGCCCATGGCTTTTTCCATAAGCTCTAACCCTCGTTCGGATTGCCCAATTGATGCCAAAGCACTGCCGAATGTATAAGTGAAGATTGGGGAGTTTGGGTTTAAACCATTCGCCTTTTCGCACGCCAAAAGGCGTTCATCTATTTTTAAATCTAATAAAGCGAGATACCCCATAGTCGACTGCACAATGTCCAAATTCGAATTTATGGCCACAGCACAACCGAGCGCTCGGCGCCCGGCAACTATATTGCCTGCCCAATCGGGCGCTTTCGTATGTTCAAGGCTATAAAAATTTGCGCGGGCAAGGTATGCCCAGGCTTCTACAAATTTCGGATCAATTGACACTGCTTTTTCCAACATTTCTATGGCTCTGGGCAATATGTCTGGGCCGTCTTGTTGCTGTGTTAAACTGCGGCCATGTATAAAAAAATCATACGCTTGTGCGCTCTTTGTCATGGGCTTTAACGGGGGGTTTATCTGGATATTTTGCTGACCTATATTTGGTATTTTAAAAATTGTATTTAATTCACGCTCAACAGAGTCTGCAATTTTTTCTTGAAGCTCAAATATACTCTCAATTGCACCATCGAATGTTTCTGACCAAATATGCTCGTCATTAACCCCTTCAATGAGCTGTACCGTAATGCGCAATTGGTCGCCAACTTTGCGCACCGAGCCTTCTAAAATGTGACTAACACCCAATGCTGTAGCGATTTCACAAATTGGTGCATCTTTTCCTTTGAACGAGAAAGACGAAGTTCGCCCCGTAACACGCAGGTAAGGGAGCTTTACCAGCGCATGAATGATCTCTTCTGAAATGCCATCTGAAAAATATTGGTGGTTTTTTTCTTGGCTCATATCTTCAAAGGCCAACACCGCAATGGATATTTTTTTTCCCGATATTACGCCCTTCCGGGTTTCCTCTGTTTTGGAAATCGGCTTTGAAACAGAGGCTTTAAGCCGGTAGCCGCGTTTATAAATCGTCTCTATATAGGGGGTTTTTTCACCCGCATTTTTGAAAGTTTTACGCAAGATTGAAACTGCTCTGGTTAAACTTTCATCTCCGCCGTATTCGATATCCCATACACGTTCGATCAGCCTCTCGCGAGAAAAAACTTCCCCCGGCGCTTCCGCTAAAGCGCACAGTAAATTCATGATTTGCGGTTCCAACGAGTAGGTCTTGCTATTCCGCACAAGACGATTGCGTAGCACATCAACTCTAAATGTGCCTATCTTTAAAGCATTATCGATATTGTCCATGTCCGAATTCATGCCCCTCCGCACACTGTCTTAATGGCAGATGAGAATAGGGCAAGAGATAAGTCGCTATTGCAAAAACCACTGTCTTCATCCAACGCCAATGTGCCGACCAAATTTTCCTTTTATAATATCGCGTCCATAAAGCGAATGGTTTTAGCAGGTGCGGCTCAGTAAAATGTTGATATATTTACGAAAATATTTCACAAAGATCATATAGGGAATAAAGCCCGACAATCTCTCGGCCACACCAAATAGCGCATAGATTTAGTATGACACAGCGCAATTTATGGCTATAGAATATTTTTAACTAGGGTTTGCCCCAAAATTAATTGGATACATAATAATATGACAATACATTTGCATAAGGGTGATTTGCCTGATGGTTTGGATTTTGGAAAATCTGTGGCTGTGGATACAGAAACACAAGGCCTTTCCTTGGTACGGGATAAATTGTGTTTGGTGCAACTCTCTGCGGGCGACGGTGATGCCCATATCGTGCAGATGGACCGTAGCTCTTATGACTGTCCAAACTTAAAGACGCTTATGTCGGACACAAAGGTCGAGAAAATTTTTCATTTTGCCCGCTTTGATGTAGCTATGCTTAAGCAAAATCTAGGCGTTGATTGCACGCCCATTTACTGTACCAAAATTGCTTCGGCTCTGGTTCGGACATATACGGATGCACACGGGCTTAAAAATCTGTGCAAAGAATTGTTGAATGTGGATTTGTCCAAGCAACAACAATCTTCCGATTGGGCCACAGACGGCTTAAGCAAGGCACAATTAGAATATGCAGCTTCTGATGTTTTGTACCTGCATCAACTGCAGCGTATTTTGACGGCGCGCTTAATGCGTGAAGACCGTTACGACCTTGCCAAGGCTTGTTTCGAATTTATGCCAACTCGGGCTGGGCTTGATTTGGCTGGCTGGAATGATATAGATATTTTCTCTCATAACTTTAGGTAGGGGCATTGGACCAAGGACCAGCAAGGTTTCACTAACCAAACTGTAATCATTTACCTGCATTCTAATGTCGCATATTTTGTTTAGTTATAGTATAGAGCCGGTTTTAACGGTGTATGAAAAATTATGACAACTGCTAGCGCTGAGACACAAAAAACTACCCAAGGCGGAAACGGTCATGCCCTTGCCCATTGGGAGCCGAGGCATGTTTTGTCACTTGACGCCGCAAAGCGCCACAGCGCATTTATTCGCGGTGCTCGTTTGGTCTTGATGGTGTTTTCGGGTGTTCTACTATTGGTTTTATTGTGGTATTTTATTTCAACCCCAAAACCAAAGCCGCAAGAAGATAATCCGGATGAAACCGTCAAAATGATCAACCCTGTTTATAAAGGACGCACAGCCGATAATCTACCGTTTCGCATTACAGCGGAAGAGGCCGTGCGGTTCATACAAAAACCGGACGAGACCAAATTGGTCAACCCGGTTTTAAACTTTCTCCGCTCCGGGGTAGTTGACGAAAGTATAGTTTTGGCTCTGACGGGGTTGTATAACTCAGAAACCCAAGTGCTTGAACTGCACCAAGATGTCCATTTGAAAACAGACGATGGCTATGACTGCAAGACAAGCCATGCGCGCGTTTTCGTAAAGGGCAAGAAAATCGAAGGTGATGAGGCTATTGCATGTACAGGCAGGTTTGGCCGCGTAGAAGGTAATGCTTACGAAATCAATGATAACTATGCTGAATTTGTTTTCAAAGGCGGGATGACAGCTCTTATTCTTCCTGAGCAAGCTGATGAAGTCCTTACGCCCGCAGATACGGTGACACCATTAAGAGGAGGGCAATAATGCGAAAACTTCACTTTAGCATTGTCTTCATATGCGCAGTGGCTTGCGGATGTTTGGGTGTTAGTCCAGCCCTAGCACAGGTGTCATTCGGAAATGACAGCCCAATTAATGTCAAAGCTGAACGGGCAACTTACCGCGGGGCCTTGACCGTCTTAAGCGGCGATGTCCGGGTTACGCAAAAAGACGCAACAATATTTGCTGACCGTATGGATTTACACCGGAACGAAATTACGACTACCAACACGCAAACAAATGAAAACTCTATAAAGCTAGGTAATATCAACCGTATTGTTGCCACCGGAAATTTTAAATATGTCACACCAGAAAATAGTGTAACTGGTGAAAAAGGGGTTTACGAACGCGATAAAGAGATTATCACGGTAACAGGGAACGCACGGTTTGTTCAAAACAATGGCAATAAAGTTACCGGCAACAAGATGATATATGATCTCAACACCAACCGGGCCAGAGTTGACGGAAGCTGTACAGGGCGGGATTGCAAAAACAATGACCGAGTAAAGATCGATATTGGCGGTAATAATTAGCACAAGAAAAACTGATTCAAGAAAACTAATTCAAGGAAACTAGGAACTCAAATGACAATTATAAAGCCCAGCAGAAAATTTATGGCGCTATTCTTTGGCCTCTTGATGGGTGCTTTCGTGTGGTCGAGCACGGCGCATGCTCAATTTGCACCAGGCGGCAACTCCCCTGTGAATATTACAGCGGATAATGTTGCCTATCAGGGCGATCAATCTATTTTAACCGGCGGTGTAGATGTTCGCCAGGGCGATGTACGTGTATTAGCGGATAAGATGACTGTCTTTACGGCGAGTGGCGGCAGCTTAGGCCAAGGGGATATTTCTAAAATAATTGCCGTTGGTAATTTTTATTATTTAACGCCTGAGCAAAGCGTGCGCGGTGCCCAAGGCGTTTACACACGTGATGATGATACATTTGAGGTAACGGGTGATGTCATCATGAAACAAGAAGATGGTAGCATTATTTCTGGAGATAAGTTGTTTTATAATTTGGGTACTCAAAACGCCCGCGTAGTTGGCAGCTGTAAAGGGCGTAAATGTGGCTCTAATGGACGCGTGAACATACTCATCAAAAATGCGCAAAATGTCGCTAACAGCAATTCGTAAAACATGACAGACTTTCAATATACTGCGCCCAAGCTCGGCCTTTCGGCCATTGGCATCGGGAAGTCCTATAAGGGGCGCGCTGTGGTTAAAGGGATTACTATCTCGGTACAGCGCGGCGAAATCGTTGCTTTGATGGGGCCCAATGGCGCAGGTAAAACCACAAGCTTTTACATGATCATGGGGCTGATAGAGGCTGACCGGGGAAATATATTGCTGGACGGTCAGGACATTACAAATTTACCCATGTATCAACGGGCTCGCCTCGGTGTGGGGTATTTGCCTCAGGAAGAAAGTATTTTTCGAGGGCTGACCGTAGAAGAAAATATCCGCGCCGTTGTCGAGCTTACCGAGAAAGACCGCTCCAAACGCGCCGACAATGTTAATGCATTGCTGGCCGAGCTGAACATCGGCCATATTCGTAAAAGCCCGGCTTTAGCGCTTTCGGGCGGGGAACGCAGACGCGTTGAAATCGCCCGCGCACTAGCCTCACGGCCATCATTTATTTTGTTGGACGAGCCGTTTACCGGTATTGATCCAATTGCGATTAACGATATTTCTGACCTCATCCGCTATCTCAAACAACGCGGCATTGGTATTCTTATAACCGACCATAGGGTACGCGAAACTTTGGATATTGTAGATCGTGCGTCGATTATGTTCCAAGGCGATGTATTGTTTGAAGGTACACCAGATGAAATCCGTGCCAACGAAGATGTGCGCCGCGTTTATTTGGGCGAAAAATACGCATAGATTTTATTTTTTGGGATAATGCCTCGCGCTTGATTTCGCAGCGCCGTGCAAGAATATTGCAATGAAAAATGACCACATGCCGGAAATATAATTACCGAGAAATATATCCCAAGCACCCCATGCCATCAATGCATAAGCAAAGAACATACCGGTTTTAGCCGCCCAACGGGTCGCTTTGCCGTAATCTTTGAAGCCCTTCCAAAGTACGGCTCTGAATATTCGCCCGCCGTCAAGTGGGAAAGCCGGTACAAGATTAAAAATTGCCAAAATAATATTGATAACAAACAAGTAGCGAAATACGGCCACAAGAGACGTGCTAAGATCAGCAGATTGTATCATGCCGCCAAGGCCAAAAAATAACAACCCAAGAAGAAAGCTAACAAGCGGGCCAGCGGCTGCAACCATAAATTCTTGTTTAGGCGTTTGTGGGTTATGGCCTAGCTCGGCGACGCCGCCAAATATAAATAGTGTGATGCCCTTGATGGGAATACCATAATTGCGGGCAACGACTGAATGGCCCATTTCGTGCAACAAAATAGAGATGAAAAATCCGCAAGCGCCTAAAGCGCCTAGTAGCCAGTGGCTAATCGGTGAATATTCGGGAAGCACATTGGGAAACCACCGAGTTGCCAATGACCAGGTAATTAAGGCGGCAATAAAAAGCCAACTTGTATCCAGCCTGATATCAAAGCCGAGCAAGCGAAATTCTACAAGTGTGTTGCCGCCCATGATCAATCCTTAGTTCAATTTAGTTTGGATATCACTACACGGAATGGATTGGATGTCCAAGGGCGGAAAGTGCGGCTTCCATTGCGGCTTCGGACAGGGTCGGGTGGGCGTGGATTGTCCCTGCCATATCTTCAAGGGTGGCGTTCATTTCTACGGCGAGAACAAACTCGCCGGATAGCTCGGAAATATGTCTGCCCACGGCCTGTATACCAATGATGCGACCCGTGTCCTTAAGTGCCAAAATACGCACAAACCCGCCGCCGTCCGCAGTGCCTGTGGTCAAGGCGCGGCCATTGGCGGCCCAGCGGAATTTACCTTCTGTAATTGCGATATCTTTGCCTTTAGCCTCAGCAGGCGTCATGCCAACGGAAACAATTTCTGGGTCCGTGAAGCAAACGGCCGGAATGGCCGCAGGGGCAAATGTACGTTTTTTACCTGCAATAATTTCTGCGACCATTTCACCTTGGGCGGAGGCTTTGTGGGCTAACATGGGTTCTCCGACCAAATCACCAATGGCATAAACCCCGCGCATAGAGGTACGGCACTTACCGTCCACCTTGACAAACATGTCGTTATTTTTTGGGTCCATATCAATAGCCATATTTTCCAGGCCCCAACCCTCGGTATTGGGAATTCGTCCAACCGTGACCAAAACTTTGTCGCAGGTCAAATTAGCTTCTACGCCATCTTTATCTGCATAAGTTAAAGTGTGCTTGCCCGCTTTAGTGCTAACGGATTGTGCAAAACTATTCGTATGAACGGTAATATTATGGTCACGTAGCCATTTGGAAACGGGCGCAGATAGTTGTTTGTCAAACCCCGGCAAAATAGTTTTTGCGGCTTCAATGAAGGTCACTTCCGCGCCGAGCTTGCGGTAAGCAATGCCGAGCTCCATGCCAATATAACCGGCTCCGACGACAGCCAATTTTTTGGGAACTTTGGTTAAATCGAGAGCTTCTGTGGAAGAAATAACCGGACCATCTCCGTTTACGGCAAAAGGCAAACCTTTAAGTTCAACGCTCTTTGAGCCTGTCGCTAATATAACATTGGCCGCAGTAATTTTATCATCACCGACCGTGCAGGTTTTGGCATTTTCAAACACGGCCCAACCGGAGACCACGCGCACACTTGCCGCTTTCAAAAGTCCGGCAACGCCAGAACTGAGCTTTTCAGTAATACCGTCTTTCCATGCGATGGTTTGTTTAAAGTCCAATTTTGGAGTAGCTGCCGTGAGGCCAATGCCCGAATTACCGCTGGCGTTAATGCCCGCTTGCTCAAATTTTTCTGCGGCTTCAATGAGTGCCTTGGACGGGATACAGCCCCTGATCAAACACGTACCGCCGAGCTTACCGTCCTCCACAAGGATAGTATCCAAACCCAATTGCCCAGCCCGAATAGCAGCAACATAGCCTCCGGGCCCAGAACCAACGACAAGCACGTCACATGTAAAATGTTCAGCCATGTTTTCCTCTAATCAATAAACAAAGTTGCAGGGTGCTCTAATAGCCCCTTGATATAGGCAACCATTTCTGCTGCATGAAAACCGTCTACGACGCGGTGGTCAAAACTGGTTGAAAAGTTCATCAATTTGCGCACGACCATTTGGCCATTTTCAATAACAGGTGTGTCGACTATTTTGTTAGGGCACAAAATAGCCACTTCGGGACGGTTGATGACGGGTGTTGCCATAACGCCCGCTAATTTGCCAAGCGATGTCAACGAAATGGTCGAACCGGATAGTTCTTCAGGCGCAATACTACCAGTTTTTGCGGCTTCACCAATTCGGGCAATTTCGCTTGAAAGCTGCCAGATATTTTGGCTTTCCGCATTGCGGATAACCGGCACCATGAGCCCGCCTGATGTCTGCGCCGCCATACCAATATGTACTGGATTATGCTGGGTGATAACATCTGCATCATCGTCGAAAGTCGCATTACACTGCGGCCACAATTTCACTGCCTTGACCATAGCGCGCATGAAAAACGGCATTAAAGTCAACTTAGGTTGATGTGGTACGCGGGTGGCATTGAGGTGTACCCGTGTACGCTCCAGCTCTGTCATGTCGATAGATTCGACATAAGAAAAATGCGGAATACGGCGTTTACTTTCGCTCATACGCTTTGAAATAATCCGGCGCATACCTGTAACTTTGATGTCTGTGCCACCTGCCAATTTTTGCAACGTGGAACCACCGCCCTTTGAATATGCATCCAAATCCCCATGGGTAATTTGTCCGGCCTTACCAGATGCAGGGACCAAGGATAAATCAATGTCCTGGTCTTCGGCGCGCCTACGAACGGCAGGAGATGCGAGCGGCTTAGAAGAAGGCGTAGAGACAACGGTCGGCGCAGGTGCTGCCTTAGCTTTTGGCTTTGGCGTAGGTTTGGGTGCGGGTTTGGGCTTTTCGACTTTAGGAGCTTCCATTTTTATGGGGGTCGGGATCGGGCTTTCTGTGCCGCCCTCGGTTTCAAAAATAATGAGATCACCGCCGATGGCCATAATTTCGCCGGCTGCACAGCCAACCGATGTGACCACGCCGCTGGTTGGCGCCGTTAATTCGACGGTGGCCTTGTCGGTCATAGCATCGCAAATTGGATCATCATCCGCGACCTTGTCGCCGACTTTGACGTGCCATTCTGTGATTTCCGCTTCGGTTACACCCTCGCCGATGTCCGGCATTTTAAATATATATTGACCCATCTAATCCTCCATGTTTACATCGCTCACGGCTAGTGCGCAAGAGCGCACGCCTGCGCGGGCGCGGCACATGGGTGCCGACGGGCGGTCGCCCTTGCCTCGCTTTGCTCGGTACATTTGATCCATCTAATCCTCCATAATCCTTACAATCGCATCGCTGCATCGCTCTAGGCCCGGAAAATATTCCCATTCTAGCGCGTGCGGGTACGGCGTATCCCATCCGGTTACACGGACGATAGGTTTTTCCAGTGCATAGAAACAATGTTGTTGTACTTCGGCAATCAGTTCTGCGCCAAAACCCGATGTGCGGGTGGCTTCATGTAAGATGAGACACCGCCCGGTCTTATTCACCGACTTGACGATAGCATCCAAATCCAACGGTAGCAAAGAGCGCAAATCCAGAATCTCAGCATCAACACCAGTAGCCTCAACCGCGGCTTCCGCGACCCAAACCATTGTGCCGTAACACAATATTGTTAAATTAGCACCCTCACGGTGTGTGCGGGCTTTTTCAAAATCAATGGTGTAGTGACCTTCAGGCACAAGCCCCAGCTCATGTTTAGACCAATTGCGCGCAGGCATATGGGGATCACCTGAAAATGGGCCGTTATATAGACGTTTAGGTTCCAAGAATAATACAGGATCATTATCCTCAATAGCTTTGATCAAAAGGCCTTTGGCGTCATAAGGGTTGGACGGGATAATGGTTTTCAGGCCAGAAATATGTGTGAACAAAGCTTCAGGACTTTGGGAATGGGTTTGCCCACCGTGAATGCCACCACCGACAGGCGTGCGAATGGTCAGGGGTGCCGTAAATTCACCATTGGAACGGTAACGCAAACGCGCGGCTTCTGAACATATTTGGTCATAGGCTGGATAAATATAATCGGCGAACTGAATTTCTACAACCGGTCGCAGGCCGTAAGCTCCCATACCAACCGCTGCGCCAATAATACCGCCCTCGGCTATGGGTGTATCAAAGCATCTGTGAAGGCCGTGCTTTTCTTGAAGACCAGCCGTACAGCGAAACACACCACCGAAATACCCAACGTCTTCGCCAAAGACCAGCACGTCCGGATCTTGGCTCATCTTGACATCCATCGCAGAGCGGATGGCTTCAATCATATTCATTTGTGTCATTTGTTCATTGTTTTTTTGAGGCACGGTTAAATCCCCAGCTCTTGGCGCTGGCGGCGCAGATGGGTCGGCACTTCTTCGAACACTTGTTCAAACATTGTGGCCGGGTTGATATTGGTTGGCGTTGCTAAAGTGCCCATAGATTCTGCTTTTTTATAGGTTTCCAGCACATGGGCTTTTAGTTCAGCAATTAAAGCATCTTGTCTTTCCTGGCTCCACTCTCCGAGCTTAATTAAATGCTCTTTTAGGCGGTCTATAGGATCGCCGAACGGCCAAATTTCTGCTTCACCTTTGGGGCGATATGCGGACGGATCGTCCGATGTGGAATGGCCTTCCTTGCGGTAGGTGAAATGCTCGATGACCGTAGCGCCGCCGCCTTTTCGAGCCCGCTCTGCGGCCCATTTAACGGCCGCATAAACCGCCAAGAAATCATTGCCGTCAACCCGCAAGCTTGCCAACCCAAAGCCAAGCCCACGTGATGCGAAGCTGCGGCTCTGTCCCGCTGCAATACCTTGAAATGTTGATATGGCCCATTGATTGTTGACCACATTGATAATGACGGGCGCACGGTAGGTTGACGCAAAATTAAGCGCATAATGGAAATCACCTTCTGCCGTTGCTCCCTCGCCAGTAAAGGCCGCCGCAATGCTGTCTGTGCCCTTATAGGCACAAGCCATCGCCCAACCGACAGCCTGGATCATCTGGGTGCCTAAATTTCCTGAGATAGAATAGAACCCTTTTTCGCGCACGGAGTAGCAAATCGGGATGGCTTTCCCTTCGAGCTTATCAGCTTTGTTGGATAAACACTGGTTCATCAAATCCAACACAGGCCAGCCACGCGTCATCAAAATACCTTGTTGGCGATAGGTTGGAAACACCATATCACTATCGCGAAGCGCCATGGCAGTCGCGACAGCAATGGCTTCTTCGCCAATACTTTTCATGTAAAAAGATAATTTTCCTTGGCGCTGCATAGCGAACATGCGTTTATCAACAATCCGGGTTAACAGCATGTTACGCAGTCCCTGTATCAGTACGTCAGGCTTTAAGTTCGGATTCCACTCCCCGTACACTTCACCGTTCAATTTCATTGCCCGTACCAACCCGGTTGCATGGGATTCGGTCTCGAAGGCGTCGACTAATGTATCTGGTTTGCCGGGCCACTGTTCTTTATCGAGGTTGATGCTGGAATAATCCGGTAAATCTCCGGGCCGAAACTCTGGTTCGGGGACATGTAAGTTTGATGTGTTTTTACGGTTTGCCATAGATGTATCCTGGTTGAAAGAATAAACTTAGGAATTATTACCTGATATACCGGCATTTATGTTTGCAAAAAATCTTTATTTGCGATATATAAAGGCATAAAATTACACTTAATGCAAATAAAGAGAAATATTATGTCTGTGAAGCTTGATGGTATTGATGCTAAAATTCTACATGTCATTCAAAATGATGCTGCGCTTTCCGTGGCGGAAGTCGCTGATAAGGTTGGCCTTTCTTCATCGCCGTGCTGGCGCCGGATCAAGCGTATGGAAGAAGAGGGCATCATAAAGCAGCGGGTGACCAGGCTGGACCGACAAAAACTGGGGCTAGACTTCGAGGTGTTTGTTGCCGTCAAACTGGCTATCCCCAACAAAGATAATATGGAGCAATTCGAACACGCCGTCCAGGCCATGCCCGAAGTGGTGCAATGCGCGGTCGTTACGGGCGCAGTGGATTATATGTTGCGTATTATCACCTCGGATATGCATGCCTATGACCGTTTTTTACGTGAAAAATTGCTTTCGTTTTCACTGGTCTCTGACGTGCAATCTCGTATCACTTTGCGCCAAGCCAAAGACACAACATCCTTGCCTTTAAACCTCATTAGCTCTGCAGTTCTTCCTTTCTAGGTAGTGTACTCATAAACTCAGACTAAAATGGAGCTAAATATGCGAAGATATGCTAGGAAAAGGGCGAAAATCGGGCTCTCTGCCCGGTCGAGCGCTTTGACGACGCAGGTCGAAGCAGATTTAGCTCCGAGCTTGAGGCAAATTCGGCATGGCCACTTTGCCCACTGGTGTCGTTGTAAGCTCTTGAAAATGCTAGCATTTCCTGCGTACTTACGCCTAACCAGTGAACAAATTGGCACATACCATTTTGGCCTGAGTTTATGAGTACACTACCTAATTATCCCCAAATATTAAGCCTGTTTTCACCAAATCCTGTTATCTGGTGCCCTGATTAAACATGGTGAGGCTGTGAACAGTATTGCGACACACATTTTAGCAGTCGAGAAACTGACATCTGAGCAGGTTTCAGCGTGGTGCGAGTTTCGCAGACATAATCCGGCTTTGTACAGCCCGTATTTTCATATTGGCTACACACAATTGCTCGGCACTTTGTGCGGTGATGTTCATGTTTTAGTGGTTGAACGGGGCGCACGCCCGATTGCTTTCTTGCCGTTTCAGGCCAAAATAGATTCTGCCGGTAAGGTGGGTTTTGCACGCCCTGTTGGCACACCAATGACGGATTATCACGGCCTGATTTGTGCGCCTGACACACACTTCGATATTCACGCCGCGCTCAAACAGGCCGGTTTTGGGGCTTTTCATTTCTCTACATTAATTGCTAGCGGCGATATGTTTTCAGGTTATGTTCGAGACGAAACACCTTGTACAGTTATGGATATTTCAGCGGGTGCAGAGGATTGGCGGGCTGCGCGGGACGGTAGTTATCGCCGCCATCTCAAAAGCAATCGCCGCCGCATTCGCAAAGCCGAAGAGTTGGGTGCTCGCCGTTTCGAATTTAACTCAAATGACAAATCCGCCTTCGAGCAATTGATGGTTTGGAAGCGCGAGAAATTTTCCGAAAGCGGTAAATATGATGTTCTGGGTGCAGGTTGGACGAGTGCCTTATTGAAGATATTATGGGAGCGAGGCAAAAATGCCGCACTGCGCGCCGATATGCACTGTATGTATTTTGGAGACCAGTTGGCTGCCGTTGATTTAGGGCTGTCTGACGGTACGACATTCCATTCCTGGATGGTCGCTTATAACAATGAATTTTACAATTTGGCACCGGGCATTCAACTGCTCGAAGCCCTGGTCGACGAAGCGGCTAATTTGGGCTATAAGCGCATTGACTTGGGTGAGGGCACTGACGGTTATAAGCGTCATTATGCCAGTGAAAATATTTCGGCTAGTTCTGGTTTTATCGCCGCCAATGGCCGTGCTGCGGCTCTATCCAAACTTTACGGCGAATTAGAAAACTTCGGTGAAAGCAAGCTCGGAAAGCTTGGTCGCATCCCCGGCAAAGTCCGCCGCCGCTACACCCAAATTAGCGCCTGTGACGCAACACTGTCGGGCCGCTCAAAGGCCGTGATACAAGCGGTAAAGGGTGGGTAGGCTAGCTCAAAGCCACAAATGCCGCTATATATAGTCCATCAGCGCGTCCGTCCTTTGTGTCGTATATCAACCATGAAAACCGTCGGTAATATCATGTTTGGACAATGCCAAACTATAGCTTGGCAGCTTCTAATTTATATACCGTTCGGCTCGTCATAGAGACCAGGATAAAGCCGATAATGGCTGCACCCGCCATACCGATAAGCATCGCCGGATAACCACCCACTCCTTCCAGTGGGCCAAGAAATCCACCGCCAATCGAAATGCCGAAATTGGAAATCGCCATATATAGCGTAAATTGGGTCGCGGCAACTTTGAGCGAGCACAAACGCATGGCCGAGGCCGCGAGAGCCACTGTCAAAAAATAATTCAAAGACAAGAAGCCGATAGCAAAGCCGCGAATGAAGGTTGGCGAAGTCCAATTTGCCTGCGCTGCAACCATTGCCAGACACAAAAGCATCATAACGGTAAAGCCTAACAAAGCGGCGCGGCGCGTCCCGACTTTATCGGTGAAAATACCAAAAACAAAAATACACAAAAATCCAGTGATCAAGGCCGCACTTGCTGACAGAGCGGAAAACTCGGCGTCTGTCCAACCGCCAATATCTGTCGCAATCATTGGCATGCCGCCAATATAAATACCATAAGCAAGACCGTTCATCATCATGGCCACCGCCACCAAAATACTTTCCCGGGTTAGCATGGCAGACCAGGCGTTTTTGAATAATGGTATCCATTTCCCCACATGCCGCGACAGGCTGGTTTGGGATGCCTGGCCTTTGGACCAGGGCAGTAGGCGCTCACCCGGACGTTCGCGCACTACCAGAATGATAGCCAGAACAAAGGCAACCAAAGCCGCCGTACCCAATACGGCAATGGGAAAACCAAAAGCCGGAATCGCATAGCCTGTGACTGCAGTGCCGGCAGCGATGCCGACTGACTGGCCGCCAAACATCAGGCCATTGGCCCGAGCCCGTTCCGGGTCCGGCACCAGATCAACCGCAAGTCCGTCAATGGCAACATCCTGGAATGTGGTCGCTGTGTTGATGGCAAAAGAAAATGCAGATAAAAGCGCGATATCTGAAACGGACGGATTGGCAAGCGCCAACCCGAGCAGGCCGAGCACCATAATGATTTGCGCACCGATCAACCAGGCACGCCGCCGCCCCATAGCCAGAAAGGCGAACCGGTCCATCAAAAACCCATTGATAAATTTTAATGACCAAGGAAGAGCAGTGGCACTAACAAAGCCGCCGATCTCGAGGGCCGATGCACCGCTGGCCGCTAGCCAAGCAGGAATGGCAAAGAAAAACAAACCAATCGGCACGCCTTGGGCCACATACATAATAAAAATACAAAAGAAACGAAGATTTCTATGTTCCGAAATACTGGGTAAAATTCCAGACCTAGTTTTAGCAATATCCAATTTCCGCCTCCCCGCGTTCATTGGCACTCAGGGTTAACGACAACGGCTCTAAGCGCAAGCTCATTTTAGAAGAAAAATTACAACAGCACCCATTGTGCCGTGGACAGGCGGTATGATAAGGCGTAATCAGTGGGCGCATATTAGGGAGTATAAAATGTCAAAAGGTTTGGTTTGCGTATTTGGTGCCAATGGGTTTGTGGGACATTATGTGGTTAGACGGCTGGCTAAAGATGGCTGGCGCGTTCGCGCCTGTGTTCGCCGCCCGCACACTGCCGGAGATCTTAAAGTCATGGGCGCCGTTGGGCAGATACAGTTGGTGCAGGCCAATATACGCTATAAAAAATCAGTAGAACAAGCCGTACAGGGCTGCGATGCCGTAATAAACCTAGCCGGAATTTTAGTTGAGCAAGGCAGGCAAAACTTCAATGCGGTTCACGTTCTTGGCACAAAAAATATAGCAGGCGCAGCCAAGGCGGCCGGCGTCAAAAACGTAGTGCATGTATCCGCGCTCGGCGCAGACCCACAAAGCGACAGCAATTATGCCCGCACTAAAGCCGAAGGCGAGCAAGCCGTTACGACGGCAGTCCCCACTGCAGATATTGTCCGTCCATCAATCCTTTTTGGTGCTGGCGACGGGTTTTTCACCCGCTTTGCCCGCTTGGCAAACCTGTCATTAGCTCTGCCTTTGCTCGGCGGTGGTGCGACAAAATTTCAGCCTCTTTATGGTGACGATTTGGCCCATGCTATTTGTAAGATAGTCGGCCGAGGTTCGACGGGGAAAACATGGGAGTTTGGCGGCGCGCAAACCTTCACATTTAAGCAACTCTTGCAATTCACCTTGAACGCTATCGACAAAAATCGCCTGTTAGTGCCCGTGCCTTGGGCGCTCAGTAGTCTCATGGGTGTGTTTGGGGAAATTTCGGGGTATGTCCCACTCGTAACGCCTTTTATAACGCGTGACCAAGTGAAAATGCTGAAAACTGATAATGTTGTCAGCGGTGCGTTTCCTGGCCTAGTAGATCTCGGGATAGAAGCAGAAACTATTGACGCGGTCATACCGGATAGCTTGGCCCATTTCCGAAAATACGGCCAATTTCATCAACCTTCTGTCAGTTCATGAGGCATAGCATGCGCGATATTGAAATCACAAACCTAGAGACCATTCCCGGACGCACCATTACGCAACATCTCGGCATGGTGCAGGGCAATACGGTGCGGGCCAAACATGTAGGCCGTGATATTATGGCAGGGTTTAAAAACATCGTCGGCGGCGAGCTTCGTGGTTACACGGAGTTATTAACGGAATCCCGCGAAGAAAGTGTCAACCGTATGGTTGAGGATGCCCGCGCTCTGGGTGCCAATGCCATCTTGAATGTGCGTTTTTCGACATCATCCGTTAGCGCAGGCGCATCAGAACTTTATGTTTACGGCACTGCGGTTGTGGTCAGCTAGCATGGCAGGTTTAATAATTTTTCTAATTTTGTTAGCGGTCGGATATTTTTTCGGGCGGATGAACGAAGCACGGCATTTTCGGTCGCTGCAACAAAGAGAAGCCGACCTGGCCTATATTACAGTATCTAGCACCAAACAAACCCCAAAGGGCATGCAGGCTTGCGAGTTTGTCAGTGGCAATGTCGTCATTTCCATTGATTATTTTAAGCGTATCATTGCGGGCATCCGTACCATCTTTGGTGGGCGGATTAATTCATATGCAACACTGGTTGAACGGGCAAGGCGCGAGGCCGTTTTGCGCATGAAACAACAAGCCGCAAACCATGATATGGTGCACATCTCAAACTTGCGCCTAGAAACCTCTAGTGTCTTCAAAAACGCTAAAACAAATGTCGGCTCCCTAGAGGTTTATGCTTACGGTACGGCCGTTAAATAGAAAACCACCAATTTTGACAGGTTGGCTACATTGAGTTTTTAAAAAGACATCCTATCTTTACTTGATGAGTGCAGACCCAATTACTGAAGATGACATTACCGCTTTGACCCGTGTATTTTATACATGGGTGCGCACGGACGAATTGCTCGGGCCTGTGTTCGCAAACCAAATTGGCACTCAAGACGAAGAATGGGAGCCGCACATTCAGCATATCAATGATTTTTGGTCGAGCATATTCCTCAAAACCGGCCGGTTTTCCGGCAACCCTATGGCTAAGCACGCCCCGCTTCCAGGATTAACACCGGCGCATTTTACCCGCTGGTTAGAATTATTTGCTAAAGCCGGCGCACAAACCCTACCGCCAGCCAAACAAGCGTATTTTAACAATACGGCCCAGCGCATCGCCAAAAGTCTGCAAATGGGCTTGGCTTTTCACAACGCTAGCCAAGACATAGAGCCAAACCCGTTCGCGCAGTTTGATATCATCAGGCCATCACGGCAATAGGCAAACAATTTGTGTGCCGTAAAGAATTAACACCGATTCAATACTTGCATTCTTTTCCCGTCTCGCTATAAGCCCCATTCCTCATGTGAGGGCCTCACCCTGAGGACCCTGTATTGGGATGCAACCAGCTAGGCTAAAGGCATGCCTGGCGGTTCTAAAGTTCGGGCGCAATTTTGCGTCCATTTCAATGGAGAACGAAATGCCAAAAATGAAGACCAAAAGTAGTGCTAAAAAGCGCTTCAAACTGACTAAATCAGGTAAAGTGAAAGCCTCATCAGCAGGCAAACAACACGGCATGATTAAGCGTACAAACAAGCAGATCCGCAATAAGCGTGGAACCCGTTTGCTTGAAGAGTGCGATAGCCGCGTTATTCGCAAAAAATTCCTACCTAATGGATAATGCCAAATGGCTAATGGCCAAATACGGCTAACCTAACTTACATTTATACATAGCTTTGGAGTAAATCATGGCACGAGTATCAAGAGGCGTTACTAAACATGCACGCCACAAGAAAATTATCGACGCGGCAAAAGGCTATCGTGGCCGCCGTAAAAACACCTTCCGTATCGCCAATCAAGCGGTCGAGAAAGCCGGACAATATGCTTATATTGGCCGTAAACTTAAAAAACGTCAGTTCCGCGCTTTGTGGATCCAACGGATCAATGCAGCGGTTCGCTTACACGGCATGACCTATGCGACCTTTATGGGGGCAATGGGCAAAGCTGGTATAGATATTGACCGTAAAGTTTTGGCCGACCTGGCCATGCACGAACCGGACGCGTTCAAAGCAATCGTAGACCAGGCAAAAGCTGCCGTAAAATAGATCTATAGATCTGCGGATATCAAGATTTGAAAAGCTCCTCATGCGTGGGGGGCTTTTTTATTGTGCTAAAGGTGCTTTACGCCGCCTGCAACAAGGTCGTGCACGTCGGCTTCGGGTCTTGCGCCGTAATGGCTGATAACCTCTGAAGCACACACGGAACCCAACCGCCCCGCATCTGGCCAGCTTAGCCCTTGTGCGCGGCCCGCAAGAACGCCTGCCGCATATTGGTCACCTGCGCCCGTGGTGTCGATAACTTTATCCCCAATTTTCTCTACAGGCAAGGCAGGTATTTCGTGGACGTCACCACCGTTTTTGATCAATGAGCCTTTACCGGACATTGTCACCAAAGTGGTTGTTCCCGTTGCCCATACATTATTAAGGGCTACAGAGAGATCGTTGGTTTCATAAAGAGATAGCAATTCAGCTTCATTTGCAAACAGGATATCCACATGGTTATCCACAAGGTGCGCGAAGGCGGCGCGGTGGCGGTCAACGCAAAAACTATCGGAAAGTGTCAGCGCTACTTGTCTGTCTGCGGCCGTCGCGATTTCCGATGCCTTGACAAAGGCGGCCTTTTGGTCGTCAGTGTCAAACAAATAGCCCTCCATATAGGTGACGGCAGAAGCACGGACAATTTCGGCGTCCACATCATGCACACCAAATGCAACATTTGCACCCAAATAGGTTGACATGGAGCGCTCGCCGTCAGGGGTGACGGCGATAAGACAGCGGGCTGTGGCCTCGCCTTTTTTAAGCGGGGGCGTATTAGCGGTTACACCCAACGCACCCAGGCTTTGGGTAAATTTTTTGCCAAGACTGTCATCGGCTACCTTGCCAATATAGGCCGCCGTAACACCCAAGGCCGCAACACCAGCCACAGTATTAGCACCGGAGCCGCCAGCGACTTCGCTTATATTTTTGCCCGTTTTTTTTAAAGACCCGTGTAATTGCAAGGCCCTGGTTTGGTCAATCAATGTCATGGAGGCTTTGGTGATATTTTCGCGCACGAGTGTCGCTTCATCCACAGGAACAATCACATCCATAATGGCATTGCCAATCCCTAAAACATCATAGTGTGCACGCATATCTAGTCTCCATCCAATTTGAGTTGCGATTAATGGAGTGACGGCCATTTAGCAAGTGGATAAGGACTTGTTCTTTGGCAGGTGAGCCGCTAGGGCATTCCACATGAACAAAAGTGTAAATAACGATATGGATATTGATATGAAAAAAGTCGCCATCCTTGCGTCTGGCAACCTGCTTCCCGGTCATCCTGATTTGCGCACTGACGCGTTTGAACTTGAAGAAGAAATCGGTAAATTGCGCCCGGCATTTGCCGCGTTCGGCATGAATTTGGATGTGTTAAACTGGCGGGATGCAGCGAAAGTCGCGGATCAATATGATGCTATGTTGCCTTTATTGGTTTGGGATTATTTCGAGAGCAATCATGCAGATTTTTTGCAAGCCATGGCACAAATTTGTCAAAAAACGGAGCTGTTTAACAGGTTTGATGCTATTCAGTGGAACAGTAATAAATCCTATCTTGAAGACTTAGCTTCTCAAGGCGTACAGACCATACCGTCGCGCCGCGTGGAGCGTATATCAGAAGCCGAAACCAGCCGTGCTTTTGATGAATTTCAGTGTGACAAGCTCGTCGTAAAACCTGAAGTTGGCGGCGGGGCTTGGCGGCAGGTTTTACTAACGCGCGATGACCCATACCCTAACAAAGATGATCTCCCGCCCGCGGGTGCGCTCATTCAGCCGTTCCTAAAGAGTGTGGTCACAGAAGGTGAGTATTCTTTCCTCTATTTTGGTGGTTCATTTTCTCACGGTCTCGTCAAGCGTCCAAAAGACGGCGATTACCGCGTCCAGTCTATGTATGGTGGCCGCGAACAAGCGTATAGCCCGACCAAACAAGAACGTGAACAAGCTCGCGCCGTCTTCGATATGTTGGACTTCACCCCACTTTATGCCCGTGTGGATTTACTACGGGCAGATGATGGGCGCTTAGTGCTCATCGAACTCGAGCTCATAGAGCCATATTTATACCTAAACTTTGCCGACGGTTCAGGTGCTGACAATAAAGGCGCGCAGAGATTGGCCAAAGCTTTGGCGAAAAAACTGGGTGTGTAGGCGCCGCAAGCTAAATTTTCATGAAATGGATTTGTATTGAATATTTTTCACTGCTAAAAGTCTGATAAATTATCTTATTCGGCATGTATGTTACCTGCATCATATACAAATTTGGTAACCCAACGTTCAAAAAGTAGTTAATAATGACCACACCTTATCCGAGCTTAAGATTTAACATCGGCGAAACCGCAGAAATGATCCGTGATGCCGTTTACGGGTTTTCGCAGGCAACCATAGCACCGATTGCGGAAGACATTGACCGCGAGAATAGTTTTCCCCGCTCCTTATGGAACAAAATGGGTGACCAAGGCTTACTTGGCATCACCGTAGAAGAAGAATACGGCGGTGCAGGGCTTGGCTATCTGGAACATTCGATTGCCATGGAAGAAATTAGCCGTGCATCTGCCTCTGTAGGCCTGTCTTATGGCGCGCATTCCAATTTATGTGTCAATCAACTGCGCCGCTGGGGGACGGACGAACAGAAACGCCGCTATCTCCCTAAATTGATTTCGGGTGAGCATGTCGGCGCACTCGCCATGTCTGAACCGGGAGCCGGCTCGGACGTTGTCTCCATGAAACTAAAAGCCGAAAAAAAAGGCGATAGGTATATCTTAAACGGCAACAAGATGTGGATCACCAATGGCCCCATTGCTGATACCCTTGTTGTCTACGCCAAAACCGATATGGATGCGGGCTCAAAGGGCATATCTGCCTTTATTATCGAAGAAGGCTTTAAGGGTTTTTCAACGGCGCAGAAATTGGACAAGCTCGGTATGCGCGGTTCTGACACCTGCGAGTTGGTTTTCGAAGATTGCGAAGTGCCAGAAGAAAACCTTATGGGGCCGCTCGGTAAAGGTGTAGGAATTTTGATGTCTGGCCTTGATTATGAACGCACCGTGTTGTCCGCAGGCTCTATCGGTATTATGCAAGCCTGCCTTGATGTGGTTCTGCCCTATATACATGAGCGTAAACAGTTCGGAAAGTCCATTGGCGAATTTCAACTCATTCAAGGTAAATTGGCTGATATGTATGTAACCACATCCACTGCCCGTGCGTATACTTACGCCGTAGCCCAAGCTTGTGACAGGGGAGAGACAGCCCGCAAAGATGCGGCGGGCGCCATTTTGTACGCCGCCGAGAAAGCCACGCTCGTTGCCCTCGACGCCATTCAGTTGCTGGGCGGGAATGGCTATATCAATGAATACCCCACGGGGCGGTTGCTGCGCGATGCCAAGCTTTACGAAATCGGTGCAGGAACAAGCGAAATCCGCCGTTGGCTAATCGGCAGAGAACTGTTCGGTGAAACAAGATAACGTGTTTTAAACTTACGAGAATAAAAAAGGCTCCTTCTCTGTGAAGGTGCCTTTTTTACTGTCTGCTGCAAGTGTTGCCCCACAAGGACTCGCGCGACATATATCGAGTGAACCCTGCCGCTACACGGGGCGCGTGGTAAGGGCAGGGTTCGTGGTTAAAGGCGATCGCCATTAACCGAGCGGAGCCTTAATGTTGCGTAGATGAACCTAGCCTAAACGAAATTATCAATTAGCTTTTTGGGGGCATTTCATTTAGCTGGCGTTCAGGTTCGTCGTTAATTTCGCCAATATTGCGTCAAGTTTGGCACATTGGGGCGCGGGCGTTCTGTGGGGTTTTCTGTGGCCGCACCCATATAAATAAATCCAGCCATGCGTTCTGTCTCTTTAAGCCTTAAAATAGTGTTGATTCGCGAATCAAATGCATACCATTCGCTCAACCATTGTGCGGCAAAACCTGACGCGCGTGCGGCGAGCAACATGTTCATACATACGGCACCAACAGAAAGCTCCTGTTCCCATTTTGGTGTGCCGCGCGGACAGTTTTTAGGGCTAGAGACCACGCCAACCACGAGGGGTGCGCGCAGAAACCTTGTACGCTCATGTTCAACTCGGTCCTTGGGCATATCGGGACAATCTTCTTGGAAATATTTTGCTAAATGTTCGCCGAACTCAGCCCGTGCAGCGCCTTCAAACAATAAAAACCGCCACGGAAATAATTTACGGTGGTCGGGTGTACGGGCTGCAATGCGCAGGATTAATTCTAGCTGTTCTGCATCGGGACCAGGTTCCGTCATTGAACGCACTAAGGCCGAGCGTCTTTGTGATAAAAATTTGAGTGCAGACGGGTTTGCGTCTGCTGCTTTAAGCACATCACATTTATCCGGGGCAGGATAACTTTCAAAAACTTCTTTATTCATTGTGTCGTCCTATACCTTGACCTATCATTAGCAATACAACGCAGATGAGACAATTCAAGGAACAATGATGAACACAATTGAAAAACGTCTACAAGAGCTGGGACTGGTTTTACCTGAACCCGTTGCTCCTGTGGCCAATTATGTGCCTTATGTAATCACTGGCAATCAGGTGTTTATATCGGGGCAGGTGTCGGTCACGGCAGACGGCGCATTAATCACGGGCCGGCTCGGCGAAGATTTAACCGTAGAGCGCGGTCAAGAAGCGGCACAAGCTTGTGCGCTCAATTTGATCGCCCAAATGAAAGCGGCATGTGGGGGTGATCTCACCAAGGTCAAACGCGTAGTTAAGCTCGGCGGGTTTGTCTGTAGCAATTTTGCCAGTTCAACCTCCGAAAGCACGGCGCTCAACATCCCCAAAATCATAAATGGTTGTTCGGATTTGATGGTCAATGTATTCGGCGAAGCCGGTAAACATGCAAGGTTCGCCGTTGGCGCACCTGCATTACCGCTTGATGTGGCCGTTGAAATTGATTGTGTCATCGAGATCGAAAATTAAAGTCAAAATACTCCATAACATTAGTGATGTCTCATGCGCAGACTGGAATGCCCTCTTACCGCCGCGCGGCTCCCCAGGATATCACCCGTTCACCGATTGGGATTTCCTGGGTGCATTAGAAGTTAGCGGCTGTGTCGGAGACGGCACAGGATGGCAAGCCGCCCATTTATGGCTTGAAGATAATTCTGCCAAATTGCGAGGATGTGCACCGCTTTACGTCAAATCCCATTCCATGGGCGAATATGTATTTGACCAAGGCTGGGCCGATGCGGCCGCGCGGGCGGGTATGGATTATTATCCAAAACTACAATGTGCTATACCGTTCACCCCAGTTACAGGGCCAAGGTTAATCGCGAATAATCCAGAAGCTGAAACCACATTGATAAGTGCCCTAAAAGACATTTGTAACCAGAACAAGATGTCCGGTGTGCATTTGACCTTTGGGGAGAAAAGCTTGGTGGCACGACTGTCAGAGCAAGGTTTTCTCATCCGAACGGATAGACAATTTCACTTCATCAATAGGGACTACACTGATTTTGATGATTTCTTGTCGAACCTGACGTCGCGTAAACGCAAGAAAATAAAAGCAGAGCGGCGCAAAGCCCAAGAGCAGGTAACAATAAAGCGCCTGTGCGGCGACGATATCAAGCCCGAACACTGGGACGCGTTTTATAAATTTTATTTGGATACCAGCGCACGCAAATGGGGCAGGCCGTATCTAACCCGTGCGTTTTTCAAAGTCGTTCACGAAACTATGCGCGAACAGGTTTTACTTGTTCTGGCCTATGAGGGCGATACCCCCATCGCCGGAGCCCTTAACTTTATTGGCGACGATGCACTTTACGGCCGGCACTGGGGCGGCATAATGGATGTACCGTTCTTGCATTTTGAGCTTTGTTATTATCAGGCGATTGAGGCCGCAATAGACATGAAACTATCACGCGTCGAAGCCGGTGCGCAAGGTGACCATAAACTCGCACGTGGGTACGAACCCGTCCAGACATACTCGGCCCATTACCTAACCCATCCCGGACTGCAAGATGCCGTAGCCAATTTCCTAAAGCAAGAACGCAGGGCTGTCGCACAGCACATAAATGTGCTAGGAGAGCATACTCCATTTAAAAGGGATACCTGATGAGCATTGAAGGCCAATACGATCTTGAAAACATTTTCGCTAAAATTGTGCGCGGGGATATGTCGTGTGTGAAGGTTTATGAAAATGAGAACATTCTCGCTTTTATGGATGTATTTCCCCAGTCGCGCGGGCATATGTTGGTGATTCACAAACATGAGCAAGCACGAAACCTGTTGGACGTAAGCAAGGACGGTCTTGCGCAAGTCATACAGGCCGTACAGAAATTGACCAGCGCCGCGAACAAAGCTCTATCTCCAGACGGCATCATCATCACCCAGTTCAACGGTGCACCTGCAGGACAGACCGTTTATCATCTACATTTCCATATTATCCCGAAATACGAAGGCAATTTAAAACCACACGCAAGCGGAGGTATAGCGGATATGGATGAGTTAAAGGCGATTGCTGAGTTGATAAAAGCTGCGCTTTAAATCAACACCCATTTTTATGGGGAAAAGAATTGCCCTAAAACGGGTTAAGTGTGTAACCTTTTTGTTGCAAAAGTGCATGAGCAGTCATGGCAGATAAAGCCATTTTTACGTCCGGTAATAAATCCTCGTTACCGACATCATAAAAGGCTGCAGACTGACCACAAACATAAACCTCAACACCGTGCTCGACCAGAGTTTTGATAAGCGCCGCGTTGGCATTGGTTTTTTTGTCGTCCTTGTCTTGAGAAGTGCCGCCTTGAGAAGCACTGTAATAATCTTCCCTAGTCACATCCTTGGTAGCACCGCCGTGTATGACTACGGCTAATTTGATGTTCTTCACTTTAACGCCGGCCGCAGTATGCATGTTGATGAAACGTGCCGCGCTAACCAAGTTACGATTAAGCTCACCTGCATCCGCCTGCTTGCTAACATCAAATGCGACCTTGAATTTATGGTGCTTATAGACGGGTTGGTCGACCTTCACTTCTACAATTTTACCGAATTCAGGGATAGTTTGGCCGGACGTAAAGGCGTCCGGGCCAGCCAAAGCAGGCATAGACGACACGAAACATAGGGTGGTGGTGATAAAAAAAGTTGCTGCTTTCATGGTGCTCTCCAATTAGGTTTTGTATTTCTTAACCTATAAATGTTTGTAACAATATGAATAATTGGCCATTGTTGATTTAATCCCTAGCCGCAATCCGGCTTGACCCCTCTCCCTGACACGCGTATCTCCCGCCTTTATAACCAAACCTACGGAAACCAAAATGACTTTCTCCTTTGATATTATGCAGCAGACAAAAGCTTGGCCGTTTGAACAGGCGCGCGCATTGGTTAAGCGGCTGATGATTATGGAAAAACGCGGCACGCCCCACCCCGCTTCTTTGGGGCAAGGCCCGGTGGTTTTTCAAACCGGTTACGGGCCGTCCGGCCTGCCGCATATCGGTACATTCGGCGAAGTAGCGCGTACATCTATGGTGCGCCAAGCCTTTGTAGCGCTCACGGAGGGTAAATACGAAACCCAGTTAATCGCCTATTCCGATGATCTTGACGGCATGCGCAAAGTCCCGACAAACTTGCCAAACCAAGATATGCTCGCCGAACATATGGGCAAGCCTTTGTCCGATGTGCCAGATCCGTTTGGTACCCACGGTAGCTTCGCCGCCCACAACAATGCGCGGCTGTGCGCGTTTTTGGACAGTTTTGGGTTTAATTACACATTTTTATCATCCGCCGAACAGTATCGTTCTGGCCGGTTTGATGAGACACTTTTGATCATGTTGGAGCGCATGGACAAAGTTCTGGATATTATGCTACCAACTTTGGGCGAAGACCGCAGGGCGACTTATTCACCTTTCTTGCCTATTTCCCCGACCACAGGCAGGGTGCTACAAGTCCCGACGCTTGAACGCAATGTTAGCAAAGGCACTATTGTATTTGAAGACGAAGACGGCACCAAGCACGAGACTTTGGTCACGGGCGGCAATGTAAAAATTCAGTGGAAGCCGGATTGGGCTTTGCGCTGGACGGCACTTAGCGTTGATTACGAAATGGCCGGTAAAGATTTAATCGAAAGCACCAAAGTGTCTTCAAAAATATGTAGGGCTTTGGGTGGGACGCCGCCAGACGGGTTTAACTATGAAATGTTCAACGATGAGCTTGGCCAGAAAATATCCAAAACCAAAGGCAACGGCATTGCAGTAGAAGACTGGCTTAAATACGGCACACCCGAGAGCTTATATCTTTATATGTACCAAAAACCTAAAACCGCAAAGCGCCTGTATTTCGATGTTATACCCAAAGCAGTAGATGAGTATTTCCAGCATCTTGGGGCCTACGCCGAACAAGAAAATAAAACCAAGATAAGCAACCCGGTCTGGTATATTCACGATGGCAACCCGCCGAACACAGTCCCGCCTATAAGTTATGCCATGTTGCTGAATTTGGTCAGCGCGGCCAATGCGTCGGACAAAGAAATTCTTTGGGGGTTCATCCAGCGTGAAGTCAAAGGTGCCACACCAAAAAACAATCCTGTGCTGGACAATCTCTGCGAATATGCAGTGCGCTATTATGAGGACTTCGTCAAACCAAACAAATCCTACCGTGTCCCAACCGACAAAGAGCGGACAGCCCTAGAAGATTTGCGGACGAATTTGTCCCAGCCTGAAGCTAAGTCTATGCGCGCAAGCGAATTACAAAGCCTCATCTTTAGCATCGGCAAAGAACATGGTTTTGAAAACCTGCGCGATTGGTTCAAAGCGTTATATGAAGTTTTGCTCGGACAAAGCCAAGGCCCTCGCTTCGGCTCCTTCGTCGCCGTTTACGGTGTTGACGAAACGAGAGCTTTGATAGAGCAAGCCCTTTCCGGCGACCTGCTGTAATTATTTCGCATCACCGCAAAATTTATGTTAATGTGATAACATGAAGGCTGGTTATTTATCATTGTTATGTTGCATTTTTCTGCTCACGGGCGTGCGGTCCGCTTTTGCCAATTCACTACAAGAGATACGCGTTACTTTAGAGGCCGGCAGTTATGATTTAGCCGTGGAACAAGGGTCTGCACTTGGCTCAGCGGACGGGCTGGTGTTGGCCGCAGAGGCTCTGAATGCCAAACTGCTTTTGGGCAAGGCTAAGCGCAAAACCAAAACTGCTAAAAAAGCGATGAAGCTTGCAATTACTGCATTGGAGATAGACCCACAAAATACAGAAGCCCAGATACAATACGCACTGGCTTACGGGTTTTATGGGCGTCATGCCTCTAACTTTACGGCTTGGCGAAAAAAGCTCCCGCAAAAAATCCGAGCTGAAATTGAAAAAGCAGCCATTATGGTACCTGATGATGCGCGAGTTGAAGCCTTAATGGGCGCGTGGCATTTGAACCTGCTTTATCGGGCATCTGGTTTTGATGTGGGGAAACGCTATGGTGCAAATATGCAAGAGGGCATAACACATTTTGAAAATGCCCTTGAGATGAACCAAAAGGTCGATATCATTATTTTTTCCAATTTTTTAATACTGCAATTTGCGCTACAGCCCGACATTCGCGGCGAACAAACGAAGCTTGCTTTGCAAGACACCATACGCACGAAACGGCCACGCAATAATGTTGAGCGGCAAATCCTCACCCAGATGCAAAACATTTATGACGGTTTTGAAGGCGGGGATGCCCTCAGGCGCGCAAAAGCATTTCTAAATCAATAATTACGGTAAATACAAAGCTCCCGATAACAATATTATTGACTGATCCAGACAATTTTCGCCATCCACCGAATGTCTTTCAAGGGGATTGCCCGATTGGAAATATTTGTATTTAACGAAAGTAATTGCGCACTACCGGCGCTCATTTTATCAAAACTTTTAGCCATTACTTCGCCCATGCGGGTTTTAATGATGACTCTGTCTCCGCGCCTAATATTGGCACTGGGTGAAATAATGGCTCTGTCACCATCTCGCAACACGGGCATCATCCCATCCCCTGAAATTTGTAGGGCAAATATATGGTCGTCACTGACGCCCGGCACGCGGATTTCGTCCCAACCCTCGCCGACGGGGTATCCTGAGCTATCAAAAAAACCATCTTCTCTGGCTTGCGACATCCTGATCAAAGGTACATTTGCACCCATGGCAATGCTGAGACGCCCAGCCTGGCTTTTAGCCGCGAGCGTTGCAAAATCTTCAAAGCTAACACCTAGGGCATTTAAAACCTTGGCTAAACTTTCGGTCGAAGGCCACCGCTCTTTGCCGTCACCCCCACGGCGTTTAGATTTGTTAAATGTGGTTGGGTCAAGGCCAGCTTGGCGTGCCATAGCAGAGGGGCTCATAGCAAATTTATCTGCTAATCTATCAAGCGCCGCCCATATGTCCTGATGTGATAACATTGTTCATATCCTGCCTAGCACACACATAGGAAAAAATACCTATTTGGTCAAGCTGGTTAGTATGGGATGTTTAATGTAAAGTAAACCGCAATGCTTGCACAATACAACCTATGCCTACCAAGGGCTTAAAGAAAGTGCGCAAATCGCAATCGAGGAAATCACATAACCCTGATTGAATTTTGCTGAATACTCCCTATGTTATAAATTATATCTGAAACAAATATTTAGGGGAGACGGCATGTCTAGCTTTGCATCACAAATAGAAAACTCCAAAAAAGAGGTGGCTGAAGCCCAAGCCAAAATTGCAGAGCTGTCTGGTAAAATAGAAACTGCACGCACAAAAATGGAAGCGGGTAGTGACATCTCAATTGATATTGAAAACGCGTCTCTTGATGATGTCCATGCCCACGCCGAGTTGATGAACGCTAATATCGCAGATTTAATATTAGGCTTGGACGATGTAACATCCGGGTTCTCTAAAGAGTTTGACGGTATGCGCTCCAAAACTGGGTGGGAAAGTTTTGTTGGCGTTTTCTCTAAAAAGCGTGCTGAAAGCATGCGCCAAGAACGAGTCCGCATGGCGTCAATAGACGATAAGCTACAAGATTTGATTGGCAAGTCCAATGTCATAACCAAGCTTTTGACTAACCAACTTGATACCCTGCAAACACATAAAGAACGGGTCGAGACTAATTTGACACAGACTTTAGACGACCGCGAAGCAGCGGTAACAGCCCTGGAAACCCTTAAGGCTGAGCTCCTTGCTATGGACCCACAAATCATTGAAATGGAAAATAAAATTTCCATGGAGCAAGATGCGGCCAAGCGCACCAAATTGGAGAGCGCACTGGCAGACTTGAACAGTAAATACAATGAAGTCGCCCAAATGGAACAAGTAAAGCTGGCCGAAAGCCAAACACTTGAGCGCTATATAGAAAAAGGAAAATCCTGGGTCGACAGCTTGCAAAATCAGGCCGCGACGCAAATGGTGTTGATCAATAAACTTAAGACAGACACCAAGCAGCGCGTTGTTTTGTATGATGCCTTGACTAAATCTTTGAAAACGGCGCAACAACAAGATGTGGCACACCGTATCAACGAAATCGGTGTGGAAACAGACCAAGAAGCACAAGCCGCTATGTCTGCCATTGGCGTGGCAACAAATTCGCGTATGGCTGATATGATGGAGAGCCACGAAGAGCATATGGTTTATGCCCGCAAAGTGTTGGAAGAAAAAGCCAAGGCTGACGAGCGGTTTGCCAGGCGGTTTGAAAAAATTATCAAAATGCACGACAAAAATGCCTATGGTGCCAGTGAACTTGGCGGATCATAGAGGCGCGCGTGACAAAGCCTCGCTCTACAAAAAAACAATCCAAAGCTAGGTAGTGTACTCATAAACTCAGACTAAAATGGAGCTAAATATGCGAAGATATGCTAGGAAAAGGGCGAAAATCGGGCTCTCTGCCCGGTCGAGCGCTTTGACGACGCAGGTCGAAGCAGATTTAGCTCCGAGCTTGAGGCAAATTCGGCATGGCCAATTTGGCCTGAGTTTATGAGTACACCACCTAATAACACCAAGAGCGCAAGCAATAAGCCTGCTTCTGCATCTGACGTGTTGGCTTTCGACCACAAAACGCTCGAAGAAGCAGAAACCACAAGACGGTATTTTGCAAAATATGAACGTATTTTGGAGCACCTAAAGCAGGTCACCAAGCTCGCCAAAAAAGAGGATTTGGTAACGACTGCCGAAGCAAAAATCTTACTCACCTACCTGCTCGGCCTGTCTTACACATTCACAGCACTGTCCTATAAATTTCTCATGGCCAACCGTGTTGGCAAGCATGTCGGATCCTTACTTAATATTGATAAAACCGACAGCGGCTTTCCAATCTACCAGGAAATACTGCAAATGGCAGCTGACGTCTCACAGGCCAAAAAACACTTAAAAACCCTCCCAAGTCAGAAGCGCCTAAAGCAAGACATGATCAATCATATATTGAGCGAGCAGTCCGCGCCAACCAAATTACAATATGCTTTGTCACAGAGAATTTATTATGAATATCTGAGCAGTGCGAACTTGTTCTTACCGGGTAATGACCCCCAAGGCATTTGGATTAGCGGCAAAGCTCACCGCAAGAGCGGCGGTAAAAACAGCCGCGATTACCGCTCCTATCTTATCCACTGGGCTAAATATGATAGTCAAACGAATGTGCCTGCTATTTATATGATGGAGTTAGAAGATACTGGCAGTAGGGCCTTACCCCGCGACGAGAGACGCTGGCCGCGTGTCCAGAGCCACTTGATGGCCCAATCTATGTCGTCATTGAAATTACTGACCATAGCGCGGGGATTTGACCGAGATTTTAATGATTTGCACCCGAAATTCCTACGCCGTTTTAATATTGGCCCCATGTATAGTCATAAATTCACAAAACAACGAGGCCCACTTCGGGAAATATTATCTGAAGCTAAGGGTGAGCCAGGCCTAGATTGGGCGCTCGCATGGACGGTGGAAAGTCTGGTATCAGAAAATACTACGAAAGAAAAAACGGGTATGTTTAGTACGGCACAAAGGGAGCTTTACCGCATAGACACGCTGAACGCAAAAGCCGCAGAAGACGGTGCCACAGAAATTGCACACTCCTTAATATTACCGCACCGAGCGTTTCAAGTTTTAGAAGAAAAAGATCCGCCCAGTTTGCGGGATGTGCGAAAATATGTTGTGGGGAAAAACGCAAAAATTCTAAGTTATAAATAAGGCAAAAGAAACAAAGGAAGATATGTCTATTACTTCAGACCAGATGGAGCTTAAAGAAGAGCTGATCCGCGAGAAATACACGGCTGCAGAGCTTCTGCTAGGCGGGTTTGACCATACACCTCGCCTAGCAAAGAAAGCAGACGTCAAGCCTGTATCTGATTTGGCTAAGGAGCGGTCTTCCGGCATTGGCACCAGACGCAGGTTTAGATCAACCACACCCGGTCTGGTGACACAATCTACGGCGCGCGCCGAAGGTGTGCATATTGGCAACCGTGTAGCAACCTCCACTGAAGACGACCCCTTGATGAGCCCGCTACAAGCCAGCGTCTTGCACGGACTACGCCGCGCTCTGGCAACCGCCATGCTAGTATCGGATCAATATGCTGACCAGACCGGGCTGTCTGCGCTCATGAAAGATAATTTAGCTGGATCCCTAGCCCGCAATAAGCAAGCAGAATTTAGCGAGCTTCTCGCAGCCTCATCCCTTATCAGTCTTTATGTCTTTGCCAATATGACCCGTTTCCTGCTTGCCAATGCCCATGCGGACAACTCGGAAATATCCGTTGATATCGGCGAGGTCGAAGAGGTATTAACCGACAATCCGCATCTGGCATTAACGGGTGCACTTTGGGAGCTTGACCAGGACTTGGCTTTATTTGCAAATACGGATGACAAACTTATTCCTGTAACCGCCGCCTTTCTTGAAAAGTTGATGGAGAAAGTATCTTTGCGCGCCGCCAACACCCCAAGGCTAGAAGCATTCACATCTGTACGGTATCATGTTGAAGCCGATAGTTTTGAAATCGACGGTTTCACACCCGCCGCTCGCGGCAAGTCGACCACCCTGACCATGACGTTTAAAAAACCGGATGAGGTTGTGGGTAACCATATCGCAAAATACCAAGCCATGAAGCTCTCTAAAATGTTGATGGCTTATGATTTTAAGCGCAAGCTTAACCCGTTCGCAGAACTGGGTGGATTTATCTTTACATTTATGGGCGACGGCGCACCGGGGACAGGCAAGACTACCCTTATCCAAATGATGGCGGGCTTGATAAATGATTACTGCGAAAATGCAGGCTATGTGTTTCGCTACCAAAACTTGTCTACTGACAGCATCGATAGCTACCAGGGCAAATCGGCGCAAAACGCTAAAGCCTTTATCAGAAACATCATTGACCCCAATGTCATTGGTTTTGGCACGATTGACGATATTGACCAATTGGCAGGAAAACGCGGGGACAGACAGTCAAGCGCTGGACAACTGGAAATCACGGCCGTGCTGATGGAGAGTTTTGCCGGCGCTAACACCGTCGTGCGCGGAAATTGTACCTTCGGCATGTTTTCCAATTACCCCGAAAATGTAGATGACGCTTTGCGACAGCGGGCCTCCGCACGCTTCCTTGTGGACGGGCCGCAGTCCCGCGCCGATTATATTGATATTTTGCATTTGCTCATGGGTGATAACCACGAAATTCCAGTTGGCCAGCACGACCTATTTAAAGCCCAACAAATCAAGAAAGCCGTGGTCGCCAGTTACGATAGCCATGCGAAACCTCACGAGCAAGGTCTGCTTAATGTATATGACCGTGTGTCGAAAGATATCGGCAAGCTCGATACCATCACCAAGCTCGGCACATATTTGAAAGCCATCCAAGAAGTTGATGCGCGTTTTACCGGACGGGCCATTAAAAACATCACAGATGCGGTCAAGGTCCGCGCTATGGATTTTGAACTGCCGGATGAATGGATGGAAAACACAGACCTGTTCCTTGTCAAAGACTACGACACGAAACGTAATATGATCGCGGAATTATCCAAGCCCATAACTGTGGACATGGTCATTCAGGAAATCAACCGCTACGCAGACAGCGAGTTTCGCTATGCCGACAAATCCGACGAAATTGCCATAGCAAATGCCGTGCGCGATATGCGCCGTATGGAAGAAGCGAAACGCCGCTATGTGAAGGGCAAGAAATGATTGCTTTGTTTTTTATCCTTCCTCCATTTTTTATGGGGGAAGTGCCGGAGCTCTTGCGTAGGCGATGGGGGCCGTCGCTCTTGCGGCGCTACATAGCAATAGTGGATAACGAGAATTCAAAGGCGCACAAGAGGTGCGCGCCCCCATCCCCCCTGCGGGGTACTTCCCCCATGAAAAATGGGGGAAGGAAATCATGATGCGGCTACTAAAATACGGGTTGATGTTCGGCAACTTGGTCGAAGTGACCTCGCCTGCTTTGGTTGGGCGTTATAACCGTGCACTGATGCATCTTATTGGCAAGGAAACTGCGCTCTCGGAATTTCATATCGACATTTCTGGCTACTCGCCCGAGATAGGTGAGGAATTTGGCGACGATTTGTATCTCAACCCCAATGGCTGTAACCGGCAATTTATTCTGCTGACCACAGACCAAAAATCAGCACCATTATTAAATGCGCAATTTTCAACATCTCGCTCTATTTTGCGGAATTTTATCCATGAAAATGAAGAAGAGTTATTTGCCTTGACCGCCCGCGAGGCCGTTGCAGGAGAAATGATGAACTCTGTTTTCAAAGTCTCAACACCCAGCGATTTATTTCAAATCAATCAGGTGGAAATTGAAGCAGACACTATCCAGTCCCATGTCGCCGAGGCTAAAACCCTGCAAACCTCTATAAACAAATTTATGAATGAAGATGATGCGTGGTGGGACGATGTCTTGATTGCGCAAATGATTGAGCTCGCCAAACGCACGGGTAATATCCAGCGCAACCCTGTAGACCTCCAGGCAAAGTCCTATGCGCAAGGCAATTATTTCACTAGCCACTTTGGCGGTATATATGTGTTTCGCGACGTGGAAACGCCAACGGTTATTGCACGGGAAAGTTCAGCCGAGCTCGCTAACCTGCCCGTTGAAAATATACTCACCTTGGAGGACCGCGACGGTATTGCAAAGTTTTTAAACAACTGTGGTCTTGCCGAGCCAATTATTCCTACTGGAAATGAAGCTACCGCCGCCATTATAAAACAAAAAATAGATTTTGTCATTATTGCCACCGCAGCAAGCTTAGGTGACGATTTAGGCGAGTTAACCCGCCAGCAAATCAGGCAAATCGGCCGAAAATACGCCGAGCAAATGCCGGACGAATTTCACGGACTTATGCAAGTGTGGCGCTGGGCCAAATTGGACGGAGAGCCGCCAAACCTAAATTCAAAACATCCAGCATTTTTCTATGCTTTGCGTTCTGCACAACACATAGACCGCGATTTGGTCAATATGTTATTGGCGGAATTATCACCACTGGACTTTAGGCAGTTATTCATTTGTCACAAGCAAGCGTTTTACGATGCTTACCGGAATTGGTCCGAAGCCAAACGGGATTATGTGTCTCGGTTTTTAGCCGAAGAATACGCCGTTGATAAATCCGGCGCACGGGAAACCCTCTTCGGTCCCGAACCGGCTATGGAAGAAGAGGCTGTTTACGAAGGGCCTTGGTCACCTGTAAGGTATATTTTATGATTATCTGGATACGCAATATTGTTGTTATCTTTGTCTTGCTCAGTATTGCTTATGTGGTGCTGTCTATTAAAGCGCGCAGTACACAACGGGCTAAACTAGATGCAGAATATACGGCGCATGAGAAACCCAAAAACATTGCCGTCAGTAAAGACGAATACATTGCAAAAGGCATGCAGAAATACGGCAAGTCTTACCGTCCAAAATTGATATTCGGAGTTTATCTTGTGCCGATTGCCATAATGGGCGTATTGATTTATTTAGCCCAATACAGCTAGGGCTACACCGTTAGGAGAACAATATGAAATGGTTTAAGCGGATTTTGGTTTTTATACTATTGTTGGTCACAGCCGTTTTGGTGCATTATTATCTGCCCCAGCGCGATATTGTTAAAATTGTCGATACAGATGTGAAGCGCATGGATATCAAAAAGGGATCGCCGTTTTGGGATAGCCCTGATATTGGCACAAATAAGGAATCGACCCGCGATGTGCGTTTTATTTCTACCATACGCGAAAATGGCAAAACCCAAGTCTACCGCAATGAAGACACCGGTTGGTCATTTCCGTTTTATTTGAAATTTGACAGTAGTGACCTCAGTGCCAAAGCCCAGGACATGGCCAATAAAGATGAACAATGGGTGGCTGTTACCCACTATGGCTGGCGGATCAAATTGTTTTCAATTTGGCCAAATGCGACCAAAGTTAAGCCTGTATCTGGGCCTGACGCACTTCTCATTCCGTGGTTTAACATTGTGTTTTTAAGCATTTTAGCATTTATCTTCATCAATATTTGGTTGACCTTACGCCGCTTTAAAAAGAAACGCATTGATCCCGTCGCCGATAAAATTGGCGATATCGCCGAAGATGCTAGTGAAGAAATTAGTAAAGGCAGCGGTGCAGTGGGCAAATTCTTTAGGCGCTGGTTTGGGTCAACAAAATAACAATGCCTACCAATAAAATCATAGAGACGGCCCCTAAGGGTGCCCAAATGCATACTACAGGGAATACCTCTGAGAGCACTAAAGCAATTCTCCACACCACGCGCATAGACACAAAACTATTTTGGATATTGGTGTTCGCAGTATGGATGGCAGGGCAAATTCCCGTTCTCGGCAAACCCTTTAGGCTGCTTGCCACATGGGTGCATGAACTTGGCCACGGGCTCGGCGCTCTTGTTTCGGGCGGTCAGTTCGAGCAGATGATTATTACACCACAATTCTCTGGCCTTGCCCATACTTTTACAACGAGCAAATGGCAACAGTCCGTCGTCTTGTTTGCCGGGTTATTAGGCCCCGTTATTGCTGGAGCCATAATGCTAATTTTAACGCGCCGCTTGGGCCAACCGCGCACCGCATTGTTTTTGCTCGCTTCAGCATTATTGGCAACACTGGTCTTTTGGGCTGGCGATAATTTTACGCGAGCGATAGTGTTTGGGTTTGGGTTAATTATTACTTTAATAGCCCTCAAAGCGTGGCCATTGATACGGTCTTTATCAGCACATATTATAGCCTTGTCTTTTTGTCTCAACGCCGTTGTCGATTTCAATTACTTTTTTATGCGTGCAGCAGATGTCGGAACATATTCTGGCAAAAGTGACACAAGTGCTTTGGCAGAGATCATTGGTGGACCGCATTTACTGTGGGCGTTTGTGCCAAGTCTTTTGTCAGTTCTCATCCTTTATTTCGCATTTAGAGTGTCCAGCAGGCATTGACGGAAAGAAAGGTATCAAAGTACTGAATACCGTCGTCCTGTGCTGTGCTGACAGAAACAGATTAACGGCCAGACTAGCGTTCAGGGCTAACGTTCTGGTGCGTCTGTAGGTGTGTATCCATATCCGGCCCACAAATTGAGTGTGCGTGTTTTGCCGCCGCCGAGATCAAGAATGAGGGGCGGTAGTTTTTCCAGCCGCTCGAAATCTGCCCTCAGCTTTTCTGCGTAGGTTAATTTACCCGTTGCGTGTACACGTTGGATACATGCAGCAAATTCGGCCTTGGGTTCGTCTTCGCAGTCCCGGTAATAATTGACGATTAAAACCGGGCCGTTTTGTGCTTCGCTAGCTGCCAAAGAGGCCGTTGCCTCTGCATGGTGGTTTATATGGGCTGTGTTGCGCCACATACGCAAGGGTAGCTCCGTATTGGTTTCTATACCGTAATATAGTAAATCATAAAACACGAGCCGGTTGTCTGTAGCAATGGCCACATATGCCTTCCCGTCGTGCCCTGCCTTCACTACATTCGTTATTATACTCTCGGTTTGTGGCCAACCGCGCACCCTTTTAACGGCATTAGCCAGACCAAGACTATTTGCGAAGGTCGGCACGAGGGCGACAGCGCCAAAAAGAAACCCAAAACTGACATTAACCCAAACGCCCGCTTTGCTAAAGCGCGGCAAATGTTGCAGGCCGTACCGAACCGCCAAAATTGCGCCCGCCATATAGGCCGTTACCGCCCAGTTAGCATTGGCACGGCTCAGCAGAGCTTCTAGAGAAATTACGGACAATGGACTGAGCACGAATAGCGCCAATAACAAGGTTCTTCGTTGCAACTTACCACGCATAGCAGCAGCTAATGCTATAATCAGCACGGCGAGTGTCAACGGGCCAAACACACCGATTTGACTGACCCAAAATTCCAACAATTCCAATGGATGAAACGGGATACCTTTCAGGTTGGCATTGGCGACCGTGTGGTTAATTGTGGCAAAATCATTTTGGATGTTCCACCAAATATTCGGCGCTAAAACGGCTAAGCTTATACTCATGGCCAGCACCCCGCGAAGAGACAAAAGCGCTGTGCGGCTTTTGCTGTCTATCAGGATTGACAGGACAAGCGCCGGTATGAAAAACAGCATAGCATATTTGGATAACATACCAAAGCCGATGGACAGGCCCATCAGCACCGCCCATTGCCAATTTGGGGTTTCGCGCAAATGCATAAATGCATTCAATGCCAAAACCCAACATAACAATAATGGTACATCCGTGCTGACAATGCCGGAGCTTAGCCAAACGGCCGGCATGGTAAAATACAAAGCTGCGGCCCAAAAGCCTGTGCGGTCATCATACATAAACCGCCCTGTGCGAAATAACGCATAAGCGATCAGTGGGTGTAAGAGCGGCGAAGAAACCCGCACCGCCCATTCTACATTACCAAAAATGGCCGTCGAAGCACCAATGACCCAGGCAATCATGGGTGGTTTAGAAAAATACCCCCAGTCAAATGTGCGCGACCAAGCCCAATACTGCGCTTCATCCCCGTGTAAGTTCATGGGTGAAAAATACAGACCAAGCAGACGAGCCGCACCAAGGCTGAACAACATAAACACCACAAGCTTGTGGTAATTGAGCGCAGGTTTATCAGAATGTTTTTTCATATGCCCGTCCATTATCACATCTTGGCCATGATGTTGGCAAAAAATAAACTAAATTTGGTATTATGTGGGTTCATGTCACATGTTTTGGTATTTGATTCTGGTGTAGGTGGGCTGAGCGTTGTCGCTGAGTTGCGTAAGCTTATGCCTGATCTGTATATGACCTATGTGGCTGATGACGCTTTTCGGCCTTACGGCGAAAAGACCGAAGCTCAATTGAGAACCCGTTTACCCGGTTTGTTAAAAACATTGGTCCTGACCGTTAATCCCGATATTGTGGTAATTGCTTGTAACACGGCCTCCACCACCGCTTTGACAGAAATTCGCAGGGCGTTGGATATTCCCGTCATCGGTGTCGTGCCTGCCGTCAAGCCTGCGGCGCAAATGAGCCAAAGTAAATCCATCTCTGTTCTCGGCACACCCGGAACTGTGCGCCGCAAATATGTGGATAAATTGATTAAGGAATTTAGTAATAATTGCCAAGTAGTTTTGCACGGCTCTACAGTCTTGGTCAATTTAGCAGAGCAAAAACTATCAGGAATGAAAATTGACCCGCACGTCATCAAAGCCGAAGTCCAGCCTATGTTTATGGCTGAAGGCGGCGATAAAATTGATGTAGTCGTGTTGGCTTGCACCCACTTTCCCTTGTTGATTGACGAATTGAAATCCGCCGCACCAAAGAACGTAACCTGGGTCGATTCTGGGGCGGCAATTGCTAAGCGAACTCAGTCCGTATTGGAACGCTTATCCCCCAATCCAACGCCAAATAATCCGCAAACAGCTCTGTTAATCGGCAATCACAATAATGCTGGGATCCGTAGTGAGCGGCGCAAAATGTTTGCCGAATTTGGCTTTGATAAAACGGTTGTTTTATGAATGAAAGACAGTTTTCCAGACTAGCCAACCGACCACCACAAGGGCAAAAAAACCAAAGGTGAATTTGGCAAAATGTTTTTTAATCAACGCTTCCGCCCCTTCGCCAAACTTCCACACCAGCCCGGCGACGAAATAAAACTGCAAGGCGCGCGAAATAATGCTAGCTATCAGGAAAATGGCAAAATTTAATTTTAGCAATCCCCCTAAAATAGTGACAACCTTATAGGGAAATGGCGTAAGCCCCGCCCCAAAAACCGCGAGGGCGCCCCATTGATCAACCATGCCTTTGAAGCCTTCAATTTTATCGGCTTTGCCAAGATGCTCCAGCACGGGCAGGGCAAAGGCTTCATAAGCAAACCAACCAAGTATATAGCCGACAACCCCGCCCAAAACAGACGCTACCGTACACCAAAACGCATAGCGCCAAGCCTTTGTCCGGTCCGCCTGCACCATAGGAACCAGCATGACGGAGGTTGGAATGGGGAATATAAAGCTCTCGAAAAACGAAATCGTATACAAGCTGCGCTCGGCATTTTTATGGCGCGCGGCCTGCTTGACCCGTTCATACCAGCGTTCGATAAAGGAAAAATTTAAAATCATGTCTCCCCATAAGCAAAATTTATGAGCAAAACCACTACAAATAACAGAAAGTTTATAGAGATATTTGTGAAAAACCATATTGACCCAAGAATTGCGTTCGCTATGGTGCGCCGCTTACCAAAAGACACATGAATATCTATTTGCGGGTGTGGCGGAATTGGTAGACGCGCGGGATTCAAAATCCCGTTTCCCTAGGAAGTGCCGGTTCGATTCCGGCCACCCGTACCATTGAAGTTTCATTCAAAACAAACCTTATTTTCGAATAATTATGAAGCGAACGAGGTGTGTTTAGCCTAGCCCTTTTAAGGCACGCTTTCGTTTCCATGTTCAATTCTTAATGGGCAAGGGTTTTGCGGCTTATCCCCAAGTGAATAAATGCTATGTTGCTTTATGGGATATCACAAAGGCAAATATCCTGCGAAAACATCAACAATCTCACCCCTGCAACTGACCAATATGTGGTTGTGTCTATCAATCATCAGTGGCTAATGATATATTGTCTGTCATAAATAGCTGACGGTCTAAAACGGGCCTTTCATTAAGATAAGATTTGTGAAGAAGGGAAAAACATTGTTTTTTGCGATTAAGAATACAGCTGTTAAGGCGACGAGTTTAGCTATTATGATTGCCTTAGTATCATTATCGGCGTGCGCACCCACTTTTGATGACCTTAAAATCGTTGCAGGTAATGGGGAAGCAGGGTTTGTTGACGGCAAAGATGCAAGGCTTAACAAACCAATTAGAATGGCTCCTTTCGGACCTGGGAAAATTTTGGTCGCTGACATCAGCAATCACGCCATTCGTATCGTGAGTAAGGACGGCGAGGTTACAACGATTGCTGGTAGCCCTGATAAAGTAGGCCACAAAGATGGTCCGGCGAGTGAAGCCATGTTTAATGGGCCTCACGGTGTTGCTGTCTCTAAAGAGGGTGATATTGCTGTGGCTGGTGCTTCAAGCCATGCGGTGAGACTAATGTCTCCAACAGGCAATGGTGATTATGTTGTTTCCACGCTCGCAGGTATTCCCGGCGAAAATGGCATGCAGGACGGCCCCGCTGATAAAGCACTGTTTAATTCTCCGCACGGGCTCGTATATGACAATGATGGCGGCCTTCTCGTTGTCGATATAGGCAATGGTAGTATTCGCCGCATTAAAGACGGAATGGTTACAACAGTGCTACCCGCCGGAACCGACGGAATGGCAATGCCGATTGATATCGGCCATGCCAATGATGGCACATTTTTAATCGCTGACGCGGGTAATAATAAGGCACTTAGCTGGGATGGCGGCAAAACAGTGGCCGCCGTTGCGACGGACCGCGAATTAAAAACACCTCATGGTGTTTGGGGTGGGCCTGATGGATCGGTATATGTTGCGGAAATGGGCACGCATAACATCGTGCGGCTAAAAGATGGTAAGGCGACCATTGTTGCAGGCACGAGCAAAGAAGGGGCGGATAATTCGTCGCTCAACAAACCAGCGGCTGTCTTGGTCCATGATGGCCTATTATGGATTGCTGACCTCAACAACCACCGGGTCATGACTGTTTCCCTAGGCGCTATTGCTCAATAAGGCCTATAATTCACCCTAGTCCTCTTTTCCATTTATTTATTCGATACCCTACCTACCCACCGTTTCAGGATTTGCCAGACGCTGGCGTACTTACCGAATATCGATAGTCTGCTCTTGCACATGTCCCCAATTTCGGCTTTTATGGAAAAAATTTTAGGGAGATGAATATGAAAAAATTATTACTTTTGGGTGTTGGCGTTCTCGCACTTACGGCCTGTCAGCCTGCAGATACAGCATCTGAACAAAGCCAGGATATGACAACAGCCCACCAGCTTAACAAGGACCTCCCTATGGAATATACTGCAGCAGGAAAAACTGATGCAGATCATATGTATCTGGAAGACGTGTTGGGCGAGCAGGCATTGGAAAAAGTAAAAAGCTGGAATGAGCGTTCCGAGCCCCTCATGCAGAACGATGTTTACAAAGCCATGAAAGCGGAACTGCTTGAAGTATATAACTCGCCTGAAAAAATTCCCTATGCCAGCTACCGCGCTGGCATGGCCTATAATTTTTGGCAGGACGACAAACATGTCAAAGGCATTTGGCGGCGAACAACCTTGGACAGCTACCGCACAGACAACCCAGAATGGGAAATCATTTTGGATATTGATGCCTTGGCAAAATCAGAGGGCAAGAATTGGGTTTACAAGGGCTCTAACTGTTTGGCGCCGGAGTATAATCTCTGTATTGTATCGCTATCAGACGGCGGCAAAGATGCAACTGAGCTACGTGAGTTTGACGTAAGCGCCAAGAGTTTTGTCCCCGGCGGTTTTGTCTTACCGGAGAGCAAAGGCGGTACGGCATGGCTGGATGAGAATAATTTGCTGGTTGGGGTCGATTTTGGAAATGACACCATGACAGACAGCGGCTATCCACTCGTCAGCAAATTATGGACACGCGGCACACCCCTATCGGAGGCTCGCGAATTGATGCGCGGTGAGAAAACCGATGTTTGGGTTTTTCCAGGCACATTTGAAAATGCACAAGGCAAAGACGAAATCCTACTCTCCCGCGGCATTACATTTTATACGACGGAAAACTATTGGGTACCGCAGACTGGCGCCAATGCCTGGAAACCGATCAAATTGCCCGTGCCGCTCAAGTCCCGTATGGGCACCCAGTTTAAGGGGCAACAATTGCTAACGCTCAAAGAAGACTGGCCTCAAAAGGACGGGAAAACACTTAAATCAGGGGCACTAGTTTCTTTTTCACTTCAAGATTTTATGGATACCGGAAAAATCGATGCGGTACACGAAGTGATAACGCCAAACGCCCGCCAAAGCATTGGCAGGTCTGGCGCTTCAAAAAACGCCGTTCTTCTTAGCATTTTAGAAAATGTATCAGGAAGCGCTTATGCGGCTGATTTTAATAATAGCACGTGGACAAGAACCAAATTGGACTTTCCTGAAAACGGCAATGTTTCCATTGGCGGCGCCAATTCCAAAGAAGACATAGCTTTCGTCAACACGGAAAGCTTCTTGACCCCTGATACATTGTGGACGGTGGATACAAGAACAATGAAATCGGAAAAAGCCAAAGCCCTGCCAAGCTGGTTTGATGCCGACACCATGCAGGCGGCGCAGCATTTTGTCGCCTCCACAGACGGGACAAAAGTCCCTTACTATGTTGTATCCCAAAAAGACATAAAATTGGACGGAAAAAACCCGACTTTGCTTTATGGGTATGGTGGATTTCAAATCTCAATGAACCCAAGCTATTCAGCTACAATAGGGCGGGCTTGGTTGTCTCGCGGCGGCGTTTATGTGGTCGCCAATATCAGAGGCGGCGGCGAATTTGGGCCAGACTGGCATCAAGCTGGCCTGAAAACCAAACGCCAAATTATCTATGATGATTTCATTGCGGTTGCTGAAGATTTGATTGCTAGCAAAATCACCACTCCTAAACATTTGGGTATTCATGGGCGCTCAAACGGCGGCTTGCTAATGGGTGTTATGTTCACACAACGCCCTGATTTGTTTAATGCAGTAACTATTGGCGTACCCCTGCTCGATATGCGCCGTTATGATAAATTACTTGCGGGTGCCTCTTGGGTTGGTGAATATGGTGATCCGGACGACGAAGGTGCAGAAGGCGAATATATTCGCACGCTTTCCCCTTACCATAATATCCGCTCCGACGTTAAATATCCCGAACCCTATATTTACACGTCAACAAAAGATGACCGTGTACATCCAGGTCATGCCCGTAAAATGGCGCAACGCCTAGAAGACATGGGTATTGATTTTCTCTATTATGAAAATATTGACGGCGGTCACGCAGGCGCGGCTAACCTAGAAGAAACTGCACATTCGCAAGCGTTGATATATTCATATCTTGCTGGAAAGCTAATGTCAGAATAAGTTACAAGGCGCAAGTTGCGCTTCTGATAGGGTTGCAGGATAAAGTTTTTATTCTGCAGCTGGGGCTTCTGCTTCAATTTTCTTAGATTTTTTAGTTTTCTTTGCTTTTTTAACTTTTTGAGCTGCGGCACTGTCATCGTCTTTTTTAGTTTCGTCCTCAGGCTTTTCTTGATCCCTACGGCGGCTTAAATGACTGCTAGCACGTCGTTTTGGCTTAGCTGTATTGTCTTCTTCGTCTTTGGCTTGATCTGCTTTTACGTCTTGTCCATTGCCGTTGGCATCAGAATTATTTTCTGCTTTTTTCTCTGCTTGTGCCGCATGTTTTGCCCGCCGGGCAGCTTGTTCAGCTTCACGTTGTTCGGTTTGCAGTCTGTGCTGCTCGGCTTTTTTCGCTGCAACAACTGCCAATTCTTGCACGATACGTAAATAGTGCTCGGCGTGCTGCAAATAGCTTTCGGCCTTCACACGGCGGCCCGAGACGGACGCATCATGGGCCAATGACATGTATTTGTCATAAATAGTTTTGGCAGAACCGCGAACCCGCACATCTGGTCCATTGCTGTCCAGGGCCCTATTTGGATTGTTGTTTTTGTTGTTGCTATGTTGTGGCTTACGGCCTCGACCTCTTGGGCGTCTACTCATAAGTCTTCCCTATATATGCGGTATATTCAATCGCATTTCCGTCCTATACCGCATGGACGGTGTGCATAATAATCTTGCAATCTTATCCCTTTTAGCCGTTATGACTGATGAGGGCTTTTTCAATAAATATCTCTTTATTATATTTGTGGTGCGGCAAATTTTTAAGTCCGCCTGCGAACCTTAATGTTTAAACTAGCGACTAGTTTGGGTTTGTCCAAGCCTTTTTTGTACTTTTACATTAAAATTTTGCACTGATGATCCGGTCATGGCCGGCTAAATCTTGTCGACAAATGATGTCTACTGCGCCTGCCTTGTAGAGCAGTTCACAAACCGGTTTTTTCTGGTCAAACCCGATTTCAAGTACCAAATGTCCGCCCGGCTTAAGGGCGGCGCTTATACTAGAAATAATGGCTCGGTAGGCTGTTAGCCCGTCCTTGCCGCCGCGTAAGGCCAGTTCTGGTTCGTAATAATCAACGTCAGGCGGCAGTTTTGTCATGGCGGCATCATCAATATAAGGGGGGTTGGACACGATGAGATCAAATTTTTCCGTAACGTTTTTAAGGTAGTCTGACTGCGTAAATTCACAGCGGCTCATTACATTATGACGTTTTGCATTATTGCTGGCTATTTCGAGTGCCTCTAATGATATATCAACACCCAAGCCCGTTGCCGATATGCGTTCGTGTAGCAAGCTGATAAGTATGGCGCCGCTACCAGTGCCCACATCCAATATGCTCGGCGCCGGAATGGAGGCAAGTAGCTCTAATGCCCGCTCAACTAAGCCTTCGGTTTCTGGGCGCGGTATCAAGACATTTTCGTTGACCATAAAACTCAATGACCAAAACGCTTTTTCGCCAAAAATATAAGCGATAGGCTCATAGGCTAGCCTTTGACCCAACAGTTCGTGAAATATTATTTGGATAGCTTCAGGCACAACCTCATGATCGCAAATGATTAATTCCGTAGCGGTTTTGCCGCTCGCCCTTTCGAGCAATAAACGCGTATCGAGTGTGTAGGTTTCTATGTTTGCATTGGCCAACATATTGGCCGCACCGCGCTTTAGATCGCCGTAAGTAATCTTTGCCTTAACCATCCGTCTCAAGCGCTGCTAATTTCTCCGCCTGATCTGCCGCTACCAAAGAATCGACAACTTCATCCAAAGCATCACCCGTGATAATTTTATCAAGATTGTACAAGGTTAGATTAATCCGGTGGTCGCTAACGCGCCCTTGGGAATAATTATAGGTGCGGATACGTTCGGAGCGATCACCGGAACCTACTTGGGACTTCCGATCGCCAGCCCGTTCGGCGTCAATGCGTGCGCGCTCCATATCGTAGAGCTTCATCTTTAGTATTTTTTCAGCATTGGCTCGGTTTTGGTGCTGGGACTTAGCATCACAGACCACCACCAACCCCGTTGGTTCGTGTGTCATGCGCACGGCCGAGTCTGTTTTATTGACATGTTGCCCGCCCGCCCCCGAAGCCCGCATCGTGTCGACCCGCACATCGGTCATGGAAAAATTGACTTCAATGTCTTCCGGTGCAGGCAAGACGGCAACTGTGGCAGCCGACGTATGCACGCGACCTTGGGTTTCGGTTACTGGCACCCGCTGGACACGGTGGACGCCACTTTCGAATTTCATTTTCCCGAACACGCCATTCCCCGTAATGGACGCCACGATTTCTTTATAGCCACCCATTTCGGCTTCGGATTCTGTCTCAATCTCTAGTTTCCAGCCTTGCAAAGCCGCATAACGGGCATACATGCGAAACAGATCGCCAGCGAAAATAGCGGCTTCGTCTCCGCCCGTACCGGCACGGATTTCTATGATCACAGACGCATTATCGTCTTTGTCTTTTGGCAAGAGAAGAATACTGACCGCCCGCTCTATGTCGGCGAGGCCACTTTTAAGTTCGTGCAATTCATCCTTTGCCATCGCCCCCATTTCTGGGTCTGAGACCATCTCTTCTAATTCAGATATTTCCTCCAACCGCTCCTTGAGCGTTCGCGCTCCTTCGGCAACAGGGCGCAGTTCCGCGTACTCCTTACCGAGTTTGACAATTTCGTCGGGCACAGTTTCCACCCCCATCCGCGCCTCAATAGCATCGAATTTTTCCAGAACCTGTTCAAGTTTTTGCTGTGGTATTTTCATACAGCCTGTTTAGTGATTTTGCTCCCTATGTCGAGTATAAGTTGAGGGAGAAGGATAGCGGTAGGTTTTAAGACCGCGCTAACTTCACCTCATGGCTTATCTCTTCCATAAACTGGTCTGCATTTATCATGTCTTGCGCTACTCCACCAGTTTGCAATAAATCCAATTCATCTTGAATACGCCGTTTGGCTATATCGTTCAGGTAATGTTTGTCCATATCTATGCCGATAAATTTACGACCGCGCCGCACGGCGACAACGCCCGCAGTGCCGCTACCGCAAAACGGGTCGAGAATTGTATCGCCCGGATTAGTCGAGGCGAGGACAATACGCTCCAACAGGCTTTCCGGTTTTTGCGTAGGATGCTTACCGTGTCGTTTCTCCGACTTCTTGGTCAGCGGAATAGACCAAACGGAACGCATTTGCTTTGCATCTTTTTTAAGTGGGTCACCCGCATGCCAATCCCCGTTTTTCATGTCTTGATAGTTATATACATGCTTGGATTTTTTACTGGTACGAGCCCATATCAAGCTCTCATGGCTTGCCGTAAACATGCGACATGACAAATTGGGCGAAGCGTTCGGCTTAAACCAACTAATATCATTGAGCACATGCCACCCACCCATTTGCAAAGCAAACCCGCATTGATAGATAGAGTGGTAAGTGCCGGATATCCAAATCGTACCACCGGGTTTTAGCTTGCGATGACAAGCGGTAATCCATTCGCGGTGAAACTCAAAATCCGCTTCCGGCCCCTTACTAACATCCCAATCCCCTTTGTTGACGCTGACCATGCGCCCGCCTTTACAGGTAAATCCATCGTTAGAGAGATTGTAAGGTGGGTCAGCGAATATCATGTCGATGCTGCCATCAGGAACAAGCTCGTCCATCTTCTTTAGCATATCGCCATGAAAGAGCTTGAATGGTTTTTTCTGTATAAACATATATTCCTTATAAGAACAAATGGGGAACGTGTCAATTGGCAATTAAATCCATTTGCGCACGTTCCGTTTCCCGAAGCCAAGATTGAACAGTCTTAACACGTCTTCCTTGGAATGTTCTAAGGCTCATTTTTCGTTTAGCAAGGTGTTCTTCAGTGGGCATTGAACTATCGCCCGCTTCAACCATAGCAAAAATCTCATCAGACAGCATGGCAGCCCGTAATCCCGCCAAACGTTTGTCCTCCGAAATTGATACAAGATATTCTCCTCCCTCAGTTAAAATACAATCCCCTGTGGTAGGGTCACGCTCAGCTAAACCCAACCACCTCATCGCATTGTAATAGTAATCATACTGGCGAGGATGAATTGGAAAGTTTCCAAATAACTCTTGCTTTGAGGCGGGTTGAATTTCTGAAAGTTTCAGCAAGCCGTATATAATTTTGTTGAAATCGTCTGCTTGTGGAAATGGTGCCTCATAATTAACTTGCGGGAGACGGCTTTTTATGACCCGCACCCCAACAGGTACTACGGCAGAAGCAACTAATCTATATTTTGACGCATCTCGGTAAACTAAGCATGGGATGCCATTTTCATACGTCATAGGAATAAACGTGAATATGGAGCCGGTTTCGTAAAACATAACAAACGTTTTTACAGTTTTATCAGTCAAAGTTTGAAAATGAACATGCGGATAAACCAATTGCCGCATGTTCATATTATCGGCTGTCCCTATCTTAGCTTCAATTAAAGCCAGTACTTCTCGACCTTCATATCCCCCGTCAACTTCAATTTGCACGCTTTTTACCGGATAGGTTAAAATTCGATCTGAGTTGGTTTCAGTAATATCAATGCTCATTGTTGTTGAATAGCGCCGTCCCCTAACAGTTAGAAAGGTTTCTTCTTCCAAAAGGTGTCGCAGCATGCCGGATGCGACCGCTGCATCAAGCGCTTGGGATTCTCCTGTAATATTTTCGAAATGAAGCGTTTCCAAATATTCTGGAAGTTCAAAATCTATGGGATCGACGCTGTTGATCAGGTCAACATCGATTTCAAAAAATGGGGATGTTTTTGCAATCCTATAAACACCATTTTGGATGGCTAATATTGATAAACCACTATCTATAAATGGCTTTGCAACGGATTGTTTAAAGTCCATTTTGCACATCAAACGTGGTTCGCGAACGGTCTTAATTTCATCAGCCGTGATGTCAAAATATCCGTCTCGTTCAACGGCACTAATTATGCTGTGTCGTTCAAAAAGGGTTTCCCATTTATCATCGTTTATTGGCATACCTTAGCGTAAGGCTTCTCTTGCTGTCGTCAATTAAAAAACCGCCCCGTGTTTCCACGGAGCGGTTTGTTTTTCTTTACTGAAAGCTTGAGCTTAGCGTGACCACTTCTCATGTTTTTGCTCAAAAAACGTTATGAGCAAAATCTTCGAAGAAGTGTGGTGTTTGTAGTCACCACTTCGGCATATTGGCCTTGGGCCATCTGCCGAAGAAGTGCGGGAGGGTGGCATTTGCCACCCTAATTTAGCGCCTAGCGCTAAATCCCTTACTTACATCATGCCGCCCATGCCTCCCATTCCGCCCATGCCGCCTGGCATTCCGCCTGGCATGCCGCCTGCGCCGTCGTCTTTGGCTGGGGCGTCACAGATAGCGACTTCTGTTGTTAGGATAATACCTGCAACTGAGGCTGCATCCTGAAGAGCTGTGCGCACGACTTTAACCGGATCGATAATACCAGCTTTGACCATGTCGACATATTTCTCTTTTTGCGCATCAAAGCCGTAATTAGCTTTGTTTTCCGCAATGATATTGCCAACAACAACCGCACCTTCAACGCCAGCGTTAGACGCGATTTGAAAGGCAGGGTAGGAAAGCGCCGCTTTGACGATTTCAATACCGGCTTGCTCGTCGGCGTTGACGCCTTCGACGTCAATGAAACGGGACGCACGCAAGAGAGCCGTACCGCCGCCAGGCACAATGCCTTCTTCGACGGCAGCGCGGGTTGCATTTAGTGCATCATCAACGCGGTCTTTGCGTTCTTTAACTTCGATTTCAGTAGACCCACCAACGCGGATAACGGCAACACCGCCGGACAACTTAGCCAGACGTTCCTGCAATTTTTCTTTGTCGTAATCAGATGATGTGTCTTCAGCTTGTTTGCGGATTTGTTCGACGCGGGATTTAATGTCTTTCTTCTTGCCATTACCGTCGACAACCGTTGTGTCATCCTTGGTTATGGTGACGTGCTTGGCGGTGCCGAGCATGTTCAAAGTCACTGTTTCCAACTTGATGCCGAGGTCCTCAGAGATAACTGTACCACCTGTCAAAACGGCCAAATCTTCGAGCATGGCTTTGCGGCGATCGCCAAAACCAGGCGCCTTAACGGCTGCTATTTTGAGGCCGCCACGTAGCTTGTTGACCACGAGTGTAGCAAGTGCTTCGCCTTCAATGTCCTCTGCAATAATCATAAGCGGCTTGCCTGATTGGGCAACAGCTTCGAGGATCGGCAACATAGGCTGTAAGGATGTCAATTTACCTTCGTTCAGCAAAATGTACGGGTCGTCCATTTCAGTACGCATTTTATCCGCATCCGTAATGAAATAAGGCGATAGATAACCACGGTCAAACTGCATACCTTCCACAACGTCGAGTTCGGTTTCAGCAGTTTTGCCTTCTTCAACCGTGATAACACCTTCATTGCCAACTTTGCCCATAGCTTCGGCGATCATTGCGCCGATAGAGGCTTCGCCGTTCGCAGAGATCGTACCTACCTGAGCGATTTCGTCAGATGCTTTGATCTTCTTTGCTTTGCGCATAAGGTCAGCAACAATTTCTTTGGATGCTTTGTCGATACCGCGCTTAAGATCCATCGGGTTCATGCCAGCCGCAACGCGCTTTAGGCCTTCACGAACAATGGCTTGTGCCAATACGGTCGCCGTTGTCGTACCGTCACCCGCAACATCATTGGTGTTGTTGGCCACTTCGCGCAACATTTGTGCACCGAGGTTTTCGAACTTGTCTTCTAGCTCAATCTCTTTGGCAACGGTTACACCGTCTTTGGTTGAGCGAGGTGCACCGAAGGATTTTTCAATCACAACATTGCGGCCTTTTGGCCCAAGGGTTGTCTTTACTGCATTTGCGAGGATATCAACACCGCGTAACATGCCGTCACGAGCGTCGGTTCCAAATTTGACGTCTTTAGCCGCCATAATAATTCTCCATATTTAAGGTATAAAAAAGGTGCTCGGGACTAAGCCAAAACACCCATAATGTCAGATTCTTTCATGATCAAAAGCTCATCGCCGTTAATCGTTACTTCTGTGCCGCCCCATTTGCCGAACAAGACACGATCGCCTTTTTTGACATCTAGTGCAACGAACTTACCGTTTTCATCACGAACACCGGGGCCCACGGACACAACTTTGCCTTCGGACGGCTTTTCTTTGGCCGTATCAGGGATAATAATCCCGCCGGCAGTTTTAGTTTCTTCTGCCACACGCTTTACCAGCACGCGGTCATGTAGAGGACGAAATTTCATCGATTTTCTCTCCGTTTAAGTTGACATTCAGCCAGGATATAGGGTTTAGCACTCCCACGCCCCGACTGCTAATAGAGGGGAGATAAGGACGGGGCGGGGTGGAGTCAAGGGTTTGGGAAGATTCATGTTTATAAAAACCATTGACGCGCGACACATGTCGTGATACATATGGCAAATACGGGCAATGAACATCAAGTTCAACCTTGTAGGAAAGGATATGATATGAGACCAAATACCAGCTAGAGAGATTGTATGGAAATAATTAGCATAAAATCAAAAGCACTTAAATTACTGATACAAAAAAACGATGTAAAATTGCTACCAACAAAGTATGTTCAAAAAGTCAGGGATATTATCGACATTCTTGCCGAACTCGAAACTATTGAAGAGTTTTTAAAGCTGCCAAGAGGTCGTCCACATCGCCTGAAAGGAAGCCGTCCCAACACATATGCAGTTTCTGTTTATGCAAATTGGCGTATCACTTTTGAGTATATTGCCAAGGATAATTCCGTACATATCCTCGATTTTGAGGATTACCACTAACTGCTCAGTCTTGTATTTTAAAGTGATATGGCAATTAAGATAAAAATGGCTCCGTCTCATCCGGGCAGTATTATCCAGAATTGGATTTTGCCGGAAGACATGACGATAACAGAATCTGCCAAGCTGCTTGGCGTATCGCGGCAGTCGCTGGATGCACTTGTCAATGAACGCCGCTCGGTCACACCGGAGATGGCGCTTAAGTTGGAAGCTGTGTTCGGCGGGACGGCGCGCTTGCTGCTTGCTTTGCAAAAACGTTATGACCTTTATCGTGCAGAGCAAAACATCGCAGAAATCACCAAGGGTCTGAAGCCTTATAAAACCCACCCATCACACGCACAAACCCAAGCGGCTTAACGCAGTAAATCATACGGCAAAGGGGTAGACGCTCTAGGTTTTTGATATGAGGGTTTGGGTTTACCGCCTAATACCCGCGCCACACATCCTTTACATGCTTGATATGTAAGCGCGGCATGACGAACACCGCGTCGAAGCGGATGGTTTTGTTTTCCCATTTTGTGTGTTTGGATTGGTAGTGGTAGGCGGCTTCTTCTATGCGGGATAAATCCGCATTATGTAAGGCCTGCTGGGCAAGTTCGAGTGTTGATCTTTGTTTGACCTCGACAATGGCCAGAACATTGCCTTTGAGTGCTATAATATCAATCTCGCCGTGAGGTGTTTTTTGGCGCATCTCTAGAATTATATAACCCTTAAACCTAAGAAGCCATGCGGCTAGGGTTTCGGCGCGGCGGCCTCTTTTTTCGGCTTGCTCTCTGCGCGCTTTATTCATCTTTCAGTTTGAGGGCGATAGCATAAACATCACGTTTCTTGTGACCGCTTTTTTCTGCAATTTGGGCGGCGGCGCGTTTGACACCATCGGTTTTTATGAGGGGCAAGAGAGCCGTGCGGATCGTGTTTTCGTCCCACATTTCTTGCGCGTCCGGGGGGGCGATGATGACAACGATCTCACCGCGAAGGGGTGTCGCGCTGACCCGTTCAATAAGTTCGCTGGTCGAGCCGCGCAAAATTTCTTCGTATTTCTTGGTTAGCTCGCGGGCAATGGCGGTTTGTCGGTCACCGAGAACCGCTAGCATATCGGTCAGGCAGGCTTTGATGCGTTTGGCGGTCTCAAAATATATAAGTGTGCCCGGCACGGCTTCGACCTCTCGCAAGGCCGTCTGCCGCGCTGCGGATTTTGGCGGCAAGAAACCGGCAAACATGAACCGGACGGGTGACAGGCCTGAGCTAACCAGTCCAGCCAGAACGGCGCTGGCACCGGGTGCAGCAAAAACCTGAAAGCCTTCAGCTAGGCAAGACCGCGCTAATTTATAGCCCGGATCATTAACCAGCGGCGTGCCTGCATCGCTAATCAAGGCTACGGACTTCCCTTCTGATATATTTTTTATCACACCCGGTAATTTCTTTGCCACATTATGGTCATGATAGGCACTTACAGATGCTTTGACGTTATAAGCACCCAGCAAAATGCGAGCGCGTCTTGTGTCTTCGGCCAACACCAAATCGGCACTGGTCAGTATATCAAGGGCGCGCAGAGTGATGTCGCGCAAATTGCCAATGGGTGTTGCGACAATATACAGTCCAGGCGCAAGTGCGCCTGACTGTATTTGTATCCCGTTTTGGGATTGCGCTTTTTGGGCATGACTTATAGAGTCGGGGCTTATAGGGTCTGTTGGTTTATTATTGGGCACAATACGTGTTCTCAGATTTGGAATTATTTATGACAGTTTACGAGCATGTATCCACAAAAGCGAGAGGCTTTATATTGTTGTATTGGCGGCTTATCAGCGCTTTCATTCTCGGGGGTTTGTTGTTAAGCGCTTGCGCCACTACACCGCCACCACCTCAACCAGGGCCCCAATACCCTGCCCCTGAGCGGACACCAATTATCGAGAGGCCTGACACACAAAGGCCGGACATTGGTGAATACCCTGAGGTTGAGCAAGAAGCAGAGGATGAAATAATTGGCCTAAGCCCCGCTTTCATGGCGGGAACGGACATTAAACGCATAGCGATATTGTTGCCGTTTTCTGCAAAGTCCAGCACCCTGCGCGCCGAGGCGGCTTCCATGTTACAAGCAGCGGAAATGTCGGTTTTTGACAAAGAGGATGACAATATATTGCTGATTGCTCTGGATAGCAAGGGGACCGCAGAAGGAGCCGCGCAAGCCGCACAATCTGCCATCACTCAAGGTGCGGATGTTATTATCGGGCCAGTTTTAGCAAGCTCTGTAAAGGCGGCCGGTGAGGTGGCGCGGGATTTCGGAGTGCCGGTAATCGGGTTTTCTACAGACACTTCAGTAGCCGGCGGCGGCATTTATTTGCTCAGTTTTCCGCCTGAGGCGGAAGTAAGCCGCATAACTACATTTGCAGCGGAAGCTGGGGCCTCTAAATTCGCATTTCTTGGACCGGAATCCACTTACGGGAAACGCGTTTTGAGCGCTTACACAAGAGAGGTCAGACATCTGGACGGTATCATGGCAGGAGTCGAAACTTATGCCGGTAAAAATATCACAGTGATGCAAGAGCCCGCTGCGCGGTTGGCAGGTATGTTTCCGTCGCCAGAACAAACGACCGAAAACCCTGAATTTGAAGACCCCTACCATGTTGTTCTACTGCCCGAAGGCGGGACAGCTCTGCGTTCATTGGCACCGCTTCTGACATTTTATAATGAGAACGTTCGCCATGTACAAATCATGGGCACAGGTCTGTGGAACCGCGACGAGGCCGCTAAGGAGCCTGCTTTGGCGGGCGGTATTTTCGCAGGGCCTGATTTGGACGGCAAAATGATATTCACTGCAAATTATGATGCAATTTACGGGGATGAGCCATCGCGCTTGGCTTCTTTGGCTTACGACGGACTGTCTATTGCAGCTTTTGTCGCAGGCGGGTTAGGCGGCGAAAGCGACGAGCGCATAGACCGCCTGATAGACCCAGCAGGGTTTTTCGGTGTTGACGGACTGGTTAGGTTTACACCGTTTGGCACCCCGCAGCGCGGTCTTGCCGTTTACCAAATCAAGGGCGGACGTTTTGTTGTCATAGATCCAGCGCCAAAATCCACTGATGGTGCTTTTTAAACAAGCAGTTCATGACATAAAGTATCAAGCACCAAGCGACCTTTGGAGGTGGGGCTAAGGCGATCGCCTTGCTTAACGAGCAACCCTGCAGTTACATATTGCTGGATTTTTTCAGGGGCGAGCGCGTGGCCAGATATTTGCGTATAGCGTGATAGGCTTATGCCTTGTTTTAACCGCATACCCATCAATACATATTCTTCTGCCCAGGCTTCTGCACTCAACGCTTCCTGTTCCAAGATACCGTTTCCATATTTCAATACACGAGCAATATAGTCATTGGGTTTCAACTCAGCGATTGTTGCGGCCCGCCTACCGTCCACAATCAAGCGGCCATGGGCACCGGGGCCAATGCCACCATAATCGCCGCCTTGCCAGTATAGGTAGTTATGGCGTGAGCGGGCGGATTTACCTTTGGCAAAATTTGAGACTTCATATTGATCAAATCCGTTCTTTGATAATACAGTAATGGCTTGCTCAAACAAATCTGCGCTAGCATCACCATCTACCGCTTTCTCAACCCCGCGTTTTTCAGCTTGTCCGAATGCAGTTTTTTGCTCGATTGTGAGTTGGTACATAGATATATGAGAAACGCGGCTTGCTAAAACGGCTTGTAGATCTTCTTGTAATATTTCAGGTTTGCCCCCTGCCCAACCATAGATCAAATCGGCAGAAACCCGCGGCATGATTTCCATTGCCATCTCAAGTGCCCGCCGTGCCATTTGTCCGTCGTGGTCACGCCCAAGAAACCTTAATGCGTGATCGTTGAAGCTTTGAACGCCAATAGAGAGCCGCTCTATACCCGAGTTCTTCCATGCAGTAAGCGACTGTATATTGATGTCCTTGGGGTTAGCCTCAAGGCCAATTTCTAAACTGTCGGTCGCACACCAAAGGACTTTTGCGCTTTCGATAAGTTTTTGCATGTTTTTTGGATTGAGCAAAGATGGCGTACCACCGCCAAAATGAATACTAGTAAGTCGGCGCGGCCCGCTTATCTGCCGCCAATGCTCCATATCCAAAAGCATAGCACTTACTAGGCCGGTTTCCATTTCAGCCTTGTTCTTGTAGATATTAAAATCGCAATAGGGGCATATCCGTGCGCAATAGGGCCAATGTATATAGAGGCCGATATTATCCATGTTTTAGTGGGCCGCCAGGTGAGTTTGAAGGAAACCAGGCCTTGGTGAATTTAGCAAAGGCAACAGCACGGTGGCTTTTTGCATGTTTCTCTTCGGGATCAATTTCTGCAAAAGTTTGTGTGTCTCCCTTTGCAATGAATACGGGATCATAACCAAAACCTTTATCCCCGCGCGGCGGCCAAACCAAACGGCCTTCGACCTTGCCTTCATATGTAGTGACCCCATTGGCTGGAAATGCAAGTGAAAGAGCGCAGATAAACCGCGCCGTATCAACACCGCCGACCTGCCGCATTTTGTCGTGTACTTTTTCCATGGCCACGCCAAAATCGCGGCTACCATCCGGAAGTTCGCCCCACCGGGCGGAATGAATACCGGGCCTGCCGCCCAGTGCATCCACCACCAAGCCGCTATCATCGGCCAGCGCGGCCATGCCGGCAGCTTCAGCGGCAGTTCTAGCCTTAAGTTCCGCGTTCTCGGCGAAAGTTGTTCCGATTTCCTCAGGATCAATAAGCCCCAGTTCCGCAGCGCTAAATGTACGCACCCCATAAGGCTTGAGCAGAGCTCGAATTTCGCGAACTTTACCTTCATTATGAGAGGCAACGACTAATCTGTTGAGAATGTGGCGCATGATTTCTCCTATCTTGTTTTTCCATACACGTAAAGCCGTGTCTGTACCCTGCTCACATTTTGCCTTGCCTTGATGAGCAATATTGATTATCGATAAGTTTGAAAAGGTAATATATGCCAAAGAACATGAACGTAGAACCACTATATCCTGACGAAACTACAACGTCAAAAGCCAGCCCTGCTATCGGGTTTTTGAATATCTTGCTTGTCGTGATTTGGTGGGCAGGTTGGGCGTTTATGGCCTTCTTTACGTTGGTATCCCTTTACACGGTATTGGCTTTTTTAGGTGTGGAGGCTGTGCAAAAATCATTTGAGGTTACGACGCCGCTTATGGCTCTTATTTCGTCAATTAGCGTAGTTGTTGTGGCCGCAGTTTTCCTAATTATTGTCAAACAGCTTCGCCAAATATGTCATACTCTAGTCACCGGAGACCCCTTTGTCCCTGAAAATGCGAACCGCTTGCAGGTAATTTGGATCGCTGCCGCGGCCGGGGAATTGCTACGGTTATGCTCTACATTTATTATTTCTTGGGTCAGCAAAACCTCTGAAGGTGCAGCCATACAGGCAACCGATCTTCGCGTTTATGTCTGGTTTATGGTCTTGGCCCTTATCATCCTTGCCGAAGTATTTCGCGAAGGTGCCCGCATGCGCCAAGATGCAAAGCTGACGGTGTAACCATGACTATCCGTGTAAATCTTGACCGTGTATTATTGGAGCGTCGCATGTCCTTAACCGAGCTTTCCGACCGCATCGGCATCACTCTGGCCAATTTATCTATCCTGAAAACAGGGAAAGCCCGCGCTGTGCGATTTTCAACCTTAAGTGCCCTGTGCCGCGAGCTAAACTGCCAGCCAGCTGATATACTGGTATATGAGCCCGAAGAAGGCGAACAGGCCAATGGCGCTGACAGGGCGGCGGAATAAACCATTATGGAATCTGTCTCTGAACTCGTATCTGCTATTGAGTGGGTTGCAATTCTTCCTGCTATTAAAAACATCTTTGTTGCAATTGGCGTGCTTATTTTGGGTTGGATTGTCGCCAGATGGGCTGACCGCCTTGTGCGAAAACGTTTAGGCAATGCCAAAGGTTTACAAGCGGATGATACATTTCGCCCATTGATTGCTCTACTGGTACGGTACGGGATAATTTTAGGTGCGCTTTATGCAGCCCTAGATATTGCCGGTGTGGCCCCCGCCTCTCTCTTGGCAGTATTTGGTGCGGCGGGCCTTGCTATTGCTTTGGCTGTACAAGGCACATTGTCCAATGTTGCAGCTGGTTTGATGTTGATTTTCTTACGTTCAATTCGGGTCGGCGAATACATACAGACCTCAAGCGTCGAGGGCACGGTTTTAGAAATAGGTTTGTTTACGACGGAAATTAAATCGGCGGACGGTGTGTTTATTAGCGTACCAAATGCACAAATTTGGTCGAGCCAGGTCAAGAATTTCTCCCGCTATAAAACCCGTCGCATTGATATTAATATAGAGATCGCAAGGGATAATGATTTAGCGGCAGCGCTAAGTGTATTACAAAAAACACTTGTCAATCATGATTTGGTCACCGCCAGGGACAGTGCGGAAATAATTGTTGCAGGCTTTACGGCCACGGCGGTCAACCTACAAGCAAGGTGCTGGCTTTCATCCACAAATTTGCGCAAAAATTCATCCGCCGTTCGCTTGTCTTTGCATGAAGCCTTACAGGCAGAGGGCTTTAAGCTTCCCCCGATTATGACCGGTACACCACCCTCATAATCTGTCTGCAGACCTGTCAGCATTGTAACCTTGTCGCCATAGTTTAGACATGTTTTCACTTATACGGTACATTGTAACAAACAAAACAGAGGGTATATCATGACATTTTCTAAACTTCTTCTATCGTCCGTATTTGCCTGTTCGTTCTTGGCATTCCCAACGAGCGCACAAACCAACAATGTTAGCGATGCTTTTCATAGAATACAAGTCCAGCCCCGCATCCAAATTGCCCTCTTACTCGACACATCAAACTCCATGGACGGCTTGATAGGCCAAGCGAAATCCCAACTCTGGACATTGGTCAATGAACTTGGTGAGGGCAAAAAACATGGCCAAACCCCCATCATTGAACTGGCCTTATATGAATATGGCAATAGCAATATTTCGGTCTCCAAAGGCTATATTCGCCAAGTCCTGTCTTTGACCACAGACTTGGACGATGTATCAGAAAAACTGTTCGCGCTTTCCACTAATGGCGGGCAAGAATATGCGGGTGAGGTGTTAACCAAATCTTTGGACGAGCTGGAATGGTCGGCAAGTAAAGACGACATGAAGCTGATTATAATTGCGGGCAATGAACCTTTTACTCAAGGCACAGTTACATGGCAAAGCGCCTGTGAACGAGCCAAACGGGGCGGCGTTATTATTGATACTATCCACTGCGGCGACACAGATATAGGCATACGCACTGGCTGGAAAGAGGCTGCGGATTGTGCTGGCGGTATTTATATGACCATCAACCAAGACGAAAAATATGTGCACATTCCCTCGCCGTGGGACGACACTTTGCTGGATCTCAATAAAAAACTAAATGACACTTATTTTGGCTACGGCGTCAGCGGAGCAAACAAAAAAGAGCGCCAAGCCGTACAGGACAGTAATGCCGCCTCCATGAACAAAGGCGCGCAAATCAGCAGACTTTTTTCTAAGTCAAAATCTAACTATTCTAATGAAAGTTGGGATATTATCGATGCTTATAAAAAAGACCAAAATAGTGTTCTTGGCTTGAGCGATGAACAAATGCCGGAAGAATTAAAAGGCAAAACCAATGCCGAGCGAAAACTTTTTATAGAAACCAAGCAAACCGAACGCGCGAACATTCAAAAACAAATCGCAGAATTGGGCAAAAAGCAAAAAAGTTTCGTTACAGAAAAGCGCAAGGAAATGTCAGAAACAAAGACGCTCGACAATATTATGGTCTCTGCAGTGCGCAAGCAGGCATCTGAAACCGGATTTAAATACCAAGAACCAGAAGAATAAGTTAAGCCGTAAATTTTTCTTCCTTAGCGGGCACAGTTATCTGCGCGGTGAGGGGGAACGGTATATTACACCAAAAACTGGAACCTTGAGCCTCTATAGAATCGACACCTATCTTACCGCCCATCATATCTGCGATGCCGCCGCAAATTGCCAGCCCCAAACCCGTACCGCCGTAAATGCGGCTGGTTGAGGTGTTTGCCTGAGTGAAGTTTTCAAAAACCATCTTGGTCATTTCTGGAGCAATACCAATGCCCGTATCACTAACTCGAGTTTCCAGATATAAAATTTGCTCTGATACTGTGCCGGACAATTTTATGCACACCTCCCCCTTGTGGGTAAATTTTAGTGCATTGGAAACAAAATTATATAGGATTTGTCTATACCGAACCGCATCGCCGTAAACAATTTTCGGCAGATATTTGTCACAATCAATCAATAACTTCAATTTTTTCTCATTTGCTTGATAAAGCAAGACGTCAGCAACTTCTTGCGCAATTTTTCTAGGGTCAAACTCCACCTGCTCAAGATCAACTTTTCCCGCTTCAATTTTTGAAAGATCAAGAACGTTGCCAATAATCTTGAGTAAAGCCTCCCCTGATCTATCCATAATATCCACCATTTTTATTTGTTTGTCCGTAAGCTCAGTCATTCTAAGGGCTTGCGATATACCAATCACACCGTTTAAGGGCGTTCTGATTTCGTGGCTCATATTTGAAAGAAATTCAGATTTAGCCTGGCTTGCTTTCTGGGCGGTAATTTTAGCCTGTCTATATCCTTTCATAGTTTTGCTCATTTGATGGCTAAAAACCGCTCCTATGACATAAATCATCAATAGTGCACTAACGACGCCCAAATACCTAGTCCATGGAATTGGCAAATATTGTGCATTTAATGCGTGCTGTGTGCCAACTGCCAAAAACGTATAAAACGCAAGCGTAAAAACAGTTCCAACAAAGCCGGCCCTGTTGCCGCAAATAAAGGTAAGCAGTAAGACCGTTGGGAAGAAAAACAATACCTGACTAGAGGCAAGCCCACCCATAACAAAGGCAATAGTGGCCAGTCTTATAAAGGTGTATCCAATAGCCAAATATGCGACAAGCCTGACCGGCACACCCTTGTAAAGTGCGAAAGGTGCCAGTAAAAACGCAAAATAGCTGTATAATACCAGCGCGGCATGAGGCGGGATAGGGCCAGGTCTTTGTGCAAGATAGCGTGCCGTCACAACAATGCTGACAAAAAATGCAAAAATAGAAAATAAAATCAACAACCGCTTACATGCAGTTTCAAAGAAATCGTCAATATCCCCGTCTGGCCAAAAAAAGTTCTTTAGTTTTTCCATACCGGTTCCCCCACACGAGTTTTCTCAGGCAAAATATCTGTAAATTGTTAATTTTTTAAAACCAGATCAAAACACTATTGACGACAATCAAACACTGCCAATCGTTGGCCGCTTTGGACAATTATATTTCTGTACGGTATGCGCGGCGAAGCAATGCTTTTATTGCAGTATCAACCTCTGCACTACCGTCTAAAATAGCTGCAACAGCCTCACAAATCGGCATTTCTACGCCGACTTTGGCGGCAAGCTGTTTAAGCGCCGGAGCGGTGGCAACACCTTCGGTGACGGCATTGCGGGTAGACATAATTTCTTCCAGAGTTTGGCCTTGACCAAGGGCCAGACCGCAAGACATGTTTCTTGATTGTTCGCTTGAGCAGGTCAGCACCAAATCTCCAAGGCCGCACATACCTGTCAAAGTTTTAGGTCTTGCGCCAAGGGCTACACCCAGTCTGGTCATTTCGGCAAACCCGCGCGCAATCAAAGCGGCGTGGGCTGAACGGCCTAAACCTTTCCCCAGCACCATACCGCAAGCAATGGCAAGCACATTCTTGACGGCACCGCCTATTTCAGCACCAAGTACATCGGTGCTAAGGTATGGCCGAAAACTTTGCGCGGCGATAGCATCAGCAAGACTAGCGCCCAATGCTTCGTCCTCCACAGCCAGGGTAACCGCGGTCGGCAAACCGTTCGCTACATCCACGGCAAAACTGGGGCCGGATAATACGGCCGGGATCGTGTTCGGCAAAACATCCGCCAACACGTCTGACATAAAGCTGAGTGTTGAGATTTCAATACCTTTGGAACATAAGACCACAGGTAGGCCGTCTGATGCATAGGGCTTAAAACTGGCCAATGTCGTGCGCATATGTTGTGCTGGTGCCACCGCAAGTATAGCATCAACACCTTCTAGGCTAGCCATGTCTGAGCTAGCACGCAAAGACGGATGTAGTTTTACACCGGGCAAATAAAGCGTGTTTTCATGCTGATTATTAATCGCAGCGCTACACTCTTGTTCGAATGCCCAGAGCGTCACATCGCGTCCAGATACTGCCAGGGTTTGCGCCAAAGCCGTTCCCCAAGCACCACCGCCAATCACGCCAAAATTTTGGAATGTTTTTGTCGTCATGACTTAGGTCCTTTTTTACCAAACCCGCTCGCCGGGTTATTTGCCGCACTGCCCATGTCGAGCGGCCAACGTGGTCGAGCCCTCACATCGAGCGTGTCTACTTGTCCCAGCACTAATTTTTCGGCGCCGACTAACGCAATCATCGCGCCGTTATCTCCACAATATTTAAGCGGTGGCGCGATCAAGGTAAAGTCTTTGTCTGAACATAAATTTTCAAGGTCTTTACGTATGTTCGCATTTGCCGCCACCCCGCCCGCTACAACAAGCCGGTAAGAGCCTTTGAACGTTTTGTCTTGAGATTTTACAAACATATCCTTTTTAAACATATCCATGGCATTGGCTGTGCGGTCACGTAACACATCACTAACGGCCTGCTGAAAACTAGCCGCAAGGTCAGCTTTGCCCTGCTCACAGGTGTTGCCAAGCTTATCAAAAGCCCGCGCTGCAGCCGTTTTTAACCCGGAGAACGAAAAGTCCGCGTGTGGTTTGCCCTTAAACGGGCGCGGCAAAGAGATTGCATTGGGGTTCCCAAATTCTGCCATGCGCTCCAACGCCGGGCCGCCGGGGAAGCTGAGATCCATAATTTTGGCCGTCTTGTCAAATGTTTCGCCGGCCGCATCATCGACCGTTGAGCCAAGTCGTGTGAAATCACCAATACCGTTAACGCTGAGAAGTTGGGTGTGGCCGCCTGACACCAATAAAAGCAAATACGGAAACGGGCAGTCCTGTGTTAGCCGCGGCGACAAAGCATGCCCTTCCAAATGGTTGACCGCAATAAGAGGAATACCCAGAGAGACGGCAAGTCCCTTTGCGGCCAATAACCCTGTCATGACGCCGCCGATAAGGCCGGGGCCAGCCGTAGCGGCTACGGCGTCCAAATCCTTCCAAGTAATATTTGCCTCCTTGAGCGCACCGACAATCAGGCCTTCTATTTTTTGCATATGTGCACGGGCAGCGATTTCCGGTACGACACCGCCGTAAGGCGCGTGGGCTTCGTTTTGCGAAGCTACTAGGGAAGACAACACATCTGCCCGGCCATCTTTATTTCGCCGAACAATAGAGGCCGCCGTTTCGTCACAAGAGGATTCTATGCCTAAAACTAGAACAGATTTTGGCATAGAATTCTTTCGTGTTTTTTTATGTGATTTTAACATGTCTAGCCCATACAGGGCTTGCGTTCTTGCGTCAATTTGAACCTTGATGCAAAACTGTGCTGCGCTTAAACTCGCAGATAGGAGTAAGACATGAAAGATGAAGACACAGATATTGAAGATACACAGGTTGAAGCCGAATCAGAAAGCGAATCAGAAAGCGAATCAGAAAGCGAATCAGGGGCCGCCGAGCAAGACTTGGGTGCGGAGTGGGTTTCTGAAGAAGAAGCCGTTACACCTAAGTTCGCCAAAATTGGGCAGAGGGTTGTGCTTGGCGGGTTTGTCTTATCCACGCTCTTGGGCGGAACGCTCGGTGTTATCGGTAGCAAAATATTTTCAGGCCCAGATAAAACCATTGCTCTACGGGCCGAATTTCAACAAGACCTTAATGACCTACGTCAGGCCACACAAACCCAAACCTCCCAGCTTGGCGCCGCCACCGATAATGTGAAAATGGGCACTCAGACCCGGCTAGACAAGTTGCAAGCGGAGAACCTGGCATTGGTCAATAAAGTTGACACGCTGGAGCAAATGGTTACCCAAATGCAACTCGCTACCCAGCAAAACACAAAAACATTTTCGGACCGGGTTGCCGTGCTTGAGGCATTAAGCGGAGACAGTCCGGAGGTTTTTAGCGGTGCAAGCTCTATTGCTTCTCGCCTAAATGCATTGGAAGAACGCACTTTAATAAAAGATATTGCCGATGAAGCTTCTACAAAACTACAAGAAGAGCCTTTGAATATAAAGCGAATATCAGTAAAACCGCCTGTTGATCCAATGCGGCAAGCTTCGCTTGATGTTCTCATCGACACCTTTCCGCGTGCAAAATTGCTTGCAGCCGTCAAGGCGCAGGAGAAAACAGCAAGTAAAAAAACAAGCTGGCTTAAACGTGCGCTGAGCAAACATGTCAGAGTGGGCAATGATGACGCTCCGGATCCATATGAGGTTATTGAGGCTGTTGAAGCGGCACTCAAAAACGGACAGGTTACTGATGCTCTCGAGAAGCTTGCACAGCTTAATCCGCCGGTACGCTCAAGCGCCGCCGCATGGGTGGAAGCGACTAAAAAAGCCGCACCGCAAATAGAAAAAACTCAATAAACAGGAACAACAATATGGCACGCCGTTTAATTTTACCTTTGATATTACTTGTCGTTCTCGCCGGCCTTCTTGCTTATGTTGGTGGCCAAAGGGGCATCTTGTTTGAATTTCTACCTGAACAGCCGACAACAGGGAATTTTATATCTCTGCAAGCGGCAATTGTTGGCTGCTCCGCCATTGTTCTTGGAATTATTGCGCTGTGGTCATTGGTGATTTGGATACGTCAATTGCCTAACCGAATGATAAAGGGTGTGGGCCGCAGGCGCGGCGAACAAGGGTTGGGTGCTGTGGAGCAAGCCCTCCTTGCCATCGAAGCCGGGGATGGCGCGACGGCCCTTAAAAAAGCCAAAAGAGCAAATGATTTGCTGGAGCGCCCAACCTTAACGGCACTAATTTCCGCCAAAGCGTCTGAGCTTGGCGGTGAGCACGACGACGCGCACGCGCATTATTCTAAACTCAAAAACAATCCTGATACCAAAGCAGCAGGTTTGCGCGGACTAGCGCGGCTGGCAGAAAGTAAGGGCGATTATGCCAGCAGTATAGAAACGGCGAAGGATGCATTTGAAAATTCAAAATCTTCAACATGGGCGTTTGACCATTTATACAAAGCCCAAATTGCTGTAAGCGATTGGGTTGGCGCATTGGATACTTTGGCCACTGCCGAAAAACGCAGGCTTTTGGGTAAAGGTGAAATTCGCCGTCGGCGCACGGTATTATTATCGGCCAGCGCTGATGCTTTAGAAGCCGCCGGCCAGCACGCACAAGCATTGGAGCAAGCCAAGCGTGCTGCCGAATTATCACCAGAGTTTGCGCCTGGTGTCGCTTTGGCGGCGCGGCTATTATCCAAAGATGGCCACACTAAAAAGGCTGCACAAATTATTGAAAAAGCATGGGGGCAAAGCCCACACCCAGCGCTCGCAATTGCCTATAGGGATTTATGGCAAGGTGAGGATGACAGCACCAAAAACAAAAAAATCAAGGCCTTGATTAAGGCCAATGCGGAACACCGCGAAAGTAAAATACTTGTTGCCGAACAATCCTTGATCGATAAGGATGGTGTTACGGCTCTATCCGCACTAGACGGTTTATTACAAGGTGACGATACTTCAGCACGTTTATGTATATTAGCCGCACAAGCTGAAAACATGCTGGGCAATGCTATAGATGCAGGGACGTGGCAAATTCGTGCGGCAAGCGCCCCGGTAGAAGCCGACTGGTCTGATTTGGATCCGGAAGGTTCTGCATTTAACTACACGGATACAGATTGGCAAAGATTGTCTTTATCCTACGGCGCAAATGGTACCTTAATCCATCCGCGCTACGAAGCCCACAAACGCCGCAGGGCCGTTACTGAATTTGGGCCGACGCCTGAAACTGAAGAAGAACTACAGCCCCAGGCCGCACCAAGCCCTGATAACCCAGGGGTTGGTGAAACTGGGGACAAAACTGGGGCAGACAGCCAAGACCTGTCCGAGCGGCTGGATAAACTGTTAGACGATAGCCCTTAATTACTTTTTGAAGGATCACGGGTGTACCATGAGCGCACATATTACCGCACCTATATGCGTCTGGTTGCGGCATTTGGGCTCAGCAAAGTGTGCGGTGTTGATTTTACGCTCTATCTTGGTATTGTAAAATACGGGCTTAGAGGCGGACAAAATCAGGGAGACAGAATTGCAATCTAAATTACTAAAACACGTGTCTGTGGCTACGGCACTTTATGCGATTTGCGTATTTGGATCTGCAACAGCAATCGCGCAAATTTCTGCAGCCAACAACTCAGAAGACGGCATTTGGGTAAAACTATGTGCGACAGGAATGCAGGTTTTTATTCCGGTAAGCGCCTTGTCCGGCGATGAAGAACCAGCTCCCGCAAGTGGTCACAACCAGGCTTGCCATGCCTGCGCCAATCGGCGTATTGGTGATAGCGGTGAAAATGAAGACATTTCCGACATATGAAGTTCCGTAAATTTCCCAAGCCAGACGCGAAGACCTGCGGTTATATTTTGCAAGTGCAAGATGGTGCGGGCTGGAAAGCGGCTCGAAAAGGTAGCAAGGCTTATAATACGTTCTTAGGTGCGACGGGACAAAACGAAATTGATGTCCATGACACCAAGCCATTTTTGCCAAAATCCTACCGCGACTTTATGCTGAGCGAGAAGCACTATATTAATGCGGCCAGCAATTATGCTAAGACCGCCCGCCCAGGTGCTTACCGTATCGCGCGGATTTACAAAAATCTAACGGGTAAAACCCACCCGAAATTAAAGCCCGCACCTCTTTGGTATAAACAGCCCATATATTATATGGGCGGACATATGAATTTCTACGGCGAAGGTGCTGAGATAATTTGGCCGCCGTATTCATCCTCTATCGATTATGAATTAGAGCTCGGATTTGTACTTGCCGAACCTCTTTATAACGCAACACCGGCCGAGGCCGAGAAAGCCATTGGTGGTTTCGTTGTCTTTAACGATTTTTCAGCTCGCGATGTACAAATGCCGGAAATGGCAAGCGGGTTTGGACCGCAAAAATCCAAGCATTTTGCCAATGCAATTTCATCGGAATTTGTAACAGCAGATGAAATTTTGCCGAACATAAACGGTTTAATCGGCACGGTTAGCATTAACGGCAAACAGATAAGCCAGGTTTCATCGGCGGACATGAGATATACTCTCGGCGAAGCACTTTCCCATGTAAGTCAAGGCGAACCGTTATATCCTGGAGAATTTTTTGCCACAGGCACTTTGCCCGGAGGCTGCGGCTTAGAGAATGGGCATTTCCTCAATAAAGGCGATACGGTTACACTCGCCGTTGAAGGTATCGGGTCTTTAACCAATAAAGTGGTTTAAACTTCACAGTATAGGAAAAACATGGCGGGATTTAACCCTTATTTCAGTGTGGCAAAACGCGTTTTACGATTGCGCAAAAAACCAATCCTAGCCAGCCGGCTTGGGGCAAATTGGAAGCTTTACCCTAGCGACTGGATTGACAACCGCATGCTAATTGGCAGACCTTTTGAGCAAGAGCAGCTAAAATTTGCCCAAGAGTGCATTGATAAAAACGGTTTGACCGTCTTTTATGACTGCGGCGCTAACATAGGGCTGTATAGTGTATTGCTTGGTATGCGCGCGCACAGCCTTACCGCCATTCATGCATTTGAGCCCGTAGCTAAAACCTGGTCGCGGTTGTGTAAAAATCTCGACCTCAACCATTTATTAGATAAAGCTACGACTCACAATTACGGGCTAGGCACAAAATCCGAAAAACTTACTATTGCTTTTGATAAAAAATCATCCGGTACGGCAACGCTAGACACTGACGAAAAGAACAATCCAAGGCGGGATTTTGCTGACCGTCAACAGGTGCAAATTCACAGGTTTGACGACCAATTTGATATGTCTGGCACAAGCGCCTTTATGAAGCTTGATATGGAGGGCCATGAAGCCGAGGCCCTTATGGGCATGGAGAATATGCTCGCCAACAACGATTGTTTTTTACAAATCGAGCTATGGGATAAAAACCGTGAGCAAGTAAAAAATTGGTTGGCCCTGCGCGGATATTCGGTGTTTCATGAAATACACCACGACATTTATTTTAAACGAATAGTCACCAAGCGCCCAACTGCACCAATTTAGTACGGATATGTGCAGGTAGGTTTGCTACATTACCAATATTGGACAGGTCGGCCGGGGCATCTTCGGGTTTAAGATAGCGCCACCCCTGAAAGGCGCGCTTAGGTGTTGGTGCCACAGGAACCAATTTCGGCGAAAGTACAATACGGCAAGCTTTGCGGCCATCTTGCGTATGGGTTTCTGCCAAATCAACAATGGAATTCCGGCACTGGATTATACCCTTAATCACCCAGTAAATTGATCCGCCGTCCAAAACTTCCGTTTTTCGGCGTGGGGACATGCGCGTGATGTGATCAGCAAAAGCAGGCAGGCTTTCCTGTTCGCGTCTAATAGCCAAACTCTGCTGATATGCCGCCAGAGTTTCAATCGAGTGTGACCCGACCGACAATTTGATTATGTGAATAGTCATGCCTTACCCTAGCAAGGCAGGCAAGGATAAGAAAGCACCATCCATATAAAATGTATTGGCTTATCTTGCCGGCCCACGCAATTGTGCTTTGACCATATAAAGCATGCCGCCCATGATCATCATTGCGCCAACCAAAAGGACAACGGGGGCTAGGAATGCACCCATCTCGCCCATATTTGTCGTAGGCGAAAACTTCATCTTCCACAAACTGCCGCCAATTAACATTAGACCAACAACCAAAGCCGTCCAGAACGCTCCTGCGCCTTTTGTTTTATGTTTTCGAGCAGATTTCTGGATAGGTTGCTCTAGCTTGGTTTCGCCTTCAATTGCCGTGCCTTCTGATGGCGCGGTTGTGGAGTCTATAGTTTCTGGAGTTTCTGGAGTTTCTGGAGTTTCTGGCTCAAACACTTCATCAATTTCAGACTCAAAGGTGTCCTGCGCAGAAGTTATGACGGTTTCTTCAGGTGTTTCATCTTCGTAAACAGTTTCCAAATTCGCACTTTCAGCCATGTCAGCTTCTTCTGCCACTTCAACTTCCGCCTCAGCATCCGTTTCCTCCATAAGGTTGTCTAGTCGCTCACTAACGTCTGCGGCAGCAATGGCAATAGGAGACAAATCATCGTCTGACGCTCCCTCTTCCTCAATCTCAATCTCAATCTCAGTGCCAGTGTCAGTGTCAGTGTCAGGCTTAATTTCAACAACATTATCTGTGACAACATCTTCAATGTCCTCGTCCACACTCTCGTCCGCAGCGCCTTGAGAATCTGCATATATTTGCGGCGCAGCAACACGTTCATTTAGCATGAGGGCAGCCGCAGGTGCGGTCTTGTTACCCGGCTCCTTAACAGGCGGTTCTTCATAAGGCGCTTGCTCAACAAAGCCCTCTGCATCAGAGCCCGTAAAGACCTCAATATCGTCTTCACCAGACTTGACCGTGTCGTCATGCATTGCGGGTATTTCATAACGCGGAGCCGCAACAATCCCTGATGCAGGACTTAAAAACAAAGCTTTTTCAGCCGTCCGCCTACGAACCAGAGCGTCAATTATATATGTCTTGTCCGCAATTATGCTTTTGCGCCACTCGTCAAATCCGGCAGCCGCAGCAAGGGGTTGGCCGTTATTCAAGTAATGCAAAACACTTGATTCTGAGAACGCGTCAATACCAATATTAAAAACAAGAGACGCCAAAGCATCAAATTGACCCTGGGACAAAGGCGCGTGAACGGTATGATTGATTGCCTTTTCAATGGGCTCTAAATCTGCCTTAAGTATGTCCTCAGCCTTTTGCTGTGTTAACAACGAGGCCTCACCTAATACATATGGGTGGCCATAACCTATTACCTTTTGGCCAGAGACCAAAACCGTTTCAACAGGTCTAAAACCCTCATAAGCCTTGATAAGCTCAAGGCCATCTTCAGATATGCTATACTCGTGCGCCATAATTGCTCCAAAACAATACGAATTTTACCTTATCTGACAAGTGCAAATTTTGTACCGCTTTCCCTAAATACGAGAAGTTTTTACAACAGAAACGCCCCCGCCAAACCTAAAAACGCGAAAAACCCGACAACATCCGTAACCGTGGTCACAAATACGGTAGAGGCCACGGCCGGATCAGCGCCTGCTTTTTTAAGGCCGAGCGGTACAAGTATCCCTGCCAGGCCCGCACAAAACAAATTAAAAACCAATGCGGTGGCTATCACCAGTGCTAACTTCACATTACTAAACCAAAGCAAGGTAACGCCGCCGAGAATAGCCGCAAATATCAGGCCGTTCACAATTGCTGCCAAAGCTTCACGCCGAATTGCTCTATTGGTGTTAACGGGTGTTAAATCCCGAGTAGCCAAAGCTCGTATGGCAACTGTGAGCGCTTGCGTGCCAGTATTGCCGCCCATTGAAGCAACAATGGGCATTAAAACGGCCAGCGCTACCAACTTCTCGATCTCGCTCTGGAACAGAGAAATTACAAATGACGCCGCGATAGCCGTCAGCAAATTAACAAATAACCACGGGGCGCGCGCCATAACTGTGCTGGCAACGGTATCGACAAGCCCAGCCTCACTCACGCCGGCCAGCGCTAACATGTCTTCGGTATGCTCATCATGAATGATTTCCACAATATCATCCACTGTGATCATACCCGATAACCGTCCATCAGCGTCTACAACCGGTGCGGAAATTAGATCAAACTTTTCAAAAAGATATGCCACATCCTCTTGGTCCAGCTCCGGTTCAATAACCGTTAAATTATTCTCCATTATGTCTTTAAGTATTAAGTCAGGGCCGCTACGCATCAATGTCGATAGCGGTAAATACCCAAGCGGATGAAAATGTGCATCTATGACGTAAACGTCAAAAAATTTATCCGGTAGATTGTCTACGCCCATTTTACTTTGAGTGCGCATATGTTCTATGGTCTGCTGGACTGTCCAGAATTCAGGCGCAGCAACAAATTCGCGCTGCATCAACCGTCCGGCCGTTTCCTCGTCAAAGGTAAACCCGTCTTCAATTTCTTTGCGGTCCTGTTCGGGTAAATCAGCTAGAACCTGAGCGCGGCGCCCTTTAGGTAGTTCTTCAAAAATCTGAATAGCGTCATCCGAATCCAGCTCTTCCATCGCTTTAGAAATTTGCTCTGGCTCTAACAGCGGAAGAACGTCTTCCACAACCTCGTCTTCAAGCTCAGCCAGAAGCAAGGGGCTTATCACATCGGGCACCAACTCTACTAGCGCACTACGGTCATCAGATGATAATTGCTCAAACCTATCGGCAATTTCTGCCGGATGTTCATCTGCGAGAAGGTTTCGTATTGCATCACCGTCACCGTTTTGGACGGCTTCGCGAAGGGCATCGACGTGTACAACCTCAAGATCAGCCGATGAAATTTGCAGGGCTTCAGTCGTTTCAGATGCTTCTGACATACCGCTTCCCCTATATTAAGCCGACTCATTTGTGTATGGTGTTTTATACCCAATTGTTTGGTTTACATAGAGAAATGTTTGAACGGCCCTGTAATCAAGGGTCAATTCAGCACCGCCCTATAAGCAGCCATGACCTCTGAAGTTGGTCCCGTCATCTTTATGTGGCCCTTATCGAGCCAGATAATTTTGTCGCAGTACATTTCCAGCAAAAGCAGGTCGTGTGAAGCAAGCACAAGTATCTTTGCCGCATCAAGTGTTTTCTCAATCCGCTGTAACGATTTTTCACGAAATGTAGCGTCGCCAGCTCCAATCATTTCATCCAAAATCAGTATGTCCGGTGACACACTAGTGCCCGACGCAAAAGCTAGCTTTTTACCCGCCAATTGGTCAAGGTTAGATAAGTTCGAGGGCGCGGATTACAAGCGCATCCCTATCAAAGCCACGTTGGAAGATGGGGGTATTGTCTTGGCCCAAATTTATAGCGTGGTTTAGATACTGT